>ENA-UESE01000004-UESE01000004.1-human-gut-metagenome-genome-assembly--contig:-NODE-4-length-462565-cov-10.357203_pt1 | contig 462565 bp, 333 predicted proteins | sample MGYA00242995_ERZ507996 | MGnify/ENA primary metagenome ERZ507996 (study PRJEB26167, sample SAMN06115489) | human gut metagenome | host: Homo sapiens | place: China:Sichuan | collected 2015-04-15...
ATGACTTCATCCAAAACGACGACTTCAGGTTCACCCAAATCAAAATCGCCCGTAATGACGGAACGGACTATGCCGACTATTTGCTCAACGGTGTTAATATCAGCAGCATAGCCATTGACGCAGCCAACCGGAAATGGATAGGGACGGTTGCGGACGGTGTTTACCTGGTAAGTGCAGACGGACAGGAAATATTACAGCATTTCACTACGGACAACTCTCCACTCATATCCGATGAAATACAGAGCATAGCTGTCAATCCGCAAACCGGAGAAGTCATGATAGGTACCTTTTTAGGGCTCGTATCGTATATGAGCGATGCCAATACTCCTGCCACAGAATTGGATAAAAGCAACGTGCGTGTGTATCCCAATCCCGTAAAACCGGACTACAACGGAGTTATCGCGGTAGACGGGCTGACCCTCAATGCTGAAGTCAAAATCACTACCGTCACGGGACAGTTGGTGTATTCCGGTCGTGCCAACGGCGGTCTGTTCACTTGGGACGGACGGAACCAAAGCGGCAAAAGAGTCTCTTCAGGAGTCTACAATATCATCTCCACCAATGCAGAAGGAAAAAAAGCCATCGTGAACCGCGTCACTTTCATCCATTAAAAGTATTTACGGCAGTTACCACCGAATTGATTTCCTCATCTGTCAATAAAGGAGACATTGGCAAGCTCAATTCCTCACGATGAATACGCTCCGTCACCGGCAATGACAGCGAAGCGTACGCTGATAATGCACCTTGCCGGTGAGGTGGGATAGGGTAGTGTATCAAGGATTGCACGCCATAATGCTCCAAATGTTCACGCAGCCTGTCACGTCCGGGAGTGAATATCGTAAAAATATGGAATACATGCGCATCTGCTTCGGTTGCCATTTGTGGCAAAATCACTTCCGGATTCTTTATTTCCTTCATGTATCTGCAAGCCACCCGGCGACGGCGTTTGTTATCTTCGTCCAACCGCCCGAGCTTCACATTCAAAACCGTTGCCTGCAACTCGTCCAGACGGCTGTTTATACCCACGTATGGATGTACATATTTGGCCGAAGAACCGTAATTGGCCAGCATGCGTACCCGCTCAGCCAAATCCTTATCACCAGTCGTGACAGCCCCGGCATCTCCCAAAGCTCCCAGATTCTTACCGGGATAAAAACTGAATCCTGCGGCATCCCCCAACGCACCGGCTTTCACACCTTGATACACCGCACCATGAGCTTGCGCACAGTCCTCTACCACCAACAAACCGTTTTTACGGGCCGTACGGCTTATCTCATCCATCCGGCACACCCTGCCATAGAGATGCACCACCATGACCGCTTTTGTGCGCTCAGAAATCAAATTTTCCACCTTCGCGGGGTCTATGTTGCAAGTATCCCATTCAGGCTCGCAAAACACCGGTCTGAGTCCGGCACGCATGACCGCCAATATGGAAGCTATGTAGGTATTTGCCGGCACGATGACTTCGTCTCCTACCTTCATCCGCCCCATACTGACATAAGCCATAAAGATAAGCGTAAGGGCATCCAGTCCGTTCCCCGTCCCCACGCAATACTTGGTTCCACAATAACGGGCGAACCGCTGCTCGAAAGTCTCCACCTCTTTCCCGAACAGATACCATCCGGAACGCACTACCCGTGCTACAGCCTCCGACAATTCCGGTTCGAAAGAATCATTGATTTTCTTTAAATCCAAATATTTTACCATGACTTTACTTCAAACATTTCAGGAAGCTAATTTACGACTATTTTTCTTTCAGAGAAATTTTTCAAGCTTTTAATTTCCCTACTTACAAATCCCAATCCGCTTTCCGGAATCACAAGGAAATTATCATTCACGGAACATCCATACTTCCTATATAACAAACGGTTAAGGTGAAGGCTTAACACTTTTTATATCATTCAGGCACTGTATTTCCGGTGAAAGCCGGTGAAACCTTCTGTCCCACAAAGTTCACCTTAACCGCTTGTCATCCAAACAGTATGAACGAGTGAAGCCTTTTTTCAAGCAAAAAACTATTAGGAGAGGTATTCATAAAGCCCTCAGCATATCGTAAAATCATTCTCAGCAGATCTGAAAATCATTCACAAGAGATTGAAAATCGTTTGCCGCACAAAATAACACGACTTTTCACACCTCCATTTCGTACGTATCATACACCACTGCCCGTCCGCCGAAACCTTCTTTTTGGAATATCAACCCTTCATTCAATACACGGCCACCTTCCTCCACGGAAGTACCCATATCAAAGTAAGGAACATCCTTGTATTCCTCGTGAATCAAATGGTGAAACAACAAATCTACGGCTCCGCACGCCCTTCCTTCGGGAGTGGAACCGATATATTGTACATGAACCACCCTTTCCGTCACGTACAACACGCAACCGGCCACCGTACGCCCCTCCGCACGACAAACCCTGTACAGCAATATCTGTTGTGGAAACCGGTGATGCAACAACATGATTTCTTTCAAGGTATGCACGGGACGCGACTGGTGGCGTTCCATCAGATTCCCTTCCAATACTTTCCAAAAGGCCGAAAAATCTTCATCACGGCTGATGGACAATCCCTCACGTACGGCGTGCTTCACCTTACGTCGCCGAAGCGTACTGAATCCCCAAGCCGTTGCAGAGGGAACGACCGTGGAAACTTTACGGCCTGACAGGCGTGCCCCGAAGCGGTACAACGCATACAAATCCTCTTCGCTGGGATAACGGGCATATATATAAGGTACGGGTGAGTAAATCCACTTGCCTACCGATGTATACGTCCGTAAATAGCGAAAGATTTCCCAAAACAACTCCAACATGAGCGCAACCGTCATCTTCTCATCCGTCACGACTCCGCCATACGTCAGTCCACGATGGCTGCAAAACTCCGTCGCCGTACAGTGTGCGGGCAGCAAAGCATGTAGCCGTCCGTCCCTGTAAGCCATAAGGGAGAAGTCTGCGAAACGGTCGGCATGATAATCCATATAACCACGCATGAAAAGGAAAGTCCCGTTACGGGAATCCCGTACGAAATCGTCCCATTCATCCTTACAGCCATCGCTATACCGCTTTATTTCCCATCCGCTTTCCATCTCCACACCCCCATCTATTCATGAATCATACGCAGAAACTCTTCGTAAGAGTTGATATACATCTCAGGCCGGTAAGGCTGGGAAGACAAGACCAACAACACGGCATCTTCAGAGAAATGCAGCAACTCGTTCCACGTCAGCGGCGGAATGAGCAGCCCCTTGTCCGGTGCGTCGAGCACATACGTCCGCCGTCCGTCCTTGTCTTCCAAGGTGATTGTCACGCATCCTCTCACGGCCACCAGATACTGATAGGTGATACGGTTAGCGTGCTTGCCGCGTTCATGCCCCTCGGGTACACCGTAAATCCAGTATGCCCGCTTTACTTCAAAAGGCAAATCCTTTCCGGTCTCAGCCACGGTAAGGCTGCCACGTTCATCGGTAAAAGTCTTCAAACGCTTCATTACAATCCTAACTTCTCGGAGATTTCCAACATTCTGTGAATCGGTTTGACAGCCTTTTCCGCCACTTCCGCATCCACTACGATTTCCGGCCACTCATATTTCAAGGTATTATAGAGTTTTTCCAACGTAATCAACCTCATGTAATTACATTCGTTGCAGGCACACGTACTGTCGTCCGGAGGAGCCGGAATGAAAGTTTTCTCCGGGCAAGCCTTCTGCATCTCGTGTAATATGCCGCTTTCCGTAGCCACAATAAATTCCTTTCCTTCATGACGGATGGCATATTTCAGCAATGCTGCGGTAGAACCGACCACATCTGCCAGTTTCAACACAGCTCCTTTACATTCCGGATGAGCCAGCACCTTGGCCTCGGGATGGGATTTTTTAAGTTCCAATATTTTCTCTACGGAGAATTTTTCATGCACGTGGCAAGCTCCGTCCCAAAGCAGCATGTCACGTCCGGTAACGGAATTGATATAGTTGCCAAGATTCCGGTCCGGACCGAAAATGATCTTTTCATCAGAAGGGAAACTTTCCACAATCTGGCGGGCGTTGCTCGAAGTGACCACCACATCCGTGACAGCCTTGGTGGCAGCCGTAGTATTGACGTACGAGATGACCGTATGGCCGGGATGAGCTGAAACAAACCGGGAGAATTCATCCGCTGGACAACTTTCGGCCAGCGAACAGGTGGCATTCAAATCCGGAACCAAGACCTTTTTGTCAGGACAGAGAATCTTATTGGTCTCTCCCATGAAATGCACACCGCACATGACGATGATATCCGCTTCGGTCTTGGCAGCTTTTTGAGCCAGTGCCAGACTGTCTCCCACGAAGTCAGCCAAATCCTGGATGATTCCTTCCGTATAGTAATGCGCCATGATGACGGCATTCTTCTTCCGGCAAAGTTCCCTGATCTCACTTTTCAAATCAAGCTCCTTTGCTATGGGTTCATCCACAAACCCCTTGTCTATCCACTCTTTCTTAACCATATATATATTATTAATTCTTATTTCTATTTTTTGAAAAAATCTAATGTAAATGATGATAGGCTGTTGATAGTGTCGATAAAAAAGAAGCCTGAAACTTGTTTTTTAAGTTATCAAAGCGGGGTATCGGGTAATATATCACTTTTCAACATGAGCCTTGGGTCTCTTATTCTTTAAACTGAATGCATTATCGTATGTTCTTTATCGTTTTTAACGAGTTGTTCATAACCTACAAAGTTAAAAACTTTAGGGGAAAAAGGCTGCATAAACCTGATGAAAATACGGTTTAAAGTTCATTTCTATCTTTTACTAATTTATTTGGTGGTTTGAAATATTCCTGTAACACTACTGAATTTCTAAATCCAAAGTTTCTTTTTAATAATCTGTTTACGATTTGTGAACGAGTTATCAAGTAGTTTTTATGGGTTTTATTATCTTTGTGAACAAATATGTTGAAAGCAATGAGAAAACTTAAAATAACGGAACTGAATAGAATCTCTACCGAAGAATTCAAGACGGTTGAAAAACTTCCTTTGATTGTGGTACTGGACCATGTAAGAAGCTTATATAATGTAGGTTCCGTATTCCGCTCGTCCGATGCTTTTAGGGTAGCATCCGTGTATCTGTGCGGAATTACAGCCACTCCGCCGCAAGTGGAAATCCATAAAACGGCATTGGGGGCGGAAGATTCCGTGAATTGGGTATATTATGAGCGTACGCAAGACGCGGTAGAGCATCTTAAGGCCGAAGGTTACGAAGTTTGGGCTGTGGAACAGGTGGAAGGTAGCATTATGTTGCAGGACTTCCAGCCGGATAAAGCAAAAAAATATGCCATTATATTAGGAAATGAAGTGAAAGGTGTGCAACAAGAAGTTGTCGACCAGTGCGACGGGTGTATAGAAATACCTCAGTTCGGGACGAAACATTCTCTAAATGTTTCTGTTACGGCCGGGATATTGGTGTGGGAGTTTGCCCGTAAGATGAAGTTGTGAACATTATAATGTACCAGCTTCCACCATTCTTACAACCCGTTCCGTCAGCCGGTCGTCGGCTTCTGGATCATAGTCTTTTTTTAGGCTGGCTCCGAATATGCTGGCAAACGTTTGGTAGAATCCGGCTTTGAAAGGGCCGAAAAAGGCTTTCACTATTTCGAAAGAACTTTGGTTGCATTCGCGGTTCACTAACTTGATGAGCAGTTTCCCCTGTGAATAAGTCAGCTTTTTCATTTGTGGGGTATATTGCTTTTTTATACCTTTCTCTACGGCTCGTATGTGAGCGTCTTTTTCTTTTTTAGTAGGTAGTTTTTCCAGATACTCATAAGTTTCGGATATGGTCTGATTAACCATTTTGGCAATGGGAAGTGTTTTTTTTACGTTATAAACCAATTTGTTATACCGCATGGCTTCCCTTTTGTTCTTAAACTTCAGTGGGGGATATACCGGTAGTTCGGGCATGATAATCACGGTGATGGAGTCGCCTTGATAGAACTCCTTCTGTACTTTTTTGTAAAACACGACTTTTATTCTCGGTTCTCCATCAATAGGAACAAACTCGTCCTGGGCTTCCACTTGCAAAGTAAGAGCACCTAATAAGAACAATATGATAAGCCTGTATATTCCCATATCCGCTGCAAAAATATAAATTAAAAACTTTCATCGCATGTTTTTTACAAAGAATAGTTCATTTTTTGTAGTATTTGCAATCGTTGTATGACGTGAGATAAAATATCTGCAACATTGCGTGGATTTTCAAATACTGTTTTTCCATACCTTTGCTTTCAGTCTTATCTATAAAGTTATTAAATATGAAAAAACTGTTTTTTTACATCCTTTTGATAGCGTTTTCAGAGTCTATTTCCGGTAGTTTTAGAATGACAAAAGACAATTTTCTTTCAGGCAAAAATGCAAGTCTTCAATATAGCGGAAATGGAGCAGGGAGAGACAAGCGGCAGACAGTAGATTCAACTTTCCATATTTATTTGTGTTTTGGGCAATCTAATATGGAGGGTAATGCAGATATAGAAGATGTTGATATGAAAGGGGTGGACAAACGTTTTCAAGTAATGAGTGTCTGTGATGAGGACCTTAAGATGGGACGTACGCCTGGAAATTGGTATACGGCTGTTCCTCCGTTGTGCCGTTATGGAGCTAAATTGAGTGTGGCGGATTATTTCGGCCGCACTATGGTGGATAATTTGCCGGAATCTTATAAGGTAGGTGTGGTGATGGTGGCCATAGGAGGAGCCGGTATAGATTGTTTTGACAAGGACAATTATGCAAAATATTATGAAAATGCCGATGAATGGCAGAAATATTTGATGGGTTTATATGGTGGGAATCCTTATGCGAAATTAGTGGAATTTGGCAAAAGGGCTAAAAAGCGTGGGATTATCAAAGGCATTTTGTTACATCAGGGGGAAAGCAACAATGGGCAAGCGGACTGGCCGGAGAAAGTGGGGAAAATCTATAGGGATTTGCTTCGTGATTTGGACCTTAAAGAAGAAGAGGTGCCTCTGTTTGCGGGGGAAATGCTGAGTGAGGCAGAAGGGGGAATTTGTGCAGGACATAATGAATATGTTGCCGTGCTGCCGTGGCTGGTGAACGCACATGTCGTTTCATCGGAAGGCTGTAAAGGGGCGAGTGACGGACTTCATTTTACTTCTGAAGGTTACCGTGAGATGGGACGACATTATGCCAGGGTGGTCTTAAATAAAATATATGGCATTCCGTTGGGCATGCCGGACATGGCCGTGATAAATATGGATATGCCGAACAAGGATTTGGAAGTACAAATCGGGAAGGGGCAGAAGTTGGAATTGATGGCTACTTTTGAAGACGGGCATACGGAAGATGTGGCTTATATGGCTAAGTATGAAATAGAAAATACTGAAGTGGCAGACATCAAGGACGGGGAGGTACGTGGCCTTTCGCAGGGGTGTACGGAAGTGAAAGCCATTTATACGGACCCGGTGGGAAAAGTGTCCAGTCTGTCATTTACCCTCAATTCCACCTGTTTTCCTTTCAGTGAAGAGTTCATTGAAACTGCATTGTTCGGGAACGGCACGTACCGGGAGGCCGCGAGGGCGTTTTTTCCGGGTGAGAATGGGCAGATGGGATGGAAGTATACCTATGGATTGGATATGAGTGGTTACAAGTACTTGGTGTTAAAATTGGATAAAGTCCAAAAAGTGGGAGCTTGCATTATGCTTTATACAGAGAACAATATCTGGTCTGATTGTTGTCAATATCCTGTGGGCGAAGAGGTCTTGGTGGCTGTTCCTCTTCATGACATCACTTACACGAGTGGAGAACTTCAAGGCGAACCGGTGGACGTTTCTCATGTCATGATTGTCGCCCTGTATGCCGGTCAAGGTGGTGTTATTGATGTGGCTGACATGTATTTGACTAACAATGAGGATTATTCGTCCGATGCCGTTTCTGTATTTTCCGTGAAATCAAAAACATCAAAGGCCGATGGAATAGTATATGACTTATCCGGCGTTCGGATGAATGGCACGGATAATTTACCTAAAGGCATATATATAAAAGATGGAAAGAAGTTTGTAGTGAAATAAAGTTTTCGTTACGTAGTGAATACGGATTCTTATGCAGTGATTATTTATAGGGGATAATTTGTCATACTGAAAATAGTTGTTTATATTTGAAGTATGACAGAAAAACACTGTAAGTTTATTTATCTACACCGGTTGTGGATAAGCGTGTTAATGTTTTGTGTTCTACAAATATATCCTGTGGATAAAGTCGGCGCACAGCATTATTCCTGGGAAGAATTTGTAGAGAAGATTTCTGTGGATGAATATGAAGACGGAGAAGATTTGAGTCCTCTTTTGGAAGAGTTGGCCGCATTGCACGAACATCCTTTCAACCTGAATACGGCTACGAAAGACGATTTGGAGCAATTACCTTTTCTGGACGGAGATGAAATAGAGGAAATCTTGGCATACGTATACCGTTACGGTCCGATGCAATCGTTGGGAGAATTGATGTTGATAGAGGAACTGGACTATCAGACCCGCCAGTTTCTTACTTTGTTCGTCTATGTGGAAAATCCTGTGGAAGAAAAAGAGAAGTTACGGTTGAAAACCTTGTTGAAAGGAGGGCGACATGAGGTGACGAGCCGGTTGGATGTGCCTCTGTATAAACGTGATGGATATAAAATACCCGAAGATGAGGTGTTGTTGAAAAACCAAAATAAGGTGTATCTTGGTAATTCGTTGTACCACAACATACGCTATACTTATCAATACAGGAACAGGCTGTTTTGGGGATTCACGGCGGAGAAAGACGCAGGAGAACCGTTTGGCAGTTATGGCAATAAGGCATACGATGCTTATTCTTTCCATTTTCTGTTGAAGGATTGTGGTAAACTCAAGGCATTGGCATTGGGAGACTATCGTTTGGGTTTCGGCGAAGGCTTGGTGGTGAACAGTGATTTTTCTTTGGGAAAATCCACTTTGTTCAATATGGGTGACACGAGACCGTCCATCAAGAAATTCTCTTCCACGTCAGAAACTTCTTTTTTCAGGGGAATAGCGGCTGCTTTCCGTTTTGGAAGGGTGGACATGTCAGCTTTCTATTCCTATTTGCCCACCGATGCCACTTTAAGGAAAGACGGTACGATATCTTCGTTGAAAACCGACGGTTTGCATCGTACTTTGTTGGAGCTGTCTAAAAAGCATAATGTCACGGAGCAGTCTGTCGGAACCGACGTGACTTGGAATACGGAATATTTTTCTTTGGGTGCGATTGTCTTTTACCAGCATTTCAGCCGTTCTTTCTCAAAAGGCACGGAACTTTACCGGCAATATTATCCGGATGGAAAGGATTTCCTGAATGCCGGCCTGCACTATCGTTGGCATCGTGACAGGTTTTCGTTTTCCGGCGAGACGGCGTTCAGCAACGTGTATGGCGGTTGGGCCACGCTGAACAAAGCCATTTACCGTTTCAACCACCGGTACAGCATGGTGGCTTTGCAGCGGTTGTTTACTTACCAATATGTAGGATTGCGTGCCAACAGCTTTTCCGAAGGCGGGGCAGTCAGGAACGAAAGCGGATTTTATACGGGAGTGGAGGCATCTCCGTTGAATGAGTTGAAGTTGTCCGCTTATGTGGATTATTTTTATTTTCCGTGGGCCAAGTTTGGGATACCTCATACCTCCGAAGGGGTGGAAGGGACATTTCAGGTCGATTGGGTTGTTTCCGGAAAGTGGGAACTGTCCGGGCGTTACCAACTGAAGCGTAAGGAACGCTATGGACAGCCTTACCTGTATCATAAATTGAAGGTGCAGGCGCAGTGCATGCCTTCAAAATTTTGGGAATGGCGTGGGGTGGTAAGATACACAAGGGTGAGGGACGTGTATGGACGGCATGTCGGAGGATACATGGGAGGGAGCATCCTGAAATGGAAGGACCGGAAAAACCGGTTGAATGTAGCCGGGTCGTGTGTGTATTTCGACAGCGAGGACTACAAGGCACCGATGTCTTTTTATGAGCCATCCTTATTGTATGCCTTTTCTTTCATGACGATGTACGGACAAGGGATGAGGGCGGCGGTGAATGCCCGGTGGAACGTGGCGCGCCGTTGGATGCTGATGTGGAAATACGGGATTACCGGATATTTCGACCGTAAGGAAATAGGCGACGGGTTGCAACGTATCGGAGGGCGATGGAAAAACGACCTTTCTTTCTTGTTGCGTTACAAGTTTTGATGAGGATTATGTTACCTTTGCATGGATTTGTGAATTAAAAACGAAGTTATGGCTACAGTGATTTATCCTTCTCCCATATTCGGACCGGTGCACAGCCGTCGGTTGGGTGTTTCTTTGGGCATCAACCTGCTTCCGGAAGACGGGAAGTGGTGTACGTTCGATTGTGTGTATTGTGAGTGTGGATTCAACAAGGATTTTCGTCCCAAGAAGCCGTTGCCCACACGTGAAGAAGTGCGCACGGCTTTGGAAGAACGGCTGAAAGGCATGTCCTCGAACGGGCCTGTGCCGGATGTGCTGACGTTTGCCGGAAACGGGGAACCCACCCTTCATCCGCATTTTGCGGAAATCATAGAAGACACCCGCGCCTTGCGCGACCGGTATTTCCCGAAGGCTAAGATCAGCGTGCTGAGCAATGCCACCCAAATATTCCGGCCGGAAGTTTTCGAGGCTTTGAGGAAAGTGGACAACAATATCCTGAAATTGGATACGGTGGACGAAGGTTACATTCGCCGGGTAGACCGTCCTACGGGGCGTTATGAAATAAGTCGGGTGGTGGAACGCCTGAAAGATTTCCGAGGCAAAGTTATTATACAGACGATGTTCATGAAAGGCATGTCGGAGGGTGCGGATGTGGACAATACTTCCGACCGTTTTGTGGAACCGTGGTTGCGTGCCGTGAAAGAAATATCACCTTCCCAAGTCATGATTTATACCATAGACCGCGAAACGCCCGACCATGAGTTGAAAAAGGCCACACGTGAAGAATTGGACCGCATTGCCGGACGCATCCGGCAAGAGGGATTGGAGGTTTCCGTTTCTTATTGAGAAGTGCTGTGGGCAGTCTACGGACCGCATAGCCGTATTTTCCATATATTATCGACAGGAAGGCCTGTATGAGAATGAATATCTGTAAGGATGTTTGTTATTTCTTATGTGTTTGATATTCAAATGCTTGTCGTTTATAAATCAGTCTGCGCCAAACGGAAAATCATTTGGCGCAGATTGAAAAATCGTTTGGCTGAGAACGGAATTTCGTTCTCCGTAGAATGATTTTTGTATGTAACTTTCCTTTTAATTTCAGGAGGCTTGCGCGTAACATCTCTTCCGAGACAAACGTTTGTGCACGTAAAGGTAAGCCGGGATGAGGAAGAGGTCTGCGGCAAACCAAGCCGAAGGGTCACCGTAACACACTCCCGTATATCCTAAAATCGGGACCAGGAACAGGCTGACGGCCGTGCGGTCTACCATTTCGAACACGCCGGACATCATGGCCAGTTTACTGTATCCTAATCCTTGGATGCTGTACCTGAGCAGGCACAGTAGTCCTAATGGAATGAAATAGGTGCAGGAGGTGACGATGAACTGGTTGGCCTTTTCTATGATTTCATATTCATGGAAATCCACAAACAGGTAGATGATGTGACGGGCGAAAATATGCAACACGATGAAACAAAAGATGCAGTAGAGGCAAACCATGAAAAAGCTGGCGCGCAGCCCCATGTTGATACGTTCCGTTTTTCCCGCCCCGTAGTTCTGTCCGCAATATGTGGCCATGGCAATCCCCATGCTTTCCAACGGACACATGAAGAACATTTTGATGCGCATGCCGGCGGTAAAGGCGGCCACGCACGACGTACCCAAGGCGTTGTTTGCGCTTTGGAGCATGATGCTTCCGATGGCGGTAATAGAGAATTGCAGTCCCATCGGTACGCCCATGTCCAACAGTCCCTTTATGTAGTGTTTGTCTAAGGCGGTTTCTCCCTTTTCCATTTTCAGGATGTCGAATTTCCTGAACATATAATACAGGCAAAGCAAGGCAGAGACGGCTTGCGAGAAGACCGTGGCGATGGCGGCTCCGGCCACGCCCCAATGTAGTATGAGGATGCAAAACAAATCCAATACGATGTTGAGGATGGCGGCCATGAGGAGGAAATAAAACGGGGTCTTGCTGTCGCCTAATGCCCGGATGAGGCTGGAGAGCAGGTTGTATAGGAAAGTGAAAGGAATGCCGATAAAAGTAACCAAAAGATAGAGATAGGCATGGTGAAGGATGTCGTGCGGCGTCTGCATCATGAACAGGATTCTCTCGCAAAGCAGGGAAGTGACGACAGCCAACACGACGGAAATGATGAGGGAAACCCAAAGACTGTTGGCTACGTAACGCCGCAAGTCGCTGTATGAACGTGCACCGAACGCCTGAGCCACGGGAATGCCGAAACCGCAACAGCAGCCGGTGCAGAATCCGATGATGAGGAATACGACCGATGTGCTGGCACCCACGGCTGCCAAATCGTTGATGCCTAAATATTTTCCTACGATGGCTGCGTCTATCAGACTATAAGTCTGTTGGAGCAGACTTCCCAAAATGAGCGGGAGCGAGAAGTTGAATATCAATCGCAGGGGCGAACCCTCAGTCATTTCTTTCGTCATGGCGAATATCCTTTTTTCCTGAAAAACACATTCTTTTGCGGGTGCAAAATTACGGAATTTACCGGAATTGTTTTATTAAATCCGTCAAATTAGGCGGATTTTTTTATTTTCGTATGCTCGGTATGGGAAAAGATATAATCCAGATTAAAGATAAATAAATCCGGATTTAGTGATAAGTTATCCTTGTCACGGATTTCCCAATATACGAGATGGTCTTTGATGAGGAAAAAAGGTGCTGTTGTATACTGTTTATTGTCGAAGTCAATCGTGAACAAACGTGTAGTTCCTTTGTCTTCATTGTATTGGCATAAAAGGATTTCATTGTCCGGAGACACACATGAGAAATATACCATGTGGTCTACTCTTTGATAATAACGGGCCATTCCGGCGAATGGCTTTCCTCTTTCTTTTGCTTTGTTTACATAATCTATCCGCTCGTACACGTCTTTTCTGGTCATGTCATCCGGAAGTGCATGTTCTCCGAAATCAATGGCAAACAATGGCGTAAGAAGACCGTTGTGGATAGTGAATAAAGTGTCGCATAGCATTTCCCAATACAGCACATTTCCTTTTTGGTCTATGGAAATATCATCGTAAGTTGAAAATCCGGTGGATAAAGTCCTTCCTTCTATGGGGTTGCCTGACGTGAGTTCTTTATTCAAAAAGCATAATGTCTTTCTGTCTGTAGATTCGCCTCCATAGCTGTTCAATACGATATAACCATTGTTCCATGGATATATATGAAAGGGCTTTATATCTTCTTCCGCTATGTCACATCTTTGAACTGACAGAAGCTGACCTTTTAAATTGAACCGTAAAATGGTATTTTTACTGAAATCATAAAGTCCTACTGTCCCATTTTCAAAAAACACATTGGATATTTGAAGGTATTCATTCGTGGCGTGTCCTTTTTGTGATATACTGCCTATGAAATTTCCGGTTGATGTGAATGTGTACAAGAAGTTGCGTGAATGAACCACAAAGGTATCTTGATGTACATTGAGATTACATATATCGTAAATTAGGGAATTGTCCGTAGTCTCCAATTTTACGATTCGTCCGTCAGATTGGTTGATGTGTGTTATTTCTGAGAAATCAACTTTTGTGGATTTAAAGTCCGTTTTATCCCTGTTTGTACATGACACAAACAGGGATATGAATATGACACATACGGAATGTATTATACTTCTCATCATTTCCTCAAATATTAAAAAATGCTCTTTTCGGGAAAAGTAATTTCTTTTTCCTTATGTGACTGTCCTTTGATAACTCTGTGATGGTTTTATTTCTGGTCGTAAGCATGTTTGGGGTAGTCTATCGTATAATGCAATCCGCGGCTTTCCTTACGTTCGATGGCCTGTCGCGTGATAAGGTAACCCACGTTAATCATATTACGTAGTTCGCAAATGTCTTTGGTCGCCTTGACACGTTTAAACAGCTCTTCGGTCTCTTCGTACAATAAGTCCAGACGTGTCCATGCCCGTTTCAGGCGCAGGTCGCTCCGCACGATGCCCACGTAGTTGCTCATGATTTGTCCCACTTCCTTCATATCCTGCGCGATGAGTACTTTTTCTTCATTGCTCATCGTACCCTCATCGTTCCATTCGGGTATTTTGTCATTGAAAGCATATTGGTCTATGACCTCCAAGCTGTGGTGGGCTGCCGCGTCGGCATAAACCACGGCTTCGATAAGTGAATTGCTGGCCAACCGGTTGCCGCCGTGCAGTCCGGTGCAGGAACATTCGCCCACGGCATAAAGCCGCCGGATACTGGAGCAAGCGTTGAGGTCCACCTTAATGCCGCCGCACATGTAATGGGCGCAAGGCACGACGGGAATGTATTGCTTGGTCATGTCGATGCCGATGGAGAGACATTTGGCATAAATGTTCGGGAAGTGGTGTTTGGTTTCTTCCGCGTCCTTGTGCGTCACGTCTAAGCACACGTGGTCCAAGCCATGTATTTTCATTTCCTTGTCGATGGCACGGGCTACGATGTCGCGTGGGGCAAGGCTGAGCCGCTTGTCGTATTTCTGCATGAACTCTTCGCCGTTGGGCAACCGCAGGATGCCGCCGTATCCCCGCATGGCCTCTGTGATGAGGTAAGCTGGATGCGTCTCGCCCGGATGGAAGAGGGCCGTGGGGTGGAACTGCACGAATTCCATGCCTTCCACCGTACCTTTGGCACGGTAGACCATGGCGATGCCGTCGCCCGTGGCAATGTTGGGGTTGGTTGTAGTGGCGTAGACGGCTCCCGTACCACCGGTAGCCATCAGAGTGACTTTGGAGAGGAAAGTATCTATCTTTTGGGTATCCGGGTCTAAGACGTATGCCCCGTAACATTCAATGTCCGGCGTGCGGCGCGTCACCTCGATGCCCAAATGGTGTTGGGTGATGATTTCCACGGCAAAGTGGTTTTCCAGAATCGTGATGTTCGGATGGCGGCGTACGGCTTCCATCAGTCCGCGTTGGATTTCAAAACCTGTGTCGTCAGCATGGTGCAGGATGCGGAACTCCGAATGTCCGCCTTCGCGGTGCAGGTCGAAGTCTCCCTTTTCGTTTTTGTCGAAGTTTACGCCCCATTTCACAAGGTCTCGTATGCCCTGCGGTGCGTTTTTCACCACTTGTTCCACGGCTGCAGGGTCGCTGATGAAATCCCCTGCAATCATGGTGTCTTTGATATGTTTCTTGAAGTTGTCCACTTCCATGTTGGTCACTGAGGCTATTCCCCCTTGTGCCTTGGCCGTGTTGGCCTCTTCCAATGTGGTTTTACATACGATGGCCACCTTGCCTTTGCCCGCATCGGCCACTTTCAGGGCGTAACTCATTCCGGCTACTCCCGAACCTATCACTAAAAAATCAAATTTGCGTATCATGCCGTCAGTTCATGCTGTTGATGTTAGACGTTGCAAAACTACTTAAAAACTCGGTTGGTTGTGCGTTCGCCGCAGGATTTCTTTTAAAAATAAAAGTGCAGCCCCCCGTTGATAAAGATACGGTAGAACTCTACGGATTGGTCCATGGAGCCGGGAATCACTCCATCCTTGTCATAGACATTTCCGTAAATCATTCCTGCGTTCACTCCTATGCCGACGTGTTTGCTCAGCAGGTAGTCCGCACTGAGTTGGTAATGCAATCCCATCCCTTTTACAGTTTTTCCCATACTGAAATCCATCTCCTCCTCGACATTCAGGATGAAGGCGCCTGCTCCGATGCCGTATCGTAATGACCAATGTTTGTTGGCCGCCCTCATAACGAACTCAGGTCCGATATAATCCAAGTGCATCCGGCTTTTGGGATTGGCGGTTTGTTCCTTGGGGTAATCGGGATTGCGTACGAAGTTGGTATGGTATGCCCCGGAGCGGTAACCGGAATAGAGAATGCCTACGCCCATGAACTTTTTACCCACCCAGTCGATTCCTCCCTGGAAATCCACCCCGTTTTTGAACGTGCCGCTGAGGCCGCCCGGAATGTCATGGTAAGCTTTGCTGAACACATGGCCGAAACCTCCGTTCCCGTAGATATGGATAGGAAGTGGGGGCGGGAGCTTACGTGGCTTTATGCTTTTCCGGCTCGCCAGTTCCAAACTGTCTGCTTTCCTTATTTGTTCCCTTTGTTGGGTTTTCATGCGTAGCATTTCTCCTTTTATCTGATGGCAGGAAACGAGAATGGTAGGTTCTTTATGTTCGGTGATAGCCAAGGCGTTTCCTCCCGCTTTGGCCGTTTCAGCCTTGGCCAGTGCTACGACCTGGTCATAACTGAAATGTGCGGTATATCCGTTTCCTTTTACAGCCACTTTGCCCAGGAGTTCGGCAGAGTAAGGCCGGTTCGTTCCGGTTTTGAATACTTGTATGTCGTCAGCTTGCGTAGCGGGATAAGAATGATAGATTTCCGTGGCCACTTTCGGACTACAGCCTGTAACGAGCAAGGCCACGACCCATGCAAACCATTTGCCTATTGCGTAGCAACCATTCTCTTTTTTATTTTCTGTTCTTTTTGCCATACGCCTTTTTATATAATAAGATGAGATTCTTTCAGTTTGGCAATCCTTTTGTCCATGGAATTGATTTGAATCCGTTCCATGATTTCTTCTCGTTGGTCTATTAGTTGATAGAACTTATCTTTCCATACAGGAAGTTTCCCTAAGAAAAGTTCAAAACGCTCTATGTCATCCCAAGAATTGGTTTGTTCTTCCATGTCCATACAAACTTGTTGTATCAATGCGTCATTATCCAGATAAAGAGCAGTGATTAGCTTGTATTTGAGAAATTCTGTCAGGCTGCAATAATTGTGGCAAACCAACATGTCATATTTTTGCTTGTGTTTTAATAAATCAAACAAGTCTTTTACATTTACTGTTTCTCCGAGGAGGTTCCCGTGTTGGGACTTTACATCGTCCATTGCATCTTGAAACATCTGTTGATGCTTCTCGAATGGTATATCTAATGTGAGATGTTTTTTATTGTAGAACATTTCTATAAAAACAGAAAACGTTATATCTTCTTCGTATAGTGGATAGCTTACCAATAGTGGTCGATAACTTCCATATATTCGTTGAAACTTAAATCCGATTAATCCAACTCCTAATTTCATTAATAATGTATTAGAAGAATACCTTGATAACATTGGAAATGCTTTTTTCCAATCGGTCAGAGGTAGACTTTTTGCAGGTGAGCCTGATATAGGTTCAGTTCCTTTATCTTCCATATTACGATGTGGTATAGATGAAATCCATTTATATATTTTGCTTTTTATTCTTCGCATTTACCGAATAGTTTATAGTGTCTCCTTTTATTCTATAATGGGTACGTTCTTTCCATTTTCTATTTTCCAACCGGATAATTTGTATTTGAAATAACCGAATTTTAACCGGTTGATAATGTCTACGTATGGAATAACTCCACCTCTATTGACTTTGTCAGTATATTCTTTATTTAGTCTACCCACAAAAATACGTGGTTGATTAATTTTTCCAATAAACCAATTTTCTATCGGATTCATATTTGGATTTTCATATATGTCCAAAGAAACACTACCAAATAATGCTTCTTTGTGTCCCTCTCCGATGTTTTTGGATGTTCCCACTTTGTACCACGCATTAAACACAATACCGAACTTCAAAATAGTGTGTGCATAAAACTCGACTTTATCCTCTACAATCTCTTCAATCTTTGGTTTATAGTCCATGGGATATTTGGTTTTAAATACACGTATGACACTACTATTCAGTTCTTCCAAGTCGTTAGCTACGTATTGGAAAAAGCGTTTGCATTCATTGTCTATTTCCGCACAGAACACATTCCCGATTCTTGTTACGATTCTTTTTGCCATAAGCTTGTCTATATAATAAAATGAGATTCTTTCAGTTTGGCAATCCTTTTGTCCATGGAATTGATTCGAATCCGTTCCATGATTTCTTCTCGTTGGTCTATTAGTTGATAGAATTCAGACCTCCAAGTATCCAATTTACCCATTGTTTCTTCAAAATTACTGTAATTTTTCCAAAGGCTCATTTCCTTTTCTGCATGCTCACAAGCTTTTTGTATCAGTCTTTTATCTTGTAAATAAAGGGCTGTGATCAATCTGTACTTTAGGAAATCAGCTTGCATAGAAAACATATTAAGAAGCAAGACATTTGTATTCCTGTGATAATCTAAGAAATCAAACAAGTTTCTTACTTTCACATTCTCTTTGAGGAGATTCCAACTTTGTGATTCCACATATTTTACAGAGTCATGAAATCGTTGTTGATGTTGTTCTATGGGAATATCTAATGGTATATGTCTATTGTCATGAAAGCTTTGTTCGAACAATGGCCACATACATTCATCAATAGTTTTTTTCCATAATGGGAAAGCTGTGAGCAAAGGACGATAATAAGTTTTTATCATTTTCATTCTTTGGAAACATAAGCCTATAAGTACAATGTCTTGTCTTATAAGTAATTTGTTTGAGGCATAACGTGACAGCATTGGAAGTGCTTTTTTCCAATCAGTCAGAGGCAGACTTTTCGCAGGAGAGCCTGATATAGGTTCAGTTTCTTTATCTTCCATATTACGATGTGGTATAGATGAAATCCATTTATATATTTTGTTTTTTATTCTTGGCATTTACCGAATAGTTTATAGTGTCTCCTTTTATTCTATAATGGGTACGTTCTTTCCGTTTTCTATTTTCCAGCCCGGTAATTTGTATTTGAAATAACCGAATTTTAACCGGTTGATAATGTCTACGTATGGAATAACTCCACCTCTCTCTATGAATTGAGCATATTTTTTATCTAACTTACCTTGAATAAAGGGTTGTTTATTAAATTGCCATACATTCCAGTGTATTTTGGGATCTTCATTTAGTTCTGCTAAGTTATCTGCAAATAATGCTTCTTTGTGTCCCTCTCCGATGTTTTTGGATGTTCCCACTTTGTACCACGCATTAAATACAATACCGAACTTCAAAATAGTGTGTGCATAAAACTCGACCTCATCCCTTACAATCTCTTCAATCTTTGGTTTATAGTCCATGGGATATTTGGTTTTAAATACACGTATGACACTACTATTCAAGCATTCAATGTCATTGGCTACGTATTGGAAAAACCGTTTGCATTCATTGTCTATTTCCGCACAGAACACATTTCCGATTCTTGTTACTATTCTCTTTGCCATAAGCTTGTCTATATAATAAGATGAGATTCCTTCAGTTTGGCAATCCTTTTGTCCATGGAATTGATTTGAATCCGTTCCATGATTTCTTCTCGTTGGTCTATTAGTTGATAGAACTTATCTTTCCATACAGGAAGTTTCCCTAAGAAAAGTTCAAAACGCTCTATGTCATCCCAAGAATTGGTTTGTTCTTCCATGTCCATACAAACTTGTTGTATCAATGCGTCATTATCCAGATAAAGAGCAGTGATTAGCTTGTATTTGAGAAATTCTGTCAGGCTGCAATAATTGTGGCAAACCAACATGTCATATTTTTGCTTGTGTTTTAATAAATCAAACAAGTCTTTTACATTTACTGTTTCTCCGAGGAGGTTCCCGTGTTGGGACTTTACATCGTCCATTGCATCTTGAAACATCTGTTGATGCTTCTCGAATGGTATATCTAATGTGAGATGTTTTTTATTGTAGAACATTTCTATAAAAACAGAAAACGTTATATCTTCTTCGTATAGTGGATAGCTTACCAATAGTGGTCGATAACTTCCATATATTCGTTGAAACTTAAATCCGATTAATCCAACTCCTAATTTCATTAATAATGTATTAGAAGAATACCTTGATAACATTGGAAATGCTTTTTTCCAATCAGTCAGAGGTATGTTGGATGTTTTACTTTTACTTGTATTCATAAACTTTTTAATATTTAATTTGTGGTTTTATAATTTCTGACGGCCATTTAAAATGATTTCTATATTTTTGCATCTGTAATGTATTGTTTAGCATTTCAGGAGTTTTATTCGGATAACCAAATTTAAAATCATAAATCATTTGGTTTTGTTTATCTAACACATCGACAATTCCACGCTCATTGGTAAGTCTATTTTCAAAATAGACTTTAAACTCTAATCCTCTATCTCCGTGTATATCTTGATATTCTTCTAAATATTTTGTTGCAAACTCATGTCTTTTGGTTCCTACAACAGGTCCTTCACCCGGAATTTCTTTATAAGCCATGTCTGCAGCTTGTTGAATCAGGTCACGGTTACTGATTGCTTTTTCAGCACCCGTCCAAAAGTCCTTTCCTTGTATTCGTGCGCTGATACCACCGGATATTCCTCCCATAAGTCCGCCTGAAGCACCGCCCATGATGGCTCCCATGATTCCGCTTTCCAATGCGCCTCCGAAGTCAGCCCCTTCAAGGAGTGAGTTGCCCGTGTTCTGTATGAATCCCGAAGCCATACCTGAAGCCAATCCGACTTGTGCCCCGTTGACAAAGCCAGTCATTCCTGCAGCCCATTGTGCGGAGGTAATGCCCAGCATGCCTCTGAACCCGGTGGCGGCAGCCACTCCGGCAGCGGCTCCTACGCCTCCTGCCAGTCCGCCTATGGCAAAGTATCCCAACCCTTTTTTGAATCCTTTCCATCCACCCCCTGCAGCTTTGATTTCATCCCAATGCATCGCCACGTTTGCCGTGCCGCCGATTAAAGCGGCAACTCCTACGATAATCCAGAAGAATTCCCCGTTTTCATCCACATAGATGAGCGGGTTGTTCATGCAATAGGAATAGCGGTTGAGTCCTTGTGAGAAGTCGGGGAATTGCACGTATGGGTCGGGCGAGAGGAAACGTCCCGTCCATGGGTCATACAGCCGAGCATTCATGTGGACGAGGTTGGCCACAGGGAGTTGCTCATGTCCGCAGAATCCACGTCCGAGGAAGGTGGAAGATGGAGTACTTCCTCCGGTAAGGGACATCTTTGCTTGACTAAGAGGTTCCCATCCCATAGGGTTACGCAAGTGTCCCCAAGCATCATAACTCAGTTCCTCCTGCCTGTATCCGTCATCCCGTACGACATTCGTGATACTCCCCAACGGGTCGCGCAGGACATGGTAAAGTTCCGGCTTGGTGTTATTCCGTTTCCTCCATACTATGGGGGCATCATAATATCCGCCATGTAAATACAGTTTCTCGATACGGTCGTATTTCAGTGAATCCAGTTCATAACATCCACCCAAGTAATAGCGGGTCATGTAATGGATTGTCCCGTTTTGGTAATAGACCGATTTCACACGGTCAAAGTTCCCATTATAGGTGAACTTGGCCGCACTCATCCAGTCGTAGATGGAATCGGGAAGGTTGGAGGAATTGTAGGTTATTTCCTGCAAGCCCGTAGGGGTGGGGTATTTGGCCGGATTTTCTACGCCGGTATGGGCATGCGGGTTAGCCTGTAACCCATAAGTATAGTCCCCCACGTCGGATTTGCGTATGATGTTGCCGGATGGGGAATATTCCACCGTGGTTCTCCCATCGCTTGCCAAGCGGTTCATCCCGTCGTAATTGAAAGTCTCGGTTCTATTACGCAACTCATCGGTACGGGAGAGCAGGTTGTTACGCGACGTATCGAAAGTATATGAGAAGTTCTGGTGGGTCACTTTTCCCATGTTTGCTTTGCGTGACGTGGGGTAACCGTAGGCATCGTAACCATACTGCCGGGTGAGTTGTCCGGTTTGAACCAATGTGGGCAATCCCATCCTGCTTTCCCCGTCCAACCGGAAGATGGAAGTTCCGTCCGGAAGAGTTACCTCCACCAGATGGCCGTTTTGGTAACGTAAATTTTCAGTGGTCAGTTCTCCGTTTTGTGAAGTGTAGGTGATGGAGCTTATTTGTCCGTCCTTATAGGTATAATCTTTCCGGAGCCATTTCCCGTCCGGTGCGTCTTCCCGGTAGGATGCCAACCTTCCCAGATTGTCGTAAGTATATGATATGAACGTGCCATTGAATCCCTTGATGGTAGCGATTTCCCCATACGGAGTGTAAGTATACGCCACATTGGGTGAAGTGCCTGCACAGTTTGTCAAGCGATTGTAATCATCATAGAAATAACGCGTACGTTCTCCTTTGGCGTTCTGTTCCCATGCCTTCTCCCCTGAATTCTCGTAACCATAAGTTGTCCGTCCGAACCCCGGGTCGTTTTTTGCGCTGCACCTACGTGAGGCGTTATATTCGAAAGTAATTTGTGAACCGTCCGGTGCCGTGATGGTTGAGGGTTGCAAGTCTGGTTCCCAAGTGTAAAGTGTAGTGCCTCCAGGGTCGTCTACCTGTACGAGTTCGCCGTGCGGCCCATACGAACGTGAGGTTTCTACTCCGTTTTCCGTAGTGGTCACGGTATACCCCTCAAGGCTACCGGTGTAACTGTATGTCGTGGTGTGTCCCGGTCGGTCGGTAGCGGAAAGCATCCGGTCGAGGTTGTCATAGGTGTAAGTTGAATAATATGAGGGGGTGGTTTGGGTATAGGGTGATGACTTGCGGGTCACCCTTCCATAATTGTCATATTCCGTGTCCACGTAACGCCATTTCCCATCGTAGGTCATTTCGGCGGTACGTACTTCCCGCCCCAATGCGTCATACACCGTTTTGCGGTCAGGTTGTCCAGTTTCCTTGACGGTGACGGCATACAACCCTTCATTTCTATCCGGTATCCATTCATATTCTGTTGTCACGTTTGTCCCGTCCGGACGGTTCACAGTTTTCTCCTTTCCGAATTCATCGTAACTGTATGTCGTGATGTTTCCACGGCTGTCGGTATGGGTTGAGAGCCTTCCTTGCATGTCATAGGCATACTGTTCTGTCGTGCCTGTTTCGGAAGTGTGTTTGGTTTTTCTTCCATAAGTGTCGTACTCCCAGGATTCGGAGATGCTTTCTGCTCCTCCGCTCCACCCAGTTGTGGATTTGATCAGGTTTCCTTGTTTGTCGTATTGGCAGTCATAACGTGTTTCTTGTCCGAGGTATTCCCGTTTGGCCTGCGGCATATCATAAAGCCAGGAAGGGTATGTGGTGCGTTTGGTTACATTTTTTCCATCCTCCGTGGTAGTCCTGACCGTTTGTTCATGGATACGTCCGAGGATATATTCTTTTCCGGGTGGGATGTATGCCAGCATGGTGCATACGTCTGCATTTTCTCCTTTCCGTGTCTTCGTTTTATATCCTGTTTGGACAGAAGTATAGATGGTTTCCGTGCGCCGTACGGAGTTGTCTTCATATTCTATTTCCTCAATATTCGGGTATCCGAAACGGTAGTCTTCATAACGGTAATCGGTGGACATGTCCCTGACATTGTCGAAATATTCCTTATCCGTCAGGTTGATTTCCACCATTCGGTTGGGGTGTTCGATGACCTCGTAGTAATAATAAGATTCAGAAATGCCTTCGTTGTATTCATATTCCAATACTCCATGGTTTTCAGGGTCATACTCACATACTCTTTCCTTGCCTTTGAAATCTATGGTGCGGGTTTGTGTGAATCCACAAAACCCCATTCCCGTGAGATGTTGTATGCCCCCTTCGTAATAGTAATGTTGTCCGTCTACTTGTTTTCCGTCCACGTAGGTTTCCGAAACGGCTATCAAAGGTTGTTTCCCGTAAGCGGATGTATAAGGGTAAGGAGCCGGGATGTAGTAACTGTATATTCCTTCTTTTTTCCCGCTTTCGTTCATCAGGGCATATTCATTCTTTTCCACCACCCCGAAACTGTTTACCACTCCCGTGAGGAGGCATTCTTCAGAGTCGTTGCGTTGGAAAGAATACTTTATAAGCTTTTCACCGTCTATACTGACAAATTCTGTGGAATATCCATCTTTAGTTTGTACATTGGCCGATAATGCGGTGTGCCGTTTATCTTGTCCGGGTTTGATGGATTTGTACAGATAGAACTGTTTAGTGTATTTGTCGAATATGAAAATATGGAACTTTTCATCCGCACATTCGATGATGTCCGTCACTCCGTCACCGTTTATGTCGGTGGGTATATATAAATAGTGGTCTTCTTTTCCGGTAGAAACTTCTTTTAAATATGGTAATGTAACGTTATGGATACTATCTTGTGAATTTCCTTTGGAAAAGGCTATGTAAACTTTTGGGGTACTACCCTTTTCTTGTTTCCGTTTATAGTAGAAACGGTCTGCCAGTCCATCTGAATTGAAATCGCCCATTATGAACCATTCTGAGTCCGCTACGGGGGTGGTTTGGTAATTATGGGTTTGGCGGGGTAACCAAGTGTTTCCCGAAACATCGAATACAAAAGTTTGAGCCTTTCCGTCAGTTGATTTGTAGTGGATTTCACTTTTCCCGTCACCGTCATAGTCGGCCACGATTAGTTCGTCTGTAGAATTGTACAGTTCTTCTTCATCGGTATCTTCACTAGGGAACGAAACATGGTAGGGGAACAGGTGCCCCTGATAAAGGATTTTGTTGCCTTTCAAATCGAACAGGTAGCACGTTGAGGGCAAGTTTGTGTTGCCAAAGGGTTGGTGGGCAGATACAGCCAGAATCTCTATTTTTCCATCCCCATTAAAATCTCCCGGATAATAAAACTTGGGCTGTATGCTCCGCATGCCTTTTGCACTGGTATGTACGGTGGGGAACTTAAAAGTCCGCGTGAATGATGGGGATGGTTCATCATAGATGGAAAAGACCGGGCCGTTATGAACGGTAAAACGAACTTGATCGTATTGCTTGTCCACCACTTCATTGTTCACTTGTATCAGAAAGTCTCTTCCTCGTCCGGATATGTCTGCGGCCAATAAGTCAACAAATCCTGTTCCACAAGGAAAGCTTTTTTTAGCCTCTCCGTTCCCACTACCTAAAAGTGTATAGGTATAAATGTAATCCGAAAGATTGAAAGGATTATAGAAGCATTCAAAGTCTTTGGTATTATCCTGTATGTAAGGTGTCTTTCCTGAAACAGAAGCCAGTATGTCCGAATACCCGTTACCCATCATCCGTCCCACTACAAATTGTGCGCTATGGGCTTCTTCGCCTCCGTGCCATATATCCGGACAGTTTATTTCTTCCGTAGTATATGTTAATTGTGACTTGTTTTTTCCATAATAAAAAATCAGTGGATTGATTTTCTTTCCTCCAGCTTCATAAGTAATGTTTTGCAACAGGCTGGGCTTTCCGGCAAGATGTTCCGCGTTTTGGTATGACAGTGTGTATTTCCCTAATTCTTTCGTTCCAAATTTGCAGGTAATTGTCTGCAACCGGGTATTTTCGATGATTTCTTTTCCCCCAAGGTAGAAGGCCACAGGATCCGGACGTCTTTCATATCCGAATTCCACCGAGGCTCCGTTATAATTGATTTTTTGAACTTGGTAGTGGTTGTGTTCATAATTGAAGTTGTATTGGTAAGTGATGGTGTTCCCCCACAAGTCGCTCAGTTCCGTAAGGGGATAGTATAATTGGTTTTCCGTATTATCCTTGTAACCGAATACGGCTGTTTTCCCGTCCGGATAACAAACGTCGAAATATTGCAAAACATCACCGGTATAGTGTGTTTTGGCGCGGATGTAACCTTGCTCTGTAAGGAAAGTGACGGAATCCACTCGTAATAATCGTAATCCGTCAAGCATAAAGGCATCGCTGCGGTTCATGCCAATCTGTTCCACATCTCCGTCATAATGGATGGTATGTGACGTACGGTAAATATTGGAAAGTCCGGCCAACGACCAACCCACTCCTATTAGCCCGTTTCCTTGTTGGCTGTTGTAGGTCAGAGCCAGTCCGGGATTCAGATTCCGTATGCCGGGATACGTGGCTATCGGAACGGTATAGGTTTTGGCTCCCGTGGAAGATATTCCGGACGAAAGGTCTATTTGTCCTACTGCATAATCTTTTCTTATGGTATGATGGGTCGGTACGTAATCGTTGTCAATAGCCGGGTACCCCTCTTGTCCGAGGATGGAAAGGAGGCAGCACGCACAAAGGAAGAAAGAAAGCAGGCCCCGTTTCATAAGCGTTACTTTTTAATGATTTTCCAAGTGGTTTCTTGTCCACCTGCCACGATATGCAGCAGGTAAATGCCATTCGTGCAATGGCTCAGGTCGAGTTCGGAAACGGAGGAGGTTGTTTCTTTTACGTCCACAACCGCTCCGCTCATCGATGTGATGCGCAAACAGGCTTTTTCTTCAGGGGCGAGTCCTTGGATTTCCACTTTCAGGTGCCCTTCCGTTGGGTTGGGCCAAATACGGATCTGTTTTTCAGAGAGCATGTCGGAATAGAAATTATCCTCTTTTTTTTCTTCCGATGACATATTTCGTTTGACAACATCTGAATTTTGCAACACGATTTCTCGCTTCACCCGGTTGCCTAACGCATCATACGCAAACCTTATCGCATTCTGAGAGAAAGCGGAAAGGTAAAACAATAAGCCGGAAAAAACAAATAATGCTCTCATAATATATAGGTTTTAGTTTGTTTTTCTGCTATCGTCTCAAAGGTATATGTCTTTTTTTAAATAAACAAAAAATACAGGATATTTTTTTGCTTTCTGTGGATTTAATCCGTAAAAAGTGTAACTTGCACTAAATTTTAGTTTTATGATACGGACATTTCATGCAAAAATTAATAAGAAGATATTGTTTTTCAGTTTGTTGCCTGCTACAGTGTTGGCTATATATTTCTTTTGGGTAAAATTGCCTTTGGCTGCATTGTGTTGTATGGTCTTTTTGGTTTTCGTGGTGGAACGTTTGATTCATACGTATTATGTTTTTACCGATGAAGGTTGCTTATTCATTCATCAGGGACGGTTTTCCAAAGTCTGCAGGTATTCTTTGTCCGACATCGAAAAGGTGGATATCGTACGGCCGTCTTCTTTGTCCTTTTTAAAGAATAAGGATACTGTCATGTTGACGTTTTACGACGGTTCGATTAAATTTATCACACCTTTTCCGGCTGAAGAGTTTTGCCGGTATTTCAAACGAAAACAGGAAGATTTTCTTGAAAAGACAGATGGCTTATGAATATGAGGCTTTTTAGAGTACTTTTTGGGTTCTTTTGGTTTGTTGGGGGAGTTGGTAATCCCTTGTTTTCTTCCGGGAGAATTTCTTGTGAACCGCTTGAGGAGGAGGCTTCGTGGTCGGTGTGTTTGCAGGACGGACTGGATAGTTTGTTGCAAGATGAGCTATTGTTTACTTCGCAATTAGGTTTGTGTGTGTATGATTTGACCGACGATACTTTGTTGTATGCTTACCAGGCCAAACAGCGTATGCGTCCGGCTTCCACCGAAAAATTGGTAACGGCTGTCACTGCGCTTTCCGAATTGGGGAGTGATTATCGTTTTGCAACCCGTTTGTTCTACACGGGCGAAATCCGGGGACGTGTTTTGCATGGAGACCTGTATGTCGTGGGAGGTTTTGACCCTTGTTTCGGGAAAGAAGATTTGCTTTCTTTCGGCAAGGCTTTGAAAGAATCGGATGTGGATTCCATAACAGGGAGACTGTATGCAGACGTGTCGATGAAAGATACCTTACAATGGGGATGGGGTTGGTGCTGGGATGATGACATGCCGGTGCTGACTCCTTTATTATATGGAAAGAAGAATATTTTCATAAGGACATTCAGCGAGGTGTTGCATGGCTTGGGCATCCGCCATGTTTTTGGAGGACAAGCCCGTTGTCCCCAAAATGGCGTATTGTTAGCCGGACGGACACGTCAGTTGGCAGACGTTTTGCATCCGATGATGAAAGAGAGTGATAATTTATGTGCCGAAGCCCTGTTTTATCAGTTGGCAGCCCGTACAGGAAAACCATACGCTTCAAGAAAAGAAGCTATGTACTACATTGAGCGGTTGATAGGGCGGTTGGGCTATGATCCCGGAAAATATATAGTGGCCGATGGGAGCGGGGTTTCTTTATATAATTACTTGACACCGGAACTTGAAATTGCTTTTCTGAGATACGCTTATCGTGATGAGGCTGTTTTTTCACCTCTTTATATTTCTTTACCGATAGCCGGAGTTGACGGTACGTTGAAAAAACGTATGAGGAAGGGAAAAGCCTACGGAAATGTAAGAGCTAAGACCGGAACTTTGGAAGGAGTATCCACATTGGCCGGTTATGCACGGTCGGGGAATAACCATTTGCTGGCCTTTTGTATTATGAATCAAGGTGTGGAACGTGTGGCGGCTGCACAAGACTTTCAAGACAAAGTTTGTGAATGGTTATGTCGATAGTTTTTAAAGTAGCACTTAAATCGTTCTAATTTAGATATTTTAATCCTCTATAAAATAAGCTTTAAAATAATATATGTACCTTTGCGCCCATTAAAGAGACGAGGAAATGAAGCATAAACTCTGTATGTGGCTACTGTTTTCCATGTCTTTCTTAATGGCTTTTGCCACGATGGAAAAACATGGTTCACCGATGTTTTGTGCTGAGACAAGTGCTCCGTCTGTGGAAAGTTTTGGACAAGAAGTTACATATTGGACATCTGATACTCCTTATTTCTTTTTTACTTCTGATTACATAGCCCCGTTGTCTTTTGCCTTGGATGAAGGGTCTGAAACGTCGTGTTTCAAGTACATGGCGGTCTCGGAAAGATTATCCGGTTTTCCTTATGCTTCCGTAGGCTGTTTTTTATCTCCTTGCAGGTCTTTATACTATTCTTATGATTCCGGACCCGGCAGGGATTATTATGTCTTTACCCTGAGACGGATCAGGGTGTGACCCCTACGGGGCCTATATTATATAAATAGGTATCATTTCAGAGTGCCATATCTTATGGTCCTTTTCCCCTCGGAAAAGAAAATAAAAGATATGTCTTTCACTACATAATATTTGGTTGTTAAATTAAATATAACTTTAAGAATGACGGATTTCACATTGTTAACGGTCGTGGTGCTTACGGCAATCGCTTTGGTGACGGCAGCCTTGCTGATAGCGCGCCTTGCGGCTCCCCGTACGTTCAACCCCCAAAAAGGTGAGCCATACGAGTGCGGTGTGCCCACGCGGGGCGAGGCGTGGTTTCAGTTCCATGCCGGTTATTACCTGTATGCCATCCTGTTCCTGATATTCGACATCGAGACGGTATTCCTGTTTCCGTGGGCGGCGGTGGTAAGCCGTATCGGCATGCAAGGGCTGTTGAGCATCGTATTTTTCATTGCGGTATTGATTCTGGGCCTGGCTTACGCCTGGAGGAAAGGAGCGTTGGAATGGAAATGAAACACGGGTTGCCCAAGATAAAGGATATGGAGCCGGGCGATTTCAAGAATAACGATTACCTGCTGCGCATGGTCGAGAAACTGAACCGCGACGGGGCGGGTATCGTATTGGGCACGTTGGACGACCTGATCAACTGGGGCCGCAGCAATTCGCTTTGGTCGCTCACTTTCGGCACGAGCTGTTGCGCCATAGAGTTCATGGCCCTGGGGGCGGCGCGTTATGACATGGCGCGTTTCGGCTTCGAGGTGACGCGCAACTCGCCGCGCCAGGCGGACATGATCATGGTGTTGGGTACGATAACCTACCGCATGGCCCCGGTACTGAAGCGGTTGTACGACCAGATGGCCGAACCGAAATACGTGGTGGCCGTGGGGGGATGTACCATCAGCGGAGGGCCGTTCCGTCGGAGTTACCACGTGGTGAACGGGATAGACCGCATCATCCCGGTGGACGTGTACATTCCCGGATGTCCGCCGCGGCCGGAAGCCTTTTTCTACGGGATGATGCAGTTGCAACGTAAAATCAAGATGGAGCGTTTCCTCGGAGGGCGCAACCACAAGGAGAAACCGGACGAAGCCGGGGAAAGAAAGGAGGCCGGAGTATGATAGAAGAAAAGATAAGGCAGTGGTGTGCGGCCGCCACGGTGGAAGAGGCCGGCGAGAGAGTGGTAGTGGTCCCGGATCGGGACGTGGCGGAGGTATGCCGCCGGCTGCACGACGACGCGGAAGAACCGATGGACTTCATGCGGGACCTTGTGGCGGCGGACGGAGACGGCCGTCTGAGCGTGTTCTACCAGTTGGAGTCGACGCGGACGGGCGGCCGCGTGACGTTGCGAACGGACACGGACGGGCGCGAGGATCCTTTCCTGCCCTCGGTGTGCCGGATATGGAAGACGGCGGAAATCAAGGAACGCGAGGCATACGATTTCTTCGGCATACGCTTCACGGGGCATCCCGACATGCGCCGCCTCTACCTGCGTGAGGATTGGGCGGGTTATCCGCTCCGCAAGGATTATGACATGGACAGCAACCCGCTCAACATGGAGAATGAAGAAAACGCCGACGTGACGGAAGAATATGACTTGCGTGCGGACGGGACCATCGAACGGCGCGAGAACGTGGTGTTCCGCCCGGATGACTTCATTGTCAATATCGGCCCGCAGCATCCTTCCACACATGGCGTATTGCGTATGCGTACGTCGTTGGACGGCGAGATGGTCAAGAAGATAGACCCCATATTGGGATATATCCACCGGGGTATCGAAAAGATGAACGAGAGCCTGACTTATCCGCAGACGCTGGCGCTGACCGACCGTCTGGACTACCTGAGCGCCCACCAGAGCCGCCATGCCCTGTGCATGTGTATCGAGCAAGCCGCGGGTATCAAGGTTTCCGAACGTGCGCAATATATCCGCACGATAATGGACGAATTGCAACGTATCGATTCCCACCTCCTGTTTTATTCCTGTCTGGCCATGGACATGGGAGCGCTGACGCCTTTCTTCTATGGCTTCCGGGAGCGTGAGATGATTCTCGACATTTTCGAGGATACCACCGGAGGACGGTTGATTCAGAACTACAATGTGATTGGCGGCGTGCAGGCCGACCTGCATCCCGATTTCGTGCGGAAGACGAAAGAGTTTATCGTGTACTTGCGGAGTATCATCCATGAGTACCACGATATCTTTACCAAGAGCGTCATTGCCCGCACCCGTCTGAAGGGGGTCGGCTTGCTTTCGCGTGAGGATGCTATCTCGTTGGGCTGTACCGGCGGGACGGGCCGTGCTTCCGGATGGGCCAACGACGTGCGCAAACATCATCCCTACGCGATGTACGGCAAGGTGGACTTTAAGGAAATCACCTATACGCATGGGGACGCTTTCGACCGCTATATGGTGCGCATGGATGAAATCATGGAATCCTGCAGAATTATAGAACAGTTGATAGATAATGTACCCGAAGGGGAGTTCCGGGTGAAGACGAAGCCCATTCTCAAATTGCCCGAAGGCGTGTTCACGGCTTCCGTCGAGGCCAGCCGCGGCGAGTTCGGCGTGTTCCTCATCAGCCGGGGGGACAAGACGCCTTACCGTTTGCATTACCGAAGCACGGGGCTGCCCTTGGTGCATGCCATGGACACCGTGTGTCGGGGCGGGAAGATAGCCGACCTGATTGCCATCGGCGGTACGATGGACTTCGTGATACCGGATATTGACAGATAACATACAGACACATTTAAACATATGAATCAAGCATTTTTGGATTATTACAGTCTGGAACCGTTTACGCAGTGGATACACCGTACGTTGTGCGGTGTGATGCCTGAGGACTGGGCTGTTTTTATCGAAGGGTTGGCGCTGGGCATAGTCATTTTGCTGGCATACGCTGTGCTGGCCGTGGTGCTCATTTACATGGAACGCCGTGTTTGCGGTGCTTTCCAGTGCCGTATCGGACCGAACCGCGTGGGAGGCAAAGGCGGATTGTTGCAAGTGCCTGCCGACGTGTTGAAGATACTGACCAAGGAAATCATACGCCTCAGGAAGTCCGACCATGTGCTTTATGAACTGGCGCCTTATCTGGTGATTCTGGCTTCCGTCATCTCGTTTTCTTGCCTGCCCTGGCACAAGGGAGCAGAGATTTTGGATATGCAAATAGGAATATTTTTCGTGTTGGCCGCTTCGAGTATCGGGGTGATCGGTATTTTGTTGGCCGGATGGAGTAGTAACAGCAAGTACACGATTATCGGTGCCGTCCGCAGCGGTGCCATGATTATCAGCTATGAGCTGTCTTTGGGTATTACGGTACTTACGATGGTTATCCTGAGCGGGACGATGAGCATCAGCGGCATTGTGGAGAGCCAGGCCGGAGGATGGAACATTTTCAAAGGACATATCCTGACACTGGTGGCTTTTGTCATTTACCTTATTTCCGGTAATGCCGAAGCCAACCGTGGCCCGTTCGACCTGGCTGAAGCCGAGCAAGAGCTGACAGCCGGTTACCATACGGAATATTCCGGTATGCATTTCGGCTTTTTCTACCTGGCCGAGTATCTGAACCTTTTCATTACGGCCGGTATTGCCACTACGCTTTTCTTAGGGGGGTGGATGCCTTTGCATGTGGCCGGGCTCGACGGGTTCAATGCCGTGATGGACTATATTCCCGGCATTGTGTGGTTCCTGGGCAAGACGTTTTTCGTCATATTCCTGTTGATGTGGATCCGGTGGACCTTCCCCCGTTTGCGTATCGACCAGGTGCTGACGCTGGAATGGAAATACCTCATGCCCTTGTCGCTCGTAGTCATGTTGGCCATGGTGGTGATGAAGGTTTTCGGATTGGTTTTTTAAAACGATAGTAATGAAATGAGTAAATTCACGAAATATATAAAGAGATATTGGCGTAGCACGGAGAGTCTGGCGGGAGGACTGAATACGTCCATCAAGGTGTTCTTCCGGAAGAAAGTGACGGAGCAGTATCCGGAAAACCGGCATACGACGCTTTACATACCGGAACGTCATCGGGCACAGTTGGAAATGATTCATAACGACCAGAACCAGCATCATTGTGTGGCCTGCGGATTGTGCCAGATGGCCTGTCCCAACGATACGATTCGTGTGGTATCCGAGGTGAGGGAGGATGCAGAAGGAAAGAAGAAGAAGTATTTGGTGAAGTATGAGTATGATTTGGGTTCCTGCATGTTTTGCCAGCTTTGTGTCAATGCCTGTCCGCATGATGCCATACGTTTTTCCAACGATTTTGAGAATTCGGTTTTCGAGCGTGACAAGTTGCTGCTCACGTTGAACCGGGAAGGTTCGGTGCTGGCACCGGCTCCCGAGAAAAACAAACCTATAAAAGCATAATGTAATATGGAAGGAATCACTCTTGGGCAAGTAGTTTTTGGAGTTGTCGCACTGATGATGGCGGTCTGTTCGGTGTTGGCTGTGACGTCGGGTCGTATTTTACGTGCGGCTACGGCTTTGCTGTTTGTGCTTTTCGGGACGGCCGGTCTTTATTTTATGTTGGGCTATACCTATTTGGGAGCGGTGCAGTTGTCGGTTTATGCCGGAGGTATCGTAGTGCTTTATGTCTTCTCCATCTTGCTGACCCGTTCGGACAAAAACATGAACGAACGTGTCCCGCGGGGACGTTGGTTTGCAGCCATATTGACGGTATTGGTCGGTTTCGGATTGACGGTATTCCTGCTGTCGTCTTACGGTTTTGCACATTTCTCCGTTCCTCCGTTGGTGGAACTGGATCCGGTGAAAGTCGGCAACGCGCTTATCGGAATGGAGAAATACCAGTTCGTCCTGCCTTTCGAGGTAGTCAGTGTGTTGTTGTTGGCCTGCATGATCGGCGCCATCATGATTGCACGTAAACGTTGATTAAACAAACAAAGTTATGGAAATAGATGTTTTTTATTATCTGATACTGAGTACGGTGATGATGTTTGCCGGTATTTACGGCTTTTTCACGCGCCGTAACCTGTTGGCCACGCTCATCTCCGTGGAGCTGATGCTGAATGCCACGAACATCAACTTTGCCGTGTTCAACCGTTATTTTTATCCGGGTGCACTTGAAGGCCATTTCTTCACGCTCTTCGGCATAGCCATCTCGGCGGCGGAAACGGCTGTGGCTATTGCCATTATGATAAATGTGTACCGTAATATCCGAAATATCCAGACGGATGACGTCAGCGACCTGAAGGGTTGACGTCGGAAACTGATAAAAAAAGAATAATATGGAATATACGATATTGATACTCCTCCTGCCCGTACTGAGCTTTCTGGTGTTGGCTTTGGCAGGTATGAAGATGTCCCACCGCGCAGCCGGTCTGATTGGTTCGTTGTCATTGGGAGCGGTAGCCGTGTTGAGTTATGTCACGGCATACGGTTATTTCACCTTGCCGCGCTTGGCCGACGGGACGTTTGGAACCCTGATACCTTATAATTTTGTATGGCTTCCTTTTGCGGCCGGCCTGCATATCGACATGGGTATTTTGCTCGATCCTATTTCGGTGATGATGCTGGTGGTTATTTCCACCGTTTCGCTCATGGTGCACATCTATTCTTTCGGGTATATGAAGGGGGAGAAGGGTTTTCAGCGTTATTACGCTTTCCTGAGCTTGTTCACCTTTTCGATGCTCGGGCTGGTGGTAGCCACGAACATTTTCCAGATGTATGTGTTTTGGGAATTGGTGGGCGTGTCCTCTTACCTGCTCATAGGTTTCTATTACACCAAGCCAGAGGCCATTGCCGCTTCCAAGAAAGCTTTTATCGTGACACGTTTTGCCGACCTCGGATTCCTTATCGGTATCCTGATTTACGGTTATTATATGGGTACGTTCACCTTTGCGCCTGCCGAGGAGAACCTTATGCAAGGCGCATTGATGCTGCCGTGGGCATTGGGGTTGATGTTTGTGGGCGGTGCCGGTAAGAGCGCCATGTTCCCGCTTCACATCTGGTTGCCCGACGCTATGGAAGGCCCTACGCCGGTCAGTGCGTTGATTCATGCGGCCACGATGGTCGTGGCCGGAGTGTACCAGGTGGCACGGATGTTCCCGCTTTATATCGCATACGCGCCGGAAACGTTGCACATTGTGGCCTACGTCGGGGCTTTCACGGCTTTCTATGCCGCTTCCGTGGCTTGCGTGCAAAGCGACATCAAGCGGGTGCTGGCCTTTTCCACCATTTCCCAAATCGGGTTCATGATGGTGGCTTTGGGAGTCTGCACGGGTATGCCGAGCCATGAAGGCGGTCTGGGTTACATGGCTTCCATGTTCCATCTTTTCACCCATGCCATGTTCAAGGCTTTGCTCTTCCTCGGCGCGGGCTGCATCATCCATGCCGTGCATAATAACGAGATGTCCGTGATGGGCGGTTTGCGCAAGTATATGCCGGTGACGCATGTCACGTTCCTCATCGCCTGCCTGGCTATTGCCGGTATTCCGCCGTTTTCCGGTTTCTTTTCCAAGGACGAGATTCTGACGGCTTGCTTTGCTTTCAGTCCGGTGATGGGTTATGTCATGACTTTCATTGCCGGGATGACGGCTTTCTACATGTTCCGTCTGTATTACTGTATTTTCTGGGGGCATGAAAATAAAGAACTGCATGCCGAACACGTGCCGCATGAAAGTCCGCTTACGATGACCTTTCCGTTGATGGTGCTGGCCGCTGTGACCTGTTTGGCCGGTTTCATTCCCTTCGGGCATTTCGTCACGGGCGACGGTTTGTCTTACGACATTCACTTGGACGGTGGCGTGGCAGCCACGAGTTGCGTGGTGGCCGTGCTGGCCATAGCTTTGGCCACTTTCATGTATGCCCGTAGCGAGCAGCCGGTGGCCGATGCCTTGGCCCGGCGTTTCCCGAAACTGCACCGTGCGGCCTACCGCCGTTTTTATATGGACGAAGCCTGGCTGTTCGTCACCAAACGGATTATTTTCCGCTGCGTGTCTGCCCCGTTGGCGTGGTTCGACCGCCATGTGATAGACGGTTTCATGAACTTTCTGGCTTGGGCCACCCGTGCTTCGGCGGAGGAGGTACAACCCATGCAGAGCGGACGGATACAGGCTTACGTGATTTGGTTCCTGAGCGGCATTATCCTTTTGACTTTGGTTTTGCTGGCCGTCTGATAATTCTTTAACGAGGTAAAAAAGTAAAAACGATATGAATATATTAAGTCTTTTCGTATTGATTCCCCTGTTGATGATGCTCGGGCTGTGGATGGCCCGGGGCATCAACCAAGTACGGGGAGTGATGGTAGCCGGTTCTTCCGCGTTGTTGGTGCTGGCGGTCTGGCTTGCCGTGGATTATCTCCGGCTTCGTGCGTTGATTGCCAATCTGCCTTTTCCGCAGCCGGAGATGCTCTACACGGACAGTGTCGTGTGGTACGCTCCCTTGCATATCTGTTATTCCGTCGGGGTGGACGGCATTTCCGTGGTCATGCTGCTGCTGAGCGCCATCATCGTGTTCACGGGCACTTTCGCCTCATGGAAACTGAAACCCCTCACGAAAGAATATTTCCTGTGGTTTACCTTGCTCTCCACGGGCGTATTCGGTTTCTTCATCTCCACCGACCTTTTCACCATGTTCATGTTTTACGAGGTGGCCCTCATCCCGATGTACCTGCTCATCGGCGTATGGGGCAGCGGGCGTAAGGAATATGCCGCCATGAAACTGACGCTGATGCTGATGGGCGGGTCGGCTTTCCTGCTCATCGGTATCCTGGGCATCTATTACGGAGCCGGGGCGCAGACGATGAATGTGTTGGAGATAGCCAGCTTGCATAATATCCCCGAAGAGATGCAGCACCTGTTCTTTCCGGCGGTGTTCTTGGGTTTCGGCGTATTGGGTGCCTTGTTCCCGTTCCATACATGGAGTCCCGACGGCCATGCTTCCGCCCCTACGGCGGTGTCCATGCTGCATGCCGGCGTGTTGATGAAACTGGGTGGCTACGGGTGTTTCCGCATTGCCATGTACCTGATGCCTGAAGGACTGGCCCAGTGGGGCGACTTCTTCCTGATACTGACTACGGTTTCTGTGGTTTACGGGGCTTTCAGCGCCGTGGTGCAGACCGATTTGAAATACATCAATGCCTATTCTTCCGTAAGCCATTGCGGCCTGGTGCTTTTCGCCTTGCTGATGGCGACCCGCACGAGCTGCACGGGCGCCATCCTGCAAATGCTGAGTCACGGGCTGATGACGGCCTTGTTCTTTGCCCTTATCGGCATGATATACGGCCGGACGCACACCCGTGACGTGCGCGAGTTGAACGGATTGATGAAGGTCATGCCTTTCCTGGCTGTGGGGTACGTCATTGCCGGCCTGGCCAATCTCGGCCTGCCCGGTCTGAGCGGTTTTGTGGCCGAGATGACGGTATTCGTGGGTTCTTTCGAACATCCCGACGTGTTCCATCGCGCCTGTACCGTCATCGCCACGATGAGTATCGTCATCACGGCAGTGTATATCCTGCGTGTGGTGGGCAAGATTCTTTATGGCACGTGCCGTAACCCCGAGCATCTGAAGTTGACGGATGCCACGTGGGACGAGCGTTTTGCCGTCATTTGCCTGATTGTGTGTGTGGCAGGACTGGGACTTGCTCCGTGGTGGGTGAGCGACACCATCAGTTTCAGTGTAGAGCCTATTGTTTCACATTTTAATCTTCCCTGATCCAAGTTATGAACAGTAATTTATCTGCTATATTGTCCTTGCATGCCGAGCTGTCGCTGGTGTTGATTCTGTTGGTGGCTCTCTTGGCCGACCTTTTCATGGGTCGCCATCGCCAGCGTTGGTTTCATCCGGTCATTTGCGTGTTGATGGCACTCCAGATAGGATTGAACCTTACGCCCGACACCCGCGCACTCTTCGGCGGCATGTACGTCAACACCCCGTTCACGTCCATCGTCAAGTCCATCCTTTCGGCCGGTACGTTGCTTATCTTCCTCCAAAGCGGCGAATGGCTGGGGCGGAAAGACACGCATTATAAACAAGGTGAGTTCTACGTGCTGACGCTCTCCACCTTGCTGGGCATGTTCTTCATGGTGTCCGCCGGGCATTTCCTGATATTCTACATCGGATTGGAAATGGCCAGCATCCCCATGGCCTGCCTCGTGGCTCTCGACAAATACCGCCACCACAGTGCGGAAGCCGGAGCCAAGTTTATCCTGAGCACGATGTTCTCTTCCGCCCTGCTGCTCTACGGCCTGTCGTTCATCTACGGCACTTCCGGCACGCTCTATTTTGCCGACCTTCCGGCCATGCTCCAAGGCGGCGCGTTGCAGCAGTTTGCCCTGGTGCTCTTCCTGGCCGGGATGGGCTTCAAGATGAGCCTCGTGCCGTTCCATTTGTGGACGGCCGACGTCTACGAAGGGGCGCCTACCGGCGTGACGGCCTACCTCAGTGTCATTTCCAAGGGAGCCGCCGCCGTGGCCTTGGCCATCGTCCTGCGTTTCGTGTTCCCTTTGATGAAAGAAGACTGGACGCTCGCCGTGGCCCTGCTTTCCGTTGTCAGTATCACCGTGGCCAACCTGATGGCCATCCTGCAGAGCGACATGAAGCGTTTTATGGCTTTTAGTAGCATCTCGCAGGCCGGTTATATCCTTTTAGGCGTGCTCGCAGGCACGGCGCAGGGCATGGCCTCGCTGGTGTTCTATGTGGCCGTGTATGTGGCGGCCAACGTGGCCGTCTTTGCCGTTATCGGCACCGTCGAGCAGCACGCCGCCGGCCGGACCGACCGCGACGCCTACCGCGGGCTTTACCGCACGAACCCTCGCCTGACGTTGGTGCTGACGCTGGCCCTGTTCTCGTTGGGCGGCATCCCCCCGTTTGCCGGTTTCTTCTCCAAGTTCTTTATTTTCGCGGCGGCCTTTGCCCAAGGGTGGTATTTGGTTGTGTTCCTCGCGTTGGTGAACACCATCGTCTCCCTTTTCTACTACCTGTTGGTGGTCAAGGCCATGTACATCTCCGAGCCCCTTACGGCGGACGGCCTTCCGGTGGTGGCTCCCTTGCGCAGCCATCCGGGCGTGCGCCTCACGTTGGCGCTCTGCACGGCGGGTGTCTGCCTGTTGGGCGTGATGAGTTTCGTCTACGAAGGCCTGATGCATTGGGCCCAGATGTTGTAGGAATCCTTTTTGTCTAAAAAGGATTAACAATCCGACTTCGGGCTATTTTGTTCTAATTTGCATAAAATCAGTAGGTTGAAATGATAAAATCACTTGGCGCAGAACGAAAAATCGTTCTGCGCCAAGTGATTTTTCAATCTGCTGCAAACGATTTTTCATTTGGCGCAGATTGATTTTATGGAGTGCTTTTCCTTGACAAATATGAGAAAAATACCTTTTTGCTGATATAATCCTAATTTAAGTTTAAATAGTCCAATGAAAGGAAAAGGATTACTCGTTACATTTGCAATGTCTTGAGGTTCTACCAGTGGATAAGCATCGACTTTCCCGACCGAAAGGCTGGAGAGCATGAGAATATCAATTAATTAACTTAAATTTCATTGAGATGAAAAACAGATTACTTGCCATCATGGCACTGTGTGGTGCGACATCATCCACCTTACCTTTATGGGCCGCATGGGACGGCCCGGAGTTGCAATTTGTAGAGCCGAATTTGGCCACTGATGGAACGGGTGGGGAAGTTCTTTGGCAGACACCGAATTGTCGCAGGTGCTGGAAAATATGCCAGTCGGGAATTACCGATTGACGGCCAACACGATTGGTTACCAACAGAATGATAACAAGATACGTCCATATGGTGTATATCTTTATGCAGAAAACAGCGGCATCGAGTCACGTGCGGAAGCCCATAGCTTGGAGTTCGGTGGTTTAAAAGACGGGGTCGTCTCTGAGGCCGACCCCCAGCCACGTAACACGGTGTTGGAATTCTTAGCCATGGATGGGACCATCAAAATAGGATTCAAGGTTGCCAATACGAATTGCAACTGGGTGGCAGTCGATAATTTCAAGTTGGAATACTTGGGGAAAGGAGAAGGCGGCGTGGCCGGAATCCTGGAGAATGTCCTTACACAGGCCGAAGAATTGAAGAACGGTTACGACCTTCAAAAGAAGAAATATTCCGCAGCCGGTGAAGCCAAGTACAACGAATTGCTCGAGACGGTAAAGCAGGCGGCATCAAACCCGGACATCGATGAAGAGGCTGTGGGGGTTATGGTCAAGTCGTTGCAGGCCGGCATGGATACGTTGAAAGCCGATGTGGAAGCCTATGACGCATTGACAGCTAAAACGGTCGAACTTTCTGAGGCATGGGATGAATCAGCCTATGCAGATCAGGCTTTCCCGGAGTATGAGGAATATTTGAGCGGTCTGGAAGATGCTTATGAAAATAGGACATTTAATCCTTTGGAACTGGACAGCATTCAGCCCCGTGCCGACAGGCTGTGGATATCTTGTGTGAAGAATGCGTTGATAAATGGCGAGACCAATAATGTGACCGGGATAATGGTGAACCCCGGTTGGGATGCCAATGCGGACGGATGGACCAAGACAGGTGATGGCAGTTACAACCAAAACAATTCACTGTCGGAAGTATGGAGCGGAAAGGATTGGGAAGTTTATCAGGAAATTACCAATTTGCCTCAGGGGTCTTACCGGATTACAATGCAAGGCTATTATTCCCCTAGTTCTACCAATAATAACTCGTGGCATGAAGGATGGGGCCAGGAAGGCGACAAGACGAACGACATATTGGCTTACCTTTTCGGTAACGATGCTTCCGAACCGCTTCTCCATGTGACAGCTTGCCCGCAAGAAGAGAATGTGGCCGAAAACTGTGAGCAAATATCATTCCCCACTGACGCTTCTTTGGATGGGAAATGGTTTTGCTATGGAACGGCTGCCGCACGTGCTGTCTTTGACCAGTCGCCGGACAACTATCTCAATGCGGTGACTTGTTATGTAGGCGAAGACGGCAAGCTCCGCTTAGGCCTCAGGATGTCGGGCGTGACTTGGGATGCTGCCTGGGTGGTATATGACAATTTCCAAGTGGAATACCTGGGGGCCGACAACATGGATGGAGCATATACGGCTTTGGATGCTCTCTTGCGGGATGCCAATGCCATGCTTTCGTCTGATACTCTGACTACGCAGGAGGCCAAGGATGCCTTGACCAAAGCCATAGAAGCTGCCAATGCCGTTGCGGACCTGACTCCCGAGCTTTATGAAGAGCATACGGTAGCTCTGAATGCAGCTATCAAGTTAGACCAAGAGGCGATATCGGCCGCTGCCGCATTGAATATAAAGGTCACGAACCATAAGGACAAGATGAGTGGTGTGGGTGAAGGCAGCTATGAAGAGTATGTCGGTACCGAAGGCTATGATGAATTGGAACGTTTGGTTGGAGAAATCCTTGATAATAAGATTGGCGGAGAGGGTATATTCGCCACTTTGGACGAAATCAACGATTATTCCGTCCGTCTGGACAAAGCTTATTCCAAGATGCTAAGCGGTCATATCGACTTCACCACGGCTAACAAGGACAAACCTGTGGATGCCACGGGATTGATCATCAATCCGAGTTTCCAGACCAAGAGCGAGAACAACGATGGAGAAATTGTGGATACTAAGTCTTCCGATGGTTGGACTGTAGAGTCTTTGAACGGAATGACGGGGGTGAAAGATGCCATGCTCTTTGAAATCTACAACGACAGCAGCGAGGTTTACCAACCTTTGTACAACGCTCCTGCGGGTTATTACCGTGTCATTATGAACGGTTTCTATCGTGCGGGTGGATTTATCGATGCAGGCGTAGCACGTCGCGACAGCGCGGATGCCCAAAATGCGGAATTGTTCGTTAAATGCGGTGACGGTAATTGGAGCGAGAAGTTACCTTCCATTTTTGAGCACGTCAGTGAATTGAAGTATGACGGCAGTGATGTGGCTTTGCCCGATTCCCTGTTCCCGAAATCCGACATGCTGTACCATTTCATTGTGGACCAACCGGCAGGAGCTGCATTGGCTTTCGAAGACGGAGAGTATGAGTGCGACACGTATTTCTACGTGGGCGAAGGTGAAGAGCCGGTATTGGGTGTCCGCAAGACGGGTATGCTGACGAACGACTGGTCATGCTTCGATAACTTCCGTCTCTACTACTACGGGGATGGCGATGCCAACAGGCCGGATGGTTTCGTGGATGGCATTGACGGTGTGTCAGCCGACGGTGCGGTTACGGTGGTAAGTTCCGTATGGTACACCATCAACGGTGTACGTGTGGATGGACCGAAGCAGCGCGGTATCTACATCCGTCAGGACTTGATGAGTGATGGTACGAAAAAGGCGGTTAAGGTATTAGTTAAATAATGTTTTGCTAAAGACTATTTATTAGGAGTGGCTGTCCTGCGCCGGAAAATGAGGCGCGGGGCAGCTTTTATGGGTAAAATCAACATAGTTACCATTATTTTCAACATGATTACCATTGCTTTTATGGATTTAAAGTATAAATTTGCAATAAACGAATCTTATATGTAATACCATATTGTTATAGGATTCTTCCCCTTTGTAATAAGGGGCAATAAAGAACATTAATTATTAACTTAAATTTCTGTGTAATGAAAAACAGATTACTTGCCTTAATGGCGCTTTGTGGTGCGACATCATCCACCTTACCTTTATGGGCCGCATGGGAAGACCCGGAGTTGCAATTTGTAGAGCCGAATTTGGCTACCGACGGAACGGGTGGCGGAGTGTACTACATTTATCATGTGGCTACCCAAAAGTTCATGACTAATGGGCAACCTTATGGTACACGATTGGTCGTTGCAGAAACAGGTCAGGAAATGACCTTGAGCTATGGTGAAGATTATGAATTGGCCAACCTTCCGGAAAGCAATGATGATTATTTCACGGGCAAGGGTTGGCGTTTGAGTATGATGAATGCTCCGAGTAACGGAGGATACCATGAATTGTTCATTAATCCGGGTGGTGCCGAGATTTTTGTGGACCATAACAAGACGGGGCATATCCTGTGGAAAATCGTGAAGGAAGGCGATGTGTACCGTATCAAGGTGATAGACGAAGACAAGATTTACGGTGTGGAAGCCAATGGGGGCTTGTATGCCAATTCCTACATGGCGGTAAACGAAGGGAAAACTACAGTGGATCCGTTGATTGATAAGAACACGGCTGGGTATGAGAATGCTAAAGACGAATGGAAGTTCGTAGCATCGGAAACTTATGAGGTCTTCCAAGCCAAAAAACTGTTGAAGGTACAGTTGGAAGCTGCCGATGCCATCGGGTTTACGGAATATGCTGATTATGCTACTTTATACAATAAGGCAGATGCCACGGTAGAGGCGATAGAAAAGGCAGTGGAAGATTTGAAGGTGGACATTATCGACTATGGTTATTCCGTGGCCACAGAAGACAATCCGTTGGACGTGACAGAAAAATTCGTAAAAGAACCGTCTTTTGCCAATAGCACGGACGGATGGGACATCACGCAAGGTTCGGGTGCCAATTACCAACGTAAGACGGGCGACCGTTTCGAGAACGGAGCGGGAAGTTTACCGGAAGGGTTAGCCCTTGAAAACTTTTATGAGTGCGCCACCAACAATGGTAGTAATATGCCGGACTGGTCTATCAAACAGAAAGTGGAAGGGTTGCCGGATGGGAAATACCGTGTGGGGGCTTGGATTCTGACCAACAAACTGCCGACGGAGGACGCACCCACTCCGAAAGGGCTGTTCCTGTATGCCCAGTCTTTAGCCGGGGAGAAAAAGGTGGAAGCTACAGACCCTGCGGAAACAGCCAATGAAGGGCGCGGTTATGGTACGTGGCACCATTACACCGTGGATGTTGATGTCATTGGGGGTATCATCACGATAGGATATGTCGTACAGGGAGCCAATTCCACCTGGTCGGCCGTGGATAACTTCACGTTGGAATATATGGGCAAGAGTGGAAGCAGTGAGGTCAATATACGCGAAATACTGAACCAGAACATTGGGAGTGCAGAAACACAGTATGCCCAATATACCGGTGCCAACAAGGCTTTCAGCGAATCGGAAAAGGTGAAGTACGAAGAAATGATAGCTGCTGCCAAGGAAGCTTACCAGAATACGAGTATGGATGATGGGGCACTTACCGGTGTCATAACTTCTTTACTTGCACGGATGGATACGTTGGCCAACAATGTGGCGGCTTACGAGACCTTGGCCCAGAAGATAGAAGCCTTGAACAAAGCTTACGATGAGACTCCTTATGCCAACGACGGGTTAGAGGACTATGAGGTTTATTTGGATGAGGTTTTACAAGCCAGTTACGACAATGGTACATTTGACGTTACGGAATTAGACAGCATCCAACCCCGTGCCGACAGGATTTTCCGGGAATCTGTGGTAAAAGCTTTGGCAGACGGGACTACGGACAATGTGACCGGCTTGATGGTGAATCCCAATTTTGCGGGGAGCAATGATGGTTGGACAAAGACCGGTGACGGGGATTTCAAGAACGATGGTACGAGGGTTTCTGAGGTGTGGAACGGACAGAATTGGGAGGTCTATCAGGAAATCAGTAACCTGCCCCAAGGTTCGTATAAGATTACCATGCAAGGGTTCTATTCCCCGAGTTCCGGGAATGATAACAATTGGCATGAAGGTTGGGGACAGGAAGGCGATGAAACGAACAACATCTTGGGGTACCTTTTCGGTAACGATGCTTCCGAACCTCTTCTCCATGTTACAGCTTGTCCGCAGGAGGAGAACGTGGCTGAAAACTGTGAGGAAGTGACTTGGACCGACGACGCTTCTTTGGCTGGGAAATGGCTATGCCATGGAAAGAATTCCGCACAGGAAATCTTCGAGCAGAATAGCGAGAATTACCTGAATGCCACGACTTGTTACGTGGGTGAAGATGGTAAGCTCCGCATAGGGGTGAAGATGTCGGGTGTGTCTTGGGGGCAGGCTTGGGTCATCTTCGACAACTTCCAAGTGGAATACTTAGGGGCCGACAATATGGAAGGTGCCCAAACGGCCTTGGATGCCTTGGTGCGTGAAGCCAATGGGATGCTGGCTTCGGAGGTCTTGACCACTCAGGAGGCCAAGGACGGTTTGAACAAGGCCATAGAGGCAGCCTCCGCCGTGGGAGAGTTGACTCCGGAAGTTTATAAGGAACAGACAGAAGCGTTGAATGCTGCCATCAAGTTTGGGCAGGAATCCATGGATGCTGCTACTGCATTGGAGGACAAGGTTACTGCCCACGACAAGAAGCTAAGCGGTACCGGTGAAGCCAGTTACGAAGAATATTCCAACACCGAAGGATATGATGAGCTGTATGACTTGACTATTGAAATCTTCGACAAGATAGACGGGGAAGGCATATTCGCCACTTTGGACGAAATCAACGATTATTCCGTCCGTCTGGACAAAACTTATTCCAAGATGCTAAGCGGTCATATCGACTTCACCACGGCTAACAAGGACGAACCTGTGGATGCCACGGGATTGATTGTCAACCCGAGTTTCCAGACCAAGACGGAGAACGACAAGGGGGAAATCGTGGATGCCGCATCGGCTGATGGATGGTTAGTAGAGTCATTGAAAGGGGGATCCGGTGTGAAGGATGCTAAAGTCTATGAAATCTTCAGCGACAGTAGCGAAGTTTATCAACCTTTGTATAATGCTCCTGCCGGATATTATCGTGTCGTCATGAACGGTTTCTATCGTGCGGGTGGATTTATCGATGCAGGCGTGGCACGTCGCGACAGCGCGGATGCCCAAAATGCGGAATTGTTCGTTAAATGCGGTGACGGTAATTGGAGCGAGAAGTTACCTTCCATTTTTGAGCACGTCAGTGAATTGAAGTATGACGGCAGTGATGTGGCTTTGCCCGATTCCCTGTTCCCGAAATCCGACATGCTGTACCATTTCATTGTGGACCAACCGGCAGGAGCTGCATTGGCTTTCGAAGACGGAGAGTATGAGTGCGACACGTATTTCTACGTGGGCGAAGGTGAAGAGCCGGTATTGGGTGTCCGCAAGACGGGTATGCTGACGAACGACTGGTCATGCTTCGATAACTTCCGTCTCTACTACTACGGGGATGGCGATGCCAACAGGCCGGATGGTTTCGTGGATGGCATTGACGGTGTGTCAGCCGACGGTGCGGTTACGGTGGTAAGTTCCGTATGGTACACCATCAACGGTGTACGTGTGGATGGACCGAAGCAGCGCGGTATCTACATCCGTCAGGACTTGATGAGTGATGGTACGAAAAAGGCGGTTAAGGTATTAGTTAAATAATGTTTTGCTAAAGACTATTTATTAGGAGTGGCTGTCCTGCGCCGGAAAATGAGGCGCGGGGCAGCTTTTTTTATTGGTGTCGTTCCCTAAAAAACGTGAAGCTTTGCGATAAACTACTTCTTCTGTCTTCTTTTCTGAAAGGCTTTCACTATATTTGTGTACATGAATAAAAAACGTGGGAGTATGAAGTACAAAATGTTAGTGCTCGACGTAGACGGGACACTGTTGAACGACGAGAAAGAGATTAGTAAGCGGACGCTGACTACTTTGCTCAAAGTACAGCAGATGGGCGTGCGTATCATGTTGGCATCGGGACGCCCCACTTACGGTTTGCTGCCATTGGCCAAGAAACTTGAATTGGGTACATATAACGGGTATATCCTCTCTTATAACGGAGGTCAGGTGATTAACGCTTCCAACGGAGAAGTGGTATTTGAACGCCGCATCAATCCGGAACATATCACTTATTTGGAGAAGAAAGCCGAGAAAAACGGTTTTTCGATCCTTACTTATAACGGAGATACGGTCGTGACGAATAACCCGAATGACCCGCATGTGCAAGCCGAGGCGGCTCTGAACGGAATGAAAGTGGAACATCAGGAGTTTTTCTCTGCGGCGATAGATTACCCACCTTGCAAATGTATGTTGGTGAGTGATGATGAGGAGGCTTTGGTGGGGTTGGAGAACCATTGGAAGCGTCGTTTGAACGGTGTATTGGATGTGTTCCGTTCCGAACCGTATTTCCTGGAAGTGGTGGGCAGCCGGGTGGACAAAGCCAATACGTTGGGCGTCATCATGGAAATGGAGGGCATCAAGACGGACGAGATTGTGGTGTTCGGCGATGGCGTGGCCGACGTGACCATGTTGCAATTGGCTGATTTGGGTATTGCCATGGGGAATGCCCCGGATTCGGTGAAGCGTTGTGCCGACTACGTGACCCTTTCCAACAATGAAGACGGTGTGGCCGTGGCCGTGGAAAACTACTTTTTGGCCGAAGTGCGTGAAAGCGAGATACCGCTCGATGCCTTGAATGCGCAGGCGCAGACTACGTTGATGGGGAACTTGGGCATACAATATACTTATGCTTCCCATGAGCGGATAGAAGCCACCATGCCGGTGGACCACCGCACGCGCCAGCCTTTCGGCATCTTGCATGGCGGGGCTACGCTGGCTTTGGCAGAGACGGTAGCCGGATTAGGCTCAATGGTGATATGCAATCCCGATGAATTCGTAGTGGGAATGCAAGTGAGTGGCAACCATATCTCTTCGGCTCACGAGGGAGATACGGTGAGGGCTGTGGCCACGATTGTGCATAAAGGGCGCTCTTCACATGTGTGGAATGTGGATGTGTTTACCTCTACAGAGAAGTTGGTCTCATCCATCCGGGTGATGAATAGCGTGATGAAACGGAAATGAGCCGCATGCGGAACGACGAAGAGGTAATCGGTGAATGGATTAAGGAGGGAGAAGCCTTCGTGTTCTACCGTGAACCGGGGGAAAGGGTTTGCCACGGCATACGGGCGGCACGGTCTTCCCTGCAATCTTTTGAAGTCTTCCCGTCCAACGACGGGAAGACTGGTTTTGTATTTGCCCCTTTTCGGTTCGGAGAGGGGCATCCTTTATGGTTGCTTCCCTTGGAGGAAGAAATAGAGGTCGGTATATCCCGGGCTGTATGTTCCGATGAGGTAGAGGCACCTGCGCCGATGCCCTTTTGCGGACGGTTGGAGGAGCAGCCGTCGAAGGAGTATCGTGAGGCTTTTCGTGCTTTTTCCGGTGCGCTTCGTGCCGGAGATTTTCAGAAGTTGGTGCTTTCGCGTGGTTGTACGGATGCTTTTCCCCATGGCTTTTCATGGGCACGGGCTTTCACGGCGGCCTGTCGCCGTTATGTACATTCCTATGTGTACTTGTTCCATACGCCGCAAACCGGTTTCTGGTTGGGGGCTACGCCCGAAATCCTTTTGGCCGGAGGCAAAGGGGAGTATCGTACGGTGGCTTTGGCCGGTACGCAATTCCTGCAAGAGGGGAAGTTGACAGCTCCGTGGTCGGAAAAGAACATCCGCGAACAAGCTTTCGTGACGGAATATATCGGCGGTTGCTTGCGCGAACGAGGTGTCCGGTTCACTTTGGAAGGGCCTTATACGGCTACGGCCGGAGAACTGGCCCATTTGAAAACCGACATCCGTTTTCGTCTCTCTTCGGTCGAAGCCTTGGGGGACATCTTGCAGGCTTTGCACCCTACGCCTGCCGTATGCGGGTTGCCCAAGGAAGAGGCTTTCCGCTTCATCCTGTCGCATGAAGGATATGACCGCAGCTATTATGCCGGTTTCCTCGGACGGTGGGAGCCGGAAGGGCGGACGGCTTTGTATGTGAATTTGCGATGCATGCAATGTGGCGAAGGGGCGGAAAAAATCCGCCTGTATGCCGGGGGCGGGATCTTGCCGGCTTCCGTGTGCGAAGAAGAATGGATGGAGACGGAACGTAAGTTGCAGACTATGAAATATGTAATCTCGAAAGGAGGGACTGATGTATTCGGATAAGAAAAACGTGTTGCAGCTTGTGGCCTTGCTGCGTGCGCATGGGGTACGCCGGGCGGTGTTGTGTCCCGGAAGTCGCAATGTGCCGTTGGTACAGGCTTTTGCCACGTGTGATAGTTTTGAATGCTTTTCGGTGACGGACGAGCGCAGTGCCGGTTTCTTCGCCATCGGATTGGCGTTGCACGTGCAGGCTCCCGTGGTGGTCTGTTGCACCTCCGGTTCGGCTTTGCTCAACCTCCATCCGGCGGTATGCGAGGCGTTCTACCGGCGGGTGCCTTTGGTAGTCGTTTCCGCCGACCGTCCGGCGGCTTGGATAGGACAGATGGACGGGCAGACTTTGCCGCAGCCGGGTGTTTTCGGTGGTTTGGTGCGGAAGGCGGTCAACCTGCCCGAGGTACGTACCGAGGAAGATGAATGGTATGCCAATCGGCTTGTCAATGAAGCTTTGCTCGAAGTGGACCACCACGGTTACGGGCCGGTGCATATTAATGTGCCCCTTTCCGAACCGTTGTTTTATTTTACGGCGGAAGCTTTGCCTTCCGTCCGGCGTATGGTACGGCGGGATATGTCCGATGAGGGACGGACTTTGGCTTTCTTCCTGAAAGAAGAGCTTCCCAAGTATCGGCGGGTACTGGTCGTGTCGGGGCAGATGTCTTCGGACGAGGCGGTGGGTGTAGCGGCCTGTCTGTCCGGCAGCCGTGTGGCTTGGTTGACAGAAGTGCTAGGGAATTGTCCGTCGGCTTCGGAGGCGGTACGGGGCTTCGATGCATTATTGTATGCAGCCCGTGAGGAAGACTTGCAGGCGTTGCGCCCGGACTTGGTGATTACTGTAGGCGGGCATGTCGTGTCGAAACGTTTGAAACAGTTCCTGAGGCGTACGCCTTCATTGGTGCACTGGCATGTTTCGCCGGACGGCCTTCCGGCGGATTTGTTTTGTGCGTTGACCACGGTTGTGGAGGCTTCTCCTGCTGATTTCTTTCGTTTGTTTTTCCGGTCGGAGGCTTTGTTGTCCGGGGCGTATGCGCAGTTGTGGCATGAAAGTTGTGCCCGGTTGGCTTCTCCGGAAACCGGATATTCCGAGATATATGCCGTGCGGCGCGTGTTGGAGGCATTGCCACCCCATGCAGTGCTCCATTTGGCCAACAGTTCGGCCGTGCGTCTGGCGGAATTGTGCCGCCTGCCCGAAGGTGTGGAAGTGCAGTGCAACCGGGGAGTGAACGGCATTGAGGGTTCCGTGTCGGCTGCGGTGGGTTATGCGGCAGTGTCCGACCGCCTGAATTTCCTGCTTGTAGGCGATTTGAGTTTCTTTTATGATATGAATGCGTTATGGAACGGCCATGTACGTTCCAACCTCCGCATCGTGGTGTTGAACAACGGCGGTGGGGCCATTTTCCATGCCTTGCCCGGGTTGGACATGGCGGGAGATACGCGGCGTTTCGTGACGGCTTCTCATGGTGCATCGGCGGCAGGTTGGGCCGAATCGCAGGGATTCACCTATTTGCGTGTCACGGATACCGTGTCCCTTCTGGCCGCCCTTGATGATTTGCTGGACGAAGCAGCCACGGCTCCTGTCTTGTTGGAAGTGTTTACCGATGCGGAGACCGATGCCGAAGAGCAACGGAATTATTATCATGCGATAAAGGAGGAATGGAAGAACTTTTTAAGATAAAGGATATGAACAGAGAATGGAAAACTTTAAAAGAATACGATGATATTCTTTTTGAATTTTATAACGGTATCGCCCGTATCACCATCAACCGCCCGCAGGTGCGCAACGCTTTTACGCCGCGCACGGTGTCGGAGATGAGCGACGCGCTTTATATTTGCCGCGAGCGGCGCGATGTCCGCGTGGTCGTGTTGACCGGAGCGGGCGACAAGGCCTTTTGTTCCGGAGGCGACATGCACGTGAAAGGGCACGGGGGATATGTCGGGGACGACGGTGTGCCCCGTTTGAATGTGTTGGAGGTGCAAAAACAAATCCGTTCGTTGCCCAAGCCCGTGATTGCGGCGGTCAACGGCTTTGCCATCGGCGGAGGCCACGTGCTCCATGTGGTGTGCGACCTGACGATAGCTTCGGACAATGCCGTTTTCGGACAGACCGGTCCGCGCGTAGGGAGTTTTGACGCCGGTTTCGGTTCCTCTTATCTGGCCCGTGTCGTAGGTCAGAAGAAAGCCCGTGAGATATGGTTCCTGTGCCGGAAGTATAATGCTCAGGAGGCCCTCGACATGGGACTGGTCAACAAGGTGGTGCCCTTGGCCGAATTGGAAAACGAATATGTGGCATGGGCGGAAGAGATGATGCAGCTCAGTCCGTTGGCCCTGCGTATGATAAAGGTGGGGCTGAACGCCGAACTGGACGGCCAGGCCGGTATCCAGGAACTGGCTGGGGATGCCACGATGCTTTACTATATGACCGATGAGGCTCAGGAGGGCGGCCGGGCTTTTTTGGAAAAGCGTAAACCGAAATGGAACTTTTAAAGTTAGTCGTTTCAATCTTATTTTATCCGGTTTGAATGGTTAAGCGTTCAAACCGGATTTTCTTAGTTTAAGTTCATCTTTTCTATAGAAATATGATAGGAAAAGCAGTCCTTGGTTTAAAAAAGGCTTTTTAGTAAAATATGTCCTATCATTTGTTATTTTGTGTCCCATTCTTTGAAAAGGGAAAGGTATAATTTTGTGTTGTTCATGTCCTCATTAACAGATTGGGCTATGACACGATGGAAAACATTGAATTTTAAAACTATTAAACATGAAGAAGAAATTACCGGTTTCTTTATCCTCGTCAGTGGGGATATGTAGGTCGTTGATGGCCTTGTTGTTGGCATGTGCTACAGTGGATGGCATTTGGGCACAAGAGAATTCTCCTTGGATAGGTGAACCATTGCCTTCTGAGGGCGGAGAGTTTTACCTTTACAATAAGGTTGGGAATGGTTTTTTGCTCGGTGCAAACAGTTGGGGTACACAGGCTTCGTTAGGGCAGCCCGGCTTGTTATGTACGTTAGAAGTGATGCCCGATGGGAAATATGCCATCAAGACCATGTCCGATAAATATTTGAAAGATGACTATATCGATAAAGATAAAAACGGGTATGATTTCATAGATTCAAACCAGGAAGACGACGTTTATGAGTTTTCTTTGTTTGGCAACGGTCGCTATTTGTATTATTCGGGTTCGGGAACTGTCTTGAGTAGAACGGATCAATTGACTGATAACCAATGGATTTTAGTGTCTAAGGAACAGCGTATTAGTGCCTTGGAAAAGGCCACGGAAGAAGAGGGAATAGATGCAACCTTCTATATTACAGGTGCTAACTTCGACCGGTCACAACCGAGCGATTGGCAGGAAAGCCACAACGGTGGCACATTGACGCTCATCGGGCCTGAAAGGGCTGCGAAGTCTACAAATTCCTGTACGGAAGCATACGATAATGAAAACTTCGATGTGTACCAAGTCCTGACGGGAGTGAAGAACGGGCTTTATCTGGTGTCTTGCCAAGGGTATTATCGTCCGGGCGGCAATGTAGATGCCGCAGGAGCGCGAAATGCCGTTTTATATGCCAATGCGGACGAGGCTCCGCTTCAGTTGTTGGCAGATGATGGAAATGGTATTCCTAATAATATGGATCAGGCGGCGGATGCCTTTCTTGCAGGGCGTTATGCGGGGAATGAAGTCCGTACGGTAGTGATGGACGGCACGTTGCGGATAGGCGTGAAGAAAGAGGCGCATGTCGGAAAGGATTGGACTGCTTTCGATACTTTCCGCCTGACGTATTTGGGCGAGGCGGATGCTTCCGAGATATTCCAAAGCGCATTAGGGATGCTAAAGGTGCTCATCGGCGACTTCATGGCTTCAGGGGCAACCGCCATCGCCGGAGAGTTGCAAACGGTATATGATGAAAACAAGGATGCTTCGGGCGACGGCGTGGAGGCTGCGCAGAAAGCCGTGTCCGATGCCATGTCTGCCGCCCGGGCCGTGCAAGCCGACGTGGAAGCCTTGGTAAATGCCGTGGAAACAGCCAAGTCGTTTTATGCAAAGGTGGAGGACGGTACCTATGTCTTGTCTACGGCAGGGAAGGAAGCTTTGGCTCAAGGTATTGCTGAGGCAGAAAAGGCACTGAAAGAAACGTCGATGTCGGCGATGCAGGAACAGGCTTCTGCCCATACGGGAAAGCTTGCAGCTCAAGTTGAGAATGCCGAACTTTGGAGGGGGATGATATATCCTTTGGACAAGGCCAGGGCATTGGCTGACGCAATAACGGGGCTTGACGGGACGGAAGCATACAAACAAGTCGTGAGTGATTTGGATGATGCGGCTTTAACCTATGAAAGAGTGGTGGCCGACGTGGCAGCCTTGAATTTAGCTTGCCGAGATGCGATGACGGTGGAATTCTTGGCCAAAGCATCGGCTGAGTCTCCCATCGACCTGACCAGCTTCATCAGGAATCCGAATATCTACCAGACGGTAGAGGACATGAAGACTTTGGACGGATGGGTTGTGGCCGCACTTGGGGAATATACTAATCCTCAGGTTACCACGGAGGGAAAAGGCGATGCCGCACTGTGGTCTTATAGTTGGTCGGCCAATGAAAGTAATAATGTAGGTAGAGCTCATTATTATACTAAAATAGGTGGGACAGAAGATGGTATGGTCAATTTGCCGGATGGCACTTATTTATTGAAAGCCGCTACTTATTGCACTCGTGACGCTGCTAATGTGAATTTATATGCTTCGTTGGACAATGTGAACATGAAGTTTGCCGATTTTAATGGCAATGAGTCGCTTTATAGTGCTGCTACTGGGGACAATGACGGTTCTACTACGGAACTACAGATGACAGTAAGCGGAGGTGTCCTTTATTTAGGAGTGAAGGGTGAAGCTATAGTCGCTGGCAATGGACAACATTGGGAAGCCGACAACTTCCGCTTGTACTACATTGGTGCCCCCGAAGCGGCTTCACAGTCCATTAGTGTGTTTGACACAGGCATGGCCACTTATTATTCTGCCAATGCCTTTACTGTGCCTGAGGGGCTGACTGGCGGCGTGGTGACGAATGAAGATGCTGCTACCGTGGCTGTGGATTGGCGTTATCCGGCAGGCAGTACCGTGCCGGGGCGTACCGGTGTCATTTTGAAAGGTGCGGTTGGAGATTATAAGGCTGAGTACAGCGTGGCCAACGTGGCCAGTCCGGAAAATAACCTGTTGGATGGTACGATAGAAGCGGCGACCATCGCTGACGCAGGTTACAAATACTACAAACTGGCCGATGGCGAAAAGGGACTTGGCTTCTACTTTGCTGTTGAGGGTGGTTCTTCCATCATGAACGGGGCAAACAAGGCATATCTGGCTCTACCTGAAAACGAGGCGCAAGAGGTCAACTTCCTTGCACTTGATTTCGGTACTACGAGAATCACCGATACGGCTCTTGCGGCAGAAGATGCCCGGGTGGATGTCTACACTATTTCCGGCGTACTCGTGCGCTCCGGAGTGAAGGCCTCAGAAGCCTTGGACGGTTTGTCGAAAGGAATTTATATTGTAAACGGAAAGAAAATCTTAAAATAACAAACGATATGGAAAAAAAGAAATATTCAACTCCTGCGGTCAGCGTGATGGCGTTGCAGCAGCAAGACATGCTTTGTGGGTCTCCCGGTTCGATGGGTATCCACGACGAATATACGGATGCGGAGCAGTTGAGTAACCGCAATATATGGGACGAGATTTGGTAACTTCTTGCGTATGCTGTCCTTCCGAAATTCAGGATAAAAAGAGCGTCAAAAACAGGTAGAAATGGTGCATGGATTGCATTTGGATGAAAATGTCTTATTTTTTGTGTTTATCTGTCACCTATGAAAGAGAAGGATTATCCTATCTTTGCCATGCGTTTCAAAAGTCCGGACTCGGAGACGAACCAGGATGGAGAAACACGCCTTTTTCTGGTTTCCATGAAGAATAAGTACAGTAGAAATTAGGTTAATATTGTGTAAGTTCCCTGATATGAGGTATCCTGTGAAGGACCGAACTCATATCAGGGAACTTTTTCTATGAACGGCGGGTGGATTTGTGCGGAGTGAGCGGTTTGTGTCGCTTGGGCAGGTCGCCGGTCTTTTCCAGTTTGAAATCCGTGGCCGAGAACCACGTTCCATTCCATTTTCCGCTACGGATATTCGTTACGCCATAACGGATGGTGCCGTCGTGCGTCACGATACTGTCTATCCTTACTATGCTCCAGCCGTAACCTCTTCCTTTATTGGCTTCGGTAATATCTTTCCACATGCCGAGCGTAATGTTTCCGCTCGTCTGCTGTCGTTGGGCATCCTGCCAGATTTCCCCGCCTTGGTTTCCATATACGGGGACGTCAGCCTTCCGTTCACGGTTATCATGACAGGCAAAAATCTCACAGCCTTGTCCGTCCGTTCGTGCGGCGGCTTCCAGACGGTAAATACCTGGTGTCACATGGACGGTTCGTTCTACCTCATATTCCATTTTCCGGTTGAAGTTCCATGCGTCTATATACTGCACGTCCCTGTTGCCCGTATAATATTCTCCGCTTTTCACGTAGTTGTTTCCGCACTCTTTGTGCCGGACGACTTTCCAACCTTCGTGTTCTAAATAGCTTAATTGCCTTTGATGTTCGAGGGAATCGTTGCGGATCCTTTGCTCCTCTCTGTAGTCCCGTATGTACCAGTCGTAGGAAATGCTGCTTTGGATCATCGAAGCGATAAAGATTACGGCTGTGATAATCCATCCTCCGATGAGGGCCAACCGTTTGGGTAAAGTCATGGGGTGTATGCGTCCCGCCATGCGCAGGATGGAATGTGTACCGATATACAAAGTGAGGATAAGCAGAGTGATGGAACTTATCAATGCCGTCCAATAGATGCCTTGGCGGAGGCTGCCGTTGATCAATGCATTGAAGAAAGACTGTTCGGCAGGCGAACTGAACACTCCGTCGCTCACTCCACCCGTAAAAGCGGAAAAGCAATACAGGCAAAACCCGATGAGGATGGCGATTAACATGATTGTAACGAAGAGGAGGATACCGCCTACGACGAGGAAAAGGAAACCTTTGAATATAGCCGTCACAATGTCTAACAGGACGGTCAGGCATCCCCGTACCGTCTTTTGGGTTTTCGGGGCCGAAGCATACTGTCCGGCTTTGCGTGCGCCGTCTATGATTTCGTCGCGCAGGTTCTCCATGTTGACGGGACGACCCTGCATGCGCAGGCGGTCTTCGGGAGTCCACGCCTCCGGAATGATGATCCACAGGATGAGATAGATGATAATGGAAGTGCCGAGAGAGAACCAGGCAAATAATATCATGAGCAGACGGAGCCACAGCGGGTCGATACCGAAATAGCAGGCCAATCCGGAGGTGACGCCACCCAACATTTTGTCGTCCGGATTGCGGAACAGTTTTTTATGTACGTTTTCTTTGCGTTCGCTTTCCTTTGGGGCATCATCCGTTTCGTCGGCAGTCGCTTCCGTTTCGGTGCCGTCCATTTCTTCCGGATTACCGATGCGTGAGATGATGTCCCTCACATGTTCGATGGTAATGGCTTCTACGCCGGATGCTTTAAGTTCGTCGAAAAGTTCGGCTATGCGGCGTTCGATGTCTTCTGCGATTTCTTCGCCTCCTTCTTTACGGGAGAAGTAACGGCGCATGTTGTTCTGGTATTGGTTGAGCAGTTCGTAGGCATCTTCGTCGATGGCATACAGCGAACCGAACAGGTTGATGGTGATATTCTTTTTCATAAAGCTTTCGAATTTAAAAGTTAAGGATTCAGTCTTTTCCCTGTAAAGGCAGCCTTATGGGGCTTTCCGATTTCAGGTGTCCCACGGTGGCGGAAAGCTCATTCCAGGCACAGTCCAGTCCGGCCAGGAAGGTTTCGCCGTCGAGCGTCAGGGCATAATATTTACGCGGAGGTCCCTGAGTGGATTCGCGCCATTCATAACTCAGCAGTCCGTCCTTTTTCAGTCGGGTGAGCAGCGGATAGAGCGTGCCTTCCACGACAATCAAATCGGCTTCCTTCAGCCGTGTGATGATGTCGGAGGCGTATGACGGTTCCTTGCGCAGTAACAGCATGACGCAATATTCCAGCATTCCTTTCCGCATTTGTGATTTTGCATTGTCTACGTTCATAGGCTTTTAGCGTTTAAGTAAGGAGACGTCCGGCCGGTGCGTCCCTTTGTTCTATGCAAAGATATGTATTATATTGGTACTATGCAATACATAGTAGTATATTTCTTCTGATTTTCAATAGGAGAATTTCTTCATCACTCGTTTATCACTGTTTACTGGCCAATAGGTTTAGATAAGTTCGGATACTGCAAAAAGAAGAAAAAATGAATGGAGAACATCAGTATTCATCATTTTTTCCTATATTTGCCTTGTACATTTCCGCAGAAAGCCCAAGGGTGGGCAAGGATATGTGCATTATATATGGAGAAGACGTTTACAAGCGTCTGGCTTTCGGGTTTCAGAACTTCGCACCTTTTGACCTGTCGAAAGAACAGATGGCAACCGGTAACGTCCTCGTGGTATGTATATTTACGTACTGTCCCTTCCTTTCGGGGAAAGGACATGCCGTATACATATCGGCGTGGGCTTTCTGCGTTGCTCGTTCTTGACAGGTGGGCATGCGAAGGCCTTGGAACTCGGAACGGGCAAAGGTAAGATTCCTACGCCTTTTCTATATACAGGCAGTTCTTATGTTGGATTTAACATGTCCGTTGGGAGTCCGGATGAATAAAGAGGGGTATGCTGCATATCGGACAGCTTATAGCTTGCACGCTTCACGAGCAAGGACGTACGGTGACATGGTTTGCAAGACAGTTGTGTTGCACACGGCCTAACGTATATAAAATATTCGGCAAAGAAAATATTGATATCTCTTTGTTGTGGCGTATTTCTTGTATTCTTCATCATGACTTTTTCGGAGACCTTTCACAGGAAATGAAGTGTGACGTAAATTTTTCCCTTCCTTTTAGTTCCGGAACGGAATAGGGATGTTAATCAAATGGCAATATTTCTGTCAACTTCTTGGAACTATTCATTTCCGTTTCATCTTCTCGATTTGCCTATCTTTGCATGGTAAACTGAATTCGAGAACAACATTAAATTAAAAAAAATGAAAAAGTTATGTTTTAAATGTCCGGTTTGGATGTGGATTTTGGGCATGATGTTTTTTGTATCGTGTAGCGACGATGATAACGGCGGGACGGGCAGCGGCAACGGTGATAAGGATGCGTATTCCGTGACCATCCTGACGCAACCCTATTCGGGATTATCTTCCACCACAGTGGAGGTTTCCGGGACGTGCACCATAACCGGGACAGTGCCTGAGGTATATGCTTATGGTTTTGTTTACGGGACATCGAAATCACCGGAAGCCGGCAATGAAGGGGTAGTGAAAGTACAGGTAGGTATGTCGGAGACAGGAGATTTCAAAACGACTCTGGAAGGTTTGACACCGAATACGACCTATTATTACAGGGCATATTTTGAGAAAGACGGGGCTTATGAATATGGCAATACGAAAACATTCACGATGAAGCCTGCTGACGATGGTATCGATGTGCCTACGGCTGGCGAACTGGTAGACATGGGAGGTCGGGTGAAATGGGCCTCGTGTAATTGGGATGCGTCTTCACCGGAGCAGACCGGCGTTTTGTGCGGATGGGGCGATCCTACGGGCACTGTCAAGTACCAAGGGATTATTGATACTTATGACTTTTATGTGCCTGCTCCCGGATGTTATGAGTATTATGCCGGGGTGAATCCTCCGAAGGAGATAAGCGGTACGGAGTTGGACATTGCTTACGTGAAATCGCAAGGCCGCTTGCGCATGCCCACGCGGAAAGAAATGGATGACTTGGTGGAAGATTGTCTCGTGAAAACGGTTCTGTATAATAATGTGGAAGGGCTGCTGTTCATTGCTCCCAACGGGAACAAGCTCTTTTTCCCCTTGTGTGGGCGGCGGATAGGGTCAGAAGTCCTTACCAATGGGCTTAGCGTTTATTGGACAGGCACGTTTGAGCAGTATTCTTATGGTAATCTATTGGTTTATGGATTGGGAGAAACTGGTGGTGAGCCTGGACCGACAGACGGGATGGACTGTTGTCTCGGGGGAGCCATACGCCCGGTGGCCGATAAATGATTAATTAAAAGATAAAATGTGATGGATATGAAAAGTTTCAAATTATGGCAGTTGCCGGGATTCATACTGTGCCTGTTATTGGGGTTGGTGTTTTTTTCTTCTTGCGATAAGGACGATGATGAAACAGGTGGCGGAGGCGTCATAGGATATTGGTTGCCGTTGACAGACCTTCGTGATATGGCGAGAGAAGCGGTGGAAGAAGACAATGCCGATGAAGACGGTTTTACAGGAGGAGCCGTTTCATACCGTTTCCTGAATGCTAATACCGTAGAAAGTTTTACGACGAATTGCTACATAGGCCATAAGTCCGGTGCGTTTCATACGGAAACTATTTCAGGAAAGACGGTGTCTTTCGTGGCGGAAAATGTGAGGACTTACACTTATGTGCTTGATGGCAATAAGGTGTATATCACGGATGGTACCATCGGTACGTTAGTTAATGGTGAATTACGGGTGGACGGTTTGCTGTTTACTTTCCAGAAATTGGAGTGAGTCATTCCTTTAGTGCCTGAATGAAAGCGGAAATGCGTATGGAAGAGTCGGAAGACGGTTGGACAGGTACGGGAAAGGTGTCCATGGAATATGATGGCGACGGGCACATGGCATGGTTTAGATTAGTTTTCTAAAAAAGTCTTTTGGGCAGCCGGGGCAAGGAATCCTTTGTCCCGGCTGTATTTTTGCATATTTTCTCTTAAAATGAGGTCTTTTTGCAGCACGGTGACATGGATGGACGGCTTTTTTTCGTAAGTTTGCAAGAGGGACTGTAAAAATAGCAGGATATGGCAAGGTTCATCAACCCGTTTACGGACGTGGGTTTCAAACGTATTTTCGGTCAGGAAATCAATAAGGATTTGCTGATAGACTTCCTGAACGGCCTGTTGGAAGGGGAGAAGCATATTGTGGACATCCGTTTTCTGGACAAGGAAGTGCTGCCTGCCTTTGCCCAAGATCGGGGTGTGATTTACGACGTGTATTGCACGAATGAGTCGGGCGAGCAGTTCATCGTGGAAATGCAAAACCGTCCGCAAGTGAATTTTCGCGAAAGGGCGTTGTACTATTTGTCGCGTGCCGTGGCGCGTCAGGGCGAACGCGGGGCGGATTGGCAGTTCCGGCTCAAGGCCGTGTATGGTGTGTTTTTCATGAACTTTTGCTTGGATTCCGGTTCACACAAGTTGCGTACGGATATCGTCCTTTCGGACAGGGAGACGCATGAGGCGTTTTCTGACAAGTTGCGCTTCATCTTTTTGGAATTGCCCTCTTTTACCAAGGAGGAGCAGGAGTGTGAGACGGATTTTGAACGATGGATATATGTGTTGAAGAATATGGATACATTGCAGAGGTTGCCGTTCAAGGCAAGGAAATCAGTGTTTGAGAAATTGGAAAAGATTGTGGACATTGCGGCTCTTTCCAAGGAGGACAGGATGAAGTATGACGAGAGCATCAAGATTTACCGCGACCACTTGGCGGTGGAGGCTTATGCCAAGGAACGGGAAGAAAGGCGCATGAAGGAAGCTTGGGATGGAGGACTTGCCAAGGGGCTTGAGAAAGGGCTTGCCGAGGGACGTGCCGCCGGTCGTGCCGAAGGCGAAAAGGAAAAGCAACGGCAGATTGCGCTGCGCATGAAAGGGAAAGGCATGTCGGCTGAAGATATAGCCGAACTAACGGGACTTTCCGTGGCAGAAGTCGGCGAATTATGATTCCGTCGTACAGTATAGATATTTTCCCCCGGCTTTTCCATTTCAAAAAGCCGGCGGGTACGTCGCGGGGAGTGTACACGGAGCGGCGGTCGTGGTACGTCAGGATGGCATCCGAAGCATGTCCGGGACGTGAGGGATGGGGCGAATGCGCTCCCTTGCCGCAGTTGAGTGTAGACGATTTGCCGGATTACGAAGGCGTGTTGCGCGGGATATGCGCGGAGGTGGCTCGTACGGGGCAGGTCGATACGGAACGGTGGAGGGAATACCCCTCCATGCTGTTTGGGTTGGAGACGGCTTTGCGCCATCTCGAACGAGGGACGTATGCCTTGTGGGATACGCCCTTTTCGCGCGGTGAAGAGGGTATCTGCATCAACGGGTTGATATGGATGGGCGACCATGATGCCATGTACAGGCAAATCAGGGAAAAGTTGGAAGCCGGCTTCCGTTGTGTCAAGTTGAAAATCGGTGCCATCGGTCTCGAGGAGGAACTGGACTTGTTGCGTTTCATCCGTCGGCATTTTCCGGCTCGCGAGGTGGAACTCCGGGTGGATGCCAACGGGGCTTTTGCTCCTGCGGAAGCCTTGGACAAGCTGAAACGGTTGGCCGAACTCGATTTGCATTCCATCGAGCAGCCCATACGGGCCGGGCAGTGGGACGAAATGGCTGGACTGACTTCGGTTTCGCCCTTGCCCGTCGCTTTCGACGAGGAGCTGATAGGACATTGCAGCCTTGAAGCGAAGCGGAGGCTGTTGGACGCGCTCCATCCGCAGTACATCGTGCTGAAACCCTCGCTGCATGGCGGGTTTTCCGGTTGCCGGGAGTGGATAGAAGAGGCGGAAAAGAGGAACGTCGGATGGTGGATTACCTCGGCATTGGAGTCGAACGTTGGCTTGAATGCCATTGCGCAATGGTGTGCCACATGGCACACTCGGATGCCGCAGGGATTGGGCACGGGGATGTTGTTCACCGACAACGTGCCGATGCCGTTGGAGATCCGGAAAGATTGTTTGTGGTATGTGGCAGACGGAGATTGAACGGCAGCATGTCGGCGTGGAGGGGCGGCGTTTCTCGGCGGCAGACTTGCACGAACTGGCCGCGTTGTCCGTTGAAGAGGAAGATGAGGCTTTGCGGGCCGTTTATGCCTTTCTGGCGGAATGGTTCTCGCCTGCGTCTACGGTGGAAGTGCAGACTTCCGGCTCCACCGGTGTTCCCAAGCGGATGAGAGTGGAAAAAGCGCGGATGATGCGCAGTGCCGTTCGGACGTGTGAGTTCCTCGGCTTGCGTCCGGGCGACACGGCTTTGCTGTGCATGGACTTGAAGTATATCGGGGCTAAGATGATGGTCGTGCGTGCTTTGGTGGCCGGACTGCATCTATGGGTTCGCCGTCCGTCGGGGCATCCGTTGGCCGACGTGGAGGAGTGGGTGGATTTCCTGTCTGTCGTGCCGATGCAACTTTACCACACGTTGGAGCAGGCGGACGAGCGGGAGCGTCTGTCGCGTGTGCGTTGTGTCATCGTGGGGGGCGGAGCGGTGGACGAGGCATTGGAACGGCGTTTAGAGTACTTGCCCTGCCGGGTGTATTCCACTTACGGCATGACCGAAACGTTGTCGCATGTCGCTTTGCGTCCACTTAACGGGCCGGAGGCTTCGGTAGGTTATCGTCCTTTCGAGGGGGTAAGTTTGTCGCTGTCTGCTCGGGGTACGCTGGTGATTCATGCACCGGAATTGTGCTCCTCCGATTTGGAGACGAATGACGTGGTGCGTCTGCATGCCGACGGCACGTTCACGATCGTGGGGCGTGCGGACAATGTGGTAAACAGTGGGGGCGTGAAAATTCAGATAGAGGAGGAAGAGCGGCGGCTGAAAGAGCTTATCGACGTGCCTTTTGCCTTGACTTCCGTACCGGACAGGCGGTTGGGCGAGGCTTTGGTGTTGTTGGTTATCCGTGATTTCCCGATGGATGATGTCGGCCTGTTTGACGCGATGAAGGCGCTTCTGCCCCGCTACCATGTCCCCCGGCATATTTTGCGTGTGGCCGCCGTACCGGTGGCCGGGAACGGGAAAATAGACCGTAAGGCTTGCCGGGAGTTGGCTCTTGAAGCAGGGGCTATCCGTTGATGTTTTCCATAATTTTGATAAAAGGGACAGTTTCTGCAGGAGGATAAATGCCTTTGCCGAAGGCGTTTTGCCGATATGAGGCAAACGGGAAATCGTTTGGCGCAGAATGAAAAATCAATCTCATGAGATTGAAAAATCGTTTGGCTGAGAAAAAAATGTTAAAACGAGGAACCTGATGGAGTGATATGTAGATTGCAGAATCACAGTGTTTTAGGATTCTCGGACGACAAAAGGTATAAAAAAGACCGCTTGCGAAAAGCGGTCTTTTTTATATCAGTCTAATGATGATTAATCTTCAACAATCGTACAGATGCTGACGCGGTTCCAATCCGGTTCCTCGAACATGTAGCCTACGCCTTGTCCCTTAGCTGTGATACGGCGGGCGTCGATTCTGTATTTGTTTACCAGCATATTCTTCACGGCTTCTGCACGTTGGTTGGCGATACGTTCGTTCACTTCGGCACTTCCTTCAGGAGAAGCATATCCTAAGATGTTCACCTTAGCTTCTTTATGGTTCTTCAGATAAGTGGCGATACGTTCTACGTTGGGTTGCTGCGACGCGTCGATGACAATCTTGCCTTGACGGAAGGTTACGACAGACTCCAATGTTTTCTTATTGTTCGTAATCACTTTCGGACCCTGGTTCTGGCATTCTTTCAGTGCTCTTTCCAAATCGGCGGATTTCTGTTCCTCGTTGCGGAGTTTGTTTGCCGTATTTCTCATGCTTTCATCCTTGGAGTTTACGTCTTGACGTAAGTTGTTGATGGTAGCATTCAATGCGCTGACTTCCGATGCGTCGTAGGCTCTGACTTTCGTCATGTGGTGCTTGCCGTTGCTGTTCTTGAAGTGATAAATCACTCCGGCTGTAATTTCCCAGTTGGCATAGTTGGCATTAAAGTTGGGATGAGAGTGAGCCCTGTCGGCATCCCACATGCTCATATCCCATAGGATAGCCGGTTTGATGGCTACGGTCCATGCTTTCTTCTCGCCCAAATTGAAGTTGAAGTTTACTCCGGCTTTTGATGCCAAGTGATTGGCACCTTCGCCCGTCTCATAGAAATCGTTCAGACGCAACCAACCGAATCCGCCTACTGCCTCTACTTCAAACAAGCGTGGCTGACCGTTGTATCCTGCAAACATGTTATTCAGGTTCAAGCGGTTCAACAACATCAGGTTGAAGGCATCGAATGCCGTACCGCTCTTTTGGGCGGCCATTCGGCTCTGGGTGTTGATGGTCCAGTTGCTTTCCAATGTCAAACCGTAAATGGGGCTTAACTGTTTATTAATGTCAAGACCGATGACTGCGCGCGAGTTTTTAAAGAATGTACTATGGGTGAGGGGAGTGGCTATACCACCGTTCAGGCCTATCGACCAGTTGTCACCGAATTTGTTTCCACCCAAATTATAATCTTGGGCATTTAAGCCGCTTACACATAAAGCGCTTAATAATACAATTAAAGACTTTTTCATAATTTATTCGTTTAGTAATACATTACAAATGTAGTAAAATTTATATTGGTTTCAAAATAATAACGGTAATATTATTTGAAAGTAACCTTTTTTAGTAAATATAAAGAGGACAACCTCTCCAGTTGCCCTCTTTTTGTGATGTAATTAAGGATTGTTGTGTGATTACTCGGTCACGCAAATGCTTGCACGGTTATAAGCCGGTTTGCCGAAGATGTTACCCACACCCTTACCTTGAGTTTCGATTCTGTTGGCGCTGATGCCGTATTCTTTCACCAGAATGTTCTTCACGGCTTCTGCACGTTTCTCAGACAACTTCTGGTTGAATTTGGCATTGCCTTCCGGAGAAGCGTAACCTGAGATGGAAACCTTGGCGCTACTATTCTTCTTCAAATAACTTGCCAGACGGTCGATATTCGGCATCTGGAGAGCGTCTACCTTGCTGCTGCTCTGACGGAAGATGACTACATATTCACTCTTCTCTACAGCCTGTGTAGTCGTGGTGGTCACTTTCTTATTCTTGCAGTCGTTCAAATCCTTCTGCAAGTCGCTGATGGTCTTCTGTGCGTTTTGCAGTGCGCGATCCTTGCCTGCGGCTTCGGCTTCCATCGAACTGATGGTGGCGTTCAGGGCTGCAATCTGGTCTGCGTGGCTGCAACCGTTGGAATAGTAGTGCTTACCGTTGCTGTTCTTGAAGTGATAAACGACACCTGCGGTGATTTCCCAAGCTGCTTGGTCGGAATGGAAGTTGATATTGTCTTCTCCAAACTGGGTTACATTCCATAAGATTGCCGGTTTAACAGCTATGGTCCATGCTTTCTTTTCGCCTAAATTGAAGTTGAGGTTCAAACCGACTTTTGAAGAAAGCCAGTTGCCGTCCTTATCTCCGTCTTCTCCGTAATATGCGTCGTTAACGTGTAACCAACCGAAACCGGCCAATGCTTCTACTTCAAACACACTGGGTTTGCCTTTGTAACGGCAGAATACATTATTTAAATTGATGCGGTGCAACAACATCAGATTGCTTGCATCAAAAGCTGCACTGCTCTCGAACGTATTGATGCTCCACATATTTTCAAATGTCAAGCCATAAATCGGTGAGAGTTGCTTGTTGAGGTCGATGCCCACGGTGGCACGGGCATTTTTGAAGAATGCACTATGGCTGAGCGGAGTCACAATACCACCATTCAAACCAATTGACCAATTGTCACGGAACTTTGTAGTTTGTTCCTCAGTCGTTTGAGCGTTTAAGCTTCCCAAGCTTAATGCACCCGCTAATAACAGTAGAGACTTTTTCATAATCGTTTTAATTGAAATTAATAAATATGTTCATACATACTATGACAAAGATACGCATATTTGGTAATCTTGTCTGTGTTTTTATGTTATTAAAATTAAAAAAGAGGCTTTTTCGGCCTCTTTTTATTCTATTTCCTAAAAATACAAGGATTTTCGCAAGGAACAAACTTATACTAAATGGGCAATCAGTTCTTCGCGCTCGCCCGGAAGCAGGTCGATGACAGGTATTTCTATCATCGTGTAGCAACCGGGTTGTTGTTTCATCGAGGCACGGGCCACGCAAACCAATACTTGTCCCGTCAGCGCCGGATTGTTGATATGCATGTTGAACTCGAACAACTGGTTCTGGGTTTTTCCGGATACGCCTTTGCGTGTCAGGTTGACGCCGTGTCCCATGTCCAGCAGCTCGTCTACACAAGGTACTTCTATGACGTGGGTTTCATCGTTGACGAAATAGGGATCGGCTTTGATGGCTGCGGCTACTTTCGAAAACTCGTATCCTTCCTTTACCTCTATATATACCATGCGGCGGTGAATACCCGTACCGGTGGGGATGGTCATGGAGAGCGCGGCTTGCACTCCTTCCACGGCTTTTACGGCTACGGTATGTCCCATGCTCATGCCCGGTCCGAAATTCGTGTAGGTGATGCCTTTGGGGGCAATGGCCTGTAACATGGCGCGTACGACGGAGTCGCTACCCGGATCCCACCCTGCGGAGATGACGGATACGGCTTTTCCCGCTTTTGCGCTTTCGTCGAGCGAGCGGCGAAGGGAAGTGATTTGGGGGTGGATGTCGAAACTGTCCACTGTATTGATGCCGAGTGCAAGAATTTCTTTGGCGTACTTCTCCACGCTGCGGGTCGGGGTAGCCAGAATGGCTACGTCTACGTCCTGCAATTCGCGGATGTCCTTGACTACGTCATAACGTGCCAGTTCTTCGGGCTTGTTTTCAGCTCCGTTCCGGCGTACGATGCCTGCCACTTCGAAGTCGGGTGCGGCTTCGAGAGCCTGTAAGGCATAGTGTCCTATGTTGCCGTAACCTACTACGGCTGCTCTGATCTTTTTCATTTTCGTTGTCTTATTATTGAGTTTGTGTGTATGTTATTGTTCATTTTGGAACATGGGATCCCATGCCGGCAAACGGACGGGCTTTTGTTTCAGCATGTCCAGAACGTTTTGCGGGCAGTACTTCTTGTTGACGACCACACGGAACATGTATTCGTCGAACCACTCGTCCGTCATGATGAGATGGCCCTGATAGCCGGCATCTTTGCCCCAACTGTTTTCCACCATCCATTTCTTGGGCTTGCCGTTATCGTCGAGGTCGACGGCCATCAGCGTCATGGCGTGGGTGCTGCCGCTGTCGAAGCTCTGGATGCGTTGTTTCTTGTTCATGCCGAACGTCGTGCCGAAGAGACTGCCGTAGTCGTAGTTGTTCAAGTCGAGCGTACCTTTCTTGGAATCCAGGAACTTACCCACGTCGCAACTGAAGTACATCATGGTGCTGTCTTTCAGGCTGGCAATGGCCATTTCTTTGATGTCCTCGATAGGCAGATTGATGTACAGCCAATTGTGTCCGTCGTAAGTGTGACGGTCATAATCAATTTCATATACTTGGTTGAACGGACGCGAAGGGTCGTTCATCAACATGACGTAATTGGCGTTCAAGTCTTCTCCGCCGCATACTTCCTTGTAGAAACTTTGGGGCGTGTAAGTCTTGGGCTTCTCGGTATATTTCCCGTTGATTTTCGGTGCCCAAGTAAAAGAAGTCGGAGGCTCTCCGTAGGCATAGACCAACATACGGTAAACCGTTTTCATCATGTCCACCTTCTGTTGTTCCAATTCCTTTTCGGAGGCGCCCTTCTCGGATGCTTCGCGCAGTAACATGCCGTCTTCGCGCAATTTTCTTTTCAAGAGGGCTGAAAATTCATTGGTGTTGTCGCTGCTGTAAGTTTCGGCCATGACCTCTTTGGGTACAAGCCCATATTTTTCAATCAGATCCGAAACACCGGTGAATTGCCCTCCGTCGCTCAGCGGGTTACGGAACAACCATTCCACCATTTTGTCGTCGATGGGCTTTTTGCGCGTGTCGATGATGCCTTGAAGAAAAAGGTTGCTCTTTTCCAGTTGGTCGTAGAAGAAGTTGTAGGCCTGCGAGAAAAAGAAATTTTTCATACCCGTGCGGGCCATGACTTGTGCACGAATCACGTTGGTACCCGTAAACAGCCAGCAGCGCCCGCTGCTTTTCTGGTCGCTGATGCCGGAGCTTTTCACCTTGTGGCTGAACCACGTGTCGGGCGTAGCCGCCTGTTCACTGTTGGCCGTGAGCTTTTTGATGGAGTTGGCATTTACGGCATTCCGGATGGCTTTGTGGGCATCGTCGTGCGAGTAGCTCTCTTTCAAGGTCTGCAGGACTTCGGGGGTGAGTGCCTGTTGGGCGAAAGAAATGCTGCCGCAGAACGAAAAGGCCAGATATAATAATAATGATGTTTTTTTCATAAATTCCTGGTGTTATTTTACGTATTCGGCCCAGTCGGTCAGTCGCATGTCTCCCTTGCGCAGATAAGTGTCGTGCATGGCGAATGCAGCCGACAGGCAGTGGTGGGTGTGTCCTCCGTTTTGGGCTGCGTACTTCATGTAGTCGAGCAAAAGCGGACGATAGTCGGGATGGGCCACCTTGACAAGCTCTGCTGCTTTCTCCATGGCGCATTTTCCACGCAGGTCGGCCACGCCGTATTCCGTGATGACGGCATCTACGAAATGGCTCGTATGGTCGATATGGGAACAGAACGGCACGATACTGCTGATGGCTCCGCCTTTGGTGGTGGAACCGCAAGTGAAAATGCTCAAATAAGCATTGTTGGTGAAGTCTGCCGAACCGCCGATACCGTTCATCATCTTCGTACCGCAGATCTTGGTAGAGTTTACATGTCCGTAGATGTCCACCTCGATGGCCGTATTCAGAGAGCATACGCCGATGCGGGCGATGACTTCGGGGCTGTTTGAAATTTCGGAAGGACGGAGCACGAGCTTGTCTTTGAAGAAGTCCATGTCGTTGTAAATGCCTTGCAGACATTCGTTCGTCACGGTGAGCGAACAGGCTGATGCCGAGAGTACGCGGCCTTCGCGCATCAGTTGTACGGGGGCATCCTGAAGCACTTCGGTGTAAATACTGAAATTCGGGACGTCCGGACATTGGCCTAATGCGCCCAATACGGCGTTGGCTCCGCTGCCTACACCGCTTTGCAGATTAAGGAAAGTAGGCGGTATTTTCCCGCTTTTCAGGTTGGCTAACAGGAAATCGGCCACATTGTTTCCGATTTGTGTGGTGATGGCGTCGGGGGCTTTGAATGCACGTGCCTCGTCGGGGATGTTGCATTCGATGATGCCTTTGATGCGGTCGGCGTCCACTTCCACATAGGGTTTACCGATGCGGTCGCTCGCCTTCATGATCATGATGGGCGTGCGATAGGGATGGTCTTCTATTTCGTACACGTCATGGATGCCCATGCACTTTTTGCTGTGGAAAGCATTGACTTCGATGATGATGCCTTTGCGTGCCAGACGGCAGACGGTGGGGCTGATACCTCCTGCGGCCGTCAGGTAAATACGTGCCTTGCCGCCTGTTTGTTCGACTTCGCAAGCCTCGATGATGGCCCAGTCTACTTGTCCGAGATAACCTTGGCGGATTTGAGTGGCCATATTGGAAAGGTTGAGGTCGGAATACGAAATCTCATTATTGTTGACATGCGTACGGAAGTCTTTGTTCGTGGTGTAAGGGGCGCGGAATTTAATGGCATGAGCGTTGGCCAGCATGCCGTCGCAACTTTGTCCCGTGGATGCTCCGGTAAGGATGTTGATCTTAAATTCTTTGCCCTCCGCGTGTTCTTTCTCGGCTTTTCGGGCTATCTCAGCCGGTACGCTTTTAGGCACGCCAGCCGGTGTGAAACCGCTCAGTCCGATGGTATCTCCGTTTTGGATAAGAGCAGCAGCTTCGGCTGCTGTGATTTTGTTGAATCCCATAGAGTTGATTGCTTAATAGTTATACCTTAATTAATATGGCGCAAAGTTAGCTATTTTTTTTGAAAGGTGTTACTGTGTCAGGCTTATTTCCTTTTCTATTTCTTTTGGTAAGTGCTGAAGGCGGTAATGGCTCGGGGTGCAACCGAACCTTTTGAGGAAGGCACGCCGGAAGGTACTTCGTGAGTTAAAGCCGGAACGGTCAGCTATTTCTTCGATAGACATTTTGGTTTGGCGGAGAAGTTGTTCGGCGTATGACAGGCGGTATTGGTTGACGTAATCGAAGAACGTTGTACCCAGTACATTGTTCAGATAATTAGAAATATAGGTGCGGTTCGTGCCGATGGCTTGGGCCAAGTCCATGATGGTCAGCTTGGGATTGAGGTAGAGATGCTCCTCCTCGAAGATCCGATGCAGGTGGAGGGTGAATTGATGTGGATTCTCTTCGTTTTCCGGTGCCGTCTCAACGTCCTGGTGCGAACGGGGCGTCAATGAACCGAGCACTTGCTCCTGCCGGTTGATGAAGTAGCTGATGAGTGACCAAATGACACAAGTGAGCAGGTAGTACAACGTGTCGTTGAGTTCGGAATAGTAGGTGGAAGACAGGCTCCATACCGCCAGGAACGCCACGAAAGAGAGAAGTATGATATACAACCACCGCAGGTCGATGCGTTCGTAGTAAGAATAACTTTGTTTCAGCCGCTTGTGATAAGCCGGTATTTCGAACAAGACATAAAGCATCACGACCGTACCGTATGCCACGGCGCAAGCGATGGCACTTTCGTATAATATATCCTTGGGATGGACTGCGTAGAAGAGTATAAAGAGAAAGAACGGTATTTCATGTAGCACAGCCCGCCGGAGTGTCATGGAACCGGGACGTGTGAGTTCAAACAGCAGGAAGGCGCAGGTGGGGACGGCTGTCATGTCGATGAGTACGAAAACATGGTGCAGGAACTCGAACCGGACGGTGGGATACCATATCAGTGCCATATCCTTGACCGACTGTATGACCCATACGAGCAGGACCCAACCAGTGATTTGGCGGAGCCGGTTACCGCTTCCGTTCCGGAGGAAGTACACGCACAGCCACAGCAGGAACATGAAGCTTGCTCCTGCCGTGTACTGCATGAGTTGTATATAAACAATATTGCCGTCCATTTTGCTGCCGGAAAGAAAAAAAGGTATTAAACCTCTTCGGCAGTCAAAGTTATGAAAAATATCATAAAGGACATGGTTTTTCCACTCTTATTCTTCCGGGTCCACGTCCCATTGTATGGGAACGTTGCGGAACTCCAACGGTAGGGAAAGAAGACCTTGGGCAGGGAGCATTGGGTAAAATTCAGGGTGCATACTGTCAAAATGTTAATCCCGGTCCTGCATGGTTCGCGTATTCGTGCCTTTACCGAGCCGTCATTGCAAATACGCGAGTCTCGCGCCGTCGGGAGGAAGCGGAATGTCAGTGGAAAAGGAATTTTGCTTTCCAAAGGCCTGCCGGAAAGGTGCATCCTGCGCTGGTTGGCGAAGGAGGAGTAAGTCCGGGAATGCATACCTTTTGCAAAAGGACAGCGCATCCTTGCATGCCTTTTCTTGCCAAATAGAGAAAAAACGGTGTTTTCAGCAATCTGTTTTCCCGCTTTCAGGCCGTTTTCCGGTAACCTGTGGTCGTTCATCTTTTTTTCTGCTGAGAAAAAAAGTGTTTTTTCAGCCAAACGGAAAATTTTTCTCATGAGAGCAATCCTTAATCGGGCTTAAATTCGGGTTAACGGGACTGAAAAAACGGGCAAAACCTTAAAAAAGTGTATCCAAAGATGCTTTTGTTTACCTCTGTTTTGTGCTTTTAGCGGAACCCGTGCTTCCCTAAAAAGAACTTTTTCCTTGCTGTTTGCTATGAAAATTCGGAAACGGTTGTCTTTTTGCCAAATGGCAGTCTAAAAAAATAAGCGGGGGTTTCACAACTCCCGCTTACTCAACTAAACCTTAACTATGAAAAAATCTAATGTTTTCATTCGAGGACAAATATCGGAATTATCTCTGTGATAATAATGGCTTGTGCGCTAATTTAACTTTGTTTTTAGTCTTTTTTAAGAAGGTCTGTACCTTCTTTTGTTTCTTTGCAGAAGTAAATGGTATATATATGTGTGATTTTGACTATCTTTGTTTTACGAAGATAGGATGCGGCTCGGCAGTTTTTCGCTCAAAAGCAAGCTTTTGGCTTGCAACTGCGCTCGCCTTTCGTTATCTTTGCAGCCTGAATTTGAAAGAACAGCATGAAAAAGCTTTTTATAGAGACTTACGGTTGCCAGATGAACGTGGCCGACAGCGAAGTAGTGGCTTCGGTGATGCGTATGGCTGGATACGAGACGTGCGAAACCTTGGATGAGGCGGATGCCGTTTTCCTGAATACTTGTTCCGTACGGGATAATGCCGAACAGAAAATCATCAACCGGCTGGAGGCTTTGCATGCTTTGAGACGGAAGGGTCGGCATCTGATTATCGGCGTGTTGGGCTGTATGGCCGAACGGGTGAAGGAAGAGTTGATAGAGAATCACCATGTGGATGTAGTGGCAGGCCCCGACGCTTATTTGTCCCTGCCCGACCTGATAGCCCAAGTGGAGCTGGGGCATAAGGCCATCAACGTGGAACTGTCCGTGACGGAAACTTATAAGGATGTGATTCCGCAACGTGTGTGCGGCTCGCATATTTCCGGTTTTGTCAGTATCATGCGCGGCTGCAACAATTTTTGCCATTATTGTATTGTGCCTTACACGCGTGGACGGGAACGCAGCCGGGATGTGGAAAGCATCCTGAATGAGGTGCGGGATTTGAAAAAGCGCGGGTATAGGGAAGTCACGCTTTTGGGGCAGAATGTGAATTCTTACCTCCATGAGGGGGCCGACGGAAAGACTGTTTCTTTTCCGGAACTTTTGCGGTTGGTGGCACACGAGGCCGACGGGATGCGCGTGCGTTTCACCACTTCCCATCCGAAGGACATGAGCGACGACACGTTGCGTGTCATTGCGGAAGAACCCAATGTGTGCCGGCATATCCATTTGCCGGTGCAGAGCGGAAGCAACCGTATCTTGAAATTGATGAACCGCAAGTACACCCGTGAATGGTATTTGGACCGCGTGGCGGCCATTCGCCGGATTGTGCCGGATTGCGGTTTGTCCACAGACATTTTTTCGGGTTACTGTTCCGAGACCGAAGAGGATCATGAAATGTCTTTGTCGTTGATGCGGGAATGTGCCTACGACAGCGCTTTTATGTTCAAGTATTCGGAGCGGCCGGGAACGTATGCCTCCAAGCATTTGCCCGACGACGTGCCGGAGGACGTGAAGGTACGGCGTTTGAACGAATTGATCGCTTTGCAGAATGAACTCTCGGCAGAGAGCAACCGCCGCTGTGAAGGCCGGGTTTATGAAGTGCTGGTAGAGGGTGTGAGCAAACGTTCCAAAGAGCAGTTGTTCGGACGTACAGAGCAGAATAAGGTGGTCGTGTTCGACCGGGGAAAGCATCATGTCGGTGATTTTGTAAAGGTGAGAGTTAACGGAAGTTCTTCGGCTACGTTGAAGGGAGAGGTGGTAGAAGACTGACAATCAAGTTAAATGCTGTTAAAGAAAGAATCAATCCCCGTGTTTCGTTGTATTTTTGTATCCTACGCTAATACGGACAGATAGAGGTCATGGGAAAGAAAAAAGCAAAAGGTTCTTTGGGTATGCAGTGGTTTACGACCGGTGTCAGTACCACGTTGGTGTTGATACTGTTGGGGATCGTATCCTTTTTTATACTGTTTGCCCAGCGTTTGTCTGATTCCGTGAAAGAAAACTTGACGGTGACCGTATTGCTCGACGGTGAGGCAAGCCGTTCGGACATCCATGAATTCCGGACGGCATTGAAGGGAGAACGTTATGTGTATGCTTTGGATTATGTGTCCAAAGAGCAGGCGTTGAAAGAACAGGTAAAGGCCATGGGCAGCGATCCGTCCGAGTTTCTCGGAGCCAATCCGTTCACGGCCTCGTTTGAATTGCGTATGAACGCCCTTTATGCCAATTCCGACAGTTTGGCATGGATCACCGCAAAGCTGAAAAAGAATCCTTTGGTGGAGGATGTGATGTATCAAAAAGAGCTGGTAGACACGGTGAATGACAATTTGCGACGTATCAGCTATGTGCTTTTGGGCTTAGCCGTGCTTTTGGCCTTGGTCTCTTTTGCACTCATCAATAATACCGTGCGGCTGAGCATCTATTCCGGCCGTTTCGTTATCCGTACGATGAAATTGGTAGGGGCGAGTTGGGGATTTATCCGGAGGCCGTTTATGGCACGGAGTTTCAATCTCGGGTTCCTGTCCGGTCTGTTGGCCGATGCCGTGTTGTGGGGAGGCGTGCATACCCTTTTGCAGTACGACCCTTCGCTTTCCCAATATATCCATGTCGATATGTTGCTCGTCGTCGGGGCGGCGGTGCTGTTGTTCGGCCTCTTGCTTACGTTGGGCTGTACGTACGTTTCCGTCAACAAGTACTTGCGGATGAAGGTCGGTGATTTATATTAAATAGGAAACATATAATAAATAGAGGTTTATGGATAAAAGAAATTTTGCTTTCGACAAGGTGAATTTTATTTTGTTGGCCGTCGGGATGGCGATTGTAATCATCGGGTTCATCCTTATGTCCGGTTCCGGGAGTTCGGAAACGGTATTCAATCCGGACGTATTTAGCGTACGTCGCATTAAAGTGGCTCCAATAGTCTGTCTGTTTGGCTTTTTGTTCATCATTTATGCCATTTTGCGAAAGCCTGCATACACGCCGTTGGAGGAAGAGAATGAGGGTGTCGGAGAAAAGAAAGACGAAATGTCCGGTGCGGACGCCACGATCAATAGGGATTAAGCATGGATGTAATAGACGCGTTGTTGATGGGCCTCTTGCAGGGCCTGACGGAATATTTGCCGGTAAGCAGTAGCGGGCATCTGGCCATCGCTTCCCATTTTTTCGGAATAGAAGGAGAAGCCAATCTGACGTTTACTGTGGCCGTCCATGTGGCTACGGTGTTCAGCACGTTGGTGATTCTTTGGAAAGATATCGTGTGGATATTCAAGGGATTGTTTGACTTCAAAGGGCCGGGGATGAACGAATCCCAACGTTATGCCTTGAATATTTTAGTCTCCATGATACCCGTAGGCATTGTCGGGGTTTTCTTTAAGGACTACGTGGAAATGATATTCGGTAGCGGTCTGCTGATAGTAGGGGTTTGTTTGCTGCTGACGGCTTTGCTGCTGACGTTTTCATACTATGCCCGCCCCCGTCAGAAAGAAAATATATCTCTTCGTGACGCCTTCATCATCGGGCTTTCCCAGGCTTGTGCCGTGTTGCCCGGCTTGTCCCGTTCCGGTACGACCATCGCTACGGGCTTGCTGTTGGGAAACAACAAAGCCAAGTTGGCCCAGTTTTCTTTCCTGATGGTGATGCCTCCTATTTTAGGAGAAGCCATACTCGATGTGGCAAAGGGAGTGACCCATGGGGTCGAGGCTGCTTCTGCGGGTATCGGGATGTGGCCGCTTGCCGTGGGATTCGTGGCGGCCTTTGTGTCGGGATGCCTGGCTTGCAAATGGATGATCAACATAGTCAAGAAAGGCAAGTTGGTATATTTTGCCGTTTACTGTGCCGTAGTGGGTATCGCGCTCATCGTACATCATTGCCTTTAACCGTTAAAATTCGTCTGAGTGGATTTCAAGAAAGGAGAAATATTGGCTTTTGACAAGCCCTACGAGTGGACGTCGTTCGGGTTGGTGGCCAAGGTACGTTACCTGTTGTGCAAAAGGTTAGGAGTGAAGAAATTGAAAGTGGGGCACGCCGGTACGCTCGATCCTTTGGCTACCGGAGTCCTGCTTGTCTGTACCGGTAAGGCAACGAAACGGATAGAGGAACTTCAGGCTCATACGAAAGAGTATGTGGCGACGCTCCGTCTGGGGGCTACCACGCCCTCGTTCGACTTAGAGAAGCCTGTGGACGCGGAGTATCCCACGGAACATATCACCCGTGAAATGGTGGAGGAAACGCTGAATCGTTTTGTTGGTACGATAGAACAGGTGCCGCCCGTCTTCTCGGCTTGCAAAGTGAACGGAAGCCGTGCGTACGATTTGGCCCGTAAAGGGGAAGAGGTGGAACTGAAAGCCAAGACCTTGGTCATCGACGAACTGGAACTGTTGCGGTGCGAACTGCCGGAAATCGTCATCCGGGTGGTGTGCAGCAAAGGTACTTACATCCGGGCGTTGGCCCGCGACATCGGGGCGGCCTTGCAGAGCGGTGCCCACCTGACGGCCTTACGCCGTACGCGAATCGGAGCGGTCAGAGTGGAAGACTGCCTTAAACTGGATGATTTTGCCGAATGGTTGAATCGCCAGACGATAGAGATAACAGAAGATAATTAATCAATATAAGAGAACTATTCTATATGAAGCTGTCACAATTCAAATTCAAGTTACCTGAAGAACAGATTGCTCAGTATCCCGCGCACCATCGTGACGAATCCCGTTTGATGGTGTTGCATAAGAAGAGTGGAGATATCGAGCATCGCCAGTATTTTAAAGACATTCTCGACTATTTCGACGATAAGGATGTATTTATCTTCAACGATACCAAGGTGTTTCCGGCCCGTCTGTACGGCAACAAGGAAAAGACGGGTGCCCGTATCGAAGTGTTCTTGTTGAGAGAACTGAACGAGGATTTGCGTCTTTGGGATGTGTTGGTCGACCCCGCTCGTAAGATTCGTATCGGCAACAAGTTGTACTTCGGTGAAGATGATTCCATGGTGGCAGAAGTCATCGACAATACGACTTCGCGCGGGCGTACGCTTCGTTTTCTGTACGACGGACCGCATGATGAGTTCAAGGCAGCCTTATATGCGCTCGGCGAGGCTCCGCTGCCCAAACATATTGTGAAGCGTCCGGCCGAACCCGAGGATATGGAACGTTTTCAATGTATTTTTGCCCGTAACGAGGGAGCGGTGACAGCCCCTTCGTCCGGACTTCATTTCTCGCGGGAGCTGATGAAGCGGCTTGAAATCAAGGGCGTGGATTTTGCTTACGTCACGATGCACTGCGGGTTGGGTAATTTCCGTGATATCGACGTGGAAGATCTGACCAAGCACAAGATGGACAGCGAGGAGATGTTTGTGGAGGCGGATGCCTGTCGCATCGTCAATGCGGCAAAGGACGGAGGGCATCGCGTATGTGCTGTGGGTACCACAGTGCAGCGCGTGATAGAAACGGCGGTAGGTACGGACGGACATTTAAAGGAGTTTACGGGCTGGACCAACAAGTTTATTTTCCCTCCGTATGAGTTCAATGTGGCAGACTGCATGGTGGCTAATTTCTATATGCCTTACAGCACGCTGCTCATGCTGACGGCAGCCTACGGCGGTTATGACCTGGTGATGCAAGGGTATAAAGAAGCGTTGAAAGAAGGTTATCGTTTCGGGACGTACGGTGATGCCATGCTTATATTGAACGATTGATGACAGACTTATATTTAGGTTTGGGCAGCAATCTGGGCGATCGTGAACGGTTGTTGCACCGGGCTGTAAAGATATTGGTTGAGCGGATAGGCGGATTGAAAAGCCTGTCCGCTTTTTATGAAACGGAACCTTGGGGGTTCTGCTCTGACCACCCTTTTCTGAATGCCGTGGCAGTATTGTGTACAGAGAAGACGCCGGAAGAGATTCTCCGTATTACGCAGGCGGCCGAACGTGAATTGGGGCGGCGTAGTAAGAGTGTGGGCGGGACGTATGTCGACCGACCGATTGATATTGACTTGTTGCTTTATGGCGATGCGGTAGTAGAGGAGGATTTCGATGTTCCCGGAACAGAAGGCAGGAAAGTGCATTTGTCCTTACCCCATCCGTTGATGCATGAGCGGTGTTTTGTCATGGAGCCTTTGGCCGAAGTGGCGCCGGATGTGGTACACCCGGTACTGAAGAAAACATTCCGTGAACTGTTGGCATCGTTGGCGGACCGGTGAGGCTTCATTGTAGGATAGGAAAATATTTGTGAGGATACTATGTTCTCCGAAAGGATGGAAAAAGGGCTGTCCCGTGCAGGTGGCGGGGCAGCCCTTTTTCGTTTCTGTCGGTTTATTTAAACCGGATTGTAGCTCTTATTTCACAAGCATGTTCTTTCCGTTGATGATATAAATGCCTTTCTTCAAGCCTTTCAGGTCTTCACGTGTGGCATTTTTCTTTATCAGTATTCCGCTGATGGTATAGACTTCTGCCGTGCTTGCTCCATTCAGGGTACTTTCTATGCTTTGTCCGTCCGTAACGGTGAAAATGAATTCCAGTTGCGGAGCATAGTCTACGATAGTCGGATTTTCTTCTCCGGCTGATTGTTGGATCATCTTGGCCGGGATAACCAACGTGTAAGTACCTTTCGTGTTTACTTCATTTGCCAAAGTGACTTTTATTTCGTTGGGATTGTCACCGGCGGCCAACGTGGCTTCCTCTACGCTTTCCCCGTTGTTGTCGGCAAGGTAGGCCTTGTCTTCATTCTCGGTATTGATTGTAGCATAGGTGGTGTCTGCCACAAATTGGAGGACGAATTCATGCAGTGAGCTCACCGTGCCTTCAGCAGGCGTGATGGATGCGGGTTCGTAGTCATGCCCAATCGTGTAGTCATACTTTAAGTTGGGGGCATACTCTGTTTTTACCGTAGGCTCGGCTGTGCCATCGCCTTCATCCATGCTCGTCTGCTGTATCATGCGGGCCGGGATGACCAGAGTATAGTTGCCTTCTGCGCTGACCTCTTCGGCCAATGTCGCAATGACTTCGGTCGTGTTCGTACCGATAGCCAGCGTGGCGGCTACTTGGTTGCCGTTTTTGCTGTTGAGCAAGTAGGCCTGGCTTGCGGATTCTTCGTTGAGCTGCGGTACTGTCCCCTCGGCAAACTTTATGGTGAAGTCTTTCAAGGAGAATACTTTTCCTGCGGCAGGCGTGATGCCAGTGGGGGCGAAGTCGAGTCCGATGGTATAGTCGTACTTGATTTCGGGCGAGGTGAGCAATACCGTGGTGTTTTCTGCGTTTTCTTCCGTTGTTTCCGTGAAGATGACGCGTTGAATCATGCCTGCCGGGATAATGAGGGTATAAGAACCTTCTGTTTTCAGTTCTTCGTCCAACGTGAGTTTGATCTGGTTGGGTCTGTTGCCCTGTGAGAGCGTGGCCGGAACTTGGTAATCGTTATCGTTGTTCACCATATAAGCCAATGTGGTTGCTTCGGGATTTACCTGTGCGTTTGTCTGTTCCGGGAAAGTGAGGGTAAAGTCTTTCAAAGAGCCATAGTTGCCTTCGTCTCCTTCGATGCCGGTAGGTATATATGCCGTTATTCCGGTGGTGGTAAACGTCTTTGTAAAGGTCGTGTTCCAGTCTCCGTTGGTGCGGCAGACGGCTTTCTCGGGTACGGTGAGCGTGTATGTACCGGCTTCAATCGTGGGCGGCAGTATGATTTGTATCTGCTTGGCCTGTCCGCTTACTTTCTTCAGGGTAATGTCCAAAGCTTCCGATGCGCCGTTGGTCAGGGTAATGGCCGGTGCGTCTTCCATGGCATTGGGATATGCTTCCTCGTTGAAGTTCAACGTGATGTGGGAGAGCGACTCGATTTCTTTCCGCCCAGACGGGTCGGTAGACACCACGGTGAAAGCGGAAGTCGGGTTTTCGTTCAGGTTGACATCTGTGGTGGAGAACTCGGAAGCTTGCCAAGAATAAGTCACGGCCTGTACTCCGACGGTGTAGTTGCCTTCTTCCACTCCCTCAAAGGTATAGGACGTAGGGTTCACATAACCGGAAAATGCGGTGTATGTAAGTTGTTTGCCGTTTTCAGGGTTGGCTGGGGCTATCATAAAGGTTTTGCCCGTAGCTTTATTTTTTAAATATAGATTGTAGAAAGCTTTGCTCTCTGTGTCGGGAGTGTAACTTTCAGCCCAAGTTACGGTGAGTTGTTTCGTATCCGAATTGTATTCGGCTTTCACATCCTCGGGTGCTCCGGGGATTTGTATACCGTAATCAGGTTCGGTGGTATTAATAGTCCAAGACAAACGGTCACAATTTTCTTGCGTAAACAAATCGAGCAGACCATCGTTGTTCAGGTCGCCGTGTGCCATGTAGGCTTCCTTAATACGGATAGGATCGGTGTTGTCTTCCGCGTCAGGAACATCCTCCGTGATGTAGTAACCGTCGTATGAGCCGGTACTGCTTGAGATAGCCGTATGCCAATCTCCGTTCCATCCTCTGGCTACGAAATCTATCCAACCGTCTCCGTTGAAATCAGCTAATGAAGCCAAACGGACATTTGCGCCCGACAAAGGATAAAGTTGGGTTTCAACTTCTTCAAAAGCAAACTTCTCATCAGTTGAGACATTACGTAGCATCAGGGCTACTTTGCCATTTTGAGCGTATATGGCTTCTCCTTGGAAACCTGTCTGTCCGAAAACAAGAATGTCCTGTTTGCCGTCTTGGTCATAGTCTACGACGGTGATGAAATGTTCCTCACCATAAGGGAAGTTTAGTTTCTCGGAAATGGCGTTGATTTCTCCGAAATCGGTGTCGGCGAGCTGGAATGTACCATCTTTCATATTACGGTAAAAATGTACTTGTCCTCCCCCATTGATACCTAATTCTTCATTACCGTCTCCCCATCCGGTGGATACAATGTCCGGCCATCCGTCGTTGTTGAAATCGCCGAAGGATATGCTGCCGGCGCATTGGGGAACAAAGGGTTTGCCAAATTCAGGAATGAATGGGTCGGTAACCCGTTCAAAATGGTCGCCCTCCACGTTCTTGAATAGCCATACGGCACGTTCCCACGGGTTTTCATTCTCAAACTGTATCAGCAAGTCTGGGTAGCCGTCTTTGTTATAGTCGGCGATAGAGATTGTGGTATTCTGTATTTGTTGGTTCCATTTGTTGTTTTGGAGGGAGGGATTGATTTCTGAGAGCGCGGCATCTTCTTTCATGGTGAAAGTACCGTCACCGTTGTTGATGGCCAAAAGCAGAGCTTTTTTGGCTTCGAATGTCCAACCCACATTGACACTCGGATAGATGAAATCCACCAAGCCATCCTGGTTGAAGTCGAAAGCCTTGTTGCTGATGCCACCATAGGCAAAGGGCAGGCCTGTGCCACTGTCGCGGTTTTTGACGTTCCATGTGCCGTCACCGTTGTTGAACGAGAGCTTGGTATCGTCATACCATGTCCAATCCCATTTTACGCTACCGTCTTCGTTTACTTCCGAGGTTGGGCGCCATTCATAGGTTTGTCCCGGTGCCCAAAGATCCATAAAACCATTGTTGTCGAAGTCGGCTACGACTGGTACTCCATCGCTCGTATTGACTCCGATGGCCTCGGCTTCTTCGTTTTCTGCTGCACGAAATGTAATGTCTTGCGCTTTAATCGTGCCTTGTAATGCCATTCCTGCCAGCGCGGTGCAGAATAGCAAAGGCTTCAATGTAAAGTTTCTCATGATAACATTTTGTATATAACATTAGAATTAGTCGAGATAAAGATAGTTCGTTACAAACAATGAAGATTGAGTTTTTGATTCAATAATTATCATTTTGGCATAAAAATCGGATTTCTTGTAGGTTTTGCCGCAAATGAGATAAGAAGAGAGGAATTCATCATAATAAAAATCCGATGTCGTGAATTCAAGACACCGGATTTTAAAAAAGGGGAAATAACTTTTATTTCGGTTGTTTACCGATGTAAGCCAAAATACCACCGTCTACGTATAATACCAGACCGTTGACGAAGTTGGAAGCGTCCGAAGCCAAGAACACGGCCGGACCTTGCAGGTCTTCAGGAGTACCCCAACGGGCAGCAGGAGTCTTGGCCACGATGAAACTGTCGAAAGGATGGCGGCTGCCGTCCGGTTGACGTTCACGCAACGGAGCGGTTTGAGGAGTAGCGATGTAGCCCGGACCGATACCGTTGCATTGGATGTTGTATTCGCCGTATTCCGAGCAAATATTGCGCGTCAGCATCTTCAGACCGCCTTTGGCTGCTGCGTAGGCCGATACGGTTTCACGACCCAGTTCGGACATCATGGAACAGATGTTGATGATTTTGCCGTGTCCTTTTTTGATCATGCCGGGAATAACGGCTTTCGATACGATGAACGGAGCGTTCAAATCCACATCGATGACTTGGCGGAACTCTGCGGCCGACATTTCCGTCATCGGGATACGCTTGATGATACCTGCGTTGTTGACGAGGATGTCTATCACGCCGACTTCTTTTTCGATACGGGCAACCAAGGCATTGACGGCAGCTTCGTCCGTCACGTCGCACACGTAACCGTGGGCTTCTATACCTTTTTCCTTATATGCGGCCAGTCCTTTGTCCACTAATTCCTGCTTGATGTCGTTGAATACGATGGTAGCACCGCATTGTGCGAAAGCCGTAGCGATGCCGAAACCGATTCCGTAAGATGCTCCGGTAACCAAAGCAACTTTACCTTCCAAAGAGAAATTCTGCAAAAAATTCTTTTCCATGTTCTTGATGATTTAATAATGCGTTTTCCTTTCCGGCAAAGTTAGAAAAAGTAACTGACATACGCACACAATTTGACGAGAATCTTTTTCCTTTTTCTTTTTCCGGCAGAATGTTTGCATCTATAACCTGTTCTTATACAGCGTGGCTGCCACTTTCTGATATTGGCATTCCAGTTCCATGTAGGCTTGCAGGTTGCGGTAAATCTGGTCGGCTTCCACAAAGTAGTCCGTCACGGACAGTTCGCCGCCTTTTACGCTTTCTTTCAGCAGTTCGAGAGTCTGTGTCATCAGGGGCTGGTCGTATACCGACATGGCTCGTCCCAGTTGTTGAAGTTCGTTGAAACCGGAATGCAAGGCGGCTTCTGCTTTCAGGCGTATTTCGTCCGCTTGTAAACGTGTGCCGATAGATTGTGCCTGTGCCATTCTCACCTGTCTGCGGTTGGAAAACAACGGGATGGAGCCTCCTACGAGGAAACCGTGCTCTTTGCTGCCTTCTCCCGTGTTCCGGCGGTAACCGATTTCCAGTTTAGGCAACCATTTTTGACGGTTGACCGTAAGGTTGCGTTCGGCTGCCCGTGTGTCGGCCTCGGCGGCTTTGAGTTCGGCATCTTGGCCGAGGACTTCATCGCATAAAGCCTCGAAATCGAGGGTTGTCGGGATTGTGGGATATTCCCGTCCTTCGAAAGTGAGCGGCATGTTGCCGTTCAGAGCCAGCAACGACTGCAAGGCCGTGCGGTGGTCGGTATGGTTCTGTAGGACTTCTGTCTGTATGCTCATACGTTCCATCTTAATCTTGTTCACTTCGATGACTGTGGCATCACCGGCTCTCAACCGCTCTTCATACAAGGCCAACAGCTCGTCGGCATTTTGCATGCGTTTGTCCAGCAGGTCTCTTTGCCGGTTCAGCCGTATCATGTCCAGGCAAAGGGTTTTGGCTTCGAGCAGCACGTTGCGGCGCAAGGCTTCGGCACGGTAGTCTACGGCTTCTTTCTTGTCTCGTCCGGCACGGTTACGGCTGTTATATACCGTGGGAAAGTCGAATCCTTGTGATACGACCAATTCGGAGCCGGACTGTCCGTTGACTCCTTTGCTAAAGAAAGAACTATATTCCACCGTAGGGTCCTCCAAGCTGTTTTCGGCTTCAATACCTATCTTTTCAGCTTCTCCGTTTTTTTGTTGTGCCTGGATGGATTTGTTATGTTGTGCCACACTCTGCAGCACTTCGTTCACGCTTTGGGCCTGCAAAGGGAGCAAGCCACAGGCGCAAACGGTTGTGATAAGAATGATTCTTTTCATGACTATCGTTTTTGTTCAGGAACGGACACTTTTACGGTTCATCCATTCATATATAATAGGAATAATAAAGGCATTCAGGAAAGTTGAGGTCAGCAGGCCGCCCAATATCACTTTGGCCATCGGACTCTGGATTTCGTTGCCCGGAAGATCCCCCCGAAGGGCCAGCGGAATAAGGGCAAGAGCCGATGAAAGTGCGGTCATCAGGATGGGGTTCAAACGGTCGAGCGACCCGTGCAGGATGCTTTCCCGCAACGACAATCCTTCTTCGCGCAATGTGTTGTAGTGACTGATGAGCAACATTCCGTTGCGTGTCGCAATGCCGAAGAGGGAAATGAATCCGATGATGGCCGGAATGCTGATTTCTCCGGTGGTCAGCAACAGGGCGAACACACCGCCGATTAATGCTAGGGGCAGATTGAGCAGGATGACTCCGCTCTGCGCTGCATTACGGAATTGGAAGTAAAGCAACAGGAAGATGACCACGATGCTGATGAACGATGTGAGCAACAACACCCGGCTGGCCGACTCTTCGCTTTCGAACTGGCCGCCGTATTCGATATGGTAACCTTCGGGCAGTTTCACTTTTTCGTCTATCCGGCTGCGGATGTCGTTCACCACGCTGCGCATGTCTCGCCCGCTGGCATTGGCCGAGATGACGATTTTACGTTTCACGTTTTCGCGGTTGATGGTGTTCGGCCCCATGGACGACCGGATGTCGGCCACATACGAGAAGGGCACTTTGTTGCCTTGCGCATCGTCGATCATCAGATTACGGATACGCTCCATTGTGCTGCGGTTTTCTTCTGCCGAACGGACGATGAGGTTGAACGAGCGCCCTTTCTCGTACACTTGCGATACGACTTCTCCTCCCATGTTCACCGTGACAAACTCGTTGAATTGCGGTAATGAGATGCCGTATCGGGCCAGCATTTCCCGTTTCGGTTCGATTTTCAGTTCCGGACGTTCGATTTGTTGTTCCACATTCAGGTCGGCCACGCCTTTCACGTCGCTGACGGCCGATTTGATTTGGTTGCCGATTTGATACATTTTGTTCAGGTCGTCGCCGAACAGTTTGATGGCGATGCCGGCCTGCGTACCGCTCAGCATGGCATCTATACGATGGCTGATGGGTTGTCCTATTTCGATGTTCGCTCCCGATATGACGGACAATTTACGTCGCACATCCTCTAAAACTTCGGTGTGGCTGCGGTCTTCCAATTCAAACGGTGCTTCTATTTCTGATACGTTCACGCCGAGAGCATGCTCGTCCAGTTCCGCCCGTCCCGTCTTGCGTGCCACGGTTTTGATTTCGGGGATGGAGAGCAACAGTTCCTCGGCCTGCCGTCCGATTTTATCCGATTCCTCCAAGGAGATACCCGGAAGGGAACTGATATTTATGGTAAACGAACCTTCGTTGAACGGCGGTAAGAAGCTGCGTCCCAACGTGAGGAAGCTCCCCAAGGCTGCGACGAAAAGCGTAAGCGTGGTGCCCAATACGATTTTCTTGTGCGACAAAGCCCAAGACAGTCCGTTCTGGTAATGCTTTTTTAGATATACGGCCAGAAACGCCTCTTTAGGCAGTCCGCCGGTTTTGGCTTTGTGTCCCAACAGATAGCTGCAAAGTACGGGCGTCAACGTCAGGGCTACGATGGTGGAAGCGAACAGCGATACGATGAAAGCCACGCCCAACGGCACGAGCATGCGTCCTTCCATGCCGCTCAGGAAGAACAGCGGGACGAAACTGACGATAATGATGAGCGTAGAGTTCAGGATGGGCATGCGCACTTCCCGGGAGGCGTTGAATACGACATCGCGTACACGTAACCGTTCGCTTTCCGGCAACATGCGGTTTTCGCGCAGATGTTTCCATACGTTTTCCACGTCCACGATGGCATCGTCCACCAACGAACCGATGGCGATGGCCATACCGCCCAAGCTCATCGTGTTGATGGTCAGCCCCATGTAGTGAAGCACCAAAATGGTGACCAGCAGCGAAAGAGGGAGGGTGACCAGCGAGATGACCGTAGTGCGTACGTTGCCCAGAAAGAGGAATAAGACGATGACTACGAAGATGGCACCTTCGAGCAGCGAATCCTGGACGTTACCGATGGAACTTTCGATAAAGCGGGACTGGCGGAACACGTCGGTGGACATACGCACGTCGGCCGGAAGGCTCTTTTGCAGGTCTTGCAAGGCTTCTTCCAACTTTCCGGTCAGTTCTATGGTACCCGTGTTCGGTTGCTTGGTCACGGTGAGCAATACGGCGGGCTTGCCTTTTTCAGAGGCCAGACCCAGTTTGGGTTGCTGGCTGCCAGTTTTTACGTCAGCAATGTCTTCCAACATGACAGGCGAGCCTCCTACGGTTTTGATGACCGCCCGGCCCATTTTCCGCACGTCGTCGGTCGAGACGACTCCACGTACGATGTATTCGTTGCCGTATTGGTAAATCACTCCGCCGTTGGTGTTGGTATTCATGTTCCGCGTGACATCCATTACCTCGCCCAACGTCACTCCGTAGTGTTTCATCCGTTCGGGGTGCAACAGAATCTGGTATTCTTTGATGTCGCCGCCCAATACGGCTACTTGGGCTACTCCTCCGGTGGACATCAGGCGCGGGCGAATCACCCAATCGGCCAATGTGCGCAAGTCGAGCATAGACGTGCTGTCGGCTGTCAGTCCTACGATAAGCAATTCTCCCAGAATGGAAGACTGCGGTCCCAGAGTCGGGTTACCCACATTGTCGGGCAGGCTTTCCGCCACTGTGGCCAGCTTTTCCGATACGATTTGACGGGCCAGGTATATGTCCGTGTCCCAGTCGAATTCCACCCATACGACAGAGAAGCCCGTGGTGGACGAGGAGCGTACGCGGCGTACGCTGGTGGCACCGTTGACGGCTGTCTCTATGGGGAAAGTGACCAACTGTTCCACCTCTTCGGCTGCCATGCCCCCGGCTTCTGTCATGACGACAACCGTGGGCGCGTTCAGGTCGGGAAAGACGTCTACTTCCGTATGGTAGGCTTGGTAGAGGCCTCCTATCATCAGCAGGACGGAGGCTATCAATATAAATAAACGGTTCTGCAGGGAGAACTGTATGATTTTGTTCAGCATAATATTTTCTCCTTATGGATTAATGGGAATGGTTGTGGGCTGGGATGGTATTTGAAGCCGAAGCCAGTTTCACGTGGTAAGCTCCTTGCGTGACTACGCGGTCACCGGGTTTCAGACCCGAGAGGATTTCCACACGCAGTCCGTTTTCGGCTCCTGTTTTTACTTCCTGCTTGCGGTACACTTCCTTGCTTTCCTGTAAGTAGACGAAGTACAGTCCTTGTTCCTCTGTCAGTGCCGAGACGGGGAGAGTGATTACTCCGGTACGTGTGGCTCCGGTCAGATAGGTTTCCACAAAGCTTCCCGGCACGATGTCGCCTGTATTGTCGAATTCAAACAAAACGGGGATGTAGAAAGCATTCTCGTCCGAAGCCTTCCCGTAGGACAAGACACGCCCGTGCAGGTTCTCCAAGGTATAGACCGTATCATCATACGGGGTATTGAAGTGGGCCGAAGTGATTTGTTTCAGTGCGCCGTAATAACGTTCCGATACGTCGGCACGCAGTTGCAGGCGCCGGTTCTGGGTCAGGGTCATCAACGGTTGTCCTGTCGTCACGTAGTCGCCTTCTTTCACCGCCACGTTCTTCACATATCCGCCCGTCGAAGCTGTGACGGCCACTCCTTTCCGAGTATGATGAGGGTCCAGTGCCTCGTAACTGATACGTGCGTCTTCGTAAGCCGCTTTCAGGTTCTCCAGGTCTTTGCGCGTCACGATTTGTTTTTCAGCCAACGGTTTGGCGCGTTCGTACTCGGCCTTGGCGTTTTGGTAGGCCACGTATGCGCGTTCCACCGGGTCTCCACCTTGTATTTTGTCCGAGGATAAATGGAACAACACGGTGCCGCGTCCCACCGGAGCACCGGCGGTCAGTGTCCGTGCGAACCTTACTACGCCGGACGTACCGGCCACCACCGTCGTTTCTTCTCCTTGGGCAGCCAGTATCTGTCCGCCGGTTTTAATGATTTGGCGGAATGTGTCGCGTTTCACGGTTTCGGTGGCGATACCTGCCGCCTTGGCTTTCTCGGCCGTCAGGATGATTTCGTCCGCATGTTCTTCGTGGTTGTCTTCCCGGGCGGTTTCTTCCGTTCCGTGTGTATGTTTCTCTTCGTGGTCATGGTTATGGCAGGCGCTCAGCATACTTACGGCTAAAGCACCCATCAAGAAATATATTTTCTTCATAGGGATATTAAAATTTGAAATGAATAAAATAAACAGTTGTCTGGTTTCCGTTCAGGCGCGGGGAGGAGCCCTCATGCCTTTTCCGCCGATGGGTCGGGAAAGATACAAATCAGGCCGGTAAGCGTTGTAAGGCCTGCGCGATATTTGTAAAGTATGGATAGCTGAAAGGTCGCATGCCGCCCAAAGTATGAAAGGCGGGCGGGATACGGCTTTTTTATGGGAAAAACAAGAGCCGGACGAAGGTATCGTCAACTGGAAATGCGTGATACATTCCGACGTACAGGCATGTGTACTCTTGACCGGACGGGTGGATTCCATCTCCTGTCCCAGACAGAGGGTATGGGCATGATGGTGATGGGGATAGACCGAAACGGCCTGCATCAACATGCAGAGCCATAACAAGATGATGGCATGGAGTTGTTTCTTCATCGTTTCGGCGGTTCTCGTTTTCGTGAGAGCAAAGATAGGGGAAAAATGCCAAGCACACAACTATTTGGCGTGCAACTTGGTTGCAATTCTGCTCGGGCAGGGGACGAAAAAGGTCGGTACAGAACGGAAAATCGTTTGCCGCAGATTGGAAAATCATTCGCCTGAGATTGAAAAATCGTTTGCCGCAGAAAAAAACAAGGGCAAAATGAGGTGGGTTTGGCGGAGTGTGGTATGTCTTTTTATTTCGTGACGTGAGGGTGTATAAATATGTCCACATCGAATGTACGTTGAACATAGATAGACGGAAAGAGTCCTGATAATCGTAAAATAAAGACAGCCCCTGAAATGATTTTCAGGGGCTGTCTTTGGTTGGGATACCTGGGTTCGAACCAAGACTAAGACGACCAAAATGTCTTGTGCTACCATTACACCATATCCCAATCCTTATGTCTTTCTCTCGAAAGCGGTGCAAAGATAGCGAGAAAATCGCTATCCTACAAATTTTTTCCTTGAAATTTTATTTGGCGATGAGCAGGAAATAATTTTTCTTGCCGCGTTGCACCAATAAATATTTGCCGTTGAGCAAATCATCGGCAGTTACGATGCGGTCAAAGGCCGTCAGTTTTTCTTTGTTCAGCGAAACGCCACCACCTTGTACCATCTTGCGCATCTCGCCCTTGCTGGGGAAGCATTGCGTCATTTCGGCTGTCAGGTCTACGGCTTTGATACCGGCCGACAAAACTTCGCGGCTGACTTCGAACTGTGGCACGCCTGCAAACACGTCGAGCAGCGTTTGTTCGTCCAGCTTCGTCAGACTTTCTTTAGTCGCCTTTCCAAACAGAATGTTGCTGGCCTCCACTGCCATATTGTAGTCTTCCTCGCTGTGCACCATGATGGTGATTTCCTTGGCCAGGCGTTTTTGCAGGATGCGCTGTCCCGGGTCTTCATCGTGTTGGGCGATGAGGCCGTCTATCTCTTCTTTGTCCAACGTGGTGAAGATACGGATATAGCGTTTGGCGTCGTCGTCGGCCACGTTGAGCCAGAATTGGTAGAAGGCATACGGGCTGGTATAGTCGCGGTTCAGCCAGATGTTGCCCTTTTCGGTCTTGCCGAACTTGGTCCCGTCGGCTTTTGTCACCAACGGGCATACCAAAGCGAACACTTCACCGCCGTTGGTACGGCGTATCAGTTCGGCACCGGTCGTGATGTTACCCCATTGGTCGCTTCCGCCCAACTGGAGACGGCAGCCTTTATGTTCGTATAAATATAAGAAGTCGTAACCCTGAAGAAGTTGGTAAGTGAACTCGGTGAACGACAGGCCGTCGCGGGCCTCGCCGTTCAGACGCTTTTGCACGCTGTCTTTGGCCATCATGTAGTTTACGGTGATGTGCTTGCCGACTTCGCGGGCGAAGTCGAGGAACGTGAAGTCCTTCATCCAGTCGTAATTGTTCACCAGCTCGGCATGGTTGGGAGCGTCGCTGTCGAAATCCAGGAATCGGGCCAGTTGCTGTTTGATGCAGGCCACGTTGTGGCGCAACGTTTCTTCGTCGAGCAAGTTGCGTTCCTGGCTTTTACCCGAAGGGTCGCCTATCATTCCGGTGGCGCCTCCGATAAGGGCCAGCGGCTTGTGCCCGCAACGTTGGAAATGCTTGAGCATCATCACGCCGCAAAGATGGCCTATGTGCAGGGAGTCCGCCGTGGGGTCGATGCCCAGGTAGGCGGTGACCTGTTCTTTTTCAAGTAAATCCTCGGTGCCCGGCATCATGGTGTGAATCATGCCTCTCCATTTCAGTTCTTCTACAAAGTTCATCGTATGAATTTATTTTGTTTAATAAAAATTGAGTCGTACAAAAGTACGACCTTTCAATGAGACTTGCAACTATATTCCTATTTTTTAGACGACGGGCCGATTCGGACGAGATTTTCCCAACATTGTGTGCTCAGTTCTTCCGGAGTACAAGAGCGTAGTTCGGCAGCCGTACGGTATAGTGTGTCTACGGGACGCGGGTCTTCGTCGCTTTCGAAGAAGAGACGGTCGGACGGGCAGAGCGTCAGGCTTTGCGGATGGAAACGGAAACCGAAACTGAGGTAAAATCCTTTGCCTAAAAGGCTTTCGGCCAGTTGGGGTTTGCCTCTGAAACCGTGGATGATGCAAACGGCGGCAGCCGGAATGTCTTTTCGTGCGGAGAGCAGTTCGTCCCATGCTTTGACGCAGTGGACGATGACGGGAAGCCGGTGGGCGGCAGCCAGTTCTGCCTGACGTACGAAAAGTTCACGCTGGAGGGAAAGTGAGGTCGATACGAATTTGTCCAGTCCGGCTTCACCTATGGCTTTACAGAAGGGGGAGGCGGCCAGACGGTCCAGTTCTTTCAGGGTTTCTTCCGGATGTGCGGGGATATACCAAGGATGGATACCGGCGGAAAAGGCTTGGCCGTATTCGGGTTCTTCGTGTCCGACGGGAGGCAAAGGAAGGATATAGTTGCGGATGACTGTTTCCGACGAAGATGCGGCCGGTCGATGGGCATGGAGGTTCAGAAATGTTTCCATAGGCTTAAGGGACGGGGTCATAACCGCTTCCTCCCCAGGGATGGCAGCGCAGGATACGACGCACGGCCAAGTACATGCCTTTAAAGGGGCCATGCTTGCGGATGGCTTCGATGGCGTATTGCGAACAAGTCGGCGTGAACCTGCACGACGGGGGAGTCATGGGGGAAATCACACGGCGATAGAACTGAATGGGAGCAATCAACGCGGCGGATAACAAATGGCGGAAACGGTCATAGGGCGGATGCATCATCGGTGTGTTCGTCTGGGGATGCCGGAAGTTGTTCGGAGATACGCACCAACAGGCGTCTCACGCAATCGTCCACTTCGGCCGAAGCGTATAGGCGGTCGGAAAGCCAGAGGAAAGCCACTACCAGACCCTGTCCGGATGGCGTGGGCAAAACGGATGTCAAGATGTGTTTTTGTTTGCGGTAAGCTTCGCGAATCTGCCGTTTCACCCGGTTTCGTTTTACAGCCCTTTTGAAACGTCGTTTCGACACGGACACCAGTATGGATACAAGAGGAGCCGGGGCTTCTACGGGAACCGGCATGAAGACTACGCGGAGCGGAAAGGCCGACATGGATTTGCTGCCTCCGGCGAACAGAGCGTCTATGATGCGTTTGCTACACAAGCGCTCCGATTTATGAAATGAAAAGTCCGGTTTCTGTTCCATAAGGTACGGTGTTGTAGGATAAAGGAGAAAGGGTGCTTTTCCGGCACCCTTTCTTATTTGATGAGCATCAACAGTTGTGCTTCTTTACGAAATCGTCCAATGCGGCCGTGATGGACGGGTATTGCGAAGTGGGAGCTTCCATGTCCAATCGCAGTCCTGCATCTTTGACGGCCTGGGCTGTGGCCGGCCCGAACGTACCGATGGCAATCTCTTTCTGCTCGAAATCAGGGAAGTTTTTCAGCAAAGCCTGTATACCCGAGGGGCTGAAGAAAATCAGCATGTCGTAATCGAACTTCTCGTCGCTCTTGAAATCGTTGCTCACGGTGCGGTACATTACCACTTCCTTGTGGATAAGCTTCTTGGAATCCAACAGGTTCGTGATTTCGTCGTTGTGTACATCCGACAACGGAACCAGATATTTTTCCGTTTTATGCTTGACCATAGACGGGAGCAGATCGTCCACTTTGCCCGTAGAGCCGAAGAAGACCTTGCGTTTGCGGTACTGCACATATTTTTGGATATACAGTGCAATGGTTTCCGTAATGCAGAAATACTTCATATCTTCGGGTATCGTCACGCGTAATTCTTTGCACAACAGGAAAAAATGATCGATGGCATTACGTGAAGTGAATACCACGGCGGTGTAATCCAATATAGAGACTTTCTGTTGGCGGAATTCTTTAGCAGACAAACCTTCAATCTTGATAAATGGTCTGAAAACTACTTCCACACCATACTTGGAGGCAATCTCGAAATAAGGAGACTTCTCGGAGGTTGGTTTGGGTTGTGAAACCAGAATCTTCTTTATCATAAGTGTTCAATATTTTACAATAGTATGTCGTTTGTATATGTAAGTGCTTGCCATAAGCCGCAAAGAGGCAGCATTTCAAGGGCACAAAAGTACACAATTAAATGCAAGAAACCATGAATTTTTGGGAAAAATATACAAAAAGTTTTATAAAAGAGTAGAAGTCTGATGAAACCCAGTAACAGGCACAAACATAATATCACACTGTGGGTCGGAAGATTGAAAAAGACTGTGATTAAAGCAAGCGGAAAAAGTAGTACCCCTTCGGCCGAAACGAGAAATGAATATGATTTAAGCCAGGTACTTCTGCGTTCTTTGTCAAAAAAGATCCAATTGACAAACGCGTAAAACAGTTGCTTGAGTCCCAAGTAAATCCAGCAAATCAAAACATAGATACCCAATAGGATATGGGAGGAAACGGGGGACATGAAGAGATCCCGGGTGGTTTGTGTGTAATCGAAGAAAAACAGGCTGACGAGCAATCCGCTTTGCAAATAAAGGAAAATGGCGTGGCGCATTTCGCGGCCCGTCTCTATCGAGAAAAGTTTCTCCTTGTCCATGCGGTTGAGGAAAAAGTCCTGTAAGCGTTGTTTGATAAACTTCTTGCTGTTGGCGAAGATGGTCATGACCACCAGAAAACAGCAGAGCAAGATACCTGTGACCCAATCATCGTGGCGTAACAAATAGGGTAACGGGTCGGCATCCATGCCGGTTGGGTCGATGTTTATTTCAGCATGGTAATGGGGAGAACTGCTGAAAAAGTTTTCATCGTATCGGATGTCTTGTACGGAAAGGGCAGTCTTGGCCGACGGTATCTGCCATCCTGGAAGGTTCAGGGTGTCGGGACGTGCCGAGCGCACGGTCGGGCGTGGAGGCAGCATCGCCTGAATGGCGGAATCCTGTTGGGCCGGTGTGGCATCGGCGGGCAGACTTTCAATAATTTTTTTCGGATTGAATTTCTGTTGGATGGGATACGAAGCCTTCTCGTGCGCCGGGAGAGCTGTTTGAAGTGAGTCTTTCATGTTCAAATGGCTGCAAATTTACGGACTTCTTTGTCCCAAAGTGGAGTGGAGTACAACAAGCTGAGGGCTTCGGCTGGACTGGAAGCCACTTTCCAGATGTCCAGATGGGCCGGGCGCATGAAATGTTCTTCGGCGGCATGTTCGAGCATTTTCAGTAACGGATTATAGAATCCTTCCGTGTTCAACACCACAATGGGATTGAGGTATAACCCGAGTTGTTTCCACGTAATGATTTCGAGCAATTCTTCCAACGTACCGCATCCGCCCGGCAAGGCAATGACACCGTCCGACAGGCGGGCCATTGTCTGCTTGCGGGTGTGCATGTCTTCCGTTTCAATCAGTTCCGTAAGTCCGGGGTGTTGCCAGCCTTGTTCCACCATGAAACGGGGAATCACGCCGGTCACTTGCCCTCCGGCTTCCAAGCAGGCATCGGCACAGGCTCTCATCAGCCCGAGGTTTCCGGCACCGTTCACCAGACGGATACCATGATGAGCCAAGAGTTCACCCAATTCCCGTGCTGCCCGGAAATAGCAATCGGCTATTTTCGTACTGGAGGCCGAGTATACACACACTGATTGAATCGTGTTCATCTTATAGTCCGAATGCTTCTTTGATTTGAGCTACATAATCCAACTTCTCCCACGTGAAGAGTTCCACTTCAAGGGTCTTGGTAGGCATATAGCGGCTGTGGAACTCCTTGGTCACGGTCTGCGGCTGGCGTCCCATGTGGCCGTAAGCGGCAGTCTCTTCATAAATGGGATTACGGAGTTTCAGGCGGTCTTCGATGGCTTTCGGCCGCAGGTCGAACAACGCGTCTATCTTTTGCGCAATCTCTCCGTCGCTCAGGCTGACATGGCTGCGTCCGTAAGTATTGACGTAGATGTTCACCGGCCGTGCCACACCGATGGCATAGCTGATTTGCACCAACATTTCGTCGGCCACCCCGGCTGCCACCATGTTCTTGGCGATGTGGCGTGCGGCGTATGCGGCCGAACGGTCTACTTTGGAAGGGTCTTTCCCGGAGAAGGCGCCTCCGCCGTGGGCACCTTTGCCTCCGTAAGTGTCCACGATGATTTTACGGCCGGTCAGTCCGGTATCGCCATGAGGACCGCCTATCACGAATTTGCCGGTGGGGTTCACGTGGTAAGTGATATGTTCGTCAAACAGCCGGAGTATGGCCGGATCGTGAATCTCGGCAATGACACGCGGCATCAGAATCGTAATGACATCCTGGCGTATCTTGTCCAACATCTTCCGGTCGGCCTCTTCCTGCTTGCCGTCGGTCGGTTGGATAAATTCGTCATGTTGTGTGGAAACCACAATCGTGTCCACGCGGACCGGTTTCCCGTTGTCGTCATATTCAATCGTCACTTGGCTTTTGGCGTCGGGACGCAAATAAGTCATTTCTTTGCCTTCGCGCCGTATTTCGGCCAATACACGCAGGATTTTGTGGCTGAGGTCGAGGGATAGCGGCATATAGTTTTCCGTTTCATTGGTGGCATAACCGAACATCATGCCTTGGTCGCCTGCCCCTTGTTCCATCGGGTCTTGGCGTTCCACGCCGCGGTTGATGTCGGCGCTTTGTTCATGGATGGCAGAGAATACGCCGCAACTTTCTGCCTCGAACTTGTATTCCGCTTTGGTATAGCCGATACGGCGGATAGTACGGCGGGCTATTTCTTGCAGGTCGACGTAAGCTTCTGATTTTACCTCTCCGGCCACGACAACCTGACCCGTTGTTACCAATGTTTCACATGCGACTTTCGAATTAGGGTCGAAAGCCAATAATTCGTCCAATACAGCGTCGGAAATCTGGTCCGCCACTTTGTCCGGGTGTCCTTCAGACACCGATTCGGAAGTAAATAAGTAACCCATTTCTACGTAGTTAAATTAAAAAATTAATAATAAGAATGGGGTTTCATTGGGAAGGTATGCGTGCAGTTTCAAAACTGTATTTAGCATTTTTTACCGTGGTTGCAAGCCGCCCAAATCTATCCACATTTGTATTTACGGCTGCAAAGTTAAGGAGAAAAAAGGAGAAAATGGTGTGTCTTCCACATTTATTTAGATTTTTATTAGGTTTGAAGCGTGGATTTAATTACTTTTGGGCAAAGATGTCAACGTCTTGTAAATTAAAAACATTAACCTCTATATTTTTCATGAAATGAAGGACAGAACTTTTTTCAAGAGGCTTGTTTCCGTGGCATTTTGCGGAATGTGTATGGCCTCTTCCATGGCACAAGTTACATTGAATATCGATGCCGGACAGCGGGGAGCTTCCATCGGCGGTCGCCATTATGGTATTTTCTTTGAGGAAATCAACCATGCCGGCGACGGTGGGCTTTACGCCGAGCTGATTCACAACCGTTCTTTCGAGGACAATGCGTCGAACCCGGACAAATGGTGGGCCGTGGGGAACGCCCGTATGGCCGTGGTTACCGACGGGATGCTGAACGAGGCGCAGGAGCATGCGCTCGAATTGGAATTCAAAGGCGCGGGCGACGGTGTGCGCAACGAGGGTTTCTGGGGCATTCATGTGGTGAACGGGCAGACTTACAAGCTGTCTTTCTGGATAAAAGGAAGTCCGGCTTACAAGGGTGTCCTTACAGCCGAGTTGCAGACTGAAGGCGGTCAGAGCCTGGGTAGCCGCGAACTCACGGTGGATGTCGGTTCAAAGTGGACGAAGCTGACGGCGGAAATCACGGCTACGGGAGAGGCCCGCGAGGGTTGGTTCGCCCTGAAAGGCTCCGTGCCCGGCACGGTCGTGTTGGATATGGTAAGTCTTTTTCCGCCTACTTACAAAGGCCGCGACAACGGTTGCCGCATCGACTTGGCGGAAAAGCTGGAAGCCATGAAACCGTCGTTCGTACGTTTCCCCGGCGGCTGCTACGTGGAAGGATTTTATGCTAACGGAAAAACCAACCGTTTCGAGTGGAAGAATACCATTGGTCCTATAGAGGAACGTCCCGGACACATGAACCAGAATTGGGGATATAGGGTGTCGGACGGTTTCGGGTTCCATGAAATGTTGCAGCTCACCGAGGATTTGGGAGCCGAGCCGCTGTTCGTGGTGAACATGGGTATGGGGCATGCTTGGGTGGAGGACTATACCCGGATAGACGAATACATCCAAGAGGCTCTCGATGCGATAGAGTATTGCAACGGCGATGCCAAAACTACGAAATGGGGCGCGTTGCGGGCCAAGAACGGCCATCCCGAACCTTTTAATCTCCGTTTATTGGAAATCGGGAACGAGAACTATAACTTCAGTTCGGAAAACAATAACGACCAGAGCGACCACTATGCCGAGCGTTATGAACAGTTCCGCAAGGCCATTAAGGCCAAGTATCCCGAAGTGACGCTGATTGGCAATGTGGAATCATGGGGCACGGACAATCCCAGTTGGCGGAACCCGTATCCGGTAGACGCAGTGGACGAGCATTACTACCGGAATCCTTCATGGTTCGTCAGCCAATACAATAAATATGACACATACAGCCGGGCAAGCCACAAAATCTACGTGGGAGAGTATGCCGTGACGCAGGACTATGGTATCAACGGCCATTTGAATGCGGCGTTGGGAGAGGCCGTTTTCATGCAGGGGATGGAAAACAACTCCGATGTCTGCATCATGAACAGCTATGCCCCGATATTCGTCAACGAAAACAATTACAACTGGCGTCCGGACATGATCCGTTTCAACAGTTATACCAGTTACGGTACGCCTTCGTACTACGTGCAGCAGCTTTTCCCGAACAATGTAGGAAAACAGAATGTGAAGTGGACGGAAGAAAACAACCAACTGTTGCGCTCCGGGGCCATCGGCCTGAGCACGTGGGGCACGAGTGCCACTTTCGACAATGTGAAAGTCACGGCAGGCGACGGGACGGTGGTCTTCCACGACGATTTCTCGTCCGTAAAACCTGAATGGAAGGCCGACGGAGGCACGTGGACCACTTCGGGCGGCGTGCTGAAACAGACGGATAAGGGCATGCAAGGCAAACTCTATGTATGCGATGTGCAGCCGGGGCAGAACTATACGTATGAAGTGGAAGCCACGAAGACCGGTGGGGCGGAGGGTTTCCTCATCGCCTTTAATTGCGGAGACGGAGACAATTATTGTTGGTGGAACCTCGGCGGATGGGGCAATACGCAACACGGCGTGGAGGTTTGCACCAACGGGTCGAAGACTACGGCGGCTTCCGTGAAAGGGTCTTTGGAAACAGGACATGCCTACCGTATCAAAGTCGAAGTGAACGGCACGCACGTGAAGTGCTATCTGGACGGTGCGCTCCTGCATGATTTCACTTTGCCGGTGAGCCGTAAGATATACGTCTCTTCCAATATCGACGATGAGGCAGGCGTGCTGTACGTGAAGTTAGTGAATCCCGGAGCTTCGGCACAGACCGCAACCGTCAACCTGGCCCACGCGACAGTGACGGGAGGTTCCGTGGTCGTACTGACTTCGGCTGACGGCACGGATGAAAACAATCTGGAGAACCCCGACCGCGTGTCGCCGAAGGAGCGTGCGTTGGATGTGAAGGGACAACAGTTCACCTACGAACTGCCCGCCTATTCGTTGAATATTCTCCGTCTGGATGTGCGGGACGTGGAAATCGTGGCAGAGGAAAAGGCAGAGCTTCCGGAGCCGCTCGTACAGTATTCTTTCGATGGAGGGCAGGAGGCTGACGATGAGGGAAAATTCCCGGGAAAGTTGCACGGCGGGGCAGCCATCGTGGCGATGGACGATGGAAACAAGGCACTTTATACCGGCAGTAACGGAGAGCAAGGTTTTTTTGATTTAGGCGTGGACATGGCACGCCAAACTTTTTCCGGGCTGGAGGGCGACTATACCATGTCGGTGGCCATCGCATTGCCCGGCGTAGGTGCCTTGGAACAATATTGCTGGGCGTATGGGTTTTCTAACGGGACGGAGCTGTACGTCGGCTTGGTCAACAGTCCGGACAACACGGGCTGGTATTACACCATCAAGGACGGGGAGAGCGCGGATGCCCCGTCGCATGGGGGATTGTCTTACGGCGAGTGGCACCACATCGCATACGTGCAAGAAGGGAACATGGGGCGGCTCTACGTGGACGGGCGCATGGCCAGTGAGCGGCAAGTGACCCAAAGGCCGGCCGACATGGCGCAGGAGTTGACGGAGGCTTGCATCGGGCGTTCGCCCTTTGCCGCCGATGCCTTGATGACGGAGGCGTTCTTCGACGACTTCCAGATATACGACGTGGCCTTAGACGGAGGGCAGATGAAGGAACTCTACGCCCGGATGAAAGGCCGTGCGGCGAAGTCGCGGGAAGTGGACATGAGTGCCGGACGTGAAGAACTGGCACGGTTTATGAAGAAGTTCAACAGCTTGCATGCCACGACGGATTTGCCCGAAAAGATTTCCGATAGGGTGGGCGTAAGATGGTTCTTTTCTGTGAATCAGGGCTATGAGGATGCCATCGCCTTAGAAAACGAGAAACTGGTGGTGCGCCGCCTGCCGCAAGGGGATGAGGCGGTCCGTGCCGGGGTGTTGTCTGCCAAGCTGAGCTGCGAAGCCGATACGGTGGAAGTGGAGTATCCGGTGATACTGGCACCCGATGACAACCGATACGGTTACTTGTACTGCTTCATGAATTCCGGACAGGAAATCACCAACTTCGCCCTCGGCACGAAGGAAGACCAAGGTCGCGTGTTCAACGTATTGTTGGACGGGGACGAGATTTTCGACACGGAGAAGATTGCGGAGATAGAACACGGTACGCGTGACGCCTATATCGGGCGCGGTGAAGCGTCGGACGGCTACTTCATCACGACCACCGACATGAAACAGCATGCTTCCGGCGTGTGGAACAACCACGGCATCAACTTGATACGTTCCCGGGACTTGATACATTGGGAGGGTACGACGTTCGACTTCAACCGGGGAAAATCCATATTCTCCGACCCCGATGTCACGACGGGCGTATATGACACCGACGAGGAATATGCCCGCATCAACCGTGTATGGGCGCCGCAGTTCATCTGGGACAAGGACTATAACGGGGGAGAAGGTGCCTATTTGGTGTACTATTCCATACTGTCCACCAACGAAGGCGACAACCATGACCGTATTTTTTATTCCTATGCCGACCGGGAGTTCAAGACGCTGACCCAACCCCGTGTCTTTTTCGACCCCGGAATCTCGGTAATCGACGCGGACATCGTGTATAATCCCTACGACAGCCTCTACCACATGTATTACAAACGTGAAGGGGCTTCGGGCACGGAACGGGGCATTTATGAGGCTACGAGCAAGACATTGGTGGGAGGCACCTGGACGGAATTGATGCACGTGACGAACGAAGGTTCGGAACAGGTGGAAGGCTCCAGTACGGTGCGCCGCATCAATGAGGACGTGTACAACCTGTATTATATGCGCTACTCTGGCGGCAGTGCCTACAAGTATTGCGAGACAGACCATCTGGGGTTGAACGTGACGCATTCCTCCAATGTGGAAGGGACCGGAGCGTTCCAGCACGGTTCCGTCATGACGGTGACGGAAGAAGAATATCGCCTGTTGCAGGCATGGAGCGACGTGCGTTTGTATCTGCCACGTGTGGAGGACCTGAAGGAGGAGAGCGGCAGCCAAGTGTTCGATGCCGCCATCCGGCAAGCCGAAGAAGCGTTGGACCTGACCTCCGTGTCCGAACTGTCAATGGCTTTGCCTGCGGCCTATGAAGCCCTGAAAGCGGCGGTGGAAACCTATACGGAGGGCTTGTGCGCCGGTTGGACACCCGGAGAGGAAGTAGACCTTACCTGGCTTCTGACCAATCCCGATTTTTCGGAAGGCAGCAAGGGATGGGAAGGCACGTCTTTTACGGCGGCTTCTTCCGGCGTGGCTGAGTTTTACGACAAGACTTACGACACTTATCAGGTGTTGGAACGTATGCCGGCCGGTACATACCGCCTTCGCGTCCAAGGCTTTTATCGCTATGGCGACAAGGCGGAAGCCTATGACGCGCATCAGGACGGTTCGGAACAGTTTTTGGCCGGGCTGTATCTCAATAGCAGCCGCCAGACGTTCATGTCTTTGTTCGACGGTTCCGCTCCCTACACTTACAATCCCTATACCTATCCCGATGATGTGCGGTCGGCTGACAATGCTTTCAACCGCGACGGGGAGTACCGCGCCAATGAAGTGGAATACGAGCTATTGGCGAAAGGGGATTTGCGGGTCGGTCTGGACAAGACCGAGTATAGGTATCACGACTGGAACTGTTTCGACAACTTCAAGTTGTTGTATGTCGCCAAACCGACCGCCATTCGCGAAGTGACGGATTCGGCTGAGGTTCCGGTAGATGTGTACACCGTGAGCGGCGTGAAAGTGCGCAGTGCGGTCATGCCGCATGAAGCCGTGAACGGACTTCCGCGTGGGATTTATATCGTGGGCACGCGGAAATTTGCGATTAAGTGAGCGCAGACCGAGCTTGCTCGAAGTCTGCCGAGCGTGAGCAAATTATGTAAAGTCGTGGTGGATTGACTTCTGCTTTTTAGAAAAACGGTATGGCCGGACTGGAGATAAAGGCCGGAACCAAATGAAATCTAACAGGCTTCTAAAAGTTGGGGATAAAACTTTTAGAAGCCTGTTGGGTTTTATAGCTTGGAGATGATTGGCTATATTTGCGTACAATTTCGTTTGTTTTATTTGAAAGCATTTAGGATTGGTGCGTCTTTTCCGATTTTGGACATTTGATGTCGGAATCTCTCTTTATGCCGACAGAATGTAAGCGATTTGACGATTTTTGGAGAGATAAAAGTAGCCTAAAAAGTACGTTCCGTGTGTTTTTTAGGCTATTTTGAATACATATATTCACATTTCAGCCTCGTTTTTCATGTATCTAAAGCATTTTTAGGAATCAGTTTCAGCCGAAAGATTTTCCGTTCGGCTGAAAAAACACTTTTTTTCTGCGCAGAACTTTTTGTGTTTGTCCGCATGTCGTTGGAAAAATCGGCTTCGGGCGGTATGCAGGCGTGCTCCGAGGGCCTGTTTTTTCTTTAGATGGAAGCCTGTTCCTATCCCAATCCGTGTGACAAGATGATTGGCCGGAAAGGCTCCGGGCTTACGTGGTGTGTAACGGCTTGCGCCCGGGATAATGGCTTTGTATGCAGGAAGTAAGCGTAAGGAGGGAAACGAGCGACATAAAGGATTTTGCAAGGCACGTGAGAATCGTGTTTTTTCGTCCGTGTGTGTCACTGTGTCCAAAAACGAAATTCTGAAGGTGTTGGATTGACAGATTGTCAGAATGGCGTTTGCAGATTTGTTTTTAGACATAAGAACAAAAGAACAAATTTTTTCAATTCTGCCCGCCATTAAAACTTCTGTTCTTTTGTTCTTATGTCCAATCCAGAAACCAGATTTTCCTCCGCTCACGCCATTAATACTTGTATTCCTTTGTTCTTTTGTCGAACCCGGAATACATTTTCATCCGTCCCCGTTGCCGCGCAGTGCTTTCAGGTTGCGGATGAGGCCCTCGTATTTCGCCCGTTTCACGGCAGAGCCTTTGAAGAGCATCCGGTAACGCTCCACGTCCAATCCCATCCAGTCCTCCTCCTCCATTTGCAGCAGTTCGGGACGGGGAGTGAAGGCCGGTTCCGTGGCGGGAGGCGCGGAACGCAAGTGAGGACAGGCACGCAGGCAACGGTCGCAACCGTAGAAATAAGGATACATCCGAGCAGCCGCCTCTTCGGGAATCCCGCCCCGGTTCTCGATGGTCAGGTAGCTCAGGCAGCGGCAGGCATCCAGTCCGCGTCCTTCTTCCAAGGCCTGTGTGGGGCAGGCTTCGATACAACGGCGGCAAGTGCCGCAACGGTCGGTGGGGAAAGGCGCATCGTAGGCATCCGCAGGCAGGTTGAGCATTAGTTCACCGAGGAAGAATGCACTGCCCGCCCGGGGGATGACGAGTTGGGTGTGACGGCCTATCCACCCCAAACCGCACCGCCAGGCCCAATAACGTTCCAGTACCGGTGCCGTGTCGCAGAAGGCGCGGCCTTGCAAGGTGCCTTCCGGTGTACTGTGCCGCAGGGCCTCGAGCAGGCTGTTCAGCTTCTGCCGCATGATGTCGTGGTAGTCTTGCCCGTAAGCATACCAGGCGATTTGCAGTTTATGGTCCGGGATGGGCGTGGACGGGCGGTAGTTCAGGGCCACGCTGACCACTGTCCGGCATCCTTCCACGAGGAGGCGAGGGTCGAGCCGTTTGGCTTCATGCCCTTCCATGTAAGCCATACCGGCCTGCCGTCCTTCGCCGAGCCAACGTTTGAAGAAGGCGGCGTGCTGAGGGGCGACCGGTCCGGCTGGGGCCAGTCCGCAAGCAGAAAAGCCGAGGCGTGCGGCCTCGGCTTTTATTTGAGTGGCAGAAAGTATGTTTTCTGTTTTTACCATCCGTTTTTGCATAAATCGCTCACGCTCGGCAGACACCGAACAAGTTCGGTCTACACTCACTTAATCGCATTTTTGTCATTAGATATACTTACTCGCGATTTTCTATCACCTTGAAAGCATATCCCTGGTCTTTCAGCCATTGCAGGGCTTCGGGCAAAGCTGTTTGCAGCTTGTCGATGCTTTTCAGCGAGTCGTGGAACGTGATGATAGAACCGTTGCGCGCATAGCGTTTCACGTTGTTTACCACGTCCTCCGCCGTCACCCTTTTACTGTAGTCGCGCGTGACCAAATCCCACATGATGATGCGGTAGTGCTTGCGCAGCAGTTTGAATTGCAGCAATCGCATCCAACCGTGAGGCGGGCGGAAGAGGTTGGTATGCAGCAGGCGGTTGGCCTTGTCGGCATTCTCCAGATATTCTTCGCTCGAATGGCGGAAGCCGCCGATGTGGTTGAACGTATGGTTGCCGACGCGATGCCCGCGTTCGACGACCATACGGTAGATGTCGGGATGCTTGCGCACGTTGTCTCCCACCATGAAGAAGGTGGCCTTGATACCGAACCTGTCCAATGTGTCCAGCACAAACGGGGTGGCTTCGGGTATCGGTCCGTCATCGAATGTCAGATAGACTACTTTCTTCTTGCGGCTCATCCGCCATATCGCGGTCGGATAGAGCCATCGGAGAAAGACTGCGGGTTGTTCTATGAACATGGGTCTCTTCGGGTTTCAGACAGGATTACAAGCTCATGCCTCTCTGGTGGCAACGTGAAGCATAGTTGTTCACTTCCATGCGATAGGTCTCCGCTTTTTTCTTGTCTATAGGTTCCCATGTCTTGGCGATATCGTTCAGTATGTATATCTGCATCAGACACTCTCTCGACGATTGTAACAGGCGCTGGGTATTCAGGCTTAAATACCATTCTATATATTCCCTTGCATTCTGTCCTACAGCGTTAAGCAGTTTCTCGGCTTCTGCCTTATGGCCTAATGCCAGCCAGGCGTCAGCCAGTTCGAGCGAATGGCCGTAAAAGGCTTCGTGCGGGACGATGCTGCCCGGGATTTCTTCTTCGGCCCGTTGCAACACTTTCAATGCCTTGTCTTTCTGCCCTTCCTTTAACAACTGTTGGGCCAGTTGGTTGAAGAGGCGACGGTGTGTGTAGCACATGCGTATCACGGTCTCGTCGAGGTAAATGTCCGGGTTCTCTTTCAATCCGCCATATTTGAACTTGTTCATCATGTTGTTGTACATTCTCTCGCTGTCGATGGTGCGGCCGCTCTGTTTGGTGTCGAACGGCGTGATGCGGCAGGCAAGGCCTTCCTGTACGAAGTTGTCGCCCAGATGTCCGTAATTGTCGGGACCTACTGTCGTAGACATGTAGAGCGGGCGTTCCCAGTTGGCCTGCGAAATCATTTCCAGCATCATCATTTCGCTCTTGTAGATGGCGCGTTTGCCTTTGAGAGAGATGTGCATCACATCGGGAATGGAATCAGCGGCAATCATCATGCCGGAGCGTTTCACGGCTTCCTTGTCCACTGTCACTACGATACTGTCGGTCGGGAAGATTTGCAAGTCCGGGTTGTCGTTCAAGACCCAGTGCCGGATGATGTTCTTCAACTCGTACGGGTTGTCGCCCAACATCTGTTTCAGGTCTTCCGGACTGTCTTTGTAATAGTCGATGACTTGCTGGAGGGCATCGGGCTGCACGGGGATGCCTTCGCGCGTACCGGTGACGTATTGCAGACGGGTCCAACTGATGGGCAACGACGGCGAGTCGTAGGCCGGACGGCGCATCTGGTCAATGTACCAGTCGGTTTGCAGGTAACTCAAGTTGCAGACACGGGCATCGGTACGCACGCCTTCCGTTTCCTGGTTATACCACAACGGGAAGGTGTCGTTGTCACCGTTGGTGAAGATCACCGGATTGCCCTTGGCGTCCATGGAGTTCAGGTAGTTCTGTCCGAAGTCGCGGCAGGTGTAGCGTCCGCTGCGGTCGTGGTCGTCCCACGTCTGTCCGGCCATTTGTATGGGGACAAGCAAGGCGAGCAGACTGACTAAGGAGGCTGCGGTTTCCGGCACTTTGAGACGTTTCAGTCCGTCTACGATGGCGGCTACGCCCATACCTACCCAAATGGCGAAGGCATAGAACGAACCGGCGTAAGCATAATCACGTTCACGCGGCTGCAATGGTGTCTGGTTGAGGTAGACCACAATGGCCAGACCGGTCATGAAGAACAGGAAGAAGACGACCCAGAACTGGCGTACGCCTTCTTGGTTCTTATAAGCCTGCCAGAAGAGTCCGATGAGACCCAACAACAGGGGTAGGCAGTAGAATACATTATGTCCCTTGTTCTCTTTCAGTTCAGTGGGCAGTTTGCTTTGGTCGCCCAGACGGGCATTGTCGATGAACGGAATTCCGGTCAGCCAGTTACCGTGTTCCAATTCGCCATTACCCTGTATGTCGTTCTGGCGGCCGGCAAAATTCCACATGAAATACCGCCAGTACATGAAGTTTATCTGGTAACTGAAGAAGAAGCGCAGGTTTTCGGCTTGTGTCGGTACCTTTACCATTACCATTTGTCCGCATTGGTCGTAAGGTACTTGCTTGCCTTCTACGCCGCCCATCCAGTCTTCGTAAGCTCTGACGTGCTCGGGGCGGTCGGAATACATACGCGGGAACACCATGTTTTGTGCATAAATAGGTTCTTTGTCGTAATACACGATGCGATAAGCGTCCTTCTCGTCGGCACTATGTTTTTCTACGCGTTGGTAAATCGGTGCCCCTTCTTTATATTCCGGCATGCAGTAGCCGTCTTTGGTCTCTAACTGAACTTTCGAAGTGTAGGCCTGCCCGTAGAACAACGGACGACTACCGTATTGTTCACGGTTCAGGTATTGTCCCAACGTGAAGATGTCCTCCGGTGAATTTTGATCCATCGGTGGATTTGCCGTGGAACGGATGACGATGACGGCGTATGTGGAATATCCGATCATGATCATCAGCATGCAAAGCAATGAGGTGTTCATGACGCGGGGGCTGATGAGCGGTTTTCCCTGTACCTTTCGGCTGAGGACGAAAGCTAAAATGCCTAAGACGATGACTCCGATGATGAAACTGCTCCATCCGTATCCGTAGAAGGGAATACCCAGCATGCCTACGGATACCAGATAAGCGATATTCATGCGGCGACGGCTTTTCTGGACAAGCGTTTCGCGGATAGCCCAAAGTACGGTGGCTATCAGGCAGAAAATGTAGAAAATGAGGCCGGTGTTAAACGGAAGTCCCAAAGTGTTGACGAAGAACAGCTCGAACCATCCTCCTACTTTCACGATGCCCGGTACGATGCCGTATAGTACGGCGGCTACCAGAATAAAGGAAGCCACCAAAGCCCAAAGTGAACCTTTCAGGTTGGCATTGGGATTTTTCTTGTAATACCAAATGAGTACGATGGCCGGCAAGCACAATAAGTTCAGCAAATGCACGCCGATGGAAAGCCCTGTCAGGTAGGCAATCAGCACGAGCCAACGGTCGCTGTGAGGCTCGTCGGCATGTTCTTCCCATTTCAGAATGAGCCAGAACACCAATGCCGTAAATAAGGATGAATAAGCGTAAACCTCACCTTCTACGGCACTGAACCAGAATGTGTCGCTAAAAGTATAGACCAACGCGCCCACCAAACCGCTTCCTTCGATGGTAATCAACTTGGCAGTTGTCATCTGGTCGTAGTCGCTACATACCAGTTTGCGCGTCAGGTGCGTGATGCTCCAGAAAAGGAACAGGATACAACCGGCACTCATCAACGCCGACATCGTGTTGACCATCAGGGCCACTTGCGAAGGGTCGCTGGTAAATTGCGAGAATAAGTTAGCCGTAAGCATGAAGAAAGGTGCACCGGGCGGGTGTCCTACTTCCAGTTTATAGCCGGTAGTGATAAACTCCGGACAGTCCCAGAAACTTGCGGTCGGTTCAATGGTGGAACAGTAAACCCACGCGGCAATAGCAAATGTAATCCATCCCAAAAGAGTGTTTACAAGTTTGAACTGTTTCATTGTTTTGCTGTTATTTGATTTTGTTCTTATCGGTTGAGTTGCAAAATTAGTAACTTTTTCCTTTCTGTACGGCTCTTTTCCGAACTTTAAAAGGTTTGTCGGCCGTTTTAACTATGTTTGTGACATTTTAATACACGGTGAGGATAGTTGCCGTGTCCTACCAAATCGATGGGGCAGTTGAACTTGTCTTCGAGCCAGCCTTCCGGCAGTTCCGTGTCCGGATGGTAGTCGAGGGTCTCGTTGACACAGGCGATGGTACGTACATTCTGGAGTACCGAACCCAAGTCGTGGCTGACCAGGATGATGGCACTTTCGCGGTTGATTTCTTCCAGTTGTTGATAGAGTTGCGTTTCGAACCGCTTGTCTATATAAGTATTGGGTTCATCCAGTATGACCACGTCCGGTTGCGATATGATGGCCCGGCCGAGCAGGGCACGTTGCAATTGGCCGCCGCTGAGACGGCCTATCGGACGGTCGGCCAATGTGTCCAGCCCCATACGGCAGAGCATGTCCCGCGTGGCTTGGTGCTGTGCCTTGGAATAACGCTTCCAAAAGCTTTTCCGCAGTCCCGACAGTACGACTTCGTAGACCGAGATGGGGAAGTCCTTGTCTATTTTGTTGTATTGGGGCAGATAGCCCATGCGGACGGAGGGGACGGGTCGGCCTTCCCGGAAGAAGGTGACTGTCCCGGATATCGGTTTTTTCAATCCGAGAATCGTTTTGATTAAAGTGGTCTTTCCACCACCGTTCGGGCCGATGACACCCAAAAAGTCATGGGTGTACACCGTCAGGTCGATGTCTCGCAGGACTTGTTTTCCGTCATATCCTACCTGGATCCGGTTTAATTGTATAAGGGGCTCTTTGGATAAATCGCTCCCGCTCGGCAGACTCGAACAAGACTCGGTCTGCTCTCTCTTCATTTCGATTTTCATTGTGCGTGTAGTGTACGGGCTATTTTCAGCATTTCTTCTTTCCACTCGTATGACAGGGGGTTGATGTCTACGAGGTGCGTGCCGGTTTCTTTGGCAATGAGTTCCGCGTTTCTCCGGTCGAATTCCTGTTGGACGAAAATGGTACGGACCTGTTTTTCTTTGCAAAGCCGGATGAGCCGGACGAGTTGTGCCGGGGAAGGTTCTTTACCGTCGGTTTCTATGGCGATTTGTGTAAGGCCGTAATCCTGTGCAAAGTAGGTGAGCGTGGGATGGTAGATGAGAAAAGCTTTGGGGTGCAGGCTGTCTACGAGCGTGTGTATGCTGTCTTCCGTAGCTTGCAGGTCGGCCAGTGTCTGTTGCAGGTTCCGGCGGAATTGCCGGGCGTGTGCCGTGTCGAGCTTGCAGAGCGAGGCACAGATGTTTTGTGCGATGGTCTTCATGTGGACCGGTGAAGTCCATACGTGCGGGTCGGTTTCGTTTTCCGGTGTGTCGGATGAGCCGTGATGATGTCCCTCTATGAGCTTGATGCCTTCCGAAGTCCGGACGAACGGGACTTCGGGGGACATTTGCCGGAGCCGGTCTGTCCAAGTACGTTCAAAACCTAAATCGCCGACCGTGAAGTAGACCAGACTTTGCCCGAGTTTCATCATCTGTTCGGGAGTAGGCTCGTAGGTCTCGGGGCTGCTGCCTTTCGGTACGAAGGTTTCTATGCGGAACCCATCGCCTGCAATGCGTTCCGTAATGTAGCGCAGCGGTTCGATAGATACAGTGATCATCGGTCGCTGCGTGTCTTTGTTGTCTGTACGGCCGGACGGCTTGCATCCGGCGAGAAGGCAAAGACATGCCCATAGGTAAAACAGGAAGGGTCGTAATTTCATTTTCATTAAAATAAAGTGACGGTATAGACTAAAATGGCATAACGTACCAGTTTCCCGATCGTAATGGAAATCAGGCATATCAGCCAGTTGGCACGCATGAAACCCAATGCCACGGAAATGGCATCGCCGATGACGGGGACCACACATAGGACACCGCCCACCCAAGCGCCTTTACGTTCCATCCAATGTTGCGCTTTCTCCACGCTTTCCCGCTTCACGTGCAAGTATTTTTCTATCCATTCCATGCGGCCGAGCCGCCCTAAACAGTAATTGAACATGCTGCCGCCCACGTTGCCTACGGTGCCCCACACCAATAGCATGACCGGATCCAGACCGGCCAGTTGCAGGCCGACCATGACGGCCTCGGAGCTGAACGGGAATATGCTGGCAGCCAGAAAAGCAGCCAGAAACATGCCCCAATAGCCGTACTGTATCAGAAAGTCAACCACTGCGTCCATACGTTCAGAAAAGATAAGGCTGCAAACATGAACAGGAACAGCACGAACACCGCACGAGTAAACCGGCTGCCTGTCAGAGCAAAGTAATGGGATAGGATGGGAGCGGAGTTCATGACCAACAGACCGAGCAGTACTTGGAAATGTACGGGTTGCAGGGCCATGAACAGTGCGATAAGCAACTCGTGGGTGAGAATGAGATACAGGAACATTCGTGTGCGTATCTTGTCGTTGAAACTGGTGCGTATGCAATGCTGTGCGGCTATAAAGGTAAATACCGCCACCAGTCCTATGGTACTGATTTGCAAGAAATCGAGATTCCGGTAATTCTCATAATGTATCGGTTGGAAGAGGATGAGTTCCCGGAAATGTCCGATGAACCGGCTGAAGTCTTCCGTATAAAGGAAATATCCGGCCATGAACCAGTAAGGGAGAATCAAGCCCGTCATGGCCGCCCAGAACGTACGCCATGTCAACGAACGGAGGTAGACTGTGGCATACCAAAGATAAAACGGGGCGAAAAAAAGCAGTTGCGGGAAAAACAGACTGCCGATGCCGAGACAGAGAAACGAGTGAAAGATAGGGCTTACGGCTTCCGTGCGCTGATAGGATTTGAACAACAGATAATAGGACGCCAGCATGAGGCAAGATACGATTAAGCCGTCTTGCAGGGGATGCAGGCTGAATATACATCCCGTCATCCACAGGTAAATGGCCGGTGTCAACCGGCTGCGGATACGGATGAGTGAATGGGCATTGTTGGTCTCTACCCAAAAATAGGCCGTCAGGCCGCAAACGGCCCAACCCAGTATGCGGTCGGGCGTATAGATTCCTTCCGCACACCACAGCAGCGTGGTGAGAAAAGCGGCTACGGGCAGTGTGAAATTGCTCGTAGCCACCTTGTTCTGGAATCTGTTCCGTCTCATTTCCTTATAAGTCTTGACCGATGTCGGAACGGAAATATTTCTTCTCGAACCGGATTTTCTGCGCCTGGCTGAAAGATTGCTTCAAGGCTTCTTCCTTATCCTGTCCGTAAGAGCTGACTGCGATGACCCGTCCACCGGCTGTAACCACCTGTCCGTCCTTCAAAGCCGTGCCGGCATGGAAGACGATGCTGTCCTGTACGTCTTCGATACCCGTGATGGGGAATCCTTTTTCGTATGCTTCGGGGTACCCGCCGGATACCAGCATGACACACACGGCACTGCGTTCGTCGATTTCCAGTGTCCGTCGGTCGAGGTCGCCCTGTGCTACGCCTTCCAAAAGCTCTACCAGATCGCTCTTCACACGAAGCATGACACTTTCGGTTTCCGGGTCGCCCATGCGTACATTGTATTCAATGACCATCGGTTCGCCTTCCACGTTGATTAGTCCGAAGAAGATAAAGCCCTTGTAGTCGATGCTCTCTTCGGCCAGTCCCTCCACCGTGGGGCGGATGATGCGGTCTTCGACTTTTTGCATCCATTCCGGGGTAGCGAACGGGACGGGAGACACACTCCCCATGCCGCCGGTGTTCAGGCCGGTGTCATGTTCTCCGATACGTTTGTAATCTTTGGCTTCCGGCAGGATTTTGTAGTTCCGTCCGTCTGTCAGCACGAATACGGAACATTCGATTCCGCTGAGGAATTCCTCGATGACCACCGACGAGGAGGCCGTGCCGAACATGCCGCCCAGCATTTCTTTCAGTTCCTTGCGGGCTTCTTCCAATGTCGGCAGGATGAGCACGCCTTTGCCAGCACAAAGTCCGTCGGCTTTCAGTACGTAAGGAGCTTTCAGGGTTTCCAAGAATTTCAGGCCTTCTTCCAACGTCTCCCCCGTGAACGTACGGTAGGCGGCTGTCGGTATGCCGTGGCGTTGCATGAATGCCTTGGCGAAATCTTTACTTCCCTCCAGTACGGCACCCTGTTTGGACGGGCCGATGACAGGGATGTCTTTCAGTTGGTTGTCGTTCTTGAAGAAATCATATACTCCTTTGACCAAGGGATCTTCCGGACCGACTACCACCATGTCCACGCCTTTGCTGAGGACAAATTGCCTGATGCCTTCAAAATCATCGGCTTTGAGCGGTACGTTTTCCCCCACACTGCCCGTACCCGCATTTCCGGGTGCGATGTACAGTTGGTCTACTTTCTTGCTTTGGGCGATTTTCCAGGCCAGAGCGTGTTCGCGCCCTCCGCTGCCTAACAGTAATATCTTCATATCCGATTGTTTTTATTTCAAATAGTATTCAAAATATTGCGTGATGCGTTCGTGCAGGTGTACGCGGTCCTTTCCCATCATGTTATGTTCGTCGCCCGGATAAGTGAAGAAATCCGGTTGGGTACCCGCGTCGATGCAGGCACGCAGGAACGACAGGGAGTGTTGCGGGACGCACACCGGGTCGTTGTAACCGATGATGACTTGGAGTTTGCCTTTCAGGTTACCGGCTTTGAGTCTCAGGTTACTGCCTTTGTAGCCTTCGGGATTGTCTTGCGGACGGTCCATATAACGCTCGCCGTACATCACTTCGTAGTATTGCCAATCGACGACAGGGCCTCCGGCCACACCGGCCTTGAATACGTCGGGATAAGTCAGCATGAGGTTGGTGGTCATGAAACCGCCGAACGACCATCCGTGCACACCCATCCGGTCGGCATCGACGTAGGGCAATGATTTCAGGAACCTTACGCCTTCCATCTGGTCTTTCATTTCTTCTACGCCCAGATGCCGGAAGGTAACGTTCTCGAAAGCCAGCCCCCGATGTTCCGAACCTCGGTTGTCGAGGATGAACAGCAGGTAACCTTTCTGTGCCATATAGATTTCCCAACCGCGTGCCAGATAATTCCGGCTCGCCTCTACGTTGTGGGCGTGTGGCCCGCCGTACACGTAGATTACGGTAGGATATTTCTTATTCGGGTCGAAATCCACGGGTTTCACCATTCGGTAATAGAGGTCGGTGGTGCCGTCGGCGGCTTTGATGCTACCGCATGTGATTTCCGGCACGTTATAGTCTTTCCATGGGTCTTCGGCAGTCAGTAAGTTACGGCCTTTCCCGTTCCGGGTGTCTGTTAGGCTGATGCTGCGCGCCACGGTGGGGGAAGAGTAACGGTCTTCTACGTAAGTGCCGTCTGCATTCACGCTACCGTAATGTACGCCTTCGCCGTTGTCCAAAAGGATACGTTTGCCGTCCTTTACGCGTACCTTATATATATTGGACTGCAACGGATGGATTTCGTTGCTGCAAAAAAGCAGGCTTTTTTCTTTCAGGTTAAAGCCCAAAACTTCTTTCACCACCCATTCGCCGGAGGTCAACGGGGTGACTTCGACATGCTCTTCGCACGCGCCGCCCTGAAATGTCTTATGTCGTTGTGGAGCCTGCGGTTTGGACAGGTCGAACAGATAGAGATGGTTGTAACCGTCCCGTTGACTTTGATAAATAAACTTGGAACTGTCCCATGGCAGGAACAGCAGGCCGTGCATCGGTTCCACGTATTTGGGATGCTCCTCTTCGTATATCACACCCTCCTTTTTGCCCGTAGCCGCATCGTAACAAACCAGTTCCGCATGGTTTTGGTCGCGGTTCAGTTCAATCATGTATATTTTCCGGTTATCCGGGCTCCAGGAAATGTTCGTGAAATAACGGTCGGTGGGATCTCCTGTTTGCAACCATACCGTCCGGCCTGTGGCCGGCGTAAAGACACCCACCGTCACTTTGTGCATTTTTTCTCCTGCCATAGGATATTTGCAAGGATAAGTGGTGGCTATGCGTGTCGTGATATCCACTTGCGGATAGTCGGGCACCATACTTTGGTCCATCCGATAGAAAGCGAGTTGTTTCCCGTCCGGACTCCAGAATGTTCCTTTGGTAATGCCGAACTCGTTACGATGTACGGTTTCTCCATACACCAAGTCGTTGCTACCATCGGAAGACACGGCCATCGTTTGCCCCTCTTTCGTCGTGACATATAGGTTGTGTTGCCGCACGAAAGCCAGGCTATTGGAAGACGGGGAGCGGTCCAATGCCGTGGCATCCGCCGGATATTCCTGTTCCCATACCTTCTTTCCCGATTTAAAGTCTACTACAGTGTATATGGAGGTCGGTCTACCCCCGTTTTTTCCTTTCCCGGAAACGACGGTGGCTACCCATGGTTGTCCTCCATCGGGGAACTCCACATTGTAGCAGCTCCGCACGACCGATGAGTCTTCCCCGGCTCCCAGCCATTGGTTCAGTTGCGATAAGGTGAACAGCACCTTCTTGCTTCCGTTCTTGGGGTTTATCTCATTGCAGCCGTCCAAGTCCGTTTCCACCAACCGGTTACCCCACCAAGCCGTGTACAGGTTTTGGGGCTGTAATTGATGGTACGTACTTCCTCCCGGAAGCAAATCATCCAACGTAAAGCTCTTTTTTCCTTGTGCCATGGCGAGGACGGACAGAAGTGAAACCATTATGAAAAGATTAATCCTCTTCGTCATAGCGGTCGAATTTACGGTTTTTTCCGAATGGCTTCCGTTCGCGGTCAAAAGGTTTCCGCTCGCGGTCGAACGGCTTGTTTTTGCGTTCGAACGAGCGTTCTCTGCGTTCAAAAGGTTTTCCTTCGCGTTTAAACGGTCGTTTTTCGTATGACCCTCCTCTGTCCTCACGGTCTTCCCGTGGACGGCGGTCGAAAGAATGACCTCCGCGCGGTCGGCCGTTGCGGTCGTCGTAATCCCTTCTTCTGGGGGTGAAGTCTTCTTCATCGTCATCAATGGCCCTTTTAAACTCGCGGTGCATCTTGAAACGTCGTTTTTCCGCCATTTGCCGACGTTCTTCGTCGGTTTTGATTTCCTTGCCTTCAGAGCGTAGTTCCTTGTATTTTCCACTGAATATTTGGTATTTGCGGAACTCGCATTCCAACGAACCGTTGTACAAAGGTATTTTGATGGAAGGTTTCAGGCCTATCTGGTCGAAACATTCTTCGCGGTAACTCAAAACCCAGGCATCGTTATCCAGGAACTGGTGTTTCAGCCGTTCGCCGATGGTCCGGTACAGCCCCAACAAGTCGGGCGTGGAGATACGTTCGCCATACGGCGGATTGGTGATGATGATGCTTTTCTCGGCCGGTTGCGTAAACTTGTGGAAATCTTGCTGGGCTATTTCGATCTCTTTGCTCAGTCCGGCAGCTTTGACATTCCGTGTGGCGATGTCTACGGCGTTGCGGTTAATGTCGTAACCATAGATCTTATGTGTGAATTCACGTTCTTGCGACTCGTCGTTGTAAATCCGGTCAAACATCTCCTTGTCGAAGTCAGGCCATTTCTCGAAAGCATATTCCTTGCGGAATACGCCCGGTGCGATGCCGCGGGCGATAAGTGCCGCTTCGATGGCTATCGTTCCCGAACCGCACATCGGGTCTATCAGGTCGCATTCGCCGTCCCAGCCCGTCATCAGGATCATGCCGGCGGCCAATACCTCGTTCAACGGGGCTTCCACGGCTTCCTGCCTGTAGCCGCGCCGGTGCAACGATTCACCGGAACTGTCTAACGACAGCGTACAGTCGTTTTCTGCAATATGGATATTCAGTTGCAAGTCCGGATGAGTCACGCTGATGTTGGGGCGCGAACCGGTTTTCTCGCGGAAGTAATCCACAATGGCATCCTTTACCTTATAGGCCACGAACTTACTGTGACGGAACTCTTGGGAAAAGACCACGGAGTCTACGGCAAAGCTGGTTTCATTGTTCAGATACTGATTCCAGTCGATGGCCTTGACGGCATCATAAACCTGATCGGCAGATTCTGCCTTGAAATGCTTGATAGGTTTAAGGATGCGGATGGCCGTACGCAGGGCAAAGTTGGCCCGGTACATGAGTTCCTTGTCGCCGGTGAAAGACACCATTCGGCGACCGGTCTGGATGTTGTTTGCTCCTAAGTCGGTCAGCTCTTTGGCCAAAACATTCTCTAATCCCTGGAAGGTTTTGGCGATGAGTTCAAATTCAGTTTCCATTGTGTAAGTTTTGTTGGATAAATCGCTCATGCTCGGCAGACTCGAGCAGGCTCGGTCTGCGCTCGCTTACTCGCGATTTTCGATGGATGCTTGTTTGCTATTGGTTTATTTATATTTCTTTTGTACGAGTCGGGCACCGGCAGGTACGTCCTCCGTCACCCAGATGTTACCGCCTACCGTCGCACCACGGCCTACCGTGATGCGCCCCAGAATGGTGGCGTTGGAGTAGACAATCACGTCGTCTTCCAGAATCGGGTGGCGCGGAATTCCCTTGATGGGGTGTCCGTCGTCGTCGAGCGGGAAGCTTTTGGCTCCGAGCGTGACTCCCTGATAGAGCTTTACGTGGTTGCCGATGATGCAAGTGGCCCCTATCACGACGCCCGTGCCGTGGTCGATAGTGAAGTGGTGGCCGATTCGGGCGGCGGGATGGATGTCGATGCCGGTCTCGGAATGCGCCATTTCCGTGATGATGCGCGGAATCAAAGGCACGCCCAATAAAAGCAGTTCATGGGCGATGCGGTAATTGCTCAACGCCTTGATAATAGGGTAACAACTGATGATTTCGCCGTAAGACTCGGCAGCCGGGTCGCCGTTGTAAGCCGCTTCCACATCGGTGGCCAGCACTTCACGCAGGGCTGGCAGGCGGCTGATGAACTGTCCGGCCAAGTCGATGGCCTTTTCGCGTTTGGTGTCACATGCACAGTCGCCTGTTTCCTTGGCATCGAAGCATAGTCCGGCATGTATCTGTTCGGTCAGCAGATTGTACAACCGTTCGATGTTGACACCGATATGATAAGTGATGGTATGATGGTTGACCGTGGATTTCCCGTAAAATCCCGGGAAAAGGATGGCACGGCACAATTCGATAATTTCGTGCAGGACTTTTCCCGAAGGGAGGGGGTCTCCGTCTTGATGTTCATGAAACAAACCTTTCAGAGACGAGTCTTCGGATAATTCCGTGACGGTTTGTGCCAAAAGGTGAGTGAAATTCAACAAACTCATTAAACTTTAAAATGTGTGATATTCTCCGTGCAAAGATAAAAAAATCAGGCTTCCTTCCCAAAAAAAAGCCTGATTATTTGTTACGGGCCTACGCTTTGCCCCGATATTACGACGCGTCATGCTTCTTTCGCGCTTTTCACCAACTTATACAACTTGTCGTTCGGCCTTATTTTCTCCGGCACTTTAAACGACACGCGCATGCCTTTTCCTACGGTTTCCACCGGTTTCAGGTCGTAACGCACTTCTTCCAAATCCATGAACAATGCCCCTGTCGTAGGACCGGTGACGAGCAGACGGTCACCCACGCTCATGTCCGCCGCTTCGATTTGGAACTCTCCCACGCCAAGTTTGGAAAAGTATTTGATGGCCTTGCCCACGTAGACCTTTTTTTCCGTGGCGGCCGAACCGTAGTTCGTCGTCCATTCGCCTAAAGTCTGTCCCTGGTAGTACCCGTCCCAGAAACCACGGTTGAACACGCGGGCCAACCGCGCGTCCCATTCGTCTTTTTTCTCTTCGGTGAACGTCCCGTCCAACACGCTTTGTATGGCTTCTTGATAGCAGCCCACGACGGTGGCCACATATTCCGGTCCCCGGGCACGTCCCTCTATTTTGAACACGCGTACGCCCGCCTCCATCATCCGGTCGATGAAGCGTACGGTCTTCAGGTCTTTCGGGCTCATGATGTATTTGTTGTCGATTTCCAGTTCCGTGCCCGTTTCGCGGTCTTTCACGATGTAGCCCCGGCGGCAGATTTGCATGCAGGCCCCCCGGTTGGCCGACCGACCCGTGTTGTCCAGACTGAGGTAACATTTCCCGCTGACGGCCATGCAGAGTGCTCCGTGACAGAACATCTCGATACGTATCAGCTCTCCGCCCGGACCGCAAATGCGTTGTTCCTCTATTTGCCGGTGTATGTCGGCCACCTGCGTCATATTCAGTTCGCGGGCCAACACTACGACATCGGCAAATTGGGCATAGAATTTCAACGCTTCGATGTTGCTGATGTTCAGTTGGGTGGACAGGTGTACTTCCTGCCCTATCTGTCGGCAGTACATCATGACGGCTACGTCCGAAGCTATGACAGCGGAGATGTCGGCTTCCTTGGCTGCATCTATGATGGTACGCATCAGCGGAAGATCCTCGCCGTAGATGATGGTGTTTACCGTCAGATAGCTCTTGATGCCGTGTGCGGCACAAGTTTGTGCCATTTCCTTCAGGTCGTCAATGGTGAACGTACTGGCCGAATGCGCCCGCATGTTCAGGTTTTCGATGCCGAAGTATATGGAGTCGGCTCCGGCTTTGATGGCTGCGGCCAATGATTCGCGCGAGCCTACCGGTGCCATGATTTCAAAATCTTTTCTCGTCATGGTGTGGGGTTTTGTTTGCAAAGATACGCCCTTTTCTCGATACATGGGATTTTTGTGCTGTTTTATTTTTCTTGTGGCGATTAATTGCAGGGTAGTGATGGTTTTACTCATTGTGTTTTTGTTTTTTGGGGTGGTGCGTATAGGTCTCCTTTCCCCTCATGTTTATAAGGGAATGAGGCCGACACGTTTATGTACAAGTTACTTTGTGGGCCAGAGTATTCTATCTCTCCCTTTGCTTTATGATATTTATGCTATTGTATACGCCAACGGGCAAAGACTGCAAGCAAGTCTTTGCCCGTTGGCGTTGTATAGGAACAACTGTTTTTAATTGACGTATTTACGTTTGTTCTTGATGTAGACTCCTCATAGAATGTTTTCATCTCAATACTTTCTTGCCATTAATGATGTAGATTCCATGAGAAGTTCTGTCTACGCGACGGCCTGAAAGGTCGTAGATTGTTTTGGGAGTGGTTACGGAAAGTCGTGGGGGAGATACGGTGCCTATTGCAGTAGGGTTGTTACGCTCCTCACGGGTTACGAACTGCCAAACATCGGTATCTTTCAGATAGTTGGTGCGTACGCACATCATGTCGTGTTGCGTGGGATCGTAGCTCCAATGCCCATTATTCTGACCTGGGACAATGATGGCATAGGGGGCAATGAGGTTGGATTGCTTTACTTCCTCTATTTCCACCGCTTCGGCATGGTTTACACCGGTGAAAGGCACATCACAATACATGGAACCGTTTTCGCCTGCAACTTCGGCTTCGTAATAATATGCTGCTCCAGAGTTTTTGGGCACACTGCCTTCATACCAACCCCAGTAGGTGTTGTGACCTATATCGGGTGTTTTGATGTACGTCTTGCCCTCCTTGCGGTAAATGGAAACCAGCATTCCGTCCTCGTCTAAGCCAGCCTGTGTGCCCCAGGCACCGTGCCCTGTATTGAGCCATAGTCCCATCTTCACGTTATAAAGATAATATTGTTCTGATTCTTCAGGTGTTGAGCCTGTATAGGGGCTTTCCATAGTCGCTGTCAGCCGCACTTGTTCTGTGGCATCGTTCAGTTGCCGGGTGAGATCGGCAAAGACGATGGGGTTCTGTAATTTTGCGGTCAGCATTGTCTGTTCCTTTACGAGGGCAAGGAGTTGGGTGCGTGCCTTTTCATCGTAGCGCGTTTTATCGGCCACATTTTGTGCGAGCTTTACCGCCTGTTGCCATGCAGTGCGTGCGGCGTTGATTTGTGCTTCTGTGAAGTTGTTGGTCGGCGCATCAGGCCCATCGTAACCTTCGGATTCGGCCAGCGTGTCGATATACTCTTTGTCGCCAATGACAAAGGTGTTGTATGAACGGGCCGGCAGAGTGGCTGTCAGATACTTGTCTTCGTCAATACCTATGCTTAGCAGGCGTTCGCTATTACTCTCGTTGCCTGCCACTACCACGTATGTTCCGTTTCCTGTCTCGGTTACAAGCACAAGGGGCTCTTTGCTGCTTTTGCGTAGCACTTTGGCACCATTGCCGATGAAGTGGCTATAATGTTTGTAGGCATAAAACTCGGGGGTGTAGCGCGGCTTTAGTGTGGAGAGGTCGAGATGGACAAGTGCATTCTGCCACCAATTCATGAACGGTCCACGTCCATTACCGCCAAGAATGCTGTTCCAATTGGTGTAGGTTACGCAACCATGGTTCAGATAATGGTGGATGAGTTCAAAGGTATGTGTGCCGGCAGCCCAGTCAAAGGTGCCGCTGCCACATTCGCTCTCTGTCTGGATGAACTCTAAGTTCGGGAAACGTGCCTGGTATTCGTCAGCAATGGTGGCGATGGCATTGCGCCCCTCCCATTGGAAGCCCACACCATCGAACATCTCGGCCAGTGTCTTACCTTTGTAGTCGGGGTGCTTGCTTGGGTAATCCAAGATGGTACGGAAGGTAGGCAAGTCACCTGTGTTCATCGTACCCAGCCAAACCTTCACGCCGGGATGCGTCGCACGTATGTAAGGTATGAGGTAATCGGCATTGAAGCGGGCCGTCGAGGTGGCCTCCCACGAAGTATTAGGGTAGTAGTTGCAAGTGTAGGCTTCGTTTTGGTAACATATGCCTGTAATGTTGATGCCCTCTTCGGCGTAGGCATCAATGAAACGGCCGAAGTACTTAGGATAGGCCTGTAGGTACTCTTCTTCCATGATGAACTGCGTGGAGGTATAGGCGGGGTAGGTGATGTCCAGTCCATTTTCGTAACCCGCACGGTTGCTGTAATGATGGCTGTGTTTCATCCACTGCGGGGGACTCCAAGGCGAGCACCAAAAGTCCATGTCGGGATTCTGTTCCTGCGCCTTTTTGATGAAAGGTATGATGTTCCTCTTGTCGCGTTCGATGGTAAAGTGCTCCATTTCGAAATCTGTCTCGCCCTCAGGCATCTCGTCGCATGAATACCATGCTCCGAGGCGGTCGATGGGATGGTCTTCCTGATGGTACACGTCTTCATCATAGAAGTTTTCGGGGCCGGCATAATCACTGGCGCCTAAAGGGATGCGTCCCAAGGCGAAACGCAGGTCGCCCGTGGGAGAGAACATACGATGGAAAAATTCAGCGCGTTCTTCTTCGGTGAGTTTCTTTAAGGCGATCCAGTCTAATTCGTTGAAACAAGTACCCCAAGCGCGGAATGTGGAGCGGACATCGGTGGTATGGAATGTGGCGGAGGGAGTACCTACAACCTTGTCGCTCATGGCTACACGTTTCATCTGCCATGCCTGTGCCTCGGTGGTGGTGAACTGTAGTGCCTTGTAGCGGCAGGTGTCCTCCACCACAATACCTGGGTTACGCTCATCCTCGGACACCAGCTGCCATAGTGCGTCTGCACCGGTGATGCTGGCCGATACGCACATTACGGTGGGATATTGTGCATCGTAGCCCAGCATTTTGTTGTTGTTTTCAGGCAGTGAGATACGGTAGGCATTGGGGATGTTTTCGTTGGCTACGGCAGTCAGTTGTACGGTTTCTTTGCTTGTCGAACTGTTTAGATAATACTGTGCATCCACGCCCGTTGGTAGCTTTTCGTTGCTTCCGCCCTTGGTGTCCAGCCAGCCCCAATGGCAATTCTCACCCAGCGAGGGGACATTTATCCAATAGCGGCCTTCGCCGTCGGCGGCCACCAGGCGCACTTCAATGCCTTCGTCGTTCCAGCCGGCTTGTGTACCCCAATAACCGTAGCCGCCCCAGCCCATGAACTGCGCGTGTCCCACATTATAAAGATAGTAACTGTCACCGGCATGCACCTTGCTGCCATGATAGGGTGACTTGGGTTCCGTGAGGTTCTTCTGTGCTACCTGTATTAAGGCAATTGCTGATACCAGGCGATGCATGGCTTCCTTTTTTCTTTCGGCATCGAGCGATGCGTAATCTGTATCCATGGCTTCTTGCAGAGTTGCAATCTTTTCCTGTGCCAGCCCCGTGAGGTCGAGGCTCTGGGCTATGGCCAACTGTTCCTGCCAAGTCGTGGAAAGTTGGAAGTGGTGGAGCGTACAGAGTGATCCGTTTTGGGTTGATTGGAAAACGAGATATACAGCTTGCTTGCCCTTTAGTTGGGAGAGGCCCGACAATGTGACGTGGCAGGGGATGATGGTTTGTGACATATCGCTCGTCAGTTCCAGCGTACCCAATACCATGCCGCCACGATCCGTCCATGGGCTGCCTGCTAAGATAGTGATGCTACCGTCCAGTCCGCCCGGTTGCAGGGTGAACACGGCATCTATGTGGTCGCTTTCAGGCAGAATGTCGAAGTTGAAATACTTGTAGCCCACCACAGAGCCTGAAGTGTTGTTCACTACCGGGCAGCTGTGTAAGTCGAAATCTGAGGGAGCCTCTGCAGGATTACCCTCGTAGTATGTGGGCTGCACGTAGGAACCTGAGTGGAAGAATGTGGGAAACGATTCCCACGAACCGTTGGGTCCTGTGTAGTAGCAGGCTATGCCTGCCATCTGTCGTTGGCAGGGGTTGAGACCATTGGTAAGAAAACCCATAGAAGTGTATTCAGCCTCGGAAATGGTAACCTTACCGCCCGGTCCTTCTTCTACCTCGACGGTGATAGGCTCTACAGTGGCTTGGCGCGAATATTCGCTGGTACCTGTCTGGCGGTGGTAGAACACCCACCATTGTCCGTCTATTTCAATGATGCTACCGTGGGTATTACCATCGGGGTGTGCGGTATAAGTGGGATTACCATCATGGTCTACGCCACGTGCACGGCCGTCGATTATGGTACCGCCATAAGTGAAAGGGCCGAGCGGGCTATCGCTGTAGGCGTAAGCTAGTGTGTAGTGGCTGCTACCTAAGCCAAATTCGCCGTTCCGTGTCTGGCGGCTGTAAATGAAGACGTACTTGTCCTTTATCTTACGTATGGACGAAGCCTCGAAAAACCTGAATGTGTCGTCTTGTCCAAGGTTGGGGATGAGATCGGTTACGATTTCCGTGCCTTCTTTGACGGTGGCCATGGTTACGGGGTCAAGTTCGGCACCAAACGACTGTTGAAAGCCCCAATAGCCATACACGCGTCCGTCATCATCGATGAATACTGCGGGGTCGAAGCGTAACACTCCGTCGGTCTTTTGGGCCTCGGTCGTGCTCCAGTTGATTACCTCAAAGGGGCCGTCGGGGCGCAGGCTTTTAGCCACCATCCCTTCGCGCCCAACCTCTTGGTTGTTGGGGTAAAGGTAATATACTTTTTGTCCGTTTTCCTCGCGCATGGTCACGTCGGGTGCATAGAGCAGGTCGCCACGGCCGTCGCTATGCAACAGGTTGCCATCGCGGTCTTTCACAGAGGTGAAAATGATGCCGTCATAGCGCCACTGGGTGAGGTTGTCAATGGGGGCTGACCACACCACTTGTTCCAATCCGCAATAAGCGTCGCGTAGCGAATCGTGCGAACCGTAGATATACAGACGGAATTTTCCCGGGTGGTCGGGGTCTTCAAACACATAGGGTTCTGCATCGGGGACATACTCCCATAAAGGGAGATAGGGGTTTTGTGCTTTGCTTGTCAGCATTGACAGCAAGAATGCTGCCAGTAACAGGAATTTGTTCATAGTTATTGAAATGTGTAATTGTTTGTGGGTTACCATGGTAATGACTTTTTTAGCGTTCACAGTACACGGGCTATGCCCGTCTTATATGTAGAGTTTATCTTTGATGGAACTCTTTCTGTCGCAAAGGTAGGACGAATGTAGCGACATTCTATAAATACTTTAAGCACAATCAATAAAACATATTAGCAATAGTACGTGTTGCAACATTTATTGCTCTAAAATTCCGCATTTCTTGCATTGTCTTCCGTATTTCTGCGATTCGCGTACTGCGTGGGAAGTATGCCGAAGCGTTTCTTGAAACACTTTGCGAAATAACTCGGCGTGGCGAATCCCACCCGTTGGGCGACCTCGCTCATGGCCAACTTGGGGTGTTCGGAAATCATCTTGGCTGCATGTTTCAGACGGATGTCGCGGATGAACTCCACAGGTGAAAGGCCTGTGAGCGATTGTATGCGACGAAGCAGATTGGAGCGGCTCATGCAGAGGTCGGAGGCAAGACCTTCCACGTTATATTGTGGGTCAGTGATGTGCTGCTCCACATGGTTCTTGGCCAATGCGAGGAACTCCTTGTCTTTTTCGGCAATCAACTCTTGTTGCGAAGGTACGGCAATCTCGCGAAGTGCCAAGTCCTGACGTTGCCGTTGAATCTGACGTAGTTTGTGTACCCGCGTACTGACCAGCCAAAGGCAATAAAGCGGCACGGCGGCGGTGGCGGTGAGAAGAAGCACGGCCCACCACTCTTGCCACCAGAACGACTGGCGATGCAGCAGAATGACACTCTCCCCCTCCTTCCAGCATCCTGAACCATCGGTGCTACGCAGGTGCAGTTTGTGATTGCCCTTTGTCAGGTTGTTGATATAGAGCGTGTTTACACCTTGCGGCAGATAAATCCAGTCTTGGTTGATGCCTTCGATGCGGTAGGCGAAGCAGATTTTGTCAGCGTTGAAGATATCGAAGGTGGAGAGATACAGGCTTACCGTGCCGGAACCTGCGGGAATGTCGATGCGGTCAGTACGGCTGTCCACGATGCTCAGGCTATCGCCATACAGGAAAGCCGTCACTCTCGGCATCTGTCCGGAAAAAGACTGACGGTCAAGTTCGGGTGAAGAAGGGGCTATGCAAATAGCGCCGGTGCCGTCTATGCCGATGCTGTCGCCCTGCATCTCTTCCAAATGATAGAAAAGGGAAACATTGATGGGGCTGTCGGTGGTACGGATGGTACGGAAGGCTTGGTTTTCCGGGTTGTATTCCCGGACACGTTGGTTGCTGAGTATCCATACGTGTCCGCGGCGGTCGCACATCACGTCGATGAACACTTCGCCACTGTTGCTCATCATGCCATCCCGGCTCAGTGTGTCGTGGCGGAGGCTGTGCACATTGCCATCTTTCCCTACGGTCCATACCGTGCCGTCCGCGTTGGCTGATAATGCTGACAGGAACGGAGACATGGCCAGACAGGAGGGTGTGCCGCCTTTTGTCGGTATCTTGAACAGGCCTTTCTGCCGTGCGATGAAATAAAGTTGGTCGCCGCAGAGCGCGATGTCTTCCACTGGTGCTTGTGTGCCGCATAACTTCTTTGTCCGTTTTCCTGTCAGGGAATACTCATACAAGCCGCCGTCTGTGCCGATGTGAAGGATGCCTTTGCCATTGTCTGCGATGTGTGTGATGGTCTCTGTCAGTTCGGCGACGGGTGTTTCTTTGATTCCTTGGTTATGGACAAGACGGACCAGTGAGTTGCCTCGTGCTGCCCACAAGCCTTGTCCGCTTTTGTCCGGCTCGATGCACTTTCCGTAGGCCCCATTGCCCACTGTTTTGAGTTGCCGGGTTTTACTGTTGTAATGCATCAACCCCACACGTCCCTGGTGTATCCAGTAGTCTGCCCCGTTTATTATCATGCGGTCGGGCAGTAACGGATAGCCAGTGAGGTCGCGCATGGCGTTCACTTCCATTCTCTTTACCTGTGTTTTATTGGAGCTGACGACAAAGGTCGTGGGGGTGAATCCCGATACCCATATGTTGCCTTCGCGGTCTTCGTACAGAATATCCAGTATCTTGTTTCCTTCCGGCAGGAAGTGCGTTGTTTCGTAAGGGAGAAGTTCTTGTCCGCTAATGCGATAGACCCACAGGTTGTCCTGTGTCGTCACCCACATCAGTCCATGGCGGCTGTCGATGAGCATGGACAGACAGCAGTCTTTGTCGCGGGTGGTCCGGGTGACGGGCTGCTCGGTAATTTTGCCTGTGGCCGCGTCGTAATGCACCACGCCTTTGTCCCACGTGGCAATCCAAAGGCCTCCCGAGGCGTCTTTGGCCATGGCCATGGGATTGACGGGCTGGCTTAGCATCACTTCATTGAACTTCCTGTCCGCGCCTCTCTTCATGAGCTTTCCATTCAAAAGCGCGTAGACTCCGTTGGTCTTGTCGGCATAGAAATTGTTGACGCGCTGGCAAGGAAGGCCGTCGTATGTTTCTTCCATCTGGCTTCCGTCTGCAGAGAAGCGGTAGGCGCGGTTGTCCATCCCTACCCATAGCTTCCCTTGGATGTCCCGATAGATGGCGCTTACCACACCGCGCAAGTCATAAGGCATGGAGAGGCGCATTGTCTCGTGGTCGAGGCGGAACAGCCCCACGTCTGTCCCCATCCAAATGTTGCCTGCCGTGTCCTCGTTGATGCAAAGTATGTTGTTGGCGGCGGGCAGTCCAACCCAATTGGCAGGTTGGAAAGTGTGTATCTGGTAGCCGTTGTCGCGGCACAGGCCGCCACCTATCGTGCCGTACCAAAAGAAACCGTCGCTGCTTTGGAATACGGTATGTACGTTTGCCACGGGAAGTTGCGACTGTGTGGGCAGCATCTGGATCGAGAATGTCTCATTGTCGGGAGAAGGTTGTTGCGCGAAGAGATTCATACATTCGCCCAAAACGAACAATAGCCCCAGTATCTGGTATTTCTTGTGATATTTCTTGCACATGGCAGAACATGAATTAATTTTCATTATTGTTTCGGTTCATTTAGTCCTCAAACAAATCTTTTCTTGTTATTTTCCAATCTGCGGAATTCCTTTTTTCTTCCGGAGATTCTCACCGGCTGCCAATTTAATGAATATATTCGAATAATGACTCCTTGGCTGACGAAAAATTAAAAGTAAAGGACGAAAATGTACTGTTCTGTTTTCAGCAAGGCGTTCTCTTTGTTTTTGTGTAAGGGAGCCATTCCCTCTGTTGTTCTTTCTAAAAAAATAGCGTTTTCTTTCTCTCTTTCCTTGTCTTGCCGTACCTTTGCATCTATGAAAATAGGAAATGTGGAGTTCGGGCCTTATCCCGTGTTTTTGGCCCCGATGGAAGATGTGACGGACATTGGTTTCCGTCTCTTATGCAAGCGTTTCGGCGCGGCGATGGTATATTCCGAGTTTGTGGCGGCAGATGCCTTGGTGCGCATGGTGAACCGCAGTTTGGAGAAACTGGCGGTGTGTGATGACGAGCGCCCCGTGGCCATCCAGATTTACGGCAAGGAACCGGGTCCGGTGGCCGATGCGGCCCGTATCGTGGTGGAACGTGCCCGTCCCGACGTGCTCGACCTGAATTTCGGTTGCCCCGTGAAGCGCGTGGCGGGCAAGGGAGCCGGGGCCGGCATGTTGCAGAACATTCCCAAGATGTTGGAAATCACGCGGGCCGTGGTGGATGCCGTGGACATTCCCGTCACGGTGAAAACCCGTTTGGGATGGGACGAAGGCAGCAAGGTGATTGTGGATTTGGCCGAAAGCCTTCAAGATTGTGGTATCCGGGCGTTGACCATACATGGCCGTACTCGGGCGCAGATGTACACCGGCGAAGCGGACTGGACGCTCATCGGCGAGGTGAAAAATAATCCGCGCATGACGATTCCCATCATCGGCAACGGCGACATAACTTCGCCCGAACGTGCCCGTGAGTGTTTCGACCGCTACGGGGTGGATGCCGTCATGGTGGGGCGTGCCACCTTCGGCCGCCCATGGATTTTCAAGGAAATCATGGATGTCTTGAATCCGGAAAGCGTGTCGGTTGCGCACGAAGCCGTGAAGAGCGGCTATCCGGTGATGAGTGCGGACTGGAAGATAGACGTGCTCAAGGAGCAGGTGCTCACCAGCGTGCGCCGCATCGACGAATACCGGGGCATCCTGCACAGCCGCCGCCATCTGGCCGCCTCACCCGTGTTCAAGGGGATTCCTAATTTCCGTGAGACGCGTATCGCCATGTTGCGTGCCGAAACGGTGGACGAACTTTTCGCCATTCTGGAACGTGCCCGCGAGGCGGTGAGGCAGGTTACGGATTGAAACCGGGAGGCGGGAAAATCACCTTGCGCCAACCGGAAAATCAATCTCAGCCGAATGAAAAATCGTTTGGCTGAGATTGGAAAATCATTCGGCTGAGATTGATTTCTGCCCTTGGGTGATTGTCGTAATTCATTGTATATCTGTATGCTTAACAGTCTATAACCGAAAAGTTTCTTTTAGCCTGTCCATGACCTCGTCCGTAGATTCCTCGTCCATGAAATCCAACATGTCATATCGGGCATAGACACTGCCGGATTTAGAATGGTAAATGTTTTCGGGCATATGGATTAGTTCGCGGATGGTGGCTTCACTGGTGTGCATGGCATTGCCTGCGGGTTTCATCTTAAAGATAAGCAATGACTCACATTCGTCTGCCGGGGGGAAAGCGGAAGAGTCTTTCTTCTTGTAACTTTCGACCGTGGTTTGGTAACTGCCCGTATCGCTTACTTGAATGACAGAAAAGCTTTTCCCTTTGACGCTTCCCAAATAGAACTCCAGGACATGGGTATAAATCAAATCCCACGCCCAATTATCGGGGGAGAATCCGAAACAAGAGCCGGAAAGAGCTTTGTCGGGGGATTTGATGGCCCTGAGCGGGCTACAGAAAAGGCGGCGGCACTCTAACTTGCCGGGTAACAGCCCGAACGTCGGCATGACCTTTTTGAATATGACTTCAAAAATGGCGGTCTGGCATTCGTTGATAAGCCTGTGTGCGCTACGGAATTCCCGGAGCAATTCTTGTCGTGAGTCTGTCATCTTTTCCATATCGTTCGGATGGTGTCTGAGGTGTTGTTTGTTATTCCGTAAGGACTTATCTGTCCCAACCATTTGCGAATCCGGAATTCATGATATAATCCGAAAGCCGATTCTAAATCATGAAGGATGCGGTAGGCCGGAGTGTAGGGCTTTTCTTGCTCTTGTCGTATGCAAATCTGATTTAGGAGGCTGTTCCAAGAAGATTTGTAAATCCGTCCCAACGGCGTGTGGAAGGCTTCGGGCGAAGTGTTGCCGCCCAATGCGATTAATAGGAGAGGCTTGTTTTCCCCGTGCGTTTGTCCGTTGACGAAGGCCTGTATCTCATTTTTCCACTGCCCTTCGTATTGCCGGTAGGATTGTACGTCCTTGCGTTTTATTTCGACAAGCAGGTTGAAGTATTCAAATTCCAAGAGAAGGTCGGGCTCTACATAGCTTTCGTTGGATGTATGTTCCGTTTTGTTATAATTGGGCCAAAATTCATAATGAAGCAATTCCCCGCCTTTTTGAGGCATGGACTCGTTGTCGAAGCAAGAGGATCGCAGGATTTGCCATAGTGTATTTGCGGGCAAATAGAGTAAAGGCCCAAAGATTAAGGCAGTCCGCTCATCTTCCGCCCCTGATTTGTGTTTTATGCGTGCGTGTATCATACGGTGTCGGTCTTATTTCTTTGAAAGCTGTTCTTCCAATGTCTGTATCAGTTTGTCCTTGAAGACAGGGTCGGGGGCTTCTTTGGAGACGAGCCGCCCTTCCTTGTCGAACAGGCCGTAGGAGGGGTAGCCGCCTTGGCGGAGAACGGCCTCCACGGCCTTTTGCTGTTCGTGTGGCAAATTGTAATGTACGGTTTGCGGCCCCACGCACTTATACTCCTTGATGATTTGTTTCCAAGAAGTGTCCGAGGTGTTGTTGGCGAAGTATAAAAATATGACATCCCGTCCTTTCATGGCTTCCTTCACGGCAGGAACGTCGTTTTTTATCGCGTGTTTACACGGACTGCACCATCCGCCCCAGATGTCGGTGTAGACCACTTTACCGCGATAGGGGGCGAGGATGCGTTTCAGAATCTCGTTTCCGTCGGTCAGTCCGGCTACGATGTCGTTGCTTTTGAGTGAACCTTGGAAGTCGAACGGTCTTTGCTGTTCGCAGACGTAGAAGTCTTGCTGCCGTGCGACGGTCTCGCGCAATCCCGGTGTGTGGATACGGCTTATGGCTTCCTGTAATATCTTGTCCGGCAATGGGGTATGGCTTTGTTCCAGTGAATAGAGTGTGGAAAGGGCTGAGGCGAAATCCTTTTGGAAACCGGATAGGGCAAGGCGGTCGATGGTGTCCCATTCTTCCCTCAGGTTCGCGATTTTGAAAAGGTCCATGAACGAGTTTTTCTGGACGGAAGCTTCAAGTCCTTTTACGATGTCCTCGTGGTTTTGATGGTAGGTACGGACAAGGGCTGTATCTTTTCCTTCTCTCGATTTTATGCGTGCTTCCATCGCCAATGTATGGTCGATGAGCTGCATGAGGCTGTCCGGGACTTGCAAGTCCCGGTGTTCTTGCATGGCTTGTTTCAGCCGTCTCAGGTCGTATGCGATATTGCCGTGTTTGTGGGCTTGGTAGTTATGATAGTTGATGTAGTTCGAGATGAAGTTGGAATAGCGGGAGTTTACGGTGGTCGGCACGGGAGGCATCTCTTTCATCAATGAATCTATCATGTCCAAGATGCCGGGAAGCAGGTGGTCGTTTCCTTGTGCATGGCTGTCGTAGGATTGTGTGATTAGCCTTCCGAGGCTACTGTAATACAGGTCTTCTTTTGCCAAGGTCCGGAAGTCTTCCGAAAGATTCGGATGCTTCTTGAGAAGAGCGTCCAACGCGTGTTCCTTTTCAGCCAACCCTTTCCGGATTTCGCTCAGGCAGACGCTGTCACTTACCACATTGGGATACCGGAGAGTTTTCGGTTGGACGAAAAAACTTTCCTGTATGTCCGACAACTCATGGTTGATTCTTCCATTCTCGCCCATCATCAAAAACGAATTTCCTTTTATCCACAGGAAACATTCTGACTGAGGACTAAGCAGAAGGGAAAACATATGAGACTGGATGCGAAAAAGCACTTCTGTCCGCCCTAAAACGGGGATGCTTAACTCGAACCGTCCGATGGAATCGGTTGGGACATTGGCTATCTTTTGCGTGTCCTGAAATCTTTCATAGTAGATATATTCCAAGTTTTGGTTGGGAAAGTCCGGCAGGTATCCTCTTAACATGACGCTGTTTTCGTGGAATTGGCACGGTCGGGACGCGGCTGTGTCAGCCGGCAGGTAGGAAAGGATGCTTTTCGCGCTGTTCCACAACCGGTAGGTCTGTGCCTTTCCGTCGTCGACGGCGATGGTACAAACGGAGTCGTTTTGGTAGCGGATTTCCAATTGCAAGGTTTCTTTGCCGCTTCGTAAGGTGACGGCGGTTTTCTTTCTGCCTTCCTTGACGGCGGCATATTGCCATTGACGTGCGTCGTGTACGGCAAAGTCCTTGAAGAATCCCCATTCCCACGCGCCGGTCGCGGCGTTAAGCCAGCAGGCATAGCGGTCGGTTTGTGCCTGTATGCCTACGGCGGCGCAGAGCAGGAGGAGAGATAGGATAATCTTTTTCATGATGCTTTCTATTTGTTGAGCTGTTCTTCCAATGTCTGTATCAGTTTGTCCTTTTCGTTGGGGCGAGGAGCATTCTTGGTGACGAGCCGCCCCGCCTTGTCGAAGATGGCGTAAGAGGGATAACCGCCGTTCAAGAGTATGCCTTCTACGGCTTCCTGTTGTGTGCCGGGCAGGTTGTAGTGTACGGTTTGTGCGCCTACTGAGCCGTATTCCTTGATGATTTGTCGCCATGTGTCGTCCGGTGTACGGTTGGCCAAATAAAGGAATACGACGTCGCGCCCTTTCATGGCTTCTTTGATGGCCGGGACGAAATCACGCATGTGCCCCTTGCACGGGCCGCACCATCTGCCCCAGATGTCGGCATAGACCACCTTGCCGCGATAGGGGGCGAGGATGCGTTGCAGAATTTCGTTCCCGTCGGTCAGTCCGGCCATGATGTCGTTGCTTTTCAGCGAACCTTGGTAGTCGAAGGACGTTTGCAGTTGGCGGGCATAGAAGTCTTGCCGCCGGGCGACGGCCTCGCGCAACACGGGAGTTTGGATATGCGCCATGGTTTCGCGCATCAACGGTTCCGGAAAGGGGGTATGGTCACGTTCCAATGCCTCCCATGCCAACAAGGTTCCGGCAAGGTCTTTCTGGAAGCGGGTCCGTATGGAAGACTCGAGGAGTTCCTGGTATCTTAACAATTCTGCGTTTCCGATGATTCGGGGCTCCCGTTCCCGAAATACCGGAAACTGGTGTATTTCTCTCGCAATCTTGAAGTGGTTTTCATTATATGCCTGCATGGCCGTGCTGTCAGCCGGATTGTCGCGGGAGAACTTTCGTCCCATGTCCACCGTCCGGTCGATGAGTTGCAAAAGCGTGTCGGGGAGATGCAAGTCTTCTTGCCAGGGCAGCACTTGCTGCAATTTCTCCAAGTCTATCATGACGGCAAAACGGCCGAGGAATTGTTGGTACTGGTAGTAGACGGATTGTTGCAGGAAGCCGTGGTAGTCGGGGAAGATGGTGTAGGGTACGGGCGGTATGGTATGGCATAAGGAATCAATGGCTTGTATGATTTCCGGGGAGAGACGCTTTTCACCGAAATCCGAAAGGTTGTAGTGTTGGTAGGCGAGACGGTGGAGGGCACTGTAACGGATTTCTTCTTCTTTCACGGTACGGTAACGCCGGGACAGGTTGGGGTGTTTGCCGATGAGGCTGTCTAATTGCCGTTCACGGCGTGCCAGTTCGTGCCGTACCTCATTGAGGCAGGTACGGTTGTCTACCGAGTGGATGTCCCTTTCGGTCGGAGAGAATACGTCTAAATTCATTCCGATAGCCAACAGTTCGTTGCTCGTCCGTGCGTCTTCCCCCATCAGGATGGGAGTACGGCCGTTCATATATAGGTAGTAGTCTTGTTCCGGACTGAACAGCAGCGTGAACGTGCGTTCCGCGATGCGGCAAAGGGCTTGTGCCGGTCCGAAGGCCGGGAAACGCAACCGGAAACGTCCGAGCGAGTCGGTTTGTGTCTGGAATTTGGGATATTCGGTGAGTTGGGGCATGGAACAGGTAAAAGTGGCATGCTCCATGCCGGGCAGATAACCGCACAATGTGACGCTGTCTTCCCGGTAACTGCATGGTTGCGGCGGCGTGTCGTCAGCCGGCAGGTAGGAAAGGATGCCTTTCGCGCTGTCCCACAGCCGGTAGGTCTGTGCCTTTCCGTCGTTGACGGCGATGGTGCAAACGGAGTCGTTTCGGTAACGGATTTCCAGTTGCAAGGTTTCTTTACCGCTTCGTAAGGTGACGGCGGTTTTCTTTCTGCCTTCCTTGACGGAGGCATATTGCCATTGACGTGCGCCATGTACGGCAAAGTCCTTGAAGAAGCCCCATTCCCACGCGCCGGTCGCGGCGTTAAGCCAACAGGCATCGCGGTCGGTTTGTGCCTGTATGCCCACGGCGGTGTAGAACAAGAAAAGGGATAAAACAGCTTTTTTCATGGTGTATTTATCGGTTGAGTTGTGTTTCCAATACCACTAAAAGGAAGAACAGTGGCGTTACGGTTATTCGGATTTCCGTTTCAGTATCACGCGGCTGTAGTTTCCTGTGGGGCTTTGTCCCGCTATAAACGCTTGGTTTTCGTCCAATTCACCGATGAGGTCGCCCAATTCGAACTCCAAAGTCTTGTTTGCGGGATTGAAAGTGATCGTAGCTTGGTACTCAGCCATTTCGCTATAGCCGTCTAACACAGTGATGAATGCCTTGTTGCCGATGACTTCGTTGAGAGTTATCTTGTTTTCGGATACTCGCTGTGGTGAAGTGGTGGCAAGGTTCATCCATCCGTCGGCTGTTCCGCCATCTCCTTTCACGGAGTTGGCGTTGTAGAAATCAAGCTTGAGAGTGACGACGGCGGCTGGTATGTCATCATCATAGTAGTCGTTGTGGATCATTTCATCGGTCCAACTCCAAGTGCCGCGGAAAGGTTGCGAGTAGTCTTCTTCTGTGACATCCGTCGTCTTTTCAGTAGGAGCGTCGGTTTCGACCATTTCGGCTGTGGGCTCGTTAGCGGTTTCGGGTTCATTACCGGATTCATCTCCGTTTTCAGGTGTTGTCCGGTCCGAGATACGGTCGAGTGTGAATGTTACGGGGAAGATATAACCGTATCCTCCGCATTCCAATTCAGGCGTATCCTCGTTACCTACGGTGATGTCTATTTTTGCACTGTCCGTCCGGAGGGAAAGTGTGGCCGGCACGATGATATCTTTGTTTTCCAATTCGTCCCACCATGTCAGTTCGAGCTTGGCCGTATTGCCCTCCACCTGGACAGAGGCCACGTTGAAACTGATAGAGAAGAACCCCATCTCTTCTTTGCTGCCGAAATAGAATGTGCCTTTTGTGGAATCGCTTTTGAGGTCGAGGATGAGTTCGGCGGCTTCGGATTCGTTGTCGAATCGCCATGTACCCGAGAATTTGTCCTTAGCGGAAGAACCACAGAAAGCCATGCAAATTGCTGTAACGAGGATGGCCAAAGCGATACCACTGTAAAGGAGGAGCTTGTTCCTTTGTGAAGGGCAGGATTGGGGAACGCTGTTTTCGGTATCCGGAGTGTTCGTATGGGATGTGTACAAGGAGGTGTCTGTTTGGGCTTCGGGGGTAAAGGAAGCGGTTGCAGTTGAGTTCTCATCTTGTGCATTGGTTTCCTCTACGAGACGCCCCGCATGGATGTTGACCCATCCGAGGATACGCAGCACGAACTGCATGACAGACCAATAGAGCATAATGAGGCCGAAGGCCAATACCTCAAGCCCTACGGCAAAAACGGTACCCTTGATTTGACGGGAGATTTCATCGAAGCCCGTGTACATAAGGTTGTTGAAATCTATACCTTTCGTAAAGAGAAGAATGCTGACCACAATGACGGCGGCAGCTACGAACGGCATCCAAATCAAGTTGATGTTGTATACGGCGGATTTGCGTAGCTGTTCGGCACCTTTGAGAGCCGGTTTGCTCCACGTCGCTTCTTCACGGAGTTCTTCAAAAGCCGATTTGAGGAGGATTAGCGAGATTATCGTGCATACGAAAGCGCCGAACCGAAATAACCAACCGAAAATGACGGGTAGGAAAGAGGCTGGGAAGAGCAATAGGGTGGCTGCGATTTCAAAACCGCAAGCAGTGGAGATGCGTCCCACCATGGCTGACGCCTCGTAATTCTTTTGTATCGACTTAAAGCCATTCAGTCCGACGAGGTACAAGATGTAGCCTATGATAGTCAGAGTTTGTGCGCTGAGAGTGAACGGTTTTAAAGGCAATTCTTCTTCGCCAGCCGCTTTCAGCAAGTCGTTGGCAGTGTCTATGGCAATGGAAGCCGTTTGTAGGATACCGGCCACCCAACCGGCTATGGCTACGATGATAACTCCCGTCAGGATGAGGCGGGTATGTTTGGTCCAAATTTCGTTGTTGTACATACGGATAAGGTATTAATAAGGTATAAAAAGGAAAATTATTTCAATCGGAAGTGGACGGGGAGGGTGTATTTCACCCTAACCGGTTTGCCTTTCTGCTTGCCGGGTGTCCACTTGGGCATGGAGGATACCACCCTGAGGGCTTCTTTGTCGAGATAGGGATTCACGCTTTTGGTCGCTACGGTGTTGCTGATACTTCCGTCTTTCTCCACGCAGAATTGTACGACGACTCTACCTTGTATTCCGTTTTCCAAGGCTATTGTGGGATACTTCACATTACGGGCGATGTAGGACATACAAGCAGACAATCCTCCCGGAAACTCCGGCATTTGTTCCACTGTGTCATAGATGTTCTCGTCTTTCTCTGTTTCCGAGGGCTGCTGTTCCGTACTGGGGATTTCCGTATCCGCAATGGCGTCCTCCACGATGTTCTGGATTTCTGGTAGTGCGGGTGGAGGAGATACCGTTTCGACTTTTTGGGCGGCTTCGCGCCTTTCGTTTTCCAAAATCCGTGCCAATGCCTCGTCATGGATAAAGAAACCGTTGAACGAGGATGGTGCATAGCCCTTGAAAGCCGACACGATGTCGAACTTGAACGATTTGCCTTCCGTGATGGCAGGGAAGATGTAAGCCCCGGCTATCTGTACCCGGTTGTTGGGAAGCAGGTACATCATATTGATGGTATGGGAAGAAGATGACTTGGCCGCCTTGCCGTAGATGCGGAACTTGTAGCCGCCTGACGACGGACCGAGACAGAGGATTTGCGTGACGTGCCAATAGCGGTCCACTCCGGCATCGGTCTTGTGAGGTACTTTCACGGGATACGCCTTGGCGGGCAGTTTTACGGTAGTTTGTGCATGGCTTCCGAAGGTAACGATAAAAAGCCACACCAATGATACGAAAGCCACAATTGTCTTTTTCATAAGTTTCATCAGTAAATGTGGAAGAATTGATTCCCAAACACGCTGTAAAGGTAGCGATTTTTCTCAAATGGAAGTATGCTGAAGTATATTATTTTTGCAATATGCCTGCTTTTCACCATTTACGTATCTTCTAAAATGCTTTTGCTGTTCTCATTCTATTTCTTTTTGGTGCTTTCTAAGACCACCTTTTCGTATAGCCTTTTTAGGTAAAACGTATAAATAAAAAAACATTCCCCCAAAGAGAATGTTCTTAACTTTTGTATGGAAAGAATTTCTCTATTGGGGGAATGTTATCCGTATCGGATTTTCCGACAGTCTATTTGCCGCAAGTCTTGCTGCTGAATGCCGTTAGCATCCAAACCATCTTTTCCTGTTCTTTCAGGTAGTCGCTCATCAGCGATACCGTTACTTCGTCTCCGGCTTCTGCTGCCAGATCAAGAACCTTTCTTTCTTCTCCGATAAGATGACCGTAAGTAGAAAGGATATGTTCTACGGCTTCACTACCACAGGTTACGCCTGAAATTTCCTTGATTCTTGCCACCTTCAAATAATCACTGAATTTGTTTGAGGGGACGCTGCCCAACGTTAAGATACGTTCTGCGATCTCATCGATTTTCTCGGCTGTATCGTTGTACAAGTCCTCAAATTTACTGTGAAGAACGAAGAATCCATGTCCTTTGATATCCCAGTGAAAACCACGGAGGTTGGTGTAATGAATCTGGAAGTCTGCCAATAAAAGATGTAATGCCGTAACGACGTCCGCTACTCTTTTCTCGTCCAAATGCAAATAATTTAAAGTATTCATAATGTTTCTGTTTTTGAGATTTAATATTCTGTTTATTTTGTTTGATGTGACAAAGATAGGCTATAAACATACGCTTGTCAAACAGATAATTTCTATCTTTGCATAGATTGATTCTATATCACTTTTTAAATCCTTGTTTGCTATGACTTTACAACAAATGGAATATGTCTTGGCTGTAGACCGTTTTCGCCATTTTGCCAAAGCGGCGGAACATTGCCGGGTGACACAGCCTACTCTGAGTGCCATGATACAGAAACTGGAGGAGGAGTTGGGAACGAAAATATTCGACCGGGGACAACAACCGGTTTGTCCGACGTCTGCCGGAGTCTTGGTCATATCCCAGGCTCGTAACGTGCTGTTCCAGGCAGGACGTATAAGAGATATAATAGAAGAGGAAAAACATTCTATGTCCGGAACGTTTAAATTAGGAGTATTGCCCACGATAGCCCCTTATTTATTGCCTCGTTTTTTTCCGCAGTTGATGAAGAAATATCCGCAACTGGATATCAGAGTAGTGGAAATGAAAACCGATGTCATCAAGTCTGCCTTACGTACCGGAGAGATAGATGCCGGCATCGTGGCCGGTCTGTCTGATATGGATGAGTTTGACCGTGTACCCTTGTTTTATGAACCTTTTCATGTATATGTTTCGCGCGAAAGTGAATTATTCGGGCGTGAAGTGATACGTACTTCGGATTTGTCGGGTGCACAACTATGGCTGTTGGACGAAGGGCATTGTTTCCGCGACCAGTTGGTGCGTTTTTGTCAGCTTAAAGCGGCGAAGGCCAGTCAGATGGCTTACCATTTGGGAAGTATGGAGACATTTATGCGTATGGTAGAGGGGGGAAGAGGGATTACCTTTATTCCGGGACTGGCCGTGTTGCAGCTCAGTGAGGCACAAAAAGAGTTGGTACATGCCTTTGCCATTCCTTGTCCGACCCGTCAACTCATTCTGTTGACGCATAAAGATTTTGTACGGCAAACATTGAAAGAAACGCTTGTTCGGGAAATCCGTAGGGCTGTTCCTTCAGAAATGCAGGAACTACAGTCTACCCAGGTATTGGTATAGATTGCGTCTATCGGTTCATTTATATTTTCAATCGGAATTGTAGATTGGATACGGAGGAAATGGTTTATTTTTGTAACGAACTAAAACTTTAAAAGATTATGGAACCGATTATCAATTCACAACTTCCTGAATTCAAAGTTCAGGCGTTTCAGAATGGAACTTTCAAGACAGTGACAAACGAAGATGTAAAAGGCAAATGGGCTGTTTTCTTTTTCTATCCGGCCGATTTTACTTTTGTATGCCCGACGGAATTGGTGGACATGGCTGAGAATTATGACCAATTTCAGGCCATGGGCGTGGAGGTCTATTCCGTAAGCACCGATTCGCATTTCGTACACAAGGCATGGCATGATGCTTCGGAGAGTATTCGGAAAATCCGGTTTCCGATGTTAGCCGACCCGACAGGGGCTTTGTGCCGTGCGTTTGGCGTGATGATAGAAGAAGACGGTATGGCCTATCGCGGTACTTTTTTGGTAAATCCTGAAGGTAGAATCAAATTGGCCGAGATACAAGACAATAACATCGGGCGCAATGCAGACGAATTGTTGCGTAAGGTGGAAGCTGCGCAATTTGTGGCTACACACGATGGGGAAGTTTGTCCGGCTAAATGGAAGAAAGGAGCCGTCACGTTGAAGCCGAGTATTGATTTGGTCGGCAAAATTTAGTCACATAGGATTAAAATGTATTTACTCAGGTGCGGGATTTCTTCCTACACCTGAGTTTCAGTTACTCGTCTAAGGAAGGCGTGTTTATGTCGTTTCCTCTTTGGCCTTGAAAGCCAAAGCGTACATTTTCATTTGTTTGAGCATGGCTACCAGACCGTTGCTTCGGGTGGGCGAAAGATGCTCTTTCAGTCCGATACGGTCGATGAAGTAAAGGTCGGCATCGAGAATCTCTTGCGGCGTATGTCCGCTCAACACCCGCACCAACAAGTCCACAATACCTTTTACAATCAGCGCGTCGCTTTCGGCGCGGAACACGACCCGTCCTTCCCGGTAGTCGGCTTGCAGCCACACCCGGCTTTGGCAACCGTCTATCAGGTTCTGTTCGGTCTTGTACTCTTCGGGGAGCGGTTCCTGCCCACTGCCCATGTCGATGAGCAACTGGTATTTGTCCATCCAGTCATCGAAGCCGCTGAACTCTTCAATGATTTCGTCTTGTACTTCGTTAATTGTTTCCATTTTATTGGTTTTCGTTAAAAATCACTTGGATTACCGTCTGTCCCACAGCTTTCAGTACCTGTCGGTCTATGTGCTCCATATTGTCGTTTACCGTGTGCCACGTGGGGCCGAACCCGGACGGGGCATCAGTAAAGTAAGGGATAATATCGATGCACGGGATACCGGCTATCTCGTTGACCGGTACGTGGTCGTCGGTGATATAACCCCCGTCACGCATCGGGAAGAATTGCCCGTATCCTAATTGGGCAGCCGTGTTCCAAACCAAATCGACGACTTGTGAGGCGTATCTTTGGGAATATCCTTCTTTGGAGAAAGTACTGCCTCGCCCGCCTACCATATCCATCAAGATGCCGAAGCGCGCCTGATAACCGTATACATGCGGGTTGGCCGCCCAATATTGCGAGCCGAGGCACCATGACGAAGCGCCTCCGGTCTGGTCGGACCATTGCGGTACACCGTAGTCTTCCGCATCGAAACAGATAAAGTCTATTCCTATTTCAAGGGGATGGAGTTGGATGAGCCGTGCCATTTCCAACATGACGGCCACATCGCTGGCTGCATCGTTGGCAGCCAATACCGGTTTGTGCCAGTTGGCAGAGTCCGGGTCGTTGTCGGCCCACGGACGGCTGTCCCAATGCCCGCAAACCAGTATGCGTGCTTTTGCATCGGGGTTATAAGATGCGATGATGTTACGGGCTTTCAGGACCGTACCGTCGTATGCCTTCACGTCTGCATATTGGTCGGTGACGGTCGCACCGAAACTTTTGAATTTCTCGGCAATGTACGTACCGCAAAGACGGTGGGCTTCCGTATTCGGTACGCGAGGCCCGAACGCACATTGTGCAGCCGTATAGGCGAAAGCACTGTCTGCATTGAATTCCGGTGCGGCAGCCATAGGAATGCTGTCGGTTGTGCCTGTCCCGTTTCCGGTTTTATGTCCGCAAGCCGTACAGACGGATAGAAAAACGCCGAGGACAGTGCTCCATTGCAAGTTTAAAATCGTTCTTTTCATGAATCTGTTTTGCTTATTCTGTTTTCCGGTCAGCAAGCCCTGCTGTCTTGCACGAGTTGCATGACCCTTAGGAAATTTCCTCCCCAGATGCCGGCTATGTCCGTGTCATTGTACCGTTCGGCTAACAGGCGGCGGGTGAAGTTGATGACTTCCGCTGCCGATGCGCATCCCGGTATTCCTCCGTCACCGTCGAAGTCCGTTCCGATGCCTACATGCTCTACGCCCATGATGTTTACCGCATGGTTCAAGTGTTCTATGGCATCGAGGATGGAAGCTTCACCGTCTTCGCGCAAGAAGCCTTTATAGAGAGTGACTTGGGCCACTCCGCCTTTTCGGGCGAGTGCCTTCATCTGTTCGTCGGTCAAGTTGCGCGGTACGTTACACAAGGCACGGCAAGACGAATGGGAGCAGACGATGGGAGTGGAACTAAGTTCCAGCGCATCGTAAAAGCTGCTTTCCGCTCCGTGGGAGAGATCCACCATCAATCCTAAGCGGTTCATTTCCTGCACGACCTCACGACCGAATGCGCTGAGTCCGCCGTGCTCTCCTTTCCCTCGCGCCGAGTCGCAAATATCGTTGTCGCCGTTGTGACATAAAGTCATGTACACGATACCCCGGTCACGGAAGTGACGCAGGCGGGAGAGGTCTTTCCCGATGGCGTATCCGTTTTCGATGCCCAACATGATGGCTTTCTTGCCGGCATTTTTCAAACGTAGCAAATCGGATGGAGTGTAAGCGAGGTCTACTCCCGTACAATGGGCTGCCGCCATTTCTTCTATTTGTGTCAGTATGCGGTCGGCTTTCGCAGTGGCGGCCTGTAAAGCCTCGTCCGTCCGTTCGCCTTGTGCCAGATAGGCCACCATAATCGTGGCATCCAACCGGCCTTCCGTCATTTTGTGGAGGTCGACGAGGATGTTCGGGTCCCGTTGGTCAAAATGAATGCCTTTGTGGAAAAACATAGGGGTATCGCAATGGCTGTCCAACGTCAGCATCTTCCGGTGAAGGGCTTTGGCTTCGCGGAAAGAACCGGCTTCTTCACATAGCCACCGGAACAAAGGCATCATGCTCTCGTCTTGCCGCAGGATGAAACATTCGGGATGCCATTGTACGCCCAATACCGATTTATATTCCGCCGACTCCACTGCTTCGATAAGACCGTCCGGTGATGTGGCGCAAACCCGCAGGAGAGGACCTGTCTCCTTGACGGCCTGATGGTGGAAAGAATTGACTGCGACCGGTGCCTCGCCAAGCAAGCGGCGTAAAACCAAGCTGTCGGCGGTAGGCTGTATGGTATGCGACGCATACCTTCGATCCAGTTGTTGGTCGTGTCCGAGCAGTTGCCGGTCCGGCTGTTGGCTGTAGATGTCCTGATAAACAGAGCCGCCCAATGCCACGGTGAGCATTTGTATACCCCGACAGATACCCAACATCGGAATCTGCCGGTCGTAAGCCAGACGGATAAGCAGCAGTTCGGCCAAATCACGTTTGTAGTTGACGCTGTGCAGTTGCGGAATCGGTTCTTCGCCGGTAAACAGAGGGTTCAGGTCGCCTCCGCCCGAAAGCAAAAGGCCGTCTACATGCTCCAGCACATTGGCCAACGCATCCCGGTCCTCAAAAGGAGGGATGATGACCGGAGTGGCTCCCGCTTTCAGTACGGATTCAAAATAACCTTCGGCCAGTTCGCACCCCTTTTCTCCGAAATTGCCCGTAATGCCGATTACAGGTTGTTTTTTATATCCCGGGAAGCGGTTGTGGTATTGGCCGTAAGCGGTTTCCCAGTCGAAGTAACCGGAACTCATGAGAGTTATTTTTTATTTAAAACGATAGGAATTTCTTTATTGATGCTCTGTTCCAGTGAAATTAAGGTTTCGGTGGAGATTACTCCCGGAATTTCTTGCAGCTTGTTGTTCAACAGTTCCATCAGATGGGCATTGTCGCAAGCATACAGCTTGATGAGCATAGTGTAAGGTCCGGTGGTGAAATGGCATTCCACGACTTCCGGAATGTGGTTCAGTTCTTCTACTACGCGTTTGTACATCGAACCGCGTTCGAGAATGACACCCACGTAGGTACAGGTGCTGTAACCCAATGTCTTGGGATCTACGTGGTATCCCGAACCTACTATGACACCGAGGTCGATGAGGCGCTGTACCCTTTGGTGGATGGCCGCGCGTGATACGCCGCATTCCGCAGCCACATCTTTAAATGGAATACGTGCATTTCCCGTAATGATTTCCAGGATTTTCTTATCTAAATTGTCTATCTTCTCCATGGGTCTGTTTTTGTATTGATTGAACATTTTGTAAGCAAATATAGCCGTTTTTCTGCAAACTGCATGCGGTTTTAACATAAAAAGACGCCAAAACGTGTTTTTGGCGTCCTTTTATAGAGAATAGTTCACTTATTTTTCAATTTCCAACAGTTCAACCGTAAAAATCAATGCGGAGAAGGGTGGAATTTTGCCGGCTTCGCGTGAGCCGTAACCCAGTTCCTGTGGAATGTAGATTTCCCATTTGGAACCTACCGGCATCTGTGTAAGTGCTTCCGTCCAACCTTTGATGACTTGGTTGCAGCCAAAAGTGGCCGGTTGCTTACGTTCGTATGAACTGTCAAAAACCGTACCGTCTACCAAGCGTCCTTCGTAGTTCACTTTTACTTTGGAGGTGGCGGTAGGAACCTCCCCGTTACCTTGGGTCAATACCTTGTATTGCACTCCCGAGGGTAAGGTCCGTACGCTGTCCTTTTCTGCGTTGGCTTTCAGGAAAGTTTCACCGGCACGGCGGTTGTCGCCATACTTGCGTTCCATGTTTGCGTCATGGTAATACTTCATTTGCTTTTGGGCCACTTCCTCTGCTTTTTGCAAGCTCATATCCGTAGGTTGGCCTGCCAGCATCTTGCCGAATCCCTCCAAAAAGAGGTTGCGGTTGAGGGTCTTCACGGAGTCGTTCCCTGCTATCTGTTTGTCTATGCCCGGGATGACTTGTTCCTCTACTTGCTGACGAATCTGCAATCCGGCACTGTATGCCTGCAACTTTTTGCGTTCGGCTTCCGAGAGCGAAGCGTTAAAACCTTCGATGAAGTTTGCCATATAGGCGGTGTCCACGTTCATACGGCTGGTGACGTAGTTTTTCAGTCCCTGCGTGTTAGCCATACCCATGGCATAACTGAACGTGTCTACGGAACATGTATCCACCCGGACTGTTTCCGCTTTCTTGGCTTTTTTGTTTTTTCTCTTTGCGCTACCGTCGAAGCAGGCGAGGACAGCCAAGGAAAGGACCGCATATTTTAATCCGTTCATCTTCCGGTCTTATTTTTTGATGCTCAGCAATTCGATTTTGAATTTCAAGGCAGAGAACGGTTTGATTTGGCCGGCTTCTCTTTCAGCGTATGCCTGATCCTGCGGGATATATACCATCCATGTCGAACCGACGGGCATGTGGGTCAAAGCTTCGGTCCAGCCCGGAATTACCTGATTGCAACGGAATGTGGCCGGGCTCTTGCGTTCGTATGAGCTGTCGAACACCGTGTCATTGATAAGCTTGCCTTCGTAGTTTACTTCTACACGGCTGGTGTCTGCCGGAATTTCACCGTTACCTTCTTTGATGACTTCGTAATATACGCCGTTGGCCAGTTTCTTGATGCCGGCCTTCTTGGCGATGTTCGCCATGAACTCTTCTCCGGCTTTTTTGTTGTCGCCGTAAGTCTTTTCAAGGCTCTTGGCTTTCACTTCCTTCATTTTGGCCTGGGCCAGTTCCTGAGCCTGTTCGAGGGTCATTTGGCCGCCTTTTTCCATCACACCGGCAATGAAGCCTGCCAGGAAATTCTGCAAACTGATGGTCTGGGTAGAGTCGTTGCCGAACACTTCGTAGTTGATACCCTTGATCATTTGCTGGCTCACTTGCTGACCGATTTGGATACCGGCATAGTAGGCCGTTTTCTTCTTGTCGTCGCCTGCGTTGGCGCCTTCGTTCAGACCTTTTACGAATTCAGCCAGATAAGTGGTGTCCACGCCGAGGCGGTTTACCAGATAAGGCTTCAGTCCTTGGGTCTGCGCCATACCGATGGAATAACTCAAAGAGTCTACGTCCGTTTTCATGTCTGCCTTCGGAGCCGAAGAAGAACAAGAAGAAATAAGTGCTGCCAAACCGGCAGCCGCGATAATACCTGTTTTTTTCATTGTTGTTACTATGAATTAAATAAAATTTTAAAGTACTTTAATGAGTTCCACATCGAAAATTAATGTGCTGTAAGGCGGGATGGAATTTCCTGCGCCGCCTGCACCGTAGCCCAGTAAGTAAGGGATAAAGAAACGGTATTTTGCACCTTCTTTCATCAGTTGGAGTCCTTCGGTCCATCCGGCGATTACTCCGTTGAGCGGAAAATCGGCCGGTTCGCCGCGTTGCAGGCTGCTGTCAAAAAGCGTTCCGTCGATGAGCATCCCTTCATAATGGCAACGCACCTTGTCTGTCGCTTTCGGGCTTTTGCCGTCGCCTTCTTCCAATATCATGTATTGCAGTCCGGAGGCAGTCGTGACCACGCCCTCTTTCTGCGCGTTTTCCTTGAGGAATTTCTCGCCGTCTGCTTTCGCTTGTTTGCCTTTGGCTTCCTTTTCCTTGTTCATGGCTGCTTCTTTTTCCTGAAAATATTGGGTCACGATACTTTGTGCCTCGTGGTGCGATACGGCCAGTTCTTTGTTTTCGAGTACGTCTTTGATGGCTTGTGCAAAATCATCGACGCAAAGGTCTTGTGCTCCCATACTTTTGAGTTGTTGCCCGATACCCAAGCCCAATGCGTAACTTACTTTATCCATTTGCGGTGCTTTTATTAAAATGTTCTTACTAAAGCCGCAAAGTTAATTGAATTATTTGACCTTTAGGGTGATTTGCTTGTATTTTTTCCTATTTTTGTAGGTAAAAAACTAAAATAGATGAAAAAAGTTGTTGTTTTGACAGGTGCCGGCATGTCGGCCGAAAGCGGTTTGAGTACGTTCCGGGATTCAGGCGGGCTGTGGGACCGCTATCCGGTGGAGGATGTGGCCACTCCCGAAGGATATGCCCGCAATCCGGAGTTGGTCACCCGTTTTTATAATGAACGCCGCCGTCAGTTGCAGGAGGTAGAGCCATGCCGGGGACATGTGTTGCTGGCGGCCATGGAGCAAGATTACGATGTGACGGTCATCACGCAGAACGTAGACAACCTGCATGAGCGTGCCGGCAGTACGAAAGTGATTCACTTGCACGGCGAGCTGACGAAAGTCACGTCGAGTCTGGAACCGGACAACCCTAAGTACATCCGTGAGCTTCGCCCTGAAGAGTGGGAAGTGAAAATAGGCGACCGTGCGGCAGACGGCAGCCAGTTGCGGCCTTTTATCGTTTGGTTCGGCGAGGCGGTACCGATGATAGGGACAGCCATCGACGTCACCTCGACGGCCGATATTTTTGTAGTTATCGGCACTTCCCTGAATGTTTACCCGGCGGCAGGGCTGCTGAATTATGTCCCGTCCCATGCTCCCATTTATGTGATAGACCCCAAGCCCGTGGCAGGAATCCATGGTGGGGGACGTGTGCATCATTTGATGAAAGGAGCTTCCGAAGGGGTGGAAGAGCTTATGGCTTGTTTGGAGAAATAGTTGCCGTGCCTCTCTTGTTTCGCCCGTCTTGCCTCCGTTTTTGTGAAAGAGGGAGAAGGGGTAGAGGTACGTCTTTTCCTCCTCCAGGGATTTTGGGAAAACATGCTTCATCTTTCAGGACTCACCGTAATGTCCTTGTATTTAATGAGTTATGAACTGAGGGATGATTCAGTCATCTTTCAGCCCTGTTTCAGTTGCGCCTTGTAGAGAACTGGAAATTGTTTGGCACACGGGCCACTTTTTTCTCAGCCAAACGAAAAATCAATCTCAGCCGAATGATTTTTCGTTTGGCTGAGATTGATTTTCACCTCTCTACATGATAGGTGGCTGAAAGATGGCCGAATCATCCTTCAGGGTATTAATGCGTTTTGTGCCAGAGCTTTATGTGTCATCCTGAAGGATGAAGCATGTTTTTGGAAAAACTATAGGAGGGGAAAAGAATGCCCTTTTATGGCTTTTTATTAAAGAAATTTAATTTTGTAATTTCCCAACAGGTAGTTTTGTGCCTTCATACGTATATACATATAAAATAGTTAAGCGGATGAAAGGTATAGTTTACTTTATGTTTTTATGTATGTGCTGTGCTTGCCGTTACGGGGACACAGCCGTGGAAGAAGCTTTAATGTTGGCCGGAAAGAACAGAGGGGAATTGGAGGCGGTGCTAGAATATTATCGTGAGGATTCGTTGAAAACGAAAGCCGCAGAATTTCTCATTGGAAACATGCCCGGCCATTATTCGTTTGCCGACACGGTTTCGGTAAACCGTTATTATGATGCCGTAGATGCGGTATTGGATTCCTTGTCGGGCCGCCCGATGGAGGAGGTGAAAGGCACCCTTGAGCGTTTGCCGTTCCGCATGGACGGCATTGATTATGGCAAAGTGGAGGATGTGGAAACCGTTACGGCGGATTACCTGATACGGCACATAGACACCGCTTTTGTACGATGGAAACATGGGGCATGGGCAAGGCATTTGGATTTTGACGAGTTTTGTGAATATCTCTTGCCTTATAAGATGGAAGAGTTCCAATATTTGGATGGTTGGAGGGATTATTTGTGGGAGGACTACCGGGGAGAGTTGGATGGGTTGAAGTACAGCGACTTGTATTGGAACTCGGCTTTGCAGGCATCCCTTATCGCCAACAACAGTTTAAAAAGACGGTTGCATCCTCATTTTATAGAATCTGCCATTGTTCCGGTGTACCGTCTCAGGACACGGATGAGGCTGCCTTGCGGAGTGTGCGATGATTATTCCAATATCACCGTTTCCGTGATGCGCAGCTTGGGGATTCCGGTGGCATGCGATTTCACACCCCACTGGCCGGTCCGTGCTTCCGGGCATACGTGGAACGTGGTCAAAGGGAACAATGGGAATAACCTGACTTTCGGGGGAGCTGATACGAATCCCGACCAACCCCATAATTTCGATGAAAAGAAATCCAAGATTTTCCGGCACACTTATGCGGCAAACCCGGAGTTGAAACGACTGCATGAAGAAGCCGAGTATGTTCCAGAAACTTTCCAACTGCCATTCATGAAAGACGTGACCCGGGAATACATGGATTGCAAAGATGTGGAGGTGGTTTGCCATGTTGGAACGGGCTATGCCTATTTGGCCGTGTTCGACAAGGAAACCTGGGCACCGGTGGACTTTGCCCGGATGGAAGATGGGAAGGCGGTTTTTCAGGATGTGGGGCTGAACATTGTCTATCTGCCCGTCATCTTTAATTCCAAAGGGGAACAAGAAGCCATCGGCCATCCTTTCCTATTGGAGTATGACGGTCATAAAAAGGAATTCATAGCGGATACACTGACAACGGAAAAACTTGTGTTACGCCGGAAATATCCGGCTTTTCCTTACGTGCTGCCATACGCAGGCCGTCTTGTCGGGGCTGAAATACAAGCTTCTGACAGTCCTGGTTTCGAGGTGGCAGATACGTTGTTCCGTATTACGAACGGTTCGGCTTTGGGGCATGAAATCTGGATTGCCGATACGGTAAGGGCTTACCGGTATTGGCGTTATATCCAACCTTGGCACGGCACACATTGTAACATTGCTGAGGTCGCTTTTTATGAACGGGGTAGTCATGAGGAAATCCGAGGGGCTATAATAGGAACGGATGGTTCTTGGGGCAACAATCCGGAAAGGACGAAAGAAAAGGCTTTCGACGGTGACCTGCTGACTTATTTTGACGCACCCATACACTCCGGTGGTTGGGTAGGGATGGATTTCGGGAAACCCGTATCGTTGGAAAAGGTGCTTTGCACGCCGCGTGGAGACGGTAATACCATAGAAGTCGGTGACCGTTATGAATTGTTTTATTGGTCCAAGGGACATTGGGTTTCTTTAGGAGAACAAGTGGCTACTACGGTTAGTCTCGTATATGAAGACGTGCCTGTGGGCACGCTATACTGGCTGCGGAATCGGACGAAAGGAAAAGACGAACGAATCTTCACTTACGAGGAAGGACGGCAAGTATGGTGGTAAGATTCGGAATACGGAATAAGAATGTAATCTCAATGGAAAGAAAAGTACTATTGGCCTTCCGGGGCATTGTAGACTCCTTGTTTAAAGGGAAGGATGTTTTTGTAATGGGTGGGTATCTGTTAGAAAAGGAACATCTTATGTTTTTGGAACGTGTACATCGGGTTTATCCCCATTTGACCCGGGATGACACGCTTATCATGTTACTTGTGCGGATGCGTTTCAGGAATACGGAGATTGCCCGGATGCTGCACGTGAAACCGGCATCTTTTAGGCTGCGGAGGTGGAGGCTGAAGAAGAAACTGGGAGATTCCGGCATGGATTTAAGGTGTATGATAATGAAGTTGTAGGCACTTGGACGTGTTAAGGACTGTAAAAACGTATACAAATTAAGGCTCGTTCAATTTGTATACGCTTTTTATTTGTTGATGTGTCCTTTTATTGCTTATTTTGGAATATGTTAAATTTTTAATATTATTAAGCCATGAAAAAAATAATAGAAATAGTTTTTGTTTTCTTTGTAAGTTTGACATTTACAAATTGTGAGTCAAGTGATTGTGTTGAAATTCTTCAGGCTGAATCTACTTGTTCAAACTTGCCTTATTTGGAATTTGTTGTACCAATGAGCAAAGAGGATAATTTCAGGAATGCGGAGATAATGAAAGAAGCCAATAATAGAGTCAGGCCGTACCTTAAAATTGAGGATGGGCATATTGAACTTATGCTTAAATCTGGAAAAGAAATCAATGTTTCAGATGAAATCTTCCAAATTTTTGTAGAAGGAACGAAACGTAATAACACTTTATTAAAAGAAGGCAAAATATATGTTCGTAATGGACGTTTGTATTTTTATACCTCTTCTCGTAGAAGTTTCCCACGTTTTAAAAAACTTATGCCGGAAGCAGACGATGACAATTATCATACAGAAAGAGAGGAATTGCCAAGTGGAGGGTGGACTGAGACTGTTGTGTGTGGAAATGAGAATGCAGCTTTAGCATATTATGAAGATTATAGAGAAGCGAAGGAACCTTTGGGGGTTTTACTTTATTATGCGTCAAAAGGTGTTAATAAAGTGATTGGTGGGCCTCTTGCCACTGCTTTTGAGTATGCTTGTGACTTAGTCAATTGGAAAACTGATAAACAAGAAGAGGCGATATATAATGCGGCCAGAAGCGGGGGGCTTAAGGCTGTGACTACTTATGACCCTCTACCACAGTTTCCTGGTGGCACTACACAGATGGTTACAGAAATTTATGATAGTAAAGGGAATTTGTTAGGCCTTTTTTAACGTTAAAAATATGGAATGGAAGAAGAGCAGCCAAAACATATATTTGCAGCTTTTTTGTTTTGCGATGTTTGTTATTGACCTGATAGCCGGCATCAATTACTTATATGAAAGGAATAGTAATGCATTCTTCAATGTTGGCATGTCTTTCGTCTGGTTGTTTGCGGCTTTGAAAGGCCGGAATATTTGGGTGGATCGGTTGGGGTGGATTATATGGGGAATTTTTCTTTTACTCCAGATATGGTGGATGGTCGATAAAGATTTTTGGAAAGCTATTTATTTTCGTTGGTAGCTTCTTCTAAAGATAGTAGAATAAAAAAGGCTAAAAAGCATACAATATGAAGCACATACAGTTTCTCATGAAAGACAAATGGTTGTTTTTGTTCTTTTTGATTTGGTTCGGAGGAATGTTTTGGATAGTTTCGGAACGGTTTGTAGATGCTGAAACTGATCCGAAAGCCTACTTCGCCTTATTCGGGGCTGTTATCTTTTGTACGTTTTGGGTACTAAAAACATTCCGGTGGGATATGTCGAGTAAGTTTTGTTTCACTGATTTTGCTGCCGCTATTATGCTGTGTGCAGTTTCGCAAGCCTTTTATGCTATCTTGCAAAAAACGGGAGTTTGTACCTCATTCGGGGCATTTCCCGTTTGCGGCAGTTTTGATAACCCCGCAGGGGTAGCCTCAGCCTTGGCTTTCAGTTTGCCTTTCTGCTTAGGTCTGGTTGGCCATCGGTATTCCTATGTCAGGAAAATTGCATGGGCAAGCATAGCCATCATAGCTATGGGGGTTATTGTCTCCGAATCACGTTCGGGCATATTGGCTGTTTGCATGGTGATGTTCGTATTTTTCGTAATGAGACGAAAGTGCGTACGTAAGTTATGGATGATATTTTCGGTCGTGGGATTGGTTGCCGCAGTCGTCTTTCTATACCATTATAAGCAAGATTCGGCAGATGGCAGGTTGCTGATTTGGAGATGTACTTGGTCTGTCATTCGTGAAAGTCCATGGATAGGGCATGGCATCGGAGGATTCCAAGCCCGGTATATGGATGCGCAAGCCGATTATTTCAAAGCTCATCCCGGAAGTCCTTACGTTATGTTGGCAGACAACACTCAAGCCCCTTTCAATGAATATCTGGGACTCCTTACGGAATTTGGCTTCGTAGGTGGCATCGTCCTGCTTGTTGGCGTAGTCTTATTGTTGCAAGCGTGGCGGAAACATCCTTACGGGAGTTCCCGTGTGGCCATGCTTTGCCTGTTGTCTATAGCTGTTTTTTCCTTGTTTTCTTATCCGTTTCGTTATGTCCATACTTGGATGTTATGTGGAATTTCCATCGTGGTATTGCTTTTTAACGCCTATCCTCCTGCACTGTTTGTATGCCGCGTTATATCCTTGGCGGCTACGCTTTGTCTTGTAGGGGCTGCCTGCCTTTCCATACATCGGATGCGGACCGAAATGCGTTGGTGCGAAGTGGCTACTTGTTCCCTTGGTGGAATGACGGATGAAATGTTGTCCGCCTATAACAAATTGTATGGCGAACTGGGTAGAAACCCATATTTCCTCTATAATTACGCTGCTGAACTTAACGTGTCTGGACACTATGGTGAAAGCCTGCGTATTGGGCAAGAATGCGATACACTGATGGCTGATTACTTTGTTCAACTCCTAATGGCAGACAACTGTAAACAGTTAAAGCGATATGAACAAGCGAAACGTTATTTGGAGCAAGCTTCTTACATGTGCCCTAATCGTTTCGTTCCGCTTTATGAGTTATATAAAATTTATGAACTTCAGAACGATACAGTAGCCATGTGTCGCATGGCTGAAGTCATACTTCGGAAACCTATAAAAGTGGAATCCTCGGAAGTACATCGCATTGTTGCTGAAATGAAACGGTATAAACAGGGTATGAAAAGTGCGTTTTAAATGAATAGTTAGTAATTCTAATGAAACATAAATATAAGAACGGTATAGTGGAAGCCTTTTCTTGGACATGGGGAATAAGCATGTTGGCTTTAGGGCTTTATTTTTTGGCTGACAGGAACTGTTGGGCTATCGTTTGCCTTTCTGTGGGGGCGCCGATGTTCAGAACCAAGTTGCAGTGGGCGAGGATAGGGTATTGTATCATCATGATGGGGCTGCTCATATTTTGTGTGTATGTGTCTTGCTCCGGAGGTTTTTGGACTGCTGATGAGGACTGAGTGTAGATGACAGTTGTTTGATGTATTGTCGAATATAAATTTTAAATAAATGAAGGGTATTTTATGTAGGGTAAGCTGTGTGGTATTTTTGATGTGGAATATGCCGATGACAGCACAAGTGGCAACCAGTGTACGACCGGAAACGTGGAAAGAACAGTTGGAGTACGCTCTGAAGCATCACGGGGAAGAGGCTGTGAAAAAACGTGATGGAAACGAAACGGGGTTCTATCTGAAAGGATATGCTTACCGTGGAACGATTGATTCAGAAAGAGAACTGGAGGAGGTGAAGTCACACTTGTTTTCGGACGTGGCCAACACAGTGTGCTATTATGACAAAACTCATGATGCCTACGACGTGGTGAGCGTGGGGCTGATGAGATGCTTGTCGGGCGTGATGGAGCGGCCCGTTATGATTGATGCCATTCGCAGCGATTGTGAAAAGGCGATGCATGCGGGCATGGAAACCATTGAACTGGAATGGTGCAGGAATGGCAATACCTACCGTTCGTGGGCTGTAGCGGAAAAAGGGGGACGTATTGTTTTTGAGAATATAGGTTGCCTTATTGCAGACATGGAAAGTATGGTACAATGCGACAGGGACGGCGCGGAATCGGAAAGAGAAAAAGTATTCGAGAAGTCCTGCACGTTGAGTAACTTGTTGGGGATGGAACTTTATTCTTATCGCATGTATTGCCGCTCTTCCTTTGGCGAAGACGGAATTTTGAAGTCAGTCCAAATGCGTGCCAAGCAGTCTTCTGCTTTCGGGTGGCATTGTTCGGCTGATATTTATACGGAGGACGGGACAATAGACCAGGACGCTTATCATCTTTGTCACTGGAGGAATGAGGTCACTCCTCCTTGGGACAGCACCGTGGGTGAAAGCGGAACATTTACACACAAGAAAGAATAATGGAACAAAGAAGAGGGCGAAGTTACATTCGGGTATGTGTGTTAAAAAAACAAAAGCAAACAGGCGTTTCCGCTGTTTTCTACCTAAAAAGTAGTATACTTGCACAAGTTATTGATATAAAAATGAATTTAAACCAATTAAAACGATGAAAAAGTATATTTGTACGGTATGCCAGTGGGTTTACGACCCCGAGGTAGGAGACCCTGAATCAGGTATTGAGCCGGGTACGGCTTTTGAAGATATTCCCGAAGACTGGGTTTGCCCGGTTTGTGGTGTGGGCAAGGATGATTTCGAGCCTTACGAGGAATAAGATTTAAAAAAGGACAAAAGCGAAATTGCTTCCGGCCTGAATTCAGGCCGGAAGCAATTTTGTTTTTAAGACCTTCCATTGTTCCAAAACGTTTTTAATGGTTTCGTCCATATTGAAACTCGGACGTACAGTTTGTTCTATAGTGTATGTTAATGCTTTTTTGTTATAAGGTGGTTTTGATATATAGATATATAGAAAAACCGGAAAAGTCAGATTGTAGATTTATCAATACCATTTAATCACATAGGGCATGGTGATGGCGTGTTCTGCTTATTGAAGTATGGATTTTGTTAAGGTTGACACGTTTTTCGGATATCTTGTTCGGCTGTTATCCGAACAGAAGCTCCTATCACCTTTATGTAGCAGGTATTCAAAAAGATAGGAATCTATGAATCCGGCTTTTCCAGTTATCATTATTGTGTTTATATCGAAATAAGATATAGGTCTCGCTTTTCAAAGGTAAGCAGATTATTATAATTGGCATTATATATTTGCGAATAATTGTGTAAAATTAACTATTCTGGCTGCTTTTTACGACATGAAATATGGATTAAATATAATAATTATTTTTTATTTCATGGACTTTATTTGCTATTCTCTTTTTATTATGGTATTTTTGTGGCACATTATAAAAATACGTATGACGAAGAGTGATAAGAAAATTTTGGAAGGGGCGTTTCGTCTTTTCTTAAATGCCGATTATGAAGGTGCCTCTACGTCCGATTTAGAAGCGGAGATAGGGCTGACCAGGGGAGCCATATATTATTCTTATAAGTCTAAGGAAGAACTTTTTAAAGCTGTCATAGATCGCTTTGTCTTGGACAAGCAGAATGTATTGCAGAAGACCGGTTTTAAGGAGGAGGCTGCCAAGTGGATTTCCTTGAAAGAATATCTTGAGGTATATATAAACGGGGCGAAGAATACGATTGAATCGATGAGGCCTTTTGTTTGGGAAGGGAACAATGGCTTTGGAGGTTACTTCAGTCTTTTATATCAGGCACATAAAAACTATGAAGGATTTGACGGTAAAATTTACAACCTGTTTTTTCATGAGTATTCTTTTATAAAGGCTGTGGTGGAAAATGCCATTAAAACAAAAGAAATAAGAGATTTAGATGCCGCGGAAGTGGCGCATCATTTGAGGTATATTTTTATTGGTTGTGCTTTTGAAGAGTCTTTTAATAATGGGCTTACGGTAGAAGAGGTACAGAAGCACTTAATGTTTTATTATAATATTATAAAGCGATGAATAAAGTTTATATAAATTGTTTAAGTTCGTTTTTGCCGAATGAGTCTGTAGATAATGAACATATAGAAGATTTTTTGGGTTACATCGAAGGCAAGAAATCACGTATCAAGTCTATTGTATTAAAGCGTAATGGTATTAAGCATCGTTATTATGCACTGAATGAGGAAGGAGGGGTGACCCATCGGAATTCCGGAATGGTGGTAGAGGCTATCAAGAAATTATCTTCGCTCGGGGGATGCATAGAGGATATCGATACTTTGTGTTGTGCAACAACGACACCGGATCAGTTGGTACCGTCGCATGCTTCTATGGTTCATGGGCAATTGAAATGTCATCCGGTAGAGATTTTCTCTTTTTCCGGTGTTTGTCTGACTTCTTTGCAGGCTCTAAAGACTTTGTTCAACGCCATTCGGTTGAATGAAAGTCATAAAGGTATTTGTACGGCATCTGAGTTGATTTCTCCTACATTCAGGGCTGTTAATTATGAGGTGCCCGAAGCCGTATGCGATGAGTTGTCCAATACTCAATATATGGAGTTTGAACGTGATTTCTTGAGGTTTATGTTGAGCGACGGTGCGGCAGCCTTGCTTTTGTCGGATCGGCCGAATGAAGCTGGTCTTTCTTTGAAAATAGAATGGGTGAAGACAAAATCTTATGCCAATGAGACTTCTACGTGTATGCGTATGGGAGGAGAGTTGCTTCCGAATGGGGAATTGAAAGGCTGGAAAGAGTTCGGTGACCGTTTAAATATCAGTAATTTCCTTCTCTGCCAGGATTTCAAGATTTTAATGAACGGAATGAAATATTGGGTGGATTTTATAGAAGAGTGTATACAGGAATATGCGATGGATGTACATGAGATAAAAACGGTTATTCCTCACATCTCTTCGGCTTTTATAGGAGATGAACTGAAAAAGGAAATGCAAAGCCGTAATGTAGAATTATGGGATAACTGGTTTACGAATCTCTCTGAAGTCGGTAATATCGGGTCTGCATCTATCTTTGTTGCTTTGGATGAATACATGGCTACACGTGCACAAAAAGGTGAGAAAATATTGCTGTTGGTTCCGGAGAGTGCGAGGTTTAGCTATGGCGCAGCATTGCTGACTGTTGTCTGATATTATCAATGTATAAAGTTGATAAGTGGGGATAAAAGGATTAAAGCCATGAGCTTTTAGGATTCTTTGGCTTCCAACCGTGCTTCCGTTACATTGAGGATACAGTCGGAGAGTTGTTCGCATTCGTTGATGACATCCATATACATTGCCCCGGTCTGATAATTATACACACCGTTGTTTACGTCTGTAAAATTCAGATTACGTAGTTGATTGCGGAATTTATTGATTTCCCTTTCTATATAGTAGGCTGTAGAAGCCTCTCTTGGGGCTTTTCGGATGGATAAGATGGTTCGCATTTGTTCCAGTGCTTGTTCTGTCAGTTGAAACATTTGGTGAATGTGTTCCAACTGTTTTTCCGTGAGTTGTTGGGTGCTTCGATAGTTCCTCCGGGCAGTATGAGCGATATGATGGCAACTGTCTCCGATGCTTTCTATTTCAGCTACTTCGCGTAGCATGCCACAGATTGCACGTTTAAGGTCGGCTGATGGCTCTTCGGTACTGACTTTGTTCAGGTAGTTGGCTATGTCTACTTCCATTTCATCGCAAATATCTTCATAGTGCTCCACTAAGGTGAAAATATTTTTAAATTCTGTTTCATTGGATACGGAGAATAGGAAACGGGTTTGTGTGAACATTTTTGTGACGGTGTCGGCATAGTTGATGATTTCCTTACGGGCTTCCATGACGGACTGTTCCGGAGTGTCGAGTATCCCTTTGGTAATGAAACGCAACTGGCTTTCCTCTTCGTCGTTGTGCCGTGGTTTGGCCACCCAGCGGGTAGCCAGTTGTTCGAGAGGGTTGACCAAACCGATAAACAAGGCGGCGTTGCAAAGATTGAAACCGGTATGAAAGGCTGCCAAAACGTAAGCCAGATTTTTATCGGCCGTCATGAGTTTTTGCGTCGGGTCGAAATGGATAAAGTCACATAGCAAATTGACGAAATAAGGAAAGGCCAAAAACATCCAGGTTACGCCACTCAGATTGAAAACCAGTTGTCCGAGAGCCGTACGGCGGGCAGGCGTTCCGGCAGAAGATGCCGCACGGCAAGTGACGATGGCGCGGCCGATATTCTCACCCAGCACAAAAGCCACGCCGGAATAGATGGACCATACGCCGGTGGAACACAGGGCCATTGAAGTGGCCATGAGAACGGCCGAGGACTGTACGCCGAAAGTGACGGCGGCACCAATGAATAACAATATGGCGTATGAACCGTAATTCTCATGGGAGACGGCCAAGTAGCGGGCTATACCGTCAGGACCGGTCAGCGTCATGTCGTCGGCCATGTGGCAGAGCAGGCCAAGGCTCAGCAGGATGAAGCATAGGCCGAAGATCGAATTTCCCAACGCATTCCATTTGCGGTAGTAGGTCATTATAAACGCCACTAATATCAAGGGGTAAATGTAGTTACTGATGCTGAAATTGAATTCGGCGGCCATAATCCAGGCGATGAATGTATTGCCTACTGATGCTCCCATGAGGATAGGCAGGGCTTGGACGAGTGTGAGCATACCGGCATGTACGAAACTGACGGTCATCAGGGAAGCTGCGGTGGAAGACTGTATCATGGCTGTGACCAATGCCCCGGTGAGTAATGACGTGAAGCGGTTGGTGGTCAGTGAATCGAGAATATGTCTGAGCCGGTCTCCGGCCAGTTGCTGCAGACTCTCTCCCATGAGTCTTGTACCATACATCAGTAGGCCAAGGCAACCTAAAAGCTTTAAAAATGCTAAAACCACCATAAACAGTCGAAATATAAGTGAACGATAGTATGTTTTCTCCGTCCCATTGCCTATTTTTAAGGTGTTTATTCAAATCCTCGAAAAGCTTTATGGTACAAGAAATCAAAATACGTTGCAAAAATAATAAAAAAACTCTTCAACTCCCTATCGGAAGTACACTTTGGGATGCTTATCATGCGTTAAATCTGCAAATGCCTTACGGACCGGTCAGTGCGAAGGTCAATAATAAGGTGGAAGGACTTCATTATCGTTTTTATAATGATAAAGATGTGGAGTTCCTTGATGTCACTTCATCTTCAGGGATGCGTACTTATACCCGCTCGCTTTTTTTCGTGTTGGTAAAAGCTGTGAAAGATTTATTTCCCGGGTGTGTGTTGCGCATTGAGACGCCGGTATCGAGAGGGTACTATTGCGACTTGCGTATAGGGCGGCCGATAGAAGAGGATGACGTGACTGCCATTTGGCGTCGGATGCGTGAAATTGTAGATGCCGATATACCTTTTCACCGTATACAAAGTCCTACGGAGGATGCGATAGAAATGTTCCGCCGTCAGGGAATGACGAGTAAGGTGAGGTTGTTGGAGAGTTACGGTGCTATCTATACACATTATTACCAGTTGGATCAGACGGTGGATTATTTTTACGGTTCACTGCTGACGTCGACGGGAGGGTTGAAGGTGTTTGACGTAATGAAATATTATGATGGCCTGTTGTTGCGTATTCCGTCCAGGAAGAATCCTGAAAAACTGGAGGAGATGGTACATCAGGAGAAGATGCTTGAAATCTTTCGGGAACATCATCGTTGGCAGGAAATCGTTGGACTGGGTACTGTGGGCGATTTTAACAAAGCCTGCCAAGAGGGGCGGACTACGGAATTGATCAACGTAGCCGAGGCATTACAGGAAAAGAAGATCGTACGTATTGCCGATGAAATACAGTCAAGGCGGAATCTGAAACTGATATTGATAGCCGGTCCGTCGTCGAGTGGGAAGACGACATTCAGCAAACGCTTGTCCATTCAGTTGATGGCTAACGGGATAAAACCTTATCCCATATCGTTGGATGATTACTTCTTGGATCGGGAACATACGCCACGGGACGAGCATGGAGAATATGATTTCGAGTCGCTCTATGCTTTGGATCTTCCGTTTTTCAACAGTCAACTGCAGGCTTTGTTGGCAGGCGAGGAAGTAGAACTACCCCATTTTAATTTTCAGACAGGGGTACGTGAGAAGAGTGGGAAGAAACTTCGGTTGGAAGACCACATGATTCTGATTCTGGAGGGTATTCACGGTTTGAATCCTGAGCTGACAGCCCAGATTGAGGAACAATACAAATATCGTATTTATGTCTCGGCCATGACGACCATCTTGTTGGATGCGCATAATTATATTCCGACTACGGACAACCGTTTGTTGCGGCGTATCATTCGCGATTACAAATATCGGGGTTATTCGGCCTTGGATACCATCCGCCGCTGGCCCAGTGTACGCGAGGGAGAAGACAAATGGATTTTCCCTTATCAGGAGGAGGCCGATGCCATGTTCAACAGTGCTTTGTTGTTCGAACTGGCAGTCATTCGCAATCAGGCTCTGCCGATATTGGAGAGGGTACCTGAAAATGTACCGGAGTATTCCGAGGCTTATCGTTTGCGTAAGTTCCTGCGCTATTTCGTACCTATGGCAGATGATGAAATTCCACCGACTTCCCTGTTACGTGAGTTTGTGGGGGGGAGTTCTTTTCATTATTGATTTCCGCAGTCTCTCGGCGGACATTCATGTTGCTGAAGACAGGGGATTCTTTGGGGCTCCGGTCGAAAGGGAATATATCCATTTGCTCAGGCAGAAAACTGGATAGGAGGCTAATATCCCGGCAATGGCATCCACTAAGTAATGTGCCTGAATATAGACTGTGGCCAGTGTCAAAAGGAAGGCGAAAGGCAATAATATGAAGAAGAAACGTTTGCTTTGCGGACGGATCAGATAAAGAAGGATAAAAGTAATCCCGATATGCGAGGAAGGAAAAGCGGCCGTCGGGCGTTCGCCGGAATCCTGAGCCCATTCTACTAAATGACAGAAGAAACCGTCGGCATAGCCCGGCGAGGGTAGCATATCGGTACGATGGTTGAAGTAGGTGCCTAAAGACGGAAATATCCCGTTCTCGACACTTTCCGGACTTACGGCCTGAAAATAGAATTGGGGGCCGGCAACGGGGAGGAAAATATAGACAAGATAAAAGATGAAAAAGGAACACATGACGGTGAATGAGGCTTTCTCGTAACGGTCATTGCGACAGAGAAAGAAGAAAACCATGACGGCCACGATCATGGGATAATAAGAGAAATAACCCATATTTACGGCTTCGGAAAACCAGGGCCATGGACAAAGGCGGCTGAATTCCAATGAAGGCTGGCAACCGAACAGCACTGCATCCCATCGGGCGAATATGTGGTCCAAATTGGGAAACGTCCGGTTGAACTCGTAAGTGTCCGGATACCAGTAGCTGAGCAAAGCCATCTGTGCCGTGATACGGATGAAAGTCATAAGTCTGCGCGGCCAAAGGAGATAGATTCTCCATAATAAGATTGTACCGAGAAAGATGTACAGGCGGTCGGCGAGCATGTCCCAAGGATGGTTCATGTCCGGCCAAAGCACGAACATGGTCAGGGTTGTGAGGATACTGTAGATTATAGCCAGCCATTCAATCGGCCATAAGCCTTTGGATTGATTGTCGTGTCCGGTAAGCCATTGGAAGGATTTTTTCATAGCCATCCCTCCTTTTTATACCAGGCTATCGTTTCTTTGACTCCTCGTGCCAAAGGATATTCGGGACGGAAGTCCAGTTCTTTCACGGCCGGTTGGATGTCGCATTGCCAGTTGCGTTGGCATAGAATGTGAAATTTGTCACGGTTAAGGGTGGTGGTGCGGCCTCGCCATGTGCTGAAACTGCCATTTATGGCGCATACGACACGAAGAAACCATACCGGGGCTTTGATGCGGAGCATGAACGGATGTCCGAGCTCCGTGCGTATCAGGTCGCTGAATTCCGTACTGTGGTATATGTTTCCATCGCTGATGAAAAATTCGCGTCCGATGATATCTTTTACCATGGCAGAGAAAACGGCTTGTACGAGGTCTTTCACGTAAATGAATGTGATTTCCTGCGGACGGTAACCTACGCTGAAGTCCACGTGTTGTTTAATACTTTGCGCCATGACGAAATAGTCTTTTTCACGTGGCCCGTATACGCCGGTGGGACGGAGAATGACATAAGGAAAATCTTTCAAAGACTTGAGATAACGTTCGGCTTCCAACTTGCTTTCCCCGTATGCCGTGTTGGGGCGTGGCGTATCATTTTCCCGTATCGGGGCATATATCCAAGGATTGTCCGAGGTGGCGTGACGTACTGCCTGTTCGCGTATGGCGCCGAACACACTGAGGGAACTGATGAAAATAAAACGCCCGGGCACCATGTCCAGTTCGCGGAGCGTATCGACAAAATGACGTGTACCTTCCGTATTGGTGCGGAAAAAGTCTTCACGTCGGATACATTTGGTGGCTCCGGCTGCATGTACGATGACATCCCAACCTCCGAACTCGGCCTTGCATGCCGCCAGTTGGGAGCGTAGGATTTCAGGATGTTCCATGTCTAATTCAACGAAACGGATTCGGGAATCCTGAAGATAGCTCCGGCTACTGGTGGCACGTATGCCTGCCCACATCGCGTGTCCTTCCGTCAGCCCCTTTTCAACGATAAAACTACCGATGAAGCCGCTGGCTCCTGTTACTAATATTTTCATACGCGTTTGTTCTATTGGTTTTATTCCCTGTAAGTGCCATCGGCACTCTTCACGGGTTCCACATGGATGCCCACATGGGTTTCATTTCCGTATTTTTCTTTCAATTTGTTTTCTATGACCGATGCCTTGGCGTGTGCTTCATACAAAGTCAAATGCCCGTCCATCCGGATGTGCATCTCTATGGCATAATGGTTGCCGATGCGGCGTGTGCGTAAGTTGTGTATGGCCGACACTCCCGGTGTGTTCTCCGTAATGAGGCAGATTTCTTTTTCTATTTCATCCGGCAATGATTTCTCAGTCAGCTCGTCCACACACGGCTTCAAGAGTTGGACGGCTACCTTCATGATGAAGAAACTCACGACCACTGCAGCCATAGGGTCGAGCACACTCCATGATTCACCTAAAACTATAGCCCCTCCGATACCTATGGCTGTTCCGATGGAGGAGAAGGCATCGCTACGGTGATGCCAGGCATTGGCAATGACTGCACTGGAATTGATTTTGCGTCCCACGTGGATGGTGTAACGATATATCAGTTCTTTGGAAACGATGGAAATGATGGCTCCGGCGAAAGCAAGCATGCCCGGGGCGGGAAGACGACCTCCTTGCCATACGGTTTGGATAGCTTGTAGTCCGTTCCAACAGATGCTTGCGCCTACGGCAAAAAGTACGATACCTATTATTGCTGTGGCCAGCGTTTCGTATTTGCCATGGCCGTAATCGTGATTTTTGTCTTGCGGTTTATTGGAAATACGTGTGAAGATGAGTACGACGATGTCTGTTGCAAAATCAGATAATGAATGTACGGCATCCGCTATCATGGCTGCGCTATGCCCCAGAATTCCGGCTATGAATTTGAATATGACTAACAGAAAGTTGACAAAACTTCCTGCCCATGTGACTTGATAGATGGCTTTTTCCCGTTCGGTTAGTTTCATTGGTCTGTTGGCTTATGAAAAAGAAAGAACAAAGATAAGCATTTTCAGAAAAAATAAGAGATAAAAGAGGAGCGGAATGAATAAATATGCTTAACTTGCAGAAAGATTATAGATAACAAACCTCTAAAATATCAGATTTATGGGAAAAACAGGAAAGAAAGGCGGCAAGCGCCTGAAGAAAAAAGAACTGGCGAAAATGTTAATGGAACTTTTTCAAAATAATCCCGCCGAGGTTTACGACATTAAACGTATATTCAGAGACTTGAAACTGGACACTCATCCCGCCAAGTTGCTTTGTATGGACTTGTTGGAAGATTTGGCGATGGATGATTATATAAAAGAAACGGAGAAGCTGCATTTCCGTTTGAATACCACAGGGCAAGTGTTTGAAGCCATATTCAATCGCAAAGCGAACGGTAAAAATACCGTGACCCCGTTGGATGGAGGAGAGCCTGTTCTTGTGGCCGAACGGAACTCTTTGCATGCCATGGGAGGAGACAAGGTGAAAGTGACTTTGTTAGCCCGCAGGAAGCATCATGTACGCGAGGCGCAAGTGGTCGAGATTCTCGAAAGGAGTGACAGGTCGTTTGTCGGAAGATTGGAGGTGCGTAAGGATTTTGCTTTCCTGCTCACCGAGGACCGTACGCTGGCCAACGACATATTTATTCCTAAAAAAGCGTTGAAAGGTGGTAAAAGCGGAGATAAGGCTGTGGTGAAGATTACCGAATGGCCCGAACATGCCAAGAATCCGATTGGTAAGGTCGTGGATATATTGGGGCAGAGTGGAGACAATACCACGGAAATGCACGCCATTTTGGCTGAATACGGTTTACCTTATGCTTATCCCAAGTCCGTAGAAGATGAGGCTGAGAAGATCGACCCGGGTATTACGGCCGAGGAAATCAGGCAGCGTGAGGACCTGCGTGAGGTGACGACATTTACCATCGACCCGAGGGATGCCAAGGATTTTGATGATGCGATTTCCATTCGTAAAACGGATGACGGATTGTGGGAAGTAGGAGTACATATTGCAGACGTCTCGCATTATGTAAAAGAGGGGAGCATCATAGACAAAGAAGCTGTGAAGCGTGCCACCAGCGTGTATCTGGTAGACCGGACGATTCCGATGCTGCCTGAACGTTTGTGTAATTTCATCTGTTCTTTACGTCCGAACGAAGAGAAGTTGACTTATAGTGCCGTTTTCAAGTTGGACGACAAGGCTGTAGTCAAAGACTGGCATCTGGCCCATACGGTCATCAAGAGTGACCGTCGTTTTACGTATGAAGAAGTACAGAAAGTGTTGGAAGACCATAAGGAAGCTTCGCCTGAAGACTATAAGATGCCGGGCGACCATGCGGCAGATCCGAACTTTAACGGGCCGGACGTATTGCCGGCCGAACATTTTGCCACGGAATTGATAACGTTGAATCGTTTGGCCAAACAACTTCGTGCTCGGCGTTTCGAACATGGTTCCATCAATTTCGACCGTAGTGAGGTTCGTTTTGATATAGACGATAAGGGTAAACCGATAGGAGTGTATTTCAAGGTGGCGAAAGATGCGAACAAATTGGTGGAAGAGTTTATGTTGCTGGCTAATCGTACGGTAGCTGAGAGTGTGGGGAAGCAGCCTAAAAATAAAAAGCCCAAGACGCTGCCTTATCGTGTGCATGATTTGCCGGATCAGGACAAGCTGATTAATCTGAGTGAGTTTATTGTGAAATTCGGCTATAAACTGAAGCCGACAGGGGCTAAGGAAGAGGTGGCTAAAGGATTGAATAAGCTATTGACCGACATTCAGGGGAAGAAAGAACAAAATCTGATAGAAACCGTTTCGTTGCGGGCCATGATGAAGGCGCGTTACAGTACGCATAATATCGGACATTACGGGTTGGCATTCGATTACTATACGCATTTCACCTCCCCTATCCGCCGTTATCCAGACGTAATGGTGCATCGGTTGCTGACACGGTATGCCGACGGAGGACGCAGTGCCAGTCAGGACAAGTATGAAGAATTGTGTGAACATTGCAGTGCGATGGAGCAGTTGGCTGCCAGTGCCGAACGTGCCAGTATCAAGTATAAGCAGGTGGAATTCATGAGCGACAAACTGGGGCAAGTGTTTGAAGGAACCGTAAGCGGTGTGACGGAGTTCGGCCTGTATGTGGAAATCAATGAGAATAAATGTGAAGGTATGGTGCCTTTGCGTGATTTGGATGACGATTATTATGAATTCGACGAGCGTAACTACTGCTTGTGGGGACGTAAGTATCATCATCGTTATTCTCTGGGGGATACGGTACAAGTAAAAGTGGCGAAAGCCAATCTGGAAAAGAAGCAGTTGGATTATGCTTTGGTCAGAGAATGAGAGGGCGGAATCCAATCATTTGTCTGAATATATTTGGCATTTTTCGGGTCATACGCTAACTTTGCAACGGAAAACGTCTCATTAAACGTGTATATATGTCACAGAAATTAGTTCAGTCTCAATCTATGCAGCAGGTTCAGACACTGTCCCCACAGCAGGTGTTGCAGGTGCGGTTGCTGGAAATGCCCGTTTCAGAGCTGGAACAACGCGTGAAAAACGAATTGATAGACAACGGAGCGTTGGAAGAAAGTCTGGGAAGTCCCGAGGATGCCGATACGTCTTCAGAAGATGTCTATGACGGAACAGATGCAGAGTCGGCCGGAAGCGAGACTTCCGGGTTGGACGGTGGTCTGCCTTCCGATGAATATCGTCCGGCAGAGGTGCGGCAGGCGATGGATGATTATCGGACTCCGGACGATGTGCCGGATTATCTGTTGCAGGAACGGGGAGGGAAAGACCGTCCGGAAACGATGGACTATGGCGACACGACATCTTTCTATGAGCAGATGACGGAGCAGATGAACGAATGTGACCTGACGCCGCGTGAACAGGAACTGATGGCTTATCTTATCGGTTCGTTGGAAAATGATGGCTTGTTGAAAAAGAAACTTTCCACATTGGCGGACGAATTGGAGATATATGCAGGAATACAAACTACGGAGGTGGAACTGGAAACAGTGTTGGCCCGTTTGCAGACTTTCGATCCTCCCGGTATCGGAGCACGCGATTTGAGAGAGTGTCTTTTGTTACAACTCCGTCGGGACGAACATCGCGGGAGCCGGCAAAAACAGTTGGAGTATGAAATTATCGACAAACTGTTTGATGAATTTACCCATAAACGCTGGGACAGGATTGCCGCTCGTCTGCATTTGACAGAGGCGGAATGCGAACGTTTACAGAGAGATTTGAAGAAGCTCAATCCGCGTCCGGGAAGTGCCATGGGCGAGGTGGTAGGACATAATTACCAACAGATTGTGCCGGACTTTGCCGTAGAGACCGATGACGATGGGGGGATTACCCTTTCGTTCAATAAAGGCGACGTACCGGAGTTGCGTATCAGCCCTTCGTTCATGGAAATCCTTCACCAGGTGGATACCGGGCGTGCCAAGATGAGTCGGCCGGAACGGGAAGCTTTGCAATATACCCGCCAAAAGATAGAAAAAGCACAGGGCTTTATCGAGGCTGTGAAACAGCGTCGGCGTACGTTGACCGCTGTCATGCAGGCTATTATTGATTTGCAGCGTCCTTTCTTTCTGGAAGGAGATGAGACTTTGTTACGCCCGATGATATTGAAGGATGTAGCCGAGCGTACGGGATTGGATATCTCTACCGTATCCCGTGCTGCCAACAGTAAATACGTGGAGACCCATTACGGGACTTATCCGCTCAAATGGTTTTTTAGCGACGGTTATGTGACAGACGATGGGCAGGAGATTGCTACCCGTAAGATTCAGGCCGCTTTGAAGGATTTGGTCGAGGCGGAAGACAAGAAGAAGCCGCTGAGCGATGAGGCATTGACGGCGATGTTGAATGAAAAAGGCTTTCCCATTGCGCGGCGCACGGTGGCCAAATACCGGGAACAACTGGGAATCCCCGTAGCACGGTTAAGAAAATGAAACACAAGGGACTTATTGTAGCGGCTCGTCTGTTGTCGGCAGTGTTCAGACCATATTACATACCGATTGTGGGGTTTGTGGCCTTGTTCACTTTCACGTATCTGAGCCTGTTGCCGTTGCTTTACAAATTGACGGTGGTGGCGATGGTATATGTTTTCACTATATTATTGCCTCGCTTGTGTATTTACGTATATCGTAAGCTGAACGGATGGGCGCCGGTGCAACTGCGTTTGCGGGAGAACCGTGCCATACCTTATATATTGTTCATCCTGTCTTACGTGGCCTGTCTTCATTTGATGTTCCGTATGCACATGCCGCGTTATATGTGCGGTATTTTAGTGTCGGCTTTGCTGATACAGATGGTATGCGTCATTGTGAATGTGTGGTGGAAAATCAGCATGCATTCGGCCGGGGCAGGCGGTGTGATCGGTGCGTTAGTGGCTTATTCGGTACTGTTCATGTTCAATCCTGTTTGGTGGCTGTGTGTTACGGTACTGATATCTGGAGCTGTGGGGACAGCACGTATGTTGCTCCGTCAGCACAGTCTGGCGCAAGTGGTGGCCGGTACCCTCGTGGGAGTGGTTTGCGGTTTTGCCGGTATAATTTTATTATAGAAAACGAGTTCAATTAAAAATTCAGATAAGTCATGAAACCAGTTGTAAGTATTATCATGGGCAGTACGTCCGACCTTCCGGTGATGGAAAAGGCTGCCAAGTTCTTCGATGAGATGGAAATCCCTTTCGAGATGAACGCTTTGTCGGCCCATCGGACACCGGCCGAGGTGGAGGCTTTTGCCAAAGAGGCTGCCGGACGCGGCCTGAAAGTAATTATTGCGGGAGCGGGGATGGCAGCGGCTTTGTCGGGTGTGATAGCGGCCAATACGACATTGCCCGTCATCGGGGTTCCTATCAAGGGGATGTTGGACGGTTTGGATGCCATGCTTTCCATTATTCAGATGCCTCCCGGCATACCGGTGGCTACGGTGGGTGTAAACGGAGCGCAGAATGCCGCCATTCTGGCCGCACAGATGCTGTCGCTGGCTGATGAAGGACTGGCTTTGCGTTTGGCGGGTTATAAAGAAAACCTGAAGCAGAAGATTGTAAAGGCCAATACGGAACTGGCCGATGTGAAGTATAAGTTTAAGTGCAATTAAAGACAGACGGATGAACTTGTTCGATTACCGACGCAGGGAAACCGGTGAAGTGCAGATCGGCGGTAAGCCGTTGGGTGGGAACCATCCGATTCGGGTGCAGAGCATGACGAACACTTCTACGATGGATACCGAGGCCTGTGTGGCTCAGACGTTACGCATTGCCGAAGCCGGAGGAGATTATGTACGTCTGACGACCCAAGGGGTGCGTGAGGCTGAGAACTTGCGGAACATCAACGCCGGTGTACGTGCGGCAGGCTGTGCGGTACCTTTGGTGGCCGACGTGCATTTCAATCCGAAAGTGGCCGACGTGGCAGCTTTGTATGCTGAGAAGGTACGTATCAATCCCGGAAACTATGTGGACGCAGCCCGTACGTTCAAGCATCTTGAATATACGGACGAGGAGTATGCGCAGGAGTTGAAAAAGATAGAGGAGCGTTTCGTTCCTTTCTTACGCATTTGCCGTGAGAACCATACGGCCATCCGCATCGGTGTGAACCACGGTTCGTTGAGCGACCGCATCATGAGCCGCTATGGAGATACGCCGGAAGGTATTGTGGAGAGTTGCATGGAGTTCCTGCGCATTTGTGTGAAGGAAGATTTCAAGGACGTGGTGGTGTCCATCAAAGCCAGCAACACGGTGGTGATGGTACGTAGTGTGCGTTTGTTGGTCGATGCCATGGAGCGTGAAGGAATGCGTTTTCCTTTGCATTTGGGTGTGACCGAAGCCGGCGACGGTGAGGACGGACGTATCAAGAGTGCCGTAGGCATCGGGGCTTTGTTGGCAGACGGTATCGGTGATACGGTCCGTGTGTCATTGAGCGAAGCTCCGGAGGCTGAAATTCCGGTGGCACGTAAGTTGGTGGATTATGTGCTCCGTCGGGACGGTGCCATGATGATACCGGCAGCCGAAGCGGAGGATTTCGATTACTTGAACCCCGTACGGCGGAAAACGCGAGCCGTGCGTAATATCGGAGGAGACCATGTGCCTGTTGTCATAGCCGACCGTATGGACTTGGCTGCTTCCGGCAGATTGAAAGGTTTCAAGGCTCATCCCGATTTTCGTCCCGACTACATTTATTGCGGCCGTAATCTGCCTCCCGTGGAAGAGCGTGAGGGGGATTATATCGTGGATGCGGATGTCTGGACCGGTGAATCCGGTACGTATCCGGCTTTTCCTTATAATATGCTGCCTTTCATGAGCCAGTGTACAGCCGATTTGAAGTTTCTTTTCCTTTCATACGGAGCTTTGAATGAAGAAGTGCGTGCCTGCCTGAAATATCATCCGGAGGTGGTGGTGATTTCTCAAAGCAACCATCAGAACCGTTTGGGCGAGCATCGTGCTTTGGTGCACGAACTGACGCGTGAAGGTTTGCAGAACCCCGTGGTCATTTTCCAGCAGTACGCCCACGGGCAGGAGGAAAAGGAGGATTTCCAGATAGAGAGTGCAGCCGACATGGGAGCCTTGCTCTTCGACGGTCTTTGCGATGGCCTGTACCTATATAATAATGGTACGTTGGAGCATCGCGATATAGACGCCACCGCATTCGGCATCCTTCAGGCTGCCCGTTTGCGGACGACCAAGACGGAATATATCTCTTGTCCCGGTTGCGGGCGTACGCTCTACGACCTGCAAGACACGATAGCCCATATTAAGGCGGCCACCGGGCATCTGAAAGGCCTGAAGATTGGCATCATGGGCTGTATCGTGAACGGTCCCGGCGAGATGGCGGATGCCGATTACGGTTATGTGGGGGCTGCGCGCGGTAAAGTCAGCTTGTATAAGAAAAAAGAATGTGTGGAGCGGAACATTCCGGCGGAAGAAGCTGTGGAGAAACTGCTCCGTCTGATCCGGGAAAACGGAGACGACCCGGAATATGTATCATAGACCATCAAATACTTTGATTATGGAACAAAAATTATTTATCTATAATACGCTTTCCCGTAAAAAGGAAGAGTTCAAACCCATCACGCCGGGTCGTGTCGGGATGTATGTCTGCGGGCCGACAGTATATGGGGATGCCCATCTGGGACATGCCCGTCCGGCCATTACGTTCGACCTGCTGTTCCGTTACTTGCAGCATATCGGTTATAAGGTACGCTATGTGCGTAATATTACGGATGTGGGGCATTTGGAGCACGATGCCGACGAAGGCGAAGATAAAATTGCCAAGAAGGCTCGTTTGGAGGAGTTGGAGCCGATGGAGGTGGCACAATACTACACGAACCGTTTCCATGCGGCCATGGAGGCCCTGAATGTGTTGCCGCCCAGCATCGAACCGCATGCCACCGGGCATATCATCGAGCAGATAGAACTGGTAAAGGAAATCCTGGATAACGGTTATGCCTACGTCAGTGAGGGCAGCGTGTACTTCGATGTGGAGAAATATAACAAGGCGCATCATTACGGCAAGCTTTCCGGACGCAATCTGGAGGATGTCATCAACAACTCCCGGGCTTTGGACGGCGTGGGAGAGAAGCATAACCAAGTGGATTTCGCTTTATGGAAGTGTGCCCAGCCGCAACATATCATGCGTTGGCCCAGTCCGTGGAGCAACGGTTTCCCTGGTTGGCATTGCGAGTGTACGGCCATGGGTCGCAAGTACTTGGGCGACCATTTCGACATCCACGGTGGAGGAATGGACCTGATTTTCCCACACCATGAGTGTGAAATCGCACAAGCCGTGGCCAGCCAGGGCAGCGACATGGTGAACTATTGGATGCACAACAACATGATTACCATCAACGGGCAGAAGATGGGCAAGAGTCTGGGTAATTTCATTACTTTGGCACAGTTCTTCAGCGGTGAGCACGAAAGCCTGACGCAGGCTTACAGTCCGATGACCATCCGTTTCTTCATTCTTCAGGCTCATTATCGCAGTACGGTGGATTTCAGTAATGAAGCCTTGCAGGCCAGTGAGAAAGGATTGGCCCGTCTGATGGAAGGTATAGTCAATCTGAAGCGGATTACCCCGACAGCGGGTGGCAGTGTAGAGATGGCGTATGTGGACGAACTTCGCCGGAAGTGCTACGAGGCGATGAACGACGACCTGAATTCACCCATCGTCATCAGCCACTTGTTCGATGCCTGCCGTGTCATCAACACGGTGGTAGACCAAAAAGCTACGATGGCCGGTGATGTATTGGCCGCCTTGACCGAAGTGTTCCATACCTTTGCTTTCGACATTCTCGGTTTGCAAGAAGAGACGGGAGGCGGAAGCGGACGTGAAGAAGCTTTCGGCAAAGTGGTGGATATGCTTTTGGAACAGCGTATGATAGCCAAAGCCAATAAGGATTGGGCTACCAGTGATAAAATCCGCGATAACCTGGCCGCTTTGGGCTTTGAGGTGAAAGATACGAAAGACGGTTTTACCTGGAAGCTGAATAAGTAAATCCGGGTCTTCTTTTCCGGTTAAGCCGGATGGATAGGAATTGCGCACGTAAGGGGGATACCTTTACGTGCGTAGTTTATTTTGCAGGCCGATAGCTTGGGGGATTGTTTCGTTGGCGGAGTATTCCGCCTTGCCGGAACGGTCTGGATATGGAAAGGGGCAGCCCTTCCTTGGACTGCCCCAAAAACGGGAAACGTCTTGTAGTTCCGTTCCTCTTCGAATGGGAAACCTTAAAACTCGTTACCCCAGATGTCTGTGAACTTGTCCATGTTGGTCAACACGTCGATGTGCTCATCTGCAGGACTTTCGGAACGGGAGAGTGCCATCATCTGGTCGGTTTCCACATTGCATATTGAAATCTCTGGTTGGATATATTTGCTCTTTTCCATAATCTTTTCCATTGTTTTTTGTTTTTCAGATGTTCGGTTTATTTTACGGCTTTCTTCGTGCCGTTTACGATGTAGATGCCTTTGGAAAGGCCTTCGAGAGCCTGACCTAACTTCACATTCTCGCGTACAAGTATGCCGTTGAGGTCGTACACGTTCACCAAGGCGTCTTCTGCCACGATTCCGTTGATGCCGGTTTCGATGCCCGGGAGAAGCAGAGCCACGATGTTGGCTTCGGCCACGTCGGCATTGATGTAGGCACGGTAAGGCTTGATGGTGGGTTCGCTGCCCGCGGCCACCTTGTAGAATCCTACTTTACCCTCTTGGTTCTGGAGTACGTAAGTGTTGGCAACGGCTTTTTGCTGTGTGAAGGTACCCGTCATCAGTCCGGCTGCATATTGGTCTTGCAGGGCCATACCGTAGTCGGAGAAGTCGTGAGTGTCCCCGTCCTTGCCTTTTACGATGTACGGCGTGTGTGCCTCGATGCTTTCAGCTTTCTCCAAGACCAATGCCGTGGATGTTCCTACCGGAACTTCTGTACCCGTGCAACTGTACACCTCGAAGCCTTCCGGGATTTCTGCGTCGAACGGCAGGATGAGCGTGCACCAACCCGCAGCCGTGATGGACAAGGGTACGTTGGCTTTTTCCGCTTTCACGAGAGACAGGTCGGAAAGATTGTTCGTGGTGAAGAAGCCGTCATCGCTTGTACTTCCGATGTTGCTGCCATGGAGGGTATTTTTCAGTTTGTACACACCTTCACCAGCCAAGCTGATTTCGAACGGTAATGCTTTTTCGGCTTCTTTCGTTGCGCGGATACGATCATGCCGTGTGCTCACGTTGCCCCCGTCCATATATCCGGCCAAGGCTTGTGTGCTAAAGTAGCGGGTGTTGCCCTCTTCGTCGATGAAGCTGATCGTGTATTGGTTCTTTTGTCCCTCCACCGGAGTAAACTTGAGAGCCTGCGCGTAGTTAGCATTCACGATGTGGTACCATTTCAGGTCATATTCTCCGTCCTCAGCCTTGGCTTCGTTGTAAACCGGAGACACAGCGTTGTTCTTATATCCGAAACCTTCCGAGATGTTGGCGATGCAGAAGAGTTCGCCTTCCTTCGGGGCATTGAGTGTCGGGTGCTTCAATGCTTGTATCGCTTCTTCCAAGGCCTTGGTGGCTGCTTCTATCTCATCGACTTTTTCTGATGATTCGTAGATGCCGTTGGCTTCGTCAAAGACTTTGTCGAATACATCTATGGCCGTTTCCGGGATTTGGAAAGCTTCCGTGCCCACGTTGGTTTCGGTATCCATGCTGCCGGCTTCCTCTAATTTGGCATGGAGTGCTTCTTTGGCTTTGGCAGAAGCTTCTGCGTCAGTCAGTTTGGAGAGGTATTGCAGTTGGATGTTGGTGATTCCGGTCCAATTCGCATCTGTTGTGTTCAAGCCGACAGTCAGTTTGCCTTCGTCCACGATGACATCTTCTATCGTAGGATTCGTGAACAAGGCAGTGCTGTTGTCCATTTTCACTTCCTTGTCGTTGCTCGTGAAACTAGTGTTTCCATTAACCGTAGTGAAGGCGTATGCTGAAACCTTATAGTGTCCGTTGGGGAGCTCGTTGCGTGTATAGGTGATAGTGGCCGTGTAATTTTTGCCGTCCCAAGCTTCCATGAATCCAGTTTTCTGCAAGTCGCCGTTGTTTTTTTCTGCCGAGTTCTTGTATGTGAAATTCTGGATGTTGCCTTCGGTTACGTTTTTGCTCCATCCGTTGTCCGAGTTGTTGGCCTCGTTCATGAGAAAGGTGTAGTCGAAAGGATAACCCGTTTCAGGTTCTGCACTCAGTACGTAGGTTTCACATGCTGTCTGCAAGGCCTGGGTGGCTTCTTGGATGGCTTCAGCCGTGGTGGCCGCATCTAAGGCTGCCTGGGCATCGCTCATGGCCTTTTGGAATGCCTGTTTTACACTTTCTTCTGCGCTTGAGTGTCCGGCATAGCCTTGGCAGGTTGCCATGAGGGTTTTGAATGCTTCGGTGGCCGGTGCTGTTTCTTCTGCCAACGCAATGGCTTGGGTCAGTGCGGCAATGGCTGCGTTCAGGCTTTCTTCCGTGGGTTGGGCATTATCCCCCTGGGTGATGGCTGCATTTACGATGGCTGCAATGCCTTTGGGGCAGTTCTCCACGTATGCCTTAGCCTCCTCTATCTTTTCTTTCAGTGTGGCTTGCAGTTGTTCTATGCTGGCAGCTCCCAAGTACTGCAATTTGAAATTCTTGAAAGACACCCAGTTGAAATTGGCGTTGGCCACTTTTATACCGAAAGTCAGTACGCCGTCTGTCCCTACCGTGCCTTTCACTGTATATGTACCGTAAACGCCGTTAGTACAGGGATTTCCGTTGCAAGCATTCGTGCTACCTTCGTTGGCATAAAGTGTGGCTCCGGATGGGGTATCTCCTCCGGCTTCGTTCAGTACACGAATCAAGCCGCTTACTTCGTAAATACCCGGTATCAGATGGTTGACTGTATGGCTGATGGTGGCGTTTGCAGCCTTGTTTTCTTTTCCTACGTGGTCTTGGATGAAAGGAGTCGTCATGCCGCTTCCGTCTTTTTCACCTTCTGTAGACCAAGTGTTGACTTGGAATGTATTTCCTCCTTCGATATTCCAACCACCGAGGGCATAATAGTTGGAAGTGGTAATCAGACCGCTCACATCCATGGGCTTGTTTTCGCTTACGTTCTCTATTTGATAGAGGCGCAGGTTGTCCCAAGCGATGTCCGAACGTCCGCTGTTTTTCATGTTCTGTACGAGGGAAATGGTTACGGTGGTGGGTTCCGTCACGGTGAACATCGTGCCTAATTCATTCCATGCAGCGTTGACCATGTAAGGGTCAGAATTGCTTGTTAATGTGGAATAAGCACGTCTTACAGCGGTATTTTCGCCTAAAAGTTCGTTGGTTGCATTTTCTGCTTTTATTCCAATTGTTGTTCCGCTTTTACTGGCATCATTGTTATTAGAAAAATCTGCAGCTTTGTAATCGATGACAGCATAATATGTGCCTATTGGGAGATTCTTTGAAGTTGAGGTTTTTAGTTCAGAACCGTCTACATTTCCCCAACCTTGTCGATTAAAGTAGTAGAATTCTCCTTGGCTTGGCTTTATTATACCATTTGCTGGTATTCCTGTCGATGAACCACTGGCTTCACTTTCTACTTGATAGTTACTAAACTGATTGTCCAAAAGTTTAGAGATTTCCCATCCGTACAGACCGCTTTCCAACTTTGTTTTTACCGCCACGTCAGTTGTTCCGTCCGCAGCTTTTAAAGTCTCAAAAGACGGATTGACGAGATACTCCTTAGTGACATCAGTCTGGGCTTGTGCGATGCCCAATGCAGAGCAGAAAGCCAATGCACTTAGTACTTGTTTTCTCATTTGATTTAGAAATTAGTTAATGTTTTATATGAAACTCTCTATAGGTATTCGTTTTAGGTTGTGATGAGGCTGTTTTTCCGGCGTGTTTTTCAGTCGCTCTCTTAGGAAGAGATAAACCGTCTGTGTTAGTATGTTTATATATAATGAATTATAAAGAAGAGAGTATTGTATCATCAAACATTGTGTACGCAAACGAAAACAAAATTATGAGGAGAAATACGAAAAAAATGTCCCGATTTATTGCTTATATCATTGTAAATCCATACATTTGCAGCGGTGACACTTAAATTCTTGCCAATATCGGTTTATCTCTTCCTAAGAGATAAACCGTTTTCATCTCCGCTTGAAAATATTTAGCCATGTAGGGGCATGTTCATGAAATGAAATGTCTTCTTTCGGCTATTGAAGACCGTTTTAGAGAGTAGGCGATAAGTCCGGGATTTACAAATTGACAGAATGTTAAAGAGACTGGTGCGAGATTCGCGTATTTGTGGACGAGGTGGAGGGGAGCGCGGAAAACACGAGTATTTCGGGGGCGGGGTATTGACATTCGGGACGGTTTCGGTCATAATGGCTTACAAGGCACGGGGCAGTATGCGGTACACGGTTTACAAAACGGACTCTCAAGTTAGTGCAGCGGGGAAAACGCTTACTTTTTGATTCCGGCTTTAACGTTCCGGGAACGGGGCAACGGGAAAGAAAAATCCGTTCTCGGCAGGCCGGACAGACACTTTCAGGGCATTTTCAGGGCAAAAAACAGGGATTAAAAAATCGTTTGCCGCAGATTGAAATCTCTCTTTCAGCCCAACGAAAAATTATTCGGCTGAGAAAAATCGGGAAAATGGGGCGGAAATGCTTCCATATGGCAGTTCCGTCAATTCCTTTTTAAGGAATACCGTTTTAAATAGTCCATTCCATCTGTCTTTGCCGTGCGGATAAAACATCTGAAAACTATCATTTTGCACGGCGTTACGGGAATGTATAATCAAAATGAATGTTTAAGCATCCGTTGGGGTGAAGGCAAAAAGGTGCGGATGACTGCCCTATGGTGCAGGGCAACCATCCGCGTGGAACGTCCGTTTGCGGGAAAATCCCGGACGGGGGTTAGCAATACATATTCACGATGGCCTCGTAGAGTTCCTGCTTGCCGCTGGTCTGGGCCGGTTCGCCTTGGGTCTTGGCGTATGTCACTACGTCTTCGAGCGAAAGCTTACCTTCTTCGAACTCCTTGCCCTTGCCGGTATCGAAGCTGGCATAACGGTCGGCTACCATTTGTTTGATGGGTGATTTCTCCAACAGTTCGGCGGCGTTCTCCAAGGCACGTGCCATGGCATCCATACCGGCGATGTGGGCGATGAAGATGTCTTCCAAGTCGGTAGAGTTACGACGGGTCTTGGCGTCGAAGTTCGTACCGCCGTTACCAAAGCCGCCGTTGCGGATGATTTGCATCATGGCTTGGATGAGTTCGTAGTTGTCGATGGGGAACTGGTCGGTATCCCATCCGTTCTGGTAGTCACCACGGTTGGCGTCAATGGAACCCAACATGCCTGCGTCTACGGCGCAAGCCAGTTCGTGTTCGAACGTGTGTCCGGCCAATGTGGCATGGTTCACCTCGATGTTCACCTTGAAGTCCTTCTCCAAGCCGTGTGCACGCAAGAAACCGATAACCGTTTCCGTGTCCACGTCGTACTGGTGCTTGGTCGGTTCCATCGGTTTCGGCTCGATGAGGAACGTGCCTTTGAAGCCTTTGGCGCGGGCGTAGTCGCGGGCGGCCTTCAGCATCTGTGCCAGATGTTCCTTTTCACGCTTCATGTCGGTGTTCAGCAAGCTCATGTAGCCTTCGCGTCCGCCCCAGAACACGTAGTTGCTTCCGCCCAGTTCGATGGTGGCGTCGATGGCGTTCTTGATTTGTACGGCTGCGCGTGCCACCACGTTGAAATCCGGGTTGGTGGCTGCACCGTTCATATAGCGTTCGTGTCCGAATACGTTGGCCGTACCCCAAAGGTTCTTGATGCCCGTAGCCTGCATCTTTTCCTTGATATAAGCCACGATGGCCTTCATGTTGGCTTCATATTCCTCGATGGAATTGCCTTCGGAGATGAGGTCCACGTCGTGGAAGCAGAAATATTCGATACCCAGTTTCTCCATGATTTCAAAACCGGCGTCAGCCTTCTGTTTGGCAACGGTCAGGGCATCGGCGCCCTGGTTCCAGGGGAACGTCTTCGTGCCGCCACCGAACTGGTCGCCGCCTTCTGCGCAAAGGGTGTGCCACCAAGCCATGGCAAATTTCAACCAGTCTTTCATCTTCTTACCCATGATGACCTTTTCGGCATCATAATAGCGGTATGCCAATGGGTTTTTGCTCTCTTTTCCTTCGAATTTAATCTTTCCGATACTCGGAAAATACTCTTTCTGTGCCATAATTTTCTTCGTTTAAAATAAGGTTTATGAAAATAATTTTGAATTTAATGGATTTGTTCGATGCTTCGGAGTACGTTTAACCAACGTTGGTAAGCCTCTTCGTAGGCCGGTTGCAAGGCGGTATCCGGATCGATGACCTTCAGCCGTTCGAGCGAGGAGAACGCTTCGCGGTTGTCTTTATAGATACCTGCGCCTATGCCCGCTCCTTTGGCCGCACCTACGGAGCCGTCTGTCTCATACAGCTCGATGATGGCACCCGTCACTCCTGCCAATGTGTTGCGGAAGAGGGGGCTGAGGAACATATTGGCTTGTCCGGCGTGGATTTTGTTCACATCCATGCCCATGCCTTTCATCACGTCGATGCCGTAGCGGAAAGAGAAGACAATGCCTTCCTGGGCGGCGCGCACGATGTGGTTGCGGCCATGGATATTGAAATTGATACCATGCACGGCGCAGCCCGTTTCCTTGTTTTGCATGACACGTTCGGCTCCGTTGCCGAAAGGAATGATGCTGAGGCCTTCGCTGCCCACGGGCACGTTCTCGGCCATGCGGTTCATCTCTTCGTAGCTGCATCCTTCGGGTACGACATTACGGCGCACCCATGAATTCAGGATACCGGTGCCGTTGATGCAAAGCAATACGCCGAGGCGCGTCTGTTCCGTGGCGGGGAATGCCGCGCGGTTGTAAGTCCCTGCGGCGTGGTTGACGTGGGCGAAAGTGTTGACACGCGAGAGCGGGTCGTAATTCACCGTTCCGTTCACGCCATACACTACGCCCGAAGTGCCGGCCGTAGAAGCGATTTCACCGGGATTGAACACGTTGAGCGAAAGGGCATTGTTTGGTTGGTCGCCCGCACGGTAAGTCACGGGTATGCCGGCCTTGATGCCTAACTCTTCGGCTACGGTCTCCGTCACCCGTCCCTGTTCGCTGAAGGTGGGGCGTATTTCGGGAATCAGGTCCATGCTGAAGCCGTAGTATTCCATCAGCTCCTTGCAGACGCAGTTGTGCTTGAAGTCCCAGAACATGCCTTCCGAGAGCCCGGAGACGGTGGTGCACGCCGTACCCGTCAGCCTCATGGCAATGTAGTCGCCGGGCAGCATGACCTTGTCTATTTTCTCATATACCTCCGGTTCGTGTTCCTTCACCCATGCCAGTTTGCTGGCGGTGAAGTTGCCCGGTGAGTTCAGCAGGTGGCTCAGGCAAAAGTCTGCGCCCAACGTTTCCATGGCTTTTTGCCCGTAGGGGACAGCCCGGGAGTCGCACCAGATGATGGCCGGGCGCAGGGCTTTTTGTGTGCGGTCTACACATACCAAGCCGTGCATCTGGTAACTGATACCGATGGCGGCCAGCCCTTCTTTCAGGGCGGATACCGGCCGGCCGGCCTTTTCGGCGGTAGCGGCCATGGCTTCGGCCGTGGCACTTTTCAGGTAGTTCCACCACGATTCGGGTTCTTGTTCCGCCCACCCGGCCTTCAGGCTCAGGATGGGAGCTTCCTGCTTGGGGTAAAAGGCTGTGCTCAACGTCTTTCCGGTTTGCGCGTCCACCACACAAGCCTTGACCGAAGAGCTGCCTATGTCATATCCTATCAAATACATAACAACAGATGTGTTTTTGTTTAACGGTATTGTTGATAGGTGCAAATATAAGTGAGTTTTCCCGTCGGCGGTTCGTCCGGAGGTTAAAAAAATCTTGTGTCGGGACGGGAAAAGCGGTTTTTCTGATTTATATCAGATTTATAGGCTTCGGGCGTTTTGTACTTGAATGAAAAAACCGTATCTTCGTCATACGGATTGTAAAGATGCAGAGCTGGATATGGAAAAGGGTTTGACCGCAGACAAGATACCGTCTTTTGCCACATTGTCCGACGAGGAACGCCGGGCGTTGTCGGATATTCTGGTCGTGCAGAAAGTCCGGAAGAAACAGATGGTAGTGAAAGACGGGCAGGTATGTCATTACATGTTTTATGTGTGCAAAGGATTGTTGCGCCAGTTCTATTTCAAAAACGGGCGTGAAATCACGGAGCATTTCACTTGCGAGGGCAACATTGCCTATTGTATAGAAAGCATTTTCAAGAACAAACCGTCGCACTTGATGATGGAAGCATTGGAAAACAGCGAGTTGTGCCTCATACCGTACGCCGGTCTGGTGGAGCTTTCCTTATTATATAAAGGTATAGCCGAATGGTTGCGTCATTTTCTGGAAAACAATCTGATTCTGCATCAGGTGAAAGCCGATTCATGGCGTTTCGAATCGGCCCGCGAACGCTACGAACGCTTTTTGAGAGAATTCCCTACGGTGGCAGGCAGGGCCTCGGTCAACGACATGGCGTCTTACCTGCTGATGACTCCCGAGTCATTGAGCCGGGTACGTTCGGCGGTGTCGAATGTGGCAGGGAAAAAATCGGGTTATATTCAAAAAATAGAAGAAGAATGAAAAGAACATTTGAAGAGGCGTTGGAGCATCGCCGTAGTTATTACTCCATAGGAAGCAGTTCGCCCGTGTCGGACGAAGAGCTCATACGTGTGGTCCGTCAGGCAGTGAAACACGTTCCGTCGGCATTCAACTCACAATCGACGAGAATCGTGTTGTTGTTGGGCGACGAGCACAAAAAACTTTGGGATATCGTGAAAGATACCTTGAAAGCGCGTATTCTGGCCGAGGCTTTTGTCAAGACGGAGGCTAAGATTGACGGTTGTTTTGCCAGTGGCCACGGTACGGTGTTATATTTTGAAGACATGTCTGTGGTAAGAGGGTTGCAGGATGCTTTTCCTTCTTACAAGGATAATTTTCCGACGTGGGCCCAACATACTTCTGCAATGCACCAGTTTGCCATTTGGGCGATGTTGGAAGAACGGGGATTGGGAGCTTCCCTTCAACATTATAATCCTTTGATAGACGAGGAAGTCCGCCGTACATGGGAGTTGCCTGAAGATTGGATGCTGATAGCGGAAATGCCTTTCGGGGTCCCGACCGGTGAACCGGGAGACAAGGATTTTGGAGACGTGGACAAGCGCATGAAGGTTTTCCGCTGAGGAGGCCTTCTACAGCGGTCTGTAATTTACCATAATCGTTGTTTTCCATCTACCATTTCAAAGATTCGTTCATCATTTCCACGTGAATGGTTACGAAGATAGAGTAATGCTCCTTCGGGAGCATTATAATTCATGGAGGTATATGGATTGCCATCGAATAGGTTTGGGAATTGGTTGACAAAATCGCAGGATATGATACCCTTGGGACTTATGAGTCTGCCCTGCAAGGATAGGCTGTCGTATGTTGTTTCGTACAAAGCCAACTCGGCTATGTGGCAATAACACTTTTCCGGTCCGTAGTATCGGATGTAGCGGTAAGTTTTCTTTGTCGGAAGGTATGCTGTATTGTGTGTACAGGCGCTGTGTTATTCTCTTTCTATCAGCCCTTCGTCTTCCAGAATCTTCTTGTATTGCAAATAATCGTATAGTTTCTGTTCCCAAATCTTCGGGTCATCTTCGTTCTCATCCGGAGAGGGTACAGTACACTCCTTTTCCCGTATGACGTGCGATGGGGCATCAACTTCTTCAGGTGTGATTTCTATGACTTCGATTTCCACTTCATCTCCTACATGGATGTCTCCTCCATGCCAACTCCAGTTCTCGCTTTCGTTGGTATATCCGGACGGACACCATATCGCTCCCCACCAACGGGAAAACTCAAAGGAAATGGTACATCCTTCAGGTAAACCGACTTTGTGGGTTTGATTGCCCCATGTCGTACCTTTGACGATAAATCCTTTCATATTATTGGTCTATTTGATAAGCCCCTTTTCTTTTAGTTCGGCTTTAAGCTGCTCGTAGCGTGCTTTCATCTTTTTCCTGTCACTTTGTTGAGTGGTAAGTGGTTGTGACGTTTGCTCCGTTTCCACGATGCGTATTTTGATTTTATCTCCTATTTGCAAAGGGTGGTCTATCCATGTGTACCTCTCTTTGAAGTTACTACCGGCTGCCACCATCCTGTTACCGGTTTTTCTTCCGCATGATATGAAGATATAGGCGAAATTGTAAGTACCGATGGTGACGGCTTCTTTTTCGTTGATTTGGATTTCTGCTCCTATCATAAAAACTTGTCTTTATATCAACCCTTCGTCTTCCAAAACTTTCTTAAGCTTTTGGTAAGTCTTTAACTTGAATTGCCAATTCTCAGGAGAATCATCCGTTTCTTGAGGATTGGGGCAGGTGTGCGGGTATTTAAGTACGGGCGGTGTCGCTTCATCGAATTCCGCAAACTCTATTTCTATTTTGTCTCCCACATGCAATTCACCGCCTTTCCAAATCCAATGCCGTTCTTCTTTAAGGTTGTAACCTCCGATGCTCCAAAAGCAATATTTGTCTCGTTCCATAGCATTGACCGCGATGCCGACTCCGCCATCGGGCATACCTATTTTGCAAGTCTCACCGTTCCAAGTGGTGCTTTTTACAATCAATCCTTTCATTGTTTCAGTCTTCTTTTGCGATTAAACCTTTTTCTTCCAGTTCCTTTTTAAGTTGTTCGTAGCGTGCCAACATCTCTTTACGGTCCTGTTTTTCGGTTTTTACAGGGGGAGATGGGTTTGGGCTTTCCACGATTTGGATTTTCACTTTGTCTCCTTGGCGCGGAACGACACTGATCCAATGGTAACTGTTGGAGTAATCAAGTCCATGTGCATAGATATAACCCGTGTCGTCTTGCCTCATCGCCGTATCAAGCAGAACAAAAGAAAAATTCTCTGCCGCGACCGTGACGGGAGTATCGTTATTGATTTGAATTTCTAGTCCGAGCATAGTGGGGATATATTGTTTTTTATTTTGCAAAGATACATTTTCCATCGGGAGTCAGACCTTCTGCCGATATATAAATATCTTTGCAGTTGGAATTGTTGTAGAATTCTATAGTTGCAGTACCATTATCGTCTGTTTTTACATTGGGTGCCCAGTAAAGTGTGCGCCGGAAATCCTCCATGGGGGGAAGTTCGCCATAGTTGTTCATTTCGAAAATCGATGGTTTGTTGTATCCTTGGAAATAAGTATATCTGGTTCCCTTTTCCATCTTCCGTTTGGGGGTATTGTGTGTGTAGACGAAGATGGTAACGTGGTTCCGTAGGTCCGGATGGAAATAAAAGGAACGGCTGGCTTCTTCATTTTCGGTGATGTACACAGATTTGGCTTCATTCAGGAAATACGGGAACGGTTCTATGGTGGAACGATTGAGGGTATCCGTATTTGTGGTATCGTCATGGGTGGTCTTATAGAACATATTGTTCAGAATCCATACGATGTTTCTGTTTTTATATCTTAAATCGGACTGGTCTCCCGGAGAAGCCAGCCATCCGGGAGTCCCTTCTATGAAGGGGTTCCTTTCAAGTAGCCACTCGTCAAATCCCGGAATGTCTTTTCCTTTGTCCAATATGTCGTCTGTTTCTTCGTCGCAATCGTAGTAGATGTCTGCCCAATACATTCCTCTTTTTTCTGATTGCCATGCCGCCTTGGCTCCTTCGGAATAATGCCGTCTGGCTTTTACTTTGACTGTGGGCAAAGCATGTAGTTTTTCCGTGATAGGAACGTGGACATGGACGGCGGAGTCATAAGTGGCTTGGAAACGCAAGTTAGGAGCGGGCAAGGGAAGTGCTTCGCATTCGTACGGGGAAAGCTTCCGCTTGTCCGGGCTGAACCGCCTGTCGATGCCGATGAAATATTTTCTTTTCTTTTTTTCCACTTCCGCCGTAATGTGCATGTTCCATTCCCCGTAAAGGTCGGGGAGGTCGAAGCCGTAGAATCCTGTGCTGTCGGTTTGTGTCTCTCCATATTGGATACCGTTGTTTCCGTATAATACGGCTTTCAGGGGGATGTGGTTTATCGGCAGAGATTTGCCGAGGGCTTTGATTCTCCCGAACAGGTATAGTTTGTCTTCAATGGGTTGTATCTCTTTTCCAAAGTCTTTCTGATACGTCATGAGTTTCCAGTCATACCGCCTCCAACCTTGCGTCATCATCAACAGGTCGGCTGCCTTGCGGTGTGTGGAGTCGTCGCTTTCGAAGTAATATTCCGGATGGCGGATATATCCTTTGACTTCTGAAGACAATAACAAGTAACTTTTTATGTGGCCTTGGTTTCCGTTTCCCATGGTGGCCGCGTCCATGGCAGAAAAGGAGAACGAGGCGTGTGGTTGTGTTTGCACCCTAAGTTTGATTAACCCGTATGGGGATAATGACGGAGTTTCCGTTGTTATCCGTATGCTGTCTGTTTCATGCGGATGGGGGTAAATGAAAAACAGCCGTTCGCTGAGAATCTGCCCTTGGCTGTCGAAGACGGTCAGTTGGTTTACCCCTTCGGGCAGGCTGTCGCGGTGGAACTTCATTTGGAAGCCTTCCCTTATGGTCAGTGTGTCGCATGTGGAAAGTTTTCCGTAATGTATGAGGGAATATCCCAACAACCGGTTCTTTATGCTTTCCGTGCCGTGGAGGTCCACGGTCACTTCATCTCCTGCCATACCATTGAGGGACATGACGCACCCCTCCTTTTCCGCTTGGGGCAATGAGAATGTTTGTTCATGGCCATTGGGTTCCGTTAAATGGAGTTGAAAAGTAGATTCGTCGGGCAAGATATCAAAGACACTCCGTCCTTCATTGTCCGTTTGGATGTGGCACAAGGTGTTCCCATCTTTATCTGTGACTTTTCCTTCCGTCCGGATATATTTCCCGTTTTCGTCTGTTACGAGGAAAGCCACTTTGCTTTTCAATCCTTTGACCAGTTTGCCTCCCTCCGGGTAGAAACTTACGTTCAGTTTTTCGGTGGGCTGTATGCTTGTTTCTCTGTAATCCGGCAGCCTATGCCGATAGTTTCTTGAGTCTATGATTTTCCGGTTGTAATTTCCCGGACTGTCAGGTTTACGGAAAATGGGAAAAACGTGCGAAAAGATGTCGGTGTTTCCCCAGTTGGTCATATAGCGTGTATAGGCTCGTACTTCATAGAAGTCCGAGCCGTATATACTGTCAAGTGTGATGTCTCCGTAGGTCTGTCCGTGGTCGTCGATTTTAAGTTTCTTTTTTTTATTACTTCTCCACTCGGATTGACCAATTCCACGTAAAGCACCCTGCTGATATCCGTTGGTTTACAGTCATAAGCTCTTGTCACGTATGCCTTGAACCATATCTTTTCCCCTAAGAAATATCCGGTATTGTCGAAATGCAAGTAAACTTTTTCTTGCATTAAATTCTTTCCGGACAACATGAGGCGTCCCATGTAAGTGAGGAGGCTGTCGCTTGTGGTTAAGCCCTTTGCTTTGTCTTGTGCATGGCTGTGGATATATGTAAAAACAAAAATCGGTATAAGTAACAAGAGTTTATGAATCATAATGGACGTGTTTAGTGAATGTTTTTTTGACCTCTCTGCTTATTCATAACATTCTTTTTTATTGGTTTACAAAGGCAAAGCTATTTCTTTTTGGTGAGTTGTACAACAGGCGGTAACAAGCTTGCGACATAGTGAAAAGCATTCGTTACATTTAACTGTAATTAGGCTTATGTAGAAGGTGGATGGCGGAATGAAGTGAAGGAGGGAAAGAAAAAGAGGATGCACTTCATTTGTGGTGCATCCTCTTTAGGAAATTTATTTAATAATAGCCGTTTGCGGATTACGTACTCCTTTGGCTTCCGTGAGGAAAGCTTTGGCGCTTCCGAAACGTAAGTACATGTCCAGGCGTACGGGCAAGTGGTTTTTGTCGTCGGTGATGTAGAACGTGACCACTTCCTTTTCCTTGCCGTCTTCGTACTCCACGAATGAGAATACGAGGCAGCGGTATTTGGTTTTACTTTCTTCCATTTTGAAATTCTTTTTCCCACGGTAGATGAGTGTTTGTTCTTCCACCTTACCACCGTCGGCCATAGGGAATTTGATTTTCTGTCCTACTTTGTAGTCGGAGGCATCGAATGAGCGTGCCCGGAGCATCATGCTGAGCATGTCGTAGACGCATACGTTGCTTTTCTGGTCGTTCAGACGGATTTCGTCTTTGTGGGTTTTGAAACGTTGCTTGATGTGATTCTTGCCGTCGGGGTAACTGTACCATGCTTCGTCTACTGTGTAGCGGTCGCCTTCCAATGCTCCTTTACGGTAGTAAAAAGGAACCAACTCGTCATTGACAATACTGACCAAGGTGTCGCGTAGTACAAAGAGTTTGTCTGCCATCTTATTACCTTTTGTGATGAGATGGCAGCGATAAGCTTCTTGGCCTTGGTAGCTTGTGTTTTTAATGCTCATATTGGCTGTTCCGACAGTCACCCAAATGAATTTCCAGTTGAAATATAATTTGTATGAAAGATCCTCTCCCGCAGAGAATGCGTTATTCTCTGCGGTGCATTGTGCGCTGGCCGGAAGTGCTATGATTCCCATCAAAGAGAATAGTAGCCATAGTATGGTTGTTTTTTTCATTGTTTCCTATTTTTATCTGTTTCGTTCTCTTTCAGCGTTACGTTGTTTGATTTTCTTGTCTGCATCCGGTTTTTGTTTGGTGATGGCTTCCGGCTTCTGTTTGTTCAATGGAATGCCTCTCACATCCCAGTCTTGTTCTACTTCCCAACGGGCTCTTAGCGTCAAAGGCTTGGGGAAGTAGAAAACTTCTTCCGGCTGACGGTTTGCGGTATAGTCTCCGGTGGTCCATTTTCCGTCGTTGTTTCGGTCTATGAAAAGGCGCAGGTAATATTCGCCCGGTTTCAGATAGAAAAAGTCTGCCCGGTTGTTTACGGCTTTGGCGCTTCGTACTACCTTGTCGCTGTTGTCCATGAGTTGTACGATAGCGGCAGTGTCTGGCAGGATAAGACGGATGAACAGCGAGCTGAATTCTTCTTCCGGAGTAACGGGGATTTCTTTTTTTATAGCTGTGCTGACTTTTCCCAAAACACTCGTTACTGCGTTGCTGTCTGCCTCGAACTTGTATTTGTCTCCAGGGTGCCACTCTGCGTACAGCATATAGCTGCGCATGTCTCCTTCCACTGGAAGAAAGAGGTAAGGCTCTTCAAGCCATAAACTGTCTTTTTGTTTATAGAAATGCAGTGCGGTGGTGTCTATCCCGGCTATCGGCTCGGCAAATGTGAACTTGATGTTTTGTGTAGGGGCAATACCGCCCGTCGGCTGCATTTTGTAAGTGAGGTCTTCACGTAAGAACGGATTGGGTTTGGCAACATACTTTTCCTTTTGACGACGTTTGGCCTTCTTTTGCTGGTCTTCCCACTCCTCGATTTTCTTTTGTCGTTCTTTGACCTGTTGCGTACGGGTAACCTTGGGTATCAAATCAAGCGTATCCGTGCGGTAAGTTAATTGTCCCAAAGTATCGGTATCCAGATAAGTCAGGCTAAAAGTGAGTGTATCTTTATTGGAAACCAAAGTATCCGTAATCCAATAGGTCAATGTGTCATTGTTTGAGGAACGTTCCAGTATCATATCTTCCGTGCCTTCGAAATTCAATCCTTTCAAAGTCGGCAGGGTGTCTGAAGGGCCGGTAAAATAGATGGTGAACATATCCGGAATGGGACGTTCTGTCTTTAAAAGATGTAAATCCTGATAGTCTTCCGTGAATCCCCGGAGAATGACATTGTCCGGATAGAAGTGGGTGTAAGGTATGGTCTTGATGGTGTCGATGTGCGTGCTATCTATCCAGACCGTGTCTTGACGCGTATCGGGAGCACATGTCGGTTCGATGATGACGGAATCGAAAGCAATCTTTTCGGCCTTTTGGCTGAAACGGAAATCTCCGTCCATATCCTGCAGGCCGTAGATACGATATTTTCCCGGTGCGACGCCTTTGATGGTGAATTGCCCGCGGCTGTTGGTACGGGACACGCGAGTGAAGGATTGTGTCGTAAAAGCACTGTCGGATAAATCGACATACAATCCCACCAACATACCTTTGATAGGCTCAAGGTTTTCGGCTTCCAACAATGTACCGGAGACTTCCATCGTATCGATTTCCGTACCGGTGGAGAAAGCGTATGTAAAGTTACCCATGGGATTTCCCTCATTATTGTCTACGATGGCATCGGAGAAGTCTACCGTATAAGTCGTGTTTTCTTTAAGGCTGTCGTTCAGGGTGATGTGTATCCTCTTTCCCGAGGTCCTGATTTCCGGCATTTCTTTTTGGGGAGGAGAGACCACAACCTTCTCCGAAGCATTCTCAAGCACGATAAACTCGTCGAATGTGAGCGTCAGCTTTTTATCCCGGTTGTTTACCGACATATTGGCCGGTTGGCACTTGACAACTTTGGGAGGGGTTTCATCATAGGCACCTCCGTCCGGGCTTCCGATGCTGGCGCAAGCGGCCAGAATGAGGATGCAGAGGAGAGCGATGAGGGGGTATGGTGTGAGTCTTTTTTGCATATTACGCTTCTTTTGAGTTTTTAAAAATCTTCCGGTTTTGCGGAATCATTCATGGATAACATTTCGTCGATGTATGTGCGTGTATTGCTCAGGCGCGGAATCTTATGCTGTCCTCCCAATTTGCCTTTGGATTTCAGCCAGTCATCGAAGAGATGCTTACGCGCCGGGATAATTTCCAGGTGCTGTAGCGTGATGTCCTTGTAACGTTTGGCCTCATAGTCGGAGTTGATTTCTTGTAATTTCAAATCCAGAATGTGTGCAAAGTCAGTGAGTGATTCCGGTTCTTTCGCAAATTCTATCAGCCATTGGTGTCGGCATTTACCGTGGGCATCCATATAAACGGGGGCTGCCGTATATTCCCGTATTTGCGCACTGGTGGCTTCGCAAGCAGCTTTCAATCCATTTTCGGCATTGTCTACGATCAGCTCTTCACCGAAAGCGTTGATAAAGAATTTTGTACGTCCGGTGATGATGAACTTATAAGGGTTCTTCTGCGTGAATTTCACGGTATCGCCAATCATGTACCTCCATAGACCGGCCGAAGTGCTGATGACCACGGCATAGTTCTTGCCGGTTTCAACTCCCCATAACGGTACAACGTTCGGAGTTTCGCGGTCGATTTCGTCCATCGGGATGAACTCATAGAAGATACCGTAATCAATCATCAAGAGCATGGCACGGTCCTGTAAATCCGTTTGCAGTCCGAAAAATCCCTCGCTGGCATTGTAGGTTTCCATGTAGTGCATGCCGGGCTGCGTGATGAGTTGCCGGTATTGTTCACGGTAAGGCGTGAAAGATACACCACCATGAAAGAATACTTCAATGCCCGGCCATACGTCCTCCAGATGGGTCTTGCCGGAAATGTCCATGACGCGAGTCAATACGGACAACATCCACGACGGAACACCACTCAGGTTCGTTACGTTTTCTCTGATGGCAGCCCGGGCTATCTTTTCACGTTTCTCTTCGAAGTCTCCTAATAATGCGATTTCTTTGGAGGGAATACGGAAATGGTTGACAAACGGACTGACGTTTTCGATTAATATGGCACTTAGGTCTCCCACCAAGCTATGGGGGAGATTGTAATTGGGCGAATGGCTGCCTCCAAGTATTAATGCCTTGCCGTCGAACATCCTGCTCCGGGGATTCTGGCCCAGATATAAGGCTACGGCATCCGTTCCGCCACGGTAATGTGTGTCTTGCAGGCATTCTTTACTGACCGGAATAAATTTACTTTTGTCATTGGTCGTTCCGGATGATTTGGCATACCACCGAACCTTTCCGCTCCATAACACATCTTTTTCTCCCCGTCGCATACGGTCGATATAGCCTTTGAGTTCTTCGTAAGTGTTTATCGGAGAGGTTTTCGTAAATGAGTTGTAGTCATTGACTTGTGCAAATCCATGTGTCTGTCCCCATTCCGTATGAATAGCTTGACGGATAAGTTTTTGAAGAACTTTTGATTGCAGTTCTTCCGTTTGGTTTTCATATTTGGATATGCTTTTTCGTCTGCCTGAAAGAAAGCAGTTGACTAACTTCGTCTTATTCATGTCGTATTTCCGCAGGAATCATTTTATTCTTCTGCAAAAATAATTTAAAGTTATCAGAATAACGAACTTTATACAGATTTTAATGGACTGTGTGTCGCTATCTATGTCCTTATGTTAAGCCTGCATTATCTTCGGCCAACCATACTGAACTCGGGGGATTCCGTGACAGAGACCTGAAGCTTCGGGGAAGCAACTACCGTTATGGTCTGCTGTTCGTTGTCTTGTATGCTCATTTCGGATAAAGCCTCTTTTTGTCTTTTGTTGGACAGGATTCTTTCGACCAGTTTGGGGGATTTCCTCAATAGTGCCAGCGTGTCTTTTGCAGCCAATTGCTGGCTCTCTTTTTTAGAATAGCCTCTTCCTTTGCAGCATGTTACTCCTTCGATTGTGATTTGGGTGGTAAAGACGGGCGTGCTGCTTCCTTCCCGTGCCTCATCAATCAAGTCGAAGATGATTTCAACTCGCCTCTTTTGTCCCCATTCGATCAATTTGCTTTTGAAATTGACTTCTTTATAGGCCAGTTTGTCGATATTGATTAACTGGGTCATGATGCGTTTGCCAATAAAACGCATGCAATAGGAATATCCCCGGTCCAAGTAAATCGCACCGACCATGGCCTCAAAAGCATTGCCGCACATATAACTGTTGTGAGTGGAAGAATGTGTGGATGAAATGATAAGTTTATCCAAACCGATCTCCACAGCCAATCTGTTCAATGTTTCACGTTGTACGATTTTGCTGCGGGTGTTAGTGAGAAAACCTTCACGTTTGCCTTTGAAGTGGCGGAAGACAATGTCCCCCACGACGGCGTCCAAAATGGCGTCGCCCAAAAATTCCAGCCGTTCGTTATTAATCCAACTTCCTTGCTTTTTTATGGATGAGGACTTATGATGCAAAGCCTGTTCGTAATATTGGATATGGTGCGGGTAGAATCCTAATATCTTATAAAAAGAAGAATAAAGCTCCTTATCTTTTCTGAAAGGGAGCTTTATTCTTTCTATGATATCTTTGGGATACACAACTTATTCAGCGTATTTCTTAAAGATTACACATGCATTGTGCCCACCAAAACCGAAGGTGTTGCTTAGAGCGGCACGTACGGTACGTTTCTGAGCAGTGTTAAAGGTGAAGTTCAGATTATAGTCGATTTCTTCATCTTTGTCATCTTCCTCATGGTTGATAGTGGGAGGTATGATATCTTCTTTTACTGCCATCACACTGGCCATTGCTTCTACAGCACCGGCAGCACCGAGCAGATGTCCCGTCATAGACTTAGTGGAACTGATATTCAATTCGTAAGCGTGTGAGCCGAAAACATCTTTGATGGCTTTGGCTTCCGAAATGTCTCCGACATGAGTTGAAGTACCGTGTACATTGATATAATCAATATCTTCCGGTTTCATTTCTGCGTCTTCGAGAGCTCTTTCCATAACCAGTTTGGCCCCTAAACCTTCCGGATGGGAAGCCGTAATGTGGTGGGCATCGGCAGACATGCCTGCACCGGCCATTTCAGCGTAAATTTTAGCTCCACGTGCTTTGGCGTGTTCCAATTCTTCCAAAATCAGACATCCGGCACCCTCGCCCATAACGAAACCGTCGCGACTTGCGCTGAATGGGCGAGAAGCATGTTCAGGGTCGTCATTCCGGGTAGAAAGGGCTTTCATGGCATTAAAACCACCTACACCAGCCGGCCATATAGCCGCTTCCGCGCCGCCGCTGAGGATCATGTCAGCCTTGCCCAAACGGATAAGGTTGAATGCGTCAGCCAAAGCGTTGGTAGAAGATGCGCATGCCGAAGTGGTCGTGTAGTTCGGCCCATGGAAACCATACATAATAGAAATATGACCGCTTGCAATGTCTGCAATCATTTTCGGGATGAAGAAAGGATTGTATTTTGGTCCCAATTCTTTTCCTGTGAGTGCATACGCCCCGGCTTCTTCTTCAAAAGTGTGGATTCCACCGATTCCCACTCCGAAGACTACACCTATACGGTCTTTGTTCACAGCTTCCAAATCCATGCCGGAATCGTCTACGGCCATTTTGGCTGCAGCCAAGGCATATTGGGTGTACAAGTCCATTCTGCGTGCTTCTTTGCGGTCAATGTAGTTGCCCACATTGAAATCTTTCACCTCGCAAGCAAATTGAGTCTTGAACAAGGAAGCATCGAAATGTGTAATAGGTCCGGCACCACTTACCCCCTCAATCAAATTCTTCCAAGTTTCCTCGGTCGTATTTCCCAATGGAGTAACGGCACCCATACCTGTTACCACAACTCTTTTTAATTCCATTATCTTCGTTTAGAGAAAATATTATTTTGCGTTAGCTTCGATATAGCTAATAGCGTCACCTACAGTCGTGATCTTCTCAGCTTGATCATCGGGAATATTGATACCGAATTCCTTTTCAAATTCCATGATCAATTCTACTGTATCCAATGAATCAGCACCTAAATCGTTTGTGAAACTTGCTGTGGCTACTACTTCTGCTTCGTCAACACCCAACTTATCAACGATGATAGCTTTTACTTTTGATTCAATTTCAGACATAATTGTAATTTTTTGATTATTATTAATGTAATTCTGTAAATCCAAGTGCAAAGGAACTTTTTTTTTCCCACTTATGCAAGCAATTAAGTAAATAAATTGCTCTTTTTTGCACAAAAGTATATGTAATGTGCAGTATTTATACTCTTTTACGAGACCTATTCTATGAATTCTCTTCTTAATGGGTAGTTACCTCTCAATTCTTCAAACATGGTGGGATGGGACTTGAGTTTCAAACTATCCGTGTGTGGATTATATAAAACTAATGCCCGTTCTGTTTCCGTGAGATTGGGTTCCGGTAGCTCTTCCTCAGGAAGTTGAGGAACACGAATTTGGAAAGTGACCGGAAGGTGGAAATGGTTACACAATGCTGTGAGTGCCATACGGGTGGCATTGGCTTTTCCGTCGGCGGAGTAACCTGCGATATGCGGGGTTCCTATATATATAAGGTTGAGAAGTTCTTGATTGATATTCGGTTCATTTTCCCAAGTATCGATAATAGCATCTCGGATAATACCATCTTTTAAGGCTTGAAGTACATCCGTATTATCCACGACAGCCCCCCGGCTTGTATTGATAATGATGGGTTGCTTTTTCAATGCGTTGAAGAATGTTTTGTTCGCTAAATGGAAAGTCGGATAGGGACCTTTTGTGATTAATGGAGTATGAAACGAGATGATGTCGCACTTCTCCTGTAGCTCTTCCATTTTCAGAAAAAACTCATGAGGCTTCCCTGCTTTACGCAAGGCTTCTTTTTGTGGTGGGTCATTGAGAAGGATTTGTACTCCCAAAGGGCGTATAGCTTCGATAACGGCATGGCCCACATGTCCTACTCCTACTAATCCGACCGTAGTCTTCGATAGGTTGTATCCTTTTTCTTTTTCCAAGAGCAAAAGGCATGAATGGATATATTGCCCTACGGAGTTGGCATTGCAACCGGGACAGTTGGTCCATGTGATATGAGCGCGTTTCAGGTATTCAATGTCAAGGTGATCATATCCGATAGTAGCGGTAGCGATAAAAGAAACTTTACTCCCTTTCAGAAGGGTTTCGTCGCAACGAGTGCGGGTTCTGATAATCAGGGCATCGGCATCATGTATATCGTCGGGGCTGATGGCTATTCCGGGTTTGTAAATCACATCGGTGGAGATTTGGGCGATAGCCTCTCGGATAAATGGGATTTTGTCGTCAACAACTATTTTCATGATGCAAAGTTAATGAGTTTTTATTATAGAATTATTGCCGATTCAAAAAAGTTTGTTTAGCTTTGCAATATTCTTTAAATAGAGGCACTTTTTTATTGTGTCATTAAAGTCGATACGGAATTTGTATGGAGAAACAAGACAAATGGACCAACTTGATGTATTACGTAGTGTTTGGCTTGAGCCATTTGCTATCCTTGCTTCCTTTTTGCATTTTATATTTTCTGTCAGATGGTCTGTATTTGTTAATGTATTATTGTATCAAATATCGGCGTGATGTAGTAAGAGATAACTTATTGAAATCTTTTCCGGAAAAGTCATTGGATGAGCTCATCCGGATAGAAAAGAAATTTTATCACTTTTTTTGCGATTATTTTGTAGAAACTTTGAAGCTGACTTCCATCTCGAAAAAGGAAATGAGGAAGCGGATGGTATTTCGTGGAGTGGAGCAGGTGGAACAGGCCGTGCACGAAGAGGGACATAATTTCATATTCCTTTATCTTGGGCATTATTGTAATTGGGAGTGGATAGCATCGTTACCCTATACCATATCTCCTTCTATTCATTGTGCGCAAATTTACCATCCTTTGTATAATAAGGCCGTGGATAGATTCTTTTTGAAGTTGAGAAACCAGTTTGGTGGGGAATGTATTCCGATGAAAAATACATTGAGGCGTGTGATTGAACTGAAACGGGAAAAGCGTCCTACCATGATCGGCTTTATATCCGATCAACTTCCCAAGTGGAATAGCATGCATTTCTTTGTTCCGTTCCTGCACCGTGAAACCGCTGTTTTTACCGGAGCGGAGCAGATAGGGCGGCAGGTAAAAGCGGTCTATTTTTTTGCCGATATCATTCGTCCCCGCAGAGGTTATTATGAGTGTACGTTCAGACGGATGGAGATACCGGAGGTAAATCGTACGGAATATGATATGACAGCTATGTTCATGGAACAATTGGAGCAAATGATCAGGAAAGCTCCGCAATATTGGCTGTGGACGCATAAAAGATGGAAGCGTACCAAGGAAGAATGGCTGAGACGCCAGCAAGATTCGACAATAAAATGATTAAATATGACCATACATGGAAAGATATGATTATTTGATAGTAGGCGCGGGATTATTCGGTGCTGTATTTGCCCATGAAGCCAAATTGGCAGGGAAACGTTGTTTGGTGATAGACAAGCGTGCCCATCGTGGCGGGAATATATATTGCGAGGATGTAGAAGGTATTCGTGTACATAAGTATGGGGCTCATATCTTTCATACGGACAATAAAGATGTTTGGGATTATGTGAACCGTTTGGTGGAATTTAATCGTTATACCAATTCTCCATTGGCATATTATGAAGGCAAATTGTATAACTTGCCTTTCAATATGAATACTTTTTATCAGTTGTGGGGAGTGAAAACACCGGCTGAAGCTAAGGCTAAGATAGCTGAACAGCGTAAGGCGTATGAATTTATCTCTGAACCGGCGAATCTGGAAGAACAAGCTCTGAAATTGTGTGGAAAAGATATATATACCCGTCTAATCAAAGGGTATACCGAGAAGCAGTGGGGACGTCCGGCTACAGAACTTCCGGCCTTTATCATCAAGCGCGTACCTTTTCGTTTTATTTTCGATAATAACTATTTTAACGATGCTTATCAGGGGATACCGAAAGGTGGATATAACGTATTGATAGATGCCTTGTTGGAAGGTATAGAAGTTCGGTTGGACACGAACTATTTTGAGAACCGTGAGGCTTGGGACGCTATGGCCGATAAAATTCTTTTCACCGGTTGCATTGATGAATTCTTCAATTATGAATGCGGACGTTTGGAATACCGTAGTCTACGTTTTGACCATCGTCATTTGGAAGTAGAGGACTATCAAGGTAATGCTGTGGTGAACTATACGGCCGGGGATGTACCTTATACACGTGTGATTGAGCATAAACATTTTGAATACGGAACTCAGCCTACTACGGTGATTACATACGAATACCCTGATACTTTTGCTCCGGGTAAAGAGCCTTATTATCCGGTGAATGATGTCCGTAACTCTGAAATATTCAAATCCTATCGTGAACTGGCGGTATCGCGTGAGAATGTTTTATTTGGCGGACGTTTGGCTCAGTACACCTATGCGGATATGGATGATACAGTAGCTGCAGCTTTGGCATTAGCTAAGCAGCAGTTTTGTTAATTACGGGAGACCATGATATGAAAAGTTTGCAGGTTATTACGCCGGTAAAGGATTCCATCGATTTCACGCTTGAAACGATAAGGGCCGTATTGTCTTCGGAGACCAGCGTTCCTTTTACGTATACCGTCTATAATGATTTCAGTACAGTTGAGAATACGCTACGTTTGGAACAGGCGTCCAAGGAACTTGGCTTTAATTTGGTTAACTTGTCTGATTTGACAAATCATCCGTCTCCTAATTATTTATTGGTGTTGCAGACAGCCCGACGCGAGGCTTTAGCTGCAGATGCCGGTCTGTTGATTGTAGAGTCGGATGTCGTTGTGAAGGGTAATACTTTGCAGGGGTTGTTTGACGGGGCTGTGCAACGCCCGGATTGTGCCATTGCCGCAGCGGTGACTACGGATGAAGACGGTTTGATTAATTATCCCTATCTTCATGCACGGGGACGGGAAAACCAGATTTATCCGGAGAAGAAACATTGTAGTTTTTGTTGTTCTTTGCTGACACCGAAGTTTTTGGGACAATTTGATTTTGGGCAGCTTGACCCGACAAAGAATTGGTATGACGTGATCATCTCGCATGAGGCATTGAGAGCCGGTTTTCGCAATTACCTTTTTACGACCCTTCCAGTGTGGCATCGTCCTCACGGCAGTCGTCCGTGGAAACAGTTAAAGTATAAGAATCCGTTGAAATATTATTGGTTGAAATTTACTAAAGGGCTGGATAAAATTTGAATAGGATGAAATGGGTTAAGCATGGTCTTTGTCATTTATTGGCTCATCGGACGTTGGAGCTCTGTCCGGATTATCAGAATATGGAGGATTTTATGTACTCCATTCCCGAACGTTTTGCAGCCGGTGAAGGTACGGTGGTTTATAAGGGGCGCAATGAATTGAGGAAAATGACATATGGAGGACTTGACTTGGTGGTGAAGTCTTTTCACCGTCCCAATCTGATCAATCGTTTCGTTTATGGCGTTTTCCGGCCCTCAAAAGCCAAACGTTCTTACGATCATGCGAGGATGTATCAAGAAATCGGGGTAGGGACCCCCGCTCCGGTCGGTTATCTTAATGTACGCAAAGGACTGCTTTTCGACCGTAGTTATTATGTAACGTTGGCATCGACTTGTCCATACGTCTATAATGATTTATTCTATCAGCATTTTGATTATGCAGACGAGGTTGTTCGTACTGTGGGGAGAGTGACGGCCGTTTTGCATGAACATGGGTATGCGCATAAGGATTACGGACGTGGGAACATTCTGTTCCAAAAGACAGACAAAGGGGTTCGGATTGAGATAGTGGACTTGAACCGGATGTATATCGGTCCGATTGATATGAGAAAAGGATGCAAGAATTTCGAGCGTCTTCCCGCTACGCCGCACATGCATCGTTTGTTGGCTGAAGAATATGCTGCTGTACGTGGATTCGATGCGGAGGAATGCTTTAAGTTGATGCAAGCTTTCCGGAGTACCCAGCCTGGAAAAATAAACGACTTATATTAGTATGTATCATGAATGTGATTGCTGTTGTCGTAACTTATAATCGTCTGGAGCTTCTCAAACGGAATCTCTCTTGTTTGCGTCGGCAGACCGTACCGCTTACAACCCTTGTGGTGGTGGACAACGGTAGTACGGACGGGACGGGAGCGTGGTTGGACGAACAGGAAGATGTGAAAACGATTCATCAGACCAATGTCGGGGGAGCCGGAGGTTTTTATACCGGAATGGAGTATGCTCGCCTTGCCGATGCCGATTGGATCTGGTGCATGGATGACGATGTTTTTCCGCGTCTGGATTGTCTGGAGCAGCTATTGGCGTACGCCGGATATGAAGGTGTAGGGATTTTGGCACCACGCCGCCTGTTGGAGGGCCGAATTTATACGAATGATTTTCTATCTTTCAACTTGACTCGTCCGTTTTCATCCATGTATTCAGGACGATTGTCCAAGATGGAAGTGAATAGTCCGGTTGAAATCAGTGGTACGGCTTTCGAAGGTTTGTTTGTCCGCGGTGAGGTTGTGAGGCTAGTCGGGCTTCCCAACAAAGATTTGTTTATTTTCTGTGATGATACGGATTATTGTCTGCGTACGGTGGCAGCCGGTTATAAGATATTGTATGTTCCTACGGCTCTGATGGATAAAGAAAAGTTTTTCTCGGACGACTCGTGGGGAGAACGTAATAAGAAGAAAAAATGGAAACGGTTTTATCAGATACGTAATTCTTCTTATTTGAATCATCATTATGGGAAGAATTGGGCAGTGAAATATCTTCGAGGTTTTAACGGAGTCATCGGTTATATTTTAATAGCTTTTTTCTCGGCACCTTTCTCGGGTGCTTATCGGTGGACTGATATTCCGATGTTTTGGAAAGCGTATACTGACGGCATAAGGGAAAGGTTGGGGCGTTTGTAGGGATGTTTGTTTTTACATTCCCATCTTTCTGAATTTCCTGATATGCGCCCAGCGGTACAAAGTAAGGGTTAGGTTGAGTACCTTGCGGGTTTTCAGCTTCCGCCAAAGGCGGAAATATGGTTTGTTCAAGATTCGGTTTTGGATATGGTATCGGTCTACGGCATCGATAACGTTGAAAATTTCCGGATAATTCTGTTCTGTGATTTTTCTTTGCCATCTGAGACTGATGACATAGATATTCAGAGCCTTGTCGATAAAATGTATTTGGTTGTCCAATATGGTCGGGTTTTGATGAATTTGACTGTCCAAGTGATGAATCATGGAATTGATTACTTTACAAATGTGCGATAAGTTCCCCTTTATAGACTGCACACTGGTAGATTGTTCTTCTCTTCCTATGAAATAATAATAGAGATATAAATCGAATATAATGAAGTCCTTGATGTGGTCTATCGGCAGAAAACAGTACTGGAAGTCGGTATAACATATACCTTCTATATGGCGTAGATTTACCTGTCTTAGGATTTCTGTTTTGTAGGTCATACTATGCATGTTGAATTCATCGCCATAGGTATGTTCGCTTATGTTGAAAGACGAAATATCATAAATCTTATTGTATTCTACATTGCGGAAGGGGAAATGTGTCACGATATGACGATTATTTTTATCGATCTTATATTCCGTACGGAGTGTAATAAACAAGTCCGTATCGCAATTCTTTAATACATTTAAAAGTTTGGATAAAACCTCCGTATCCATCCAGTCGTCTGCGTCCAAGGGTCTGAAATATTTCCCTTTTGCCATTTGTAACCCTGCATTAATGCACGAACCGTAGTGACCGTTTTCTTTGTCGATGATGCGGATTATATCCGGCCTTTTTTGCTGAAAGGCTTTCATAATGTCCAGGGAACGGTCTTTGCTACCGTCATTTACAACAATGACCTCCAATGTCGGAGGTATACAAGGGGCGGTTACGGATTCTAAACATTTGGTGAGATACTTTTCCATGTTGTAGGTCGGAATCACCAATGTGAGGAGTTTATATGGCTCTTGTGACATTTATGTTGTATTTTGTATACTTATAGAGGTAAATATTCTATTTTGGGGTAGAAAGTCAGTCCGTCATGGCATCCTTTCTTTACGGCATCTAAGAATTCTTGTTTGTGTCCGTCTTTACGGCGGTTGATTCTTCGTTTCAGGATACGGAGCTTATTCCATATCGACAGTCTGAACAGGAGTTTGTTCGGTTGTTCTCGGTGCTTAAAGTAGCAGGTGTTGCGTGTTTGATAGTAAAAACGTTTGGCCATATTGACCGGTGCCTGTTCGATATTCGGGTCGTACACGTCCGGAGTCTTGTGTACGACAATGCTTTGTTCTGTATAGTAATTTTTGAATCCGGCTCTTGTGATTCTGAGGGTGTATTCGATATCATCGAACCAGATAAAGAACTCTTTGATGGGCAAGCCAACCTTGTAGACCGCACGACTGCTGACCAAAACAGATACGAAAGTACAGACTTCGCAGCGGTAGGCCGTGATACCGTTGTTTTCGATGGTGTCCTTTTTTAGTCCTCCGGGTATATTGCGGGGATGAAGGGTATTGTCGGTCCAAAGTACTTTGCTGCAAACGAATCCGATGTCATTGGACTGTGTGGCTGTTTGCATAAGAGCTTCCAAAGCCTTCGGAGAGGGGATAGTGTCATCATCCATCATCCATGTGTAATCTCCTCCACCTAAAACAGATGTTTTTACGCCTAAAGAGAAACCACCGGCTCCTCCGATATTCTGTTCCGTACGGATGACTTGGAATTGAGGGCGTACAGCGTATGCTTTCAGGTATTCTTTCGTACCGTCTGTAGAACAATTGTCTATCACAATTACCTTGTGTATCGGATAGGTTTGCTTCTCTATGGCAGCCAGGCATTCTTTAAGTAAGGCCAGGCGGTTATATGTGACTATTACGCAGTTGACTTTCATGTTTATTGTTTTTAAGGTTGGGAGAGATAAGTTTCGAGAATATGTCCGTAATAGGTCTTCTTACCTTCGGCCGTGGTTTTGCGAAGAGGTATTTTATAAGTTACCTTATGGAAATCATATCGGGTACAGAATTCGTTCCATTTTTCTTCCGAGAATTCTTCGTTCAGGCACTTGCCTAACGGCCCCATTTCAGTGATAGGCACTTTTTCGATCATGTCGTGTACGGACGGAATGTATTTACGAGCCATGGCGAATGTATAATCTAAAAGTAGATAATCAATCAACTTTTTATGTTTCTTCCAATAACAGAGATGCATATCTGCAATAAATGAGGGTAAAATATTACCTTTTCCGCAAGCCAAGAAAAAGCTGACCCATCCGCCTTGCGAGATGTTGTAGTAACGGGTATGATGGTGGCAACTCCAGAATTTATCTTCTGGACGGATAAATGTGCCGAGGTGTTTGGACGGTATCAATAGCGTACTGTCCATCCAGATTCCTCCGTGTTGAGCCAACAGCATCATGCGTAGGATATCCGAGAAGTGGGTAAGGTCAATTTCGCCCGATTGTTGTTTTCGGATAATATAGTCGGGCATGTTCACGTAGTCCTTATAATTCTTTTCCGTAATGAGAATGACCGGGTGCCCGTCGGAAAACCGGTGCATGGCGTTGTAGCAGGCTTTTACGATATCCGGCATTGCGTTTTCGCCCTGCCACCAGCATGTCCATATCGGTGAAGTTTCTGTGATGGGTTCGTATACGGGCTGGTAATTCCGGGTGTATCGGGCAATCAATTCCTTACCTCCTGCGCGGTATAGCAGATGGTGCATGATGAGTTGTTGCTTACGCCTGACGAAGAACTTTTCGATATGTTTGAAAAATCTTTTTATTTTCCCCATAATGGTGGTCTTTTGGATGACGGTTTCAGGTTTACAAGGATGCTAATCGGATATATTTGGCTTTTCTCATTCCAATATAAAAAGGTAATAAACGGAAAAAGCGTTTGAATCTGTTCTTCACGCTATGCCACGGGCGTTCTCCTTTCCACGGGGTCAGATCCAGATATTGGAAATAAACATCCCGTAAAGGGTGTTGGCTGTCGTAGTTCCACGGCTTCCGGTTGGTGTAATGCAGGATGACCGGATGCCTTAATATTTCGGCATGAGTTCTGTGCCATTCCGGGCTTATGGCCGGGTGGTTGCGATAAAATCCGTCTTGCACGTTCCATTGCAGGCCCACTAATGTTTTATGCCGATGCAACACACAGTTCAACAGGTCTTGGTCGTTGAATATGATACGTTCCGGATATGTGCGGTAATAATCGACGCAAGCTTGGGCGATATGGTGTTCTCGCCAATATACGAGGTTGATAAGAAGAACACCGGAATTGAAATACGAGTCCTCGGCCGGATATTGCAGGATTTCATAACGCTGCAGTTCCTTGCACCCAGTGTCTTCCACTACGGCTACTCCCGTATGAGCGTCTAAAGGCGTACGCCATAGTGGGGTGATGTCTCCTAATATTACAATATCACAGTCCAAATACAGTACGCGGTCTATGTCTTCAGGCAATAGGGCGGACAGGAAACATCTGTAATAGGCAGCCAGCGACAAACGATTGTGGGTAGCCCGGATGGTGAATCCCTCCAGCATTTGTGCGTCCGGTGTATAATAACAGGCTTTATTATTATATTTTCCGGCCAAAGCTGTTAAAATGTTCCGGTCTGTTTCCGATAATTCCCGTGCAATAATATGTACGGTGAAAGTCTCTTTCGGGTTGTTTTCAAATAAAGAGACCAAAGTAACGGCACAATGTCGCACATAATTGTGGTCTATATTGCAAGCTATGTGAATCATCATATCCTCTCCTCATATTTTATTGTTGTCCCGAAAGCCGGAAGTATTTGTCCAGTACCATCAGCGAAATCAGGTTTTCCCGTTCTTTGTCTTGGAACTGCCTGACGTATTCATGGGCGTGGCGGATAATGTCTTCCGCTTGTTCCGGATGTTCGATATAATATTGCAGTTTCTCCGGTAAGTCCGAGAAATCCTCCTTCACTTCTACATAATGGTATCCGGCAACGAGCGTCCCTTCCATGAACCAAGTCTCGCAAGTCGGACGTGTCATGACGGCCAGTGAGTTGGACGACATGACCCATTTCAGGTTTGAAGCCACGTCGTTTCCTTCCAGGGCCATAATGAATTTATAATCCAAATGTTCACGGATGGTTTTCTTTTCCCTCATCCATTCATCCGGACAGCCTTCATTCCGTCCTACCACGCCGCAGTCGAACATCGGATGGTGGAAGAACATCTCCAAGAATTTTGTACGTACCCGGCTTTGGCGGATTTTCCCCCGAAAGATTGCCATGTCTTTTTTCTGCCGGAAGGGTATGGTGTCATGCACGAACATGAAATGGCGTAGTTTATCCAACTTTAGTATCACGGAGTTACTATTGTCGCCGGTCAACAACCGACTTTTGACAACCGTGGGTGTGTCCGGAGTGAAATATACATCTCCCGGACAGAAATTCCAACGGAAACATTTGGGAAACCATCGGGTTACGTCGTGTTGGTCGAAAAAGTAAGCTGTATGGAACATTTTACGGGTATAGTCCCCAATTCGTCCGGTATAATAAATCCAACTACGTTCACGAGTGAGCCTGTTTGTGTCTGAGACGTGGAATGGTTGGTTCGTTTTGATGTAATAGTCCACGCGTTTGCGAATATAGTCGTAATCGGGATGTTTGGGCGCTTGGGCAAGAAGTCCTTGTAACCGCTGCCGGAAAAAGGCGTCCGGAATGGCTAATCCGGCAAAACCGGAAAGGAAATTAAGGAATTTGTTGGGCTTCCCGCTTTTTAGTTTATAAATGATGCTGTCTCCCATACATTAAGTAGGCATTTGCTTGAATATGGTATAATTACGGTTTTATCTCTTTTGAAGAGATAAACCGAATATCGGCAAAATTACATAATTAATTGATAATTACAAAGAAGTAAATGGATAAAAAGTATGCGAGAGTGTCTTTTTTTACCGTTTTTGTCATTGAAACAATAGTTTTTGTCGTGTATTGGTTTTGTTCGGCGAGGTGATGGTATTTATTGCGCGAAATGTAAGTCCTAAAGCTCCGGATAATATTTATGGGATTCCGAAATGTAGCAAAATGACAAAGAAAAGTAGCGAGGCCGGAATGAAAAGATGTGTTCTGTATGTTTCTGAGCCCCTTAAAATGACATATTTTAATCTTTCTTTATGCTTTTTCATGCAAGAATGGGCATAACAGCGGATTAATCTCATGAAAGAAAAAAATCACTTGGCGCAGAAAACACTTTTTTTCTCCTCATATCGGGGCGAAGATGTCTGCCGGTGGTGGAATATTCGGGCGTAAAACGGGAGTTCATGTACAGTCTGGAGCTGATTTTTATGCTAGTTGACAGGCGGTAGTGCTCCAAAAACGGGAAGCACGATGTAACCTTGTGCTGCATATTTCCTGACACGTAGTCGGGAGGCGTGCGGGCAAATGGTTGGAGGCGATGTCGCAAAGCGGTGTTTTCCTTCCGGAAGGCATCAAAAAGTCAAAAGCCGGACGCGTGAGACTGCGTTATTTGCCGTCAGGGCGGCCGGCGGGCGGAAATGAGCGATTCTCATGATAGCGGGATTGTCATTTTGACATTTTGCAAACTCGATGCACGGATTAGGTTGTCCGGCTGTGGGGCGGTGGTGGCGCATGGGCCATGCAGACCGGATGAATGTGAGTAAAATATGATAAAAAACAACGTCGTGGTTGGTCACTTGGAGAGAAATGCCTACCTTTGCACCAATCCATTCATTTGAAATATATATGATTAAAGAATTTTTCTCCTTGCTCAAGCGGTATATGAAACCTTATCGTAAATATCTGACTTGGGCTGTCATATTGAATTTTTTATCGCAATGGCTTAACGTTTTTTCGTTTGCAGCCTTGGTGCCGATTCTGAATATCTTGTTCAAGATTGATACGACAAAGTATGAATACATGCCGATGGATATCCATCATTTGGATAAGGATGTCTTGGTCAATAACGGATATTATTTCATCAATTATATTATTGAACAGAATGGGGCTTTTGTCACTTTGATATTCATGGGGCTTATCCTGATTGTGATGACTTTGTTGAAGACTACGGGATATTTCGCGTCAGCAGCGGTGATGGTGCCTCTTCGTACGGGTATTGTCCGTGATATACGTATTGAAGTATATAATAAAGTGCTGAAATTGCCATTGAGTTTTTTTTCGGAGGAGCGCAAAGGGGATATTATTGCAAGGATGAGTGCGGACGTGTCGGTAGTCGAGAATTCACTGACCAGTTCACTGGATATGTTGATTCGTAATCCGATAGCTCTGGTGGTTTGCTTTATTACTTTATTTACCGTTAGTTGGCAACTGACGTTGTTCGTGCTAGTCATTCTGCCTTTGGCCGGATGGGTCATGGGGTCGGTAAGCCGTAAATTGAAAAGTCAGTCGGTGGTGGCTCAGGGGCAATGGGGAGACATCATGTCTCAGTTGGATGAGACCTTAGGAGGCCTTCGGATTATCAAGGCCTTCATTGCAGAGCGCAAGATGTCTGAACGCTTTGCCAAAATCAATAACGGTTTCCGGGATGCCATGAATGCGATGGTTATCCGTCAGAGTTCCGCGCATCCTATGAGTGAGTTCTTGGGTACTTGCGTGATAGTGATCGTATTATGGTTTGGCGGCGCATTGATTTTGAATCAGTATTCCCCGATAGATGCCGCTATGTTTATTTTCTATCTGGTGATTCTTTACAGTATCATCAATCCTTTGAAAGAGTTCTCCAAGGCTTTCTATAATATTCCTTTGGGTTTGGCCAGCATGGAACGTATTGATATGATCTTGAAGGCTGAGAACCATATCAAGGAGCCGGAAAAACCCTTGCCTTTGACTGCTTTTGAGCATGAGTTGGAATTCCGTGACGTTTCCTTTAGTTATATTGAGGGGCGGCAGGTCTTGAAGCATGTAAACTTGAAGGTGCAGAAAGGGAAGACGGTGGCTTTGGTAGGGCAGTCCGGGTCTGGTAAATCCACGATGGTCGATTTGGTGCCCCGTTATCATGATGTGGGTGAAGGAGCCTTGCTTATAGACGGGAAGAACGTGAAGGACGTATCTATTCCGGCCTTGCGTTCTCTGATCGGTAATGTGAACCAAGAGGCCATCCTGTTCAATGATACCTTCTATAATAATATTACGTTCGGCGTGGAGAACGCGACGATGGAGCAGGTTGTCGAAGCTGCCAAAATAGCCAACGCGCACGATTTCATCATGGAATCCGAGAAAGGTTATGATACGATGATTGGCGACCGTGGAGGCCGTTTGTCGGGCGGGCAGCGGCAGCGTGTCAGCATAGCCCGTGCCATCCTGAAGAATCCGCCGATATTGATACTGGATGAGGCGACTTCCGCATTGGATACGGAGTCAGAGCGTTTGGTGCAGGAGGCGTTGGAACGCTTGATGAAATCGCGTACGACCATTGCAATTGCGCACCGGCTCAGTACAATCAAGAATGCAGATGAAATATGTGTGCTTTACGAAGGAGAGATTGTAGAGCGTGGGACGCATGAAGAGCTTATTGCCCTCAACGGGTATTACAAGAAACTAAACGATATGCAAAGCCTCTGACGCATCCGGCCCAACTCGTGAGAGCGGTGGCTTGTCGGGATAAAAAGAGGTTGTATTTTAATTTATTGTGAAAAATATGGTGAATGATAAGGTGGTTCAAAAGGCTGGGAGCGGGAAAATACTTTCCATAGTAATACCAACCTATAATATGGAAAAATATCTGCCTGCCTGTCTGGATTCTGTGACCGATGAGCTTGTCAGCGATAGGCTTGAAGTCATAGTGGTGAATGACGGCAGTACGGACGGGTCTTTGGACATTATTCGTCGATATGAACAGAAAAGGCCCGATTTGATTAAAGTCATAGACAAGGCCAACGGACATTATGGTTCTTGTGTGAATGCCGGATTAGGAATTGCAACCGGAAAGTATTTCAAGATATTGGATGCAGACGATTGGTTCGATACTTCGGCGTTAGTGGAGTTTTTGCAGAAGTTGGAGACTTGTGATACCGATTTGGTGATAACGTTAAGGGTGGATGAGATTTTTGACAAAGACAAGAAGGTGGATGAAATCAAGCATTCTTTCTGTTCCGTGTTTAAGGACCATGTCTATCGGACGGATGAATTTTATATCCGTACGCATTCCTATGAAGCTGAATTTGGCATGAATGGCATGGCTTATAAAACTTCCCTTCTTAAAGAAATGAATTTCCGTTTGTTGGAAGGGATAAATTATACGGATACGTTGTATTGCTTTCTGCCCTATTCACGTGTGAAAGACTTTATTGTGTATGACTTGTATCTTTACCATTACCGTATGGGAAGGGAAGGGCAGTCGGTGGATACGGAGAGCCAGAAAAAGAATCTGATGCAGATTGTCCACATGGTGGAGGCTATGTTTGAAAAGATGGACAAGGAAAACGTGGGCAAGCATGTGAGAAAGAATCAGGCTTATTTTGTTGATGGAGCCGTAAATTTCTGCCTCCTCAGTCTGAAAATGCAGTCGAGAATCTCGTCCTCGGATTACTCGGAATTCGAGAAGCTGATAAAACATATAAAAACCTATCGTGTACGCCATAAATTATTTAAAAAATGGTATTTAAAGTTATGGTGGGTTACAGAAAAGGCTGTGGTGTTGGATTATGCACTTAGATTTCATTCTTTTGTCAGTGTAAAATAACTATTAGTATCAATGGCGCCATTAATATCTGTAATTGTTCCTGTATATAAGGCCGAGGATACTTTGAGAAACTGTGTGGATAGTATCTTGAAGCAGACAAACCGTGATTTTGAGTTGTTGCTCATAGATGACGGCAGCCCGGATCGTTGCAGGGAAATTTGCGACACTTATGCCGCAAAGGATGCCCGTGTCCGGGTGTGGCATAAAGAAAATGGTGGAGTGAGTACGGCACGTAATTTGGGGCTTGAAGTGGCGTGCGGAGAGTGGATTGCTTTTGTCGACGCGGACGACTCCGTGGACGAGGGCTTTTTCGACGTCTTGAAAGAGGGGCTCGGTTACGATTTGGTGATAGGAGGATACAAGACTCTTCCGAAGGGGGAGATATATTATAATTTCGAGGGGGATTTTAAGGACGATACAATGGGGGATTTCGTCGCCCGGCATTTATGGAATGGGTATGTTTGGGGAAAATTTTACAAAACCTCGATTCTAAGGGAGCACCGCATTATGTTCCGTACCGATTTGGTCGTGTATGAGGACTTGTTGTTCAATTTGGATTATATTCTACAGTGCAACAGCATCAAGTTGGTGCCTTCGTGCTTGTATCTTTATATGGATCCTCCCGGAAAGATGATTCAGGAGAAATATGCGCTTTTGCCGGACGAAATTAGGAAGATTTATGCGCTTGTCGATGACAGGTTGGAGCGGTTGGCTCATAAATTCCATTGTTGGCGTCCTGCATTTATCTTTGATTTTATTGAGCATTATCCGTTGGAACGGATTTTAAGGCAAGGGAGTGACGATGAACTGTACCATTTGTATGTAGAGGTGAAAGGAAATGTGGACCGTTCGGTCTTTTACAACGACCGTATTGCGAGTCCTATTTTGCGTTTCATTTCTTGTATTAAGAAAGAATATATCGTCAGAAGGCATAGGGTGAGGGGGCGATTGTTGGCTAAAGCCTTGTCTTCTTTGTATGGAAGGGAACTGCTTCGGGTCAAGTACTCTTCATTCAGTAAGAAGTTTCAGGCCATATTGATTACCTATCGTTTGTTTGGTCTGCTGGATGTTTATTTTGCAATCCGTTCTTTGGTGAATCGGTTTCGGAAGGTTTGATTCGAAAGTTCTTGGCATGAAAAGGAAGTATCGTCGGGGGGCAGAAGAATGATTTTTCAGTCTGCGGATTTTGAGTGTGCCTTTTCTTCATATCGTTTGCCGGATGAAAAAATAATCCCTATCTTTGCAGCGGTTATGGCAAAATGTTTATCCTATTTGGTATTTGCTTTGTGTCTCTTTCTGTGGGACTTTTCTTTTTCCACAGCGGAGGGAGATATGGCTTGCATGCCTTCTACTACCATAATGGAGGCGGGAGACGGTGGAGAGACAGATACGAAATACTGCGGACAGGATAAGGAGATACGTGCAGGGTTTGGATGGGGTGATATCGGTTATGCACTTCTTTCGTGTCCAATCGGGCACTCGATTCAGGCTATGCGTTCTTTCAAAGGGCATACAGCTTGTGCTGGATGGAAAAATGGTGTGTGGCAGGTTGCAGCCTTGTGGCTGCCGGAGAGAGGAGAGAAACTCCCGGATACATCGTTTTCCAGCAATGCCAAATTATATTTTGTATATACGTTAAGGCGTATCCTTATTTAAGACTTTCCTGTAAGAGATTGCAGAGAAAGTCTTTTTTTATGGCAGCTTTTCGGCTGCTGGTTTTCATTTTATTAGTAATAAGGATATAAAGTAATGGATTTTATAATAGATTTTATCCTGCACATCGACCATTATATGGTGGAGATGGTGCAGCAGTATCATACGTGGACTTATGCCATATTGTTTGCTGTTATTTTTTGTGAGACGGGACTGGTGGTCACGCCCTTTTTGCCGGGCGATTCCTTGCTTTTTGTGGGGGGCGCCATTGCCGCTGTTCCCTCCGTTCCGCTCGATGTCAATTTATTATTCCTGATATTGTTTGTAGCTGCGGTCTTAGGAGATTCCTGCAATTATATGATAGGGCGCTTTTTGGGAAAACGACTGTTTCATAATCCGGATTCCAGAATATTCAAGCAAAGTTATTTGGACAAGACTCATGAATTTTATAAAAAATACGGAGGGAAAACAATCATCATAGCCCGTTTCGTTCCTATTGTCCGTACGTTTGCTCCTTTTGTGGCCGGAATGGGGCGTATGCATTATTACTATTTCATGATGTATAATGTCGTCGGAGGAGGGCTTTGGGTGGCATCGTTTTGCTATGCGGGTTACTTTTTCGGAGACTTGCCTTTCGTACAAGACAATCTGAAAATTCTCATTGTGGCTATTATTGTAATTTCGATTTTGCCGGCCGTAGTGGAGGTATTGCGAGAGAAAATGAAGAAGACGAAATAGAATTTAAACACTTGATTTTATGAAAAATTCCTTTTTTAACAGCTTCGTACCGAAGCAACCTAATTTTTTCTGTTTGCTGAAACAGCTTGCGGATATTCTGTCTGAGGCAGCCGATGTGCTGACGGAGAGTGTGGAACAGGGCAAACCGGAAGAACGGGAGACTTATTACAGACGGGTGAAAGAAGTCGAACGTAAGGGGGATATGGTGACCCATCAGGTGCTTGACGAACTGGAAACGACGTTCATTACTCCTCTTGACCGCGAGGACATCAATGCCCTGGCCTCTGGCATAGACGATGTGATAGACTGCGTGAACAGTTGTGCCAAGCGTATCAATATTTATAATCCCCGTGTTTTGGGCGATAGTGCAAGAGAATTATGTCATTTCATACAGCAAGAGGCAGCCTGTATTTGCAAGGCGGTGGAAGAATTGAATGTGTTCCGGAAGAATCCGGCTCGTTTGCGGGGGCTTTGTGTCGAACTTCATGATTTGGAGAATCAGGCAGACGATGTCTATGAGTTTTTTATCCGAAGGCTTTTTGAAGAAGAGAAGGACAGCATAGAGTTGATAAAGATCAAAGAAATCATGCAGGAACTGGAGCGGACAACCGATGCGGCCGAGCATGTGGGAAAGATTCTGAAGAATCTGATCGTGAAGTATGTATAAATGAAAGGCAAGAACCATGGAGTTATTATTGATTATCATTGTACTGTCTCTCTTGTTCGACTATATCAATGGGTTTCATGATGCAGCCAATTCGATTGCTACCATTGTGTCTACTAAGGTGTTGACTCCTTTTCAAGCTGTGTTGTGGGCTGCCGCTTTCAATTTTGTGGCTTTCTTCATTGCCAAATATGTTATCGGTGGTTTCGGGATAGCCAATACCGTATCAAAGACGGTCATGGAGGAATATATCACTTTGCCGATTATCCTGTCTGGTGTGATTGCCGCTATTATATGGAATTTGTTTACATGGTGGAAGGGTATTCCTTCTTCCTCTTCCCATACGTTGATTGGTGGTTTTGCCGGTGCGGCTATCATGGCCAGTGGTTTCGGCTCTATACAGTTGGATATCATATTGAAGATTGCGGCTTTTATTTTTCTGGCTCCTTTGATTGGTATGATAGTGGCATTGGGATTCACGATTCTCGTATTGCACGCATGTCGGAAAGCGCATCCGCATACGGCCGAGGTGTGGTTTAAGAAGTTGCAACTCGTGTCTTCGGCCTTGTTCAGCATCGGACATGGGTTGAACGATTCCCAAAAGGTGATGGGTATTATTGCGGCAGCCATGATTGCCGGTCATTCCGAAGGGTTGGGAATGGGAATACGCAGTATAGAAGATTTGCCCGACTGGGTAGCTTTTTCTTGTTTCACGGCCATCTCGTTGGGTACTATGTCCGGGGGATGGAAAATAGTGCGGACTATGGGAACGCGTATCACCAAGGTGACACCTTTTGAAGGGGTTATTGCGGAAACAGCCGGTGCTTTTACGCTTTATCTGACGGAATACCTGAAAATTCCGGTAAGTACGACTCATACGATAACGGGAGCCATCATCGGCGTTGGAGCCACTAAGAGGCTTTCTGCTGTGCGGTGGGGCGTGACAAGGAGTTTGATGACAGCTTGGGTGTTGACGATTCCCGTGAGTGCTTTGTTGGCTGCTGCTGTCTATTGGAGCGTGACTTTATGGCTGTAAATGCGGGATTGCCAATTGGGGGAAACGTGTCAGTTTTCCCCCAATTGGTCGTATGAGGTTTGCAGGATAGCCATACCTTTTTCTTCACGTGCACCATCGGGAGCAGGTTCGTTGTAGACCGGTTTTCGGGCTGCATTGTCAAAAATGGTCACACCGGTACTGTCCTTGAACATGAATCCGTCGCTGAACGTGGAGTAAGCGAAGGGATAGGTGTAGGATGTCGAAAAGATATTGCGGCTGTATTTGAAGTCTTGATGTGGCAAACCAAGTTGTCCGAGCAATGTGGCGGGCATGTCGCTTTGGTTCATTAAGGTATGGATGACGGCCGGTGCTTTTATGGCTCCGCCTAACCATAGCATGGGAATGTGGTAGAAGGTGGGCGACGTGACATTGAAAGTGGGTGAGCTGCCGTGGTCGGGTAGGCAGATGACCAACAGGTTGTTCCACACCGGAAGTTGTTTCAGACGGTCGATAAATTCACCCAAGCAATGATCGGTATAAGCAAAAGAGTTTTGCCGTTTGTCTTTTAACCGGTTGTAGGGGACTTCGAACGGTTCGTGGCTGCTGAGAGTCAAGAATCCGGTATGCCACAGTCGGTCGGCCGGTCGGGATTCGAGCATTTCATACAGCCGGTCGAATGTGTATTCGTCGTGCGCGCCCCAGGAGCTTGAAGTGCGTTCCTGTAGGCTGAAGTCCGTGTCACTGGTCAGGTGTTGGTAGCCCGTAGTCGTGAAATAACTTCTCATGTTGGTAAAATTAATGTCGCCGCCGTAGAGGAAGTCCGTCTGGTATCCTGCTTGTTGCAACGTGCGGGCTATGCCGGGCAAAAGGCGTGACTTGGCCGGGAGTTTCATAATGGAGGTGGTGGGGTAACTGATATGCCCGCTTAACGTGCTGACCAGTCCGCGGTCGGTGCGGAAACTGTTGGCATATACGTTGTCGAAAAAGATGCCCTCGCGAATGAGACGGCTTATATTCGGAGATACGTTTTTAGCTCCGCCCAGTTCTTCTATATATTCTCCTCCGAATCCTTCAAGGATGATGATGAGTATATTGGGGCGTGTGGCGCGTAGCAATTGCCGGGTGCAGTCTTCTGTCGAGGCCGGATAAAGCGGTGCATAGCAGGCGGCCCGTTTATGTTCGTCTAAGTAATTGTATTTCTCGGCGAAGTTTTCGGATTTGTTCCAAGAATACATCAGGCTGAAAGCCGGGTTTACGGCAGCATGGTTCATGTAGGTGTTTTCACTGAAATAAGCGTTGCCGATATTCATGGTGGAACGTCCTACCCCTCCCCGTATGGCCAAAAAGATAAGGCCGCCTAATAGTACGTATGTGAAATTGTGAAGCAGCATTTTCAGATTGATGGGCAAAACAGGGAATGTTTTGGGCGTAAGGCGGATGCAAGTCCATGACAAGAGAACGGAGAATACCGTAATCCAAAGCAGGCGCATGACGACATAGCCGGTGGAGACACTGGCCATAGCCTGTTTGGGAGCGTCCATGTAATTGAAGATCGTGGCGTCGAGCTTGAATTTCCAGAATGTGTAGAGTGATGTGTCTGCCACACAAATCAGCGAGAGCAGAATGGCAATAAGGATGAAATAAGGGCGTAATACGGCTTTGGTCTTCATGCGACGCATCCAAATGCTGAGCCATACGACGAGGAATGGAAAGATGAGCAAGTATCCCGTTGTAGAAGCATCCAGCCCCAACCCGTGGACGATGACCTGGAACAGATCGCCTGCCGGCAAAGGCTCGTTCAAATAGACGAATACGATTTTCTGCAACACAAAGAACAGCAGGAAGGCTAAAAACAATTTAATAAGGTAAGATATACGTTGTTTCATCGTTTTTCTTTTTTAGGATACACAAGTGGAGATGATTATTTTCTGCCGAAATCGGCTGGGACTTCACCCCATCGTTCCGTCTCCCATTTCAGTATGGGGATGTCTGTTTTGTGGGTCTTGAGCCAGGTTTCAGCCCGTTCTATCATTTGATAGAGAGCTTCTGTACGGGGGCTGCGTTCCAACTTGGTCTTGCAACGCTTTTGCTTGACCCAACCGATGGCGTTTCGGCTGTCTGAGAAAACCGGCATCCGGATATTTTTCTGTTCCATCAGAGCCAAGGCATGTACAATGGCCAGAAATTCACCGATATTATTGGTGCCATACACCGGTCCGAAATGGAAGACGGTTTCGCCCGTACGGAGATAAACGCCTCGGTATTCCATCGGACCCGGGTTACCACTGCATGCTGCGTCGACAGCCAAGGCTTCGGCCGGGACTTCGGGCGGAAGGGGTAACACGGTGTCGTGCCGATAAGACGGCACGTCTGTCGGTGCGTTTCCGGAAACTGCCGGAGCGGTAGTCTTTTTTTTCTGGATATAAAGATAAGGAGAGGTGTTGTAAGCTCTTTCGGCTTCCTCTTGGGTGTCGAAAGATTTATAAATGGCCCCTTCGAAGCCATTGATTTGCAGTTTGCAGTCAGTCCAGGATGTGTAAATGCCCGGACTGACTCCATGCCAAACTACATAGAATTTCTTTTTCCCCATCGCAAGAGGAGGTTTTTTACATGCGTTCAGGCACTTCTATGCCCAACAAGCCCATGCCCGTACGTATGATTTTGCTGATTTCGGCAGACAGTACCAGACGGAACGTTTTCTTGTTTTCGTTCTCTTCATGCAAGATGCTGAAATCGTGATAGAATTGGTTGTATTCTTTCACCAAGTCGTAGCAATAGTTGGCAATGCAGCTTGGATTATAGTCGGAACCTGCTTGTTTTACTACGTTCGGGAAGTCGGCCAGCATTTGAATCAAGCTGATTTCTTTCTCGCTCAAATCCGTTTGGGCTGACAGCGTTTCGGGGATGGAGATGCCCGCTTCGGAGGCTTTGCGCAGGATGGAACGGATACGTGCGTACGTATATTGGATGAACGGTCCGGTATTTCCGTTGAAATCGATGCTTTCAGCCGGATTGAACAACATGTTCTTTCGTGCGTCTACCTTTAATATAAAATATTTCAAGGCTCCTAAACCGACAATCCGTGCAATCTCATTGGCTTCGTCCTCGCTCAAATCCGTAAGCTTGTTGATTTTGTCTTCCGACATCTTGCGTGCGCTACCTATCATCTCTGCCACCAAGTCATCGGCATCCACGACCGTACCTTCGCGGCTTTTCATCTTACCGTTAGGTAATTCCACCATGCCGTATGAGAAATGTACAAGGTCTTTGCCCCACTCGAAACCGAGTTTGTCCAACAGGATGGAAAGCACTTGGAAGTGGTAGTTTTGTTCGTTACCTACCACGTAAATCATTTTGTCTATGGGATAGTCGCGGAATCGCAGTTTGGCTGTACCGATATCTTGTGTCATGTAGACGGATGTTCCGTCGGAACGGAGCAGAAGTTTCTCGTCCAATCCTTCCGGAGTCAGGTCGGCCCATACGGAACCGTCTTCTTTGCGGAAAAACAGTCCTTTGTCAAGCCCTTCCAAAACTTTCTCTTTACCTTCGAGATAAGTCTCCGATTCATAATATATCTTGTCGAAACTTACGCCAAGGGCTTTATAGGTGACATCGAAGCCGGCATAGACCCATTCGTTCATTTTACGCCAAAGGGCGCGGACTTCCGGATCATTGTTTTCCCATTTTACCAACATTTCGCGGGCTTCCTTGATGAGCGGGGCTTCATTTTTGGCTTCCTCCTCGCTCATACCTTCTTCCATAAGCTCCTTGATTTGTTCTTTATAGTGTTTGTCAAAAGCCACATAGTAGTCTCCGATGAGGTGGTCGCCTTTAATGCCGGTACTTTCCGGAGTGGCACCGTTCCCGTATTTCAACCACGCCAACATGCTTTTGCAGATATGTATGCCGCGGTCGTTCACGATATTGGTCTTCACCACGCGATTGCCATTGGCTGCCATGATGTTGGCCAAAGCGCATCCTAACAGATTGTTGCGGACATGTCCCAAATGCAAAGGCTTGTTGGTGTTGGGGGAAGAGTATTCTATCATGACTAACGGCGAATGGTCGGTCGCTTCGGCCAGGCCGAACTGTGCATCTTGATGGATATCGGTGAGCAGACCGATCCAACTGGCCGGAGCGATTACAAGGTTCAGAAAGCCTTTGACGGCATTGAAATCGGCTACGACGGAAGGGATTTCCGTTTTCAGGAAATGACCAATCTCCTGGGCTGTGTCTTCCGGTTTCTTACGAGATATTTTTAAAAAAGGGAAAACGACTAATGTCAGGTGCCCTGCAAATTCTTTTTTCGTCTTTTGGAGTTGCACCGTTTCGGGAGCTATGTCCTGTCCGTATAAAGTTTTGATGCCGAGAACTACGGCTGATACGATTTTATTTTCTATCTCCATAACCTTGTTTTTACCTTATCATTCAGGCTGCAAAGATACATAATAAAAGGGAGAAGCAAAAGTTTGCTTCTCCCTTTTTTCCGCATAATAGATTTATTCTGATTACTGGAGTGCGTCAGCTAATTCCGCACCAGCTTTGAATTTAGCTATTTTCTTGGCTGCAATGGTGATTTGCTCTTTCGTTCTGGGGTTAATACCCGTGCGGGCCGGTCTTTCATTCACGGAGAATGTTCCGAAACCTACAAGTGCGATTTTGTCACCCTTCTTTAATGCTTCAGAGATAGCACTGATTGTTGCGTCTAAAGCTTTCTTGGCATCTGCCTTGTTCAAGCCTGCGTTCTCTGCAATGGCGTTGATAAGTTCTGTTTTGTTCATTTGATGAAATAATTTAGTAGATAATAATTCGCTTATTTTGTATCCTATCATGCAAATGTATGTAAATTAGCCGTTAAAACAAACTTTTTCATTGAAAAAATATTTCTTTTTATGAAAAAGCACAAGCTTGAAGGGATTATTTAAAATGAAATGGAATAAAATTAGTATTTTTGCGGTCTCAATGAATAATGAAAATAGAGTGTGAATATGATGAATATGCCTCCCGTAACGAAGAATCTGATTATAATCAATCTTTTGTTCTTCTTGGCTAAATTGGTAGCAGTGCGCTATGGTGTGGATTTGGATAATTTGCTGGGACTACACTTCTTTTTAGCTCCCGATTTCAACTTCTACCAGTTCTTTACGTATATGTTCATGCACGGTGGCGTCACGCATATCCTTTTTAATATGTTCGCCGTGTGGATGTTCGGTCGGGTGATGGAGTCTTATTGGGGCGGTCGTCGCTTCTTGCTTTATTATGTCGTGTGCGGCTTGGGTGCCGGTTTGGTTCAGGAAGGAGTGCAATATATACAGTATCTGTGGCAAGGCTTGGGAGCGTACGATACGGTTAATATCGGCTATACCGTGATTTCCATGGGCGACTATTTGAATCGTTGGACCACTATCGGAGCCTCTGGTGCAGTCTATGGAATTTTGTTGGCTTTCGGCATGTCGTTTCCTAATGAACGCCTGTTTATTTTTCCGCTTCCCGTACCTATTAAAGCTAAGTTTTTTGTGATAGGTTATGCCGTCATAGAGTTGCTTTCCGCTTTGGGGAACTCCGGTGACGGAGTCGCTCATTTCGCCCATCTCGGAGGAATGATATTCGGTTTGTTGCTCATCTTGTATTGGAGGAGAAACAGCGGTGGAGGATATTATGGCAATCGGACATCCGCTGCGGAACGCTTGAAGAAATGGTTTGCCGGAGGACGAGACCGGTTTTCTTCTTATCGGAAGCCTAAAATGAATGTCTCTATGGGGGAGCGAAAGGATGATTATGAGTATAACGCTCGTAAAAAGGCAGAGGCGGAAGAGATAGACCATATTTTAGAGAAGGTACGTAAATCCGGATACACAAGTTTGACAGAGGAAGAAAAACGTAAGTTGTTTGATGCCAGTCAGCGTTGAAGATGAATACATTGAAACGTATATTGATACAGTTGTCAATCGGTGCAAACATAATGGCGGCTTTCATGTTGTGGGCCTGCGGACTGAGTTCCGGATTGAATCCGGCGGTTCATTCTCATGCGGCTCTATTCGGGTTGGGATTTCCGCTGCTATTATTGCTTAATATAGCTTTTATCTTTTTTTGGCTGGTTTTTTCCATTCGTTACGTTTGGTTGCCTTTTGTCGGAATGTTGCTGTCTGTTTCCTATATATATGACTATTGTCCGGTGAACTGGCCTGAGAAGCGCCCGGAAGACGCGCTTAAATTGCTTACTTATAATACAGAGTTCCTTGCCCGGGGAGAGAAGAATGCAGAAGGACGGTACCCGATCTTGGATTATCTTGTGGCTTCTGAGGCCGACATTATCTGTCTTCAGGAAGGAGTAGCACCTAAGAATCTTAAATCTGAGTATGTGGATAGCATCATGGCGAAGGCAGGTTATCATATTCGTCGTCTGCATGATGGAAAGGCTGAGCCTCAATTCGTCTATAGTAGTTTGCCTATATTGTCCGTACATCGGATAGCCTATGAAAGTACGACCAATGGCAGTCTTGCCGTAGAATTACTATACGGTCAGGATACTGTATTGTTGGTGAATAACCATTTGGAGTCTTATAAGCTGACACCAGAGGATAAGATGAAATATAAGGAAATCATTAAAGATCCGGAGAATGGGCATGCGGAAAGTAATTCCAGAGAACTGGTTCGGAAGATGGCCGGGGCGAGTCGTTTGCGTGGACCGCAAGTTGATTCGGTTTTGAACTATGTCGAAAAATCAGGGAGAAGGGCTGTGATTGTCTGCGGTGATTTGAATGACTCTCCCATATCCTATTCTTGCCATCGCCTGTCTTCCCGGTTGAAAAGTGCATTCCGTCAATCGGGTAACGGACTGGGCTTGTCTTATAATCAGAAAGGATTCTATTTTCGCATCGATCATATCTTCGTTTCCGACTATTGGCAGACATACGAGACGCATGTGGACAAGACAGCTCCGTGGTCTGACCATTATCCGATGATTACTTACTTGAAAAAACACAAAAAAGAGGATTAGGGCATAAATAAATCTGTTAACTTGCGGCGTTAATGTGAAAAAAACGTTATATTTGCGCCTTTGTAGTCTGATTAGCTATTAAATAATAACATCATAATAATAAATTAAAATGCAAAACAAAGGATTTGTTAAAGTTTTCGCTTTACTGTTGACCCTTGTGTGCGTGTTCTATTTATCTTTTTCATTTGTAACTACTTATCAAATGAATAAGGTGGATGAGATTACGAAAACGCAAGGAGAGGAAGCCGGCGCACACTATCTGGATTCCGTGATGAACAATCCGGTGTGGTTGGGCGCTTATTCGCTGAAGGACTGTCGCGAAATGGAGATTAGTCTGGGTTTGGACCTGAAAGGTGGTATGAATGTCATTCTGGAGGTGTCTGTTCCTGAAGTGGTAAAGGCTTTGGCCGACCATAAAGAAGACCCGGCATTCAACAAGGCGGTAGCGAAGGCTGCGGAAGGGGCTAAGAATAGCCAGAGTGATTTTATTACCTTATTTGTGAAAGAGTACAAAGCATTGGCGCCGGATGGAAATTTGGCGGAATTGTTTGCTACGCAGCAGTTGAAAGGTAAAGTAACGACCAAGAGTTCCGACTCTGAAGTAGAGAAAGTGTTGCGTGCCGAAGTGCAGTCTGCCATCGACAATTCTTATAATGTGCTCCGTACACGTATCGACCGTTTCGGTGTGGTACAGCCCAATATCCAGACATTGGAAGGACAGATGGGGCGTATTATGGTGGAGATGCCGGGTGTGAAAGAACCGGAACGTGTGCGTAAATTGTTGCAAGGTAGTGCAAATCTGGAGTTTTGGGAAACCTATAATACGGAAGAGATTATCCCATTCCTGGCTACATTGGATACACGTTTGGCGGCAGAGCATGCTGCGATTGCAGAAAACGATACGGTTAAGGCAGACACTACGGCAATGGCTGAATTGACACCGGCTGAAAAAGTGGACGCTACGGATTCTACGAAGAAAGCTCCTGTGAAGGATTTGGCTGCGGCTCTGAAGGGAAATAGCGGAACTCCGGCAGAGAAGGCTGGGGCTGCTGTGGACGAACAGGCTATGAAGAACCATCCTTTGGCTTCTGTGCTGCAATTTGCTCAAGGCCCTATGGGATGTGTAGTGGGTTATGCCAGTTGGCGTGATACGGCTACCGTCAATCGCTATATCACTTCTGCCGTGGCAAAAGAAGTCTTGCCCAGTGACCTGAAACTTTATTGGGGAGTGAAGCCTGTAGGCAGTGGTAATATGGGAGACATTTTCGAGTTATATGCGATTAAGATTACGGAACGCAATGGTCGTGCGCCTTTGGAAGGTGATGTCGTGACAGAAGCTAAGGATGATTACGAACAGAATGGCCGTCCGTGCGTAAGCATGACGATGAATTCCGATGGTGCCCGTCGTTGGGCAGCTTTGACCAAGAAAAATGTGAAGCGCGCCATCGCCATTGTGCTCGACGGATATGTATATAGTGCTCCTACGGTGCAGAATGAGATTACCGGTGGTGTTTCCTCTATTACGGGACATTTCACGCTCGAAGATACGCGTGACCTTGCCAACGTGCTGAACACGGGTAAGATGCCGGCTCCTGCACATATCGTTTCCGAACAGTTTGTAGGTCCTACGTTGGGACAAGAGTCCATCAACCAAGGTATTACTTCATTTGTGATAGCTTTCATCCTGTTGATGATCTATATGTGTGGCATGTATGGTCTTATTCCTGGTATGGTAGCCAATGGTGCTTTGATATTGAACTTCTTCTTTACGTTGGGGGTTTTGACTTCATTCCAGGCTGCATTGACCATGTCCGGTATTGCCGGTATGGTGCTTTCTTTGGGTATGGCGGTAGATGCGAACGTGTTGATATATGAACGTACCAAAGAAGAGTTGCGTGCGGGTAAGACTGTGCGTGCGGCTCTCTCGGACGGTTATTCCAATGCATTCTCGGCCATCTTCGACTCCAACTTGACTTCTATCATTACGGGTATCATCCTGTATAATTTCGGAACAGGTCCTATCCGTGGATTTGCCACGACGTTGATTATCGGTATTTTGGTATCCTTCTTTACGGCTGTATATCTGACCCGTATCGTGTACGAGCACTTCCTGAACAAGGAGAAATGGATGAACTTGACGTTTACGACGTCTCTTTCACGTAAGTTCTTGCATGATACACATTACAAGTTCATGAGCTCTTATAAGAAATCCTTCACGATATTCGGGGTCTTGTTGGTGGTAGGTATCGCATCTTTGTTTGTACGCGGTTTGAGCAAAGGTATTGATTTCACCGGCGGACGTAACTTCGTAGTTGTGTTCGAAAAGCAGGTGGAGCCGGAAACTGTCCGCACCTTGTTGCAAAACAAGTTCGGGGATGCCAATATCCAGGTTATAGCCTTGGGGACAGACCATCAGACGGTACGTATATCCACAAACTATCGGATTGACGAAGAAGGTACGGAGGTGGATTCCGAAATAGAAGCAACGCTGTTCGAAACGCTCAAAGGCGGCGGTTTGTTGGCTTCGGATTTGGATTTGCAAACTTTCATCAACCGCGACGAGCGTGCCGGAGGTTCTATTATCAGTTCGGAAAAGGTAGGTCCTTCCGTGGCAGAAGACATAACCTACGGGGCTATTGTTTCTGTGGTATTGGCCTTGATAGCTATCTTCCTTTACATATTGTTGCGTTTCCGCAATGTGGCTTTCTCGGTCGGTGCTGTTGTGGCCTTGACGGTAGATACCTTGTTGATTATCGGAGCGTATTCGATTTGTTGGGGATGGGTGCCATTCTCTTTGGAAATCGACCAAACCTTTATCGGTGCGATTTTGACGGCTATCGGTTATTCTATTAATGATAAGGTGGTAGTATTCGACCGTATCCGCGAGTTCCTCCATCTGTATCCGAACCGCGACCGTCAGCGTTTGTTCAATGATTCTTTGAATACGACATTGACGCGTACCATCAATACTTCGTTGACCACGTTAGTCGTATTGTTGTGTATCTTCTTCTTGGGTGGAGAAAGTATCCGCAGTTTTGCTTTTGCCATGATTCTCGGTGTGGTAATCGGAACCTGTTCTTCCATCTTCATGGCGGCTCCGGTAGCTTTCCTGACTATGGGGCAACGCATCAAGGAGAACGATTCGGAAATGAAATAAAGAATTCGTTTATAAGTTGTTTGGATGCAGGGCAGGCTTAGGCTTGCCCTGTATTGTTTTGTGCCCGGACTCTCTTCAGTATATGATACTGGAGTATATCCGTCTGTTTTTGGTGCAAAGCTTTTTGGTAATGTTCCGGAAGGGCGGTTTCTTTGTCTTCAAAATAAAAGATGTGATATGATGGGATTAAAGAGTGTTTTGTTTTCCGGTATCCTTTTGTCCGTTATGGCAGTGGGTGTGCAGGCCAAGCCTGAAACCGGAAGAGGGTTGGACAAGTCTTTGTTGCCCCAACCGGTTTATTCCCCCGAACCGGGTTTGGTGGATTTATATTGGGCAGCTTGGGATTTGGCCTGGGGGCGGGTGAAACATCAGAACGGGATTCCCCAGTCGCCCTATATGGATGAGAACCTGTGGGATGACACGATTTGGATTTGGGATACCGAGTTCATGGTGCTTTTTTGTCGCTATGCGCCTTCGCTATTCCCTGGCATACAGAGTTTGGATAACTTCTATAAGACGATATTGGACGGAGAGCCGGTCTCTTTAAAGATTTGGCATCCGGACAACCCTCCTTTTTTCGCGTGGGTGGAGTATGAGTACTATAAGATGACGGGCGACAAAAGGCGTTTGGAATATGTGTTAGAGGACAATCGTTACCTACAACGCCATTTTTATTGGTTTGAGAAACTGAAGAGGGGCGGTAGCCGTTTTTCCAAGATGCCGGTCATGTTGGAACGGAGGGAGAAAGGGTATTTGTGGGGCGACGTGCAGAGCGGTATGGACAATACTCCGCGTGGCCGGGGATGCAACGGGGAGATGCTGTGGATGGATGCCTTGGCCCAACAGGCTTTGGCTGCACTTTATATCGAAAGGATTGCCGAGGTCTTGGACGACTCGTCTACGGCCAAGGAGTTTGCCGGGGAGTATGCAGTGAAGAAGGACTTGCTCAATAAGTATTATTGGGATGCGGAGGATGGTTTTTATTATGACATAGAGGAGGCCACGGGCGACTTTGTGAAAGTGCGGACACCGGCTGTGTATTGGGCTATGTTGGCAGAAGTTCCGGGGCGGAAACAAGCGGCGCGTTTGGTGGAATATGCACAGGACGAGGATGAGTTCGGTGGTCAATACCCTTGGCCGTCCGTGTCGCGGAGTGACGCAGACTACAATGGGACGGTAGGAGATTATTGGAGGGGCGGTGTATGGTTGCCTTTGGCTTACATGTCAACCAAGGCACTTGAGACTTACGGTTATCATGATGTGGCACATGAGAATGCGCGCCGTTTGTTGGCGCAAATGTCCGAAACCTATAAGACTTTCGAGCCCCACTCCATTTGGGAATGTTATTCTCCGTCGGCAGCTCGTCCCGGACAGCGGGTGGACGGTGAGAATTTGACGTTGGTGGCTCAAGACTTTTGCGGATGGTCTGCCCTGGGGCCTATTTCTTTGTTTATTGAGAACGTGTTGGGGTTTTATAATATAGATGCCACGGCTCGGCTCGTGGAATGGCGTAAGACAGGTTGGGGCGAGCAAGGTATCCGGAATTTGAGGTTCGGCGATGTGCATACTGACATCGTGGCGGACGGGGATACCGTACGCGTGGTGTCTGATAAGGAATATGTATTGAAAGTGAATGGGAAGAAATACAAAGTGAAAGCCGGAACACAAGCTTTTACCTTGAAATAGACCGTGTACCCCCGCCGGGAATCGAACCCGGATTGGCGGTTTAGGAAACCGTAGTTCTATCCATTGAACTACAGGGGCTCTTTCTGTTTTGCAAAGTTAACAGTTTCTGCTTAAAAAGTCGAATACTTGGGACAAAACTTTCATAAGATAGAGGGAAAGGCTCGGCCTTTCTCTCTTTGCATATTTATGCATTTTCCTGTGCTTTTGCGAACTTTATGCTTTTGAAAAGTGAGAGAAGCACGATGAAATGCTATATAAATAAGCTTTTAGATTACGATTTTATAGTATAATCTGTATTCCGGAATGCTTTTAACAGCAAAATATTTTGTTTTTAAACATATCTTTGCGATATTTGCATTCCTAAGGTAGAAAGAATATACAGTAATCATATAAATGCTACAAAAAGTATGGCTGATAGATTAGAAGTAAAAGAGCTGGACCAGGTAGTGGTCCGTTTCTCTGGTGATTCCGGCGACGGTATGCAGTTGGCCGGGAATATTTTCTCTACGGTCTCGGCGACGGTAGGAAATGACATTTGTACGTTTCCCGATTATCCGGCTGATATCCGTGCTCCGCAGGGGTCGTTGACAGGAGTTTCCGGTTTCCAGGTACACATTGGTGCCCAACGCGTGTACACACCGGGCGATAAGTGCGATGTGTTGGTGGCGATGAATGCGGCAGCATTAAAGACCCAGTACAGATATGCCAAATCTACAGCATGTATTATTATCGACACCGATTGTTTCCAGGCCAAAGATTTGCAGAAGGCCGCTTTCACGACGGATAATCCGATAGAGGAGTTGGGCATCAAAAACGATGTGATTGCTGCCCCTATCACCCAGATGGTCAAAGTCTGTCTGGCTGACTCGGGTATGGACAACAAAGCTATTTTGAAATGCCGTAACATGTTTGCGCTCGGACTGGTGTGCTGGTTGTTCAACCGTGACCTGGAGATAGCGTTCAATATGTTGCGTGAGAAGTTTGCCAAAAAGCCCGCCGTGGCAGAAGCCAATATAAAGGTTATCCAGGCCGGATATGATTACGGGGCAAATACGCATGCTTCTGTGGCACATACTTATAAAGTGGAATCCAAGACGAAAAAGCCCGGTAAGTATATGGACATCATGGGCAATAAGGCTACTGCATACGGATTTATCGCTGCGGCTGAGAAAGCCGGCAAGCGGCTTTTCTTGGGGTCGTATCCCATTACGCCGGCTACGGACGTGCTGCATGAATTGTCCAAACATAAAAGTTTGGGCGTGACCACAGTACAGTGCGAGGATGAGATTGCCGGTTGTGCCTCTTCCATCGGTGCTTCCTTTGCCGGTGCATTGGCAGTGACTTCTACTTCGGGACCCGGCGTATGTTTGAAATCGGAAGCCATGAATCTGGCCGTGATTACGGAATTGCCGTTGGTAATACTGAACGTGCAGCGCGGAGGCCCGTCCACGGGCTTGCCCACGAAGAGCGAGCAGACGGATTTGTTGCAAGCCCTTTTCGGACGCAACGGCGAATCGCCGATGCCGGTCATTGCAGCCACTTCGCCTACGAATTGTTTCGATGCGGCCTATTATGCCTCGAAGATGGCTTTGGAGCACATGACGCCGGTGGTGTTGCTCACCGATGCCTTTGTGGCCAACGGTTCCGGTGCTTTCAAACTGCCCGATTTGAACGATTATCCCGATATTTGTCCCCCTTACGTCACTCCGGAAATGGCCGGGAGCTACACGCCATACATGCGTAATCCCGACACGCAAGTGCGTTACTGGGCCATACCCGGACAAGAAGGGTATATGCATATTCTCGGCGGGTTGGAGAAGGACGGCCGGACAGGAGCCATCAGCACCGATCCCGAGAACCACGACAAGATGTGTCGTTTGCGTGCAGAGAAAGTGGCCCGAATTCCGGTGCCTGATGTGGAGGTGCAGGGATGCGTGGACGATGCCGAACTGCTGATAGTAGGCTTTGGCGGTACTTACGGCCATTTGCATTCGGCCATGGATGAAATGGTGGCTACAGGCAAGAAAGTGGCTTTGGCTCATTTCTCTTACCTGAACCCCTTGCCTGCCAATACGGCGGAAGTGCTGAAGCGGTATAAGAAAGTCGTGGTAGCCGAGCAGAACTTAGGGCAATTTGCCGCATATCTGCGTATGAAAGTAGACGGTTTTGTGCCTTATCAGTTCAATCAGGTGAAAGGCCAGCCTTTTGTCGTGAGCGAGTTGGTGGCAGCCTTTACCGAGATTTACAACAAATAGTCAAACTTAGAAGAATAAAAGAAAATGAGCGAATATACAGCAAAAGATTATAAAAAGGGATTGCCGCGTTGGTGTCCCGGGTGTGGAGACCATTTTTTTCTGGCTTCTTTGCACAAGGCTATGGCCGAAATCGGAGTGCCTCCCTACGAGACAGCCGTGATTTCAGGTATCGGTTGCTCCAGCCGTCTGCCTTATTATATGAATACGTACGCCATGCAGACGATTCACGGACGTGCCGCCGCCATTGCCACCGGCTTCAAGGTGGCCAATCCGGATATCACCGTGTGGCAGATTTCCGGTGACGGCGACGGTCTGGCCATTGGCGGTAACCATTTCATCCATGCCGTCCGCCGCAACGTGGATATCAATATGATTCTGCTGAACAACCGGATTTATGGTCTCACGAAAGGGCAGTATTCTCCGACGTCTCCGAGAGGATTCGTCAGTAAATCCTCTCCTTACGGGACGGTGGAAGACCCGTTCAATCCGGCAGAGTTATGTTTCGGAGCGCGTGGTCATTTCTTTGCCCGTGCCGTGGCTACGGATGCCGCCGGGACGGTGGAAATCCTGAAAGCGGCATACGCCCACAAGGGAGCCGCCGTGTGCGAGATATTGCAAAACTGCGTGATATTCAACGACGGGACGCACGATACCGTTTACACCAAAGAAGGACGTGCCAAGCATGCCATTTATCTGGAACACGGCCAGCCGATGTTGTTCGGTGAAAATAAGGAATTCGGCTTGATGCAGGAAGGTTTCGGGTTGAAGGTCGTGAAGATAGGAGAGAACGGTGTGACGGAAAAAGACATCCTCGTGCATGATGCGCATTGCCAGGACAACACCTTGCACTTGAAGTTGGCTCTGATGGAAGGGCCTGATTTTCCGGTGGCATTGGGCGTGATTCGTGATGTGGAAGCTCCGACATACGACGAGGCGGTCAACCGGCAGATAGAAGAAGTGAAAGAAAAGAAAGCCTATCACAATTTCACGGAACTGCTCTATACGAACGATATTTGGGAGGTGAAGGAGTAAGTTCCCCGTGAAAGGGAAAGGAAAGAAAAGGCGGCTGTTCCTTATCGTGGGGCAGCCGCCTTTTTTGTTCCGTCTTTCTGTTTCGATGGGCGGGCGGCGGGCTGTCGGTTGTCAAAATCCGTTATATTTGCTTGCTTTTATGTAAGGTGCTGGTTTTCAATCTGCAATAAGGCGGGAATTTTTGTCCGTCAAATGAAAAATCAATCTCAGGAGATTGGAAAATCGTTCGCCTGAGATTGATTTACCGTTTGGCGCAGAACGGTGCGCAGCTTTCTGCCAAGCCCCGTCCGTCATGCTTTTTTACTTCTTACAGTTTCCCGCCGTAGGCCAAATCGCCTGCATCGCCAAGTCCCGGGACGATGTACATGTGGTCGTTCAGCTCCGGGTCGATAGCTCCGCACCACAAGGTATAGTCCGTGTCTTTGAATGTTTCTGTCAGGTAGTCCACGCCCTTCCGGCTGGCTATCGCACTACATAAATGCACTTTTCCCGGTATGCCTTTGGTCTCGAATGCCTTGAGCCCCAATTCCATGCTTCCGCCCGTGGCCAGCATGGGGTCGGCAATGATGAGAGTTTTGCCGTTCAGGTCCGGCGTGGCCAGATATTCGATATGTATGCCCACTTCGTGGCATTCTTTGTCTTTGTAGAAGCGGTAGGCCGACACGAATGCGTTGTCGGCCTCCTCAAACACATTCAGGAAGCCTTGATGGAAAGGGAGGCCGGCCCGGAAGATGGTTCCCAGTACGATAGGGTCGTTGTACAACAGCGTAGGCGCCGTGCCCAACGGGGTTTGTATGTCTTTGACGGAATAATCCAGCGTTTTACTGATTTCGTAAGCCATTACTTCCCCGATTCTTTCCAGATTGCGGCGGAACCGCGCCCTGTCTTTCTGTATGCATACGTCCCGGAGTTCCGACATGTATCTGTTGACAACCGTTTGTTGCTCTGCAAAGTTAATTACTTTCATATTTGGATGGATTTAAATATACTTGAGAACAAAAGTAACAAAAACTTCTTGAAAATGTAAACTCCGTGTAGCAAATATAGCTTTGGTTCTTAGGTTTTGGGAAATTTAACGGAAGAATGTTTTTGAATTAAGAAAAATAATATGCCGAAAGTTTCAGATGCACGCATTTCTTTGTAATTTTGTCAGCGCAAAAAGGAAGTTTTTTTATAGTGAATTGATTTCTAACCAAATATTATTTTAGAAAATGGCAAATTTAGATTTGAGTAAGTACGGTATTACCGGTACTGTTGAGGTTCTCCACAATCCGTCATACGACGTATTGTTCCAGGAAGAAACCAAAGCTGGTTTGGAAGGTTTTGAAAAAGGTCAGGTAACGGAATTGGGTGCAGTGAATGTGATGACAGGTATTTATACCGGTCGTTCTCCCAAGGACAAGTTTATCGTAAAAGACGCTACTTCTGAGAACACCGTATGGTGGACTTCTGAAGAATATAAGAATGACAACAAGCCTGTAACTCCTGAGGCTTGGAAGGTATTGAAGGATTTGGCTGTGAAGGAGCTTTCAAATAAGAAATTGTTTGTTGTCGACGGTTTCTGCGGCGCTAACAAGGCTACTTGCCTGAAAGTGCGTTTCATCGTGGAAGTTGCATGGCAGGCTCACTTCGTAACGAACATGTTTATCCGTGCTACGGAAGAAGATTTGAAAGATTTCGAACCTGATTTCGTGGTTTACAACGCTTCTAAGACTAAGGTTGAAAACTACAAGGAACTGGGCTTGAACTCAGAAACAGCCGTAGTCTTCAACTTGACTTCAAAAGAGCAAGTCATCATCAACACTTGGTACGGTGGTGAAATGAAGAAGGGTATGTTCTCTATGATGAACTATTTCAATCCTTTGCGCGGTATCGCTTCTATGCACTGCTCTGCCAACACCAGCATGGACGGCACCAGCTCTGCTATCTTCTTCGGTTTGTCCGGTACCGGTAAGACGACTTTGTCTACCGACCCGAAACGTAAGTTGATCGGTGACGACGAGCACGGATGGGACGACGAAGGCGTATTCAACTACGAAGGCGGTTGCTATGCTAAAGTTATCAATCTGGATAAAGAATCCGAGCCCGATATCTACAAGGCTATCAAACGTGACGCTTTGTTGGAGAATGTAACGGTAGATGCTAACGGCAAGATTGATTTTGCAGATAAGAGCGTAACGGAGAATACACGTGTATCTTATCCTATTTACCACATCGAGAATATCGTGAAGCCTATTTCCAAGGGTCCTCACGCAAAGCAGGTAATCTTCCTGTCTGCTGATGCCTTCGGTGTATTGCCTCCTGTTTCTATCTTGAACGACCAGCAGGCTCAATACTACTTCTTGTCTGGTTTTACTGCCAAGTTGGCCGGTACGGAACGTGGTATCACTGAACCGACTCCGACGTTCTCTGCTTGTTTCGGTGCTGCTTTCTTGAGCTTGCATCCTACGAAATATGCTGAAGAGCTCGTGAAGAAGATGAACAAGGTAGGTGCCAAGGCATACTTGGTGAACACGGGTTGGAACGGTACGGGCAAGCGTATTTCCATCCGCGATACTCGTGGTATCATCGATGCCATCTTGGACGGTTCTATCGACAAGGCTCCTACGAAGACTATTCCTTACTTCGATTTCGTTGTTCCTACGGAGTTGCCGGGTGTTGATCCGAAGATTCTCGATCCTCGCGACACTTACGCTGACGCTGCAGAGTGGACGAAGAAGGCTGAGGATTTGGCTGCCCGTTTCATCAAGAACTTTGCGAAGTTCACGGGTAACGAAGCCGGTAAGGCTTTGGTTGCAGCAGGTCCGAAGTTGTAATTTTACAGTAAAGCATAACATTGAAAGTCTGTCTGGATCCTTCAGGCAGACTTTTTTTGTTTCGGCGCATGAATGTTGTAAAACTAAAAAACTGTAAAAACAGGTAGATTCTTTCCGGTTCGTTTTTAAACCCCTCCCACTTTTTTTATCTTTGCAATTAAAAACTTTATTCTTGATGATGAAGAAAATAACCTCATTACTGTTATTATGGGTCATGGTCTTGCCGCTTTGGGCACAGTTTCACGACCCGGTAAGTTTTTCTGTTTCTCAAAAGAAACTGTCTGACTCTGAATTCGAGATTGTTTTTACCGGAAAGGCGGAAGCGGGTTGGCATGTCTATTCTACGGACATTCCGGACGGCGGCCCTACTCCGGCTACCATTAATTTCGATGAACAGAAAGGAGTGGAGCCGGTAGGCAAGCTGACGGCACGTGGAAAGGTGCATAAGGCGTACGACAATCTTTTCGGGATGGAAGTCAGCTATATGGAAAATACGGTTGTTTTCGCGCAGAAAATGCGTATTACGGACGCTACTTATTCCGTGAAAGGGTATCTGAACTATGGGGCTTGTAACGATGAGAATTGCATGCCTCCCACCAATGTGGAGTTTACTTTCTCCGGAAGCGGAAAGCCTGCGGCCGGCAATGCTGTGGCAGAGCCTCAGAAGCAGAAAGAGAAAACTGCGGATACGCCGGTAGCGGAGAAAGAGGAAAAAGCAGATGCGCCCGTAATCGGAGGGGCCGATACGGTTGCCACGGGCTTGGTCGTGACGGATTCCGTACCTTCTGCGGTGGCCGGTAGTAATGCTGCTGTGGCGGCAAGCGACTATTGGACGCCCGTTATTGATGAGTTGGCAGCTTTCGGTGAAGATGCCTCCAATGCAGCCAGCCAGACGTGGTGGAAGATATTCCTGTTGGGATTCCTCGGCGGCTTGGTTGCTTTGCTTACTCCTTGTGTCTGGCCGATCATCCCGATGACCGTGAGTTTTTTCCTGAAACGTTCGGGAGACAAACGCAAAGGTATTCGCGATGCGGCGACGTATGGTGTGAGCATTGTGGTCATTTATGTGCTTTTGGGCTTAGTGATTACCGGTATTTTCGGGGCCAGTGCCCTGAATGCCCTGTCCACGAATGCGGTATTCAACATCTTTTTCTGCCTGATGTTGCTGGTGTTTGCCGCCAGTTTCTTCGGTGCTTTTGAAATTACGTTGCCTTCTTCGTGGAGCAATGCGGTAGACAATAAGGCCGAATCTACCACAGGTTTGTTGAGCATCTTCCTGATGGCTTTTACCCTCGCTTTGGTTTCTTTTTCTTGTACGGGGCCGATTATCGGTTTTCTGTTGGTAGAAGTGTCCACGTCGGGCAGTATTCTTGCCCCGACTATCGGTATGTTGGGTTTTGCCATTGCCTTGGCCTTGCCTTTCACCCTCTTTGCCATGTTCCCGGCTTGGCTGAAGACGATGCCGAAATCCGGTAATTGGATGAATTGTGTGAAGGTGACGCTCGGTTTCTTGGAATTGGCTTTTGCCTTGAAGTTCTTGTCGGTGGCAGATTTGGCTTACGGTTGGCATATCCTCGACCGCGAGGCTTTCCTGAGTTTGTGGATTGTGATTTTTGCTTTGTTGGGCGCTTATCTTATCGGTTGGCTGCGTTTCCCGCACGATGAAGATGAATATGATGAGTCCGGTAATGTCGTGGTCAATCATCGTACGTCGGTCACCCGTTTCTTCATGGCTTTGGTTTCCTTCTCTTTTGCCATTTACATGGTTCCCGGTTTGTGGGGAGCGCCGCTGAAGGCTATCAGTGCCTTTTCGCCTCCGATGAGCACGCAAGACTTCAACCTTTATGAGAACGAGGTGAAGGCTCAGTTCATGGATTATGATGCCGGGATGGAATATGCGCGCAGGCAAGGTAAGCCCGTGATGATAGACTTTACCGGATACGGTTGCGTGAACTGCCGCAAGATGGAGTTGGCTGTGTGGGCCGACCAGAAGGTTGCGGATATCATGCAGAACGATTACGTGCTAATCACGTTGTATGTGGATGAGAAGACCAAGCTGCCGGAACCTATTAAAGTGACAGAGAACGGTCAGGAACGTACTTTGCGTACGGTAGGTGACAAATGGAGCTATTTGCAACGCAGTAAGTTCGGGGCCAACGCCCAACCTTTCTATGTGTTGCTCGACAACGAAGGCAAGCCGTTGAACAAGTCATATTCGTACGACGAGGATGTCAATAAGTATATAGATTTCTTGCAGACCGGTTTAAAGAATTATAAGAACAAGTAGTTCTTGTATGGAGAATTATCAGGGGATGTATCAGATACCAATGGTACATCCCTATTTTTATGTTTGGTTTTTAACGTTATTTTTCATCGGAATGAGCAAGGATTTGGCCGGTTCGCGGTTTGATAAACAGAATGTCGGATTTTTAAATTGGATGAAAAATGAAGAAAGTACATGTCTTATGGGTGTTGGCCTGCCTGTTGGCGGCTCCGGTTTTGTTTCAGTCTTGTTCGGACGATGATGACGAGGTTTATGTATGGTATCCTTATCTCAGTCCGAATGCTTTGGTGACGGTCAAAGGCGGAACGGATTCCTGTTTCTTGCAGTTGGACGATGAGACTACGCTTTGGCCGGTAAATCTGTCCTCTTCCCCTTTCGGAGAAAAGGAAGTGAGGGCTTTGGTTCATTTTACGGACGTAGATGGGGAAAAGCATTTCTGTACGCGTGCGGTCTATGTAAACTGGATGGACAGCATTCTGACGAAAAAAACGGTTCCGGATTCTGCTTTGGTGAACGATTCGCTGTATGGGAATGACCCGGTGGATATCGTAGACGATTGGGTGACTGTGGCGGAAGATGGTTATCTGACGCTGCGTTTCTCTACTTTGTGGGGCAATAGGGGGATTGCCCATAAGGTGAATTTATTGACCGGAGGTAATCCGGATAATCCTTATGAGGTGGAGTTTCGTCACGATGCTTGCGGAGATGCGGGGAGTTGGCGAAGCGATGCGCTTGTGGCCTTTGATTTAGGGAAGCTTCCCGATACCGGAGGTCGTACGGTCAAACTGACGTTGGTTTGGCAGTCGTTCCGGGGGAGGAGAACAGCGGAATTCGATTATTGTACCCGTAAAAAGACAGGAAACGTAGCCAGACAAATAGAGCAAATGCAAAGAGGAGGTATGTTACGATAGTGTTGGAGGACAGATAACCGTTCGTTCAGAATGACGCGTATCGGAAACGGAGGCGAACAGGATTTGGTTCGAGATATACAGCGGGGCGACCGTGTAGCGATGAAATTATTATATTGTCGCTATGCGGGTTGCCTCACAGCCGTATGTTCCCGTTATGTGGCTTGTATGGACGATGTGAGAGACGTCCTTCAGGATTGTTTCGTGAAGATATTCACTTCCATTCACGGTTTCGAGTGGAGGGGTGAAGGCTCTCTCCGGGGATGGATGGTACGTATTGTGGTGAACGAGTCATTGAAATTCTTGAAGCGCAACCGGCAGTTGGAATCCCTTGGCGATGGGTGGGACGTACCGGATACGGTAGAGGATGAGCCTGATGCGGAGGACATTCCTTCTGAAGTTCTTCAGGAAATGATTTGCCGTTTACCGGCAGGGTATAGGGCTGTTTTCAATTTGTATGTATTCGAAAAGAAAAGCCATAAAGAGATTGCGGCGATGCTGAATATAAAAGAGAGTACATCGGCTTCGCAACTGCATCGGGCAAAGGCGGTGTTGGCAAAGGAAGTTCAAAGATATAAAGCTCAGGTCAATGGAAGATAAATGGTTGAATGAATGGCAAAAGAAACTGGACGGTTACGAGGTCGCCCCTCCCGACGGGCTGTGGGACGGGATAAACAAGGCTTTGGAAGAGCGACGCCTGTCCGTTGCCTCCTCTCGTGGAAGGCGTACCGTATGGCTTCGCCTGGCCGGGATAGCGGCGGCATTGGCGATCGTTGTGCCCTTGGGAAGAAACGTATGCCGGCCGGTTTTTACGTCTCTTGTAGAAAATCGCATTCAAACCGAAGACATTCTTCCGGAGCCGTCGGATGTCTTTTGGGCAAAAGTCCGGAGAGTGAAAAAGGAATCATATCGTGGTAAACCGTTCGGGAAAGATACGGTGACTTTCTGCGACCGTCCCATCGTATCAGAGGAAGGTCAGGAGATTTTAACGGAGGAGAGGAAAGAACTTGTAGCCGAAAGGGAAAAAACGGTTTCTGAAGATACTCTTGAGTATATGGAGAAAGCTTATCCTGACGGGATAGACCGGCATACTAAGTGGGTTGTAAACGTCGGGAAGGTTAAGAATGAAAGCTCACATTTACTGGCCATAAGTCTTTTTGCATCCAATACACCCGGAAAATCGGTGATGAATCACGGGAACGGAGGGGTTGCCCTGATGGGAGCTATTCCCTCTTGGGAACACCCCGAGACCATGGGATATGGAAAATATCCGGTGGCGGGTATAAAGTCCGCCCACCCGTATGTGGATGACTTTGTCCCGATGAAGCATAAACAACCTGTCAGATTCGGTGTGTCCGTTTGTTATGCCTTGAATGAAAGATTCGGCATAGAAAGCGGTCTTTCTTATACTTATCTTTCGTCAAGTCTTTCTTCTTCGGGAGAAGATTATAGTTATAAGGTACGGCAATCCTTACAATACGTAGGGATTCCCTTGAACTTTAAGGCCAGCTTGTGGAAGAAACGGTGGATGGATTTGTATCTGTCGGCCGGAGGAATGGCTGAGAAGTGCGTGGATGGAGATTCGGAAACGGATTATATGTGGCGAGGAAGGATAAAGTCGTCTACACACAAGGCTATACGGGAAAAACCTTGGCAATGTTCTGTAAATGCGAGTGCCGGGATGCAGTTTAACTTGTCGTCGGTAGTAGGTTTGTATGTGGAGCCGGGAGTGAGTTACTATTTTGATAATGGAAGTTCTGTTTCTAATATTTATAAGGAGAAACCATTGAATTTTAATTTGGAATTCGGACTTAGGTTTTCTCTCGGTTTGTGACATAAAGCTTCTCCTTTCCGGAGGTTGGGTCTGATAATCTTGTACGTTCGGTTTTTATTTTGGAAAACTTTTGGCCTTCTTGTGGGCGAGGGTTTAGTTTATAATCTTCTGTTTATTAGATTATTAATTGTTTTGTGGATTCTTGAATTGGAAAACTTTAGAATAAAAACCGCAAAAACTCTTGCACGAAAAAAGGAAAAGGTGTACCTTTGTCATTGTTCAGGTGCCCTGTTTGCCAGTCGGCCGACAGAGTGAAAAGGGAACGGGGTGAGAGTCCCCGACAGACCCGCTGCTGTGAACTCTTTTATGCGTTTCATGACATACTGCATCCACTGTTTCGTCGGGCGAAACGGGAAGGACATGAAACGAGAGTAAGTCAGAAGACCTGCCTGTGACATAGCCGTACGGACTCCGGGGATAAGGGAACGACGGCGGGAACGTAATAAGAAAGATACAAACTTTTAAGTGTCGAAGATACGGGGCTTCTTTTAGGAAAAGGAGGCAGGGATTTTTTCGGCCTGAAAAATAAATGCAATATGATACAGACAGTTGTGAAAAGGGACGGGCGCATTGTGGGGTTCAATGCTCGGAAAATCGGTGATGCCGTACGTAAGGCCATGGTACATACTGAGGCCGGTGAGAATGAAGAGCTGATTCATTTGATATGCGAACACGTGGCTAACCGTGGAAAGGTACAGATGACGGTGGAAGAGATTCAGGATGCCGTGGAGGTGGAATTGATGAAAAGCCGCCGTAAGGATGTGGCGCAGAAATATATCGCTTACCGTAACCAGCGCAGCATTGCCCGCAAGGCTAAAACGCGTGACATGTTCTTGGAGATCATCAATATCAAGTCCAACGACGTGACCCGCGAGAATGCCAACATGAATGCCGACACGCCGGCCGGCATGATGATGAAGTTTGCCAGCGAGACCACCAAACCTTTCGTAGACGACTACCTGTTGAGCGAAGAGGTGAAAGAGGCGGTCAAGCACAACTATCTGCACATTCATGACAAGGATTATTATCCCACCAAAAGCTTGACGTGCGTACAACATCCGCTTGACCACATCCTGAAGCACGGTTTCTCTGCCGGACACGGGGAGTCCCGTCCTGCCAAACGTATCGAGACGGCCAGTATTTTGGCCTGTATTTCTATGGAAACGGCACAGAATGAGATGCACGGCGGCCAAGCTATTCCTGCGCTTGATTTTTATCTGGCTCCTTTCGTGCGTGCCAGTTTCATCGAAGAAGTGAAGGTCTTGGAGGAGTTGAATGCCGAAGACTACTCTCATTTATATCATAAGGAAGTGGACGACTTTGTCACTCGTCCTTTGGACGGCCTGACCGGCGACGCACGTATCCTCCAACATGCGATGAACAAGACTGTGGCCCGGGTGCATCAGGCTATGGAAGCCTTTATCCACAATATGAATACCATCCATTCCCGTGGCGGGAACCAAGTGGTGTTCAGTTCCGTGAACTACGGTACGGATACCTCGGCCGAGGGGCGTTGCATCATCCGCGAAATCCTGCGTAGTACTTACGAAGGGGTGGGCAACGGCGAAACGGCTATCTTCCCGATTCAAATCTGGAAAAAGAAGCGGGGGGTGAGCTATTTGCCTACCGACCGCAACTACGACCTTTACCAATATGCCTGCAAGGTGACGGCCCGTCGTTTTTTCCCGAATTTCATTAATCTGGATGCCACGTTCAATCGGCATGAACTGTGGCGTGCCGACGACCCGAAACGTTACCTGTATGAAACGGCTACAATGGGTTGCCGCACCCGCGTCTTTGAAAACCGTTTCGGGCCGAAGACCTCTATCGGACGGGGAAATATTTCTTTTTCAACCATCAATATCGTGCGTCTGGCTATCGAGTGCATGGAGATTGCGGATGAAGAAGAACGTATCGCCTGTTTCTTTGCCAAGCTCGACCACATGCTGGAGATCACGGCCCGTCAGTTGCATGAGCGCATGGAGTTCCAGAAGACAGCCTTTGCCAAGCAATTCCCGTTGGTGATGAGCGCGCTTTGGTTGGGATGCGAGAAGTTGAAGCCCAACGATACGATAGCTCCGGTGATTAACCAAGGGACGTTGGGCATCGGTTTCATCGGTTTGGCCGAATGCTTGGTCGCTTTGACCGGCAAGCATCATGGAGAGTCGGAAGAGGCACAGCAGCTCGGCCTGAAGATAGTGACCTACATGCGTGACCGTGCCAACGAGTTCTCAGAACTCTACCAGCATAATTACAGCGTGTTGGCCACTCCGGCTGAAGGGTTGGCCGGAAGGTTTACCCGAGGCGACCGCAAACAGTTCGGTGTCTTGCCGGGTATTACCGACCGTGAGTATTATACCAATTCCAACCATGTACCGGTGTATTACAAGTGCAGTGCCCGTCATAAGGCCGAAGTTGAGGCGCCGTATCACGACCTGACGCGGGGCGGCCATATCTTCTACGTGGAAATCGACGGGGATGCCACTCACAATCCGGAAGTCATCATGCGCGTGGTGGACATGATGGACAAGTACAATATCGGTTACGGCTCGGTGAACCACAACCGTAACCGTTGCATGGCTTGCGGATACGAAAATGCCGAACCAGAGATGAAAGTGTGTCCCAAATGCGGCAGTGAGCATATCGACCGTCTGCAACGCATTACCGGTTACTTGGTCGGGACGACCGACCGTTGGAACAAGGCCAAGCTGGCCGAGTTGAACGACCGTGTGGTACATGAAAACCGATAAACGACGATGATTTCGGTCATAAAGATTGTTGAGGACACGACGGTGGACGGACCGGGGTTTCGCACGACGGTGTATGCCGCCGGTTGCCCCAATGCCTGTCCCGGCTGCCATAATCCGCAGTCGTGGGACATCGAGTCCGGAACCCTGATGACGACGGAAGAAATCATGCAGGTCATCCGGGCCGATGAGTTTGCGGACGTGACGTTCAGCGGCGGCGACCCGATGTTCCAGCCCGAAGGGTTTGCCGAACTGGCGGAAGCCGTGAAACGGGAGACCGGGAAAAACATCTGGTGTTATACCGGTTATAAGTTCGAACGGTTGCGGCATGACAGGCGGCAGGCTGAACTGTTGCAATACATCGACGTGTTGGTGGACGGGCCATACGTGGAATCCTTACGCGACCGTGACGTGTTGTTCCGCGGTAGCCGCAACCAACGTCTGATTGACGTGCAGGCTTCTTTACGCGAGGGCGAAGTCGTTTTGTACGCGCAATGAGATAATAATAGGGCTGCATTCTAATACGCATCCCGCCACGCTCTTATCGGAAGCGTGGCGGGATGTGGTTGTTTATAGATGGGTATGAGAACAGTTGTTTACTTTATCAGTACTTTGTTTCCTTTGATGACGTACATGCCTTTTTTCAGTCCTTTCAGAGCTTGGGATGCTTGCACGTTTTGGCGTACGAGTTGTCCATTAAGGGTGTATACGTCTACCAGGGAGTCACCTGTGGCGGTAATGTTCGGGATGCCGCTGCCGGAGGTCGTGTTCACGTAGAGGGACACCGGTTGTTGTCCGCTTTTGTAGCAAGCGAAACGGGGCGATGAGGCATTGTATTGGATGGTGCGGTTCTTGTAAGCGTTGTTTTGGATGGAAGCTTGTCCGCCGCTTACGGTGATGGTCCACTGTGCGTTGTCGCTTTCAGTTGATTCCGCGCCGTGCAGCTTGTTGTCGTTCGAGGTCAGCGACAGGTAAACTTGCGATGCGGCGTCATACAAGGTGTAGGCTCCTTTCGTTCCGCCGAGAATCATTTGGTAAGGCAATCCTTCACGGTCTACCTCTGTGTGTATCTTGTTGGCTTCGAAGGTAATGCCGCAAGAACTTCTGAAGTCCTTTTGGATGGCTCCCATGGCGGTAGACTTGTCCTCGCATACAATCAAGTAACGGTTTCCGGTTTGGAGTTCTTCCGCCGATGTGACTTTACGGAAAATTTGTATGCCCTCGTCCGGTGTGGTGTTGACGAGGGTGTAGGAGGCATTCACCGTCCCGCTCGTTTTATCATCTTTCATAGCGTAAGTTTCGATGGTGATAGGTTCGGTGATTTCCACATAGACGGGTGGTTCTTCCGTACGTAGGTTACCGCCGTTCAGGGAGTAGACGATATAAGCACCCGCCGTGGCCGTATTGATCGTGACAATGGTTCCCTTGTCCACGCTGCCGGGTGTAGGGGTAAAGGTGGGGCTTTCCACGTCTGTGGCTGGAGGAGTCACTTCGCCGCCTTCATAATTGTCCGGGTCGAAATCCACGTGGGTCTTCTCGCCCCAAACGTATTGTTCCAGTCCCGGAAAGTCGATGTAAGGGTTGCGGTTGCCTTGTATGCCGTATACCTTATTGTTACGGGCTGTTTCTTTTTCGCTGACAGGGTCTTCCGCAGCCCAACGCAGCAGCATGTCGAGTGCCCATTGGGCAAAACCCGGATAGCTTTTGCCGTCCAGCATGTCGCTGTTCCAAGTGGTTATTCGGTTTTCGTAACAGGTGACCATATAGAAATAGGAGCGTGCGAAGTCTCCTTTGTATTCATCAGCCGGTTCGAACACGATGCCGCTGTAGCCGCTGACGGTGCTTTTCCCGAGTTTGCTGAACCCTCCGTTCGATTTGTATTTCTCGCCATTGGTTTCACCAAAAGGGTAGTTTCCTCTTTGGTTGTTCACATATCCGTCTGTGGGGTACAAGTGGAATAAGTCTGTATACATAGGATAGTCATCATTGAACCAGCTTTTGGGGAATGAGTGTTCCCGGTTATAGCAGTCCTCTTCCTTTTTATAAGTTCCGCATTGGTCGTCTATGAAGATGAAGTCGGAGCTGGAAGAATACATATCCCAAACTCTGCCGTCTTCACGTACATCTGTTTTTTGCATGTCCGTCCAAAGCTCTTTGTAACTTCGCTCCGTGTGTTCGGTAATAATGGAGAAGAGAGCGGTTTTCAGTCCGGAACCGTGAGTGCCTGTCGCAAACTCGTAATAACCAGCAGGGATTTGTGCCCATAACTGGAACAGGACGCAGAGGAGCGTCCAGGAAGATAGGAGTCTTTTCATGACTTGTTATTTTATATTAGCTTGCTAATTTACAGAAATTATCCTTTTCGAATGGGTTTGGAGCATATAAATTTTATGATTTAAGGAAATGCTGTATGGAAAATCTTCCCCAGATTTCATTTCTATTATTTGAAACGGTATTTTTAAGAATGTGAAGTCTTGGAAAATCTGTCTGTAGCTCTATCATATAAAATGTGCAAAACGGCTTTTTCAATCCGTTTTGCACATAATGAATTAACCGGAAGAGGTTCCGGACTTGTTTTTTTAGTCGCGGTTGGCGCGCTTACGTTCCGTATGGTCGAGAATAATCTTACGCATGCGCATACTTTTGGGCGTTACTTCCACGTACTCGTCTTCGCGAATATATTCCAAGGCTTCCTCCAACGAGAGGATGGTGGCCGGAACGATACGGGCCTTCTCATCGGAGCCGGAGGCACGCATGTTGGTCAACTGTTTGCTCTTGGTAACGTTCACCACCAGGTCGTTTTCGTGGATATGTTCTCCTACGATTTGTCCGGCGTAGACCGCATCCTGCGGTTCGATGAAGAATTTGCCTCGGTCTTGCAGGTTATTGATGGCGTAGGCGAAAGCCGTTCCGCTTTCGAGAGCAATCATTACTCCGTTGCTTCGGCGGCTGATGTCGCCTTTATAAGGTTGGTACTCTTTAAAGCGGTGGGCCATGATGGCTTCGCCCTGACTGGCCGTGAGTACATTGGTACGCAGACCGATGATACCACGCGAAGGAATATCGAATTCGATGTCTACGCGGTCGCCCCGTGTCTCCATAGAGGTCATTTCGCCTTTGCGGCGCGTCACCATATCGATCATCTTGCTGGAGAACTCTTCGGGTACGTTGATGGTCAGCTCTTCAATCGGTTCGCAACGCTGTCCGCCTATTTCCTTGTAGATGACTTGGGGTTGTCCTACTTGCAATTCATATCCTTCGCGGCGCATGGTTTCGATGAGCACCGAAAGATGGAGCACACCGCGTCCTGCCACGATCCAACGGTCGGTGTATCCGTCCGGCATGGAGACACGTAAGGCGAGGTTCTTCTCCAATTCTTTTTCCAATCGTTCGTTGATGTGGCGGCTGGTGCAGAATTTGCCTTCTTTGCCGAAGAACGGCGAGTCGTTGATGGTGAAGAGCATACTCATGGTCGGTTCGTCGATGGTAATGGTTGGCAACGGCTCCGGGTTTTCATAATCGCAGAGGGTATCGCCGATTTCAAAGTTTTCCAAACCGACGATGGCGCAGATGTCTCCCGAAGAAACTTCGGCTGTTCTTTGGCGTCCCATACCGGTAAAAGTATGCAGTTCTTTGATTTTGGTTTTCTCCCGACTGCCGTCGCGGTGGCAGATGGTGATGTTCATGCCCTCTTTCAGGGTGCCGCGATGTACGCGTCCCACAGCGATACGTCCGGTATAGTTAGAATAATCCAACGAGGTGATGAGCATCTGCGGTGTTCCTTCTAATTGTTGGGGAGCTGGGATATGCTCTACAATCTGGTCGAGCAGGTAGAGGATGTCGCCGGTCGGTGTTTTCCAATCCTCGCCCATCCAGTTGTTTTTAGCCGACCCGTATATCACGGGGAAGTCGAGCTGTTCTTCTGTCGCGTCCAGATCGCACATGAGGTCGAACACCATTTCGTACACCTCTTCGGGACGGCAGTTCGGTTTATCCACTTTGTTGATGACCACGATGGGTTTCAGACCTATTTCGAGTGCTTTTTGCAACACAAAACGCGTCTGAGGCATCGGGCCTTCGAATGCGTCTACTAATAGGATACAGCCGTCGGCCATATTCAGCACACGTTCCACTTCGCCGCCGAAGTCGGAGTGTCCCGGTGTGTCGATAATATTGATTTTCGTACCTTTATAATTAATGGAAACATTCTTGGATAGAATGGTGATACCGCGTTCGCGCTCCAGTTCGTTGTTATCCAGCATCAATTCACCGGTCTGCTGATTTTCGCGGAACAGGTTGCCCGCCAGCAGCATCTTGTCCACCAACGTAGTCTTTCCATGGTCTACGTGGGCAATAATAGCAATGTTTCTAATGTTCTGCATACTTTTTACCTAAAATAACGGGGCAAAGTTATGAATAAAAAGTGAATTACGGAAAAATAAGGGTACAGTAATAAGGTTCATTGACAGCACTTTTAGGCGGATTTCCACATAAGCCGGTAGGGGAATAACGTAAAAGATATATGGCATGATACCGTGAATATGATAATTTATTTGTTATTGAATGGGGTATTGCGTTTATTTTCCTATCTTTGTCCCAATAAAAATAATAAGATGAAAACAATAATCATGTTCTGTTTGTGGGTGTTGTCCATGGTGATGCTTTATGCGGATGAAATGAATACAAAGTACATATTTGCCTATTTTAAAGGCAATGGGGAAGACGGTTTGCATTTGGCAGAGAGCCAAGATGGGTACGTTTGGAAAACCTTGGCAGGTGATTCTTCTTTTCTTGTCCCACAGGTCGGTGGCAGGCTGATGCGTGACCCTAACATTATACTTGGCGGAGACGGATTCTACCACATGGTATGGACGGTAAGTTGGAAAGGTCAGGCTATTGGGTATTCTAAAAGTAAAGACCTGAGGCATTGGTGTCCCCAACAGTTGCTTCCGGTGATGCGTGATGAACCGGGAACACGTAATTGTTGGGCTCCTGAAATCACATACGATAAGAATACGGATACATATCTTATATATTGGTCATCCACAATAGAAAGTAAGTTCACAGAAACGGCAGAAATGAAAGAGGACAATTATAGCCATCGTATTTATGCTACTACAACTCGCGATTTCAAGACGTTTACGCCAACGGTATTACTTTACGATCCAGGTTTCAGTGTCATTGATGCGACTATATTGATTCAAAATGGCAAATATTATATGTTTGTCAAGGATGAAACGCTTACGCCTGCTAAGAAAAATATACGGGTGGCTGTTGCCGACAGGTTAGTTGGACCTTATTCAGTTCCGTCTGAGTCTATTACTGGTGACTATTGGTGTGAGGGGCCGACGGTACTTGCGCATGAGGGCAAAATTACTGTGTATTTTGATAAATATACGCACGGTTGCTATGGGGCTGTGGAAAGTGTCGATTTGAAGCACTGGGGAGATATATCGCATAAGGTGGTTTTTCCAGAAGGCGCTCGGCACGGAAGTGTGATTGAAGTGCCGGCAAGCATATGGACTGATGGCATTAATCTGTAGGCTAAGATGGCTATACCCTCTCGGGACTTCCTGCTCATGGCTACAAATAATTGGAAAAGTGCGGAGTAGGGGCAAAAAAAGAGGAAAAACTTTTGGTGTGAAAGGAAAATGTAGTATCTTTGCAACCGCTAAGAGTATTAATGGTTTTAAAAACTTGATTTTATGTATTTAGACTCAGCTAAAAAGCAAGAAATCTTTGGACAGTACGGGAAGTCTAACACTGATACTGGTTCTGCAGAGAGCCAGATTGCATTGTTTTCATACCGTATTTCCCACTTGACGGAGCACATGAAGCAGAACCGTAAAGATTATAGTACTGAAAGAGCTTTGACTATGATGGTAGGTAAGCGTCGCGCTTTGTTGAACTACCTGAAAGATCGGGATATCGAAAGATATCGTGCCATCGTCAAGGCTTTGGGCTTGCGTAAGTAATTTCGCGGTCCGCACTGAAGATTTAACCGCTTTCCTGATAGGGAGGCGGTTTTTTTTTATTATTTTTGCACGCGAACCAGAGTTTAAATTTTATATTATTATATCAGACATGAATAAAATAAAGAATTATTTGCCGGATGCGTTGGCCGTGGTGCTGTTCATCGCGATAGGCTTTTTGTATTTTTTCCAGCCGGTGACCGAGGGACTGGTTCTTACGGGACATGATCATAGCGGAGGTATCGGTGCGGGAGTAGAGATGCAAGAATATCAGAAACGCACGGGAGAACGCACTCGTTGGACGAATGCTCTGTTTTCAGGAATGCCTACTTATCAGATGGCGCCGAGTTATGATTCTATCGACACGTTGGTGGGATTACAGAAAATCTACCAGTTGGGTATGACCGGTGTGCTTATGTATGTCTTCGTCATGCTGCTAGGCTTCTACATCTTGCTTCGTGCATTCGATTTCAAGGTTTGGATGGCGGCGTTGGGCGCTGTGCTGTGGGCCTTTTCTTCTTACTTCTTTATTATAATAGGTGCTGGGCATATTTGGAAAGTCATGGCTTTAGCTTACATTCCGCCCACGATAGCCGGTTTGGTGTTATGTTACCGTGGTAAATATTTGTGGGGTGGGGTAGTAACGGCTTTCTTCCTGGCTTTGCAAATCATGTCCAACCATGTGCAGATGAGTTACTACTTCTTGCCGGTAATGGGATTGATGGCTTTGGCTTATCTGATTCGGGCTGTGAAGGAAAAGAAATTGGCCGGTTGGTGTAAGGCTACCGGAATGTTGATTGTGGCCGGTCTCATCGGAGTGTCCATCAATTCGTCCAATCTTTATCATACTTACCAATATAGTAAGGAAAGCATGCGGGGAAAGAGCGAATTGACGTACAAGAACAAACAGAATCCCGGAAACCAGACGAAAGACGGACTGGAGCGCGATTACATCACGCAGTGGAGCTACGGTATCGGGGAGACATGGTCGTTGCTTGTGCCCAATGTAAAGGGAGGGGCTTCTTTACCATTGACTGCCAGTGAGAAAGCTATGGAGAAAGCTAATCCGCAGTACACGCCAGTCTATCAGGCTCTGACTCAATATTGGGGCGAACAGCCGGGAACGAGTGGGCCGGTGTATGTAGGCGCCTTCGTACTGATGCTGTTTGTCTTGAGTTTGTTCGTGGTGAAAGGACCGATGAAATGGTGCCTGTTGGTACTTACCGTCTTTTCCGTTATGTTGTCGTGGGGGCGTAATTTCATGGGACTTACGGATTTCTTCCTCGACTATGTTCCGATGTATGACAAGTTCCGTGCCGTGGCGTCCATATTGGTGGTGGCAGAGTTTACGATTCCGTTGTTGGCCATGCTGGGATTGAAAACGGTTTTGGAACAACCGGAAGTATTGAAAGCCAAGTTGAAATATGTGTATATCAGTTTTGCTTTGACTGGTGGCTTTGCATTGCTGTTTGCTTTGATGCCCGATGTTTTTTTCGGAAACTATATTTCGTCGTCCGAGATGGCGATGCTACAGGATGCGGCAGGAAAAGGCTATATTCCACAGGATATGTTGGGCGGTATCCTCGGTAATTTGCATGATATGCGTAAGGCGGTGGTTGTGGCCGATTTCTGGCGCAGTTTCATCATCGTGGCGATAGGGCTGTTGTTGTTGTTGGCTTATAATGCTCGGAAAATCGGTGGAGGAGTGTTGGTTTGTGCCGTGTTTGTGCTTTGTCTGTTCGATTTGTGGCAAGTGGATAAGCGTTATCTGAACGACGGAATGTTCAGCGAACCGCTACAGACGGTGAACACGGTGGCTAAGACCCAGACCGATGAAATGATTCTGCAAGACCCGGATAAGTATTATCGTGTGATGAATTTGGCGGGAAGCCCGTTCAACGAAAACAGAACATCTTATTATCATAAGAGTATCGGAGGTTATCATGCAGCCAAACTTCGGCGTTATCAGGAGATGATAGAAGAACATATCGCTCCGGAAATGGGACGCTTTGCCCGTGCTGCCGCAGCTACGCAGGGCGATTTGACCAGGGTGGACGGCGATACGATCTTTCCGGTGTTGAATATGCTTAATGTAAAATATGCCATAATGGGGCAAGAAGGCAGAGAGACTTTCCCTGTGCCTAATCCCCATGCTTACGGTAACGGGTGGTTTGTAAAAGACGTGCGTTATGTAGCCAATGCAGACGAGGAGATTTTAGGCTTGCATCAGGTGAATCCGAAAGAAACGGCTTTGGTGGCTGAAAAATATAAAGATGTATTGGGTGGGACGGAAGGCCGGCAGCCGATAGACTCACTGTCAACGGTGAAATTGACTGCTTACGATGCTAATGCTTTGACGTATGAAGTCAATTCACCAAACGGCGGAGTCGTTGTATTCTCGGAAATTTATTATCCCGGTTGGCAGGCTACGGTAGACGGTCAGCCGGTAGAAATAGCTTGTGCCGATTACATCTTGCGTGCCATCAAGGTCGGTCCCGGGAAACATACGGTGGATTTCAAATTCGATCCGAAGAGTCTGCATGTGACAGAGACAGTAGCTAATGTGTCGTTAGTGGTATTGATGTTGGTGTTTTTGGGCTTGGCCGGATGTGCCATAGTGCGTAACCGTAGACGGGAGCATCGCGAAGTTTAAACCGTGTCGGGGATAATTCCATAAGCAGATTGCGGGATGAAATAACCCGCTTGGCGGATTTCATATAAAAACCGGAGGCATATTTCCATTCGAGAAATATGCCTCCGGTTTTTTGTGGGCTATAATGAACAGAAGAACGGGACGAGGAACGGAACGGTGAAGTCGATCGTCAGGCCATGATAAATGGAAAGGGGGATGAAGGTCTGTCCGCTCGTGCGGGATATTATCGGAAGAGTGGTGTCCCCCGTTGTGGCTCCTCCTACGCTGATGGGAGCCAACGGACCGAAAAACTGCCGGAACAGCGGAGCGCAGAGCAAGGCCATGAGTTCCCTCAGGATATTATAGATAAGGGCAACGGTACCCATTTCCGCGTTGCGTGCCTCCGTGATGAGGATGCTCGACAAGGAATAGTAACCGAATCCGGAACTGATGGCTAGCCAGTCGGTAAAGCTACGCCCTTGCAGCAGGCAGGCTGTCGCTACGGCTCCGGCCCATGTCCCGACTATCGTCAGAACCGGTAGCCACATCAGACGTTTGTCTATGCGGCGCAAGCTCCGGCGTATTTCGTTGCTTTGCCCGACGGTAAGCCCGACGCAGATGAGTAAGAGACACAAGGCGTAGAATCCGGCTTCAGCGGGGAGGGAAGGTATCCGGTGAGAAACGCCTAAGGCACATCCGAGCGCGAAAAACGCCACAATGGTGAAGCTTCCGGCCAGTTGATGCCATAATGCCACGAGACGGTGCTTGTGCGAAAGCAGTCCTTTTCCGGCATCCTTTTCCACTGTAAGAGTTTGGGTGGCCGGTATCGTTCTCCTGCTTCCGCTCCATAATGCTGCCGCTGCCAAGGCACACCCTAAGGCTGTGCACAACGTGAGGATAAGGGCTTCCCATCCCAAGCGGTCCAAGGCCTGCATCAGTGTCGGATTTCCTCCGACTTCCACGCCCATCAGGAAGAGCAATCCCCATACGGTATAGGTCATCAGCCGTTCGAGGCCGGGTATCGGGTGGCGGCGCAGGAGGTATCCCACCGTAGCGCTGCCCCATAAAATGAATATGACGGTAAACATAGACTGCAAAGTTCGCTATTTTTTCCGAAAAAGAGAGCTGTTTTCTTCCGTGAAAGGCTTTCGGACGCATAAAAAATGAAGGAACGGCTTACTTTTCCGTCGGATGGAGAACAAGGCCTTGAAATAAGCTGTAACTTTGCGGGCGTGAAATATGACGAACAAATGGAAAATCAAAGTATCACAAAAATTCAGGTACGTCCGCTCCAGATAGAAGATTACGGACAGTTGGCCCAGTCGTTCCGTCGTGTATATTCGGACGGCAGCGATGTGTTTTGGACCCATGAACAGATAGAGACGTTGTTACGCATCTTCCCCGAAGGGCAGGTGGTGACGGTAGCCGATGACAAGATTATCGGTTGTGCCCTTTCCATTATCGTGGATTATGATTTGGTGAAGGGAGACCATACATACGCTAAGGTTACGGGAAATGAGACGTTCAGCACGCATAATCCCAAGGGGAATATCCTTTATGGCATCGAGGTGTTCATCCATCCCGACTACCGCGGCCTGCGCTTGGCACGCCGTATGTATGAGTACCGCAAGGAACTGTGCGAAAAGCTGAACCTGAAGGCCATCATGTTCGGCGGCCGTATTCCGAACTATCATAAATACGCCGACAAGATGAGGCCGAAGGAGTATATCGAACAGGTGCGCAAACGTGAGATATACGACCCCGTGCTGACCTTCCAGCTTTCCAACGACTTCCACGTGCGTAAGGTCATGACCAACTACTTGCCCAACGACGAGGAGTCCAAACATTACGCTTGCCTGCTCCAGTGGGACAATATCTATTATCAGCCCGAAACCTCAGAGACGCTTCCGGCCAAAACCACGGTCAGGGTCGGACTGGTGCAATGGCAGATGCGTGGCTATCGCACTATCGACGACTTGTTCGAACAGATAGAGTTCTTCGTAGACGCTGTTTCCGGTTATAAAAGCGATTTCATCCTTTTCCCCGAATATTTCAATGCACCGTTGATGGCAGAGTTCAACAACCTGAGCGAGTCGCAGGCCATTCGCGGACTGGCCGGTTACACCGATGAGATACGCGACCGTTTCTTACAGTTGGCCATCAGCTACAACATCAATATCATCACCGGGAGTATGCCTTTGCAGCGCGACGGCAACCTCTATAACGTAGGCTTCCTGTGCCGTCGCGATGGCAGTTATGAGATGTATGAGAAGATACATGTCACGCCCGACGAGACCAAGAGCTGGGGACTGTCTGGGGGCAGTATGCTGAAGACGTTCGATACGGATTGTGCCAAAATCGGCGTGTTGATTTGTTACGATGTGGAGTTCCCCGAACTGTCGCGCATTATGGCCGACCAAGGGATGCAAATCCTCTTCGTACCTTATCTGACGGATACGCAGAACGCTTACTCGCGCGTACGGGTTTGCGCCCAGGCCCGTGCCATCGAGAACGAGTGCTTTGTGGTGATAGCCGGTAGCGTAGGCAACCTGCCGCGCGTGCACAACATGGATATACAGTATGCGCAATCCGGGGTGTTTACTCCTTGCGATTTTGCTTTCCCCACCGACGGACGCCGGGCGGAGGCCACGCCGAACACGGAAATGATTCTTGTGTCCGATGTCGATTTAGACCTTCTGAGCGAGCTGCATACTTACGGTGGTGTAAGGAATTTGAAAGACCGCCGACGTGACCTTTATGAGGTACGTTTCAAGAGGTAAGGAACTCGAAAAAACGATTGGCTGAGAACGGAAAATCAATCTCCTGAGATTGATAAATCGTTTGGCGCAGAATGATCTTTCATTCTGCACCAAACGATTTGTACTTTATAAGGCGTTGATAAACAGCTAAAAACGAGTCATGAACTCGATGACGAATTTGTCCTGCTCGGAAACCTTGGGGGTGGCATCCTCGTTGTAGAAATATTTCTCATAATTGATACGGATGTCCGAAATGAACGGTTTGGCGATGCTCAGGGTGATGCCGCCGGTGATACGTTTGCGTTCGGCATCGGTCAGTGTGAGGTGTCCGTTCTCGTTGGCCGTACCGTCGCTATGGTCGCCCATGTAATCGAAGCGTCCGAGGAATGAGATTTTGCTGAATACTTTTTTCAGTGGCAGGTCATAGCAAATGAACCCGTCGAAGGCGTTCACGTCCTGAAAGGCATCTTTGGTGTAGTGTTTATACAAGTATTCCGCTTCTATCATCCATCTTCCGGCCTGGTAAGTAATGCCGCCGTCGTACATGTTGACCGAAATGTGTTCCGGTCTGATTTTCTGTGCGCTCAGCGTGACGGAAAAGCCTTTGGGCAGTTGCCATTGTGCCTTGGCGGAATAGTTGATGTTGTTGGTCCAGAAATCTTTCTGGTCGGTCAGGCCCGAACCGTTGAACATTCCCGCTTGCAGGGTGAGGGGCAGCGGACCTCCTATCTTGTAGCCCAGCGTGGCTCCCACATCGCGCACGTTACCCACTTGCTTGGCTATGAATGAACGGTTGGCAAAGTATTGCTGGTGGGGTGAACGGTGGGCATCGATGGTGAACGGGACGCGCATCTGTCCGATGGTGAAATCGAAGCCTTTCAGCGGGCTAAGCCGGGTGTAGGCATCCAGCATTTTGATTTTGCCTTCGTCAGACAAGTCGATTTCGGCTTTATAGGCCACTACAGGTGCGACTTTTCCTTCGATGCTGACTCGGGCGGTGCGCACTTGAAAGCGTCCGGCCTTTTCTTCCGGTTGGTACTCGTATTTGCCACGTAGCGTACCGTGGACGACCGGTCGGTAATCCGTTTTGGCTTTTCCTTCTTTCCCCTCGTCGGCTACGGCAGGGAGAGCAAGCAGTATGCTCAAGGCTAAAATAGATATTTGTTTCATGATGTGCTGATTTGGCGACAAAGGTAGGTATTCGATATGAACTCAAGATGTCATACGTGTTACGATAGTGTTACAATATTTAATGCTTTATTTCCTTTGCGATGCCGAATATACATGTTGCTTGGCTTCGTTCACTTCACGGATAAGTTGTTCCTGAGAGGGTAAATAGAGCTGATATTGGCTGGCGAGTATGGTTTGGTTGTTTTCAGGTAGGGCCAACCGGACAGCGGTGTCGTTTTTGCTGGTACATAACAATATGCCGATAGTTGGATTCTCGTCCGGTGTCTTTTCATAGCGGTCGTAGTAGTTGACGTACATCTGTAGTTGCCCGAGGTCTTGGTGGGTGAGCTTGCCGGTTTTCAGTTCGACGATTACGAAACAGCGTAATAACCTGTTATAGAAAATGAGGTCTGCAAAATATTCGTCATCTTCCACTAAGATACGTTTCTGTCTTGCTACAAAAGAGAATCCCTTGCCCAATTCCAACAGAAAGTCTGCTATATGGGTTATGATGGCTTTCTCAAGGTCTTTTTCGTAATATGCAGGTTGGCGTTCCAATCCAAGGAACTCCAGGACCATCGGGTCTTTGATGATTTCCATGGGAGATTCCGGAATGCGTTCCTTACGTGCTACGGCCAACACGGCTTCCTTGTCGTTGCTCAATAGCAAACGTTCGTAGAGCATGGAATTGATTTGGCGTTCCAGTTCGCGGCCGGTCCAACTGTTGTTTATGGCTTCGAGTTCGTAATATTCCCGTTTATCTGCATCTGCAATGGCTATTAGCATCTTATATTGCGACCAGTTTAATTGCGTCCGCACTGTGGACGCAATCGGATAAAGTCTGTAAAATTGTCTGCTACGTTCCAGTTGCCGCACCGAAAACCCACTGCCATATTCCGGTTCGAGGCGTTTGGCCAGATTCCTGATGAGGTAGGTTCCATAATCGGCACGTTCTTTTCCGTGCTGTTCTTCTTCGAAGATACGTTTACCGATGTTCCAATACATTCTGACTCTGCAAAAGTCCACACTGCGCACGGCATTAGATCGGGCTTGGTCGATGATGGAGCGTATTTCGCTGACAAATCCGTCTGGTGTGTCGGCCGGTTGGCTTGGGTTCCTTAGTTCTTTGTAGTCCATGGCATCCTTATGTTGATGTACTTGCAAATATAGCGTTATTTTTCGTCTTCCTTTCCTGTTGTGCCATGAAAAAGGAGTTTGTACCCTGAGAAAAGTACAAACTCCAGATTTAGAAAGCCTTCTGTGTGGAAGGATGTAATGTTTACTCCGCAGTGAGTTCCAGTACGCAACTGGCGTAATCGCTGCCGAGCGGCATCTCGATACCGGTGTTCATCAGTAGGGTACCGGAGAACGTTTTGCCGTTCAGGAAACAAGGTTGTCCGCCGGTCTTGACGTTCAATTCGCGTACGCGGTAGTTTTTAGACGGGTCCAATCCCCGAAGGCAAACGCGAGGTATCACCTGGTTATTGAAATGTTCCATCTTGTAGGCGAAGAATACGGCTTTGTTTTCCGTATCGTCGGTGTACATCAGTGAAGCGATGCCTTTGTCGTCGTACGGGGATACCAGACGGTACAGATTGCCTAACTGGATGACGTCGCGTACGGACTTGTAGTCCTTGATGGCTTGTGCCGTCTGTTGGTATTCTTCTTTCGTCATCTTGCTGGGTTGCAATTCCATACCCAACCGCCCGCTCATGGCCACGTCGCAACGGAACTTGATAGGGATGATACGTCCCGTCTGGTGGTTGGGCGAGGCACTGATATGCTGTGCCATGGCGTTGGACGGATAGAAGTACGAGGTACCCCATTGCATGTAGATACGTTGGAGGGCATCCGTGTTGTCGCTCACCCAAAACTCGTCGAAGTAGGGCAGGACACCGTAACTGGCACGTCCTCCTCCTCCGCCGCAGGCCTGAATCAGCACGTCGGGATACTTGGCGCGGATGCGTTCGAGCACTTTGTTCAAGCCGCGATGGTATTCAATGTATATGTGCGACTGTTTGTCTTGGGGCAAATAGGTCGAGCCATAGTTTTTCAACTCCACATTGGCATCCCATTTGATATAGGCAATCTGCGGATGCTTGCCGAGCAAATTGTCTACGATGCCGAACATGAAATCCTGAACTTCGGGATTACATACGTCGAGCAACATTTGTGTACCGCCCCGTCCGTATTGCAAGGGCCGTCCTTTGACTTGCAAAGCCCAGTCGGGATGCTTTTCGAAGAGTTCGCTCTTGCTGTTTACGGCTTCCGGCTCTATCCAGATGCCGAATTTGATGCCGTTCCGATCAGCCGTTTGGATGAGGTTCTCAAGTCCGTTCGGCAGTTTCTTCCGGTCTACTACCCAGTCTCCCAAGGAAGAATTGTCTTGTACGCGGCGGTATTTGTCGCCGAACCATCCGTCGTCCATGACGAACAGTTCGCCGCCTAATGCGGCGATGTCTTTCATCATCTCGGCCATGGCCGGTTCGTTGACATCGAGGTACACACCTTCCCAACTGTTGAGCAACACGGGACGTACCTGGTCGCCATGGTGCAGCATGCCGGCGTGGCGTGCCCAGCGATGGAAGTTGCGGCTGGCACCGCTCAGACCCTCTCCGGAATAGGTGAGAGCCAGTTTCGGAGTAGTGAATACCTCTTTCGGAGCCAGTTTGTATTCCGAGCTTTCGCTGTCGATGCCGGCAAAGACACGGTGTACGAAATTATTGTCCGTCACCATGCGGATGGAGTAGTTTCCGCTCCAACAGAGGGCGGCTCCGATGACACGTCCTTCGTTCTCGTGCGGCTTCCCGTCGAGCGAGAACAGGACTTCGGGGTGGTCAAGATGGCCGTTACGGGCACCGTCTACGTTTTCGATCATTTTGATGCCCGGTGTGAGTGGTTCGGTGGTCACGTGCGTTTCGGAAGCCCATGAGCCATGGAGATGCGAAATCCATACGTCACCGCGCCGTATCAGAAAATGTCCGGAGTCGAAACGTTTCAGCACCACGGTTTTCTTTTCCGTGTGTGAAATCTCGCTCCACGTCTCAATCATGTCGATGTCGTTGTAAGCTTTGTAGTAGAGTCTCACTTGGAAAGGATAAACCTTGTCCTTCAGCGTGATGGCCGTGAGTTTGGCGTTGTCGAGGGTAGAGGTTTCCACCTTGTCCACAGTCAGGTCGGTAGTCCAGTTCCCGTCGGCATGTACGGCCTGCAAAGCAAAAATCTGGTGGGGCGGCTGGCCGAAAGTCGGATATGCCGTGCGGTTCAGCCCGTCCCATGCGTCGTGAATCTGGTGTATCTGGCTCTCTTCGATGCGGTCGCCGAAGTAGGCGAAGCGCAGGTCTTGCCCTTCACCGGCATGCAGAAGCAGGGACGTGTGCGGCGTGGAGACCAACACATTTCCTTCCCATGCCAGGCTATGCGCAAAAGGTAGCGCGCTGCATGTCGCAGCGGCTACCCCTATGATATAACTTCTGATTTCCATTTTTCTGTCTCAAGATTTATTCGGCTGTGATTTCCACCACGCGGCTGTAAAGCTTGTTGCCGGTGAGGAGGTTCAGTCCGACTTTCATCAGGTAATCGCCGGAGAATACACGGTCGTTACCTTCGAGCGATGAGCCTTGGTTCGGCATCAGGTTGATTTCTTTCACGCGATACTGTTTGCCGGCATCCAATCCTTCCAGACGTACGGGTAGAATCTTCTCGCCGTAGCCGGGATATACGTCGAATGCGAAGACTACGGCCTTGTTCTTGTCTTTGCTGACAAACTGGTTGGCTGCATGGCTGCGCGTACCGTCGTACGGAGATACCAGACGGTAGAGGTCGCCTTCCATGATGGCCGGACGCAAGCGTTTGTAGTTTTTCACGGCACCTTGGCAATAGGTAAGGTCGTCGCCGCTCATGTCGCTGAGCTTGATGTCGAAACCGAGCTTGCCCATCATGGCCACGTCCGTGCGGAATTTGATGCTCGCGTTCTTGTTCCATGTGGTCACGTGGGCGCTCATGGACTTGGCCGGATAGAAGAACGAGTAACCGTATTGGATGAACAGGCGTTGTATGGGGTCGGTGTTGTCGCTGGCCCAGAACTCTGTGAAGTACTGCAATGCCTCGTAGTCGATACGGCCGCTACCGCCGGAGCAAAGCATCATCGGCAGTTTGGGATATTTGGCCTTGATGCGGTCGAGCACCTTGTACAGTCCACGCACATAGTCCACATAGAGATGAGTTTGCTTGTCTTTCAGATACGGAGAGTAGATATTGGTAATCGGACTGTTGCAGTCCCACTTGAAATAAGCGATGCCCGGATATTTGGTCATCAGCCCGTCTACTACACCGAAGACGAAATCCTGTACTTCGGGGTTGCTCAGGTCGAGCACCATCTGGTTGCGGAAATAATACTCATCGCGGTTGGGCAGGTGAATCACCCAATCTTTATGCTTTTCGTAAAGTTCGCTTTTGGGGCTCACCATTTCCGGCTCTATCCAAATACCGAATTTGATGTTGCGTTTGGCTGCTTCGTCTACCAGTTTCTGGATGCCATGAGGCAGCTTGTGCTGTGTCTCGTCCCAGTCTCCCAATCCTTGGGTGTCGCTGTGGCGTTCGTATTTGTTTCCGAACCATCCGTCGTCGAGCAGGAACATATCCACACCCAATTTTACGGCATCGCCCATCAGTTCTACCAACTTGTCCTCGTTGAAGTCGAAGTAGGTGGCTTCCCAGTTGTTGAGCAGGGTCATGCGGTTTTCCTGGCCGTCCTTGAGCTGGTATTTGCGTGCCCAGTCGTGGAAGTTGCGGCTGGCCTGTCCGCGTCCGCAGTCGCTGTAAGTGAAGTAGAAGTCCGGAGTACGGAACGTTTCGCCTTTGGGCAACGAGTATTCCGAGAAATACGGGTTGATGCCGGCAATGACGCGAAGGTCTTTCTTGTTGTCCACCTCGAATGTGAAACGGAAGTTGCCCGTCCATCCCAAAGTTCCTAAAATCACTTCGCCTTCGTTCTCCGAAGATTCTTTGTCCAAGGACAAGATGAACATGGGAGGAGTGAACATGTTGGCACGTGCACCCAACTTCGTGTCGAGTACTTTCTTGCCGAAGTTCAGCGGAGTGGTGCTCATCGTGGCCTCATAAATCCAGTCTCCTGAAAACTCCGTCAGATAATAGGCCGGCCGGCTGAAGTGCAGCATGGCAGAAGCATAGCGTTCCAGTTTCAGCGGTTTCTTTTCCTGATGGCTGATTTCGGTGAAGGTTTTGATAATGTTTTCTTTGGCATAGGCCACATAATGCAACTTCACGGTGACGGGGTATTTGTCGTCCTGCAAGGTGATGACCGTTTCGTCCACTCCCGGCTGTACGTTCTTGGACGTGTGCGACACGTATTTGAGCAGCGATGACGGGTTGGCATCATTGTGGTGTACTTCGATGGCCGGTTCAAAATAGTCCTCCATGCCGTGGGTCAGATAAGCCTCGTTGCCTTTGGGCAAATGCTGCAAATCGCTTTCGTTAGCCAGGCGTTTGCCCAAATAGGATTGGTAAAGCCTGCCGTTGTCTGCGGCGCGGAGTACCAAACCGACTTGGTCCGTGTTGATTTTGATGAACTCGTCTGCTGAAACTGCTGTGGCCAGCGTGAACAGACATAAAGATAAAATAGCTTTAATTCTCATAAGCTGTAAGATTTGTTTATTGTTGAATGATGATTTACCAGTTGTCGGTACGGAAAGGTGCTACCGGAAGGTTGGTCGGTGTACGCAGGGTACACTCCGGATTGTCGGCCCATCCGTAACGGACGGCTACCGGCACTTTGACATAGTGTGAGTAGACCACCACTTCGTCGCCGTCCGTATAGGCCTCGGCGGGGTAGAACACATGGTCGGGCCCGGCAATGGTGAAGCCTTTGATGTCTTTGTTTTGTTCGAAGCGTTCGCCGATAGCAGGGATGGTGAACGAAATGCGTACCTTGCCGTTTTCTACCGTATAGTCGTCGTACACCGGTGCTTGGGCGGGTATTTTCTGTCCGTAGGTATCGGCCAGTGAGATGACGGCCAGACGGCGTGCCACTTCTTGCTTGTTCTTCGGGTGGATGTCGTGTGCTTCGCCGATGTCTATATTGGCGGCCATACCGGTGTGAGCCAGATGTTGTGCTTGGGATTGCGCCTCACGGAGGGCAGCCCAGGGTGAGTCTGCCTGTACAAGCTTGCGGTCCAGATAGTTGGCCAACTGTACGAAATAGAATGGCATGTCGGGTTGTCCGAACTGCTTGCGCCAGTCGGTGATAAGTGTCTGGAATAGGCTTTCATACTCTTCTGCACGTCCCACGTTGTTGCATCCCTGATACCAGATGACACCTTTGACGGGATACTCCAGACACGGGTGAACCATCCCGTTGAAAAGTACGGACGGGAAAGATGAGTGCTCTGGATATATCGGTGCCGGTGGCATGTCGGCCAAGGAGCATCCTACACGGTATTTCCAGCTTCCGGCCAAAGACAGGGAAGCCTGGTCGGAAAGTTTGAGATTCATGTCTTCTGCTTTTCCGGCAATGCCGCCTTCGCCGCCGTTGTCGCTGACTTTGATGGCCAAGGTGTTCCTGCCGGCTTTGACCAGACGGGCCGGTACGGTGTAATGACGCTGTACGTTATAGCCTGCGCCACTGGCGATTTGTTCTCCGTTCCAATACACAATGTCTTCATCGTCTATAGTGCCCGGGTTCAACTGTAGGTCCTTTCCGGCCCAGTCTGCGGGGACTTCGATTTGCTTGCGGAACCAAACCACGCCGTCGAAATTGGGTAATCCTTTGCCTTCCCAGTAACCCGGAAGCTCCATTTGCTGCCAGTCGTTGTCGTCCACGTTTTCCCCGACCCAACAAGCTTTACCGTTTTGGTATCCTTTGTCTATTTTGCTGATTTCGGCTTTCCACGATGCTTGTTCTTTTCCGTACTCAGCCATGATTTTGTCCCGGTCGAAACCTAATGCTTCCAACTTTCCGACTTTCTTTTGATACCCCATGACTTGTTTGAGGGATTCGGAAGAAGTCCAGGCTTCGGCCGGAGTCCCTCCCCAAGTACAGTCGATGACTCCGACGGGGACATTCAGTTTCTGGTGCAGTTCACGGGCATAAAGGTAGGCCACGGCGGAAAACTCCGGAACCGTGGACGGTGAGCATTCTTTCCACCCGCCCATGGTGGATTCCACTTGGTAAGCATCGAGGGGAGCCACGGAAGTGTGTTTCTTCACCTGAAACAGCCGGATACCGGGATAGTCGGCAGCAGCGATTTCCTGTTCGTAGTTCTTTATTTTTCCCCATCCCGCTACTGGCATCTCCATGTTGGACTGTCCGGAGCAGAACCAGACTTCGCCTGCCATGACATTTTCCAATACGGTTTTTTTCCCGTCGGATAATGTGATGCGGTAAGGACCTCCGGCTGTCGGAGTGGATACAGCAACCTGCCAGTTTCCTTGTGCGTCGGCTTTCGTTTCATAATGCTGATTGTTCCAGCTTGTTTCGATACTAACCTTCTTGTTCGGTTTGGCTTTTCCGAACAAAGTCATGGTAGTCTGCTGCTGGATAATCATGTTGTCCGTGAAAAAGGCAGGTAGTGTGATTTTAGCCTGTAACGGGGTTTGCAAACCCGTGCAGGCCAACACGGCACAGAAGCCGATGCGACGTGTAATGTTTTGAAACGTTTTCATTTTTTTTAGTTTAAATACCCGGACGGAAGTCTTTCAGGATTTCCTTCCGCCCGGATAATGTTTATAGTTTTTTGTTGTAAGGTTCAACAATGAGTTTGAACGAATCGTTTTGCAAGAGCGACTCGTCGAAGGTGATTTGGATGTCCTTCTTCTCGCCCGGCATCAATGTGAAATAGTTGTCGTTCATGAGGGCGGGAAGCAAACGTTCGCCATCGGAAGCGCGTACGGCTTGTACACGTACGCCGAAAGCTACTGCGTCTGCTGATTTGGGCAGTCCGACCGTGGCTTGTATCGTTGCCTTTCCGTCTTTTCGTGCCAGTTTGGAGGATACGTTCAGTTTTACACCGGGGAGTTGGTTGAGCGCCTTGAAATTCGTACGTTCGTTACCTCTCCAGTAATTGTTTTCGGAAATCACCTTTCCGTCTTTGTCTTTTAAGGTCAGGCGGAGGAAATGCACGTCGCTCAATCCTTCAGAAGGTTTCGTGCCGCTCAATACATCCATGCTCCACAAAGAGTAACCGAACCACCAGCCTAATTCTATGCCCAACATACGTACGTAACGGGCTTTGATTTCTTCCGGGAAAAACACTTCGTTGATACCTTCACGTCCTTCTTCGGTCTTGTAGACTTCCGTCCAGCTCTTAGCGTCGTTGGAAACTTGTATTTTATAGGATTTGCCGTATGCGGCTTCCCAGTTCAGACGCACGCCGCCTACCGGCTTTTCACTGCCGAGGTCTACGTAAATCCATTCGTTGTCGGCACGGACTGCTGCCCAACGGGTATCGTCTTTGCCATCGGTCACAAAAGCCGGTTCGCCTTGGTTGGTCGAAGAGGCGTATGCCGGACATCCCAATGAGAGAATATCACGGTCGGTATTGAATTTGAGTTTGAAACATTGTGCTACGGCGTTGGACGTAGAATTGATGGTGGCCTTTTCGCTGTAGCGGGCTACAGGTTTGCCGTCCATGTTGTACACGGTGGCTTCGGCCGTCAGTCCGTCGTAGTCTTTTGTGGTCGTGTTGGCCACTTTCACTTCTTCGGTTACGGGATTCCAGTAGATATGCACCGGCTCACAAGCTTGTTTGCATCCGAAGTACGCTCCCGTCAGGTCATAATAGTAGTCGTAAGTCTGCCATACCATGCTGGGATAAGATGCACCGCTCATCCAAAGCATGACTCCTGTGGCATCGTTCCACATGTGGTCGAGCCAACCTTCATAGAGGGCTTTGTTGCTTTCATAGCTTACCCATTGTGACTTCATACAGAACTCTTTTGCATCCTTCGCTCCGCCGTAGCTGTTCTCGATGACCGCCGTATGGCGCTCCGGTCCGGCGTTGAAAGCCATCTGACCGAAATAGTGAAGGTTCCACATGTCGTTGATGGGCCATAAATCTTTTTCGGGTATGAATTTCACGAGGCTTTCGTAATTAGGGACTGCTGCCGTACCGATTTCCGTGCGGAAGCCCCATCCGCGTGTGAAGCCGCTACCCGATTTGCAGTCCGGATAAGCTGTGAAGTACCAGCGTTGGTCTTTGGCATCCCATGGGCCGCTTCCACTTAGGCCGCCATTGTTGGAGCAAGGTTGGAAATGTCGGTCGCCACCGTCGAACGTGCGTATGTTTTCAGCCATCCATCCCGTAAGGGGAGGTTCGGGCGTGCCTTCGTTGTCGCCACACCAAACAGCAATACAGGCATGATTGCGGAAACGTTTGATTTTCTCCATCATGTTGTTGTTGAAGACATTCAGGTCGTATGGCAGGTTAGGATTGGAGTTGATCCAAAAATCATCCCACACCATGATGCCGAGTTCGTCACAGCTTTCGTAGAACTGTTTCTCCGTGACCGAGCCGAGCCAGTTTCGTATCATGTTGAAGTTCATTTCTTTGTTCAGCTTGACCCAGGTGCGGATATGTTCGGGATTGCTGCGTAGCATATATTCGCTCATACCCCAGTCAGACCCTTTTACGAAGACCGGGACGCCGTTGATGTATAAATGAAATACGCCATCCTTTTTATCGTATGAATATTGGCGTATGCCGAAACGGAATTCTTCGGTTTCAGAAGTCTTGCCTTCGTGGACTACCTCCAGACGGCAAGTGTAGAGATGAGGCTCGCCGTATCCGTTAGGCCACCAAAGTTTAGGGTTGTTCACGACCATTTGGGGAAAGTAGCGCTTGTCGAATTTGACGGTTTTGGTCTCTCCGGCTTGCAAATCTACTTCCTGACTGAAAGTAATGTTACCCGGAGTGATGGTACCTTTTACCATAGTTTTGCTTTGGGAGTCGCCATTATTGGTGACTTCGGTTTGAAGGGTAAGTTCTGCGAGAGAACGGGAGACGAGTTTCGACCTCATCCAAGGGTCGGTAATCGTGCTTTTCCCCGTATTTTCCAACCAAACCTTGTCGGTGATGCCGGAATTAAGCCCCGGAACGTAGGGCATCCAGTCCCATCCGCCGCTGGAAAGGTAATTGGGGCTTCCCTGATTGGCCAAAGGAGTGCGGGGAATATCGACCAGTACGGCCAATGTGTTGGAACCGTTGCGGTCTACTAATTGGGTTACGTTGAAATGTCCGCGGTGCATGAAACCGTCCAAATCTCCTAAGTGGTTACCATTCAGGTAAATTTGACCTTTACGGTTAATTCCGTCGAAGTTTAACCAGATGATTTCTTTGTCGAAATCGGCCGGAATCTTAAATTCCGTACGATACCAGAAGCTGCGGTCGTATTTCTTTCGGTCGACTTTCTGTATGTTGTCTCCGAAATTAGGGTCTTTTTCCACTCCGGCTGTCACGTATGACGTAAAAACCGTGCCCGGCACGATGGCTTTGACGGCTTTAGGATGTTGATAGCCGTTTTGAATAAGTGGCCCGATGTCTTTTCCTACTTCTTCTTCGGGCATTACGGTCCAGGCAGCATTCTGAGTATCGCTATGCAGATAGCTTACTTGTGCGAAGGCTTGCAATGAGCCGAACGTGCTCCACAGCAACAGGCCGAATAGTTCTTTTGTTCTCATAATAGATCAGTGAATATTTTATTTAGTGACTACTTATAAAAAAGTCGGATTATTTTCCATCGACTGCATTGTAACTATTAAGTTAACCATGCAAATGTAAAGGATGAAAAATAATCCGACTAAAAGTAGTACTTCATAAAATACTACGTTTGACGCATTCCACTTTTTTTATGAGTTTGTCTTATTGCCTTGGATTAAATCTTCTATATTTATTTCTTGTGAATTCCGGACTTTGCTGCGGGTATTTGAGATTTGCTTCTCGAAATCCTTAGGCGTCATGCCGAACTGTTTGAAGAAAAGTTTACTGAAATAGGAGTGTGAACTGAATCCTACCATATAACAGATTTCTCCTACCCGGTATTTTCCGTCCTGAATGAGTTCGGCTGCTTTTTTAAGACGAATCAGTCGGATGAAGTCTATCGGAGACAAGTTGAATAGTGTCTTGATTTTACGTAGCAGGCTCGAACGGCTTAGGCACAATTCCTCTGCCATACGTTCTACGTTGAACGTTTCGTCTTTCAAGTTGGCATTGATGACTTCGATGACTTTGTTCATGAACTCTTCGTCTTCTTTGCTCATTTGCATATTCTGTACGGGGAAGAACGGCCGTTTGGAGAAAGCCTCGCGTTCTTTCTGTCGGTTATTGAGGAGGGACAGGATCTGTGCCTTCAAATAATCGTAGGAGAACGGTTTCTCGATATAGGCTTCGGCACCTACCTTCAGTCCCTTGACTTTGCTGTCTATGTCATTCTTGGCCGTAAGGAATATAATAGGTATATGGCATAGGTTGATGTCCGATTTGATGGCGGTACAGAGTTCGTAACCGTTCATTTCCGGCATCATTACGTCGCTGATGACGAGGTCTATATGTTCTTTTCGTATGATGTCGAGGGCTTCCTTGCCATTAGATGCTGTTTCCACGATGAAGAGCGGCGAAAGCCTTTCTTTCATGAAATTGCGTATGCTTTCCTCGTCTTCTACGATGAGGATGACATTGCCTTTGGTGTATTCATCAGCCGAAGTAGTTTCGTTGAGCGGAAGGTCGGCTTGGCTGAACGGTTTGTTTCCGTTGGCCATCATATCCTCCATATTGAGAGGTATAGTCAAAACGAACGTATTGTTGGGTTGACGTGTGTCGAGCATAAGCGTCCCCTTATGCAGCAAAGCCAAAGAACGCGCCAAAGCCAGGCCGATGCCGACACCTTGTTTTTCTTTCTTTTTCTCTGCCTCTTGGAAGAACGGCTCGAATATCTGCTCCGCTTTTTCTTCGGGTATTTTAGGACCGTCGCTACATACGCTGACCGAGAAGTTGCCGTCATATTTACTCAAATTGACCGAAATCTGCTGGTTGCCGTATTTCAAGGCGTTATTGAGCAGGTTGCTCAGGATTTTGGTTATACCCTCCTTGTCGATACAAGCGATGATATCGTTTTCGAACTTCTCTACTTTCAGTTCTTTATGTTGATGGGTGAAAGTCGGCTCGAAACGGTTGACTGTCTCTTGCAGTAATTCGGATATGTTCACGACTTCGTAGTTCAAGGTCAGTTTATTGGCACCCATCTTCTGGAAGTCGAGCAACTGCGAAGCCAAGTTAAGCAACCGTTTCGTGTTGGTAGCGATGACATTCAGGTTCTTATTCAGTTTTTCGTCTTGAATGTGCATTTCCTGTATGATTTCCAACGGCCCGTTGATTAGAGTCAACGGCGTTCTGATTTCATGAGCTATTTCCGTGAAGAACTCTACCTTATTCTGATTGAGTTCTTTCTCCTTTTCTATTTCAAACAGTTTCTGTTGCTCGGAGAATTGTTCGTTCTTGTGTTTCCGGTACCAGTAGAACCAGCCGCCGAACGCACAAATTCCTAATATGGCATAAATGATGTATGCCCATGTGGAAGCATACCAGGGTGGCAAGATGACGATAGTCAGCGAACGGGTTGCATATTGGGTACTTTCCGGTGTGCCTTCGTTCGTGGTGGCACGTAGGTGCAGAATATATTTGCCCGGCGATAAATTGGCGTAGGATATACTGTTTTCTGTTCTCGTACGTATCCATTGTTTGTCGATAGGTTCCAGTTTATAGAAGTATTCATTGGTCTGTGACGTAGAGTAAGAAAGCAAAGCTATATCGAAGCTGATATTGGCCTGATTGTAAGGCAATACAATCTTATCCGTCCCGATGATGCTCTGTTTGAGAGGAGAGTCGGGAGTATGCACCGTCACTTCTTCGTTGAAGATGGAGAAACGCGTGATATAAATAGGAGGTACGGGGGCTGTCTGTTCCTTAATATTAGGATTAAAGGAAATCAAACCTTCTATACTGCCGAAATAGAAATTGCCGTCGCTGCCTTTTACCGCCGACTTGTAATTGAACTGATTGCCGCACAGGCCGTCGTGTACGGTGAAGACACGGATTTCTTTCGTTTCGGGTTTAAAGCGGACCAATCCCCTGTTGGTCCCGAACCATAAATAGCCGTAATCGTCTTCCAATACCTTGTAGGCTACGTCGTCCGGCATGCCTTCTTCTACAGAGAATCTTGTGAAGTTGTCTTCCTTCGGATTGTAACGGCAAAGGCCGCCCCGGTCGGTGGAGAGCCAGACATTCCCTTTGCTGTCCTGCATCAGCGAACTGATGGAATTGGAACTGATGGAATGGGATTGGGCTTTGTCGGAAGCCCCGTCCTTATTCGTATAATGTTTGAATGTATTGTCTTGGGGATTATACTTCCAGGCACCTTTCCCCATCGTGGCAAACCAGAACGTACCGTTCTTTTCCTGTAAGATATCGAACACCCATTGGTCTTTCAGTTCCGGGAGGGCTATAAACTTAAAGGTTCCTTTGGGAGCATAAAATACACCGAAGTCCGAACCGGCCCAAAGCGTTCCTTCACGGTCCATGTAAAGCGCGTAAATGCTGCATCCGCCAGAGCCTACATGAAGTTCATTGTAGTTATAGAATGTCGATTTACCTTTGTCGTCGATGACTACCAGTCCGTCTTTGTAGAGACTGCAATATATATTGTCGCCATAAGCACTGACTACAATCGTAATGTGGGTGTTGAAGTTGGCCTGAGGGAGAGGATAACGCCAAATTTTATGGTCGTCGAGCGACATGACGTTGAGTCCGGCATCTTCGGTTCCGATCCAAAGGTTCCCGTGCCCGTCTTCGGTCAGTTCCCGAATCCTCTTGCTGGACAGGGAATTCTCCTGATAACCGGGCAGATACTTCCGGAAGGCGAAGGTGTTGTTGGGCAAATAGTTGACTCCGCCGTACATCGTACCGATCCACAAACCTCCTTCGCGGTCGCGGTAAGCGGAATACACGATATTGTCGGCCAGACCGGAAGGGTTGAGCAGGTCTTGACTGAAGTGCTTGACGGATTGTGTTTTTTCATTGATGACATATAATCCGTCGTACGTACCGGCATAAATCTCATCTCCATATACGATGGCAAACCGTGTAAAGGTATGTCGCAGGCTTTGCAATGTAATGTCTTCCAAAATGTTTTTCCGGACATCATATTTTTTAAGGTCGCCGTTTTGTATGCTCATAATCAAGAAATCTCCTTGCTGGCTCAGCGTGTTGATTTCCAGGTTCAGCAACGAGCGTCCCTTTGCATCTTCTTTTATCTGGACGAAGTGCTGGTTGTGGGCGTCATACTTAAGAAGTCCGGTATACCATGACACGGCATAAATGTCCCCATTGTGGCAGATGCAGATGTTATGGGGATAAGATCCGTTAGGGAAATCGGAATAGCGGTAAAGTTTCTTTTCGTCGTAACGGAACACGCCTTGGCTTGGGGCGCATATCCAAATATTTCCTTTCTCGTCTTTCAATATGGTGGAAATCCAGGTGGTGATGGTCTCCCCTTTATCGGTTTGAGCGTCCAGGAACGTAAATACGTCAGCTGCCGGATCGTATTGAAAGACTCCTTCATCGGTACCTATCCACAGGATGTGCCGGTCGTCTTCGAATAGGGCTGAAATGTTCTGATTGCTACGCTGACGGACATAGTCGTTACAGTCGAATTGAACGACTCGCTGACCGTCGTAACGGTTCAGACCGTTTTTAGTCCCGAACCATATAAAACCATAACTGTCTTGTATGACGGTTTTTACGTTACTTTGTGATAATCCGGTTTCGCTGTTGGTGTGCATGAAAGAATACCCTTGTGAATCTTGTGAAAAGGTGGGTGTTATATAAAATAAGCAAAGAGTGTACAATAAAAATAGGGTTCTTTTCATGATGTAAACTATTAGATTTCGTGCAAATTTAATAAAAATATGGATTAAACCAGATAAAAAGCTCTATATTTTATCGTTTTATTTCTTTCAAGTCAAGAGTAGGAGAGAGAGGACGGGGACTTTTTTCGGAACGGACAGGTCTTGTCGCGGAGGGTTGCATTTGTAGCAAAAGATTGATACAAATGCTTCAAACATTATAAGTCATGCTTTATTGAGACTTCGCGGAACTGTTTTTTTTAGAATAAGGAGAACGGGATAAAACGTATTTGGAATGAAGTGCGTATTTTTGTGAATACTAAACAATCCGATGATATGCAAAAGAAACTGAAATTTATTTTAGGTGTCCTGTCATGTGTCACTGTGGTACAGTCGCCTGCTCAGGAAACAAGTTTATGGTATGATGCTCCTGCGGATGAATGGATGAAGTCCCTGCCTGTCGGTAACGGCCGCGTGGGAGCCATGGTCTTTGGTGGTGTAGACGAAGAGACGGTGGCACTGAACGAGTCCAGCATGTGGGCCGGGGAATATGACCCGAACCAAGAGAAGCCTTTCGGCAGGGAGAAACTTGACGAATTGCGGAAACTGTTTTTCGAGGGCAAACTGATTGAAGGAAACGGGATTGCCGGTCGAGAACTGGTAGGAACACCGCATTCTTTCGGCACCCATTTGCCGATTGGAGATTTAAAAATCAAGTTTGATTATACCGGAAAAGAGGGAGGCGTGGAGGACTATCGCCGTGAGTTGGACCTGACGAATGCCGTGGTGACGGTTTCTTTTAAGAAAGGGGGGACGAAGTACAAACGTGAGTTTATCTCCTCCAACCCTCAGGATGCCGTGGTGATGCACTTTACTGCGGACAAGAAACAGTCTGTTTCTTTTGATATGAGGATGAAGATGATTACGGCCGCCCAGGTGCGTACGGAAGGAAACCTGCTGGTTTTCGACGGACAGGCTTTGTTCCCCAAATTAGGTACGGGCGGCGTACATTTCCAAGGGCGTGTCGTGGTGAAGGTAGACCGCGGCGAGGTGGAGGCTACGGGCGAGACGGTGCGCGTGAAGCATGCGGATGCCGTGACCATCGTAGCCGATGTGCGTACCGATTACAAGAACGGACAATATGAATCATTGTGCGAGAAGACCGTAGAGAAAGCCATTGCCCGTCCGTTCGAAACGATGAAGGAGGAGCATGTGGCGGATTATGCGCCGTTGTTTGCCCGCGTGTCATTGAAATTGGCCGACGATTCCAAAAAATCCATTCCGGTGGACCGCAGGTGGAAGGCTCTTTGCGAAGGAAACAAGGATGCCGGCTTGCAGGCCCTGTTTTTCCAATACGGTCGTTACCTGACCATTGCTTCTTCGCGTGAAAACTCGCCGTTGCCCATTGCTCTGCAAGGTTTCTTCAATGATAACTTGGCTTGCAACATGTGTTGGACGAGCGATTATCATTTGGATATCAACACGGAACAAAACTATTGGTTGACCAATGTCGGCAACTTGGCCGAGTGTAATGCTCCGCTGTTTACCTATATTGCCGACCTGGCTCACCACGGTGCCAAGACCGTCCGCACGGTTTACGGCTGCAAGGGTTGGACGGCACATACCGTGGCAAACGTTTGGGGATTCACCGCGCCGTCTGAAGGCATGGGTTGGGGACTCTTCCCGTTGGCCGGTTCCTGGATGGCGACCCATTTATGGACGCAATATGAGTACACTTTGGACAAGGATTACCTGCGCCGCACGGCCTATCCTTTGTTGAAAGGCAATGCGGAATTCCTGTTGGACTACATGGTGGAAGACCCCAATACGGGCTATATGGTGACAGGCCCCTGCGTGTCTCCCGAAAATTCTTTCCGCTATCAGGGGTGGGAGCTTGGAGCCTCCATGATGACGACCTGCGACAAGGTGCTGGCTCATGAAATCATGTCGGCTTGCGTGCAGGCTTCCGACATTTTGGGCGTGGACAAGGCTTTTGCCGACTCCCTGCGTCTGGCTTTGGCCAAGTTCCCTCCGTTCCGCATCAATAGTTTCGGTGGTTTGTGCGAATGGTATGAAGACTACGAAGAGGCTCATCCCAACCACCGCCATACATCACATTTGTTGTCTTTCTATCCATACGCCCAAATCACGAAAGAGAAAGACCCGGAATTGACCGAAGCGGTGAGGACGACGATAGAGCACCGTCTGGCAGCCGAGGGTTGGGAAGACGTGGAATGGAGCCGGGCCAATATGGTGTGTTTTTATGCCCGTCTGAAAGATGCGGCGAAAGCGGAAGAAAGCCTGAACATCCTCATGACGGATTTTGCGCGCGAGAACTTGCTGACCATATCGCCCGAAGGCATTGCCGGTGCGCCGTTCGATGTGTTCATCTTCGACGGCAACGCGGCAGGTGCCGCCGGAATGGCCGAGATGCTGATACAGGCGCAGGAGGGCTACGTGGAGCTTTTGCCTTGCTTGCCGGTGGAATGGAAGGACGGCAGTTTCTCCGGACTTTGTGTGAAAGGCGGAGCCGAAGTGTCGGCAGAGTGGAAAGACAGCCGGGTGGTGAAGGCTTCATTGAAAGCCACGGCAGACAACCTGTTCCGTTTGCAAGTGCCTGCGGGAAAGGACTACACGGTGCGCCTGAACGGGAAAAAGTTCGCGGCTAACCTGGACGGGAACCGTTGCGTCGTGGCGTATTTAAAGAAAGGTGATGTGATAGAACTTAAATAATGGAAATCATGAAGAAACAATATTTGTGGGCTTTGGCCCTCTGTGGATTGGGGCATGCCGTTTCGGCGCAAGACGTGGCCCGTTATGTGGATCCTTTTATCGGAACGGGCGCGGTGGCGCAGAGCCTGAGTGGAAACAATTATCCGGGTGCCACCGTACCTTTCGGGATGGTGCAGCTCTCGCCGGATACCCGTGAAGCGCCGGACTGGGGGCAGGCTTCGGGATATGACTATAACGACAAGACTATTTTCGGCTTTTCGCATACGCGGTTGAGCGGGACGGGTGCTTCGGATTTCATCGACATCCTCATGCTCCCCATGAACGAGAATCGCAAGGAGTCGAGGTTCACGCACGAGAAGGAGGATGCCGTGCCGGGCTATTACCGTGTGCTGTTGCAGGACGACAGCATCAATGCCGAGTTGACGGCCACGCAACGTGTAGGCGTACATCGCTATACCTATTATAATAAGGAGAAAACCTCCAAGGTATTCCTCGACCTGGACCACTCGGCCAACAAAGGCAGTTGGGGACGGCGCGTCATCAATGCGCAGATACGGCAGGTAGGACCGTCGGCCATCGAGGGTTACCGCATCATCACCGGTTGGGGCAAATTGCGTAAAATCTACTTCTATGCGGAGTTCTCCCAACCCATCGTGGCTTCGGAAATGATGAACGACAACCGGACGCACCGGAATATCGCGGTGGTGAACGGCACGAACCTTAAGGCTGTTTTCGATTTCGGCCGACAGGACGTGGTGGAATGCAAACTGGCCATCTCGCCGGTTTCGATAGAAAATGCCCGTCTGAACCTGCGTACGGAGGCCGACGGAAAGTCTTTCGATGCCATCAAGTCGCAGGCATACGAAGCTTGGAACAAGGAGCTTGGGAAAATGCAGGTGGAGAGCGGGGAGCATGAGAAGGAGATATTCTATACGGCACTCTACCATACCATGATTCAGCCGAATGTGATGTCCGACGCGAATGGGGAGTATATGGCTGCGGATTATTCCGTACGCCGTCTGCCCGTGGGACAGGTGCATTACAGCACTTTTTCTTTGTGGGACACTTTCCGTGCCGCCCATCCGCTTTATACGATGTTGGAACCGGAACGCTCCACGGATTTTGTGAACAGCATGATACGCCAATATGACTATTACGGGTATCTGCCGATTTGGCAGTTGTGGGGGCAGGACAATTATTGCATGATTGGCAACCATGCCGTGCCCGTCGTGGTAGATGCCATCTTGAAGGGGCTGCCGGGTATCGACGTGGACAAAGCGTATGAAGCCGTGAAAATGAGTCTGACAACTCCCCATCTCAATTCCCCTTTCGAGGTTTGGGACCAATACGGTTACATGCCGGAGGACTTGCAGACACAATCGGTGTCTATCACGTTGGAACAGAGCTTCGACGACTGGTGTGCGGCGCAGTTGGCCAAGCATTTGAATAAGGCCAAGGACTATGAGTTCTTTATGAAGCGTTCGGCCTACTACCGCAACCTGCATCATCCCGAGACGAAATTCTTCCAGCCTAAAAACAGCAAGGGCGAATGGATATTGCCTTTCGATCCTTATAAATATGGGGCAAACGGAGGATATCCTTTTACGGAAGGAAACGGATGGCAATATTATTGGTATGTGCCGCAAAACATTCCGGATTTGATTGAACTGACGGGGGGTGAAGACGCTTTCTGCAAGCGTTTGGACGAGTTCTTTACGTCGGACGAAACGAGCGGGGCGAAAAATGACAATGCCTCGGGGTTTGTCGGCCTGTATGCCCATGGCAATGAACCCAGCCATCATGTGGCCTATCTTTACGCCATGGCCGGTCAGCCGGCCAAGACCCAACAGTTGGTGGAGCACATCAAGCGTACCTTATACAATACCTCTTCTTCCGGTTATGCGGGCAACGACGACTGCGGCGAGATGTCGGCCTGGTATGTCTTCTCAGCCCTCGGTTTCTATCCGGTAAATCCGGCATCGGGAGAGTATGTGATAGGAAGTCCTACGGTGGACCATGCGGAAATCATGCTGCCCGGTGGAAAGAAGTTCACCATCGTGGTGAAGCGTAAAGGCGGAGCCGGTGCGGCCTACGTGAAATCCGTGAAGTTGAACGGACATAAATTGGATGGTTATGTGCTGAAACATGCCGACATCATGAAGGGGGGCACGCTGGAGTTTGAGATGGTGGCCCGGCCCAAAGGGAAGGTGTTGAATTTGCGATAGTGTAACAGGTGTGCGCTCTTCCTTGCGGTGGGGGCATCTGAAACGTATGAATGCTGCGTCCTGTCTTTTTGTAGCGGGATGCAGCATTTTTATTGCAAAAAGTTAGTCAGAGAACCATTTTTTTCGTCTTGAGAAGTTCGAATTACGGTCAGATAAAGTGACTTTATTGCAAAAGATAAGGGTCAAAACCTCCTGATTCCGGTCTTTTTTCCTCTTTTCGGACCACTTTTCTGCTGCGAATGATTTTTCGTTTGGCTTAGATTGAAAAATCATTTGCCGCATAACTTTTCGACTCTCTTTGCAGAATACGAAGATTTCCTTTGGAAAATGGAGGATATCCCCTCGGTTATCGCCCTTTTTTCATCTAATTGACGAAAAAAAACGGTAAGAAAAGTAATGCAAAATGTTTATGGAATCACTTGGATGCTTGCATTATTTTGTTTGTGTGCGGACAAATATTCTTGAAACATTTCAGAATGTCGTCAAGATGCCTCTGCGGTTTTCAAAATGATAAAATGCCAATGCGCGAGAATACGTTATTTCCGTTTATTCCCGGCAACGGACGGAAATACGCGAATCTCGGCACGTTAGATTTGGCATTTTGACACTTATATTCAGAGGCCGGAAAGCTATAGACGTTTCTTGGGAATATGGGGTGGCTTCAACGACATGACGATTGTAGTATGTTAAGATAGCCGAAAACAATTATGGGTTTTGTTATAAAGTGTAAAAGAAACACTTTACGTCTGTGGCAGGAAAGTGCAGTGTTATTTGTGCATGTAAAAATGATAAAATCGTGTATCGTCGTGCTTTATGAGCCGCTTTGAAGCATGAATTTCTTTTTTTGACGCATTCCTATCATTCGTATGGCTTCTTTGTGCTTACTTTTGTATTGCGATAAAATTGAATAGGTGTATATCGTAGAGTTTTGAAATGTTAAATGAAAAATATCATGGAATGAAAGAGTATAGTCGTTTTAATGAAGTAAGACAAATATTCGTATCGCTTTTGTTGGGTGGTATGTTGTTTTGTTCTTGTGCGACGGACTGCATGGATGATGTGTTGCATTCTAATACTTCTGTTGATAAAGTGGATGAAAAAAGTGGAAGGGGAAGTGAAATGTATGACTATATTTATGCAGAAGTTAAGAATATTGACCTTACAAAATATCCTAATTCTGCATTAAAAGTTTATCCTTTTCGGCCTGCTGAATATGGAAGTGAGATGACTGAAATACCACAAATAGAATCTATTGTGATGTATACTCGCGAAGAACCCGATAGGGCGCATACAACAGTGCTGTTGAAAGTGCATGATGATCGGTTTGATATGGATTTTCCTGTAAACTCTATCGGTGGAGAGATTGTTCCCGCCAGAATATTCATGCCTTGCTCATTCGCTTTTGTTTTTTATTCGTCACAGTATCCGCAAGTTGAAACGATGGTCGTAGAGTGGTATAAGGCTGATGCAGTACCATATGAATATTTGGATTTTTTTAAATAAATAGTTTATTAATAAAATAAGATATATGAGAAAATATAAGATGAATAACTTAAACGCTTGCCTCTGTGCCGCAGTGTGCTTGTCTTTGTTCAGTTCGTGCAAAGACGACTACATCTATGACGATGAGGCTCCTGCTTGGTTGGGTGAGAACATCTACGAGTATTTGGAGCATGAGGGGCAGTACACGAGTTATTTGGCACTCGTGAAGGATTTGGGTTATGAAGAAACATTGCGTCGTACGGGCAGCAAGACTTTGTTCCCTGCCACAGACGAGGCGTTTGCTAATTATTTCCGGGCCAATGGGATGAATGGCAGTGGAGCGGAATTTGTGCATGGTCTTCCGGCCTCACAAAAACGCTATTTGTTCAATACTACGATGCTTAATATGGCATATTTAAGCAATATGTTGGCAAACGTTACTTCTGATGCTGATGGTTTGAGCGAAGGTACTGCTGTGCGTAGGACTTCCTCTGCGACTCTCCTTGACACTGTTCCTTATGTTTCTTATGCAGATATGCCAAAGACAAGTTTCTGGAAGCGTTTTGAGAGAAAAGGCGGTACTTTTTTGGCAGATAACGGTAATCGAATGTCTGTATTCTTTACGCCACAGTATTTTTCCAGGATAAATTTGACGGAATCCGATTGGAACGTGATTTCCAAAGGGTGGGGGACGCCTTGGGACGCAAGTGGTTTCTATGTGAATGGTATCCATGTGCAGGCTCAAAACAAGGACGTGACTTGTAAGAATGGTTATTTGCATCTGGCCGACGGTGTGGTGACGCCTTTGCCGAATATGGCGGAAGCTATTACCTCCACGCCAGAGGTTTCGCAATTTGCTGAATTGTTGGACATGTTCTCTTTCCCTTATTATGACGGTATGGTCCAATCTAACTTGGCAGCCGCCTATGGTGGCATTTTTAACGAGGATTCCACTGTATTTGTCAAACGTTATTTCAACCAAACGGATTTTAATTCCGATCCGGAGGGGAAGGTCGATATCAATGGCTATGGCACGTTGCTTTACGACCCAGCTTCGCATGCATACGGTGGGAATACAGACATGGCCATGATGCTTGTTCCTACGAATGAAGCCATGCAGGAATATTGGACATCGGAGGAAGGTAAATTTCTTGCTGATAAGTTTCCGCAGTGGGATAGTGTGTACACGAAAGTAATTTCTGCGTTTTTGCAGAATCACCAACAACGTTCGTTCAGCGGTGCATTACCGCACAATTGGGACATCGTGGCTGATAATGCGGGTTATGAGTTGGGCATTACCGAAAATGACATAGTAAAAACCATACCGGCAAACAACGGATTGATTTATGTGACCAACAAGGTCTTCGCACCTGTGGATTACCAAAGCGTGTATGCACCGGTGTTGATTTCCGATTCCACGACGATCATGTCTCCTGCTATTAAGAATGATGTGGATAATGATTACAACTTGAAATACCATTTCTATCTCCGTTCGCTTGACAGTCGTTACAATCTGTTGGTACCCACGGATCAAGCCTTGGCGGACTATCGTGACCCCATCACATGGGCCATTTGGGCGAATGAACAAATAGACAATCGCGAAATATGGTCGTTCCGGGTATATATGGGGCGTGTCGTAGCCGATGTGTATGCCGTGAATGAAGACGGAGCCAAGGGTGAACTCCTTCGTACGTTGGATGATGAAACGGGGGATGAGCGGAATCAAGTAAATGACCGGTTGCAAGATTTGCTAGACATGCATATTGTTGTGGCCAATGATGAGGCGGAGCCTCTTTCCGGTTATCTGGACGAAGGTGTTCAACCTTATTTCCTGACTAAAGGCGGTGCCGTGCTGCAGGCAGAAGGCGTTGGCGGTGCGCTGTCAGTCAAAGGGCTTGGAGATGTGGAAATGGGATGGCCTTCGGCTCATGTAATTGCGTTGGAAAATGGTGATCCTGCACGTTATGAGATGACCAATGGGCGTACGTTTTTTATAAACCGTATTTTGCAAGACTCTTATAAGTCGGTATATTACACGATGGCTGATGTTGAAACGCATGAAGCTTATGCGGCTTTCTATCAGTTGTTGCAAGGTGACGAACGCGTATGGACTTATTTTGAAGAAGATGACGATGTGGAGCCTATTTTTGATTTGAATGCCACGACTTCTTCGTCAGGGCTTGGTCCTATTGTGACTTCGTTTAATAACTTCCGTTATACGGTGTTAGTCCCGACCAAGGAGGCTTTGGACAGGGCTTTTGCAGAAGATCCGGAATTGTGGACTTGGGAGCAGATTGCTGCCGAAACCGATGCGGGTAAGAAGAAAGAAAAGACACTTTATCTGCTGAACTTCCTGCGTTACCATTTCGTGGATGGCATTCTTCCTTTGGGAGAGGGTATTTCTTATAACGGTTCGTATGCTACGGCGGCTCGCGATGAAAACAACCATTTTGTATATTTGAATGTATCGGGAAATGGCAGTCAACTGACATTTACTTCTGAAAATACGGGAACACAGGCTCATGTGGTAACAGAGGATGAGAGCAATTGTAATGTGTTTACGCGTGATTATATCGTAAATAATAGCGACTACAAGGCGGCTACTCAAATCATAGCCTCCTCACATGCTGTCATTCATCTGGTAGATCATGTAGTAGATTATCGTTAATCAAATAATAATCAGACAGGTTATGGAAAATAAGATAAAATCAGTGGTGTTGTGGTTGGCTTTCTGCCTTTTGGCCGGGGTAGCTTATGCCCAAAGCGGTGGCGTGATTGTCACCGGTAAGGTTTATGCCGATGATGAACCGGATGGTTTCATCGGAGCCACCGTTGTGGAGCAGGACAAGAACGGACGTATATATTCATCTGCCCTGACGGATTTTAACGGAAACTTTTCATTGAAGGTGAAAGACCCGTCGCATTCTTTGAACTTCTCGTTTGTGGGTTATAAACGTAAAACTCTACCCATAGGGGCGCAGCGGAAGTTTGATGTGAAATTAGAGACACAGAATGTGCTGAAAGAGGTACAGGTTAAGGCGTCAAAGTTAGTGACGGGGGGTGGTGCGTTGGCTATTCCCGAACGAGAATATTCCGGGGCGATGCAGAAGTTTAATACAAAGGCTATCGAAGGGGTGTCCGTACCTTCTATCGATGATGCCTTGCAGGGACGTATTGCAGGTTTGGATATTGTGGCCAATTCCGGTGACTTGGGCAGTGGCACGGTGATGCGTATCCGTGGTATTACTTCTATCAATTCCAATTCACAGCCGCTTATCTTGCTGAACGGTATTCCTTTTGAAAGCAATATCGACGATTCGTTTGACTTCGCTTCAGCCGATCAGGAAGAGTTTGCCTCCTTGTTATGTATCAGTCCGGATGACATCGAGGAAATCACGGTTTTGAAAGACGGTGCAGCAGCAGCTATTTGGGGAAGCCGCGGTGCCAATGGTGTGATTGACATCAGGACAAAGAAGGGTGCAACAGGACCTACACGTGTAAGCTATTCCTATCGTTTTTCAGGTTATACTCAGCCTAAAGGTACGGAATTGCTCAATGGCGATGATTATACGATGCTCATGAAACAGGCTTATTTTAATCGTGCTCAGCAAGATTGTAATATCCCGGAGTTCAGCTATGACCGTTCACAGTTTATTTCTGCATACGGAACGGCCCAGGATTTTGAGAACTTTAATAATAATACAGACTGGGTGGATGAGGTGATCAAGCATGGTTTTACCCACGACCACAATCTTTCTGTGAGCGGTGGTGGTGATAAGGCCAAATTCCGTGCTTCATTCGGTTATTATAATCAGACGGGTACCATTATCGGTCAGGAGATGACCCGTTTTTCCAATCGTATGAATCTGGACTACAACGTAAGTTCACGGATGATGTTTTCTGCGGAATTTGCTATCACTTATACGGATAATGACAAGAATTATACGGACGATCCGTACGGTGAGGATAATTTATTGAACATCGCCCGTAAGCGTATGCCGAATGCATCGGTTTTCCGACAGGATGCCAATGGAAAAAATACGGATGTATACTTCAATATCGCGCAGAATTCTCAATTGGATGACGCGCAGAAGAATTTGCGTAATCCTGTAGCTATCGGTAACCTGGCTTCCTATCAGCAGACAAGTATGCGTATCATGCCGACATTACGCTTACAATATGATTTCTTAGACCCGGCTGGAGAAGCCAAGCTTCGTTATTCGGGTTATATTAAGTTCGATTCTGAGAATGTGAAAGATACCAAGTTCTTGCCTCGTGAAACTACTTCAAAGAATTGGAACGACGGAAGTGTGAATAAGGCATACGGAAAAGAGAGTGAAGCTTCTTCTATCTATACTGCTCATGATTTGACATGGCAACCCAAGCTCCCTGATGCACATTCCTTGATGCTCTATGGCAAGTGGGAAATGGATATGGCCAATTCCAGAAATCAGGAGTTTGAACGTTACGGACTGGCTTCCACATCTGCTACGGACGTTACGAACTTGGGACACCTGAACACTTTCAAGAGTGAGCGGAGCGAAGGGCGTAATATGGCTTTTCTTTTGCAGGGCCACTATTTTCTGCTTGATCGTTACGTGTTCGATGTGACGGCACGTTGGGACGGTAGTACGCGCTTTGGACCGGGAAATCGTTGGGGCTTCTTCCCTTCTGCATCAGTGAAATGGCTTATCTCGGAAGAGAAGTTCTTTGATTTTGCAGATGATTGGATGGATGAGTTTGCTTTGCGTTTAAGTTATGGTGTAACTGGTAACCGTCCTGATTACGAGTACTTGCATTATGCCCGTTACAGTAGTTTCGGGACGAGTTACATCGACATTCCGGCTATTAAACCTTCGTCTCTGCAATTGACCGATTTGAAATGGGAACGTTCCACGTCATATAATCTGGGTGTGGATTTGAGCCTTTTCGACTGGCGTTACCGTTTGGTGGCGAACGTGTACCATCGTCGTACGGACGACTTGTTATTTAAAGACCAGTCTATCCCGTCTTCAACAGGATTTGGTTCCATATCCTATATTAATGGAGGTACGATGGATAATGATGGTTGGGAAATCGAGTTCAGTACGAACAATATGATAAAGCGTGGAGATTGGTCCGTAGATTTGAGCTTGAACTTCTCGAACTATGTGAATACCATCATCGATCTGGATGAGAATGTGTTGCATAATTACAATGCAGACTTTAATTACTCGAACGGCTCTTACCTGAACCGTTTCCAGGTGAATAACTCTTTCGGTTCCATTTACGGTTTCCGTTATAAAGGAGTGTACCAATACGATACTTACCAACCAGACAAACCGGATGCTACGGCACCAGTGGTGCGTGATGCAAATGGTAACGTGGTGTTAGATGGTTCCGGTGACCCCATTCCGATGTATTTCGCATACGGAACGACGAATGAATACCGTTTCCGGGGAGGAGATGCAATCTATGAGGATATTAACCATGATGGTACGATAGACGAGTTGGACATCGTGTATTTGGGTAACTCCAATCCGAAGTTTGATGGTGGTTTCGGGACGACCATCCGTTGGAAGCGTCTTTCATTGAACGTGTTCTTCAACTATCGCGTGGGAGGTAAGATTATTAATTACGGACGAATGTATTCCGAGAGTATGTATAATACGGAGAATCAATCAGTGTCCACGAACTGGCGTTGGCGCAAGGATGGCGATGTGACGGAAATTCCGCGTGCTCTTTTCCAGAGTGGATATAATTGGTTGGGGAGTGATCGCTTTGTAGAAGATGGTTCTTTCTTGCGTTTGAAACAGTTGACATTGAATTACTCTTTCGATCCTAAATTGTTGAAGAAGGCGCATCTGAATACTCTTAATCTCTCTTTGACGTTGAATAACATGTTTACTGTGACTAAATATACAGGGGCGGATCCTGAGATTTCACCGAATAATATCGGAGTGAGTGAGGATAAAAACCGTACGCCACGTTCGCGTTACTTTACGTTTGGCCTGACCATAGGTATTTAACTTTTAAAATAAATGTGAGATGAAAAAGTATATATATAAAATAGGTGCCTTCTTCCTAAGTTTGCCTTTTTTAGGTGTCACAGCTTCCTGTGATGACTGGTTTGGCATTATGCCGCAGTCTGAGATGGTGGCTGAGGATTTTTGGAAAGATGAGCAAGATGTGAAAAGTGCTGTAGGTGCTTGTTACAGAGCTATGCTAGAAGACGGCTTTATGCGTCGTTTGATTGTATGGGGTGAATTGCGTTCAGACAATGTGATAAATGGCTTGGGGACTGATACGGAAATAGGATATATATTGAATGCAAACCTGAACGAGGCTAATAGTTATTGCAAGTGGAATGATTTTTATACGGTCATTAACTACTGCAATACCATGATTCAAAACGCACCGATGGTGAGGGAACGCGATGCGGATTTTACGGAGGAGGACTTGAATCACTATTTGGCAGAGGCCAAGGGTATCCGTGCATTCTGTTATTTTACGTTGGCACGTACATTTAAAGACATACCTTATATGGAAACTCCTTATGTAGACGATACGCAAAGATTTCAAGTTGAGCAGACTTCATTTGAAAATGTGTTGGACACTTTGATAAGTGATTTGAAGACCGTGGAGGATGTGGCCGTGTCAGACTACGGTGATACCGAAGCATATAATCGCGGACGCATAACACAGAAAGCCATTTGGGCCTTGGTGGCCGACATGAGTTTGTGGAGGGGGAACTATCGTCAGTGTGTAGACTACTGTAATAAGATTCTGACAACGGCGACAAATCCGTTGAGCCTTCTTCCTGCTGATACCTATTTTAATACGGTGTTTGGGCCTGCAAGGGGAAACTCTGATGAAAGTATTTGGGAGTTGCAGTTCGATCCCAATACGACTAATGGGGCGGTCAGCACGTTTTACGGGAGTTCCAATAACCTTTCTCCGTTGCTGTCTTCACTTGATTTCGATGGACAGAATGGAGAGGATTGGTGGGGGGGCTTGGATATGCGCCACGCCCAGTCTTACGTAGAGGATGGGTTGTATATGATTAAGAAATATACTTCTTATTGTTATGCTACGGATTTTGAGGATGTGAAGGCCAATGATTTTCAGTATGGAAATAATGAATCCAATTGGATAATTTATCGTTTGGCTGATGTGTATTTGATGAAAGCCGAAGCTTTAGTTGAACTTGGTGACATTGCCGGGGCTGTTGACATGGTTTCTTATACCTATGATAGGGCACATCCGGATTTGGAGACTGGAAGTTTGAAGGCTCAGTATCCGGCATCCACTTCGCAATCGGTAATTCGTGATTTGGTTTTCGATGAGCGTCAGCGTGAATTCCTTTTTGAAGGCAAGCGTTATTTCGACATTGTACGTCGTGCGCGTCGTGAAGGTAGTGTGACGGCCTTGGTTAATACGTACTTGTTGCGCAAATATGTGGCTATGAGTTTGAATCAAACTACGGTGCTCAGCAAAATTAACGATATTGATGCCATTTATATGCCTATCCATCAGGATGAATTGCGTTTGAATTCCTTGTTAGAACAGAATGCATTTTATAAAACTTCGGAAGATATCTCTAAAAATTGACGATTATGAACAAAATACATAGATTATTCAAGTGGGGACTGTGGTCGGTGGCGGTTTTGTGCCTCTCTGGCATGCAGATGTCTTGCAATAGCGATGATATTGATGCTGATGCCATGTACACGTTTACGGGTGAGACGGTGGCATCGTTTTGCCAGAACGATCCAGAGTTGTCGGACTTTTACCAACTGATAACCAAGTGTGGGGCAGATGCTTTATTGGAGGTTTATGGTCACTATACTTGTTTTATACCCAATAATGATGCTATTGCCGCTTATTTATCGGAGAACAATAGGTCCTTGGATGACATCACGGTCGAGGAAGCGCAAAAGATTGTGTACAACTGTGTTATCAGAGGTACTGCGGAATATACTTCACAGGAGTTTGTTGCTGGTTCTTTGTCTTCTATGACTTTGTCTGAGCGTCATTTGATTCTTTCGTTTACTACTTCAACGGATAACAGACGGGAGATTTGGGTAAATGGACAGGCTCGTGTGGAACGTTTAGATCAGGAAGTGCACAACGGAGTAATCCATGTGGTGAACAAGGTTATCCAACCTTCAGAAATGACTCTTTTGGAGGTGATGCAAAATAATGAGAACCTGACTATATGGGCTATGGCTTATGAGGCTTCCGGTTTGAATGAAGGGATGGAGAAACTTTATGATGAAAGTTATGTGAATACTTATGGGTCGGATATGTATCAATATGGCGACTATAAGTTGCATGTGCCGACGAGCCGCCGTTATGGTTGGACTGCTTTTTGCGAGCCGGATGAATTGTTGAGGCAGGCAGGAATTACGGGTAATACTCGCGAAGAGATTTTGGTAAGTTTGGAGAACTATGCCCGTACGTATTACGGTTCTGAGGATTTGGGTAATTATAGGAGCGAGAAGAATCCGTTACATCGTTTCGTCGCTTATCACTTGCTGAACCGTCAGATGGCCACGAATGACATGGTGTTCGATACGCCGGCAGCATTGATTAATCCGACGTATGCGGATAAATTGGTAGAATATTATGAAACCATGTACACTTATCGCATCATGGAAATCAAGGCCGGTAATAAGATTAACCAGCAATCCAATGGAGATTATGTGGGCATAGACGAGGCGAATAGCAACATCGAAGCATTGAACGGTTACATCCATACACTGAAGAATATATTGGTGTATGACGACGCGGTAATGCGTAATGATGTATTGCACAAACGTATCCGTTTCGATGCCATGTCATTACCTCCACAGTTGACTAACAATAATATTCGTTGGCATAATGTGGATATTTCCGATGCAAATGGATATACGGTCACTCCGGATTATTGTGGGGAGTATTTTACATTTAACGATGCTTGCTCGTGTCTGATGTGGGGAAGTCAAGGGTGGGCGGCTTTCCAAGGTGACGAAATCAATATGAAGGACAATTATGACTTCACTTTGCGCTTGTTGCCAGTTCCGCCTGGAAATTGGGAGTTCCGTATCGGCTATAATGCCGAAGGATGGCGTGGTATGGGACAAATCTATTTTGATGGGGTTATCACAGGGACGCCTGTTGATTTAAAAATCGGAGACGTGCAAGGCGATGCCCGTACGGGATGGGTGGCCGATGAATCTACTGCGGACGATGGAGTGGAAAATGATAAGATGATGCGTAATTTGGGATACATGAAGGCACCAGAATCTTGTTGGTATGCACATGATAACATTCCGCTTAGGGATTGGTATAAAGCTTTGCGTTACATTGTAAACCAGTATAGTTTCCAAGATTATGGGGCACATAAGTTGCGTATGCGTAGTGTGGATTTCGCAGGTCGTGAATTTTCCATTGACTATTTCGAGTTTATCCCGGTGGATATGATTCGTGATGAGGATCGCTTGTAATAACTATTAAGAAAGTAAGAACAAATGAAACAAATAAATAAAGGAATCATCTGTTTGTTATCGGGGATGGCGTTGTTCGTTTCCTGTAATGACGAGTGGGATGCGCACTATGACCGGAATGGTAGTGTGCCTCAGGTCAGCTTGATGGACTTACTCCGTAATGATGCATCGTTAAGTACTTTCACGCAAATAGTGGAGGTAACGGGGACTGATAGTTTGCTTGTATCCAATCAAACCTACACGGTATGGGCACCAGTAAATGAGGCTCTAATAAATGTGGATATGACAGACCGAGCTGCCTTGGAACGTTTGGTGAAAAACCATATTGCTCGTTACACTAACCCTACTTCTACGCAGCCTGGAAAGTATATTTATATGCTTAATGGTAAGCGTATGGCATATGATGATGCAGAGTCGTTCAATGGAACATCTTTGGAGGATGGTAATGAACGGGCGATTAATGGTGTTTTGCATAAGTTGAGGGACACTATTCCTTACCGTTATAATTTCTATGAATATTTGTCTGTCTATCCTGAGTATTCCAAAGTGTATGAGTTCATCAATCGCTTCGTGGAGAAAAGGTATGATGCGTCAGCTAGTGTAGGAACGGACTCGGTGTTTGTGGATTATAACCCGATGCTTTATTCTTATTATTATGGTATTGGGCATATCGATGATGAGGACTCGCTCTATACTATGATTTTGCCGGATAACGCGGCTTGGGATAAAGCTTATGCTCATATCAGTCCTTATTTTACGACATATAATGCAAACGAAGCTGTGGCAGACTCCATTCGCGATGTGCAGACAGGGCAAGCTATTCTGAATGGCTTAACATTCAGAGGAAAGGTCGATGATCCGGCATCAAAGGATTCTTTAGTAACGGTTACTGGAAATGTGATTTATCAGACGAGCCGTTATTTTGCACCTTATACGAAACTGGATGCTTCCAACGGGCTGATGTACTTAGCGGAGGGGGATTTGATTTTGGATGATACTTGTACTTGGAATAAAGAAATTCTAGTGGAAGCTGAGTATTTGAATGGGCGGACTACGAGTACCAGTACGAGCGCTTACGTGCGCAATACTGATGTAAATAGTGCCGTGCAAGGCGTGAGCAACAATAGTTATTTGGAGGTGACCAATGCTACAGGTACGGCGGAAGTCACTTTCGAAATTCCTCAGATTTTGGCTGGCAAATATGACGTATATGTGGATTTTGTTCCACCTGTCATTGACGGAGTTGCTTTGGCCGAGGAAAAAACGCGGTTGGAGTTCCGTTTGGTTTATCCACGTGCAGACAGAAATGGTACTTCTAATATATCGCGTGACGATGATGATGATCCGGATTTGATTATCGGCGGGGACAGCGTTGGCGATAACAAAGTGAAGACTTTGAAAGTTTGGAGTGCATTGGAGTTGCCCGCAGCCAATTATTATGATGGAATGTGGTTTATGGATGAGAATAATTCCACAGATGACGTAAAGGTGCGTACAACGCTTCGTATTCGTACCAATGTGAAAGCTTCGGAGGTAAATGTGAAATATCGTCGTCGTTTTCGAGTAGACCGTATTCGTTTTGTGCCTGTACCTTGATTTGTTAATCCTTAAAGCATGATGAGTTATGTATTCTATATTTAATTCTTATTTGTTGAAACTTACGGGAACTGTGGCCGGTTTAGCTTTCTTCTCTTTTGCCTTAAAGGGCCAGGAGACGGCTCACGTAGACTCGATAAAAACCGGGCAGACTGAAAAGGTTCAGATGCCTTACCATGTGAAGGGGCGAGTAGTAGATGCCGTGACGGGGCTAGGCTTTGCCGGTGCTCGTATTACAACTCCTGATGTAAACGTATCAGCGATGACTGATGAAAATGGTGACTACGAGATAGGATTGCCCGATTTGCGGGTACCGCTTTATGTAGATGCGCCGGGATATTCCCGACAAGTGGTAGCCGTTAAAGGGCGTACAGAAGTGAATGTGTCGCTCTATACCGTACCGGGGCATTCTTATTATGACGATGAAATGTCCGTGTCGGACGGACGGGTTGTGGTGGACGGTTTTACGGCAAGCGCGTTAAGCATGACGGAAGATATGAATTCTTTATTGGCCGGTCAGATGCGTACGTCTGCCCGTTCGGGTGAGCCTGGGGCAAGTGCTTCCTATTTTGTGCGTGGTTACAATTCTTTAAATCTTTCTTCCCAACCTTTGTTTGTGGTGGATGGTGTAGTCTGGCAGATGCAGGATGAGGGAATCTCTATTGTGGATGGTTATTACAATAACCCTTTGACTTTGCTTGACCCGTCAGATATAGATAAGGTAACGGTATTGAAGAATGGTTCGGCTATTTGGGGCACACGAGGAGCAAATGGCGTTGTGTTGATTCAAACTAAGCGTGCCGGAGAGATGGCGACGAAGATCGATGCTAACATTTCTTTTGGATTTCAGACACCCTTTGAGACATTGCCAGTAATGGGAGCTGATGCCTACCGTCGTTATGCCACTGATGTTATGTCTGGTATGGATCGGCATGAAGTGGAAGATTTCCAGTTCACGAATGATGACCCTTCGCGGTCTTTTTACCGTGCTGTACATAATAATACTGATTGGATGGATGAAATCAACAAAACAGCTTTTATCCAAAATTATGGTATCTCTGTGTCGGGTGGTGACGACATAGCTCTTTACCGTTTCTCTCTGGGGTATGCTCAAAATAATGGAAACATAGATGGAACAAAGTTTGATCGTCTGAATGTGCGCTTCAATTCAGACATCAAGTTGACGGACGAATTTAAGATATTGTTCGACATCGCTTATACGCAGACCGGACATAAGGTGACTTTTGATGGATTGGATCGAATGCGCTCACCGTATTATCTTGCATTGGTAAAGTCGCCACTTTATTCTCCTTATCAATATAATGAGAGTGGTTCTTTAAGCGGTCGTTTGACGGATGTGGACGAGTTGAATTATGGTAACCCGTTGGCTTTGTTGGAGAAAGATAATATGCCGACGCTCGATAAATATCGTTTCACGCTGAACCTGCGTCCGACTTACCAAATTACCGACCGTTTGGAAGCTGCTGCTCTTTTCGGTTTCTCTTATGATAAGGAGAATGAAGATTTGTTCATTCCGGATGCAGGCGTAGCGAATGAGCCGCTTTACAATGATTTGGGTGAAGTGTATGCTACGGCATTGAACGAAGTTCGCAGTTCTATGGCTCGGCAGACTTCCCTTTCGTTGGACGCTTATTTGAAATGGGATATTTTGAAAGGATACCGGCACAATCTGTCCGCAGCCTTGGGCTATCGTTTTTATAACGACTATTTCAAATATACATATGGTCAGGGCTACAATACGGGTTCTGACTATATGACAGCTTTGTCCAATACGACGAGTGACTTGCGTTATCTTTTCGGGACGGAATACATGGATCGTAACATGTCTTGGTATTTGAATGCGGATTATGGTTTTATGAACAAGTATTTCCTGAATATCGGAATGTCGATGGAGACTTCTTCTCGTTTCGGTAACGAAGCCGGAGGAATAGACTTGTGCGGTGTGTCGTGGGGATATTTCCCGTCGGTCAGTGGAGCTTGGCTCATTTCTTCCGAGAAATTCATGCGTAATGTGGATTTTATCAACAATTTGAAGTTGCGTGTGGCCTATACGATGACGGGTAACGGTAATTTGCCTGTTTATGCCAACCGTACTTATTTCACTTCTTCTTTGGTGGCTAATGATGCTGTGGGCGTGGTATTGAGCAATATCGGGAATGAAAAGTTGAGATGGGAAACCACTGGCCGGGCTAACGTAGGATTTGATTTTAGCATTTTGGCGAACCGTTTGAACATGAATATCGACTATTTCTATTCCAAAACGAAAGATTTGGTGACGCTCCGCTCTTTGAACGAAGAAGCTGGTTTACAGTATTATTATGACAATAATGGTGAAATGGAGAACCGGGGCTTTGAGATTGCAGCCAATGCTCGTATCGTGGATACGAAAGATTTCAAGTTCAATGCAGGGTTGACCGTAGGCCATTATAAGAATAAAATTACGTCCTTGCCCAATGGCAGTTTCACTACGGAAGTAGCCGGAGGAACGGTATTGACTACGCAAGGACAGCCGGCAGGTGTGTTTTATGGTTATCAGACCGACGGGGTATATGTCACAGCTCAGGAAGCTGCGGATGCCGGGCTTGCCATTCTTTCTTCTTCGGGCCAGCGTATTCCGTTCTCGGCTGGCGACATGCGTTTCGTGGATCATTCCAAAGACGGTATCATCGGGGAAGATGACCGCGTGGTCATCGGTGACCCGAATCCGGATATCTATGGTAATTTTAACTTGAACTTCCGCTGGCGTGATTTGGAACTGGGAGCACTTTTTACTTATTCTTTGGGTAATGATGCCTACAATGCCTTACGTGCCAACTTGGAGTCGGGCAACAGTTTGTCCAACCAAAGCATAGCCATGGAGAACCGTTGGATGGCAGATGGCCAAGTGACAGATATTCCTCGTGCCACTTATGACGACCCGATGGGGAATGCCCGTTTCTCAGACCGTTGGATTGAGGATGCATCCTATTTGAAGTTTAAACGCCTGATGTTGTCATACCGTGTTCCGGTACGTTCCACTTCATTCCTGCAAGGAGTATCGGTATGGGCTGCAGTGAACAATCTTTGCACGTTGACGAAGTATTTGGGTACGGATCCTGAATTTTCATACAACCAGTCTGTGCTTTACCAAGGTGTGGATGCTGGGTTGACACCACAATCTCGTTCGTTTCAGATTGGGGTGAAATTGAATTTGTAATGCAAAATAAGAAAGTGAATATGAAGACATTTATCAAAAACTATATGAAAGCTGTGGGTGTCGTTTGTGCTTGTATGGCAGCTTTCCCGGCCTGTACGGATATGATGGAGACAGATTCTACTACGGTGGGTTTTGAGGAGGACAACCGTTTGGATTCTCCAAATGATTCCCTTTATTCTGTGTTGGGTATCCTTTCGCAGGTGCAACGTTTGGGCGACCGTTATGTGTTGCTGGGAGAGTTGCGTGGCGACTTGATGGAAGCTACTGCGGATGCCCATGTAGATATTCAGGAGATTTCCAATTTTAGTGTTTCGTCGGGTAATGAATATGCCTCGTTTTATGATTATTACAATGTCATTAATAATTGTAATTATGCCATTGCGAAGATGGACACGAATATTGTGTTTTACGAAGATAAGGTTATGATTCCCGAATATGCGCAAATCAAAGTTATCCGTGCTTGGACGTATTGGCAGTTGGGATTAGCTACTGGACAAGTAAGTTGGATAGAAGAACCTGTACTAAGTCTTGAATCTGCACTTAAAAATTATCCGCAGAAGAATCTTGAAGACTTGGCACAGTTGCTCATTGACGATCTGACCCCGTATGTGGGTGCCCGTGCATTGGATTATGGAACGATTGACAATTTTGATTCTCGCAAAATGTTTTTCCCGGTAGATATGGTGTTGGGGGATTTATACTTGTTCTTGGGGCGTTATGCAGATGCTGCTACAGCTTACTATCGCCTTATTGATAAGCGTAAATTGACTCTGACCAGCTCTTATGGTAACTATTGGAACAATACCGCTCGTACGAGTGCGTCTGGGGGATGGATGTCAGCTTATGTGAATGTCGGTTCCAACGAATTGCTTTCTTCTTTGGTTTACAGTTCCCGTCCGGATTCTTACCATCCGCAATTGGTACGTTGGTCATACAATGAAGTCCCATCGATTGTACCGACAGTTTCTTTTACGGATTGGATGTCGCGTGTGACACATTATTATGCTGCCGAGAATACAACTCGTATACAGGGATTCTTTACGGGGGATTTGCGTGGACAGTTTGAATTCCCGAACGGTACTACTTCATCTGTCTCTTACAGCACCAATGGTTTAGGGGATTATAAGGGTGTGCTTATTGATAAATTCTATTCTTTGTCTGTATCCGGTGGGGTAGAAGATCCGGAGAATGAGATTTTGGGAGGTTTGCGTTATGTGCGTAATTTGCCGGTATACCGTGCGTCACAAGTTTATTTACGTTTGGCTGAGGCTATTAACCGTTATGGTCGTCCGGCAACGGCTTTTGCTATATTGGCATACGGGTTGAACAAGACGACGTTGGCTAATGCTTCGAGAATTCCTGTAGGTGAACGTACAGGGGAGATGTTCTTGGATTTTACATCAGATACGTATGATAATAATGTGGGGACTGCCACTCGTGGTCGTGGTCGGGCTATTGGCTATACCGGTTCGGATTATCTCATTCCGGATTATACACCGTATGATATAGTAACGGAAACAGATGAGGAAACGGGTGAGGAAGTAGAAAGAAAAGTGGTTTCTACAGATCCTGTCCGTTTAGCTGCTGCCAAAGCTGATTCTATTGAATATGTAGAAAACTGTATCATTGATGAGATGGCCGCTGAGACGGCTTTTGAGGGCAGTCGTTTCTTCGATTTGATGCGTATTGCACGTCATCGTGGACAGTGGCCAGCTTATGCGGCCGAAAAAGTAGCCGCTCGTTTTGAAGATGGGAAGGGTGACTTACAAGTCCGGTTAATGGACGAGGATGCATGGTTCTTGAAATAAAAAGAAAGTTTATTAAATATTTGGAGGATTTTGATATGAAAAAACTTGTAATGAAGGTCATGTTAGGATGTGCACTCTTTGGAGTTGCCAAAGCGACTGCACAAAATCCATTGTCGTTTGAGACAGATTTCACCTTGGGGGATATAGGGGGATGGTCGAGCCATCGGAGCCGCGCATTTGTGGCCGATTTTAATAATGACGGATTGATGGATATGTTTTGGAATGGCACATCCGAGAACAAAGGGTGGCAGGCGCGTAGCGTATTGATTAAAAATTTAGGAGACAGGCAGTTTGAGGGCGTATGCGATGCCATTCTGGAAAAGGATACAACCTATAATAAGGTATATTCCAAAGATACGATTTGGATAGATAAAGACAATGACAAGTATGAGTTGCAAGATTCTATCTTTGACGGTAAGGTGGTCATGGATACGGTGGTCAGCGAGACTTTTGTAGGTATGGCTAACGGATTGCCACGTACTGCGTTCGGGCAAGGAAGCCAACCTATCGATTTCAACAATGACGGTTTGGTCGACTTCATTATCCTTAATACTGGCGGGAATGACACGGGCACGCCTCAAGGTTATGTGTTGGTTATTAATAAAGGAAATTGGCAATTTGAGGTTCTGGAGGATGCTTTGCTTTCAAGTGTAGGAGGATTGTCTTCTAATACAGGTGGAGGAAATTTCAATGAAGATACTCCTTACGGCTCATTGGTGACAGGTGACTATGACAAAGATGGTTTTACGGACGTATTGCTTTGTGGCAATGGGCCTTCAGGGCGTTATACGATGCTGTTGCGTAATGTGAATGGAGACCATTTCGAGGAGGCAAAGGTTTTTAATCCATTGCCATTTGACGAAGAGCCTACCAAGATGGGGCTTTTTGAGGAAACCGATGGCGGGTTGGATCCGGAAACAGGTTTGCCTGTCCCCGGAGAATATACAGAGGTACCGACAATGCGGCCGAAACAAATGTCTCACGGTTCGGTGGTGTTCATTGATTTGGATGGAGACGGTTGGTTGGATATTGTGACTACCGGCTATTGTGACGGGCGTGACAACATGACGGTTACGGGGGTGGAACAAGGCGGCAACCAAATCCGTTTCTACCGCAATTTGCAGAATGGTGAGTTTCAGGATGTAACCAATTCGCCTTCTTTGATTGAGTCGGCCAGTCAAGTCTTGGATGCTTATGGCATGGCAAAGGACGGCACCGTGGCTGATGTTTTCCGTGCTTGGGGATGTGAAGAGGGTATCACTATAGCCTTAGATTTTGACCAAGATGGACGCACAGATTTGATGCAATTAGGTACGCAGGGCTGTTCCAACGGTTGGGGAGGCCAGCGTGAATTGAAGCAGGCCAACTGTTTGCGGAACATATCGGATGAAAATGGTTTCCGTTTGGAAGAGATTGCTACAGATATCACTCCGGCAGCCCAATCCGCTTCTACCCGTTTTATTTGGGTGGACCTCAACGGGGATGATTATCCCGATTATATGACGACGGGCTGGACATCCAAAGTCAATCCGGCTACAGGAGAAGCTGCCGGTTGGGGACGTTTCGTGGATTTAAGTGATAACAGTACTTCCTATAATACCTATTTCTTTGAAGATGGTGCTAATGAGCTTTGGGGTGGCTATTTGGCTAAGAGCGGCCCGGGCGTGAACAGTTTCGGAGATTTCGATAATGACAACAACATGGAACTCCTTACTTCGGATTATACCGGTAGCCCGGACAACGGGCGTAATGATCAGCAGGTCATCAGTTGGAATAACTCAGGTGTGGAGTTTACGGCTCCTAATGAAATAGGTGAAATCACGGCTACGGCTGAGAAGGGGCGTGTATTGGTAAAATGGGAAGCTTCAGAGATGAACAATGGTAATGACGCGATGTTCAATGTTTATATTCAGAATAAGGAGACTGGTGCGATGCGTATGGTTGTACCGGCTAATATCGAGACAGGTAAACAGTTGTCCTATGCTATGTTCGGTTGCTATGTGAACACAGGCAACGAGGATGGTGAGGCATCCTATTTGTTCGACAAACTTCCTGTGGGTGAATATATTGTGGGTGTACAGGCTGTGAATTACGCTTATCAGGCTACGGCATGGACCACGACAGAAGTGGCAGTGTCTGAGAGTGATTATGATGGTGTGGCTTCACAGGCTGTGGCACGGGGTATGCAAGTTGTTGTCGACGGCGATGCTATTATCGTGACGAGTGCTGATGATACGCAAGTGAATATTTACAATATGCAAGGTGCCGAGGTGGGTCGGGGCATGACGAATGAGGCTATTACCGTAAACGGTAAGGGTGTGTTCGTTGTGAAATCCGGCAGTAAGGTTGCTAAGATTGTAAAATAAAGAAGCACAGTTTAAGTGATTAACTGTGAATTAGGTTAGGTTGTTTGGCCCGGGACGCCTGTGAAGGTATTCCGGGTCTTTTCTTCTATCGGAAGTTCGGATTGTGCCCGAGGAGTCCTGTTTGTTAAGTCAGTCCTGCGTCAATACCGCTGTTTTTTGGAGTAAATGGATTTCATAGGGACGTTCCGTGAGAGTTATTTTTGTAGTCGGAAGATATTGAATAAAATTATATAGTTTGAGTTTTTAAAGAATAAGGAATGAAAAAGAAGTTTTTATTTGCCGCTTTCTTGATATGCGGTGCGATTTCGTCCGTGGCCGAAGAGAAGCCCAGGTACAAAGATGCTTCGTTGCCTGTAGAGGAACGGGTAGAGGACTTGCTGCGCCGGATGACCCTTCATGAAAAAGTATTGCAATTGCAGAACAACTCTACGAGTGACATTAATGCCATTGAAAATACTTATAAGGGAGGAAGTCCGGGGAGCGTACATGAAATGAGCAAGTCGGCCAAGGAGGCTGCGTTATTGTTCAATAAAATGCAAGAATATTTGCTTACGCAGAATCGTTTGGGGATTCCGGCCTTGGTAACGGTGGAAGGCATCAATGGGGTGACACAAAACGGGTGCACGATATTTCCGCAGGCTATTGCACAGGGTTCGACGTTTAACCCGGAATTAGTGGAAGAAATGTCCCGTGCCATCGGGCGTGAATCCCATGTCATCGGTATTCGCCAGTTGCAATGCCCCGTGTTGGACATCGCACGAGATTTGCGTTGGGGACGTGTAGAGGAGACCTTTGGCGAGGATCCTTTTCTAATCGGTGAGATGGGAACGGCTTTCGTACGTGGTTCGCAGGCCGAGGGTGTAGGAGCCATGCCGAAGCATTTCGTGGCACACGGTACGCCTACGGGCGGATTGAACTGTGCCTCCGTGCCGGGAGGTGAGCGCGAGTTGCGTAACCTTTATGCCTATCCGTTTGCCAAAGTCATCCAGAATGCCGATCCGGTGTCCATCATGGGATGTTATAGTGCATACGACGGGATACCCGTGGCGCATTCAGCCCATTTCATGACCGACTTGTTGCGTGGGGAATTAGGTTTCAAAGGCTTTGTATATTCCGATTGGGGCTCGGTAGACCGCCTGAAGTCGTTCCATTTTGCTGCAGAGACTTCGGAAGAGGCTGCCCGTAAGGCTTTGATAGCAGGTATAGATATGGATGTGTACGACTGGGCTTATCAGACATTGGAAGACCAAGTGAACAAAGGCATATTGGATGAAGCATACGTGGACCGCGCTTGTCGCCGCGTGCTGGCTGCCAAGTTCCGCCTTGGTGTTTTCGATGACCCTTACGGCGACCCGGATAAAGTGGATAAGGTGGTGCGCAGCAAGGCACATGTGGCATTGGCCAAGAAAGTGGCAGACGAAAGCATCGTGCTTTTGGAGAATAAGAATGATATTTTGCCGCTCGACCTGAAAAAATACAAGTCTATTGCCGTGTTAGGACCGAATAGTAATTACGGCGTGGCAGGTGATTACGGTTGGGTGGAATTTGACAATCGTGAATGTGTTACGCTTTTCGACGGGTTGAAACAGGCCGTAGGCAAGGATGTGCAGGTAAATCAGTTGGACGGTTGCGATTGGTGGAGTCAAAAGGATGACGGTATTGCCGCAGCAGTGGAATTGGCTCGGAAAAGCGATATTGCCATTGTGGCAGTCGGTACGCGTAGTGTTTGGCTGGGTCGGGGCGCGAAAGGAAAGAACGTGACTTCGGGCGAGGGATTCGACCTCTCCTCGCTGGATTTGCCCGGCAAGCAGTTGGACCTGCTGAAGGCGGTGAAAGCTACCGGTAAGCCTGTTGTCGTAGTGCTCATTTCCGGTAAACCCTTGGTTATGACTTGGGCCAAAGAGCATGCTGATGCCGTGGTATTGCAGTTCTATGGCGGTGAACAGCAGGGAAATGCCATGGCCGATGTCTTGTTGGGCAAAGTGAACCCCTCAGGACGTCTGAATGTATCGTTCCCTCGCAGTACGGGTAACACGCCGTGTTATTATAATTATTATCCTTCCGACCGCGAGCAAGTGTTCGACCAAGGTGGAAGTTATGAGGAACCAAACGGCCACTATATTTTCGAGAAGCCTTACGCATTGTGGAATTTCGGCCGTGGTTTGAGTTACACCGACTTCGAATATACCGATGTGCACCTGAGCGATACGGTATTCTCGGGCCAAGGCAAGCTGAGTGTGACGTTGAAAGTGAAAAATACCGGTCGGAGAGACGGAAAGGAAGTCGTACAACTATATGTACGTGATAAATTCAGCTCGGTGGTCATGCCCATTCAGCAACTGAAGGCTTTCAAGAAAGTGGAAGTGCCGGCGGGCGGTGAGGTGGAAGTACGTTTGGAGATGCCTATCGATGAATTGGCATTCTACAACGAGACTTTGCACCGTCTGGTAGAGCCGGGCGAATTTGAAATACAAGTCGGACATGCCTCAGACGACATCGTGTTCCGGAAGACAATAGTAGTAAAATAATTCCCTTTTCAGGCCGCTTTTCCCGTTGAGGAAGCGGCCTGAAGCATTTTTTCTATTTTTTGCGCCGTAATTCTTGCGGCTTTTCTGTTTTTTTTAGTCTCTTTGTGACTGTGAATGTAATGCTTGGAAAATTAACTCTTAAACGAATAGCAATGAAAATAGATTGGATACGTATTTCAAAGAAAATGTTCATACTGTCCTTATGGACTGTGCCGATGGCTGTGCAAGCCGACGATATCGTCGTGACGGACGGGATGTGGAAAGTCACTTATATGGAAGGTGAGAAAGCCTTTCGTATTAATGCTCTGAATGAAGAGGGTGCTGCGCGGAAGTGCGTAGTGAATCATTCGGCTTCTGCCGCTCGTTATGATAATACCGAAGGGGAGGCGCGTGAGGTGACCACAGCTTCCTTTGCCGAGGTCTCTTATGATGAGGCTGCAGTGGATGATGAATTTGGAACGGGCAAGTGCTATACTTTTACTTTCAGTCTTCCTGAGAATGGTGACGGGGTGACGATGAAACAACGTTTTTATATCTATTCCGGACAGGACTATATGTTGACAGACCTTTCCTTGGAAGGGGATGCTGCTATCCGAAGCAATTATTTGGCTCCGATCTCGGTCGGAACGGCTTATACGCTTTATATGTCCAATGACGGAAACCGGATGCTGAAAGTGCCGTTTGATAATGACGGTTTCGGACGTTATGGAAAATATAAGATGAGTGGTGAAGTCACTTCATACGAGGTGTCGGTTCTGTATGAAGGAAGCAGTCGGGAAGGTTTGGTGTTGGGCTCAGTAGACCATAATTTGTGGAAAAGTGCCATCACTGCCAACTTGTCGAATAACGGGGCTGTGAATGAACTTCATGTATATTCTGGCGCGTCAACTTCAGAAACGCGTGATGTTATTCCTCATGGTAAGGTGAACGGGCCGGTGATTACTTCTGCCCGTATGCTGATTGGCTATTTCGATGATTGGCGTACAGGGATGGAGACATTTGCAGATGCCAACAATCTTGTGGCACCGCGTACGGAAAGCTGGACGCTTGGCACGCCTTTCGGTTGGCAGAGTTGGGGAGTATTGGCCGAGAAAAACTCATACGCTACCGATGTGGAGATTTCAGATTATTATCATGAAGTGCTGGTTCCAGGCGGCTTTTGCAATAATCAAGGGAATATCGTATTCAGCCTTGACGCAGGGGACGGCATGAGCAATACTGAACATTTGAACTTTATAAACCAATGCAAGGAGAAGAACCAAGTGGTGGGTTGTTACAGTACGCCTTTCTCCATGTGGAGCGGAGAGAATCCTAACTGGGACGATATCTTAGGGCAAGCTGCCGACGGGACAAAGTGGACGCGCTGGGATGTTGTACTCAAAGCGGATGGTAAACCCATTTGGTATGATGGTGCTTATTGTATGGACCCCACACATCCATATACGAAGAGTGCTATGGCAAATTTCTTGCGTACGCAGGCCACATACGGTTTTAAATACGTGAAAATGGACTTCGTGAACTGTGGTATTGTACAGGCAGACTCTTATTATAATCCCGAAGTAACTACAGCGGTGGCGGCTTATAACGAGGGTATGGACTACATTCGGCGTCAGATGGATAAATATGCAATGTTTGCTGCCTTTTCTATCGCGCCGCTTTTCCCTTATCAGTATGCTAATTCAAGGCGTGTCGCTTGTGACACGTGGGGGTCTATCGGCCATTCGGAATATTGTATGAATGCCATATCCGGCGGATGGTGGACCGATCGTCTTTTCCAATACAATGACCCAGACCATTTGGTGCTTATAGGGACTGGTGACCAGTTGAACAATACGATTGGTGAAAACCGTGCGCGTTTCACTACCGGGGCTGTGACGGGCATGTTGCTTGTGGCTGATAATTTCAGTTTGAATGACCGTTCTGGTCGAGGTTGGGCAGAACGGTCGCGAGAAGTGGCGCAGACGGTCATGATGAATAAAGACATTAACGAGATGGCGGATATGGGACGTTCTTTCAAACCTGTATATGGTTATAAGGAATATAATGGAAATTACGACGGAGCGGAAAACTTCTTCATGTTCGATAACGATAAATATCTGTACGTAGCGGCGTTTAATTATCAGGAAAATGAGCTTTCGGGTAGTATACCATTGGAGTTGCTGGATATTTCTTCCGATGCTTTTTCCGAAGTGCGTGAGCTTTGGACGAATGAATTAGTAAAAGTAGACGGGAGCTTACCGTATAGTGTTCCAGAGAAAGATGTACGTGTGTACCGCTTTAAGAAAACGGGAGGCAGTGGAGTGAAAGACATGGAAAATGAAGCAATGGCTCGAACGAAAGTCGTACCCCTCGGAGGAAAGCGTTTGATGGTTTATTCCGGTAAAGATATGAATCGCATAGAGGTCTATGATATGCAGGGACGTCTGAACGGTACGAGGGACTTGTCAGGTCGTACCCAAGTGGAATTGGACTTGCCACATTTCAACGGTATGGCTCTGGTGAGGATTCACTATGCTGATGGAACGAAAGAAGTCTGCAAAACTTTGGTATATTAAAAGATTGTGATATAATTATATGAAAATGAGTAAGAAAGGAGTGATTTGCACAATGTGGTGCGCATGCCTGTTCCCGGCTGTGGCGGCTATGGCGGAAGATGTGGTCATCAAGGCGGGCGATTTGCGCATCACGTACGTAGAGAATGGAAAACAATTCAATGTGGAGTATAATGGCGGGAAGGCTTACCGGCCCGTATTCATGGGGTCGGTGCCGGAGGCTACGTACGACATCCATGGTAAGGACGGTTTCCGTATCAGTTCGGCTTCGTGCGCGGAGGCCGACTACCAGAAGCGGACGGTGAACGATGCCTTTGGAAAGGGGACGTGCCATACGTTTGTCTTCTCATCGCCTGCCAGTGGCGACGACGTGACCCTTACGCAAGAGTTTTACGTATATGAGGGACGGGATTACGTGTTGACGGATGTCGTATTGAAGGGGGATGCTTCCCTTCGTTCCAACTACCTTGCACCCGTAGCGGTGGCTACGCCCTACGACCTGTACGCTCCGGCGCAGACGAACCGCATGTTGAAAGTGCCTTTCGACAATGACGGTTTCGTACGTTACCATAAGAACCGTTTGACGGGCGATATGACCTCTTACGAGGTTTCCGCGCTTTACGCGGGAGAGAGTCGCCGGGGCATCGTGCTGGGTTCGGTGGAGCATAACCGCTGGAAGAGTGCGGTGGAGGTGAAAGCTTCGGGCGACAGTCGCGTGGAAGCGTTGAAGGTGTTCTCCGGTGTGTCGAACCGGGAAACGCGCGACGAGCTGCCGCATGGGAAGGTGCGGGGACCGGAGGTACGTTCGGCATTGATGTTCATCGGAGCTTTTGCCGATTGGCGTAATGGAATGGAGGAGTATGCCCGGGCCAATACTTTGGTGCAACCCATGCGTAAGACATGGAAGCGTGGTACACCCTTTGGCTGGCAGAGCTGGGGTGTGATGTCGGACCGGAATGGCTATGACGTGGACGTGGCTGTTTCCGAATACTTCAAGGAGACATTGAAACCGAACGGATTTTGCAACAGCCAAGGCATCAACATCATGAGTATCGATGCTTGGGATGGCATGAACAGCGAGCAACGCACCAAGTTCACGGAAGTGGCGAAGAAGAACGGTCAGGTGCCTGGCTCGTACGTCACGCCTTTCTGTTTGTGGTGGAACGAAGACATGTTGTATAGGAAGATTTGCGAAGGCAGTCAATATACAGGGTATGAATGTGTGATCAAGGTGAACGGTAAACCGGCCAAACTGGACGGTGCGTATTGCCTCGACCCCACGCATCCCGGAACGAAAGAATTTATCAGCCGTGAAGTGCAGAACAAGAAAAAAGAGGGGTTTGAATACTTGAAAGTGGACTTTACCAGCAACGGCATGGTGCAGGCCGACTCCTATTATAATAAGGACGTGACCACGGCCGTGGAGGCTTATAACGAAGGTTTCTCCCACTTCATCAGCGAGGTGGACAAAGGCGAACCGATGTTCATCGCCCTTTCCATCGCTCCGATATTCCCTTATCAGTACGGGAACTCACGCCGTATCGCTTGCGACACTTGGGGCAAGATCGGACAGTCGGAATACAGCCTGAACGCCGTGTCGGGCGGTTGGTGGACGAATGAGTTCTACCAGTATAACGACCCGGACCATCTCGTGCTGGTAGGAAACGATGCCGATAAGGAAACGGAAGGCGAGAACCGTGCCCGTATCACCAATGGTGCCGTGTCGGGGATGGTATTGGTGTCGGACAATTACAGCTTGGAGGACAAGTCCGGACGTGGGGATGCCAAACTTTCCCGCGAACGCGCCCAAAAGATTTTGATGAACAAGGACGTAAACGAAATGGCGGATTTCGGACGTTCGGCCCGTCCGGTGTATGGCTATCGTGAGTACAACGACAAGGGCGACGGAGCGGAGAACTGTTTCGTCTTGGATACGGAAAAGTATTTGTATGTGTCTGTTGTGAACTATAAAGACAATCAGATTGCCGGTAAGGTGGCTTTGGAGCGTTTGGGACTTTCCCCGTCTTCTTTCTCTTCGGTCAAGGAATTGTGGAGCGGAGACGACGTGAAGGTCGGCAAGGACGGCCTTTCTTACACCGTACCCGGAAAAGACGCCAAGATATACCGTTTCTTAAAAAAATAGGGACGTCATGAGAGAAGTACTTTTTTCGGCCGTTCTATTCGGTTTTATAGGTTTCTGTGCTCCCGCCGGGGCACAGGAACATATTGCCCGCGAATACATCGAATGGTCCGATGTCTGGTTGACGGGGGCCAACCAGACGGACAAGCCTCACGTCCTGTTGCTCGGCAATTCCATCACGAGAGGGTATCACCCCAAAGTCGAAAAGTTGTTGGAAGGCAAAGCCTACGTAGGGCGGCTTTCCGGTTCGAAGAGTGTGGGCGACCCGGCCTTGCTCGATGAAGTGGCGGCCATACTGAAGCACAATCATTTCGACGTGATTCATTTCAACAATGGTTTGCATGGCTTCGATTATACGGAGGAAGAGTATGCGGAGGCCTTTCCAGAGTATGTGGCGTTGATCAGGAAGTACGCGCCTGATGCAAAACTGATTTGGGCCACGATTACGCCGGTACGGCAAGGTGAAGGGATGAAGGACTTTGCTCCAATCACGGAGCGTATGAAGGCCCGTAATGCCATCGCGACGGAATATGTGAAGTCGCAGGGTATCGAGGTCAACGACTTGTGGGGCCTTGTGGCAGACCATCCCGAATATTATGCCGGGGGAGACGGCACGCATCCTGTAGAGGTCGGATTCGATGCCTTGGCCCGGCAAGTGGCCAAAGTCGTGGAGGAGGCTTTGCCGAAGACGAAGTAGAACGGTCTTAAAAGCGTTATTTATAAAAGTCCGGTTCTTATGTCCTTTCAGGGGTATAAGGACCGGATTTTCATTTTGTCAGAATGTCAATGTCCGGGGCGCTAGATTTCGGTATTCGTCCCCTCTTCCGAAGATTTCCGGAAATATGCGATTCTCATGCAGGGAGGCGGAAACGTATTGTCAGCGATATGCGGATTTGACCTGTCACGAAGTCTGTCGGAAGATAGGTCTTACTGTATGCGGACGGTTGAAGTGCAAGTATATGTCGATGTTTTCCCGTCAATCTGATATTTTGTTTTTGTCGGGGAAAACGTTCCAAATAGAGAAAAAACGTCCCGAGAGGATACGTTCGTTTCCCGTTTTCAGGCCGTTTTTCAGCCGATGTACAGAGGTTGCCGGAATGATGTGCGGAGAAAAAAAGTGTTTCTTCAGCCAAGCGATTTTTCGTTCGGCTGAGATTGGAACGCGTTTGGACTTAAAAACGGTAGAAAAACAGGCTGAAATACCTAAAATATGTATTTAAAACATGCTGAAAAATGCGTGGAACGCTTCCATAGTGGGCTTCTCTTGCTGTAAATAAATCGAATTTACCTTTCTTTTTGTTTGCCCAAATCCGGAAAATCCGACGTTATGATATGAATGGACTGGGGCGTTCGGTAAACGAACAGCTTGCTTTCCTCGCGGAGGCGGGTAAGTTTGAGTGCCGCCATTCTGCTTTTATCAAAAGTGGATGGCCGGCGTTTCCTGGCGGATTATAAGGAGACGGCGTGCGTTTTTGCCGGAGCGGAAGAAAATGAAAAGAAAAGGAATCGTTAAAAGAGTTAAACGATTTCGTCTCTTTTGTTGCAAAGTGTAAATGACACACTCATGAGAACTAAAAGAGAAACATTTAATGCTCATACGGTATTATTTGCGTTATGACGGGGTCAATACGGGTGATTGTTGTTGCTATGAACTGTATTTTTTAAATTTTGATGCAACTTTCTATTTCCAGATGACCAAATATCCGCTAAATTTGTATTGCCGAAATGAAGAAAAGTAGGCGGTGTGAAATATTAAAAAGTATAAATCTCTAATACTAAACAGATGCATGCGGAAAGAAATGTAAAGCAGGTCGTGAGGTGGTGCCTATACATCGTGTTAGGCTTTCCTTTGTTGAATTCATGCAAGGATGACTATATTTATGATAATGAGGAACCGAGTTGGTTGGGTGCCAATATTTATGAATATTTGGAGTCGAGCGGACAGTTTGACTGCTATTTGGCGTTAGTGAACGATTTAGGATATAAGGAGACCTTGAGGCTTACGGGGAGTAAGACCATGTTTCCGGCTAATGACGAGGCCTTTTCCCGTTACTTCCTTTCAAAGGGACTTACAGGCGACGGGCCGACACTGATTCACAATATGTCCGCTTCGGAAAAGCGTTATTTATTTAATTCCTCTATGCTGAATATGACTTACTTGAGTCACATGCTGGCCAATGTTTCTTCAAACGACCAGGGGATTGGGGAAGGCATCGCTTTAAGGCGTGCAACGTCTGCTTCTTATTTAGACAGTATTTCTTTTGTGAAGCCGGCCGCGTGGCCGAAGACTGCTTTTTGGAACCGTTTTCGCGAGCGCAAGGGGGCTTATTTGGCTGACAACGGTTCTAAAATGGTATTATATTGGACACCGGAATTCTTTTCGACTTCCGGCCTGACAGAAGCCGATTGGGCGGTAATCATGAAAGGAGAGACGGACAAGCCCTATGATACTCAGGGATTTTATGTGAATGACGCTCATGTGGAGTCCAATCGGAAGGATGTGACCTGCAAGAACGGTTATTTGCATATTGCGGACGACGTAGTGGCTCCCGCTCCCAATATGTCGGAAGTTATCAATTCGACGGCGGAGATGAACACTTTTGCCGGTCTGATGGAAAAGTTTGCTTATCCGTATTATGACGGGAGTGTGGACGATGCCGTGAAAGCTTATTACGGGGCGGGGAGTATCGAGGATTCCGTGTTTGTAAAGCGTTATTTTAACCAAACAGATTTTTCTTCCGACCCGGATGAAAAAGTGGATATTATGGGCTACGGGACGTTGGCTTTCGACCCGTCGAATAATGTTTATGGCGGGAATACGGACATGGGAGTCATGTTCGTCCCTTCCGATGCGGCCATGGAAGATTATTGGGAGTCGTCGCGCGGACAGTTCTTACGGGATTCTTACGGAGACTGGGACGAGGTGCCTACGAATGTGATTTCAGTTTTCCTGCAAAACCATCAGCGTTTGTCTTTCTTGACTTCTTTGCCTCATAATTGGGATATCATGACGGATAATGCCGGTTTTGAGATGTCTGTAAAGGAGGAGGATGTACAAAAGGCATACATCGCATGCAACGGTATCGTGTATATGACGGATAAAGTCTATCCGCCCGTGGATTATCAGGCCGTGTACGGTCCGGTGTTGACGGCCGACACGACAACCACCATGTCCGCAGCCATTAAAAACGATGATATGGATGACGTGAACAACCTGAAATACCACCTTTACCTGCGTTCTATGGATAACCAATATAACTTGCTTGTCCCGACAGACGATGCCATGGCGAATTACCGGGATCCCATCACATGGGCACTTTGGGCGAATGAAGGAGTTGACAAGCGGGAAATCTGGTCTTTTTATGTGAAGATGGGAAAAGTGGTTGCAGACGTATATGATACGAACGAAGACGGCTCGAAAGGCGTGCTTTTGCGGACGGTCGGGGCGGATGCTTTGGATACGGAAGGGGCCGAAGAGGTCGCCAACCGCTTGCAAGACATATTGGACATGCATATCGTGGTGGCCGATAATGACGATGAACCTCTTTCCGGTTTCATCGATGAGGGTACTTTGCCGTATGTGCTGACAAAGGGCGGCTCCGTGCTTGCGGTTTCCGGAACGGGCGAACAGGTGAAAGTCCAAGGAGGAGGTGACCAGGAAATGGGATTGCCTGAAGCTGAGGTTGTTACTTTAGAGAAGGACAATAGAAAGGCACGCTATGAGATGGACAATGGCCGTACGTTCTTTATAGACCGGATTTTGCAGGATCCTTTCAAGTCGGTCTATTATACGATGAGTGCCAATGAAGATTATCGCGCATTTTTTGATTTGTTGGTCGGGAATGACGATGTCTTTTTGTCCCTGGCCGATAACGAAGACTATAAAGATATAGAACCGATTTTTGAGACTTCCGAGGGAGAGAACAGCAAGATGTCCGGCATAGGACCGGTAGTGACTTCCTTTAATAATTTCCGCTATACCGTGCTGGTGCCTACGCGTGCAGCGTTGGAAGAGACTTTCCGTGACGACCCCGACCTGCATACGTGGGACGAAATCAGTGCCCAGACGGATTTGGATGTGAAAGCAGATTGGACACGCTATTTGTTGAATTTCCTGCGCTTCCATTTTATAGACGGCATGTTGCCGGTGAGCGGAGTTTCTTACCAAGACAAGGCTTATCCGACGGCCGCGCGGGATGATAAGGGAATCTTTGTGTATGTCAAAGCGAGCAGTGACGGCAGCAGTATCACTTTTGAGCCGGAAAACGGGAGCGGAGGTCCACAGCAGGCCAAAGTCATCACATCGAATCAAGAGGATTATAATGTATTGACCCGTGACTATATCGTGAACAACAACGACTATACGTTGGCCACTCAAATCTTGTCTTCGTCAAAAGCCGTATTGCATTTGGTGGACCATGCGATTAATTATCAAAAATAGACTTTAAATAAAAGATTATGAATAAGGTATATGCTATATTATTGTGGTTTGCATTGCTTTTCTGTCACAATGGACTGCTTGCCCAAAATGGAGGTGTGATAGTGACCGGAAAGGTATATGCAGAAGACGAACCCGAGGGGTTTATCGGGGCGACCGTGATAGAACAAGACAAGAATGGCCGTATTTATTCTTCGGCTTTGACTGACTTCAACGGAAACTTCTCTCTGAAAATCAAGAATCCCAACAACTCCTTGAATTTTTCTTTTGTCGGGTATAAGAAATTGACTGTGTCCATAGGGAACAAACGCAAATTCGATGTGAAACTGGAATCCCAGAATGTCATGAAGGAGGTTACTGTAAAAGCCTCCAAACTCGTGGGAGGAGGCGGTTTGGCCATACCGGAACGGGAATATTCCGGAGCCATGCAGAAGTTCAATACGAAAGCTATCGAAGGGGTGTCTGTGGCTTCCATCGACGATGCCTTGCAAGGGCGTATTGCCGGACTGGACATCGTGGCGAACTCAGGAGACTTGGGCAGTGGTTCCGTGATGCGTATCCGGGGTATCACTTCTATCAATTCCAATTCGCAACCTTTGATTCTGTTGAATGGCATCCCGTTTGAAAGCAATATCGACGCTTCTTTTGATTTCGCTTCGGCCGACCAGGAACAATTTGCTTCATTGCTGTGTATCAGTCCGGACGATATAGAAGAGATTACGGTGTTGAAAGACGGTGCGGCAGCGGCTATTTGGGGCTCTCGCGGAGCCAATGGTGTGATTGATATTACGACGAAGAAGGGTGTGACGGGGCCTACACGGGTGAGTTATTCTTATCGTTTCTCCGGGTCGGAGCAGCCTGAAGGCACTAAATTGTTGAATGGCGACGATTATACGATGCTGATGAAGCAGGCTTACTTCAACCGGAACCAGGAAGATTGCAATATCCCGGAATATAGTTACGACAAGGCGCAGTTTGTGGATGCATACGGAACAGCCCAGGACTTCGAGAACTTCAACAATAATACGGATTGGGTGGATGAGGTTTCCAAATACGGGTTTACGCACGACCATAACCTTTCGGTCAGCGGAGGAGGTGAAAAGGCGAAGTTCAGGGCTTCTTTCGGATACTATAAGCAGACGGGTACCATCATCGGGCAGGAGCTGCACCGTTTTTCCAACCGGATGAACTTGGAGTATGCCGTGTCTTCCCGTTTGAAGTTCTTTACGGAATTTGCCATCACTTATACGGATAATGACAAGAACAATGAGGAGGGTGGAAACTTGTTGGACATCGCCCGTAAGAAGATGCCGAACGCATCAGTCTTCCGGCAAGACAAGAATGGGAACAACACGGATGTGTATTTCAATATCGCACAAAACTCGCAGTTGAATGACGACCAGAAGAACTTGAAGAACCCTGTAGCGATGGCATACTTGGCTTCGTACCAACAGACGAATATGCGTATTATGCCGACATTGCGTTTGCAGTATGATTTCCTGGATCCGGCGGAAACCGCTAAGTTCCGTTATGCCGGTTATGTTAAGTTCGACTCGGAGAACGTGAAGGATACGAAGTTCCTGCCACGTGAAACCACATCCAAGAACTGGAATGACGGAAGCGTGAACAAGTCTTATAGCAAAGAGTCTGAGGCCGTATCCATTTATACAGACCATAATATCACTTGGCAACCGGACCTCGGGGAGCGGCAGTCTTTGATGCTGTATGCCGGTTGGCAGATGGATATATCAAACTCTCAATATCAGGAGTTCGAGCGGTATGGTTTGGCCTCTACTGTGGGGACGGATGTGACTTCCGAGGGACATTTGACTACGTTTAACAGTGGGAAGAGCGAAGGGCGCAATATGGCGTTTCTGTTCCGCGGGCATTATTTCCTGTTGGACCGTTATATTCTGGACTTGACCGCCCGTTGGGATGGCAGTTCTCGCTTCGGTCCCGGCAACCGGTGGGGATTTTTCCCGGCTGTTTCCGGAAAGTGGCTTATTTCTGAAGAAAAGTTCATGGACTTTGCCGACAACTGGATGTCTGAGTTCGCCTTACGCTTGGGTTGGGGTGTGACGGGTAACCGGCCGGATTATGAGTATTTATATTTAAGCCGCTATAACAGTTACGGTTCGAATTATATTGATTTGCCCGCTATCAAGCCCTCTTCGTTGCAACTGACGAACCTGAAATGGGAGCGTTCTACCTCTTATAACTTGGGCGTGGACTTGACCTTGTTCGACTGGCGTTACAAACTGGTGGCCAATGTCTACCATCGCCGTACGGAAGACTTGTTGTTTAAGGACCAGAAGATTCCTTCTTCCACCGGATTCGGGTCGGTGTCGTATGTCAATGCGGGAACGATGGATAACGACGGCTGGGAATTGGAATTCAGTACCAATAACATGGTGAAGCGTGGAGACTGGACTTTGGACTTAAGCCTGAACTTCTCCAATTATGTGAATACCATCATTGAATTGGACGAGAATGTGCTGAATAATTATAACCCGGATTTCAACTATACCAACGGAGGATACTTGACCCGGTTGCAGATTAACAACTCTTTCGGTTCCATATATGGCTTCAGGTATAAAGGCGTATATCAATATGATAAATATCAGCCTGATAATCCGGACGCCACGGCTCCGGTCGTACGCGACGAGAATGGAAATGTGGTCTTGGACGGCAAGGGAGAAACCATTCCCATGTATTTTGCTTACGGGACTTCGAATGCTTACCGTTTCCGTGGAGGAGATGCCATTTATGAGGACATCAATCATGACGGTACCATCGACGAACTGGACATCGTGTACTTGGGTAATTCCAACCCGAAGTTTGACGGAGGATTCGGTGCGACGCTGCGTTGGAAACGCCTGACATTGAACATGTTTTTCAATTACCGTGTAGGTGGAAAAATCATCAATTACGGACGTATGGATGCAGAAAACATGTACTCCACCAATAACCAGTCGATCGCTACGAACTGGCGTTGGCGTAAGGATGGCGATATGACGGAGATTCCTCGTGCGCTTTATCAGTACGGTTATAACTATCTGGGCAGTGACCGTTTTGTGGAAGATGGTTCGTTCTTACGTTTCAAACAGTTGACGTTGAGCTATTCTTTCGACCCGAAGATGTTGAAAAAGGCTCATCTGAATACGTTGAACTTGTCTTTGACCTTGAATAATCTCTTGACCGTGACCAAATATACGGGAGCGGACCCGGAAATATCACCTAATAATATTGGAGTGAGTGAGGATAAGAACAGGACTCCGCGTTCTCGTTACTTTACCTTCGGTTTAACGGTGGGCATTTAACTTAAAAAATGGTAGAAATGAAAAAGTTTTTTTTGAAAATACGTGCTTTATTCTTGCTTCCTGTTTTGGGAATGACGGTGGCTTGTGACGATTGGTTTACTTTGCTGCCTCAGTCGGAAATGGTGGCAGAGGATTTTTGGAAAGATGAGCAGGACGTACTGAGTGGAGTCGGAGCTTGTTACAGGGCGATGAACGAAGACGGCTTTATGAGGCGGCTTATCGTGTGGGGCGAGGTTCGTTCGGACAATGTTGTGCCGGGGACGGGATCGGATACCGATTTGGGGTATATCTTAAATGCCAATATCAACGCCGCTAACGGATACGTAAAATGGAGCGAGGTATATACCGTGATTAATATCTGCAATACGTTAATCAAGAACGCTCCCATGGTACGTGAATATGATTCTGACTTCACGGAAGAACATTTGAAACAGTATCTGGCGGAAGCCAAGACCATACGTGCTTTTTGTTATTTTACTTTGGTGCGGGCGTTTAATGATGTCCCGTATGTAGAGGAGCCTTACCTTGACGATACGCGTACTTACGAGGTGGCACAATCTACGTGTGAAAGTATTTTGGATACTTTGATTACCGATTTGAAGTCCATAGAAGACTTTGCGGTGAAAGAATATCCGGATAATATCGATTATACTAAAGGACGGGTGACGCAGAAGGCTGTTTGGGCTTTATTGGCCGACATGTATTTGTGGTTGAATGATTATGAGAACTGCATAGCATACTGTGATAAAATATTGGCATCGAGGGATAATCCTCTGACCTTGTTGCCCTCGTCCAATTTTTCTAATGCTGTGTTTTACAGTGGAAACTCGGATGAAAGCATTTGGGAGTTACAGTTCGATAATAATACGCAGAACGGAGCGGTCCGGACTTTTTACGGAGGAACGGACGTGAATGCCTTGTTGTCGGCCTACGATTTGAGTGCCGGTTCGGATTTCTTCGGCGGATTGGATTTAAGGCACGTACAAGGATATGTTGGCGATGGCTTGTATGCCATAAAAAAATATGTGGCCTATTGTAGTGCGCAGGATTATGAAAATCCGATTTTCGGTTACGGCGACGGGTCGAACAATTGGATTATTTACAGGCTGCCGGATGTTTATTTGATGAAGGCCGAAGCATTGGCTGAAATCGGTGGGGCCGCTAATCTGGAGGAGGCTGTGGACTTGGTTTCATATACTTACGACCGGGCACATCCGGACTTGGAGGAAGGCAGTTTGAAAGGAAAATACACGAACCAGTCCGAAGTCCGTAATCTGGTCTTCGACGAACGTCAGCGTGAATTCCTTTTTGAAGGGAAACGCTATTTCGACCTTGTACGCCGTATGCGCAGGGAAGGTTCTCCCACGAATATCGTAAATACTTATTTGATGCGCAAATATACGTCTATGAGTTTGGATGAGACGACAGTGAGAAGTAAACTTGACGATAAGGACGCTATTTATCTTCCTATTCACGAAGAGGAGCTTCGGGTGAATCCATTATTGGTACAGAATAGGTTTTATATGGCTTCTGAAGATATTTCTAAAAACTGAAAATTATGGATATGGATAAAAGATATTTGTCAGTCATTAAAGCATGCGCACTAAGTTTGCTGCTTGTTGGTGTCGGCGGATTGTCATCCTGCAACAGCGATGATATCAAGGAAGATGCGATGTACACCTTTACGGGAGAGACTGTGGCTTCATTTTGTGAGAAGACTCCAGAGTTGTCCCTCTTTTATAAACTAATGGATGAGTGCGGGGAAACGGCTTTGTTGGAAGTGTACGGCCACTTTACCTGTTTTGCACCTACGAATGATGCGGTTAATAAATATCTGGCAGAAAAGGGCTTGTCATGGGACGGACTGAGCTTGGAGCAGAAGCAAAAGATTGTCTACAATAGTGTAATACGTAATGCGACCAAAGAAATCTTAGTGGATGAATTTGAAGAAGGCGCATTGTCTGAACCCACGTTGTCGGACCGGTATTTGCTTATATCTTTCGGTAAGGAAGGAGAAGAACGGCGTATTTACGTCAATGAGAAGTCTACGCTTATCAGTGGGGATCACGAAGTGCATAACGGAGTAGTCCATATTGTAGATGAAGTTATCGAACCTTCCGAGAAAACTTTGTTGGAGACACTGAGAGCGCACGGTGGATTTGAACTTTGGGCCGAAGCATACGAGGCTTCCGGCTGGGCGGATGAAATGACGGAACTTTATGACGAAGATTATGTGAATTCCTTTAATACGGACAAGTACCAGATCATCGGGTTGGTCTTGGCTGTTCCCGAAAAACTGAAGTTAGGTTATACACTGTTTTGCGAAACGGATGAGCTTTTGAAAGCGAACGGTATCACGGATCTTCCCAGCATGGAGAACTATGCCAGAACGTATTATGGTTCGGAAGATTTGGGAAACTACAAAAGTAAAAACAATCCTTTGAACCGTTTTATAGCCTATCACATGCTGAATCGCCAAATGGCTACTAACTCGTTTTTATACACGGGGGAAACGACTAATCCCGATTATGCCGATGAACGGACGGAATATTATGAAACGATGTACACTTATCGTTTGATAAAAATCAAGGCCGGCAACAGGCTTAATGCCAAAAACAGCGATAATACTTCGTTAAGGGTGATTGAGAAGGAAAGTAACGTAGATGCGATCAACGGTTTCATACATACTTTAGACGGCATATTGGTATATGACGAAGATGTCATGGAAAAAGACGTGCTGCATGAAAGAATCCGTTTCGACTTCTTTGCTTGCATACCTCATCTGACGAACAACAATATACGTTGGAAGTGCTATGGCAGTACGCGTCCGGAAGGTACGAACGGATATACGGTGACGCCGGAATTCTGCGGCGAGTATTTTACCTATAACGATGCCGGAGTCTGTGTTTTTCAAGCGGATGATGCTTGGGCCGATTTCCAAGGAGATGAATTGGTGATGCAGGAAAGCTATGATTTTACATTGCGTATGATTCCGCTGCCTCCCGGTGACTATGAAATGCGTATCGGTTATAACTCCGGCGGTACGCGTGGAATGGGACAAATGTATGTGGACGGAAATATTGCAGGTACTCCTGTGGACTTGAGAATCAACGGTGACGATCCTCGCGTGGGTTGGGTAAAGGACAGTGAGACCAATGACGACGGGGTCGAGAATGACAAGATGATGCGCAACCGGGGATACATGAAAGCGCCGGAAGCTTTATGGTATTGGCATGGAGGATGGGATAATGTGCCCATGCGCGATGTAAGTTTTGCTTTGCGTTACATCGTGGGACAATTCCATTTTGAGGAGTATGGAGCACATACGTTCCGTGCAAGGAGTGTGGACTTTAAGGGGCGTGGTTTTCAATTAGACTATATTGAATTTATTCCTACGGATATGATTAGGGATGAAGGACGTGATTAAATAAGGAAATGAACGTATGAGATATAAAGGTATAATTTGCCTGATATTAGGCATCGGAGGTTCAATCGTTTCTTGTAACGATGACTGGGATGAACATTACAGCCGGAACGGAAGCATCCCAGAGGTAAGTTTAATGGATATGATTCTTAATGATAGTCAGTTGACCAAGTTTAGTCAAATCCTGATGAAGACAGGTGCGGACTCTTTGCTGACCTCGACACAGACTTATACGGTTTGGGCTCCAGTCGATGAAGCGCTGTCTTCTGTGGATATGGATGACGAGGCTGCGTTGCAACGAATGGTAAAGAATCATATAGCCCGTTATTCCAATTCGACTGCAACAGAAGTCGGGAAGTCCATATACATGTTGGATGGGAAAGTCATGTCGTATGAATCGGCAGATGTATTCAACGGCATATCCATTGTGCAGAAGGATATATTGGCACAAAACGGAATTTTGCATAAGTTGAATGACACCATACCTTATCGTTATAATTTCTGGGAGTATATTTCCACTCAAGAGAATTATTCAAAGATATATGACTTTATAAACCAGTTCTCGGAGAAAATCTATGTTTCGGGAGGGAGTAATAAGAAGGACTCTGTTTTTAAGGACTATAATCGCCTGTTGCAGAATTATTATTATGGAATAGGATGGATTCACGATGAAGATTCTGTGTATACCATGATCTTACCGGACAATGAGGCTTGGGATAAAGCGTATGAGCAAGTCAGTCCCTATTTCAAAGTCTATAATGCCGATGAAGCTGTGGCGGATTCTATCACGAAAGTACAGACAGGGCAGGCCATTGTATATGGATTGACTTTCGGCGGTCGGATAACAGACCCCGGAAGTGCTGATACTTTGGTCACTGTAACCGGAAATGTCATACGTAGTACGAAAGATTATTTTGCCGGATACCGGCAGGAATTGGCTTCCAACGGCTTGATGTTTTTGGCTGACGGGAATCTCCATCTGGATGATACGTGTGTGTGGAATCAGCCTATAATAGTGGAAGGTGAAGATCTTGACCGACGTTTGGTTACGGCTTCAGGTACTTCAGCTTATGTACGAGATGTTGATGGAACCAGTGTGGTAAAGGGGATTAGTGAAAACAGTTATTTGGAAGTTTCCGGTTCTTCCTTGAATCCGGGCGTGACATTTGATATTCCCAATGTGTTGGCTACCAAGTATGATATTTATGTCGATTTCGTTCCTCCTGCAATCGACGGCAACAGTCGTGCGACGGAAAAGACTTGTCTGTCTTATAGGATGAAAGTGGAACAGGAAAATGGTAGAACTAAATATGAAAACCGTCAGGGGAAAAATGATGAGGAACTGATTGTTGGAGGAGACAGCGTGGGAGATGTCTATATGAAAACGGTGAAAGTGTGGAGCGCATATCAATTCCCGACTTCTGATTTTTACGATGCGATGTGGTATTTGAATGAAGACAACGCCGACAAGGTGAATGAGATATCACCGAAGACAACATTGGAGATTAAGGCTAACGTGTCACCATCGGAGTTGAATGTAAAGTATGTACGGCGGTTTAGGATAGATCGGATCAGATTCGTTCCTGCAAAAAATAATTAGAAACTCATTAAAGCGTAAGTATGATGACTAATATATCAAAATACCATTCAGTAAAAGTGATAAGTGCCGTGATGGGATTTATCGTGTTGTCGGAGCTTGCCGTAGCACAGGATATGGGAAAAAATGATAGTGTTTCGGTGAGGACGGAGAAAACGGATATGCCCTATAAAGTGAAAGGACGGATAATAGATGCTGTGACGAAAAAAGGATTTGCCGGTGCCCGTGTGACGACTCCTAATTTGAATGTTTCTGCCATGACGGATGAGAACGGAAATTATGAGATTGGACTGCCGGACTTGTCGGTGGCGCTTTATGTAGAGGCACCCGGATATTCAAGACAGGTCGTACCGGTGAAAGGGCGCAATGAAGTCAATGTATCATTGTTTACGGTATCCGGACATGCGTACTATGACGACGGGATGTCGGTGTCGGACGGTGAAGCCGTGGTGGATGGGTTTACATCCGGAACTTTGAGCATGACCGATGATATGACGTCGTTGCTAAACGGTCAGTTGCGTGCTATTTCCCACTCGGGGGATCCCGGCAGCAGTTCCTCGTTCTTTATCCGGGGATATAATTCCGTGAACCTTTCTGCCCAACCTTTGTTTGTGGTGGACGGTGTGATATGGCAGATGCAGGACCAAGTAGCCAGTGCCGTGGATAACTATTATAATAACCCTTTGACCTTGCTTGACCCGTCGGATATTGAGAAAGTCACGATTTTAAAGAACGGTTCTGCGGTCTGGGGAGCCAAGGGAGCAAACGGCGTAGTGTTGATAGACACGAAACGTGCACGTGAAATGGCCACCCAGATTGAAGCGAATATTTCTATGGGATTTCAGACGCCTTTTGGAAGTATGCCGCTGATGGGTGCGGCGGCCTATCGGCGTTATGCGACAGACATCATGTCCGGTATGGACCGCGATGAAGTTGAAGGTTTCCAGTTTACCAATGACGACCCGACCCGTTCGTTTTACCGTGCGGTACACAACGATACGAAATGGACGGATGAAATCAACAAGACGTCATTTATCCAAAACTATGGCATTTCGGTTGCCGGTGGGGATGATATTGCGCTTTATCGTTTCTCCTTGGGATATGCCAAGAACGACGGAAACATAGACGGGACGAGTTTCAACCGTTTGAACGTACGTTTTAATTCAGACATCAAATTGACGGAGGATTTTAAGATCCAGACCGACATCTCTTATGCGCAAACAGGGCGCAGGACTGCTTTTGAAGGGTTGGATGGCATGCGTTCACCTTATTTCCTTTCGCTTGTAAAGTCCCCGTTGTATGCTCCGTGGCAGTACAACGACAATGGGACATTCAGCGGGCGTTTGACGGATGTCGATGAATTGAATATCGGCAACCCCTTGGCGTTGACAGGCGAAGACGTTCCCGAGTTGGATAAATATCGTTTTAATTTGAACCTAAGGCCGAGTTATCAGATAACGGATCGTTTGGAAGTCGCTGCTTTATTCGGAATTTCTTATGACAAAGAGAATGAAAACCTATTTATACCAGATTACGGTGTTTCCAATGAGCCGTTGTATACCGACAGGGGAGAGATTTACGAAACGGCGTTGAATGAGGTACGTAATTTCATGGCCCGGCAGACATCCATGTCTGTAGATGGTTATTTGGCATGGCAGATTCTGAAGGACTGGCGGCATGACCTGAATGCACGTATAGGAGGCCGCTTTTACAATACCTACTATCGTTATACCATGGGACAAGGGTATAATACGGGAAGCGACTATATGACTGCGCTTTCCAATACAAACAGCGACCTTCGTACATTGACCGGATATGAGTATACGGATCGGAATGCGGCCTGGTATTTTAATGCGGATTATGCTTACCGGCACCGTTACTTTTTCAATGTCGGCATGTCTTTGGAAACGTCTTCGCGTTTTGGCCGTGAAGCCGGAGGATTAGATTTATGTGGTGTTTCCTGGGGGTATTTCCCGTCTGTCTCAGGGGCTTGGTTGGTTTCATCGGAAAAGTTCATGCGGAATGTGGATTTTATCAACAATCTCAAAGTCCGTGTGGCTTATACGATGTCGGGCAACGATAACCTTCCGCTTTTCGCCAATAGGAGCTATTTTACTTCTACGTCTTTTGTTAAGGATGCCACGGGCTTGGTTTTGGCTAATATCGGCAATGAGAAATTGAAATGGGAAACTACGGCAAGAACCAATATCGGTTTGGATTTTAGTATGTTTTCAAATCGTTTGGCTGTGAATGCCGATGTCTTTTTCTCTCGTACTAAAGATTTGGTAACGCGTAGGCCGCTGAATGATGAAGCTGGGCTGGAATATTTCTGGGACAATGACGGAGAAATGAAAAATAATGGTTTGGAAGTCGCCGTGAAGGTTCGGGCATTGGATATGCGTGACTTTAAATTAAACATCGGGGCAACAGTCGGACATTACAAAAACGAGGTGACGTCCTTGGAAAATGGAAGTTTCATTACCGAAGTATGTGACGGACAAGTGCTGACCGAGGTCGGTCGCCCGGTGGGTGTATTTTATGGTTATCTTACGGACGGGGTCTACTCCACTTCGCAAGAAGCGACCGAAGCTGGTCTGGCCATCCTTTCTTCTTCAGGGCAACGCGTGCCCTTCCAAGCCGGCGATATGCGCTTTGTAGATGTGAAAAAGGATGGAATTATCAATGAAGAGGACCGAGTGGTAATAGGAGACCCGAATCCGGACATTTACGGAAACTTCGATCTGACTTTCCAATGGAAGAATCTGGAGTTGGGAGCGTTGTTTACTTATTCGTTGGGGAATGATGCTTATAATGCTTTGCGTGCCAGTCTGGAGTCGGGAAAGAGTTTGTATAACCAGTCTTCTTCCATGGAAAACAGATGGATGGGCAACGGGCAGCAAACGGATATTCCTCGTGCCACGTATGACGACCCTATGGGAAATTCACGTTTCTCAGATCGTTGGATCGAAGATGCTTCTTACCTGAAGTTCAAACGTTTGATGCTTACTTATCATGTTCCGATGAGGCAGAATTTTATTCAAAGCCTTTCTGTTTGGGCAGCCGTGAACAATGTTTGTACGTTGACGAAGTATTTGGGTGTCGACCCGGAGTTTTCTTATAGTACATCTGTATTGGAACAGGGCATTGATGGAGGGTTGACCCCTCAGTCCAGATCGTTTCAGTTGGGTGTGAATATCAATTTATAATGTAAAAATGTCGGTTATGAAGATGAATATAAAGAACATGAAGACGGTTTGGGGAGCATGGATTTGCTTAGGGTTATTAGTACCTACGGCTTGTTCCGACATGTTTGAGACAGATTCGACTTCGGTCGTTTTTGAGTCGGGGAATCGCTTGGATTCTCCCAATGATTCGCTGTATTCCATCATGGGGATACTGGCTCAAATTCAGAAGTTAGGAGATAGGTATGTACTGATGGGGGAATTACGTGGCGATTTAATGGAGACCACGGTCAATGCAGATGTAGACCTTCAGGAAATATCCAAATTTGAGGTTTCTGCCTCTAATCAATATAAGATGATGAATGATTATTATCAGGTCATTAATAATTGTAATTACGCGATAGCCCACATGGATACGGCTTTGGTTGATTACGAAGATAAAGTTATGATACCTGAATTCGCACAAATCAAAGTGTTAAGGGCATGGACTTATTGGCAATTGGCGTTGCTTTGTGGCGAAGTCAGTTGGATTGAAACTCCGATTTTGGATTTGGAAGCCAGTTTGAAGGATTATCCACAGAAGAACCAAGAACAGTTGGCAGAGCTTCTGATAGAAGACTTGAAACCATATATCGGAGTCAGGGATTTGAACTACGGTTCCGTGGATGGTTTGAACCTTGATAAGGTATTTATTCCGGTGGACATGCTTTTGGGCGATTTATACCTGTTCTTGAACCAATATGCGAATGCGGCCACCGCATATTACAGGCTGATAAAGGAACGGGAACTGATGGTGACATCGATGTATCGTAATTCATGGCTTGACATATCCCGTAGGGGCTTTTCGTATTTTACACATACATCGGGGCTGTCTTATGCTAGCAGCGAGGTTATATCATCCTTTGTTTACAGTTCGGACTCAAAGGCTTACCATCCTTTGTTGCTCCGCATGTCTTACAACGACAAGGCTTTTATTGCTCCGGCGCAATCTTTTGTGGACGAAATGTCAAACGCTTTATATGTGGTAGGCGTAGAAGGAAAGCCGACGGTGTCCGGATATTGTGATGGAGACATGCGGGGGCAAGCTATTCTTGCCGGAGGGCAGGTTTATCCTTCAGCCTATGGTTCAATGACACTGAACAATGTTGCAGCTACATATATATGTAAATTTTTCAACATGGACAATACTTCAGTGTCGGGAAGCGACCCCGAAAATGAGGCTTTGGGGGGATTGTACCTGCAGCGGACTTTGCCTTTATATCGGGTTTCTCATGTTTACCTCTGTTTGGCTGAAGCCTTGAACCGTTTGGAAAAACCGACGATGGCTTTTGCGGTTTTAAAATATGGATTGAATGCCACGACGCTTGAAAATCCTAATCGGGTTAAACAGAGTGAACGCAAAGGGGAAATATACACGGATTTCACGGAAGACATCTTTGCAGACAACGTAGGTACGGCTACTCGTGGACGGGGAAACGGTATTCCATACGATAATGAATTTTATATCATCCCGGATTTCAATACGGAAACTTCAACTGGAACGTTGGAAGATTCCATCTTGTTTGTGGAAGACTGTATCGTGGATGAAATGGCGGCGGAGACATGTTTTGAAGGCAACAGGTTCTTTGATTTGCTGAGGGTGGCTCGTCATCGTAACCAATATCCGGCTTATATGGCTAAAAAGGTTTCCAAACGTTTCGGAGAAAATGCGGAAAGAATGGAGCAGGCCTTGATGGAAGAAGAGCGTTGGTACATGAAATAGTGTATGTAAGAATAATCAGTGTTTAATTAAAAAATGTAATTATGAAAAAGGAGACTTTTAAACAAGTGTTGTTCAGTGCGGCTTTGTTGGCTTCAGTCTTTGAAGTGCAGGCCCAAGACAACCCGATCACATTTACACGTGATATGACGTTTAGGGAAAACTATGGTTGGGCGAATAGTATGTGTACTCCCAAAATCGGCGATTTCGATAATGACGGAATCAATGATTTATGGTTGGACGGCCAGCGTCAATCGTATAGTTGGCAAACCCGTACCGTGTTTGCCAAAGGATTGGGAGAACGGACGTTCCAAGCCGACTTTGAACCTATAATGGAAACCGAGCTGGATTCTACTATCGTACAGAAGACCGATACGATATGGAAAACGGATGAAAGTGGTGATTTCGTATTGGACGGCGAAGGCAATAAGATTGTAGAAGAAATCATACCGGTGGTAGATGATGAAGGTAAGCCGGTGAATGATACGATTGTGACGAAAAATGAGGTCTATGTCGGCACACAGAACGGTCTGCCGCAGACGGCTTGGAGCGTCGGGTCGCAACCCATTGATTTCAATGCCGACGGTTTAGTGGACTACCTGATTCTCCATCCCGGAAAAGTAGGTGACCTTCAGGGGTATATATTGGTGAAGAATTTAGGAAACGGTAAATTTGAAGTGGTGGAAGACGAAGTGCTTAGTTCCATTAAGTTTTCCGAGAGCCCGAAAAAAGGCGATTACAACCGTTTCAATGAAGACAACGCTTATACCTCGGTCGTAACGGGCGATTATGACAAAGACGGATATGTGGACCTTTTGATAACCGGCATGGCATACGACGGACGTTTTGTGAAATTGCTTCGTAACGTGAACGGCGAACGTTTTGAAGAAATGAACGTGTTCGAGGCATTGCCTTTTGATGTAGAAGTGAACCGTCACGGGCTGTGGGAAGAAAGCGGTGCCGGTGAAGATCCGGAAACGGGTGATCCCATTAAGAGTGTGTATTTCCAGGATAAGCCTACCATGAAAGCCAAACCTTTGAGTCATGGCTCCGTGGTCTTTTTCGATATGGACAATGACGGATGGTTGGACATCGTGGTTGCCGGATATGAGGAGAAGACGGACATGGGAGATGTAGGGATGGAACCGGAGGGAGATCAAATCCGTTTCTATCACAACCAGAAAGACGGTACGTTTAAGGACGTGACGGATCAGTTGATTCCGGCTGCTCAGGAAGTTCTGACCAATTTGGGACTCGAGACTACGGGGACAGTGTCAGATGTATTTACGGCTTGGGGATCTAACAATACGGTGATGATGGCCACGGACTATAATCAGGACGGTTTGTTGGATCTTTGGATCAGTGGGAAGAAAAGAGGCGACATTCATGAGACTTTCTGCCTTATCAATACTCCGACTGAGGGCAGTGTGTTCAGTTTCGTTGAAGAGACAGTGCCTATGGTGGGCATGACGGATGCCGGAAACCGGGGATTCTTCTATGCGGATTTCAATGGTGATGATGTGCCGGACTTATATCATCGCGGACATTCCGACGCCTTGAAACCCGATGGCAACAAATGGGACTGGTGCCGAGTCTTTGAAGTGAGTGAAGGTGGAAGCGTAGGTCTTTATACATCGTATGATTTAGGTTATTGGAGTAACGACATTTTCGGAGGCTTCACATGGATTTGGGATGATTCGGATCCTGTTCCGGGTAACTTCGGTGATGTGGACAATGATGGCAAGCTGGATATCATGGCCGGAGCTTATGAAGGTGGTACGGATAACTTTATCATCAGTTATAATGAGACCGATTATGAGCCGATTTATCCGGATGCGCCTGCTGAGGTGACGGCTGAGGCAGCAGAAAACGGCCAGGTGACGGTGAAATGGCCTGCTTCTATTTTGAGCAATGGTAATGTGGCAGTCCACAATGTGTATATCCGCAACAACGAGACGGGTGCCGTCCGGATGCTGGTTCCGGCCAATACGGAAACCGGCAAGCAGTTGGCTTATAGCATGTTCGGCGCGTATGCCGTAAACTATTCCATGGATGAAGGTTTATGCTTCTATGTGTTCGAGAAACTTCCGGCCGGAAGCTATACCGTGGGTGTGCAGGCCGTGAACTATGCTTATTTGGCCAGTGGTTTCACGACGACGGAAGTGACTGTGACAGACGGGTATGAGACCGGTATCCAAGCTCCGGAGAAGCAGACAGATGTGAAGGTTGCCATCGAAGGCAATGTAATCACGGTGAATAGTTCAGCGTCTGCTGCGGTAGCCATCTACAATATGCAAGGTGCCGAGGTGGCTACGGGAATGACAAATACTCCTATTACAGTAAATGGCAGAGGGGTGTTTGTTGTAAAGACAAACCATAAAGCGGTTAAGATCGTGAAGTAATAAAAATAGTTTCTTTTGATTAACATTAGATTAGTTTAGATTGTGCGTTCCGGTCGTTTGTGAAAATAGCCGGGACGTTTTTTCTCTCTATTCCGATTTAAATAGAAGAGACCGGTTGAATGTAATTATTAAACTTTGTAAATATGAGAAATACTTTATTAAAGCCGATTCTTAGCTTATCGGTATTGATGGGAGCTGGTGGATGCTTCACGCAAGGATATGCGGAGGATATTGTGATTGTGGACGGTTTGTGGAAAATTTCATATATCGAAAACGACCACGCTTTCCGGGTGAATATTTTAAATGAGGACGGTTCGGCCCGAAAATGTCTTTTCACGCGTTCCGCTTCAGAAGCGGTCTACGACAATGTGGCGGGAGAGTCGCGTACTGTGACGCCTGCATCTTTTGCCGACATAAAACAGACTGAGGAACAGGTAAATGACGAGTTCGGGACAGGGATCAGTTATACATTTACCTTTACCCGTCCGGACAACGGGGACGACGTGCAGATGGTGCAGCGGTTTTGTGTATATGAAGAAAACGACTTTTTAATTACAGACTTGTCCATAGAGGGGGACGAGGCTATACGTTCCAATTATCTGGCTCCGGTGTCGGTCAGTCGGATGTATGTCCTCTTCTCCGAAAGTGAAGACAACCGTATGCTTAAAGTGCCTTTCGACAATGACGGGTGGACACGTTATAATAAGTATAAGATGAACACTTCGATGACTTCCTACGAAGTGGCGGCCTGGTTCAATGGAGAAACCAAGGAGGGGATGGTAATCGGTGCGGTAGACCATGACCATTGGAAGAACGCCATATCGGTAGAAGCTTCGGACAATGGGCGGGTCAATGTCCTGAAAGTCTATTCCGGTGCTTCTACGTCGGAGACGCGGGACGTCTTGCCTCACGGTAAGCTGAAAGGGCCTAAAATATCATCAGCCCGTATGTTTGTCGGTTTTGCAGACGACTGGAGGACGGGCATGGAGACTTTTGCCCGTGCCAATACGATGGTCCAGCCGATGCGTGATACGTGGGATAAGGGAACGCCTTTCGGTTGGCAAAGTTGGGGTGTACTGGAAAAAAAGAATTCTTTCGACGCGGATGTGGAAATAGCGGATTATTATCATGAGGTCTTGAAACCTAATGGTTTCGTGAACAGTCAAGGCATGCAAATAATCGGTATAGACTCTTGGGACAATCTGTCAACCGATGAGAGGATAAAGTTGTGCAAGGAAGGCGGAGAAAACGGTCAGACGGTGGGATTGTATTTCACTCCGTTCTCCTGGTGGTGGGGATGGAGCGACAAAATGGGAAGCACCCAGTACACGGCAGAAGACTGTTTCCTGAAAGTGAACGGTGAACCTTATAGTCTGGGAGGAGCCATGTGTCTGGACCCGACTCATCCGGGCACGAAAGCATGGATTTCTACCCGTATTCAGGAAATGAAGAAGCAGGGATTCCGGTTCCTGAAACTGGATTTTACCAGTCACGGCATGGTGCAGGCTGATTCTTATTATGCAAAAGGCGTGACGACGGCCATGGAAGCCTATAATAACGGGTTGAGCTACCTGACGAAGGTGGTCGACGAGGGAGACGAGCCGATGTTCCTTTCTTTCTCCATTGCGCCTCTTTTCCCTTATCATTACGGGAATTCCCGCCGCGTAGGGTGTGACACATGGGCTGATATCGGTCAGACGGAGTACTGTATGAATGCCATTTCCGGCGGTTGGTGGACCGACTTGCTTTATCAGTATAATGACCCGGATCACTTGGTCATGGTCGGTAGCGGGGGCTGGGGAAGTCCTAAAAACTGTACGTTGGGAGAGAACCGTGCCCGTTTCACGAGCGGGGCAGTAACCGGAATGATGATGGTGGCGGACAATTTCGCCTTGAATGATGATTCGGGAAATGGAGATGCAGCCTTGTCGCGTGCCCGTGCGCAAGAAATCATGATGAATAAGGATATCAATGAGATGGCCGATTTAGGACGCTCGTTCATGCCTGTGTATGGACATAAGGAGCATAACGGGAATGCGGATGCGGCGGAAATCTGCTTTATGCATCATACGGAGGAATACCTGTATGTGGCCGTATTTAATTATACCGACGGGGAATCGTCCGGAAGCATTCCTTTGTCCGACCTTGATATTGCTCTTGGCGACTTCGATACGGTGAAGGAACTGTGGAGCGGTGAAACTGTGGTTGTGGACGGTGAGGAACTTTCTTACAAGGTGCCGGCAAAAGATGTGAAAGTGTTCCGTTTTCATAAGAAACCCGGATCCGGGATTGCGGATGCCATGTCGGAGGGAGGTAAAGATGCCCGGTTGGACGTGCACATTCTGCCCGGAAGTAACGGTGGATTGGAAATGAATATAGATTCTTCGGCTCCATTGAGAAAAATAGATGTTTTCGATCTTCAGGGACGGTTGCTGAAGTCTCAGAATGTACGGGGATTATATAATGCTTGCGTGGCATTATCTCCGGTGAAAGGTCTGCTGTTGTTGCGTGCCTGTCTGCAAGAAGGGCAGGTGCTGTTGGCCAAAGCTATGGTTCATTGAGGGAAGAGAGGCGTATAAATGTTTAATATGCATCACCTTATGCTAAAATACGTGTTTTTGCTATTTTTTGCGCCATTTTTTCTATGTAATCTCCTAAATCTTTCCTTTCTTTGCATTGCAGTTAGTTAATATTGAGATTAGGTTAATGATTGGTTTAATAGGTATTTGATTTAAGGGGAAGATTGTTTTCAGGATTTTATAAACAATATTTTCGTAAGACCCTATTGAATGGCATTAAAAGAATTAAAAAAGGAGATGCGGCATTGCGCCGTATCTCCTTTGATTTTCTTATGGAGAGAATATTTATCCTACAAGGTATTTCCCGAAAGGAAGCTTGGACAGCAGCCATGTGATGAGGTTGCTCAATGCGAAGGTACAGAGGGTCAGCGTCAGGATGAACCAAGGTGTGCCCAGTTCCATGGCCTTCAGTATGTCGAAAAAGACGGAGTAGAGCACGATGATGTGCAGCAGGTAAACGCCATAACTCAGGCGCGACAACCGGTTGACGAAACCGTAGCACGGGGCTTTCTGCCCGGGGATGGCTTTGCACATCATGAAAACGCCGAAAGTCATCAGTATGACGTTAGGGGAACAGTACAGCCACGTCAGTTCCACTTCCTGCACGAGTTCATGGGAGAACGAGCGGTAGTAGAACGGGATTGCGGTAACAGCGTAACCTGCCAGAAAACAGAGCAGGCCGATGCCGAGGCTTCGCGAGGCATTCCAGTGCAGGTGGTGGCGGATGTAATGCGCCAATACCAGATAGCCGATGAAACCGGAGAAATACCAAAAGCTGTGGAACTCGTTCCAGTAGCATTCGCCGAACATGTCGCCTGCCCCGATTTCTTTTAAATATGCAAGGAAGGACGATACGAACCATACGGCAAGGAAAGCGAGCTCAGCCTTTTTTCCGGTTTGCTTGAGCCAAGGAGACAGGACGGGCATGAACAGATACAGGCCGATGAGCATGTAAATGTACCATAGATGTCCGCTGTCGTCATTAAAGTTCCAGATGGGATGGAGCAGACGCATGGGAAGCTCCGATGCGGGCAGGTCCCCCATCAGGACAGGCCAGAAGGCGTAGATGCACGACCATACGGCAAAAGGGACGAGCACACGGATGAAACGCCGTTTGAAGAAAGTGGTGTTGCCATCCTTCAGGGGCAACAGCAAGTAGGAAGAGGTCATCACGAATAATGGCACTGCTGCACGCATGATGCTGTCGATGATACTGATCCACAAACGGTCGCTCTCCGAAGCGCATTGCCATACGCCGCCCGGGCCGATGTAGAAAGAGTCGCAACTGTGCGTGGCAATGACCATCAGGCAGGCCAGGACACGCAGATAATCGAGGAAAACGATGCGGGTGGTTCCCGCTGTTGTAGCTTTGTGGTTCATGATTTATGGCTTTTAATGTGACAATGAAGCCCGTACCCGTCCGGAATGAACGGATACGGACCGTGTTCATAATGTTTGTTTCTTAGAATAAGACTTTTTCTTTGTATGTCCCTGCCGAAACCAGGAAAGTGCCGTGTGTCGGAAGCACTATCGTCTCGTTTGTGGTTCCGTGCGCGACGAGGCATCCGTCCGTGCCGTAGACTTTCACTTGTTCGTGTAACGGGCTTTTCACTTCTATATTGTGTCCGTTCTTGATAATTTTAAACTGCTCGGAAAGGGATGCGGATGCTACCCTGGTGTTGACTTCCAAGGTGCATGTCCGGAAAGTGCTTCCGGCATACGACTGGTCCAGGGTTTGTACGCCTACGGTATATTTCCCGTCTCCGAAGGGTTTGATGCGGTAGGTCTTGACCCGGGAGGACAGTGAAGTTTGCAAGTCCGTGCCTACTTTGAGCTTTCCGGTGTTCCGGTTTGCGGGGATGAGGCAGTACGTTTCTCCGGTCGTTTCGTTCCGGACGAACAGGTTGTAACGCAAGGCCGAAACCGGCGATTCGTTGTCCGAGCCGTCTCCCCAACGGATGACCAGTTCGGTACCTTGCATTTCTGCCGACACATCGCCCGGGGCGTCCGGGAATGTATTGCCTTTCAACCCGTTCTTTTCCGGTTTGTTCTCGTAGACGCGCAACGGAGAGGAGTAACAGGCCGGTGCGTTGGCGTCGCGTGTTCCGATGTAGCCGCCCACGATGATATCCATATTGCCGTCTCCGTTCCAATCCCCCATATTGATACCGCCGTCTTGGTTCACGGGAACGATGGGGTAGGAGGTGTCCATGGTGAACTTTCCTTCCTCGTTTTGGTAATAAATCCGGTTACGGAATCCGCTGTCGTCGCCCGGTTCACCATTGATAATCATGTCCATCCGTCCGTCTGCATTGAAATCCGCCACGAGAGGATTGGCACGGCTTACGCCGAGAATGCCGCTTTCCGTTTCCGGGACGTGGCGGAAAGACAGATGTCCGGAACCGTCTGTCGTATTATAATAGATGGGAGCCAGACAGACCTGGTTGTCACCGTTTCCGGTGCTGATGATGTCCAATGTTCCGTCTCCGTTGATGTCAGCCAAGGTGGATTGTCCTTGGAATGCTCCGGTGAGGTTGTCGGGCGTGAGGTCGGCAAAACTTCCGTTTTGTTGGTTGATGTAGGTCTTCAAGGCCGTGGAAGTCTTGTCACTGTAGCCGGAGTACTCGATATCCAGCCAACCGTCGTTATTCAAATCTCCGAACATGACCGAACCGTTGGTGGCGGCTTCAAAGTCGATTTCCTGACGGATGAAGCGCCCCGTGCCCTTGTCGTTGAGATACAAATCGATGTGCCGTCCGTTTTGGTTGCTCATGATGAGCACGTCCGTGTAGCCGTCGTGATTGAAATCCCCTGTGGAAATCGGATTGTAGAAACCTTCGTCGCGGCGTTGCAGGAAACCGGCGTCCGGTACACGTTCAAAACGGAAGTCTTCATCGGCGCCCAAGTTGCGGTAGAGCGTGACGAACTTGATGTCTCCGCTGATATTCCAGTCTCCTCCTTGCCCCATAATCAGCAAGTCGAGGTTCTCGTCATTGTCGAAGTCGAAGAACACGGCATTCGTGTAAGTCGTGGGTTGCAGGAAACTATATTTTTCCAACGTGAATGTGCCTTCGTTGTTGGGACGTGCCAGAATAGCCAGTTCATCCCATACGTGGGCTATGGCGGGTAATCCCATTACCCATGCCATCATTCCGATAAACCATTGCTTTTTCATGTCTTTTTATTTTGTCTGGGTGGACGTAAGCCCGCCGGGGCCGTCGAACAAATAAGTAAACTCATCGAAATAAGCCGTGCCGGAGGTCTCCTGCGTATTGTAGCTGTACAGGCCGATACGGCTGCCTTTCCAGTCGCCTGAACCGGATTCGAACGTGTCGCCGAACTCAATGAATGTTTCGTTGTTCACGCTGTAATAGAATTTATGTTTGTTGTTCACCGCATCGATTTCCAGACGGATATAGATGCCCTTGTTCATGACTGAGGATATATTGAAAGAGGTGGTTTGGACAGTCCCGTCCGTTTCCATGTAAAGCCGGGGAGTAGCCGTTCCGTCCTTGTCTTCCATGATGACACCGCCGCCCACGAATTTGTTGCCGATACATTCTATACCGGCCCGTCCGCCGGGTGTCAGTTGTGCGAAGTCTATTTTTACGGTGACCACGCCTTTGTATCCCATGGTCTTTTGCGTAAACTGGTTGAAGGCCGTGCGCAGCTTCTCCGCCTTTTGCGATTTGATGGCCAGCCAGCCCGGTTTTTCCGTCAGCGACCAGTATTCATCGTGCGGGTTATGGTTGAACTGCCATTGCAATCCCAACTCCTTAGCTTCGAAGTCGTCGCTGGCTTGCGGAGCATAGGCTTTCGTTTCCACACCGGTGGAAGGCTTGCGGCAGACTTTCATGGGCTCGCCGATGCCATTCTTGTCGTAGTCCGTACCTATTTCAGGGAATCCGTCTTTCCAAGTGACGGGTTGGAGGTGTACTACGCGTCCCTGCGGTTCGGTGGACTGGAAGTGGTAGAACCACCATTCCCCCTCGGGCGTGTCGACTAAGGCACCTTGATGCGGGCCGTTCACTTTGGTCGAGCCCATTTCCAGTACGCGTTTCTGTTCGTAAGGACCGTAGATATTTTTGGAACGCATTACAGTCTGCCATCCCGTACCCACTCCGCCTTCCGGGATGCTGATATAGTAATATCCGTCTTTGAGGAACAGTTTCGTACCTTCGGCTGTCGGGCCTTCGTACACTTTCCGGCCATCGTCGAGCAATGTCTTGCCGTCCGCGCTCATTTTATGGATGATGATGGGGCCTCCGCCCAACTGGCTCCGTCCGATGTAGGCTTGCCCGTCTTCGTCCCATAATGGACATGGGTCTTCCCAGCCCGATACATTCTTTACTTGGTAGAGCGGACTCCACGGGCCTGCCGGGTCGGTGGCCGTGGACATGAACAGCCCTTCGTTCGGCGTACATACGTACATCCAGAATTTGCCGTCGTGATAACGTAAGGCCGGTGCCCAACTTCCATTGCCGTATTTGTCCATGCCCGAATAGCCGTCCAAATCCATCCGGTCGAAGATACGGCCTATGATTTTCCAGTTCACCATGTCGTCGGATTCCAGGATGTTCATGCCCATGAAGTGGAACTCCGAACATGTCATGTAGTATTTGCGGCCCACGCGGATGACATCAGGGTCTGAATAGTCGCCGTTCAGTATCGGGTTGGCAAACGTCCCGTCTCCCAAGTCGCCCCAACGTGTGTCCGTGTACCATCCCGAGGAGCCGCCTAAATCCTGTCCTCCCGAGAACAGCCCCATGCGTTCGCTGTCCGTGTAAGCTCCCATGACAGGGCGTGCCCGGTGTTCCCCCGGGAAAAACTCCTGTACGGATTCTTCCCCTTGTCCTACTTTCTCAAACGCTGTCATTTGCTGTGCCGTGAGCGGCATGAAAGCCAAGTTGCAGCACAATAAAGAAAATGCGATTGTATTTTTCATGCGTTGATAATAATTTATGAATGAATGCACAAAAATACAATCAAGAGCCGGGGCGTACTATTACAAATACGTCATAAAATGTAAGGTTGGCATCTATCCTTATCTTTTCAGGGCGGCCCGGATAACGAACCAACCGTGTTGGATGAGGGTAGTCGTCCAACCGAAGTGTGAGGCCATGATGCGGAAACGTTCCCGCAGTGATTCCTGATGGTGCTGTGTGGTCAGTCCTTCACTCAGGTAATCGGTAAGGATAAGCCTTGTGTTATATATCGGTTGTTTGAGACGTTCCGCCCGTTTCAACAAACGTATGCACCAGTCGTAGTCGGCAGAAAAGCGAAAGTTCAGGTCGTAAAGTTCCTGCCGGGCCAAATCCGTTCGTACATAAAACGATTGGTGGCAAACTAACATGCCGTGTCGGAACTTTTTCCAGGTCAGTTGTTTCGGTGCTTGCAGACGGCGGTGGCGGATGAAGCGTCCTTGTACGTCCACCCAATCCGTTTCGCCGTAGAGGATGGCGGGGAGAGAAGCGTTCATGTCTATATGGCCGAAAACCTGTTGTAAGGTGTCAGGGCTGTGCAACCGGTCGCCGGCATTCAGGAAGACGATATAGTCTCCGGTGGCATGTTCCAGAGCCTTGTTCATCGCGTCGTAAAGTCCTTTGTCCGGTTCGCGGACGACCCGGATGTCATGCGGGCATGTTTTGCCCGTATTGGCATCCACGTACCGATGAATCAATTCCATGGTCTGGTCTTTGGAACATCCGTCGATAATCAGATGTTCGATATGGGGGAAAGTCTGGGATGCCACGCTTTCCAAGGTGCATGGCAGTGTCTTTTCCGCATTGTAGGTGACTGTGGCAATGGTGACGGTAGGGAAAGGAACTTTGTTCATGTCTTTTGTGTGAGCTGGGTTTATCTTTTCTCGGATGCACGTTTGTAAACGGCTATATATTTGGAGGCCACGTTGGTCTCGCCGTAGTTCGCCAAGGCCGAGTGTACGGCGTGGGCGGACAATTCCTCCCGCGAGGCGGTTTCCAGTATGAAACGTATGCCTTCGGCCAGGTCTTCGGCGTTCCGTGCTTCGGCCAGATAACCGTTTTTACGGTGGTCTATCATTTCTGGTATGCCTCCGACGTTGAATCCTACGCAAGGAACTCCGCAGGACAGGGCCTCCACGATGGTATTGGGCAGGTTGTCCTCCAGCGAAGGCGTGACGTATGCGTCCACCGCATTATATAGGCGTGCCATTTGTTTTTCGTCGCTTACGTAGTCGATGGCATAGACCGGGAATGGGAAGAGCGCACGAATTTGGTCGGCACGGTTGCCGACTACCACGATGCCGATGCGTGTGGCCAAATCGGGATGCTTTTCTTTCAATATGCGGCAGGCTTCCATCAGATAATCTATGCCTTTGCGCGGGTCGGTGGCCTTGAGCGAACCGAAAAGCAGCAGCTTCTTGTCGATGGGCAAGTTGCATTGTAGGCGCACCTTGACCTGTTCGGCCGGGTGGAAAATGTTAGCGTTGATGGTATTGGGGATAGAAGTCACTTCCTGCCCGACCAGAAGCGTACTTTGGCGTGCCAGGCCTTCCAACCATCGGCTGCAAGCCACGAAAATGATATGTGCCCCACGCAACATTTGCTGTTTTCGTCGGAACACCTTGGCCGACAGGTCATGCGTGCCGCCTCCGTGCAGAAGCAGGGGGCAGTGGTGGCACTCGGTTTGGTATTTCGTGCACTCCCCGCTGTAGTGGCAGATGCCGGTAAACGGCCATTGGTCGTGCATCGTCCACACGATCGGTTTGCCGCTGTCTATGATGCGGCGTATGTCTTTCAGGGAAAGGAAGCCTTGGTTTACCCAATGCAGGTGGATGACATCGGCTTCTTTGAATTCCGGTAATGAGGTGACGTCCGTACCGGTGTTGGCCAGGTCCACTTGAAATAGGTTGTGCTTCTTGAACCGGTTGGCTTTCCAGATACAGACGCGTTCCCATACGAATTTGGCTTTCAGCAGGGGAGACTGGGGCAGGCTGGCCACCGTGATTTGGTCCGTCCGTTTGTCGCGCACCAGCATTTTGGCTTTGACCCCGTTGTTTTTCAGGGCTTCCATGAGACGGTTGGCTGCGATGGCCGCCCCTCCTATGTTTTCGGATGTATTGATAATGAGAACTCTCATACGTTTTTCAATCGTTTCTGCAAATTTAGGGATTATGGCTGATATATGTCATATAAATCCTATGATTCTTTTCGAGGCATGGACTTATGCACCGAAATCTCCCTTTAACGTCCGTTTTATTCGTCTTATGGCTTTGGCCATGAATGAATTGGTCTTGGCATAATAACGTGAGTAGGCTTTCCTTGCCTCGGCGCATTCTTCTATCGGTTCTATTTTTACCACCGGTAATGGCTCCATATAAAGCCCTGACCGGTATAGGTTCCCGCCTCCGCAATTCGTTCCGCTACCGTCGAACCCGATGTTTTGTACAAGTGATTTTCCCACATTGAGCGACAGGATGTCATTGAGAAAAAGAGAGGCATTCCATCTGATGGCCCAAGAATTATTCTTTCCTTCGGTTTGTCGGCGGAGCATGCGTGTATATCCGTATTTTCCGTTAAAGTCGAATGTGTAGGTCAGTTTCTTCCGTTTGAGCTCTTCCAATAAGGCTTTTCCGTCGGGATTAAAGAACTGCCAGGCGCGTTTCCAAGTGCCCCACCCCCAACTTCCGGTCCATTTGATAAGGAACGTGTCAGGCAAACTCGGGTCATTGGTAAAGTCGCAGGCTTGTATGTGTCCTACTTGGGGGACGTCAGCGTAAATATCCAGTGCATCGTTCATGAACCGGAGGAAATGCGGAGCCACGACCAAGTCGTCTTCCAATACGATGACCCGTCCGTACCGGTTTACCATTGTGGTGACACCGTCTATGATGTTCCTTGCCAGTCCCCAATTCTGTTCACGTTCCGTGACGTGTACTTGCCGGAAACCTTTGGCCTCCTTTACGATGTGCCTCACTTCTTCCACGGCTGCGCAGTCGGCTTCCGAACGTGCGGCATCGGAGTAGACGAACACGTCGCTGGCAGCGGCCAACGTGTTGCGCGACAAGGCCTCTAAGGCTTGCCGGGTGTGTGCGGGGCGGTTGTAGACGAATAATAATATCGGTGCTGTGTCCATGACTTAATCCTCCTGTGTTAGTCTGAAAACAAAGATAAGGTTTTATTTTCGATTTCATGCCGTGCGGAGGCCGGATTTTTACCGATCGTGAGCCTTCGTTTTTGTGGTAAAGTGGCGGACTGTCGTTTGCTGTTGCCTACCATGGCAACTTGGGAGGCAGGAAACAAAGGCGGTCGGATAATTTGTGCCACCATGTGTACCGTAGCAGTGTTCCGGTATTCCTTTTCTCTCGAAGGCAGTTTTCTAACGAAAGCAATGGTTTGTCGAAAAACAAGTCTTGCAGTACGGCTTGCTGTTTGGCTTTTAGCTTTTCGTAGAGTTCGGGAGCCTGATTCAAACGGTTGATGAGATTTAACAGACTTTCCATAGTGGTTACGTGGCATTCGTCGATGATAAGTTCCTTGTGTATTACTTCATTCCGGTTCATGATAGCCAATGCGCCGAGGGAGATGGCTTCGGCTACGGAATTACCTCTGATGGATCGCCCTCCCCATTTGATGAAATATTTCGCATCATAAATATTTGTCAGGTTGTCACCAATCCGTTGTTGGTGAAGGATGATGGGCTCTCCTGTGGTCTCCAAGGGCTTGAAATGGTCGGGTACCCGGGTGACCGGCCTTTCCGTGGTGGAATTGATTTCCATAAAGATACCTCTCCGCAGGGAAGGGCGTTTCAGATGCCGTTGCATAATGCGTTCCAATGTATGTGCTCTTACGAATGTATAAGGAAAATCCACTTTACCACGCCGTTCGGCCACGATGCCCCGCGCCATTTGGTTGAGTGTCACATCGTAACCGAAATGTACGCTGCCTGTGGCCAAATTGGCTTCTCCGATCATGTAGGCGAATAAAGTCCGAGGATATTGCCGTACAACGTTCGTCGGCAAAGCTACATTGATAGAAATCACGATGTCATACGCGTTCCAATCGATTTCCCGTCCGTCTACGGCAAATTTCCCGTTGGGCAACGGGCTTCCGGGGCGTTTGAATCCTTGTCCCGGCAGTTTGTCCAAGGTTTGTGTTTTGAGCAAATGAAGGTCTTTGGCGATGTGTGGGATTACTTTACGGTATATTTGTGTTTCCCATTCTCGTTCTTCCTTTATAATATAAAAATCTGCGTCCAATTCTGCCATCAGTCCTATGGGACCTACACGCCCCATGGAAGAGAGGAGAATCGCTTCCGGGTCTTTTTCGGTTACGGGGCATACGTATAAGTCTTGGTAGACTTCTTGTTTGAGCAGTGCGATTTTAGGTTTGTCTTTCATGCTGTCCTAATATATTATATAGCAAAAATACGAAAAAAGCCTCGGGATGTTGATGCTTTGCCTCATACACTTAACAAAAATTATGTGTTCGTTTTCCGTTTTTATGCTTGGAAGATAGGATATTTCTTTATCTTTGTGAAAGTTAAAACATGGTGTTATGGGCAGGTTCATCAATCCTTTCACAGACGTGGGCTTCAAGCGGATTTTCGGTCAGTCCGTCCATAAAGACTTGTTGATAGACTTCCTGAACAACCATCCGTGAGCGTGCGATTTATTATTTGTGCCGTGCGATGTCGCGGCAGGGCGAACGCGGTGCGAATTGGAAATTCAATTTGAAAGCCGTTTACGGTATTTTTTCCTGAGTTTCGAGATGAAGGATTCCGAGGGCAATTTCCGTACGGACGTGGTGCTGTCGGATCGTGACACACACGTGCCGTTTTCCGATAAGCTCCGTTTCGTGTTCCTGCAGTTGCCTTGTTTTAAGAAGGAGGAATCGGAGTGTGAGAATGACTTTGAACGTTGGATATATGTATTGAAAAATATGGAGACATTGCAGAGGTTGCCTTTCAAGGCTCGTAAGTCTGTGTTCGAGAAGTTGGAGCAGATAGTGGACATCGCGTCTTTGTCGAAAGAAGAGCGTATGAAATACGACGAAAGCATCAAGGTGTACCGTGACCAGTTGGCCACGTTGGATTTCGCGAAGCAGAAAGGTCGTGCGGAAGGTCGTGCGGAGGGTCGTGTGGAAGGAACGTTGGACGTGGTCCGGAGGATGAAAGCGATGTCGATTTCGGTAGAGACGATAAGCCTTTGCACGGGCTTGTCCTTGGACGAGATTGCCGGGTTGTGATAGGATGAGCTCATTCCGTTTTCATGACGTGAATGTGGTTGGTCGGTTGATGGATATACCGTTTCAAAATGGTTTGCGCTCATTTTTTTTTGCACAAAAATAATAGGGTTCACCTTAATGGTTTGTTTTATAGTTTATTCGGTTGTGCACAATGCCTCTTTGAGTGAAGGAGAGGTGAAGCCTTGGTGAAGGAAGTTATAGAAGAAAGTTCACCGTAATTTGTTGATACACAAATAATATGAAGGATGCGAACCCTTTTTCACTAAAACTTTTTGAATGTGGTGTAGGGGAGCGTAATTTAGCTGCCTTTTGTCCTTTTCTTGTTTGCCGTAGGATGATAAATCATTTACAGGCGATTCGAAAATCATTTGGCTGTGGTTGGCATGGCGTTTTGGGAATCTCGTTAGGCTACGTATCGCTTAATATGGTTTATATTTTGATTATTTATGTTTTATGTGAGGGGCTTTGTTTTTAATGATAAAATATATCTTGAATCGCTTCCTTTAGCGCTTCAAGATATCCTCTGCCAAATTTCAAATCGGGCTCCATATAATTGCCTTCTGCCCATTCATTCCAGGATTTGAGGAAGACAATGCGGTCTTCTATAGCCTTATGTGATATATTGTTGAAAGATACCAAAGCATGTCTTTTAAATTTCTCGGGGGTAGAGCGGACGAGGATGTGTCCGGCTCTGCCTGAGCGGGGAGAGTGATCCCAATTAGGAATGAGAGTAGGATAACAGTCGTTAGCTTGTTCCTCAGGTCCTTGAAAGTATTGAGAGGCACGGCTATATTCAATACGACGTCCTTTTTTTAATGCAATACGTTGGAACTTGGCATTTATGCGCTCCCACAAAGAAAAATCCTTTTTGAATACATCAAATAGCCTTATTAAAACGTTGGCATCAAATCCCCATTGGCGAAACAGAGCCAAATCTTCAATTTTAGAGGTATGTCCTACAAAGTGAATGCGGAAACCGTGTTGGGAGGCAAGCTTTTGCCACAGTTCGATAAAGTGGGGAGGATTGGGGATTTCTTTAGGAGAGTAGACTACAAATATTGGATTTCCGTGTATGCGAATATATCTTGGGTCTTGAAAAGCAGGTAACACAGCATTGAAATGTGCAATGTAGTCTTCATCTCCGGGATAGAGTTGTTCCATTAACATTTTATGCCCCCCATCTTTGTTGAATTGTTTGTCCTCCCAACTGTGATTGGCCCATGCCAAACAAAAGGGAAAATCCGGTTTCCCGCTATTTAGCACTTCATTGAATGGTCTTTGTAATAGTTGCTTGCCATTTCCAAACCAATAATGCCAGTAACAGAAACCTTCTATGCCATATTCACGTGCCATATCGGCTTGGGCTTGACGTGTTTCCGGCAAACGAAGGTCATAGTAGCCTAAATCTGCCGGCACACGTGGCTGGTAATGTCCTTTGAACAAAGGTTTGGCTTTGCCCACGTTGGTCCATTCCGTGAATCCTTTGCCCCACCATCTGTCGTTTTCCGGGGTGGGGTGGAACTGGGGCAGATAAAAGGCGATAACCCTTACATTTTGATTATTGTTAGGTTTCATGTTGAAGTAATTTTATGATACGTGATGCGTCCTCTTTGGTCTTTAGCGGACGATATAACTCATCTAAAAGCGTTGTTATTTGCGTTGGGTGCAAATCATTTAAATAGACATCCTTGATAATTGGAATTATTTCTTCGGGCACTCGGTAACGGATGATTCGGGCTGGGTTGCCTCCAGCAATTGCATAGGGAGGAATGTCGGATGTCACAATGGCTCCGGCTGCTATGATACTTCCTTTGCCAATCGTAACACCGGATAGTATTGTTGCTCCGTAGCCAATCCAAACTTCATCCTCAACTATGATAGGACCTTTACTACGGCTGTCTGTCTGGCAGTGTTTGCCTTCAAGGGTTGAGCGTATGGGATAAGTGAATAGCGTTTCAGTCTGATGGTTACCGCTTAAAATGAAATGTACGTTTGAAGCTAATGATACATAGTTTCCTATTGTCAATTTCTCTATTGGAGGAAAATAGCTCAAGATATGCAACTCTCCGTATGTACCGTTGCCTATTTCAACACATTCCATGGGAAAGGTATTCATTGGTACGGTTTGGTTTTGCTTATTGCGTTTGCACCATTCTTTTTTGAATTTAGTAAGTGCATAGGCTCGGGCAAAACTTCGTAATACAGGGATTTTTGAGACGAAATTCATCTGTTGGTTATTCTTTTATAAGTTTTTCGTAAGAATCGTTTCAGGCTATATCGCTTAGTTCGCATCAATAAATTCCGCGGTAACGATTTGAGGTATAATACCATTCCTCCCGGGGTGGATTTCATGGCCTTTATCCAGTCTTGCCGTCGGGTGAGCCGGAAACAATTCCACGGTTTGTCGAAACCTGCATAATGAATTTGTACGGGATGTGCCAATCCTTTATTAAACTTTGCGAGTGCAGTGGCTTTGTCTCCTGCAAATTCGGTATTGCCTTGATAAAAATCTCTTTGGTTCATGTTTAACCGATAGAAGGAGATAGGCAAGCTATAATCAATCGGTAAATATTTGATGTAGGGCCAACAGGTTAAAATAATGCAGTCTTGTTCCGGCAAACGTAGTCGTGGATAGTTGTTGACATAAAAGTTGATAATTTCTTCTTGCTTATGGTCGTTGCGCAATTCTTTAAGGTTGATGAGTAAGAATCCTGCAGCAATTTCATGTTCAAGTATTTCCATTTCCGTCGTACTGAAGTCTTTCCGGTAGTAAGGCATACGACTGTTTTCCACAGGTCCGACACCGGCATAATAAAATTTTTCGTTCGGGAACATGAAAAATACGGGAGAGAAATCGCCGGTAAAAACTACGTCTACGTCCGAACATATAATCCTGTCATATTGCGGAAGGACGTCTGTTGCAATAAGTTTATAGAAAATTTCTTTGGAGTAATGTGCTTTAGTCCCGAAATTTTTGATTTTTTCATTGTATTGTGTGACATCGATGAAATGTAATTCGGTATGTGTAAATTCTTTTAGGCTGTTCCGTAAAGATTGCTGGGCTTTTGGGGACAAAGTTGTATGGAATACATATAATTCATACCAATATTGCCGTGAGGCATGTTTCATCATGGAGTGAATGGCAACCTTTGCTGCTAACAAGTAATTAGCGTCAAAAGTAAAGAACACAGGTATCTTTTGCATATTGTCCATTTGTGGAATTATTAGAAAAAACGGATAATACTTTGTTCCATTTTATGTTTTGTCCTTTTGTTATTAGGATTCATTCTTTTGCAAAAATATGGAAACTTTTTTGTCTTCCCAAGTTTTTGGAGTATCTTTTTTATATGATATACGTTTTTGTAAGAAACGAACCTAAGGTTTCATTTCTGTTTTTTATTAAACTGGGAGTTGTGCTCAGTTTTCGTATTGTAGAATTGTATATTATAATAAGTACAAATGAATGGAGAGAAAAAGCTACGAAGCGCAAAAATAGACCCTTTACCCTTGTGAGGATGGGGATATATTTGTTTGCGATGTTTCATACAAACGAAACAAAGCCGTAAAAGCTCCAAAGGGTTGTGGCTATTGAATAGCTTGGTTATTTGGTGTAAGATGGGATGGTGTGTTGGAGATGTTTTTTCATAAATATTGTTGTAAAAACATTTGAAACTTTCCGTGTTTCTAAGTTTGAAGAAGTTATATGTTCCATATACGTAAGGAGCTATAGGGGAATGTGGCTTATGCTTGGACAATTTTCTTCCTACGGTAGTTATCACAGATGCCGAGTGTACTCTATGCCACGATAGCGGTTCTTTGCACTTTATGATGCTGTCAGTCAGGGCTGCGTTCATGGCCAACCACCAATCATAATAGAACGTCATGCCGCTCCAGGGCTTCAGATTTTCGATAAAAGTCCTTTTTATAAGCATGGCATGTCCCGGTATATTGTCTCTAAAAAACAGGGACTCTGCGGTAAAGGGCAATGGGAGGTAGTCTTTGGTTTGCTGACGAGAGTAGGTTGGGGAAGAGATGATGTCTGAGAAGCACAGGTTGTATCCTTCTTCCTTTTCTATTAATTGTACTAATTTTCCTATTTTCTCTGGGAACCAAATATCATCTTGGTCGGATATTGCTATATAGTCTACTTTTTTAGATACTTGATAGAATATATCATGAAAGTTTTGATTGCATCCTTTATTTCGTGTATTTCGGTGTACTTTGATGAATGGAAACTTTGTAGCGTATTCTTGTAAAATGTTCATTGTACCGTCTGTGGAACAATCGTCGCAAACGATGATTTCATGGATAGGGTAGGTTTGCGCGAGGATGGAGTCCATTTGTTCGCGCAGGTATTTTTCTCCGTTGTATGTACACATTACGACTGATACTGTCTTTTTTCCCATAGGGTTTATTTGTTTGGGGCAAAAATATAAAATATTTTGTTTTTATGATGGTTTTGAATGCTTTTTATTTAGAAAATGTACTTTTTTGAGTATATCTTGCAAAAAAATGAAATTTTACTTGGATTCTAATGTTAATATTTGTATATTTGATGTCGAGTATTAATCTTAAAAAAGAATGCTTATGAAAAAGTTAATTGCATTGGTAAGCGTTGTTTTCGCTTTTACCAATATGTCTGCACAGTTAAAAGTACATTCCAATGGGAATGTAAGTATTAAAACTACGGAAACTCCTAAGGCATCTTTGGCAATAGGTGGAGCGGGAGAAACTACCCAAGCTTTGTTCGTGAAATCTAACAATCTGCCTGCGTATATTGAGAGAGAGGGCGTATGTACGGAAAGTGGTGTATGGAATAGGGCAATTCTAATTAGAAATTTTGCATCAGATACTCGAATGTTAATGGGAGTGAGTAGTGCTGTTGGAACGAGGAATAGTCTTCTTTTAAATAAAGGTCGTGCTTTTGGTATTTATGGTCAAGCCGGTTTTACAACGTCAGGATATAATTATGCAGTGTATGGGAATTTGACTAGTACTCAGGATGGGGCTGCTATAGTTGGGGCTTTAGATAACTTGGATGTCAAAGTTCCCGGACGTTATGCCGGTTATTTTCAAGGCGATGTCCGTACTACAGGAAATTTCTATGGTACGGTGCTGACACCTTCCGCTTCCCGTTCTACTTTGATGGGGCGTTCGGCGGTGATGCCCCTGTCGGCGGAAAGTGATGGTGAAAACAGCATGTCGGTGGGCGAGAAACTTTCTCAGTTGACCGCCGTGCAGTATAACCTGTCCGAACCACAAGCGGCGCAGGCTTTTGCTGCGTCGGGCGATACCGTGGCTGCCGCTCCCCGTTCCGTGACGGACATACAAGCATTGGAAAAAACACATTACGGACTGGATGCCGAGGTGCTGAAAGAAGTCTATCCGGACTTGGTCTATGAAAGTCAGGAAGGCGACCTTTGTATCAACTATACGGAGATGATTCCACTTTTAGTGCAGTCTGTCAATGAACTCCGTGCACAGGTGGTATCGTTGCAGGGGGCGCAGACCTATAATGTGCGTGCCCGGAACGGAAGCGAAACAGGTGTCGGTAGCAACGCATTGGATGTCACGACATTGGAGCAAAACGAACCGAATCCGTTTACGCAAACGACAGTGGTGCGCTATACGTTGCCGGAAAGTGTAAAGTGTGCATTCCTATACATTTATGATTTGAACGGCACGCAGGTAGATCAAAAGACGTTACAGAGCCGTGGCAAGTCTTCCGTGACGCTTGAAGCCGGAAGCCTCGCCCCCGGGATGTACCTTTATGCTTTGGTGGTCGATGGTAAGGTTGTCGACACCAAACGGATGATTATTACCCAATAAGGAAGGAGGGACTTATGAAACGTTGGATGAATCTGTTCTTTTTGTTATGGGGGACGGCTTGTACCATTACGGCCACTACCGAAGACGGTACTTATTTCTCGTCCGTGGAAAACGTGTCTGTGGCTACTTTTGAAAACGTTCCGTCGGATTGCTATATCTCGGTGGACAAGCATAATTACAGGCCCTACGTGGCCCGTGTGCAGGATAGCGGGGTGGTTTATGTACAAAACCGGACGTTTACTTCCACGCATACCGTTACGGGCGAAAAGATTGTGGCCGGAGAGAAGGTGACGACTGCGCAGCCGCAGGGAAAGGTCGTGGTGAAGTCTGGAGCAAACGTGACGATGAAAGCTTCTGATACGACCACATTGGAAGCCGGCTTTGAATGCGAGAAAGGAGGCGTGTTGGAAATCGCTCCATTATAACCATGTTTGGCGGTTCGGGAAACCGGATGAAATAGACGGGGTATTTTGCGTTTTTAGCGGAATATCCCGTATTTTTTGTGAATTAGATATAAGGAAAATAAAATCATTTGTTTTATCTTTGTATTTGACTTATTTAATTAAGCTGTTCATGGACGCAGGGGATAATGAGTTAATCAAGTGCATCAAAGAAGGTGATTTAAAGGCTTTTGAGAAAGTCTTTAAGGATTATTATGCTTTGATGTGCAGTGTGGCCATGGATTATGTGAACGATTCCGCCATGTGCCAGACTTTGACGGAGGATGTTTTGTTGAACCTTTGGGAAAAGAAAAACGAACTGGTGATTACAACTTCTTTGCGTGCTTATCTTTTACGTGCCGTGCGCAACAAATGTATCGACCATCTCAGGACGCAGCGTCAGAGTTCGGATTTTTTAGGGTATTATGATTCCTTGGACGGAATGTTCGGAGGGGCAATGGCAGACGAAAAGGACTTGTTCGAGCAATTGATTTCGGATGAATTGGCTGAGTTGCTGGATCGGGCTATTGATGAGATGCCGGAGGAGCGGAGGCGGGTTTTTATACTGGTGCGCATGGAGAATAAGACTTACCAGGAGGCTGCCGATATGTTACATATCTCGGTGAATACCGTAAAATATCATCTGAAGAGGGCACATGCGGAGTTACAGGATAAGTTGAGTGCTTACATTTTGCTACAAATATTGTCTTTTATGTTACTTTCAAGACTGCTTCATTCTTTGAATTGAAGAATGTGCGTGTCAGAATAATATGGTTTGTAGTTTTAAATCATAATTTTCATGGCTTTTTCGGTGAAAAGTTCGGTGGTTTATGCTGTTTTTTGAAGCATAAATAAATTATTTCTGTTTTTATACTACCCATCGTATCTATTTGTTTCGTCTTAGAAGAAAAAAGCGTCAAAGTGGAAACAAATAGAGATATAGATTTATTGATAGAGAAGCAATGGTCGGAAGGCTTGTCTCCGGAGGCGGAAGACGTGTTGCGCGAATGGGTTTCGGCAAATGAAGAGCACCGTAAGTATTACGAGCGCCGTATACTTTTGTATCGGTGGATGGGCATTCAGCAACGTATACCTATATTCGAAAAAGAAAGGAAGAAAGCATACGGGCGTTTCCTGAGAAGCATGAAGGGAGAGAATATGCCGTTTTTTTTCGTTCACAAGATTTTCAGTCGGAAATTAGTGGCCTGTGCGGCAATGGTAGTCATCCTTTTGGGAGGCGGACTGGCTGTATGGCAACAGCAAGATAAAGCGGCAGAAGAACAAGTGGTGCAGGGAGGTGCGCAAGAGATAAAAGTGCCGAAGGGAATGAAAGAACGGATCATACTGGCCGATGGAACCAAAGTTTGGCTGAATTCCGGGAGTTGTCTGACATTGAGTCCGGGATTCGGGCAGACCGACCGCGAACTTCAGTTGGAAGGAGAAGGAATGTTTGAAGTGGCTAAGGATAAGCATAAACCTTTTATTATTCGTTCCGGTGATATTCGTGTCCGGGTGACGGGGACGGTCTTTAATTTCAAGTCCTATCCGGAGGAGCGTTTTGCCAAGGTCACTTTGGTACGCGGTAGTCTGGATGTGTCGAGTGTGACGGGACGTGTGCCCCATACCGTAACCTTGAAGCCGTGCGAACAGGTCGTGTTGGATCGTAATCGGGATGTGATGGAGAAGAAGGTGGTGGAAACGGCACCGGACGTAGCTTGGACTTGTGTGGGACAAAGGGATGAGGGTATATCCGAGGATACGGCGGAAACGGAAATGACGGAGCATGCGGGAGGAGCGGAAGCCTTGTTTTTCGATGAGATGTCTATGGAACAGATTGTGCAGGAGTTGGAACGGGTTTTTCATGTGAATATAGTGGTGAAGAATCCCGGAATATTGCAGGAAAAATATTATGGCGATTTCCGGAACCGGAAAGACATTTTTGCCATATTGGACGTGATGTTGAGGGGCGAACAGGTTTCCTATCAGATCAAAGGCGACACGGTCTTTATCGGAGAATAATCATTTAATAATCATAGTAAATAGAGAAATGTTTAACGCAAAACGTAAAAAACTACTTGAAAGGTTTCTGATTTTAAGCCTGTTTTGCAGTTCGGGAGCGGTTTGGGCGCAGCAGGGCACTGTGACACTGAATCTGAATAACGTGACCGTCAAAGAGGCTTTGGAGCAATTGAATACCCAGACGTCTTATTCCTTGTGGCTGAACGTGGGCGATGTGGATTTATCGCGAAGAATCAGCCTGAACGTGACGAACGGGAGTGTCAATGACGTGTTGGCTAAAATCTTGGCCGGCCAACCGTTGTCATACGAGGTGAAGGATAGGACAATAAATATATACCCTGCGAAGAAAGACGGTGAGGAGGCGAAGAAAAGGGTGGAAGGCGTAGTGTTGGACGACCTGGGAGAACCGCTTCCGGGAGTGGCCGTGCGTTGCAAAGAACATCCGGATGCCATGTGTGCTACAGACATGGACGGTAAGTTCACACTGAATGTACCAACGGACGGCAAGACGCTACAATTTACTTTCATCGGTATGGCTCCGCAGGAATTGGCAGTGGCAGATGCACCGATGAAAGTCGTGATGAGTGACAAGGAAAAGAAACTGGACGAGGTCGTGGTGACCGGTTATCAGAAAATCGACCGCAAGTTGTTTACCGGTGCGGCCAGTCGTATTTCCGGTGAAGAAGCGAAAGTGGACGGTGTGGGCGATGTGAGCCAGATGTTGCAAGGCAAGGCGGCCGGTGTGGGCGTACAGTCCGTGTCCGGTACGTTCGGTGCTGCGCCGAAGATCCGTGTGCGTGGTGCTTCTTCCATCTATGGAAACCAGACGCCGCTTTGGGTTGTGGACGGTGTCGTGTTGGAGGATGTGGTGGAGATTTCCGCCGATGACCTTTCTTCCGGTAATGCCGCCACGCTGATCAGTTCCGCTGTGGCTGGGTTGAATCCCGATGACATCGACAATTTCCAGATATTGAAAGACGCTTCGGCCACGGCATTGTATGGTGCGCGTGCCATGAACGGGGTGATTGTGGTGAACACTAAGAAAGGAAAGAACGGGCATGCCAGTATCAGTTACACGGGTGAGTTCACCGTGCGTACCCGTCCCTCTTACCGCCAGTATAATATCATGAATTCCAAAGACCAGATGTCTGTCCTGATGGAGTTGGAAGATAAAGGGTGGTTCAACCATTCCAAGATGGCGCGTACGGAGAACGGCGGGGTGTTCTATCTGATGAACGACCTGATATACAGGGGAGAACTGATGAATACGGAGTCGGCTCGCTTGGCTTATTTGCAGAAGGCCGAGATGCGGAATACCAATTGGTTCAAGGAGCTGTTCCGGCCCACCATCCAAAGCAATAACTCGGTGAGCATCTCCTCGGGTACCGACCGCAGCCGTTATTACGTGTCGATGAGTTTTTTGGATGATCCGGGATGGAGCGTGTCGGACAAGGTTCGCCGTTACACGGCCAACGTGAATGCCTCGTACGACATCAGCAAGTGGCTCACGTTCGGCGTGAGTGTAAATGGGTCGGTGCGCAACCAGCGTGCGCCGGGTACATTGGACCGTACGGCAGATCCGGTGAGCGGTGAGTATTCGCGCGACTTTGATATCAATCCTTTCAGTTATGCGTTGAATACCAGCCGGACGATGAGCCCTGACGAGACGTATATCATGAATTATGCCCCGTTCAACATCCTGAACGAAGCCAGGAACAATTATATAGATTTGGACATGACCGACATGAAGTATCAGATGGAACTGACTTACAAGCCGGTCAAGGGCTTGGACTTGAGTGCCATTGGTGCTTTCCGTTATGTGAAGTCAACTCAGGAGCATAAGATTACGGGGAATTCCAATCTGGCGCAGGCTTACCGTGCGGCGGGAGATGCGACCATCCGTGAAAAGAACAAGTTCCTCTATCGTGACCCGGATAACCCGGATGCCGTGCCTGAAGTCGTGATGCCAAAAGGTGGTTTTTATAACACGACGAACAATATCCTGAAAAGTTATTATTTCCGGGTATCAGGCAATTATAACCGGCTCATAGCCAATGAACATCCATTCAACATCATGGCCGGTTCCGAAGTGAAATCAGCCGACCGCCAGTCCGGTTTCAACAACGGTTACGGGTTCCAATGGGATCGTGGCGGTACGCCTTTCGTAGACTACCGTATCATACAACAGTTGCTGTTGGGGGGAGATAATTACTACGGCTTGTCGCAATATTATGACCGTTTTGTGGCGTTCTTTGCCACCGGAAGCTTTTCTTATAAGGGACGCTACACGTTCAACCTGACGGGGCGTATGGATGGTTCCAACCGCTTGGGACGTTCGCGTGATGCCCGTTGGTTGCCTACGTGGAACGTGTCGGGGTCGTGGAATATGTTGGAAGAAGAGTTTATGAAACATCAGGATGTGGTTTCCACCCTCTCTTTGCGTGCCACATACGGATTGACAGCTACAATGGGACCTGCAGACAACGCTTTGGCCGTGTTCCGTAACTCGACCACTTACCGTGGCGATGACGGTTACAAGGAATCGCAGATTTATATCGAGTCTTTGCAGAACAAGGATTTGACGTGGGAGAAACAATATGAGTTCAACTTCGGGTTCGATTTCGGAGTGTTGCGTAACCGCATCAGTTTGAGTTCCGACATCTACAGCCGTCGCGGATTCGACCTTATCGGTTTGATACGTACCAGTGGCATGGGAGGCCAAAAATGGAAATATGCCAATTATGCCGACATGAAATCATGGGGTGTGGAGTTCACGCTGAATACAAAGAATATCCAACGCAAGGATTTCTCGTGGACTTCGAACCTGACATTCGCTTACAATCATAATGAGATTACCAATCTGGAATCTACTTCCAGCATTTTCGATTTGATGGTGGCCGAAGGTGCCCCGTTGGAAGGCTATCCCGTACGGGGATTGTTCTCTTTGCAGTATAAAGGTTTGAACGGGCAAGGGATTCCACAGTTCATCAACGAGAAAGGCGAACAGACCTCTACGGGTATCAACTTCCAAAGTACGGATCCCACGTATTTGAAATATGAAGGTTCGGTGGATCCAACCGTGACCGGGGGCTTCGACAACCAGTTCAAATATAAGGCTTGGACGTTGGGGTTGTATTTCACCTTCCAGGCCGGCAATAAGTTGCGCCTGGATCCGGACTTCTCGGCTTCATACGGTGATTACAGTGCCATGCCGAAGGATTTGAAAAACCGTTGGATGAAGCCGGGCGATGAGCGTTACACGAATATTCCGGCCATACCTTCATCTTATCAGTATGCGAATATCGAGAATCTGGACGTGGCCTATAATGCCTATAACTATTCGGACATCCGTGTGGCCAACGGTGGTTTCCTGAGGTTGAAGGAACTCACTCTTTCTTATGATTTCAACGGGGAGTGGATGAAAGCCATCGGCATGAACCGTTTGCAGTTGCGTTTGGTGGCTTCCAATTTGTGGCTCATCTATGCCGACAAGAAACTGAACGGGCAGGACCCGGAATTCTTCCAGAGCGGAGGGGTTTCCATGCCTTTGCCGCGCCAGTTGACTTTATCTATACGAACCAGTTTTTAATGATTTGCAAGACAGAAGAAAATGAGAAATAAATATATATCGTGCTATGTAGCTGCGTTTTGTGCCGGTTTGCTTTCTACGGCCTGCAACGACTTTTTGGACGAGGTGCCCGACAACCGTACGGTCATCGACACGCCCGAGGCTGTATCGGAGTTGTTGGTTTCTGCCTATCCCGATGCCAACTGTGTCTTTTTCACCGAGTCCATGTCGGACAATGTGACTGACCGGGGCAATACGCTTGATCCTTATGTGCAACCCGAATGGAATCGGGCCAATCGTCAGGCGTTCTATTGGGAGGACATCGACATGACATATCAGGACAGCCCGAATTATTTCTGGATGGCCAGTTACCAGGCTATTGCGGCGGCCAACCATGCACTTGAAGCTATTGCAGAATTGGAGGCCAAAGGCGTGGATTGTTCCGTACAGAAAGGAGAGGCGTTGTTATGCCGGGCCTACAATCATTTTATGTTGGTGAATGTGTTTGCGCAACATTATAATCCTGCGTTTGCCGCTACCGATATGGGAGTGGCTTACGTGACGGAACCGGAAAAAGAAGTGTTCGGGCATTACGAGCGTGTGTCGGTGAAAGATACATACGACAGAATCCGCAAGGATTTGGAAGAAGGCTTGCCCCTGATTTCCAATAAGGCATACGGCGACACGCCGAAATACCATTTCACTCGTGAGGCGGCCCAGGCTTTTGCCTGCCGTTTCTATCTGTATGTCGGAGAATGGCAGAAAGCTATCGAAGCGGCAGACGAGGCTTTGGGAGATAACCCGACGTTGCGCAATTGGAACGAGTATATCCAGATGTCTACAGCCAACCGGGAGAAAAACTATACTTCGGTGCAGGAGAGTGCGAACTTGCTGTTGGCATCCACCGTATCTCAGTTTGCCGTGGATCAGTCGTTCTATCGTTACGGGTATTCTACGGCCGTCAACAATTCCCTGTTCCAGCAAAATGACAATGTGGTGAACGGAGTGTGGGCTTATCGTGCCGAAGCTTATAATGTGTCTAGCGAGGCTTTGACCATGATGAAGTGGAAACCCTATTTGAAGAGCGACGGCGTGAACTCCAACAGTGGTGTGTATTACGTGATGGAACCCCTTTTCACGACCGACGAGGTAGTGTGCGACCGCATCGAGGCTTTGGCCATGGCCGGACGTTACGATGAGGCTTGCGAGGACATCGAACTGTTTTTGACGAATAAGATAAAGAACTACGATTCGATAGCCCAACCCGTTACCCCCTCGATGGTGGAGACTTATTATAAGAAGTTTGCCCCGTTGCATCCTTATTATGAGAACCAGATGAGTGGGAAGCAGATGGCTTTTGTCAACTGTGCGGTAGATTTCCGTCGCAGGGAACTGTTGATGGAGGGCGGACGTTGGTTCGACATCAAGCGTTTCGACATTGAAATTACCCACGAAGCTTATCAGACAGGGGCAACCGATGTGTTGGTACGTCGTGACCTTCGCCGTGCCGTGCAGATTCCGGAAGAAGTCATTTCGTACGGGGTAGCTCCTAATCCCCGGTAAGGAACTTTGGTAGTAACTATAATTAAAAAAAAGCGAACAGATGAAAAAGATTATCATATTTGCAGCATTGTGCCTGTCCTTCCAGACGGCTTGCGACAAGGAGGACCTCGGTGGGTCGAATATACATGTACCGGAGTTCGATTATAATGCGCTGAGCGAGACGGACAAGTATATTTATGACCATTATACGGTGCCATACAATGTAGAGGTCGTGTATCGTTGGAACCAAGGCGACGTGTCGTCCGATGACATGCGGAAAAATTTGGTGCCGCCGCGTGAATCCCAGGTGGAACCGTTTTTGGAGATGATAGAGAAAGTGTGGATGGATACCTACACGGCGGAAGTCGGACAACAGACTTTACGTTCTTACATACCCAAGCAGCTCCTTTTGGTGGGGAGTGCCAGTTATAACGATGACGGAAGTACGACGGAAGGTACGGCCGAAGGCGGACGGCAGATTGTGTTATATTCGGTGAATGATTTCAACTTCGAGTTGGAGCAGATTCAGTCGTATGCCCATGTGATGCACCACGAGTTTGCCCATATTTTGCACCAGAATGTAGAATATGATGCAGAGTTCGAGAAAATCACTCCCTCTTATTCTTCTTCATGGATGCAGATGAACGACGAGACGGCGAGGAGCAAAGGGTTCATCACGGCCTATGCTTTTTCGAGTGCGGACGAGGACTTTGCGGAGATGGTGTCTATCATGTTGACGAATTCTCCGGAGGACTGGGACAATATGATAGAGAATGCGGGGAATGCGGCGGCTGTGGAAGCCTTGCGTAAGAAAGAGGCCATCGTGGTGGCTTATATGAAAAATAACTGGGGTGTCAATATGAAGGACTTCCAGAAAGAAGTGGTGGCCGCTATCGAGGCTGCGGTACGTAATTAAATAAGGACTTGAACGATGAAGAAAATGAGAAAATATGGATGGGGCATGGTGATGCCGGTCGTTTGGGCGGCCTGTGTGCTCGGCAGTTGTAAGAATGAGGTGGATGATGTGTTCGACCAAGATGCGACATCGCGTATCGAGGCGGCCATCACGGAGTGCGACAATATGTTGCAGAGTTCGGAGTACGGTTGGCGTTTCGATTATACGCCGGCCAATAGTGCAATGGTGAATTTTGTGATGCGTTTTAAGGACGGACGTGTAACGATGGAAAATGCCGAAGGGGAGACTTCCGAATCGACTTATAAAATAGCCAATGCCGAAGGTCCGGTACTTTCATTCGATACTTATTCCATACTGCATGACTTGGCTGACCCTTCGGAGTACCCGTTGGGGACAGGCAAGGGAGGAGAGTTCGAGTTCGTGGTGTGTCAGGTGACGGAAGATACGATCTATGTGCGGGGACGCAAATCGGGAAATGACTTCAAGCTTTCGCGTGCGGCCGAAGGAGAAATCCAACATGTCCGTTTGGAAACGGCCTTGGATATCGACGGAGGGAAGGATATCACTTTCTTCCACACCTTGCAGGTGGGCGGACAGGATGCCGCTACGTTGTTCTTGGGTAACGACAAGCGCAGTCTGGATGTGATGACGGCAGACGAGCAAACCCGCAATGTGCCGGTGGATTTTACGGCAGACGGTTTTCGCTTTGCTTCGCCGGTTGTGGCTGCCGGGGTGACTGTTTCGGAAATGAAATGGGATAACACGCGGAAGACCTTTGTCACGTCGGATGGTAATGTGGTACTGGCAGAAGCGGCTTCCAGCCCCTTCAATCTGGGGCAGACGGTAGAACAGTTGTTGGCAGCTCCTTACTGTCTTATGAAAGGGGCGAGTGCAGCGGCCACTTTACAGTTGCTGCAATTCTCGAAAGATTTTCCGGAGTGGCAGCGTACGGAGTTTTTCTTCAATGCCGAGGCTACGGTGGATACGTTGAAATATCAGGTGGACACGCAAGAGAATGTGACGGAAGTTGGTCGTACGCAAGGGCAGGCCGTGCTCAATTCCATGAGTTTTGTGGTGAACAACCAATACGGTTTGCCCGAGTGGGGGAATTTTACCGTGAAACGGAATGAGGTGAAGGATGCTGATGAAGTGAAGTTCGTGGAAGGTATCCGCAACGGTGCTCCGGCCAATACATTGAACAAGAACATGTATTGTAAGAAAATCAAGGGCATTTTGTTCGATTCCAAAGGCGTGACGGTGGCATCCCGGAATGGGATGTTCTATATCGTGTCGGCTTCGGATGCGAAAATGTGGTTGGTGCTCGAACCTCAGGGCTTGCCCTCACCGGCAATGGTGATTCCTATCTTAATCAAGCAATAATCAATTTAATTTATCAATAAAAATATGAAGAAACAAACGTTTGTATTATGGGCTTTGACCGGAATGTTGGCTGTTCCGGCTTCGGCTCAAGTGGATTATAAGACCCGTGCCATCGTGGCAGAACCGGAAAATGCCCCGGTGGCAAAGCGTGCTTTGGCGCGGGATGCCGAGGGGGCAGAGTATAGCTATCCGGTCGGTTTGCGTAATCTGGGGATGATTGGTCAGGATGACAATGCCTGTTGTAACTTCCTGTCCTTTAATAAGGTCATTAACCGGGATGCTTATATGTGGGCACCGATGGGGGAAACCGTGTCTTATATCGACAATTCTTCCGTGCAGGCTGTAGACTATCATTGGTTTATTCCCGGTGCGGATGCTACGGAGTTGGAAACACAGGATGCCGATGCGGTTTACAATACGTCCGGTATCTACGATTTCCCGACCATGACGGTGAAGGACGGAGCAGGGCAAACTTATACTTATACGGCACCCGGTAAACTTAAAGTCGGAGGAAAGGGAGAAATTTGTACTTCCAATATGTTGCGATTGGGTACGGATGCCAAAGATCCGGCCACGACGGCTGTAATCGGCCAACGTCCGTTCGGACAAGAAGGAACAGGATATTTAGGAGGAACCAACAGCTTGAATCTGGTGGGGTATGGTAATTTGTTCATGATTGCCCATCCTGAAGCTTCCATTACCAGCGTACGGGCTTATCTGCCGGAAGTGCCCAAACATGAGGAGGGGGCGGAATTGCTGATGCAAATCTGGTATCCATTGACGGGAGAAAACAGCATTCAGTTGATGGGCTTGCCTTTGGAGGCCGTTACGTTATCTATGGATGATATCAAAGAGACAACGGATACGAAACTGAAAAAGGCCGCCGTGGCTGAATTTAAATTGTCCGAACCGTTGAAGATTTCCGATAAGCCTTTCTTCTTGGTGACGATAGAAGGGTTCGGAACGGATCCGTCCAAAGAAAATTTCCGCTTGTACATTGATGTGAAGCCGGTGGAGATGGATGAGTCTATGGCCGGTAACCTGTTGGCACACAATTCATACTGCCGCTTGAAAGGTGAGGATGATTACCTTCGTCCGATTAATTATTACGGCGGTCAGCTTGGCGAGTCTTTCATGATTTGTCCGGTGATAGACACCCATACGGAAGAAGGTGTGGGCATTCAAGGCGTGGAAGCTTTGCAACCGGCACACGCCCAATATAAGGACGGTGTCTTGTCGCTCAGTTCGGAAGGTGCGGAACAAGCCGTGGTGTACAATGTAGGAGGCGAGAAAGTCGTGAACGCTGCGTTGGACGGCGGACAAGCCGATGTGCGTGCCCATTTGGCCAAAGGTATCTATCTGGTACGTTTTATGAAAGGCGGTAAAGTATCCGGTGCAGCCAAATTGTTGTGTAACGAGTAATGTTTATGTTTAATATTAAATTGGAGAGAAAATGAAAAAGTTTACTAAAATGTGGGCGATTGCCGCTTGTGCATTGTTCGCCGGAACGGCGGCGGTAAATGCCGAGGATTATACGTGGAAGTTTGTAACGGCAGGTGATGCGACGACATACGCTATCCGTTCCGACGGGTCGTTATGGTCCTGGGGATGGAACGAGAAGGGGCAGGGCGGAAATGGCGTATCGGAACGTACGGCCACTCCGACGTTGGCAGATGGAAACCGCGTATGGAAAAAGGCCGTTGGCGGGAAAGCATACGGCTTCTTTTTGGCTGAAGATGGTTCTTTGTGGGCGGCTGGAACTCATGAGGGCGGCGTGCAGGGGACAAACGATGGTATCGACCATAAAGTCTTGACACGTATCGGCACGGATAACGATTGGGCCGATATGGCTTGTTCTCGTTTTTGGGGGTATAGTGGTTTTGCTATCAAAACGAATGGTACGTTATGGGCGTGGGGTAAAAATTCGGCCGGGCAACTGGGCATTGGCAATACACAGGCACAGACGGCACCGGTGCAAGTGGGGGCTGATATGGACTGGAAACAGGTTGCTGCCGGTTGTTCATCCGTATTGGCTTTGAAGACCGATGGCTCATTGTGGGGCTGGGGATTCAATATGTATAGTGAATTATTCGGTCATGAAGGTAAACAACTGTCACCGGTCCGTTTGGGTAGCGAGACAGACTGGGAGCAAGTTGTTGTGATAGATTTCCGTGCCTATGCCGTAAAGAAAGATGGTACGTTGTGGGCTTGGGGAGATAATGCCAATAATTTATTAGGATTCAATACTCCGACGGAAGAAGAGACTACAGCGGAAGGTAATCCGGTGGAGGTGGTGACGGTGCCGCAGATAACGGCACCTACGCATGTAACGTCCATTGAAGGTAAGGTTCTTACCATATCCGGTTGTGAGAATACGTTGAGCGTGGCCACAGGAACGGACGGTGTTATTGAGAAAGTCTGGATGTTGGGTTCAAATACAGACGGCGCATTGGGTGATGGAAAAGGTTTGGGCAACGGAAACAAGGACATTCCTTTCGCAAAAGTTCCGGTTCATCCTTCTTTGAAATCCAGTCTGAAATTTGCGGGAATGTCAAGTGGACAGAATTATACGGTAATGCTGACGACGGACGGAGATATTTGGGGTTGGGGATGCAACCGTGGAGGACAATTGGGCGATGAAACCCCGAATGACCAGTTGCAAGTGGCCTATAAACTGAAGCCCATCGTCATTAACTGTCCGCAGGATGAGGTTTCCAGCGTGGGAAGCCTGAAAGACGGTAAAGTGGATGCGGCTGTTTCTTTTGACGGTCAAGTGCTGGCTTTGCAGAGCGACGGGCTGTTGACTTCGGGAAAAATATACGATATGAAGGGTACGGCGGTGATGATTTTGGCTGCTTCCGAAACGTCATGGAATGTCGCCACGTTGTCCCAAGGCGTATATGTGGCTGAATTTATGATAGATGGTGCTCCCGTGACTTATAAGTTCGCGGTGAAATAAAAGCACTGTGAAATCTTTTGTTGATTAAAAATGGAAATACGATGAAAAGATTGACAAAGGGATTCTTATCCTTTATTATGATGACATCTTATGCGCTCGGTATGAGCGCACAAGATGCCACTTTCGTTCCGGCGGACGAGATACCTTCATCGCTAAGGGATGCTGCGTCGTTGAAGTTGACCGGTACGTGGGGGACTTCTGCTTTTGCCGAATTGAAGATGGCATTGGGGACGAATGCTATCGGAGGTTCCAATATGGTGCTGACCCGAGTGGATATGGGAGAAGCCGTGATTGAAGACGGAACTTCTTGGTATGTGAGTGCCGGATTTACTTCGAATGGGGTGTTCAGCAGTTGCAAGGCTCTGAAAGAAGTGGTGATGCCCGTTGCGGAAGAGGCGGCTCATTTGGTTTCTATGGAAAAGGCTTTTGCTAACTGTAATGCTTTAGAGACGGTGGATCTGACGGGTTGCGTGAACGTATCTACATTCAGCAATGCTTTTTATGCTTGTGAGAGCCTGAAAGGGGCTGACCTTTCTACTAATGTAGCAGCGGTGAAAAGTAATGCTTGGGCTTCGGCATTTGAAGCTTGTACGGCTTTGGCACAGGTGAAGTTGCCCGCCGGATTTGTAACTACTTCTAAGGTCTTTTCCGGTTGTGTGGCTTTGCAGGAGATAGATTGGAGTGCATGTACGGCAACCGAAGTGCCGGTCTTCTATGCAGATATGTTGGACGGAGTGGAACTGTCCGGCGTGACTTTGAAATTGAACCATCCGCAGTATGTGCTTTTTAAAGCGGATGAGGGATGGAGTCAGTTGAACCTATTGGATTTGAATCCTGAACCGTCTACGGAATTTACTGTGGATGCGTCCGACATTCCGTCTTCGTTAAAAAAGGCCACGGCCGTGACTCTGACAGGAACATGGGACAGCAACGCTTTTAATCTGCTGTGTATGGCGATGATGGATAATCCTGCTTTCGTTACCAGTGAGAATACGGTGTTGCAAAAAGTGGACATGAGTGCGGCCCGGATTGCAGAAGGTACATCATTGCGTTGGCAAGGCTTGTCTGCGTATGGTATCTTCCGTAACTTCAAGGCTTTGAAGGAAGTGAAGATGCCGGTGGCGGAAGAAGCTGCACACTTTACGGATTTCGGAATGGCATTTCAAAACTGTGACCAGTTGGTTACGATAGACCTGAGCGGTTGTGCCGGACTGGTTTCTCTGGAGAAAGCCTTCCAGGGGTGCACTTCTTTGGAGAAAGTGGATTTGTCCTCTTCTTCCCATCTGGAATCGGTGGATGATGCTTTTGAGTCATGTGAGGCGTTGACCACGGTAATATTGCCGGAGGTTTTCCCCATGGGAAAGAATACTTTTGCTTATTGTTCCGCTTTGAAAGACGTTGATTGGACGGCTTTTGCTGGGACAGAGGTTCCCGAGATGAGCAAAACTTTCTTTATGGGGATTGATGACCTGAAGGCCGTGACGCTCTCGTTGAAATATGAAGCTTATAAGTTGTTCTCGGCCGATGAGGATTGGAGCGAACTGAATCTCTACAACACGGAACCGGAGAAGGTGACGGACTTCGTAGTGGACGCTTCGGATATCCCGTCGAGCCTGAAGAAGGCCGTGACGGTTACGTTGACTGGAGAATGGGATAGCGATGCATTCAATCTGCTTTCTATGGCATTGGGGAATAACGGAGGACTTTTTGTCACGACGAATGCCACATTGGTTACCTTGGATATGAGCCGGATTAAGGTTGCGGAGAATACTCCACTTTGGAGACAGGGACTTAAGGAATATGGTATCTTTAATAACTGTACGGCATTGGAGAAAGTGATAATGCCAACAGCAGAAGAAGCGGGACATTTCACGAAACTGAATAAGGCTTTCGAGGGCTGTACAGCATTGAGGGATATCGACCTGAGCCTCTTGACTGGGGCAACAGACATCGAGGCAGCTTTCAAGGGAACGGCCATAGAGAAAGCAGACCTGAGCTGCTGTACGTCGTTAGGCAGTACGGTGAGTGCGTTTGAAGGATGTGCAGCCTTACAGGAGGTGATTCTTCCGTCTTGTTTTGTGCCGGCAAATTATACGTTTGCCGACTGTACCGGACTGAAGCTCATTGATTATACGGCTTATACCGATACGCAAGATGCACCGGCTGTTAAAAACAACACATTTAGCGGTATTGATGATTTGAAGTCGGTCACATTGAAAGTGAACGACCGAAATCATGAACTGTTCGAGGCTCATAAAATATGGTCGGAATTCGGTATAGAATATGATACTAGCGGCGTTTTGGGGATGAAGGTTAATGACAAGACAAAGCCGGTTACGGTTTATACCGTAGATGGACGCTACGTGGGTACGTATGTTCCCGAAACGGATTGGCAGGTAAGTTTGCCACGTGGTGTGTACATTGTAAACGGTAAGAAGATGATGAAAAAATAAGAAAATATTTCGTATGTAAAAAGAGCCGGATTTATCTGGCTCTTTTTTTATTCAATAAGTAGCTGATACATTCCTTGAATGTGACAGAACCGAACAACCACATCAGTCCTCCATAAAGCAAGGCGGCTATGAAGATTTTCAGCCCCAGTAGCAAGTAAATATTTTCTATAGGTGAGGTGACGAAAGCCGTAACAACCATTGCCAATGCGGCCAGTGCTGCATAAGGAAACAAGTCGAGGACGGCTTCCCATAGGCGTAATCCGATTTCGCGGTGGACGAAATAAAACCATATCGTAAGCCATGCGATATTGATGGCTGTATAGACACATACCATGGTGTGGATGCCATAGGGGTAAGAAAAGAATATGGCACTAATCTGTGTCAAGCCCATTCCGACGGTGTTCCATAGCACTAAGTCCGAGCGCTCTTTGGTGATGACCAGGTTGGCACATAGATATTGTATAGGTACGGTGAACGCACCGGCGCACAGGATCTGCATGAGGGGTACGCAATCTAACCATTTCTCTGTGACGGTGATGAGGATAAGTTCACGCGAAATCAAGGCTAATCCGAAGAGGGCGGGAAAAACCATGAAGGCATTGAAACGTAGCATTTTACGGAAAACCCGCTTATGGCGCTCTCGTTCCGTTTCCACATTACGCAGTACGGGTTGGGCAACGTCTTTTATGGTGCCAAGCACCATTGTGCTCACCATACTGGTCCATTTGTTAGCTTGGTTGTAAAGTCCTACGTCGTGTACAGCATAGAAACGTCCTAACATGACAGATAAGATATTACCGTTGATATTGTTGCAAATGTCGTTGGCCAGCAACTTACTGCTGAAACCGAACATTTCTTTTAACGGATGGAAAGATACCGGTAAAGTGGGACGCCATTTTGAGAAATACCAGAAAAGGATGGTGTTGCAAGTTGTGAAAGCTATACCTTGGGTGGCCAAGCCCCAGTATGCGTAACCCTTTAAGGCCATAGTGAGGCCGATGGTGCTGGACGTAGTGAGGCTGATCACTGTGATAATCGCTTTCTGCTTGACTTGCAATGTACGGAATAGGTATGCGTAATGCGCAGTGCCTAAACTGGCAATCACGAAGCCAAGGAACGAGAAACGTGCCAATGGGGTAAGTTCGGACAAGTCTTGATTAGCCGCAGCATCTGAGTGCTGGTAAAATTCCGTAATTAAGGGTGCCAGGAAGAATAGTAACAAGTACATGACACAACTGGTTCCTACGTTAAACCAGAATACGGCGTTGTAGTCTTCATGTACGATTTCTCTTCGATTGGCCAAAGCTGTGCGGAAACCGCTGTCCTGCAATACGGAAGCAATTTGTGAGAAAACGGTTAGCAAACCCACCATACCATAATCCGACGGTGAGAGAATGCGGGCAAGAAAGATACCGAACAAAGTACCTAATACCAATTGTGCCCCATTACTGATGGTGCCCCACATCAGGCCTTTTGCTGTCTTTTCTTTGAGCGTCTTTTCTGGCATATCAATGAGTTGGGTGGTATTTGAGTTTCTCTTTCAGAGTAAGGATGAAATCACATGCTTTTTTCCCCCAGCCGATGTGCGGAATACCGCAGTATGTTCCTGCTTTTGCCCAAAAACGTTGTTCGTCGAGGATTCCTTTGTCCCGTTCGAGTATTCGGTATAGTCGATATAATCCGAATTTCTTCTCGGACGGTAAGTGCCATACGGACAGTTTTTCATCGCCAGGCGACACATTATTATATATCGGAGTGGTCCAAAGACGTTTTACATAGCGGTTGGCTGTGGCATAACGCAGATGTAGGCGTTCGGCCAAAACACTGAAGATATGAGCCTCTTCGTGGAGGCGTGCCGTATCGGCCGGCAAGTTGAAGTTAAATTGCCATACAACCGGAAATTCTCGGTTGACGCCGTGCACGGCGTCAGCTCTTAAGCCGATGAATTCTCCTCCGTAATATGCCATAGGAGAAGAAGGGCGTTCGCCATAGCATGACGTGTAGAATTCCTCCATTTGTGCTAATGTGGTACCGTTGATGGAGAATCCCTGAGGACAGCCCAAGTCATATAGGGTACTACCATCTGTGCGTATGCTTTGGAAGAGGCTGTGCAGTGGCGTGCGGCATAAGCAGTCCGCATCACAGACCAACAACGTGTCGCCAGGTTGCATGCGTCTCTCCATTTCCTTGAAGATGTCGTATACATAGAATTGGTTCATCCAGGCTTTGTACCATCCTTTTGGGGGACGGTTCCGGTAGGGGAGGGTGACGACTTCCGTTCTCGTCCTTTGGAACAGTTCCGTAAGAAATGGCGGAAGCTGGTCTGCTTCAAGGTTGGTGAAGAATAACAGTTCGGCTTCCGGGTTATAATGCCGGAAAGTGGTGAAAAATGGTACTTGTATCTGCATATACACAGAATGGAGCAGAGCAGAGTCACCTCTTCCGCCTGCTTGCGGATAGTAACTGGCTTCCTCGTGTGACTCGCGGTAAAACCACGTAGCGATGTAATTTTTAAACGGCTTCATGCACAGTCTTTATGAAAAACATACAGCTAAGATAAGGCTTTATTTGCGTATAAGCCCTAAAAAGGTGGATAATATTTAATAGTAATGTCTTTTTTCTCGCTATTTCTATGCTATTCAACATGTTTTTCTTAAATAGATGAAAATGTTCTTTCTCTTGGCTTTGCTATACCGGAAAATATGTCTACTTTTAGTGCACAAAATAAAAAATAGCGAATAGATAAACGGAGAAATACAATGGAAAAGATTCAAGAATTGACCGATAAGCTTTATCGCGAAGGGGTGGAAAAAGGGAATGCCGAAGGTATGCGCCTGGTGGAAAAAGCAAAGGCCGAAGCCGATAAATTAGTGGCGGATGCTCGAAAAGAGGCGGATGAAATCGTGGATAAGGCGCGTAAGCAGGCTCAGGAGCTGGATGCCAATACGAAATCAGAATTGAAACTGTATGCGGGGCAGGCTTTGAGTGCATTGAAATCGGAGATTGTGAATGTCGTTTCCGACAAACTGGTAAAGGATACGGTGAAGGAGCTTATGGGCAATAAGGATTTCATGGGTAACTTTATGGTGGCTGTGGCCAAGAATTGGGCTTCGGGCGAAGATTTGGTGATTTCCGCTTCGGATACCGACGGGCTTACCGCTTACTTCCGTGCCCATGCGAAAGACTTGTTGGATAAAGGAGTGAAGATAGAGAAAGTGAACGGAAAAGCGGCCGCGTTTTCGGTATCTCCGTCCGACGGTTCTTATAAGGTGAATTTCGGTGAAGAGGAATTTGCAGCTTATTTCAAGGATTTCCTCCGTCCGAAATTGATAGAAATGCTCTTCTAAATCCATCTGCATGAAAAATTATTATGGTTTGGTGGCAAGTATGCCCGATGTGTCTCCCGATGATGCCAAACTGAATTTTACGGTGGCGGACTTCAAAGAGGACTATTGGCCGCAACTTTCCGAGACAGATAAAAAGTTGGTGGCTTTGTTTTTCTTGCGTTATGACCATCGCAATCTGTTGGCATGGTTGGCCGAGGGAGACGGGGCGGCGTTCGACGAACGGGCGATGTTTCCGCGTGAAGCGTGGCCCGAGGCCATGGAGAAGGTGAAGACCGGTGATGAGCAAGGCCGTGTGTTGCCTGCTTATTTTTACGAGTTCATGGCAGAGTATGCTTCCTTGAAAGAAGTACAGGAACGTTTGCCGGAAGATGTCCTTTTGGCGGCATATTATCGTTATGCGGGCACGTTCAAGAATCGTTTTACAGCGGATTGGTTTGCATTCAACCGGAATGTGAACAATATCCTGATAGCCCTTACGGCCCGGAAGTATGGATTCAATCCGGCCTTTTATTTGGTAGGCGACGATGTAGTGACGAAAGCTTTGGCCGTTTCGGGAGCACGGGATTTCGGTTTGGGTACGGAACTGGATTATATGGACGACGTGATACGCATCCATGAGATGTCTGACCCGGTAGAGAAAGAACGTAAACTGGATTTGTTGAAATGGGAATGGTTGGAAGATAGGACTTTCTTCTGTTATTTTTCAGTAGAACGCCTGTTTGCCTTTCTCATTAAGCTGGACATCATAGAGCGGTGGACGCATATCGACAAGGAGCGGGGCGGGAAAGTCTTCCGCAGTCTGGTGGAGCAGTTGAAGAACGAGGTGGAGATTCCCCAAGAATTTAAGAAATAAAAAAAGAAAATAATGATATGGCAACAAGAGGTACAGTGATTGGAGTCATCTCCAATATCGTGACCATTCAAGTGGACGGCCCGGTGGCGCAGAATGAGATCTGCTACATCACGACAGGCGGAGACCGTCTGATGGCCGAAGTGATTAAGGTGGTCGGTCGGAACGCATACGTGCAGGTGTTTGAAAGTACCCGGGGTATGAAAGTCGGGGCTGAGGCTGAATTTACCGGGCACATGCTCGAGGTGACGTTGGGGCCGGGTATGCTTTCCAAGAACTACGACGGTTTGCAGAACGACTTGGACAAGATGGAGGGAGTATTCCTGCGTCGCGGACAGTACACTTATCCGTTGGATAAAGACAAAAAATGGCATTTTAAGCCCATCGCGAAACCCGGAGACAAGGTTGGGGCTTCCGCTTGGTTGGGCGAGGTGGAGGAAAACTACCAGCCCCTGAAAATCATGGCACCGATAGCCATGGAGGGGATGGCTACGGTGAAAAGCATCGTTCCGGAAGGTGACTACTTGTGCGAAGACACGGTAGCCGTGTTGACGGGAGAGGACGGTGAGGACATTGCCGTAACCATGGTGCAGAAATGGCCGGTGAAAGTGGCCATGACCAATTATAAGGAAAAGCCGCGTCCTTTCAAACTGTTGGAGACGGGCGTACGTACCATTGATACGATGAATCCTATTGTAGAGGGGGGCACGGGATTTATTCCGGGGCCGTTCGGTACGGGCAAGACGGTGCTTCAGCACGCCATCTCCAAGCAGGCCGAGGCCGATATCGTGATCATTGCCGCCTGCGGAGAGCGTGCCAACGAGGTGGTGGAGATCTTTACGGAGTTCCCCGAACTGGTGGACCCGCATACGGGACGCAAGTTGATGGAACGTACCATCATTATCGCCAACACGTCCAACATGCCTGTGGCTGCCCGTGAGGCATCGGTATATACGGCCATGACGATTGCCGAGTTCTATCGTTCTATGGGATTGCGCGTCCTCTTGATGGCCGATTCCACTTCACGTTGGGCACAGGCTTTGCGCGAGATGTCCAACCGTATGGAGGAACTGCCGGGACCGGATGCTTTCCCGATGGATTTGTCCGCTATCATTTCCAACTTCTATGGTCGTGCAGGCTATGTGTACTTGAACAACGGCGAAGTGGGCTCCATTACGTTCATCGGTACGGTGTCGCCGGCCGGCGGTAACTTGAAGGAACCGGTGACGGAAAATACAAAGAAGGTGGCGCGTTGCTTCTATGCGTTGGAGCAGGACCGTGCGGACAAGAAACGTTATCCGGCCGTGAACCCGATAGATTCTTATTCCAAGTATATCGAATATCCCGAGTTTGAAGAATATATATCGAAGCGCATTAATGGCGAATGGACAGCGAAAGTGAACGAACTCAAGACACGCCTTTTGAGAGGAAAGGAGATTGCCGAGCAGATTAATATCTTGGGTGACGATGGCGTACCTGTGGAGTATCATGTGATATTCTGGAAGTCGGAAGTCATCGACTATGTGATTCTGCAGCAGGATGCTTTCGACGAGGTGGATGCCGTGACACCGATGGAACGGCAAGAAGACATCCTGAATCTGGTGGTGGACATTTGTCGTGCCGAGTACAAGTTCGACGGTTTCCTTGAAGTCATGGATTATTTCAAGAAACTCATCAACCTGTGTAAGCAGATGAACTACGCGGAATTCAAGAGTGAGAAGTTCGAAGACTATAAACGCCAGATTCGTGAGATGGTGGCAGAAAGGCAATAATTAATCAGGAAAGTTATGGCAACAAAAGCATTTCAAAAGATATATACGAAGATCAGTCAAATCACGAAGGCCACTTGTACCTTGAAGGCTACGGGCGTGGGAGCCGACGAATTGGCTATGGTAGACGGCAAGCTGGCCCAGGTGGTGAAGATTGCCGGTGACGAAGTGACGCTGCAAGTTTTCGAGGGTACGGGCGGCATCCCTACGGATGCGGAAGTCGTGTTCATGGGCAAGGCACCCACCCTGAAAGTGAGTGAACAACTGGCCGGTCGCTTTTTCAATGCCTATGGCAATCCCATCGACGGAGGACCGGAAGTGGAAGGGGTGGAAGTGGAAATCGGCGGTCCGTCGGTGAATCCGGTGCGCCGCAAGCAGCCGTCCGAACTGATTGCGACGGGTATTGCCGGTATCGACCTGAACAACACGTTGGTGTCCGGCCAGAAGATACCGTTCTTTGCCGACCCTGACCAACCTTTCAATCAGGTAATGGCCATGGTAGCCTTGCGTGCGCAGACCGATAAGATTATTTTGGGCGGCATGGGTATGACGAACGACGACTATCTTTATTTCAAAAACGTGTTCTCGAATGCCGGTGCGCTCGACCGTATCGTCAGTTTCATGAATACGACCGAAGACCCTGCGGTGGAGCGTCTGTTGGTGCCCGACATGGCCTTGACGGCTGCCGAGTATTTCGCTGTGGAAAAGAATGAAAAGGTATTGGTGTTGCTCACCGACATGACTTCATACGCCGACTCGTTGGCCATCGTGTCCAACCGTATGGATCAGATTCCGTCGAAGGACTCCATGCCCGGTTCTTTGTATTCCGATTTGGCCAAGATTTACGAGAAAGCCGTACAATTTCCTTCGGGCGGTTCCATAACCATTATCGCCGTGACGACGTTGAGCGGGGGCGACATCACGCATGCCGTGCCGGACAATACGGGATATATTACCGAAGGGCAGCTTTTCTTGCGTCGCGATAGCGATATCGGTAAGGTCATCGTGGACCCGTTCCGTTCGTTGTCCCGCCTGAAGCAGTTGGTGGCCGGTAAGAAAACCCGTAAAGACCATCCTCAGGTGATGAATGCGGCCGTACGTTTGTATGCGGATGCCGCCAACGCCAAGACCAAGATGGAAAACGGGTTCGACCTGACGGACTACGATAACCGTACGCTCTCTTTTGCCAAGGATTATGCAGACAAGCTGTTGGCCATCGACGTGAACCTGAATACGACGGAGATGCTCGATGTGACCTGGGGGCTGTTTGCCAAGTACTTCAAACCCGAGGAGGTGAACATCAAGAAGGAACTGGTGGATGAGTTCTGGACGAAATAAATCGGAGGAATATGGCCATAAAATTTCAATATAACAAAACATCGTTGCAGCAGCTTGAAAAACAACTCAAGATGCGCGTACGTACGTTGCCTATCATCAAGAACAAGGAGAGTGCGTTGCGCATGGAGGTGAAGAAGTGCAAGGCGGAAGCGGCGGAACTGGCACGCAACCTGGAGGCGCAGATTCAGGCTTACGAGGCGATGTTTGCATTATGGAGCGAATTTGACCCGACGATAGTTGGGGTCAAAGACGTGGATCTGGGCGTGAAAAAGATAGCCGGGGTACGGGTGCCGGTGCTGAACAGTGTGGAATTGGAGGTGCGTCCGTTCAGTATGTTCAGCAGTCCTAAGTGGTATTATGACGGGATTTCTTTGTTGCGCGGTCTGGCGCGGACGGCCATAGAAAGGGAATTCGTGCAGGCCAAGCTCGACCTGTTGGAGTATTCGCGCAAGAAGACGACCCAGAAGGTGAACCTTTTCGAGAAGGTGCAGATACCCGGTTATGAGGATGCGTTGCGAAAAATCAAACGTTTCATGGAGGATGAGGAAAACTTGTCCAAGTCTTCCCAGAAAATATTAAAGACCCTTCAGGAGAAGAGAAAGGAGGCCGAGGCATGATTACGAAGATGAAGAAACTTACTTTCCTTATTTACTATAAGGAGTATGAAGCTTTCTTGAAACGGATGCAGGAGCTGGGGGTATTGCACGTGCAAACTGCACAGGAGGGTTCCGTAGAGCCTACATCCGAATTGGAGGCTAAACTCAAACAGACGGAACATGTGAAAGCATGGATAAACCGTCTGGAGGCCATGGAAGCGACGGATGTACCGTTGGCCTCTGACCGGAGTGCGGCAGATATCCTTTTGCATTTGGATGAGATGGACGAAGCCCGCCGGGTGAAGGAAACGGAACTCCAGCGTTTGCGTAAGGATGAGGCTGCGCTGTTGCCTTGGGGCGATTTCGATCCGGTGCGTGTCGAGGGGTTGTCGAACATCGGTTATGCCATGGGCTTTTTTGTATGCCCCGAACGTTCGTTCAATGAAGAGTGGGCGGAACTGTATTATGCTACAGAAGTAACCCGTGAAAAAGGCAAGGTCTATTTCGTGACCCTTACGCCGGTAGGTGAAGAGGTGGTGCTCGATGCCGAACGGTTGCGTCTGCCTCATGTCTCATTGGCGGATTTGCGGAAGCAAATACGTGAAAAGGAAGAAGGAATAGCCGCTATAGAACATGAAATGGGTAGGCTGGCGCAAGGTTATGTGAGCCGACTTCGTGGTTATGAAGATGAATTGCGCACCTCCATTGCTTTCGATCGCGTGGTTTTGGGTACGGAACAAGTGGCCGACAACCGCTTGATGGTGTTGCAGGGATGGATTCCGGAAGACAAGGAAGCCGAAGTGAAATCTTTCCTTTCCACTCAGGAGGTCTATTATGAGATACGTGCGGCGCGCAGGGAAGATAACGCTCCGATTAAATTGAAGAACAATGCATTCGTACGTATGTACGAGGTGCTGACGAAGATGTACGGCATGCCCGACTATGCGGAGTTCGACCCCACACCATTGGTCGCCCCGTTTTTCACGTTATTCTTTGCTTTCTGTATGGGCGATGCCGGTTACGGATTGGTGCTGATTGCTTTGGGATTTTTCCTGAAACACAAGCTTTCTCCATCTTTGAAGGGTATCATGAACTTAGTGATTACACTGGGAGCGGCCACCACCGTGTTCGGTGCCGTTTTGGGTACGTTCTTCGGGGTGAGCCTCTTTGACGTAGATGTGCCTGAGTGGATGAAACAATTCATGATCGTGGGTAAGATAGGCGATACGAGCTATGACAAACAAATGCTGTTAGCCTTGATTATCGGCGTGGTGCACATTTGCATTGCCATGACGGTGAAAGCCATCGGTGCTACGGTACGCTACGGTTTCAAGGAGTCGCTCTCTGATTGGGGATGGCTGCTGCTTGTCGTCGGTTTCATCTGTACGGGCGGCCTTTCTTTTATGAAAGTGATTTCGGAGAATGTGGCGGGTACGTCTTTTCTTGTGATCGGCAGCGTGGCGGCCATCGGTATCTATTTGCTGAATAATCTCCACCGCAATGTTTTTGCCAATATCGGTGCCGGATTGTGGGACACGTATAACATGGCTACTGGGCTGATGGGCGACGTACTTTCCTATATCCGTCTGTATGCTCTCGGGTTGGCCGGCGGTATGTTGGGCGGTGTGTTCAACCAGTTGGCCTTTATGGTACGCGACGGAGCGGGAGACACCTTGTACGGAGTTCCCGGTTGGTTGGGGTGCGGACTGATTCTGGTGTTCGGTCATACGTTGAACATCGCCATGTCTTGCTTGAGTGCTTTCGTGCACCCGCTTCGTCTGACTTTTGTGGAATATTTTAAGAACTCCGGCTACGACGGAAAAGGAGAGGCATACGAGCCTTTCAGTATAGTAAAAAACAAATAATCAATTAATCACAAATAAAATTTAGAACATTATGAATGAAATTTTAGGTTACATCGGTTTGGGCTTGATGTTTGCCTTGGCCGGTATCGGCAGTTGTTACGGTACGACTATTGCGGGAAATGCTGCCGAAGGGGCGTTGAAGAAGAATCCTTCCAAATCTTCCAGTTACATGATTTTGTCTGCCCTTCCGGCCACACAGGGATTGTATGGCTTTGTGGCTTTCCTGATGTCCATGGGGCGTGATTTTACGACGGAGGGACCGTTGATGTTAGGTATCGGTTTGGGAGTCGGTTTGGTATGTATGATTTCCGGCATCCGTCAGGGGCAGATTTGTGCGAACGGTATTGTGGGCATTGCTCAAGGACATGACGTGCAGACCAATACGATGATTTATGCCGCCCTTCCGGAATTTTATGCCATCTTGGCTTTGGTAGCAGCATTGATGGTGTAAATTAATAAGCGTTTGATAAAGATTGTCAGGCCGCGTTCATTAAGAACGCGGCCTGATGTTTTTTAGAACATTTCGAAAGCGGCGATACGGTTCCGGAGCCATGCTCGGGACGTAACGCTTGTCTGCTCTTGGATTCAAAACGTGTAAAACCAGATAAAATAGAAGGTGGAGGAAGTCAATTCAGCCACCTGCGGCAAACGAAAAATCAATCTCTTGAGATTGATTTTTCGTTTGCCGCAGATTGATTTTCGTTTTGGCGCACAAATTTTCCCTATTCTCAACTCGTTGTATACGAGTTGTTTATAAATCCCTTTTTCTGTCCTCCATTTACCGGATTGAATCGGTTTGGAAAATGGCCGGCATGTCCGGCTCGGTATGTTCATAGTCGTAGGGCGAGGGGGCTATGCCTCCGTCCCCAGGCCCCGAGGTACCGCTGTTGGTACGTATGCGCCCGTCGGCGATGGCGATGTCCCAGTCCGTGCGTGCGGCGTAGGCCTGTTGGGCGAGGGTGTCGGTCACGGCACAGGTGCCTACCACGGTATGTGTCACCATCGAAAAGTAAGTCCACTGGCCCTTTACGTTAGAGATGACGGCCATGCGGTCTGCCGCAGGGCCGCCGGTGGCGAGGGGATGCTCGGTGGAACAGGCTGCCGCGAGAAGGGAGAGGCACGCCAGGCGTGCGAGTTGTTTTTTCATTCGTTCTGTCTTTTTAAGTTATTCCGGTTATTCCGTTGTTCGGTAGCGCAGGGTGATGGTCTGGCTGCCGGTGTCGGGGTTGGCGAAGCGTATCTTGGCCTGCCGGCCTTCGGCCGTGCGCAGGAGGAAGGTACGGTCGGTCACGTTGCCTGCCTCGTCGGTGTAACGAAAGGCTGAGGCGGAGACGGGAGCGTCTTCTGCGGCCCGGATGCTGAAAGGGTTGCTGCCGTCGCGCAGCTCCACTGGTAGGGTGCCACGGTAGGGGTATTCCACGGGCTGCGCCCCACGGTAGTCCACGATGGAGAGGGCCGTGACGCGCCCCGTGCCCTTCACCTTGCCCCTGAAACCACGCAGGATATTGAGGTAGAATGTTTCGCCGCCGCGCCTTTCTTCCGTCATGTATTCGGTCAGGTCCAGGGCTATTTCGATGTTTCCGGGCATGTATTGTCCCTGCATGGGGTAGTCTCCCCCTTGGTTGTAGAAAGCCCGGCAGGTGTGGTAGCCGATGATGCCCCGTTCGTCTACGTCGCTTTCCGTGGCCAGACCGAAAGAGAGGTCGTTGCGTGAAGAGAAGTCGAGCGCGAGGCGGAAGACTACGAGGGGGCGGTGGAGGCGCACGCGGATGGCTTCCACCGTGCTGCCCAGTTGCTGTTCGGGCACGCGGGCATCACGGAAAAAGTCATAGGGGAGATAGAAGCGTCCGCGGTCGTGGCTATGGGTGCCCCAGGAGTTGACCACTATGAAGGCTCCCGTGTGCGGTGTCCCCTGCGCGTCGGTGTAGACGACCGTGTCGTCGTATCCGGCTATGGTGAGGGCGTGTGCCCCGTCTGTGGCAAGGCCTTTGAGCAAGGAGCGGTAGCCGGTGAGTGAGGGACCCTGGTAGTCGTCGTCGATATCCCATCCGCGGCTCATGGCCGAGAAGGTGAGCACACCGCCCACCGCGCTGCCGTCGCCGGCATCGTAGAGCCAGCGTTTCATCAGGGGGATGCTGTCGGCAAACGTCAGCACCTCTTGCGTGCGGTATTGCAGGGCCTTGTAGTATTTGTCATATCCCGTGGCCCATTTGAATTGGTAGGTGCCGGAGATGCCGTAGTCCTGTTCGGTCATGATGCCGTAACGCTCAGACAGGTAGAGGCCCTGGTCTACAAAGTCGCCTTGATCCTGTCCGTCATTGAGCAGGTTCCACGAAAACTGATAGCTGAAGCGATGGTCGGCAGAAGCATGTGCGTCGCGGTCGAGCAGGCGGTTGATTTCGTAAGTGAACATGTAACCGATGCCGGAAGCCTGGGCGCAGGAACCGCCCATCTGGTCCAATACGGGTGGAAAGAATTTCCGTGTGGAATTGTCCACCGCAGGCGGTAACTGTACTTCTGCCCGGCTTTGCAGGCGGAAAGGTGTGCGCGGCAGGTGCATGTCGCTTCCGTCGGGGACTTGCGCCCATGCGCCTTGGGCGCATAGGTGCAAGGTTATGCATAAGAGAGGTATGAGTTTACTTTTCATGGATGCGGCGGTAGGTTTTCAGGGCTTCCTGTCGGACGGTATTGGGGAGCGATGCGTCTTCACTCATTTTCAAGGCTGTCGCCGCGATGTCGGCGGCATGGCAGGAAACGGTGTGCCATCCTAAGGCTTCGAGCAGCAAGATTTGAGTGTTCCCGTCTCCGCAGTCCTGCAGGTAAACCAACAACTCCGGAACTTTGTGGTGCGGCAAGGTGTTGCGCAGGGCACGGATGGTGAAGGTCCGGTCTTTTTCTGAGGCTTCGCCCTTTACCACCTTGTCGATGTCGGTGGTCAGACGGTCGGCACTGTGGGCTATGGTATTTCTGATTTTACCGCGGAGGTTGTTCTTGTCGAGGTATTGTACGGATGGCGCATCGAACTGCCGGTCGAATTCGGCGAGCAGGTCTTCTTTGGGGAAGCAGGCGAGAGCCGTCATGACATTAAAGTTGCAACGGTCGCTGGTATTATTGGCGATAGACAGCCGGATGAGGGCCGGAATAAGACGCCGGTCGCCGTTTTTGGCGATGAAGCGTATCGCTTGGCGCTGTACCAGTTCGTAGGCATCCTGCGAGGCTTCCGTCACGGCTGTGATGAAATGGTTGTCGGGGGTGGCAGAGAGGGCCATCAGCGCTTCTAAGCGGACTACGCCGTAAGGAGATTCACGATAGATGCGGAGCAGGTCGGCCGACGAGAGCGCACCGGCTCTTCTCAACTGTTCGATGGCCAATGACTGCACGTCCGGCAAAGGGCTTTTCAACAGCTTTTTCCAAGAAGAAACCTTATTTTGCAACAGCAGGCCGTCCACATCCACACTTCCGGGTACGGGGGCAAAGCGGAACGTGGGATCGCCGATGACATGGGACTCCAGGAGATTGGAAAAGCGTACTACGTCTCCTACGCAACCGCCTTGGGCTGTCAGTCCGATGAAACGATCGTACCATTTGTCTTGCAAGGCATTGACCGTATTGGCTATGACAGCCACCGTAGAGCCCGGCTGGAAGATGTATTCGTTCGCTATGCAGTCATCCTGGTGGAAGGAGCCGCAGAAGCAGGCATCAATCACTACGACGGGTACATTGGGACGATAGCCGAATATTTTGAAATCCTCCAGATGCAGGTCTTCGTTAGCTACAAGAGTAGAGTCGGCAATGCGCAGGCTGTCGGCCAGCGGGTTGTCGCCGAGCCAGGTGGACGGCAGGTCGAAACGTTTCTCCAGTACCACGCGCAGGGAGTCGTAATTACGTCCTCTTTCGCGGGCTTCCTCCACGTGCATCCTCACGTTGCGGATGATAAACTCCTTAGCCTCGCGCACCGTGCGGATGGGAGCCGTACCGTTCAGGTATTCCGTGTCGAAATAGCCGTGGTGGTGCAGGATGGCCAGGTCCAGGTCGGTACGCATCATTTCGTTCATCAGATGTTCTTTTACCGGATTGTGGTCGGTGTGGTCCATATAGCTGATGCGGTTGGTGCGTCCGGCCAATGAGGGAAAATGTTCGAAATAAGCCGCTTTCTCGTCCATGCGGGCGGTTTTGGATTCGGAGATATACCCGTGGCCGCTGAAGAAAAACAGTTGTCCGAGCGCCCGTTGTCTTTCTTTCTCCCTTACAGCCTTGGTCAGATATTCCCTGAGCTTCTGGTAGCGGGAGCTTTCGGGCGTGTCGGTAGGCCGGATACGTCCGCTGTACAAGTCCGGATAGACTTTCTGGCTGCTTTGGGGAATGAGGGAATAATAAAAATAGGGCTTGTCTTCGTCCTTGCCCTGAAACTCGAATTGTAGGCCGAAGTCATCGTAGAACCTGTCTGAAGGGACAGACGACTCGCGGCGGTCATTCTTTTGGTTCATCTTAAAGGCACTGGTCAGGTGCTGTGCGTCGCGAACCATGACGATGGGGATGTCGCCCACGAAAACAGTCCCTACTATAGGTTCGGATTTCTGCTCGTGCAAATGTTTCAGGGTGGCACGGATGGAGTCGGGCACCTGCCACCGGTCGATGACCGTGTATACTTTAAGGCCATGCAGGCGCTCTATGGCGCGGGCATAAGCGTCTACTTCAGGCCGTGCTTCCTGATAACTCACCGAGTCGATGACGATGGCAAATCCGTTACGTGCCGCAATTTGAACCGTAAAAGCCAGACAAGTAAGGACGGATAATAATAGTTTTTTCATTATGTTTCTTGTTCTATGAGGGTTATTTCAATCGTTTGTAGGTTTTCAGAGCTTCTTGGCGCACTTGTTCCGAGTGGGAAGTGTCTTTCATGAGTTTTTCCACGACGGGGAGTACCTGTGCCGAAGTATAGGCCTGGCGGTGCCATCCCAAAGCCTCGAGCAACGGTAACAGCAGTTCGTCGTCTTTTAGCGTGGCGGCATAACCGGCTACTTGGGGCAAGAGGTAAGGCGGGCAATAGATTCGCATGAAATTGATTTGTGTCAAAGCACGTTTGTGCGACATTTCTCCTTTACACAGCTTTTCAATCTCTTCGTCCCATCTTCCGGCATAGTTTTCGGTGTTTTTCAATACGCCTTTGGCATAGGTTTCGGGTTGGACCACGTAGGGAGCCACTTGCCGGAGTCTGTCTTCTACGGCGGGGAGCAGATTCTGTCGGGAAAAGAACTGTGCGCCTTGCAGGGCATTGAATGCCACTCGCGCCGATGTATTTACGTCGCAGAGTTTCCCGGCCAACGTATTTGCCAGACGAGGATCACCGTTTTTGATAAGCGCATTGACTGCAAAACGCTGCAGCAATTCGAAATTGTCGTCTGCAGCGTTTTCAATGGCTGAGACAAAGTCGTCGGAATGCCGTTGTTGGAGGAGCAAGAACGCTTCCAGGCGGACACTTTCGTAGGGTGACGTTTTCAGATATTTCAACAGGTGTTGGTCCGAGAGTTCCTTGCTTTCTTGTAACTGGTGCAAGGCCAATGCCTGTATATCCGGATGGGGACTGTGGCGGAGCAACCTTTTCCAATCTTTCTGCTTGCCGGAACTGATGAGGTCATTAAGAGAGTGATCTTGTTCCGGAAGGAATGCAAAAGTGGGGTCGCCTACCACGTGCATTTCCAAATCGGGATTGAGTTGGTTCAGGAATCCGATCATAACACCCTGTTCCAACAGACCGGCAAAGCGGTCCGGCCACTTGTCCTGAAGTACGTTGACAGAACCTCCCAGTCCGCAGATTGTTTTTCCCGGTTGGAATATGTATTCGTTGGCAATGCAGTTCTCACGATGCCAGGAACCGTTGTAACAGGCGTCCCAGAAGGCTACTCTGCAATTCGGCCGGAAAGCGTAGCGGGCGAAATCAGACAGCACAATGTTGGTCATGGCGCTTTCCAAAGAGTCGTCCTTTGCCAAAGCGCTGTCGTCCAGCTCCGCCATCCAAGCGTCGGGCAACTGGTCGCGGCTTTGTAAATTTCGTCTGATACTGTCCGTATCATATCCGAAATGCCGGGCACGGTTCAGGGAGGAGCGGTAGCAATGCAGCAAGTACTCGCGTGCTTCTTCCGCAGTTGAGGGTTTGGGCCAAGCACTGAGGTACTGTGTGTCGTAATCGCCATGATGGTGCATGAAAGCCACGCTCAGGTCCGGCGACATGAGCGCGTTCATCAATTTTTGTTTGATGAGTTTCTCGTCGGAATAGTCCATGTAGCGGTAGGCATTGGGACGGTGTGCGAGCGAAGGGAAGTGGGCATGCATGGAAGCCATTTCGTCGATATGGGCCGTTTTGGATTCTGACAGACTGCCGCTGCCTGTATAGACAAAGACGGACATCATACGTTCGGGATGCAATTTTGCTTCCGTTGCTTTCTGCAAGTAAGCTTTGAGCTTGGTGTAACGTGAACCGGGTATATCGCCGTCGGTGGGACGGATGCGTCCGGAAAACAAATCGGGGTGTACTTGCTGACTTCCCCGTGCCGATAATGAATAGTAATAATATGTAGCTGTACTGTCGCGTTTCAGAAAGTCGAATTGCAACGAGAAGTCGTCATAATAACGGTCTGACGGGACAGAGGATTCTTGCCAAGGCATTTTCTGGCTCATCTTGAACGCACTGCAAAGATGCTGTGCGTCGCGAATCATGGGAATGGGGATGTCACCGATAAATACGGCACCTATGATGGCTTCGTGAGGCCGGGCGTGCAGACCTTTGAGAGTAGCACGGATAGAATCCGGTACCCCCCACCGGTCGACTACAGTATAGACTTTGAAATGTTGTTTGGATTCCAATGCCCGGATGTATTCAGCCAGTTCGTGTTGAGCCTGTTGGTAGCTGATGGAGTCGATGACGACGGCAAAGCCTTTTCGTTCGGCGTGCAGTGTAGGGCAAAAGAATAGCACGCACCACAGGCTGATAATAGAGTAGATGTTTCTTTTTCTCATAAAACTAATCCTTAAAATTGCAAATATACTCCTGCGGTAGAAAGCGAACGGTTCGTACCGTCGAAAATATCATCATATTCATTCTTGTCCGTATAAAACATGAAATCCGTGGATATATAAATGCCTAAAGTTATTTTCTTAGGAAGGGGGATAGCTACTTGTGCCAAAGCCCCTATCAAGGCGTGTCCGGAAGCGGCATACTCGAATTGGGGACGGGTGTATACGGCAGAAATGTCTTCATCGGCCGTTCTGGTGTTTCCATTGCCGTAAGTGCGGCTCAACGGTATACGGTAACCGCCATGGACAGACAGGTCCAAACCTGCGGATTTGATGTTCAGGAACTTGCCTGCAGACAGTTGTGTGGTTAGTAAGGTAGATGTTTGTTTGGCTTTTCCGGTGGACAACTGGTGATTGTAGGCAGATGATGTGAATGCGGCCAAAGCGTCTACGAAAAAATCCTGTTTGTCATCTTTCAATCGTTCGAAGCGATATTCCAGTCCGGCGGTCATTCGCCGGTCGTCCTGAATTTTATATTTGCTGAGCGTCTCGTAATATACCAGATTTCCGTGTTCGGTGTCTGTCATCATTTTCTGGTCCCGCCATATACCTTTTCCGGAATGGTAGGATGCCGTCAATACCAGATGGTGACGTGTCTGACGGTGAGGGGAGAGAAGGAAACGGTTCTGAAGCATCCATTCATCCGAAGTGTAGTCTCCTCCGTAAAATTTATAGGAAGAACCTCCGTCTGTAGCTTCTTCCGAAACATGCGTATAACGGACTTCCGTGAAATTCCCGTGTTTTTTGTGTTCCGGTTCCCATACAAGTTGCAAGGCACCGGTATAATTCAGTCCCTTATATGCGCGTTGGTAGCCCGACACATCGTTCGACGAGATTCGGTAATAGTCCCCCATGCCTTTCATAAGGAAATAGCGGTGGCTGTTGAGTGGATTGACCAACGTATAGGCGATGTCCGAATTATAAAAGGAAATGCCGGCCGTAGCACCCAGTGCCCATTGGGAGTTCAACCGATGCTCCGCTCCTGCGTAAATAGGCAGGACGGTGGTATTGGTTTTGGGGCGAGGGTCTGTCTGGTCGGACAGGCTTCCTAATGTCAATCCGATAGAGATTCCCCCTTTCCAGGATTCATTCCATGCATAAGAGGCCGTCATGCCCATTTCAAAAGATTCCGTGGTAGCGTCGCTTGCCACTGAATCGCAAAGCACAAATGGGTTATCGGGGTTGAGAAAAAGGGTGGAGTTCCACTTCTTGTCTTTCTCTTGTAAATTGCGGTAACTGATGAAGCCCGACACGTCTACCTTGCCCAGATTTTTAATTCCCCCCATATAAAACTTGAGATGATTCGATTGTCTGCCTTCATCCACCGGTCGGTAACTTCCACGTCCAATCGTATAGTCCAGTTTGGCCACACCCTTGTTTTTGTAGGAATTGAAAGAGATGCGCGAGGGGTTCAGACTGGTATACCGGATATTGTCCGACACATTAGCCGAACTTTCATTCCATTCGCTTCGGCACTCTTCTAAAGATTGCGCATGCATTTGGACAAGAGAACCCAAACTCAACGACAGTAACAGGACGTAACGTTTCATTTTCTTTTCGGATTAAAACAGGGATGGGATTTGCTCCCGTCCCTGTCAGTTTTCATAATTATTCATCAACACTTGTAGGAGTCTCACCCGGAGTCAACGGTTGGTCGCGCAGGAAATCGGCGGCAGAATTGTTGGTGTCCTGATAGTAAGGCCGTCCGTTTTCGATTTTAGTCACTTTTCGGCGGATACATTTTGCCGAATACATCGGATTGCCTTTCACACCGGTGGCATCATCTTGCGGCAAGAACGTGGGGTAGTGGTTCTCTGTTTCCGGATCGTATATGTCTACTGCGTCAAGCACATATTTGCTGGGGATGACCAGATAGCTCATAGAAGTGGAAGAGGTTCCCGGTTCGTACATTACGCTCGACTCCAATGCCGCATAAACTTCCGGCGTCATGCCTTCCGGTAACTTGGCCAGTACGTAAGACCGTCCCGATACGCCCAGACCGAAGGCAAACATATATTGGTTGTTGTAGAAGATTGTTTTCAAGTTGGGAGCAGCGTAATCCACATCGTTAGCATTATAATTCAGATAAATTTCCCAATCGGCATTGCTCAAGTCCGGGCAGCTTGCGTAGTCTGCCGCTTGCGACGCATCCTCGCCATATGCCAGTTTGTGGTTCGTGGCATCGTTGGCAATCAGGACGCTCTTACCCGGCTGGAGGGGATAGTCGTGCCCGTTTCCGGGGAATGCCACTACGGAACCTTGTCCGCAGGCGTAGAGGTCTTCGTAGCCGTTAGCCTGCCATGCATTCGCTGTTTGTTGGTTGCCGGTAGGTGCGGTCAGAATGAGATTGTCCAGATACTGTACTTCGTCTGAGTTGTTGACGATTTCGAAATAACTCTCGTGCATGTAATATTGTTTACTGCCAGAGTTATGAATCGTTTTGAAAATCAAGGAAGACTGCATGACTTTCTGTAGATTGACCGTCACCGGGGTATTGGCATAAAGGTCCACCGACGTGCTGCCGCTGAGGTAGGCCTTGGCTTCATCCGCCACCTTGCCGGTGACCGTCACTTTGTACTGTCCCTGCGGAAGTTCTATCTCTTTCGAGTTAGCGTCCAAGGACAACGTGTCGTTTTTGGCAGTCGAACCCAAAATGAGCTTAAGCTCTTCCACGTTAGACGCTTCCACGTCCGACGGAAGGGAATAGCTGACCGTCAGTTTGTAACTCTTCATACCCTCGTCGTTATCTTCGCTACAAGACACGAAGGCAAGGCCGCATACGGCCATCATGGCTATGACGCCATTTTTAAGAAACTTCTTTCTCATGTTTTCTGTTTGTTAAATGTTTATATATAGGTGTGTTCTCAAAGTTTCAGCTTCAGTTCCGCTCCGAAGTACATGTCCGGGTATAGTTGCGTTTTGGCCAGGCTGTGCGGGTTGGTGTGCCACTTCTTGGTATTGGTGAAGTTGTTGGCGATGACGGACAGTTCGGCCACACGGCCTATTTCTTTGGTAAAACGGAAACTCAGCAACGCCCATGGCTTGATGACATCCTTTTCGTACAAGTAAGGTTGTGTGCGGTACATGATGCGCGATTTGTCCGCATCGTCGGCATCGGCCGGGCTCCATGCCGTGTAGTGGCCCTGCTTGTCGTAGTATCCCATGGGGGCGACTACCAGGTAATCCTTGTCTTCGTAAGACTTGAGATAGTAGCGGCTGTTTCCGTTCTCGTCTTCGTAGATGGTTTGGGTGCTTTCGTACCATACGACCTGTACCGATGTGGTGAATACCATTTTGATGGCCGGGATGTGGGTGATGAGCCGGAACGTGGAATTGAACCGGTCTCGCAGGTTCCCTCCGCCCGAAGGGAGCACGCCTACGTAGTCGAACGAAGAATAGATATAGTTCAGGGGCATGTTCTCATTTTTGCGCTTGATATGGAACCATGCCCCGCTGATGTTCAGCGAGGTGTGCAAGGGCTTGATTTCACCGAAGTCCAGTCCGTACTCGATGCCGTGCTTGTGCGTCGTCGTGCTGTTGGCCGCCCGGCTCCAGGTGTACATTTCGGTGGTCTTCGTCCGCAGGGCTGTATGCTCCGTCCCATCCACGCGGTAAGTCACGTCGCCGCTTGCGGCATCGAATACGGGGTCGGTAGCCGTGGCCGGTACGGTGTACTTGTCATAGTTTTGCCAGATGAGTTGCGACGTAAAGCCCAGTTCGTGCCGGTGGGATTCATGGAAGAAGGTGGCAAAACCCTTTATCCTATTGATGCGGAAAGACAGGCCCGCTTCCCATTTCGTGGAGCGTGCCGGGCGCAGGTCGGGATTAGCCGTATTCTTTACTACGTCCGTCGTGATCAATCCCAAACGGTCCTTTGTTTCCGTCCCGTATTTAGACAGGCTGGCATTGTCGAAATAGGCATAGTCGGGATAGAGGTACATCAGTGTGGGCATCTTGTTGGAGATGCCGAAACCTCCGGTCAGGGCCAGCAGGTCGAAAACAGGATTGTTCCGGCTGTCCAACAGGTTTAGCGTGGCGTTGACACGAGGCTCGGCTACGAGGAAGTGGCTGATACCTCCGCTTTGTTTCCGGTCTACAAACATGTTGCTGACGCGTACTCCGGCTTCCAGCATAAGTCCCATGGAGCCCAACCCCTTACGCAGACGGCTGCTGGCAAAACCCGACAAGGTGCTTTGGGCAGGTATGTCCTTGTAGCTCCGTGGACGGAGAGTCTGTGCCCCTTGAGCTTGCGGCGGGTTATTTTCGTCGTAAGTGAATCCTTCACCCCGATTGGCATCGTAAGTGTATTCTGCGCCGAGTTTCAGGTTGGCATAGTCGTTTTCCGAGATTTGCAAGTATTTGTTTGCCACAGCTTGGGCATACAGGTTGACGGGGATGCCCTCGATGCGGTAAGCCGATGTGTAGCCCACATTACGTATCTGAGCTACGTGTACACCCGGTTCGCGGGCTGTCGTGACCAGTCCGTCGGGATTGTTCACCCAATTGTCGTGGCTGTCTACCGTGCGTGACATTTGAGCTGAGAGATTATAGTCCAGCGAAGAGAGAAAGCCTCCGGCAGGCTTGTAACGCCCACTCACGGAAAGCCGTCCGCCCACGTTGGTGTTTTTGTAATGTATTTGTTGTTCCTCGAACTGGGGATCGTCTTTACGGTTGTTCACGTTAGAGTAAAAGGCTCCTTTTACGTTAAGGGAAAGCGGCCCGAATTGGGCGGAGTATCCGGCTGAGGCCGTGATGCGGTCGTATCCCATGTAGTGCTTGCGCGTATCGGCCCACGACTGCGACCAGTCTACGCTGAAGTTTGCAGCTCCGCCCCTTTTGAGGTTGAATCCCTTGCCGGCGAAGACTTGTTTGGAGTTTGGGTCCGTTTGGAACTTGGCTTCCCAAGGCGTGTGTCCCGCCTTGGTTTTGACTATCACTACGCCCGACGTCAGATTACCGTATTCCACAGAGGGGATACCGCGTATCACCTCCATTGATTCTATATTTCCGGCACTGACGGTGCGTAGGTCCACGCCTCTTCCGGCTGTCGTCTGTTCGCTCATCCCGTCGCTTTGCATACCGGAATTGGTGCCGAATTTGCTGGGCGATACCACTTGCAGGTTCGATTCGTTGCTTAAAGGGGTACCGTCTACTACCACCAAGGTGCCTAAGGCATTGTTGTCGTCATCTTCTATTTCGCGTATGTGTGCCTGCCCCAGATTGTTCAAGTTCGGATTTTCAATCAGGTTGCCCGGTACGAGCTGCAACAAATCGTTCAGGCTTTTGGGTTGTACGTGGCGTATGGCGTCCTCTCCGATAAGCGATTTAGAGCCCATTTGTTCTTGCCGTGCCGTCACTGTTACATTCTTAAGGTTGAGGCTCAGCTCTTTGAGCGTGACATCCAGTCTTGTTTTTGAGGATTGGATATGTACCGTGCCCATCACCGTTTCATAACCTACAAAAGAAACACGGTACTGGTAGGTACCTTCTTTCAGTCGGGTCAGCTTATAGTGTCCGTTCCGGTCGGTATGGGAACCTATGACGTTGTTCAGGCTTACCGTAGCTAACTCTATAGGTTTTCCCTTTATGTCGCGCACGGTTCCTTCCAATATATTTGAAGCATTTTGAGCAAAAGACGGGAGAGAGAAGAAAAAGAGTAGGATGATGCCGAGAATGGGATTTTTTCCTTGTAACATGACGTTTAATTTTTGAGGTTACAAAATTATCCCATTCGAGAATGTTCGTCAATACTTAAATATCGGTATATTTTGTTGTGTATCGGGGGGATTGTTCGGATATAAGTCATTCCGTTACGCAGGAATAACTTATAATAAGTATATTTGCTAAATATCTTTAAACGGGAGTCCGTTAAGGCCGAAGGAAATCTTCAGCCAAAGACACGGCATGTCGGAAAGCCGTATCCTGTCCCGGTACGGTGATGAACAGATGGACGGTGCCTGGCAATACTTCACGGTGCGCTGTCACGCCGAGGCGTTTCACGTGGTCGGTGAATTCTTTCCCTTGGTCGCATAAGATGTCGCGTTCGGCAGCCACGAGAAGCAGTCGGGGCAGACGTGAGAGCAGGCTGTCCGGGCAAAGGGAGGGAGAGATGAAAGGATGTTTGGCCCGGCCGCACGTGTAGGCTTGGTTGAAGGCCTCCATCAACGAACCGTCTAATGCCGCTCCCTTTTGATAGGTTTTCCAAGAAGGCGATGCATCGTTCCAAGCAGATACCACCGGGTAGAAAAGCAGGAGAGAGCGGAAGGGCGGCATCCCGTTTTGCAGGTTATGCAGACAGACGGACAAGGCTAAGTTGCCTCCCGAACTGTCTCCTCCGACGGAAATGAGTTCCGGTGAGCTGCCCCATTCCAAAGCTTTTTTGCGAGCCAATTTTACGGCACGTATACAGTCCTCCAGTCCGTCCGGAAACGGGTGTTCGGGAGCCAGACGATAGTCTACTGCCAACACGATGACATTGCCTGTGGCGGCTAATGTCTGGCAAAACCGGGCGCAACTGTTAATGCTTCCGAATGTCCATCCTCCTCCATGCAGGTAAATGAGGAGAGGCAGAGGACTTTGATTCTTTTTTACGGGAGTGTATAGACGCAGAGCCGGAGTGATATAGATGGCATTCACGTCGGTTGGTAAAGGTGTAGGAATATTACGTGATGCCCGGATGCGAGTGAGGGGTACGGTGTCGCCTTGTATGGCTTGCAGTATGGCTTGGGTCTGTTGTTCCTGTAACCCGTCGGGCATGGCCGACAAGAACCGGTCGGCTTCGCGACGGAACGCATCACGGTCTTTTTCTATGGAGTTTTGGCCGTAAACAGTAGGTAAAGTACCTAACAGACTAAAGCATATCAGAAGTATAGTTCTCATTTTTTGTTTTGAATGACTTGTTACTATTTATCGTATAAAATAAAAATCGCAACCATTCCTTTGCCGGATGATTGCGATTTTTTTCGTACTCGAAGCGGGACTTGAACCCGCACAGCCGTAATGGCCAAGGGATTTTAAGTCCCTCGTGTCTACCGATTCCACCATTCGAGCAACCTTGGAGCGGAAAACGAGACTCGAACTCGCGACCCCGACCTTGGCAAGGTCGTGCTCTACCAACTGAGCTATTTCCGCAGGGGACTTGTGTATTACGGCTGCAAAGATAGCGTATTTCGGGGGTTGCACCAAATTTTTCTTTTATTTTTTATCGGTTGTTGATGACCATCGTGTTACCGGAATACGTGATGCGATAACGGAACAGGCTTACCCCTTCCTCACCGATACTGATTTGTCCCTGATTGTTCAGGTTGTAAGTCCGACCGCAGGATACGCATGCGGCATAACCGCCTTCTTTCAGTTGCAGGGCGCGGGATATATTGTAGGCGGAATAACAGTTGGGGCAGGCCAAATCGTAGCAGACGGGTAGGGAAGTCGTGCTGCCCAGTTCGGGGATGTTGGGCAGGCCGGCAATGAAACCGGCGATACCCATTTGAATGGAAGAGTTACCGGCAATGGCAGTGGCATTGACCGGAGTGGTGTGTCCGCTTTCGTCTGTGAACAGGAAACGGTCGCGGTCGCGGCGGATGGTCGTATAGACTCCCAAACTGTTCAGGGCCGCGTTGAGTTGCGGTACAGTATTGACGTTTTTGTACACGAAATAGGCCGGATAGTTGGAGTAGGTGTTTTGTACGTCCTCCTTGCAGGCCGTGAGGCATAGCAATGCCGTGAATATAAAAAAACTCCGTATTCTTTTCATATCAAAGAAACGGAGTTTTTTGCCTTTTATTGTGGTGTTTCTTATCTTCCGAGCAGACGGTTTTCCGCTTCACGGGTACGGGCGAAGTTAAAACCGCTCCACACTTGTTCCATCAGTTCATGTATCTTGTCGTTGCATAAGTTGCCGATACTTCCTTCGTGGGTATGGTGCACGCGTTTGTCGGGGGTAAAGTTTCCGGCTTCGATGTCCAGTCCCACTTTCTTGTAAGCATCGCGGAACGGCATGCCGCCCGTGGCCAACCGGTTCACCTCTTCCACGCTGAACATGTTGTCGTATTTCGGGTCGTCAAGGATATGCTCGTTCACTTGTATCTTATTGATAATGTAGGCCGTCATGCGCAGGCAGTCCTTCAGTTCTTCGAAAGCGGGCAGGAAGACTTCCTTGATGATTTGCAGGTCGCGGAAGTAGCCGCACGGCAGATTGTTCATAATGAGTATAATCTGTTGGGGCAGTGCCTGGATTTTATTGCATTTGGCACGCGTCAGTTCGAATACGTCCGGGTTTTTCTTGTGCGGCATGATGCTCGACCCCGTGGTGCAGTTGTCCGGCAGCTTGACGAAACCGAAGTTTTGCGAGTTGAACAGGCAGGCATCGAAAGCTAGTTTGCTCAGCGTCCCGGCGATGCCTGCAAGGGCGAAGGCCACGTTGCGTTCCATCTTTCCGCGTCCCATCTGGGCGTAGACCACGTTGTAGTTCATCGAATCGAATCCGAGGAGTTCGGTGGTCAGCGTACGGTTGAGGGGGAACGATGAACCGTAACCGGCGGCGGAACCGAGCGGGTTGCGGTTGGTCATCTTGTAGGCGGCCTGAAGGAAAAGCAGGTCGTCCACCAGACTTTCCGCGTAGGCCCCGAACCATAATCCGAAACTGGAAGGCATGGCCACCTGAAGGTGGGTGTATCCCGGCATGAGCACCCCTTTGTAGCGTTCGCTTTGGGCTTGCAGTTCTTCGAACAGCACTCTGACTTCTTCTGCGATGTCCTGAAGTTGCGCGCGGGTGAACAGTTTCAGGTCCACCAAGACCTGGTCGTTGCGCGACCGGCCGCTATGAATCTTTTTCCCCACGTCGCCCAGTTTACGGGTGAGGAGCAGTTCCACTTGCGAGTGCACGTCTTCCACGCCTTCTTCGATGATGAAGCGTCCGGCTTCGATGTCGGCATGGATGCGGCGCAGTTCTTCCAACAGCACCGGCAGCTCGTCCTTGCCGAGCAGTCCGATGGATTCCAGCATGGTGATGTGCGCCATGGAACCCAATACGTCGTACCGGGCCAGATACAAATCAAGTTCACGGTCGCGGCCGACCGTGAACTTTTCTATTTCTTGATTGACTTCCGTATTTTTTTCCCAAAGTTTGCTTGCCATATTGTCTTTGTGTGATTAAGCTCCGTATGGAATCATGGCCAACATGTCCGCCAGTTTCTCTACACCCTCTTTCAGCGGTTTGGCCACCATACCTTTGATGAACGGGTTGAGGTCGGCTCCTACCGTCAGTTTCATCTTGCATGCCGTTTCGGAAGTGGGCAACAGTTGAATCCACAGGTTGAGATGGATGGGGGAATTGACCGTTTCAAATTTGATACATTTCGGTTCCTCACGCTCAATGATGCGCAACGAAACCTCTCCCAACGGGGAAATGTTACAGCTCACGGAGTCCGTGTCGAATGTCATTTCCTGGATACGTTCGTTCAGTTGGTTCAACTTGTCTTCCGGCACCTGGCCCGACATCATGGCACGTACCGACGGATCGTTGAACCGTTCCTTGATGACGGCCAGATTGTTCAAGTCGGCCAATTTGGCATAGACGCACGACTGCGCGTAGGGAATAGGCTTGATGTTGCTTTCAAATTGTTGTTTTGACATTTTTCCGTTTTCCTGTTGATGAGACGATTAACCGTTCCAATGGGCCGGGTCTTTTCTCCATTCGTTGAGTACTTCCACGTCGCTGGGGTCGATATAGCCGATGCGTACGGCCTCTGCGACTACGGCTTCATAATTAGTCAGGGTGATCAGTTTTACGTTAGCCGCTTTGAAAGCCTGGGCGGCCACGTCGAACCCGTAAGTGTAGGCTGCCACCATGCCGCTCACCTCGCAACCGTTGTTGCGGATGGCTTCTACGGCTTTCAGGCTGCTTCCACCGGTAGAAATCAGGTCTTCTACGACAACGACCTTCATGCCCGGACGAAGTTCGCCTTCAATCAGGTTTTCCAGACCATGGTCTTTGGGTTTGGAGCGTACGTAAACGAACGGAAGGTTCAGCAAATCGGCTACCAATGCGCCTTGCGGGATGGCTCCTGTGGCCACGCCGGCGATAGCGTCGGCTTCGGGGAAACGCTCGGCAATGAGGCGTCCTATCTCGATTTTTACGAAATTGCGCAATTCCGGGTAAGACAATGTTTTGCGATTGTCGCAATAAAATGGGGATTTCCATCCGGAAGCCCATGTGAAAGGATTGGTCGGCTGAAGTTTGATGGCTTTGACCTTAAGTAACTTAGCTGCGAAAATCTTCTCTAATGTTTCCATAACTGTCCTAAGTTTATAATTCGTGCTGCAAAGATAGTGAAAGGTGAGCGCAGAGACAAATGAAAAGCGAAGTTTTTCAAGTTTGGCTATGCCGAGCCGCATCCTATTTTCGCGATAGCAAAGATAGTGAAGAGGGAAGACTATTCGGGGGAAAGAGAACTTTTTTTCAATGTATAGATTCACGTCTGGCTCAGACCGTTCTATGGCTTTTGGGCGCTCATGCGGAGACACTTGCATCTCCGTGAAGGACTGGTGAAGGCTGTAAGGAAGAAAGTTCACCGTAATGGATTGAACCATAGATAGTATGAAGGATGTGAACCCTTTTTTCGTTCAATCTCATTGTATGGGTGGGGGAGGTGGTACACGGCATAAAATCGCTTGCAGCAGCACGCAAAATCCTTCTCAGCAGAATGAAAAATCATTCTCAGCCGAACGATTTTTCGTTTGGCGCAGAAAATTCGGGCGTTTTCCGAGGCGTATGGGACGTCCGGCAGATGGGTCCATTTTTCAAAAAGGTTGTGTCATTTAGGCATGCTCAATGAAAGTTGGCCACCTTTGTATCCGCCATTAAGGGATAAATGTCTGGTATCATCAAATCTTATCCGAATTTTCATTCGAGATATGGTTATGTGCATATATTTCTACAGGATATCCGTAAAACAGTACGGTTCAAATATTCCTGCGACTATATACCATCTCTATTATCCCGTTGTATTCTTTGGTGCCAACCATTTCCAATTTGATTTTCTGGTCGGTGGTACCAAACAGCCTTATGCCGTTGCCGAGAAGAACCGGTATGACAGCCAGATGATAAGTGTCTATCATATTACTTGATATGAGTTGCCGTGCCACTTTTGCTCCTCCGCAAATCCAGATGTCTTTACCTTCTGATTCCTGTTTTAACGCTTCAATAAGCCGGCATACGTCCATGTTTTTGAAACGGATGTTTTCTGCATTGTCTGTTTCGCCGTGGCGGGTCAGGACATAGGTCGTTGCTCCCTCGTAGGGCCATTGTCCGGGTGAAAGTTCGGTCACAATCTGATTATAGGTTTTTCTTCCCATAATGACCGTGTCCACGCCACTGAAGAATGGTGTAAAGGTGTCTTCCATCTTTGCGTTTTCATCTTGTTCGCTTATCCAGTCAACGGCTCCTCTGTCATCTGCTATATAACCATCTATGCTGACGGCAATATAAAGTATTACTTTACTCATGGGCGTTATTGTCAAAGTTATAAAGTCATTTCAAAATCGGTCTGTTCTAAGTCCCTTATTGCCATTTGGGGCTAATTGATATGATTTTAAAGTTCAATCTGATATATCCTTGTGGTTTCACCCCAAGGGTGATAACAGTTTCCTATGTATCGAAAACCGAACTTTTCATAATAGCCGATATGGTCAGTGCATAGATTCAGGTATTTGAAGCCGTAACTGGCGGCATCCAGCATGGCTTGTTCAATGAGCTGTTTTCCTAAATTCCGGCCTCTATAAGATTCTTCAATATACAGTGCCGCCAACCAAGGATACAGGTCCATTCTGGAATTGAAGTCGTTAGTGACAAGTCCTGCTGAGCCGACAATGGTCTCATTGTCAAGTAGCAGATACCACTGGGGCAACGGGTTCTCAGCGTTCAGACAGCTACGCAAACAATCGTCGTATACCATCTTGGATTCCTCCGTGGCCCACTTGTCTTGAAAGTAGGCTATTGCTGATTGGAGGTATTCTGTCGACTGTCGCAAAGATATTATTTTCATATAATTAACTTGAGTTCGGTATAAAATCAATATGTTCTTGAGAGATTAGGAATATAGAGATAAAAGCATTATATCCTGTTTTATTACGGTGGTTTCTTGCTTTTTACGAATGCCCTGCCCATGCGAGGCTGAGCACGCTGAAGCGGACACGGCAGGTACGGGCAATGGTTTCGGCACAGGACAGCATGGTGGCTCCGGTGGTGATGACGTCGTCCACCAATAAGATATGGCGGCCTTCCAAACTCTCGGGGTGCCGGACAGCAAAGATGTCCCGGACGTTCTCGCGCCGTTGCCGGTGGTCCAAGGTGGTTTGGCTCGGATTGGATTTGGTGCGCACCACGCTTGTCGTATCGGTAGGGATGCCGGTGGCTTCGGATATGCCCCACGCTATCCAATCGCTTTGGTTGTAGCCCCGCTGACGTTCCTTTTTCCGAGACAAGGGAATGGGTACGATGAGGTCTATCCCGTCGAAAAAGCTTGTGGCTTTCAGTTCCTCGGCCATCATGCGCCCCATGGTTTTCCCTACTTCGGGATGGTTATGGTATTTCAGCTCGAACAAAATGCGGCTGTAAGGAGAGTTTGGGGTGTAATGGAAAAAAGAAATTCCTTTTTCGATGGGAACCAGTCCCCAAAATATGCGGGCGATGTCGTTTTCTTCAAACGAGACGGTCCGGACACGTGGGAGGTCGGCCTGGCATCGTACACAAAGCACCTCTTCACCCGGCGACATGCGCCTGCGGCAACAAAGGCAATACCGGGGGAAGAAAAAGTCCAAAAGGGCTTGGAGGTACAGCGAGAGACTATGTAAAATCCTCTTCTTCCACATGCAGGCTACGCGTAATGGCATTCATTTCAAATCCGCGGCTGAGGCCGAAGCGAATGAGTTTCCCGTTGCGCTCATAGTCGGAAGCAGCCTTCACGCTCCGGGCTTTGCTTTGCAGAAGCTTACGGAGGACACATAGGTATTCCTCTTCTTCGATTTCGGCCAGCGCCTCCCGGCAACACGTGTCGGGAATGTTTTTAAGTCGGAGGGCTTGCATGATTTTAATGCGCCCCCATTGGTTATATCTGAATTTGTCCCGTACGAAACACCGGCTGAACCGGGCTTCGTCGATGAATTTTTCCGCTTGGAGGCGTGTGAGCACTTCTTTCTGTTGCGCTGCCCCGAGTCCCCATTTGTCCAGCTTCTTTTGGATGTCGGAAAGACAGTATTCCGCGCCGGAACAGCAGGCCGCAGCCTTGTTGAAGGCTTCTTGTGTGGTCAGTTCTTTCATTTTCTGCATCGTATCATTCGTTCATTGTCGTAGAAATCTTTCTTCAAAGTAATGTCTCGTAAGCCGAGGCTTTGGAACAGCCGGGTGGTTTCCCGTCCGTATGCCCTGTTGATTTCCACGTAAAGCTGTCCGCCCTCTTTCAACGTCTTTACGGCATATTCCCCTATTGCCCGATAGAAAAGCAATGGGTCATGGTCCGGGACAAAGAGTGCTTGCGAAGGTTCGTAGCGCAGCACGTTCTCTTCCATGTCCTCCCGTTCGTGTTCGCAGATGTAGGGGGGATTGCTGACGATGATGTCCCAAAGCGGGGAATCCTGCTCTTTGGACGGAGAGTCCAGAATGTCCTGACACCGGAAATTCACAGCGGCCCCTAAACGCTCTGCATTCTCCCGGGCGATGGCAAGAGCTTGCGGGCTGATGTCGATGGCGGACACTTGTGCCTGCGGCAGTTCTTGGGACAGCGTGATGGCTATGCAGCCGCTGCCCGTCCCGATGTCCAATATGTCGGGCGATGAAAATCCGGATGCCTTTTCGTCCCGTATGATCCACTCCGTCAATTCTTCCGTCTCGGGACGCGGCACAAGGACACCCGGGGCAACGGAGAAAGTACGGCCGCAGAAATCCGTTTGTCCTAAAACATATTGTACAGGTTCTTTTTGCGACAGGCGTTTCACAATATTTTCAAGGTCCCGGCGTTCTTCTAAGGAGAAAGTCCGGTCCCGTCCCATGCAGATGTCGATTGGCGTGAGGCCGAAACGGGTCTCCAATACAAGGCGGGCTATGGCGCGTGCCTCACTGGCAGGGTAGGACATGCAGAGGCGGTCGAAGATATAATTGAAAGAAGCGTTCATCTCTGTGATGGGTTTGTCGGACAAAAATAGGCATTTTTATCGGATTGGTATATGACAACAGACGAAAAATACATGTCCCGTTGCATACAACTGGCACGCAACGGGTTTTATGGCGCAGCACCGAATCCTATGGTGGGGGCTGTCATTGTACACGACGGGAAGATTATCGGTGAGGGATACCACGTGCGTTGCGGCGGACCGCATGCCGAGGTGAACGCGGTCCGTTCTGTGCGTAATCCCGAACTGTTGAAAGAGAGTACGATATACGTAAGTCTGGAGCCTTGCTCGCATTATGGAAAGACGCCTCCTTGTGCCGATTTGATTGTGGAAAAGGGAATTCCCCGTGTCGTAGTCGGGTGTATGGATCCGTTTACCAAAGTGGCGGGTCGGGGCATACGGAAATTACAGGAGGCGGGCATCGAGGTCACGGTCGGTGTGCTGGAGGCCGAGTGTCTGGCACTGAATCGCAGGTTCATGACTTTCCATACGCACCGTCGTCCTTATATTACGTTGAAGTGGGCTGAATCGGCCGATGGCTTTATGGATAGCCAGCGCACGGACTACGAGAAAGAAAAACCTTACGCATTTTCCACGCCGTACACCCGGATGTTGGTACATCGTTGTCGGGCAGAGCATCAGGCTATTTTGGTCGGGCGGCAGACAGCTTTGGCCGACAATCCTTCGCTGAATTTACGAATGTGGCCGGGTAAATCTCCTTTACGCTTGGTGATAGACCGTAGAGGCGACCTTCCCGGACATCTTGCTCTTTTTAACGATGGGACGGAAACGCGTGTATATCTGGATGTTTTGTCCGTTCTTCCTCCGTATGGAAAACAGGCGGGAGTGACTTGCGTACACTTGGATTTCAGTCGGGATATTTTGCCGCAAATTCTGGATGATTTATACCGTTTGTCCGTCCAGTCTCTTTTGGTGGAAGGAGGGCATAGGCTGCTGGAAAGTTTCATTTCGGCCGGACTTTGGGATGAAATCAGGGTGGAACAGTCCCCGGTATTTCTAAAAGAGGGCGTCCCGTCTCCGTCATGGCCTCACGGACGGATACGGACTACAGAGGTGGAAGGCCATTTGCTGGTTCATATACTCTCGTTGCGAGGCAGTTCGGCTGTATAATCGTGTGGATGAACGCAAAAATACTTCGATTTATCGAAATTTTGCATAATTCAACGCTCTATGTTTCGTAAAAGTAAAAAATGTGCGTACTTTTGTACCTTGATAAATAATATTGTATTGATAGATTTATGAAAAAATCCATATTGTCATTGTCTTTAGCCGTGCTTTCCGTGTTATTGATATGCTCGTGTAAGGACGACGACGAGGTTGTGTTGAGTACCGATTGTTATATCAGTAGTTTCACGTTGGGGAATGTAAAGAGACAGATTACTACGGTAAACTCTGCCGGGCGGGATACCACTTATACCATTTCTTATAGTGCTTTGTACTTTCCTATGACGGTCAATCAGTTAGACGGGACGATAGCCAACAAAGATTCTCTTCCTGTCAACAGCGATGTGAAAGCCGTATTGGCTACTGTGGAATCTTCCGGAACCGTGGTGTACAAGAAGGTATCCGAGGGAGAGGACGCGTGGAAGGCTTATTCCGCTTCGGACTCGATTGATTTTACGTCGCCTTTGACTTTCCGGGTATATTCGCCCGACTATTCGGCAAGCCGTGATTATACTTTGCAGGTGAATATACACCAACAAGACGGAGAAGTGTTTTCTTGGGAAAAGGTAGCAGAACCGGCCGTATGGTCGGTTGCGGAAGCAGTAAAAACGGTGGTGTGGAAAGGACGCGTGTGGCTCTACAGTAAGGAAAACGGAAGCGTACGCGTGTTTACGACAGCTTTGTCGGACGGGAAAGATTGGACCGAGCAGTCTGTTGCGGGATGTGCAACGGCCGATGTGGTTACTTTGACGGAGTTTGGAGACGCATTGTATATGAGCGGGGTGGACGGTACGTTGATGCGTTCGGAAGACGGACTGAACTGGACTGCTTGTACGGCAGACCGTAGCGTACGTTTGTTGGTGGCCGACAGGACGCATCTTTATGCGCTTTCGAACGGGCGTATTTATCGTTCGGCCGATGGTGCGTTATGGCTTGAGGAAGCTTTGGACGAAACTCCGGCTTTCTTGCCGGTACAGGATTTTGCCACCGTCTCTTATACGCAAGAGAATGGCTTAGAGCGGACGTTATGGATTGGCAACCGCAGTATGGATGATTATCCTTCAGACGAGGCGGCTATGGTGTGGAGCCATAGTCTGGCCGCAGGGCAGGAAACGGCTGTTTGGGCTTATTTCAATGCCGCGCCGGACAATCATTACGCTTGTCCCCGTTTGCAATCCCTGAATCTCATACGTTACGGTGAGGTGTTGTTGGCTTTGGGCGGTAAGTCACTGGACGGGACGGCCCATAAGGCTTTCGACAATATGTATGTGAGCCGGGATAACGGGGTGACTTGGAAAACCGACGGGGTTTACGTCCTGCCTGGCGATTTGGAAGGAAAAGATGTGTTGATGTCTGTCGCGGTGGATGCCGAATACCGTGTGTGGCTTGTCGCAGGCGGCGAGGTTTGGCGCGGACGGTTGAATCAGTTGGGATTTGAAGACCGTTGATTCAAACAGGCAGACTCAAATATAGATACAACGGGGATGAAGAAAGTTCTGGTAATACTGTTTCTATTGTGGTTGGGTTTCCCTTGGGAGGGCAAGGCACAGGATGACGTTTACCGGATGGAATTGGGCGGCGGCGTAGGCGGATGCTTTTATTTGGGCGATGCCAACAGCAAGCCGTTTGCTCATTTGGGAGCCATGGGAAGTGTTGTGGCGCGCTACATCTTCAATCCTCGTATGGCGATAAAAGGGAATTTGGCTTTGGGGCATATATCGGGTGAGACGGGGAAAGACTTCTTTCCCGAGAATGCCGGAAGCGGTGATGCAGACGGAGGCAGGCCCGGCGTGGCGCATTTTAAGCGCAATGTGATAGATTTCGGTGCCCAGTTCGAATTTAACTTCTGGGGATACGGTATCGGGCGCGGTTACGAAGGATACAGTCGTATCACTCCTTATATGTTAATCGGAGCCGGACTGACATTGGCGCCCAAGCCGGTACAGACCGATGCGGGATTCAATATCCCGGTGGGAGTCGGAGTCAAGTTTAAGGTAAGGCCCCGGTTGAATATCGGGTTCGAATGGAGCATGCGTTTTACGACAACAGATCGTTTGGATGTATCCAATATGGATGGGGTGATACTTCACGATCCGTACGGTGTGAAGAGCGGCGGTTTTAAGAACAAGGACTGCTATTCGTTTACGATGTTGTCGGTCACTTACGATTTGTTCCCTAAGTGTGTAAATTGTAATAATATAAAATATGTCTTTTAACAACGAAATAGACGCTGCGCGTATTCCTCGCCATGTGGCCATTATTATGGATGGTAACGGGCGTTGGGCGAAAGCCAAAGGGTTGCCGCGCACGGCCGGACACCAAGAGGGGGTGGAAACCGTGAAAAAGATTACGGAGGAAGCCGTCAGATTAGGTGTCAAATACTTGACTTTATATACGTTCTCCACAGAAAACTGGAATCGTCCGGTACCCGAGATTGCGGCACTCATGGGGTTGATTCTCGACCATCTTGAAGATGAGATTTTCATGAAAAACAACGTCCGTTTCCGTGTGATTGGCGATATGTCCCGTATTCCGGAAGCCGTGCGGATGCGTTTGGAAGAATGTATGCAGCATACGGCCGCGAACGAGAAGATGACGATGGTCATCGCATTGAGCTATTCTTCTCGATGGGAATTGGCGCAGGCTATGCGGCAAATAGCCGAAGAGGTGCAGACAGGAGCCTTATTGCCATCCCAGATTACGGAAGAGACCATAGAAGCCCATCTGGTTACTCGTTTTATGCCGGATCCGGATTTGCTGATCCGTACAGGCGGCGAATACCGTATCAGCAATTACCTGTTATGGCAATGTGCCTATACGGAATTTTATTTCTGTGATACCTATTGGCCGGATTTTGATGAGAACGAGTTCCGCAAGGCTATTGCGGACTACCAGTCGCGGGAACGCCGATTTGGCAAGACCAGTGAACAAGTGGCTATAAAATAAGCAACACCGACGTATGAAAACAGTAAAGAGCATCTGTCTTACATTATTAATATTGGGTACGGGTTTTCCATCCGTGCAGGCTCAAACGGAAGAAAAACAAGTAAAGCCAACCGTAGAATATTCCCGTATTCCCCGTTCCTATACTATCGGAGGAATTTCCGTGGAGGGAGCAAAGAACTATGACGATTATATGCTTATCGGGTTATCCGGACTTACGGTCGGCCAGAAAGTAAACATTCCCGGGGAGGAAATCACCGATGCCGTCAAGCGTTTCTGGCGTAACGGTTTGTTCTCGAATGTTTCGATAGAAGCGGATAGCGTGGTGGGCGACAAGGTCTACCTTTGCATCAAGCTGACACAGCGTCCGCGTGTATCGCAGATCAATTACAGCGGTGTGAAAAAGGGAGAGCGTGAAGATTTGGAAAACCGCATCGGTTTGTTGAAAGACAACCAGCTCACTCCGAACATGATAGACCGTGCGAAGTTCTTGATTAAAAAGTATTTCGATGAAAAGGGATACAAGAATGCCGAAATCGAGATTTTGCAGAGAGACGATGTGACCGCACCGGACAAGACCATTGTGGATATTCGTATCGACAAGAAAGAAAAGGTGAAGATACACTCCATTACGATTGAGGGAAACCATGCTTTGAGTACCAAGAAGATAAAAGGAACGATGTTCGTTCCGGGCGTTTTCAAGAAGACCAATGAAAAAGGACGTCCCGGCAGTTGGTTCCGTACGAAGAAATTTATAGAGGAGAAGTACAAGGAAGACAAGGAAAACTTGATTAAGAAGTATAACGAGTTGGGATATCGTGATGCCGTGATTCTGGAAGACAGTGTGACGCCTCATAATGAGAAGACGGTGGACGTGTACGTGAAGGTGGAAGAAGGTCAAAGGTATTATCTCCGCAATATAGAATGGGTGGGCAATACGATTTATCCCACGACAACGTTGAACAATTTGTTGCGGATGAAGAAAGGCGACGTGTATAACCAGACGAAACTGGAGGAACGTACGTCGACCGATGAAGATGCTGTGGGTAATCTTTATTATAATAACGGATATGTGTTCTACCGGCTGGATCCGGTGGAAGTGAATATCGACGGCGACTCGATTGATTTGGAACTCCGTATTACCGAGGGACCGCAGGCTACGATACGTCATATTGCCATCAACGGTAACGACCGTGTGTACGAGAGCGTGGTGCGTCGGGAATTGCGTACCAAACCCGGCGACTTGTTCAGCAAAGAGGCTTTGGAACGTTCTTATCGTGAAATCGCTTCGATGGGACACTTCGATCCGGAACAGATTGACCCGAAGGTCGTTCCTTCTCAGTCGGACGGTACGGTGGACATCAATTGGGGATTGGTGTCGAAGTCGAACGACCAAATCGAGTTCTCATTAGGTTACGGACAGACGGGTGTGATTGGAAAAATCGGTTTGAAGTTCTCGAATTTCTGTCTGGCCAACTTATTTACGAAGGGCGGTCTTCGTCGGGGAGTCCTGCCGCAGGGTAACGGAGAGACGTTTAGTATCAGCGGACAGACAAACGGACAGTACTACCAGTCGTACAGTGTCAACTACATGAACCCGTGGTTCGGAGGCAAGCGTCCTAACGCCTTGTCGTTCTCGGCTTTCTTCTCTAAGCAGACTGACGTGAGCGATAACTATTACAACTCCTCTTACTACAACAGCTACTATAATTATCTGTATGGTTATGGTACGAGCGGTTCCAATTATTACGAGAATTTCCTCGATCCGGATTCTTACGTGAAACTGTTTGGTGTGTCATTGGGATGGGGTAAGCGTTTGCGTTGGCCGGACGACTATTTCCAACTGTCGGCAGACCTCTCGTATCAGCGTTACATCCTGAGGGACTGGAACTATTTCCTTATTTCGAATGGTTCTTGCAACAATATAGCTTTGAATCTGGCTTTATCCCGTAATTCCACGGACAATCCGATTTATCCCCGTCGCGGTTCGGAGTTTACACTGTCCGTAGGATTGACGCCCCCGTATTCTTTGTTTGACAACAAGGACTACAAGAACTTGGCGAACAATTACCAAAGTGCAAGTTATCAGCGTGAGATGCAGGAGAAGTACAAATGGATCGAATATCACAAGTGGAAGTTCAAACTCCGTACTTATACGGCCTTGAGCAGTATGGTGAAATGTCCGGTGTTGATGACACGCATAGAGTTCGGACTGTTGGGAGCTTACAATAAGTATAAGAAGTCACCGTTTGAGACCTATTATGTCGGGGGAGACGGAATGTCCGGTTACTCTACGACGTACGCTACCGAAACTATCGGTTTGCGCGGTTACGACAACGGTTCTTTGACTCCAAGCGGATATACGGGGTATGCCTACGACCGTTTCACGTTGGAGTTGCGCTATCCGCTCATGCTGCAAGGTTCTACGAACATCTATGCGTTGACTTTCATCGAAGGCGGTAATGCATGGTCGAGCGTGAAAGACTTCAATCCGTTCGACATGAAACGTTCAGCCGGGGTCGGTGTACGTATATTCTTGCCGATGGTAGGTTTGCTGGGAATCGACTGGGCATACGGTTTCGATGATGTCTTCGGTTCTAAACAATATGGCGGAAGTCAGTTCCATTTCATTTTGGGACAAGAGTTCTAATTTAAAAACAGAAGAAAGATGAAAAAGTTATTCACTTTATTGTGTTTGCTCATGATAATGGGCGCACAATCAATGGCGCAGAAGTTTGCGCTGGTCGACATGGAGTATATTTTGAAGAATATTCCGGCATACGAGCGTGCCAGCGAGCAGTTGAACCAGGTTTCCAAAAAATGGCAGGCCGAGGTGGACGCATTGACGGAAGAGGCGCAAACCTTATATAAGAACTATCAGAGTGAGGCCGTTTTCCTGAGCACGGAGCAGAAGACCAAGAAAGAAGAAGAGATCGTGGCTAAGGAAAAAGAGGCGGCCGAATTGAAGAAGAAATATTTCGGTCCGGAAGGTGAGCTGTTCAAGAAACGTGAGAGCCTGATGGCTCCCATCCAGGATGAGATATACAATGCCGTGAAAGACATCTCGGACAGTAAAGGATATTCTTTGATTTTGGACCGTGCGTCCGATACCGGTATCATTTTTGCATCTCCGAAGATAGATATAAGCAATGAAGTCCTGACGAAATTAGGATATTCCAACTAACATTCGTACATTTGCATGCAATATGAAAAATAATAATATAAAAAATAGAGATATAAGATGAAAAAAGTGATTTTAATGGCATTGTTGCTCGTACCGATGAGCATCTTTGCACAGAAGTTTGGCCATTTCGATTCAAGTGCCATTATCCAACTCATGCCGGAGTACACCACGGCTCAGACCGAAATCCAGCAGCTTCAGGCTCAGTATGAGAACGACCTGAAACGCATGCAGGACGAGCTGAAAAAGAAGTCGGAAGAGTACGAAAAAGAGAAAGCGAACCTGTTGGATAACGTAAGACAGCGTCGCGAAACGGAATTGCAAGATTTGTATAACCGTATCCAACAGAGCTATCAGGACAATCAAAAGTCTTTGCAGGAAACTTCACAGCAGAAGATGCAGGCTATTTCCGACAAGATGCTCGGCGTTATCAAGCAGATAGGAACAGAGGGCGGTTATGTTTATATCATGGACGTTTCAGCCGGTATTCCTTATATCAGCACGACGTTGAGTACGGATGTGACGGCAGACATCAAGCAAAAGTTGGGCTTGAAATAAGCGGAATATTCCCTGTTTTCATACAAAGGCTTCTCCGGCAGTACGAAATGCCCGCCGGAGGAGCCTTTTTATTTTCTATCGTGTTTTTCTGTTTTCCGATAAAAAAAGACTGTTTTTTATCGGTATGAACATAAAAATGAATAACTTTGTTACGGTTAATAATATACGGTTCATGATGCGAAAAATGAATAAGTTAGTCTTGTGTCTGTCTTTTTTGTTGTTGCCTTTCGCCGTCAAGGCGCAGACTACGCAGGGCAAATTCGGTTATCTGAGTTACAATGCCATATTTCAGGCTATGCCCGAATATGAGGTTTCCCGGCAAAAGCTGGCAGACTTGAAGTCTAAATATGATAAGGAAGCCCAGCGGAGTGAGGAAGAATTCCAGCGGAAGTTTGCAGAGTTCCTGCAAGGACAGAAAGAATTTCCGGAGAATATCTTGTTGAAACGTCAGCATGAACTGCAAGACCTGTTGACCAAGAGTATCCGTTTCAAGGAAGAGTCGCAGAAGTTGCTCGTGCAGGCGGAAAAGGATCTGCAGGCCGACATGCTTTACTTGTTGAACGAAGCCATACGTGCCGTAGGGGTAGAAAGAGGGTATGCCTATATTATCAATACGGACGGCAATACCTGTCCTTTTATCAATCCTACGGTGGCCGACGATGTGACGAACTATGTGAAAGAAAAGCTTCAGTTGCCCATTAGTGTCGAGCCATGAAAGTTGCTTTAACTGAAAAGCCGGGGCCTATCGGAGTGTTCGACTCCGGTTACGGCGGACTGACCATCTTGCATGAGATTCGCCAGTTGATGCCGCAGTATGATTATCTTTATTTGGGAGATAATGCCCGTACGCCGTACGGGACACGTTCGTTCGAGGTCGTGTATGAGTTTACGCGTGAAGCCGTGCAGAAACTCTTCGACTTGGGTTGCCATCTGGTGATATTGGCTTGCAACACGGCTTCGGCCAAAGCTTTGAAAACCATTCAGCAGAACGACCTTCCGCAAATGGAGGGGGAGACGCGTCGTGTGTTGGGCGTCATCCGTCCTACTGCGGAATGTATCGGGCAGATAACCCATAGCCGTCACGTAGGAATTTTAGCCACATCGGGTACCATCAGTTCCGGTTCCTATCCGTTGGAAATCCGGAAACTTTATCCCGACATTGTCGTGAGTGGGGAAGCCTGTCCCATGTGGGTGCCATTAGTGGAAAATTACGAATACGATTCACCCGGAGCCGATTATTTTGTGGAAAAGCGCATCGGCAACCTGCTCCGGAAAGACCCTGCGATAGATACCATTGTTTTGGGGTGTACGCATTATCCCTTGTTGCTGAACAAGATTCTGAAATACACTCCTCGTAATGTGCGTATCGTCCCCCAGGGAGAATACGTGGCCTACAGCCTGAAAGATTATCTGCAACGTCATACGGAAATAGAAACGTTGTGTACGCAAAGCGGCACGTGCCGCTTCCTGACTACGGAAAGTCCTGACAAATTTATGGAGTCGGCTTCCATTTTCCTTCGTCAGCATGTGGAAGCCGAACGCGTGGTGTTGGAATAATGTTTTTTCGGTATTATGATTCCAACACTCTGTACCGGTTTCCATAATGTATATGTATTGATGGGATGCTCCACGAGCACGCAGATGAACCTGCGGCTTCCCGAAGGGGCGGAAAGCACTTTGCACGAGGACGTGCCGATGAAGGAGGCGATGCGCGGCAGGGACCGGCTGTGCCGTCGGTACACCTTGCGCAGGTTGAGGTTTTTGGGTTTCCGGTAAGGTAGTACGACGGGTACCCGCTGTTTTGTCCGTATGTCGTTTTTCATTCCACCGTCTTATGGCGGTGCATGCAATCTTTTTGAAGTCCATAGGCTTTGTGTTTTCTGTTATGTTTTCCACCTGCAAATATATGACATGAAAAAGCCTTTGTCAAGCCCTTTACCGTAACATATTGAAAACCAATACAACTGCAAATTTGTTAAAAACAGTTTCATGCGGACAGTCCGTTTTCCGGTGAAATCCCGGTGAAGGATTGTACGGTAGAAAGTTCACCTTAAAGTGTTGGTACAGAAGAGGTCTGAAGGAAGCGAACCTTTTTGGGCGAGAAACAGTTTGTGGGAGGTAGAGTAGGGTGAACCCTTCTCATGGCTGTCCATGCTTTTTCCTGATTCGGTTTTCAGCATGACAAAGCCCGTAAGACGGATGTCAGTATGGCCGAAAATCGTTCTCAGGAGATTGAGAAATCATTTGCAGCAGAACGGAAAATCGTTTGGCGCAGATTGTTTTGTCGTTTTTGTATGCTATAGGGACATTGCTGAATATTCCTGCATCTTTTGATATGGTCGCCAGCGAGTTAAAGTAAGGAGGACGGATTCTGAGGCCAGAAATCGGTTATAAAAAAGCCCTGTAAGTGAATATCAAGCAGAAATGTCAAAAGTATAAAGTATACCTTGGTATTTTTGCAGATTTTGGTAAGAATGGAAAGTACAGTTATGTAGATCCGTCAGTCGAGCAACCTTTTGCTCAGGTATCTCACGGGATACCATAATGCACCATAGCTGACCAGCAATACGGTAAAGAATACGATGACGACATCCCAGGGGTGAACACTGACGGGGTAGGCATCTACGACGAAACTTCCGGAAGAATTGCCTAAAGTGATAAGTCCGTAGGTTTGTTGCAGATAGCATAAGGTAATCCCGACGATGATGCCGATTAAAGCTCCGAAGCCGGATATCATACGCCCTTCAAATAGGAAGATACGGATAATCTGGTTGTCTTTGGCCCCTAAATTGCGCAGGGTGCGCACGTCTTCTTTCTTGTCTATAATCAGCATGGAGATGGAACCGATGATGTTGAAGCTGGCTACTAAAAGAATAAACGTAAGAAACAGGTAAGCGATGAGCTTTTCCACTTCCATGATGCGGAACACGTCTTCCTGCTGTTCGTAGCGGTCTTTTACCGTAAATCCGTTACCTAATATTTTTTGGATATCGGCTTGTGCCTGACGGATGTCCACACCATCTTGCAGTTGCAATTCTATGGCGGAAACACGTCCCTGTTGCCCGAACAAATCCCGGGCAAAACGTAGGGAGGTAAGGATGTAACCGGCATCGTATTTGGCCTGTTTCACGGCAAAAACCACACCGGGTGAGTATAATTCGCTTTGTGTGAAGCTTTCTGTAGGATTGGACAGGTTCACCCGCTCTCCCTTTTGGGGGGCGTAAACCCTTAAGGGAGTGTCGAAACTGGCTCCCAGTCCTAATTGCGCAGCCAGTTGTATGCCCAACACTCCGAATTCCAGAACATCTGCATGTAAAGTAAACGTACCGTCTCCATAAAGCAGTTTGTTCAGGTCTGCCATTTGGGCGAAGTTGTCGTCTACTCCTTTGATGGTTACCATGGCTTGGTGTTCACCGCAAATGACAAGTGCATGGTCTTCCAACGTTTCCGTGTAGATTTTGATTCCCGGATAGGCTTTTAGGGCTGTGAGTTTCGGGTCGTCTGCGGCCATGGTCTTCCCTTGGGATGGCGTGACCTTTAGCTGTGGGTCGATGGCTGTGAAAAATGAAGCGACAAGGTCTTGGAATCCGTTGAATACGGACATCGTACAGACTAATGCCATGGTAGCCAGAGCTACACCGCATACTGAAATCGCAGAAATGATATTGATGGCATGGTGCGATTTCTTGGAAAACAGGTATCGTCGTGCGATGTAGAACGGGAAGTTCATTCTTTCAGTAGCTTGTCGATGTTTTCGATATAGTCCAAAGAGTCATCTACGAAGAATTTCAATTCGGGGATGATGCGTAACTGATGGCGTACCCGTGTCCCCAGTTCGTAACGGATGGCTTTCATGTTGCCATTTATATTTTTCACGATTTCTTCGCTTTGCTGGCTCGGAAATATGCTCAGGTACACGCGGCAGATGCTGAGGTCCGGGCTGATGCGGCAGGCACTTACCGAAACCAATACTCCTTTCATCGCCTTGGTTTGCAGCATGAAAATCTCGCTGAGTTCCTTTTGTATCAGTCGGGAGATTTTGTTTTGTCTGGTTGTTTCCATATTCTTTATTTTATTTTTTGCGGATGAGGGTCAGCCCGTCACGTAACGGTAGGATGACTTTCTCCACACGTGAGTCTGCGGCTATTCGGTTATTGAAATCCAAGATACCCCGCGTTTGTGCGTCCTTATGGGGCGGAGGCTCTAATACGTGACCGTCCCACAAGGTATTGTCGGCCAAGATATAGCCGCTCGGTTCGAGGCGGGGGAGAATCATTTCGTAGTAGTCCGTGTAGCGTCTCTTGTCACCGTCCACAAAAGCCATGTCGAACGTGAGTCCCATTTCCGGAACCCTTTTCAGAGCATCGCCGATGATGAATTCTATTTGCGAGGCGTATGGTGAGTTCTCTATCCATGGTCGGGTGAAATCCTCCTGTTCGTCATTGATTTCAAAGGTGTATAGGCGACCGTCCGGTTCAAGGCCTTCTGCCATGCAAAGGGCTGAATAGCCGCTGTAAGTTCCGATTTCCAGAATACGCCGGGGACGTATCATGCGGACCAACATTTTGAGCAGACGTCCTTGCAAATGTCCGGAAGCCATGCGGGGACGCAGCAGTTTTACATGCGTGTCCCGATACAAGGCTTTCAGATATTCGCTTTCCTCGTCGATATGTTCGAGGATATATTGGTCCAACCGGTCCGTTTCCTGCATATTCGGTAGATATTAGAGATAGCGTGTCCGGTTGGGCAGTACGTATTCCATAGCATGTTTCAACACGTCTCCCACAACGTTGATTTCGAGGAATGAAGTTTGAGTTCCTTTTTTACCGCCACTCAGGTAGGCCACCATTTCGTTTTCCGAAAGGACACCGTCGTCGAGCAATTTTTGAAGGGCTGCAAAATAATACGCTTGTCCGTTGGCTTTCTCCGGCATGAAGATAGCTTCCACCCCGTATGAAAGTGCGAGATGGCGCATGGTCTTTTCTTTGTAGCATACGGCCAGGACGGGGTATTTTCCACGGTAGGCCGCGAGGGAACGCGCCGTAAGGCCGCTGAAACTATCTGTAATAATAGCCCGGATAGGCATCAGATTACTGGCACGTACGGCCGATTTTGCCAAAAATGAAGGGACGTCGGTTTTTTCCGGTGTCAGCGGAATCTGGATGTCGTTTTCTTCGAGTTTGTCTTTTTCAGCCTGTGCCGCGATGGTAGCCATAGTGCGCACGGCCTCTACCGGATACTTGCCGTAAGCCGTCTCGCCGCTCAGCATCAGGGCATCTGTACGGTAGTAGATGGCATTGGCGATGTCTGTGACTTCCGCCCGTGTCGGACGTGGATTGTTGATCATCGTGTGCAACATTTGTGTGGCTACGATAACCGGCTTTTTGGCTAAGATGCATTTTTTGATTAAGATACGTTGTATGCCCGGAATACGTTCCTGGGGTACTTCGATGCCCAAATCTCCGCGAGCTACCATGATGCCGTCCGCCACTTCCAGAATTTCATCAATATTATCCACGCCTTCCTGGTTCTCGATTTTTGCGATAATCTTGATGTCGCTTCCGTATGCATTCAGAATCTCACGGATGTCCAATACGTCCTGTTTGTTACGAACGAAAGAGTGGGCGATGAAGTCTATGTCTTTTTCGATGGCGTAAAGGATGTTGTTGCGGTCTTTTTCCGTCAGAGACGGCAAATTGATACGCACGCCCGGTACGTTCACGCTTTTACGGCTGGCCAGTGTCGCATCGTTGCATACTTCGCAATACAAAGCTTCTTCATCCTTATCCGTTACTCTCAGTTCAAGGTCTCCATCGTCTATCAAGATCTTGGCACCTACGGATAAGTCGTTTACGAAGTTCGGATAAGTGACATAAATACATCCGCGTACGGTCTCTTTTTCCGGATTACCGATAATTTTGACCCGGTCGCCGGTTTTATATTCGGTAGTATCTTCGGCATTTTTGGTGGTTCTCACTTCCGGTCCTTTCGTATCCATCAATATACCGATACGATTGGATACTTCGCGTACGTTGGCTATTAGTTGCTCGAAACCTTCCCGGCTGGCATGTGCAGTGTTCATACGTACTACATTCATGCCGGCATTGAAAAGGTCGCGGATAAAGTCCACATCGCAGCGCAAGTCTGATATGGAAGCGACTATCTTCGTCTTTTTCAACATCATAATCTTTATACCTTATTTAAATTTAATACCTATTATTTCTACTTTATTGAGTCTTTCCGACAGTGCAACAGTGCTTCGACCGCCAGTCTGTAAGAATCGAGACCAAAGCCGCAAATAACACCTAAGCAAGCACATGAAATCATGGATTTGTGGCGAAACTCTTCCCGTTTGTGCACGTTACTGATGTGTACTTCCACGACCGGAGCCGTAACTGCTCTGATTGCATCTTGCAGGGCTATGGATGTATGGGTGTAGGCACCGGCATTCAGAATAATACCTGTATCTTCAAATCCTACCTCATGAATTTTGTCAATCATCTCCCCTTCGATGTTGCTTTGGTAGTAGTCGATTTCCAAATCGGGATAGGCCGTACGCAGCTTCTCTAAATAACTTTCAAAGGATTCTGCACCGTATATGCCGGGCTCTCGTTTGCCCAGTAAGTTGATATTTGGCCCATTTATGATTTGTATTCTCATCTTTTTCTATAATTTTGTAGAAAACGTGCCGCAAAAATACAAAAAAAGAATGGAATACAGCGAAAAAACGTCTTATAATAGAGGTGGGGAGGTCTCGAAAGCACTATTACGAAGGTATTACCAGTATTTGAAGTTGGAAAGAGGGCTTTCAGGAAATACATTGGATGCTTATACCGAAGATTTAAGAAAACTTTTAGGCTTTCTTTGGGAAGGAGGATTGGATTTCAGGACTGTCTCGGTAGACGATTTACATCAGTTTATGGCAGAGTTGGCAGATGTCGGTATCGGGCCTCGTTCCATGGCACGTATTTTGTCTGGAATCCGTTCATTTTATCGTTTCCTATACGTGGAGAAAGAAATCGTACAAGACCCAACGGAATTGCTTGAATCTCCGAAAATCGGACGTCATTTGCCGGAAGTTCTGACGGTGGCGGAAATAGATGCCATGATAGCAGGTATAGACTTGAGCCAGCCGGAGGGACAACGGAACCGTGCCATTCTGGAGATGCTTTACAGTTGTGGCTTGCGGGTAAGTGAGTTATGCGGGCTTCGGATTTCCGATTTGTTTTTGGAAGAGGGCTTTATCAGAGTGAAAGGCAAAGGAGGGAAAGAACGTTTGGTTCCCATTTCCGGTCGTGCCGTACGCGAATTGGAGAATTGGTTCCTTTGTAGGAATCTTATTCATATCAAACCGGGAAATGAAGATTTTGTTTTTTTAAGTCTGAGGCGGGGGGCTTCCTTGTCGCGGATTACCATTTTTTATTGGGTCAAGGAATTGGCAGTCGCGGCCGGTATTCAAAAAAAGATAAGTCCCCATACGTTCCGTCATTCTTTTGCTACTCATTTGTTGGAGGGAGGGGCAAATTTGAGGGCTATACAAGCGATGTTGGGGCATGAAAGTATTTCCACGACAGAAATTTATACCCATATCGACAGAAGCCGTTTGCGGCGGGAAATCATGGAACATCATCCACGGAATATTCGTGACGATTCTTCAAAATAAAGGCGGAAGAGGGTTGAATATGGTATAATACGCGTTTTTTTTGCAATATTTTAAAGTTAAAAATAACACGGTCTATTAAAGATTTGTATCTTTGCAGCCGGAACTATTAATTAAAACAGTGTTAGTATGCGTAAAAATTATTATTTAGTCATGTCGTTGGCTGCCGTTGCGGCTCTTTCGTCATGCAAGAAGTTAGGCGAACTTTCTGCCGACAACTTTACGGTGACTCCGACCCCGTTGGAGGCGATTGCCGGTCAGGTGCCTGCCACTATCGACGGTAAATTTCCCGAGAAGTATATGAAGAAGAAAGCCGTGGTAACGGTGACTCCGGTATTGAAGTACGAAGGCGGCGAGGCTAAGGGACAGAGTGCTACGTTCCAGGGCGAAAAAGTGCAAGGTAACGACCAGACTATCGCTTACAAGGCAGGTGGCACTTATACGATGAAGTCTATATTTGACTTTGTTCCGGCTATGCAGCAGTCCGATCTTTACCTGCAATTCGATGCAAAGGTAGGTAAGAAGACGGTATCTGTGCCCGAAGTGAAGGTAGGCTATGGCGTGATTGCGACTTCTCAACTGTTGCAAAACACTTTGGCTTCCGTACGTCCGTCGTTGGCTGCGGATGCTTACCAACGTATCATCAAGGAAAAGCAAGAGGCTAACATCAAGTTCTTGATCCAGCAGGCTAAGTTGCGCGATTCTGAGTTGAACTCCGAGAATATGAAGGAATTCATTGCAATGATGAAGCAAATCAACGACGAGAAAGAGACAAAGGCTTTGAAGAACATCGAAGTGTCTGCATACGCATCTCCCGATGGTGCTCTCGACCTGAATACTCGTTTGGCTGAACAGCGTCAGGACAATTCTGAAGGTTATTTGCAGAAGCAATTGAAGGCCAATAAGATGACTGCCGAAGTGGATACGAAGTATACTGCTGAGGACTGGGACGGTTTCCAGGAATTGGTTTCACAGAGCAACATTCAGGACAAGGAAGTTATCTTGCGCGTGCTCTCTATGTATAAGGATCCCGAAGAACGCGAAGCTCAGATCAAGAATATGTCTGCCGTATTCAAGGAATTGGCCGAGACAATTCTTCCCGAATTGCGTCGTGCACGTTTGACGATGAACTATGAAATCATCGGTCGTAGCGATGAGCAGATCGTGGCACAATTCGGCAGCGATGCTTCTAAGTTGAGTGTAGAGGAATTGCTTTATGGTGCAAACTTGGCTTCTGTGTCCAACAAGGAAGCTTGGTATCAGAAGACTTCACAGCTTTATCCCAACGATTACCGTGCATACAACAACCTCGGTATGCTGGCATATCAAAAAGGTGATTTGAGTGTTGCTGAAAATTATTTCAACAAGGCTAAGTCTTTGAAAGGCAATGCCGGTGAAGTAAACGCCAACCTTGCTTTAGTTGCTTTGAACAAAGGTAACGTGAAAGATGCAGAAGCATACATGGGTAAGGCTTCGGGGGCTGATGGTTTCAACGAAGCTAATGCGGCTTTGAATATTGCCAAGGGGTCTTATCAGCAGGCTGCTAGTGCGGCTAACGGTGTGAAGAGCAATACGGCAGCTTTGGCTCAGATTCTGAATAAGGACTATGCTGCTGCCAAGTCTACTTTGAACGCTGTGGCTAATAAGGATGCTTATACTTCATATCTGTTGGCTATTGTAGCTGCCCGTACAAATGACGCAGCTGGTGTGAACACGAATTTGAAGGACGCTGTCAGAAAGGATTCTTCTTTGAAGAGCCGTGCAGCCAAAGATCTTGAATTTGCAGAATACAAATCATCAGTTGAAAGTTTGTAATCGACGAATTTTTTAAATGAAGAGATTTATTCTCTATACATTGATCGCATTCACCCTGCTCAGTTGTGGAGGATCCGAAGGCCGGTTTCGGTTGAAAGGAGAATTCGAACACCTGCGGCAGGGTGAATTCTATATATATAGTAATGATGGAGGTACGGCCGGATTCGATACCATTAGGATTGAGGACGGACAGTTCGACTACGAAACGGACTTGAGAGACCATGCCATTTATTATCTTTTATACCCCAACTTGTCCGAACAGGTTATTTTCGGCGCCTCGGGCGACGTAATTACGATTAAGGGAGATGCCCGTAACTTGAAAAGTGTGGAAGTAAAGGGGAGTCAGCCGAATGAGGAACTGACAGCTTTTCGTTTGGAAAATAAAGACAAGGGGCTTTCCGGCACAAGAGAGGCCGCTGCTGCTTTCATCGCGCAGTCACCCTCATCGCCCGTAAGTGTTTTTTTATTTAAGGAGTATTTTTTGTCCTATGACGATGTTTCGCAAGGGGACGTAAAAAAACACTATCGTGCATTGTGCAAGGCTCAGCCCGACAATCTACAACTGTTAAGTTGGCAGTCCGATGTGGAAAACCGAGGTCGGCTTTTGAAAAAGGGCAGTTCGTTACCCGATTTTAGTTTTACGTTGGAAGATGGCAGGAAGGTACAGGTCTCCGATTACCGGGGGAAGCCTCTTTTGGTTCATTTTTGGGCTTCGTGGGAAGGTCGGAGCAGAGCCGAAACATTTCGTGTCAGACGGATGTTGAAAGGGAACCGGGGTAAAATAGAGGCCGTCAGTATCTCGTTGGATGTAAATGACGCGGCTCGTAAGGGAATAGAACGTATGGACAGTGTATCGTGGACGAGCTATTGTGACTTTCAGTCGTGGAACAGTCCTTTGGTCAAACAATTCGGTATCCGTTCCATTCCTTTTTACCTGTTGGCCGGAGCGGACGGCAAGGTTCTTGCTGCCGGTGCCTCCTACGAGAAGGATATAGAGCCGGAAATCAAGAAACTTTTTGAATCGCGATAAACAGGTCGTCATGTTGGTAAAGGTTTATGGTGCATCGGTCCGGGGGCTTTCTGCCATACCCGTTACCATTGAAGTGAATGCTTCAAGGGGCATCAAGTTCTTTTTGGTCGGCTTGCCGGACAATGCGGTAAAAGAGAGCCACGAGCGCATTGTGGCGGCAGTAGAAAACAGCGGATACCGTTTCCCCTCGAAACAGTTTGTGGTCAATATGGCTCCTGCGGATATCCGTAAGGAGGGAGCGGGATATGACTTGCCGTTGGCTGTCGGTATCTTGGCGACGGACGAAAAGGTGAGGCCTGACAAGTTGTCCCGTACGATGATGCTCGGCGAGTTGAGTTTGGACGGGAGTTTGCAACCGGTGAAAGGGGCTTTGCCTATAGCCATCAAGGCTCGTGAAATGGGCTTCGAGTATTTGATTGTGCCTAGGCAGAACGTCCGTGAGGCAGCCGTGGTCAACCAGCTTAAAGTATATGGAGCGAGTCATATCGGCGAAGTGGTTCGTTTTTTGAATGATGAAGGGGGCTTGATGCCTACCGAAATAGATACGCGGGCTGAGTTTTATGCCCAACAGACAGAGTTTGATTTTGACTTTGCGGATGTGAAAGGCCAGGAGCATGTGAAACGGGCGCTTGAGGTCGCGGCGGCCGGCGGGCATAATGTCATTATGATAGGGCCTCCGGGGAGCGGAAAGTCCATGATGGCAAAGCGCTTGCCTTCCATCTTGCCTCCTCTGTCTTTGGCCGAGAGCTTGGAAACGACCCAGATTCATTCTGTGGCGGGCAAATTGGCGCGGGAAAGCTCGCTCATCGCCCGGCGTCCGTTTCGTGCACCACACCACACGATTTCGCAGATCGCTTTGGTCGGGGGTGGTGCCAACCCACAGCCTGGAGAAGTAAGTCTGGCACATAATGGTGTGCTGTTTTGTGATGAGTTACCGGAGTTTTCCAGATCGGTGCTTGAAGTGTTGCGTCAGCCGCTGGAAGACCGGCAGATTAATATATCCCGTGCCAAATACAGTGTGACTTATCCATGCTCGTTTATGTTCGTGGCCTCCATGAATCCTTGTCCTTGTGGTTATTACAACCATCCCACAAAGGCCTGCGTATGTACTCCGGGGCAGATCCACCGTTATTTGCATAAGATTTCGGGACCGTTGCTTGACCGTATCGACCTGCAAATCGAAATTACCCCATTGTCTTTTGACGAATTGTCGCGTCAGGCTCCGGGGGAGAGCAGTGCCACTATCCGTGAGCGGGTAGTTCGTGCCCGTCGTATTCAGGAGCAGCGTTATGCGGAGCAGGAAGGAGTGCATTGCAATGCACAAATGACTTCTAAGCTGTTGCGTGAATACGCTTCTTTGGACGATGCCGGTACGGAAATGTTACGTGCCGCCATGTCTCGGCTCCAACTTTCGGCACGTGCTTACGACCGTATCTTGCGTGTGGCCCGTACGATTGCCGATCTGGAGGGGCAGGAGGACATCGGGCCGGCTCATATAGCTGAAGCCATCGGTTACCGGAATCTGGACCGCGCCGGTTGGGGGGAATGAGAAAAACACATCTTTACAGAAAATCTTGAATGAATAATTTAGGTGCCATACAGTTTTATCTATTCTATTTTTCGTTCGATGGCAAGCGGAGATGAATAGCTTTCCCCTTAATACAAAGGGATTGTGGATTTCTGTTGTTGGTTTATTAAAAAAAATATTTGTATATCAAAAAACAAAAACAGCATTAAATATATTGTCTTTTGTTTGTTTTTCTCTGAAATTTGTGTAGCACACATTTAATAAGCCGTCTTTATGTTTCTATAGCCGGTGCGGATCTCGGTTGGGGTGCGTACGGGGATGCAGTAGAGCTCAGCGTACATTGTGCGCAAGAATTTGGTGATGGCAGCTTTTCCCGTTTTGTACGGGAAAGGTTGCCCTTTCGTGTTTTAGGTGAGATACGTAAGATCTTATTTAATCGATATCTTATGATAAGAAGATTATTGTTATTTGTTGTCTTGATAGGAGGGCTGTCTTGGACGGCGGGTACACAGAACGTGACACTGAAGACCAAGAACCGGTAAAAGACATTCCTTCCTAAAGGCGGATTTTAAAAAGCTTTCAGGCGTTCACACACCTTGTATCAGGATAGATTAAAATTTTGATATGGAAAAAGTGGTGAAGGCCTGAAAGCTTTTTATGTCCCGGTTTCATGTAGGAAGGGTACATGTAGAACAGCTGTGATTTGTTGTCTGTAGGTTGATAAATCATTCTCAGCAGAATGAAAAATCATTCTCAGCAGAATTTTTTTTCATTTTGCATCGAAAAATAATTCGGAAAAAATACTATGGAGAACCGTCTGTTATTCTGTTGAATATATGGATGAGATAAGGAATTGGTATATTGGCTTAAATCAGTCAGATAGTTTCTATAAGAATATAAAAGGTATTTTGAATGTATAGAAAATAAGGAACTTCTAAAAATAATGTTCATCATTTACTTTCAAAGGGATTCTATACCTTATATATAAGGTATTTGATAGGGTTATATTAAGATAGTATTTCTATTAATTTTTAAAATTATTTGCATGGTATTTATAAAATCTTTATATTTGCATCGTAAGATTAAATCTTTTTGGTTTCCCAAAAAGGAGAGGGATGTATTTTTAAGTAGAATTTATGAAGAATGTATTAAGTCTGACACCAGGGAGTATTTCCATTATTTCTGACAAGAGAAAGCTTGTCGGAAGGGGGAAAATACGTATGGAAGAGAAATGGCATTCTTTTTTCGTAAAAAATACAAATTTGTTTGCGGGTGTGGATTTAATTTATAAACACACACACACACACATTTAAGGAGTCTTTATGCTTATATATATGCAAATCAGGAAACTGGTTTGTGTGCCGGCACTGTAAGGTATCTTGCGTATTCAATACGTAAGAAGGTTGGTTGTGGCTGTTTTTCTTTGCTTTCGGGCAGGGGGAAACAGCCTTTTCGTGTTTCAAACGGAGTATTATCTTATTCAATTGATGTATTATGATAAGAAGATTATTGATGTTCACAATTTTAGTTGGAGGGTTGTCGTGGGCGGCCGTTGCTCAAAACGTGGCGCTCAAGACCAATCTGTTGTATTGGTCTACTGTGACACCCAACCTCGGTCTTGAGGCCTCGATAGCCCGGAAGCATACGGTGCAGTTGTTTTACGGGCTCAACCCGTGGGAGCCTTCCGGAGGGAAAAGTTTGAAGCATTGGGTGGTTCAGCCCGAATACCGTTATTGGTTTTGCGAGGCTTTCAACGGGTGGTTTCTCGGTGTGCATCTGATGGGCGGCGAGTTTAACGTCGGCGAGGTGGACCTTCCGTTCGGCCTGTTCGATGATTTGTCTACCCATCGTTACGAAGGCTGGTATGCGGGCGGCGGTGTGACGGCCGGTTACCAGTGGCCCTTGTCCAGGCATTGGAACCTGGAGGCTTCGCTCGGTGTGGGGTATGACTACATCCGGTACGACAAGTTCAAGTGCGGCGAGTGCGGCGAGAAGCTCAAGTCTTCCCATGCCAATTATTTCGGGCCTACCAAGTTGGCGATAAGTGTGCTTTATGTGTTCTGATATTAAATTATGGCGTATGAAAAACTTTAGATTTCTATTATATATATGTATGGCCGGTATGGCAATCCCTTCCGGTGCGCAGGACGGGGCCATGCGTATGGCGGGAAATGCGGTGGGCTTGGAAAACCTGAAGGTGGAGAGGTCCGGGAGTAATTTGGTTGTGGATATGGATTTGAGGCTGGACGACCTGAAGTTGCCTTCCAATGTCCGCTTCGTATTCACTCCTTTGGTCAAGGGGAGTGGCAATGTCCGGCAGATGTCTCCCGTGGTGGTGAACGGGCGTCGTCAGCAAATATCCTACGAGCGGTTCGCCCGCAAGGATTTTGTCGGGAATCCGGTGGTGGTACGCCGCAGGAACGGCAAGGAACAGACGGTACATTACACCGGTGTGTTGCCTTACGAAAGCTGGATGGAAAACGCCAACGTCGTGTTGGCCGAGGACCTTTGCGGTTGTGGGGATTTGTTGGATCAGAACACGGCTGTTTTGCAGCGGTTACGTAATTACCGCACGGCTTATATCCGTCCGCAGGCTGAAGCGCGGAAAGAACGGCATGAGGAAGGCAGGGCTTATTTGGATTTCCCTGTCAACAAAACGACCCTTTATCCGGACTACCGCAACAATCCGCAGGAATTGGAGAAGATACTCCGTACCATCAACGTGGTGAGGGAAGACCGGAACACTACCATCACGCACATCAGCATACACGGGTATGCTTCGCCCGAAGACACGTATGAGCACAACAGCTATCTGGCCGAGAACCGCGCCCTGATGCTAAAGGATTATGTGTGCAGGTTGCTGGAACTGGACGAAAAGTTGTTCAAGGTGGAGTACACTCCCGAGGATTGGGATGGCTTGCGGCGTTACGTGAAAGACAGCAACCTGGGGCACAAGCAGGAAATCCTGGAATGGATAGACCGCGACATGGATCCCGACGCCAAGGAATGGGCCATCAAGTCGAGGTATCCCGATGACTACCGGATGATGTTGCAGGCCTGGTATCCGGCTTTGCGCCATTCCGACTATGTCGTGACCTACCATGTGCGCCCCTTCTCAGTGGAAGAGGCCAAGGCCCTGCTTTACACCAAGCCGCAGCAGCTTTCGTTGGAAGAGATGTTTCTGGTGGCGCAGACCTACGAGCCTGGCAGTAAGGAGTTCAACGAAGTGTTCGAAATTGCCGTGCGCATGTTCCCGGACGACCCGACGGCCAATCTTAATGTGGCCTGTGCGATGATAGAGTCGGGGCAGTACGGCCGTGCGGAAGTCTATCTGGCCAAAGCCGGCAACTTGCCCGAAGCAGTGCATGCCCGTGGAGTGATGGCTGCCAGGCAAGGGCGTGAGGACGAAGCGCGCCGCCTGTTCGGGCAGGCGGACAAGGCCGGGGTGAAGGCGGCGACGGAGAACCTGAGGCTGATGGATATGGAGTGACGTTTGAAGATGTAATCTTATTATACATTTATTTATTAACCAATTTATTTTTTATGAAGAAAAAGTATTTGTTTTCCTTAGCGATGGCGGGGCTGTTGCTGGGAGCATGTAACAGTGATGACGTGGTCGTTCCTACAGGGGAAGGACAAGGGCCGCAATGGGATGCGAACGGCAATGGCTATGTAAGTCTGGCCATCAATCTGCCTACGAAGCCTGCTGCAACGAAGGCTTTTAACGAAGGTTCCAATTTGGACGACGGTACGGTGGAAGAGTATGACGTGCAGAACGCTACTTTGATCCTGTTCCAGGGAGTTGATGAAGCTACTGCAGAGGTAGTCAACGCATATAGTTTGCCATTGAAGTGGGGGGCGGGTAATCCCGACCAGATTACCACGACCGCTAAGATCGTGCAAAAAATCAATAATATCTCTCCGGAGGCTGGCAAAAAGCTTTATGCTTTGGTCGTGCTGAATCACAACGGTGTGCTTGAGGTTACTTCGGACGCAGGTCTTAAGGTTGATGGTGCAGTTTTTTCCGGTACTTTGACAGCTTTAAATACTCAGATCGCAGCAGTAACAGCAATCGGCGGTTGGCATGAGAACGGCTTCCTGATGGCTAATGCTCCTTTGGCGGACAAAAAAGGAGGCAATACGACAGAGAAACCTACGGATGTGAAAATCTTGACGTTGACAGAGATCGACCCTGCGAAGATAAAAGATTCTTATGACGCGGCTGAGGCTAATCCGGCAGCCAATATCTTTGTGGAGCGTGCGGTGGCTAAGGTTACTTTGACGGCTAAAGAAGGCAAACTTACGGAAAGTAGTCTAGGGGAAACTCAAAAAGCCTATGAAATTTTAGGTTGGGACATAGATAATACGAACACAAAGAGTTATTTGGTTCGTAATGTAGGTGATAAAGCTTGGGTGGCTTACAAGAGTAATGCAACGAGTGGTACTCCTGGTTATCGTTTCTTGGGCAGTACTTTAGTAGGAGTAACGATACCGGTTGGTGAGTCTGGAGGTGCTTCCGATCTTTATCGTACTTATTGGGGTAAAGACGTGAATTATGATGCAGATGCTTCCGGCCTTGTGACGCAAGGTTCTGATACAATTGGTTTTAAAATGCTGAAAGTTGCCGATGGCGAAACTCCCGACTACTGCTTGGAGAATACGACGGATATGGACAGAATGCTTGAGAAGAACTGCACGCGCGTAATCGTGAAAGCTCAGTTCAATGGTGGAGCTGATTTCTATATCGTGAATGACGACCGTAGTACGATGTGGAACGAAGCTATGGTTAAAAAGGAAGTCTTGCGTCAATTCATGAATGTAAGCCCTAAGGGAATTGCATGGTTGGAGGACAATATTAAACCGGTGGAGTCGCCTGGAGAACCTAACAAGGCTTTGGACACCGACTTTGATGTGACTTTCACCAGCACTATATCTGGTGTGGGAGTACAGAGCGTTTCGATTGCGCTTAAAGATGAAGTTGACATCAAAAACAAGTATAATGAAGGAGCAGATCCAAGTTTATGTAATGACGATGTGAACAACCGTATCAAAATAGACCTTTACAAGAATGGCGTAGCTTATTATCCTGTATACATCAAGCACTTCGGTGATGATGAAACACCCTGGAATGGAACGGAATCAGGTAAACCGCAAGTCGGTTCTATTTACCCCGGTGGTGCAGAGAACTACCTCGGCCGTTACGGTGTATTGCGTAACAACTGGTATGATATAAGTGTGACAGCCATCAAGAACATCGGTTCGTCCACGGTAGAACCGGTTACGGGCAATACCATCGATAAGCTTGAATCTTATATTTCTGTCAAGATCAATATTCTGGCATGGGCCAAGCGTTCACAAAGTGTAGTACTTTAATCCTTATTATCCACGGATAGGTTTATCCGTTCTGGTTTCTTCCGGCGGCGGTCTGCCGTCGCCGGAAGTTTCCCTTGAGAAGTTCCTGCTTTGCGGGGTAAAGGCAAAGGTACCGCTGCCTCGGTACGAAGGGAGAGGCAGTCCGGAGCCGGAAGGACGCTCCCACCTAAATGGAAACGAAGAGGCCTGCCCGCCAATAGCTTGCGGAGGCTCACTATATATAAGCGAACAATAAAGGATGAACAAGAAAAAATATCGTGATATGGAGTATTCAGTTAAAAAATGCGTCGCCTGGCTGGGCTATGCGTTCCTGGCAGCAGGCTTGTCCACTTCCTGCGACATGATGCACGACGAGACGGACGACTGTCCTACGGGGCTGTATTTGTCGTTTAAATATGACTATAACCTGCAGCGTGCCGACATGTTCAACGACCACGTGGGGGCGGTGAGCGTGTATGTGTTTGACGAAACGGGGCATTATGTGACCTGCCGTGAGGTGAAGAACGAGGGGGACTACCGTCCCTTGGCCGACCCGCTTTATGCCATGCACATGGACCTGGCACCGGGGCGTTACCAATTTCTGGTATTGGCAGGGCAATGTTGTTATGACGACATGCTTGCTTCAGACCGTGCCCGCTTTTTGAGGGCTTTGCCCGAGTCCGGTGATTCCCTGTGCGAGGTGGGCGTGCATTTGGAGTGCGAATCCCGTACTTTTTCCGGCGGAACGTTGAATTGGGTGGACAACGGCGGTCTGCCACTCGACACTATATGGCACGGTATGGAATGTACCCCGGTGGAAGTGTTCGGACAGCGTCCCACTTACCATAAAATCTCTTTGATGCGCAACACAAAGAAGATTAACGTGTCACTCCGTGAATTGGATGACCCTACGGATATGGACGTGGAGAATTACGATATGAAAATTGTGGACCGCAACATGCAGCTTCGTTGGGATAACTCGGTGGACGAGAGTATGGGGCCTGTGGTTTACCAACCCCATGACACGTGGAATACGGACGACCGTACGCCGGTGCGTGCCGCTTCGGACGAGACGGAGGCCGTTATGGGCAAGATAGCCCATGCGGACTTCATGACTTCCCGCATCATGTACCATGAGGATCCGGCGGACGATGGTGTGTTGTCCATCACAGACAAGCGCAACGGCAACGAAATCGTACGGGTGAACTTGCCCGACATGTTGTCGCGCCTGCGCAGCTCGGAGGAAATCTACCGTTACTCGCCACAGGAATTTCTGGACAGGGGGTACGATTACCAGATGGACTTCTTCCTGAAGGGGGGTGAGCTGGCTTACGTGAACATCGGCATCAGTGTGTTGAATTGGAGCGTGAGGGTGCAGTTCGAGGAACTTTGATCTTTCTTATATAATAAGGAGGGGAAACCGTTGGGCGTATGTTAATGTGACTGTGGGCGTACTGAGTTGGCAGGTACGTAACCGATCGGTAGAAATTAAATGTAACTGATAAGAGATGAGAAAAACAATGGTTCATAATTTCCTGTATGGCAGTTTGTCTTGGGGCATTCTTTGGATGGCCCTGCTGTTGGGCAGTTGCAAGGACTCTGTAGAAGAGCCCGGATTTGACGATGCGTATGCTCGTGTGCCGCAGTCCGTTGTAATGCAACTGAATGTCGCACTCTCCGCACCGACAAGGGATGTGCCCGATTGTGAAAAGGTGAAGGAACTGCGCGTCATTCTGTTGGATGAAAAAACGAAGAACGTAGAGTTCAACGAGTTGATGGACGTCGAAAATTACAGTGTCCCCGAAGATAGCCGTTTCCTGTATGAATATAAGAAGGAAGGCATCATGACAACGGTGGGCAAAAAGATATTGTATGCCCTGGCCAATTCGGAAGAACTGATTCAAGATATAGTCACGCTGCCGGGAGCGGAAATGATAACCGGGCTGGACAGCTTGAAGCTGACCAACGGCACCGGAAACTTCCCGTTCCCCAAACATGGCAAGGTTCCTATCGCTTCGCGCAAGGAGCACATCACGCTTTCGGTGGATGACGGAATGGAGGATTTTGTCACTCGGGCCACGCATGTCTACCTCACGAAAGTGACTGTGGAACTGGCCTATGTGCCCGTGAAATTCTCCTTGAGCTATGAGAACGGGGATTACTCCAATGAGATGGAGGTGATGGAGTGGAGCATAGGCCAGATGGCCAAGAGGTCTTATCTGGTGCCCCGCATGAACGACAGCGAGTGGGACAAATTGGTGAACCTGGCCGGGACGACTAATGCTCGGGATTGGGTCAGGGGCTATGAAGTGCCGGAAGCATCCGGGTTGCACACTTATAGCCATGTGTATGAAACTCCCATAGGTATTAAGTATGGTGAGGGCCAGGAAGCCGATAAAAACACTTATTACCTGCATGAAACCAAGTTTCTGGACAATGTCAAATCGGAGGATAAGCAGGAATATTACCTGACGTTGAAGATTCGTAGAACAGGCGCGGATACCACTTCCGTATTGCTGTCGGCCAAGCTGCCCAACTTGGAATCGCTGGTGCGCGGTACACACGTGGAGATAAAGGCGAAAGTCACCAGATGGCCACCGCCGGGAGACAACTCCCTGGACGTAAGGGTGAGAACCTGGATTGACGATCCGCCGGTAGACGGGGGATGGGAAGAAGTGACGCAAGGCGGTATATAACATCAAGACGGCAAGGATTATGAATAAACTGAAATACATCATACCAATAGGATTCCTGCTATTCGGGGCTTGCACCTCTCCTGAAGAGGTGGCGGTGCCGGACAGCGAGGATTCGAGCGTGCAGTTCCGGGTCACCGTGGGCGAGGGAGAGAATGCGCTCTATGAGTCGGAGTATTTTAAAGAGGGCGATGAAATTCGCATTTTCTGTCCGGTGAATTATTCCACACCGAATTTCAAGGACGAGGGTAGTTTCTATACCTATGAATATACTTCGAAGGACGATACGTTGGGGGCTGCCAATTATCCTTTTAAGTTTTCGGCGGTGGGGAAAGGTTTCGACTGGCGCACCCTGACCCCGACAGCCATTTATTTCCCTTTCGAGGCCATGCACTTTCCCGGCAAGGAGTATCTGGAAGAAGTGCCTGAGGACCAAGATGAAGAGGGGGCGCTGGAGAAGGCCGACATGCTGATAGCTTATCGGCGCCAGCTCTTGAGCGAGCGCGGCAAAAGGGTACCCCTCACCTTCCATCATGCGTTTGCCATGGTGCAGGTGAAGGTGAAACTTCCTGTGGGAGACAATCCGGCAGAGGGACCTTTCCCACCGGAAGCGGTACAGAGTGCCTATTTGCGCAGTATGTTGCGGGCATACGAAGTGAGCTATTCGGAGGTCATCGATAACGACGGGCGGCGCACCGTCCGTGTGTCGGATGCCGATGACAAGACCGAGGCCGGTTCTGATAGGAGAAAGAACGTTATCATGCGACGCACGGTTTCTCCGGTCAAAACGGACGATACAGAAGCACGCTATCAGGAATACCTCTTTCAGGCCATCGTGCCGGAGCAGAGTTTGTTGAACGAGGGAAAAGACTTTCTCTATTTTAACGTAAAGAGAAACGATGGTAACGAAGGTACCACATTGTATAAATTTGTGCCCAATAAGGCGGAGATTTCTTTAAAGGCTGGGCATCGGCTGAACTTGTCGTTGGCCATCGATGCCGTCACCCACGAGGTGGTGGTGTTGACGGCGATATTGGAGCCGTGGAGCAAAGCCGAGGTAGGCATGGAGTTGGTGCCCGTCAAACCCAAAACACAACCATAGGAACGATATGAGAAACAGATATTATACCCAGATAAAGATATGGATGACGGCTGTCTTGCTGCTGTGGGTGGCGGCTTGTACTGACGAGCCGGGCGTTGGCGTGAAAGGAGAAAGAGACGGAAACAAACCGGTCATGATTTGTGCCGCTACCGGCGGGCTGGGCATTGCCACCCGGAGCGGTGAGGGACAGGTGGGAGATTCGGTGGCAATCCAAAACCGTACGATGCTTTTCACATATCCCTCGTATCCGGACGGGGAGATGGCCAGTGCGAAATGTGTGTTCGATGAAGCCGGATTCGGGTATGTCTATACCAAGGTGGAGACAAAGGAACCGTTGATGTGGAAAGATATTTATGTAAAGGACAAGGAGAAGAATCTTGTAGAGGCGGTTTATCTGGACAATCTATATAACTATCCGGTACAGGAGGAAATACTAAATCCAGATTTTGATGGACAAAAAGACAATCGGCGTTATTTGCAGACGGATAATTTCAGAATGATGTATTTCGGGAAGCAGTACCCAAAGGTAGCGGACGACACCTTGGGTAATGAATTCAAGCGGATGATTGCTCCTTTGGGCACTCCGGCAGCGGAAGAGGTGGATATCATCTGGGGAAAATTGGAGAATGTGGGGTTTGGTACCACGCTTCAGTTCAGTTTGCAACACAAGATGGCTGCCGTTGGCTTCCGTTTTCATAGTGAGGTTGGCGAATTGCAACAGGCACTGAATGGGGACAAAATCAGGGTTTGGGTGGACTATTTACGAATCTGGCTGGAAACTCCGGGGTTTGAAGGCAAAGAATCAACGGAAGGCAGTCAGGCATTTAGCCGTTTGAAGGGGGAAATATATCAGGACGGGCAACCTGGTGCCAGGTACTCTCAGAAAAATGTTTTTTGGGTCAAAGATTCGCTCCTGCAATCTGATGAAACGAATATGGTTTTCTCCACCCCGATATGGGTGCTTCCGCCGGATAGGTCCCAGTTTCGTGTCTTTGGACACAGACCCGAATTGTTTATCGACTTGGGGGAGGACAAGGTGTTTCACGGACTGTTTCCGGAGACTATGGACTGGTGGAGGTATGACAACAATAAGCGTGAGTGGGTGGAGTATAAGAACGTGCCCCTTAAACTCTGGCCCGGATACCAGTTTACCTTTAATGTGAAGCTGCTGGATAAGGTGGAAGGGCGCGAAATAGAATTTGTGAATGTGGAGGTTACGGGTTGGAGTACAAAACTTATAGAGAGGCCTGTATTGGGCGAGAGCGGCATCACGAATTGGGACGACTTGATGGCTTTGGCAAAGGCGTATAACAAGAATCCCTCGAAAACCAACTATCGCCTGATGAGGTTTGGCATGTGGTCCGAGGGGGAAGGTAAATGGGTGTTCAACCTGCTGCGAAATATAGAAGTTCCGGTCGGTACGGCGTTGCCGGAGTTCAACGGTGACAATTTTAAGATAGACTTCAGGGGATTTCATATCAATGTGGGTGGCACGGATATAACAGAGGAACAACTTTCAACGAAATAGAAACACCATGAGTATGAAGCATAGATATAGGATATGGGGATGGTTGGCAGTGATGCTGCTTTTCATCGGCTGCCGGCAGGACGAGATATGGACGGGAGATGACCCTTTGAGGATGGACTATCTGCAAATAGAGGGCGAAATAGCCGGTGCTATGGCGGTCAGAGCCACACCGGATAATAAACTCACGATGTCATATGACACCTTTGGGTCCGGTGACACGATAGGTTTCTTCTCCTACCATGACCCGAATTGCGCCAAGCCCGACCGTTGGAGCCATAGAAAGGGTAATGACGACACGCTCTATCTGAAGAATACGAAGTTGACCTATTCCGATATGGGAGGGGCAAGAAAATTCACTTCGACGGAAGTTGCCAATGTGGCTTTGGGCAAGTTCGGGGTCACGTTTGCCTATTTTCCGTTTGCGCCCAAGGAGAAGATGCCGCTGAACTACGTGAAATCGAATGGAAGTTCTTTGGTTGTACCTTCCGGTAGCCAAAAAGGGGAACATTATATCCACATCTTTACGGAGGATGGACATATTGTGGACTTATTGACCGCCCAAAAAATGCAGTATGACAATATAAATTATCAGTTCCGACACCGGTTTGCGATGGTATTGCTCTTTTTGGGCGAAGGATTCTCGCCGGACACTGAGGGCAATGAGAAACTGACGGTGCACCTGACCTATCATGTCTTGGGAGCGCATATCCTTAGAAAAGAGATAGACCCGTTTCCCTATGAAGATTTTCCGTTGACGGTGGATACGGTGCCGTTGGACAGGGCGTCCCAATATGACTTCGGTCGTTCTTCCTTTACCGCTCCGCGGGTGGATGATTACACATTGTTGGTGGGGCAGGAACCGAGAACGGTCTATCCGGTCATTCTGCCTGCCGGGGCGAAGATAGACTATATCGAAGTGAAGGACAAGACCGGAAAACCCCAGCGAGTGAAGCCCACGAGAGGAGAGGCCCTGACCGGACTGGAGGGAGGCTGGAAGCATCCGCTGACCATCCGCATGAGGGGATTACCCCTACCGTCTATCCTCATGAAATCATAGACTGGAACGAACAGCATGTGGGAGAGGTGGACAAGTTGCCGGGCATCCATTCGGAAGAACAGTTTGCCGTATGGCTGGAAGTGTACAACCGGAATGCGGATAATATGGAGAGCATGACCACAGAAGATAGTACTTTGCTGGCCCAATACGGGGTGTATAACAACGAGGAAACTTTGGACCCGGGCTGGACTTTTTATTTGTGGAACGATATAGACTGCAAGGATATGAAGCCCGATGCAAGCGGAGCGCTTATCAAGGCTTTGCCGGAGGGGGTGACGTTTGACGGCAAAGGGTATGTCTTGCATAATCTGATGTTGGATTTTGAACATATCGGCCCTTCATCCGGACTGGTGGGGCTGATAGGAGAGATTCGCGGCGGATGGTTGAGAAACCTGCACTTGGATTTCGTGACAGTGAGAAACATGGATGTGGATACCCCTTCCGGCTGTATCGCAGGGCGTATTTCGAGCGGTCAGATTTTCGATTGTACAGTACGCGAGGCGAAGATGATGTGTCGCGGCGGCGTGGCTGGTGTGTTGGCAGGGGAGATGAGTGGAGGCGATATGGCCGGCTGCAAGTTCCACGGCATGGTACAGGCCAAGGAGATGCAGGACGAAACGGAGTGGGGTTACAAGAAGATAGTCAATGGAGTGGTCGGCAGGATGCCCTCCGACTTCAAAGGGACGGTAGCCAACGATATAATCAACCGTGTGTTCATCACGGATTAATCTGAAAAAGAAGGAATTGTGGTATGAAGAGACAGGTGAAATGGATGGTGTACGGCATAATGCTGTTGCTGTCGGTGGGGTGTCGAGAGGATATAGATGCTCTCTATGGTGTTAAGGGCCGACCGGGGATACCGGTTTGCTTCACCACGGCATGGCTACAGGATGAGACCAGATTGAAGCGGGGCATAGAGGGCAAGAAGAACTTTAAGGATACCGATGTGATTCATGTGTCGGCAGAGTTTACCTTAGACCCACAGACCACCGATTCCAAGAAGGAAGAGAAGGTGACCAAATATACGATACTGACGCTGGAAAACGGAGCGTGGGTCAATACTAGAACGGAAGAGCAGTATGAGATGACCTGGCCTTGGAACGCGACGGAGGCGAAGTTCACGGCCTATTATCTGGAAAACTGGACGGGGCCTATTGCTCAGGTTGGCGTGGAACTGGAACCGGTGGTGCTGGACCGTTTTGCCTATCGCGACTCGGTGTTCAATCCCGACCCACTGGAAGCCGTGACCGAAAAAATCGAGTACGGACATGCCGTGCATTTGGAGTTCCGTCATCTTTGTACACGCCTGACACTTGTCGGAGTGGACGATGAAGATGAATATGGACTGCGGTTCAAACCGGTTGGCGGGAAGGAACGCCCGTTGAAAAACGCCTGTACGATGATGTTGGACGATAAGAACGGATTGCGTTTCCGGTTTGTGGAAGAAGAGAGCCGGAAAATCACCGCGCAGGCAGATAAAGGGAATGATGAAGATTCGGTGACCTTCCATCTGGCACCGGGAGATTACAGTACGTTTTCCCTACAGCGCCAAGACGGTTATCCTTATATTACGATATCCAACGTAAAGGAATTGGGGCGATTGGAAGCCGGAGAGTCCTACACGGTTTCGTTGGAAGACTTGAAGAGCAACATCACTCAGGATGGTATGGACGATTATTGGGGGGATGACGATGACACCATCACGACGGCGAAGTATGATGATTTCAATATAAAAGATTTTATGAATGCCATCAAGGAATGTAACAAGGACTATACGTGTACCTTGAACGGGGATACGGTAACGCTGTTGCAGAAAGGCAAGTACCGGAATGAAATGACGCTGATGGCAAATGTGGATTTTAACGGAGAGTCTTTCATTCCGGAGGATCTGCCGGATATCGTGACCTTCAACGGAGGAGGATTCAGTATTTTGAATCTGGTGAACCCTATGTTCAACACTTTGTACGGTACGGTGAAGAACCTGAATTTGAGAGGTGCCCGGCTCATACACAAAGAGAGCGACCCCAACACGCCGTTGACTGCCGATCATGATACGGGATGGGGGGTATTGGCTCGTGTCTGCGAGGGAGGTACCGTCATCAACGTGAGCTTGGCGGACGCCGAACTGGACATTACGTTGCACAATGGCGACGGACAGGACAAGGCCTATTGTATCGGGGCGTTGGTGGGAAAACTGCCCCGGGGCAGCCTGACGGACATCATGTTGTCGGGCAGCATTAAAGTTACGGCAGAGGCGGCCAACCTAGAAGCGGCATATACCTCTTGTATGGGGGGAGTCGTGGGGCAATGCAACGGAACATTGGCAAATGTCGACAATTTGCGGGGTGGCTCAGGAGCCGAAATTGTGGTCACCAACAAGTGCCGGGGAACGGGTAGCCGATATACCGGCGGCGTGGTGGGGCTGCTTACTGATGCCAACGGGACGTTGGAGGGTGGCAACGTGCGTGTGTCTGTTCATGCGGAGGAGGCCGAAGGCTCTTGGAACTATACCGGTGGCGTGGCAGGCGGTGTGCGGTTTGGCGCCCTGGTTTCCGATGTTACTGTGGCCGGAGACGTGACGGGTGGAAAAGTGGCCGACTATAAAGAAACGAACACCCATGCCGCAGTGGGCGGCTTGGTGGGTTATGTCGACAAGGCATCGGTGACCGGCAGTATTGCGTTCGGCAAGGTGGCAATGGATCCGAACTATCCGTCGCCTAATGCTCATAGCTGGTACACCCTCGGAGGGGTTATCGGGGCGATGAGAGATGTGGTGGAGATTACGAAAAACGAGGGGTGGAACAGATTCGACACCTCACCTTACGAAGGGAAGCCCCATTATGAGGCTGGAACGTTTACCGCAGGTTCGGGAAGTACGTCGGAGTTGAAGGATAAGGGTAACAGTGCCGACGGAACGGGTGCTTTTGTCGGTTCGGATAAATAGAAGAAGGAGGAATGATGAAGAATATGACAATTCAGATAAGGTGGATGATGGGGATGCTCGTCCTTTTGCTGGCCGGGTGCGACAAGGAATCAGACGACATGGTGCTACCGGTAGGGAGGAGGGAAATCGTTGTTTCGGGAGTAGGCACAGGATTTGTACAGAAACGTGACCTTATCGGACAAAACGAAACAGGGCCTAAATTCGGGGAGTTCTATTTCCTTAAGACCATGGTGCTGAATAACCAACCATTGGGAAAGCCCCGTTGGGGATGTTATAAGGTTACGGATGGAGTTATCGGAGAATTGACGGCCAAGGACAAAGCTTCCGCATTCTATTGGGAGGAGGACGAAACTGTCAAATATACTTTTCATGCTTTGTCAAATCCCCCTGCCGCAAATTATGCGTACGATAAATATCCGGTGGAAAATCCCGTTGCAGGCGTGCACATAGACACGCTGTCTGATGGAACGGCGCAAGGAAGGGTGATGTTTGGGGACTACTCGAAAGGCTTGGAATATTTTGTGGGGCATACGGTGTCGGATAAAGTAAGGCCGGGTAATTTCAAACTGTCTATGGCGTTTAAAAGACAGGTGAGTAAACTGGTTTTTTGTAAGTTTATACATAAGAATAAGAATGGGGAACCGCAAGAACCGGTGGAGTCTTGTAAAATCATATTCCCCAACCTGCCGAAGCAGGCCACGTTCAATATGGCGGAGTTTCACCAGTTCGACAATACGGTAGCTACGTCCATAAGAGACTTCCATTATGTGACATTCCACTATGATACAGATGAGGACAAATTGGGGATAGAATTCGAATGGAGACAACGCTATACGGACGAACCCAATCAGAGGCTTTATCATGCCTTGTATGTGCCTCCTTTCAAGTTCTGGGAGGGAGAGGACGGACGCCCGGAAAGCCAGTTGGGCTTTTTCATTGTGATGTACAACAATAAGAGCTACACCGGAAATATCTATGGTATCAATCTTGACAAGGATGGAAAACCGACAGGAAAGGATGCTACGCGGGTACAAGCCGGAGAAATGTGCCGTTTTGATGAAATCATCCTGCAAGACGGGCCGGTGGCCGGTGGGGGAGACGGTTCTGCAATCATCCCTTGGTCTACCAAGGAAGAGGAGGATATGCCGCAGCACCGTTATTCCGGTGTCTACTCGGCTGATGACGCCATGCGGCTGTACGAGGCCTTGAAAGCAGGAGCGGATGTGCCGCAGCAATTCTATGAAGAGAGAGGAGGCGGCAAGAAAGTGATTCGCCTGTTTGCCAATGTGGACTGGAGCCAACTGGCCGGAGAGTTACGGATTTCCGAGGAGTATATCTTGGCCGGACAGGGGTATAACATCACCTTGGGTGAGGGCGGTTCCCTCACCTGCCGGCAAGAGGGCAAACTTTACATCAACAAGGAACTGTATGTGGACGGAGTGAAGCAAGAACAGGGCTGAAAACGCCAGAATCTTCGTTCTTGCTGATTTTATCCCTGATTTTGCTGATTTTATTGTATCAAAGGTGCTTATCACGTATTCAGACTTTCCGGTTTTGGACGAAAAAGTAGAGCACAACGGTCGGTTTGGGGTAATTGGGCATTCTGGGTGTTTCTCCGGATGAAAAACATATTGTCAATATACATTGTATGACTGTCGATAAAGGACGGTTTTGGGCTTTTGTGGGAAATAAGGATGGGGAAATAAAACTGATAAAGGCAAGGATATGAAAAATGTAAGTATAGCAGTATTTGCTATATGCTTATTGTTTGGGTGTAATGTTAATAATAGATGAGAGGTTGTGTCAGAAACACAACCTCTCTTTGTTTTGGTTTAAGCCTTTTGGACGGGGCTTTTGTTTACTCGCGTACGACCTTCAGGGTTTCTCCCTTGTAGCTCAGGAGGTAGGTACCGTTTGCCAGTGTCCCTGTGGGGATGATGTTCGTACCTGCCTGCAGTTGTTTCTGCATGAGGGCACGTCCGTTCATGTCGTAGAGGGTCACGGTACCGTCTTCCGGTATACGGATCTCCAAATGATCTTTGAAGGGGTTGGCCAATACTTGGAAGTGCTGTGCCACGGTGCTGCCGCTTATCGCACTCGGGTCTTCCACGACGAGACGGAAGGTAGTCTCGGCAAACTTCTCGCCATAGCCTTCCTTAGTCACGGTGTAGCGTACGGCCAGGTTGGCCATGCCGGTCTTTCCGGGTGTGAGGATAAGGATGAGCGAGTCCGTAGCGGTATCTATGCTGTCGCGTACGAGGGCGGCATTGTCGTTGGCCGACACGGTCTTGGCGAGGGTGATGCCGTAAGTGGTGCCGGTGTAGGCAAAGACATCTTTCAGGCCGATGCGCAGGGTATCGGTGCCGAGCACGGTCGTGGTGTCCTTGATAGCCTGAGCCACGGTGGGCTTGACGATCTGCGCCTTGATAGTGTAGGTGGCATCCACGAGCGTGGAAGCTCCGGCGCGGTCGATGGCTTCCACTTGGAAGGTGATGACGGAATCCTTGTCCACCGTGCCCCTGTAAAGAGCCTCGATGCGGATGTCGCCGTCTTCAAGGTTGTCGAGCTGCGTAATCCAGGGGTATTTCTCGAGTCCGCGCAGGTAGATGTCGAAGTTTCCCTCGTGGTCGGTGAAGTTGCTGGATTTCCAAATGGTATGCGCGGAGGCACTGGTACCCATTTCGTAACAGTAGCTGTTGGGGCTCATGCTGAAGCGGCTGGCCGGTTTCGGTGCCTCGTTGTCTGCGAATTCTGGTACGGTGGACAGGTTGGCCGGTGTGCGTCCGAGGTCGTAGATGTCGAATTCTTTGGTGAACTCATTGCCATAATAGACGGCTCCCTGGTAGGTCTCCGCGTTTTCATCGGCATAAACCACGTAGGTACGCTGCGAGAGAGTATCCTGTACGGCTTCGGTGGGGTATACCCTGTTTCCGACCGCCATGATGATGCCGTCGCGGATTTCCCCAGTCTTGGTGTCGTAGGCGGTGAAGCCGTTGTAGTTGGCCAACAGGATGGAGTCGCCGCCCATCGGCTTGACTGCGGCCGGTACGCCTTCGAAGTAGGCCTGGATACCGTCAGTCCCGATCAGTTTGGACGTGCGGTTGGTTGTGTTGAACTCGAGGATGGCCGCAGCCTCTTCCGTCGTGGGGTTATACGGGCGGATGCCGTAGACACGTGCGTCCCGAGCCACGAGGGTTTCCACGCCGAGTCCTTTCTGTCCCAACGACACTTGGCGTTCCTGTATGAAGTTCTTCAGGTCGAAGATGTCCATGCCGCTTTTGCCGTCCGCAGAGGTGAGGACATAGAGCTTGTCGCCCGTTACGGCCATGTCGGTTGCGGGTTTGGACAGGCTGAATGTCTTGATGGTTTCAAGGTCGGTCTTGTAGAACATGTCGAGGTGGTAGTCTCCGGCCGGGGTATGCGAAACGACCAATAGGAGGTTGCGTGCCGTCAGCATGCGGTCGACGGTAGCCTTTCCGGGCAGTTGCAGCTTGTGCGTGCAGCAGGCATCGACCGTGTTGTAACGGTATATGCTGTCTCCGGCAGCGATGTAGGTAAAGGCACCGTCAGCCGTCAATCCTTGTACGGAATCGGCCGCCAATTCTTCGATGAGAGTCTTCACGTGTTCTTCGCGGGCTTCGGCATCGTATGCTTTCACGGCGTTCTTGTCGCTGTACAGCAGGAGACGGCCGGAAGCCTTCGTGTCGGGGGCGTAGACGATACACAACTGCATTTGTTTCTTCTGCCCGTAATGGGTCAGGTCGAAGGTCAGGGTGTCTGTGACGTATTCCCCTTCGTTGTATTTATAGCTCAGTTCGTTCTTCTCGATGGCGTGTTCGTAGTGGCTCGTGGACTTTACGCCGTCCAGATAGATTGTGGAACCGTTTCCGGCCGTGAAGAGCTCGCTACTGGTCTTACTGCCTTCCGGTTCATAATAAGCCAGGCGTATGGGGTCGCTGACGGGCTTGAGTTCCGGTGCTTCCTCCACGATGACGAGGATGGAGTCGGAGAGTTCCGGATTGGACCGTGAGTAAGCATGCAACATGGTGCGTCCGGCTTTCAGGCCGTGGAAAGAACCGTTGTTGATGGTTCCGATTTCGGGGTCTGAGGTCGTCCAGTCGAAGTTCTCGTAGATGTAGCGGTTACGTCCGGTACCGTTCAGGCTGCCGTCACGGCTGTCCGTGCATTGCACGTTGATGTAGATGGTTTCGCCTACAATCATCTTCGTGCTGTCGTTAGACACGGTGCTGGCATTGCCTTCCAGGTCGATGAGTACGGAAGTCAGGTTCACGACCTCGATGTCGATGGAGTCGGTCGGGACATCTTCTTTCTGTGTGAAGTAGATTTTGGTCTTACCCGTTTTACCTGTGGCTTTGAACAGTCCGGTGTTGTCGATGGTACCCACACTGTCGGTCGAGAGCCACCATTTCTGTGTCCCCTCTGTGACAGGCCGTCCGTTTTTGAAGAGGAAACCTTCGAACTGGCATTCCTGTCCTTGGATGACCTGAAGCTGCGTGATGCCGATATAGTTCAGGTAATAGTCCTGGGGCACGTAGTCTGGGTCGGGAGTCGTGATGCCGATTCCTAGGACCTCGGTAGACCATTCTCCCAGCCATCCGGCATTGGCGCTTCCGGCACAATAGACTTTTACGAAGTCCACGTGGTCTAGTTCCACGTGGTTGCCGTCCTTGTCTACAGCCCAACTGATATCGAAGCCGTCGGCGGCATTGCCGTTCTCGTCATTGTAATAGGGGTTTTGGGCGATGGTGAGATCTGTCTTGTTATACCCGCGGTTGTCGCAGTAGCCGAAGGCCGGGGCGCGGTAGAACTCGATGTAGCTTGGTGCGCTCATGTCCAGCGAACTGCGGATAATAGCTCCTTCGAAAGTTACAGAGTCTCGGTCGCAACCGAAATCGAACGGGTCGGGATAGTAGGATTGCTGGTGGAACTGGTTGGTCAGCACGGCACCTGCTTCCATCTGTTCTTTCCCGTCCTTGTCCGTGTATTTCAGTGTCCAGGGTACGGTGTAACGCTTGTCGTAGTTCGGGTTGTAATAAGTCATCCGGGCATTCCGCTTGGTCGTACTCAACCAATAGTCCGAACCGGCCAGTTCGTACCAAGGCTCCTCCGGATCGGGTACGCCGTTGCCGTTCAGGTCTTGGCATACTTGTACGGCACCCGGTTCCGTCCATACGCCGTAGATGTTGGCTACGAATGAGTTGCCCTTGATGGTGAAGTCAACCCCATAGGGGTTTTTCGGATTGTTCATGATGGGTTGGTCGAAGCCGTAGATGACATATCCTCCGAATGACCCTAAGCTAAGGGTGCCTCCTTTGGTTCCCAATGTCCCTTCGGCCGAATTGCTTTTAGACAATTGGTTGGTGAACTGCCCCGGAGCCGGCAGGAAGTCGATAACGCGCGAAGCGTATGCATTCTTGTGAATATTGATTTTCACGGTAGCTTCCGAGGTCTCTTCTCCGAGTGTCACCTTGTACTTCAACTCGTCAAATGAATAGTTGTCCAGTCCCTCGTTCTGCACGTATTTGATGGTATCTTGTTCTCCGTCGGCTCCTTCAACGATAGTGGCCTGTCCGTTAATGGGGGCTTGAAGGATTTCGATCATGGCGTTGGCCTTGTCGCCGTTTTTCATGAATTTGTCATTGTTCAGAACCGGCATCATCAGTGCCTGCCCGAGGTCGGCCGTGTATTCGTCATCTTGGGCGATGAGCGACACGATGTCTATATCCAGTGTGTTTTCCACCGTTTCCCCGTTATAGGTCAGTTTAACTTTCACATCGGCCGGTCCTGTCACATATCCTCCTTTGCGCATCAGGTAGAGCTGTTGCACCTTTCCGAAGCTGTAATATTCATACTTGTATAGGCCCACTACGTTTTCGTCCGTGAATTCGAATTCGGCCTTGACCCCGGCTTCGTCGAGGTTTGCCGTGGCATCCATCCCGTCGGGGTAGGTGAACAAGTCCGTCATCGGGATGTTGATGGTGGATTGTGAGCTCATTCCCACATTCTTGTAGGAATACTCCTTCGGCACGAACTGGTCACCTGCCAGTGCGATGGTTAGCGAGAGCCACCCCACAGCGGCGAGTGCCGTTAGTTTCTGAGTAAAATTTCTCATTGGATTAAACATTTAATGAATTAATAAATCAATTTATACTGTTTTCCGTTAAATTTCAGGATGTAGCACTTGCCGCCCGGCAATCCTTCGATGCAGTCGCCCGGTGACAGGACAGTGTCGCGAATCTGCCGTCCGTCTGTGTCGTATACGAGGACGCGGGTGGGCCGTTGCAATCCCTTGATGTGGATGCGTCCGTCTTTGCCCCATACGCGTACTGGGGATTCTTCCGTATGGCGGATTCCGGTGGTGAGGGATTTTACGTGCAACGTACGGTCCACGTATTTTCCGTTGGAGTTGAAACGAATGACGAGGTCGGCCTCCCCGACGGTTTTCGGTTGCAGGGTGAGTCGGTGGTTCCGGATGCGGGCTTCCACCACGTCCTCGTTACTGTTCGACTTTACGGTCTTCACGATGGCCGCGTCCAAGTTGTCCTTGTCGGTAGCCTTGCTGCTCAGGTCTATTTCCACCGCCCCGTTTTCCAACGTGACGTCGGGCAGTTCCTCCACCTCGGGCGCGTGGTTGTCCGGGAAGATGAACAAGGCCGGGAACCAGTAACGGTCTATCGGCTCCAGTTCTTTCAACACGTTCCCTTGGTTGTCCATTTGGTATATCCAGTAGCTTTGCACTACGTTGTCCAAATAGAGTGCCCCGTAAATCTGGTCGTCGAGCGGATGGATGCGTATGCCTGCTCCGTAGAAATAACGTTTGTCCGTGGCACTGTCGTAAATCTGTGTGAATGTCCGCGTGTCGATATCGAACCTGTAGAGCTTGGAGGTCGTGAACCAACTCCATCGGTTGTCATTATAAGTAAAGTAGAGCACGTTTTCCTGCGTGCTGGCACATAAGGAGCCGGCCGTCCAGGCATACCACGTCTGATTGATGCCTCCTTCTGTCATGGGGACGGCTTCGGTCTCGAACGTTTCAGGGTCGATGTGCAAGAGTTCCTTGCCCTCCCAACATTCACCGCTCGACCCCATGTTGCCGTAGGGGTAATGCTGATAGTCCATGTTGGTGTTGCGTCCCACCCAGATGTCTCCGTCCTTGCTTTGCGCCATGGTGCTGAAGCATCCCTCCACGGTATGTATGATTTTGTCCGTCTGTGGGTCTATTACCAAGACACCCTTGTCCTGTTGTATGGCAAATACATAATCGGCCGTACGCAGCATCATGCCGATTTGGTTCTGGTAGAGCGGTCCCACGCCGTCGGCGTTGTCCTCGTCTCCTGTGATGAGCGGGTTCTCCGTCCCCTCGATGCGTCCCGTAATCTCGAACGGGGAGAAACTGAGGATGTAGATGCCGTTCGATGTGCCTACATATCCTTTCGTCTCGTCTACGCCCACGAAACTGCGCCCGTCGGCGATGGACACTCCTTTTTCATTGGCTCTGATGATGGGGATACGGCTTTTGATTTCCATGGTTTGTGCGTCGGCCACCACGATGCGGCCCCCTTGGCGGGTTTCGGCTGATTCGCCCGGCGAAAGCCCGTCGCCCGCGTCCTGATCCTGTTTGGAGATGATGAAAAGGTAGCTGCCGTAGACGGCACCGAATTGCGCCGTGGCTCCCAACGACTGTCCGGCATTGGATTCATTGTTTTGTATGATATAATACTCGAACGGGTCGGTCGGGTGGTCGGGACGGATGAAGTTCAGGGTACTGTTGTTGTGTCCGTACCAGTCTTCGTTGAGCATGAATACGCCGTCGGTGTAAGTAGTCTGCCCGTGCAGACTGTAAGTGCATGCAAACAGCATGGCCGCCGTATACAAATGTAATCTTCTTTTCTTCATGATGGTTTCAGGGTTATGGGTTGGGTAAATAATGGGTCAGGTCTTCTACGTGCAGGTCCTCGGCACGGCTCAGTTCGGTGGAAGTCTCCCCCAACCAACCGCATTGTTGGTTGACACCGGTATATACGCGGATGAAGTCCACACCGGGCAAGTGGACGGGATTCCCCAAGCTGTCCACCGCCCAACCGATGTCGAAACTGATTTTGTCCTCTTCGCTGTTAGGGTGGTTGTCCACGTAGCCCCATTCGTAGGCGTAAAGGACAAAGTAAGAGCCTTTTCCACCGCTTTCGTCCACGGCGTTGTCGGCCAGACGCGTCCCGCTGAACTGCAACCGGTCTTCGGCAATCCACGCAGGATAGTAGTCCTGGTTGTGGTAAGCGTTTTTCGCAATATAGCCCTTTTCGCCGTCTCCGGTTTCCCAAAGGATGTAAGTCGTGTCCGTGATGGGGCTGTTGTCGTCCGGCGTGGGCATCTTATCCGCCGCCGGACGGGTATAAGTGATTTGGAAGCCGTGCCGGGTTTCCGGTTTATGGTATTCGCTCCCGGCCAGTTCGTACCACTCGTCGTCGGGCAGTCCGTTGTTGTTCTGGTCAATGGACACCATGACGATGCCCGGTTCGCAACTCCCGCCCGAATCCGGAGCCGAAGGGTTCGGGTTGGCATCGGCGTAGAATGCGTTGCCTAAGATTTTGAAGTCCTTTTGCCCGGGTACGTTGACCACGGTGTGGTCGAAACCGAACGTGACGTAGCCGCCATATCCTCCCAAGGAAATCATGATGTCGTTCGTGCCCGATATGCTTTCCCGGGCTTTCCGGCACATGTCTTCTTCCGTGTCGCCTTCCTCATAGAGCGGCATGATGTTGACGAACTGTCCGGGAGCCGGACGGTATTCATATACTTCCGTGATGTACCGGCTGTAAGCCACGCTTTCCTCATCCACGTTGATTTCCACCTCCTGCATCACAGGATTTTGCGCGTCGATGATGTCTAAGCGCAGGGCGTACGTCCCCGGCTTTTCGGCCACGAAGATGAATTCCCTTTCGGTAGAGACGGTGGAATCGGCTCCTCCGCTGTCTTTCATGGTCCAACGGTAGGCCTCTCCAGTGAATTCGGGCCGCAGGATGAGTTTCCGCATCCGTTCGATGCGGTATTGGCTGTCCACCCCGAGGCTGACCATCGGGATGTCCTGTTGACAGGATGCCAGCAGGACGGAAGCGCACGTTCCTATTACCTTATTATATATGGGTCTCATGTTCCAATTCCGTTTTTATTGCGGGTCGTAGAATGCCATGTGTGCGGGGATGTCCCCCGTACGTACGCTCCATTTCTTCTTCCCGTGGCGGTCGTAGCAGTGAAGTACTCCGCTCGATACGTAATTCTTGGCATCCGTCACGTAGATGTCCCCCGTCGTGGGGTGCACGCAGATGCCGTATGGGATGACGATGTCCTGTTCCGTCCCGTCCGTGATGAAATGGTCGGTGACGAGTTGGCCCGTCCGCACGTCGATGATGCCGTAGGTGACGGTGTTGCGTTCCGTCTGTTTGTTCCACTCCACGCTGTAGAAGTAGAGCGAATCGCCCTGTATGTACATTTCCGAGCAAGGGATGTCCAACGTGTCCTTCACCACCATTTCCTTGGAATTCTTGTCCTTGCGGTCGAGCACGTAGAGGCGCGAGGGGATGGTGTTGTAGTCGCCGCGCGAAGTCACCCAGAGCTTGCCGTAGCGGTCCTTGCGGATGCGGTGCAGGTTGATGCCTACCGGAATCTTCTGGATTTGTTTCATGCCGTAGATTTCCACCACCGACACGGTGCTGTCGTAATCCGGTGCGCGGTAACCTCCCGAGTTGGCCACGTAAAGGTACTCCCCGAGCACCTCCAGCTCGTCCGGTTGGTAACCCACCGTCACCTTGCGCGTGACGGCAAGCGAAGCCGTGTCCACTTCATATACGGCCCCCAACTGGGCGTTCGGGTCGATGGCCACGGGACCCACGTAGGCCGAGACGTAGGCTTTCCCCTTGGCAAAGCGGATGTAGCGGCAGTTGGGGATGTCCACCTGCCCGATACGCTTGCAGGTACGCACGTCCATCACCTCCACCTTGTGCGAGCAGTTGATGACGGCATACAGCTTGTTACCGTATATCTGGATGTCGTTGCCCACGTCGCCCAGTTCCTTGACCACCTCCGGGTTGCGTTCGGCGTAGATGTTGCGCACGTAGTACGCGTTGCGGAAGTCCACGTAGTCGATGGACGACTTGTTGCTGCCCATGTTGGCCTCGTTGAGCAGGTACATGCCGGCCGGTCGTGCGTCCGGGTCTATGGGCACGCCCGGTAGCAGCTCGTACTCCGTAGGCACGACCAGTTCTATCTCCCGGCAGGCGAACAAGACCGTCAGACACAGGAGCGGAAGGAATAGTATTTTTCGGACGGTTTTCATATCAGAGTTCCACGGCAAGGCCGAATTTATAGTTACGCATGGGCATCGGGTAGTTCAGTATGACATCGTAGTCTTGGTCGAGCAGGTTGTTGACCTCGGCCGTGAAGCGCAGGCGTGCCTTGCCCCACCGTATTTCCTTCATGAGCGTCATGTCGCTGGTGTACCACGGTTGCGTATGGTTGTAGATGATGTTCTCCTGTTGGTTGTAGCGTTCGCCCACGTAGATGAAGCTATAGCCCAGAGACCATGTGCCCCACGAGAGGGCTATGATGGCCGATCCGCTGTGCCAGGGAATGTAGGGAATCTGGTCGCGGTAGTACGTGTCCGACGGGTTCGTCACGTCGATGGCCTCCTGATAAGTGTATTGCAACTTGCCCGTCAGCGTCCATTCGTGGGGAAAGGCCAACGTGCAGGCCGCTCCGGCGTCCACGCCCCGGATGTCCACCCGCCCCAGGTTGATGGTCGTCCAGCGGAACTGAGGTCCCTGCGGCCACGATACGATTTTGTTCCTCACGTCGTTGTAGTATACGTCCGCATTGAGGTGTAGGTTGCGGAAGATGCCTTCGGTGCGCGTGCGGTCGTACACGGCTCCCACGTTATATTGCGTGGTGGTCTCCGGCAGCAAAGCCGGGTTACCCATGTCCGTGTAGTAGAGGTCGTTGAATGTCGGCATGCGGTAGGCCGTCTTGTAGAAGGCCCTCACCACTATGTCGTGTTTCCTCCACGGTTGGTAAGAGAGGAACAGCCCCGGGGTCACCTTGCTTTTGTTTGGTGCCTTGTCCCGTTGGCGTTTCTCCTCGTTCACGAACGTCTCCAACACACTGGCCTGCACCTTCAGCCGGTCGGCCACGGTGAAGGCCGTGGCGGCCGAGATATAGTGTGTGCCGCGCGTGGCCGTGTTCATCGGGTGCTCCTTGTCGTGGTCCTTGTTCAGGTCGAATCCCTCATAGCCGTTCCACTGGAAGTCGTAAGCCACGGACACGTCCCAGTCCGCCGTGATGGCGTATTTGTTAGCCCACGAGAAGTAACACTCCCGCTGCTTGTAGATGTTGTCTGTCAGCTTGATGTCCGTGTTGTTATTCATGTAGTGGGTGTAGTCGGAGGCGTATTTCGTGTTGAACTTCATGCTCAGCCCGCGCCATACATGCCATTCGAGACTTCCTTGGAGGAAAGAGTTGCGGTCCCACAACCGTTCCGAACGCTTCCACACGTTGTTCACGATGGCCCCCGGAATCCCCCTTTCCGAGGTGTAATGGTAGGCGAAGACGTTCCATTTCCCCTTCTCGAAGAGGCCGTAGAGTCCCGCGTCGATGCGCAGGGCGTCGATGTCGCTGTTGTGGCGCACGGCGGTGGTGTCGTACTTCAGTGCCCCGCTTACGTCCACGCGCCGGTAGCGGAACTTGTAGTCGCCTTGTGACGTGATCCACTCCGCACTGACAGCCGCGCTGATATTGTCACTGATTTTGTGCTCGTAAAGCAAAGCCGGGTTGAGCAATCCGTAGGAACCGAACTTCACTTTGGCCGCCAGGTTGGCATCCTTCTCCCCTTCGAACCGGGGGCGGCGGGTGGTGAGATAAATGCTACCCGACGAGCCGAACTCTCGCGCCGATTGGAAGATGTCGCTTTTCTGTCCGTTGTAGAGCGAGATTTCCTCGATGTTGTCCAACGAGAACTTGCCCAAGTCCACCTGCCCGTTCTGTGCGTTGCCCAACTGTATGCCGTTGTAATATACGCCCGTGTGGTTCGTACCCATGCTGCGGATGTTGACCGTCTTCAGTCCGGCCACACCGCCGTAGTCTTTGATTTGCAGTCCCGAAAAATAACGGATGGCATCAGCCACGGAAAAGCTGTTCAGCTTCCGCAGTTCTTCCCCTTTCAGGGTCTGTGCGGGGATGACCTCTTTGTAGGTCTTGGCTTTGACCACTACCTCGCCCAAGTTGTGTATGCTGTCCGTCCGGTGTGCGGATACGGCAGGTAAGGGCAGGCAAAAGACTCCCATCAGGCATAAGGCATGCCTGCGTTTGATTTCTCCCATGAACTATCTATTTGACAGTGAAAACTCCATCAAAACAGCTTCTAAGAAAACCCGTAAATATGAATAGACAACCCCGTACTACGACCGATGGCCGCCCGGGATTTTCGGATTCATAGCTCGTCCTCGAAAGCTATTGAACTATATTGCATGGCAGGTCTTCTGACTCGTCTCCGCAGTAAACGCCTTCCCAATCGGCACGCGGCCTTTCAGTGGCATAGAGTATGTGTTTACTACGCTTTTTTATGAGACATACAGCAACGGGACTGTTCAGGATTCTCACCTGATTCCCTTTTAATCATTCCCCCGTATGCGATGAGGGAGATGAACCGATGCGGTTGCAAAGTTAGGAATATTTTTTGTAATTGTGTTCAAAAACACGTAGTTTTGTATGGAACTTCAGAGGAGTGCCAAGTTTATAAATCTCCGAAACAGGCAAAACAATCCCTTTTTTGGGGAATTCTCCAATGGATTCTTTTTGTATCTTTGCTCTGGTTTGTTTAACCTATAATTAAAGAATAGAATGGCAAGTATGAAAACATGGACTCACTGTTTGTGGAGTTGGTTATGTGTAGGGATGATGGGGGCTGTTCCGGCGGAAGTTTCCGGAGCTTTGTCGAAGACGGACGGACAAAAATGGAATATGGCTTTGGGGGCGGAAGTGTCTTCGGGGTCTTGTTATGGTGCCGGATATGAGCCAGGACATGTGGCGGATGGTGATTTCGGTACGCGTTGGGCATCAGCCGGACTGTCGGGAACGGTATGGCTTACCTTGGATTTGAAAGGGGAGAGGACTTTCAACTGTATTGATGTCTATGAGACTGAAGGCTACAAGGGGCGCATAGAGGAGATCGTGGTTTCTGTGTCCCGTGACGGAATTGATTGGAAACGTTGGCAACACCGCAGGCCGGGAGATGCACGGACTGTGTTGACGGGCAACAACGTGACGGCACGCTATGTGCAGGTCTCTTTCCTGGAGTGTAGTCCGGAGGGCATCAATGTGGACGAAATCGGTATCTATGACGACCCGCAAGCTGTGGCTACGCCCGAACCGGCGGCGTGGAGGAAGGATGCTCCCGGTTGGATTCGTCAGCAGCCTTCCCGTGAGGCCAATGTGTACCAACGTCGCAAGGCTCATTTGAAGTACGGCATGTTTATCCATTACGGGATGAATACCTTCTTGGGGCAGGAATGGACCGACGGCTCATCCCCGGCTTCGGCCTATCATCCGGACTTGTCCACGCTCAATCCCGAGGCTTGGGTCAAGGCGGCCTACGAAGGCGGTATGAATTTCATCGTACTGGTCACGAAACATCATGACGGTTTTGCGTTGTGGAATACGGAAATCGGCACGTACAACATCAACCACACGGGACGTAAGGGCGACCGCCGGGACATCGTGAAGGAAGTGGCGGACGCTTGCCGCAAGTACGGCATCAAGTTAGGATTGTATTATTCGGCATGGGACAGAAACTGGGATGCCAACCATACACAGGCATCCATGGGACTGGACCGCGTGCAGTTGGCGCAAGAATACAATGATTTCGCTTTGGCGCAAATCACCGAGTTGATGGACGGGCGTTACGGCGAGATTTCGGAGTTCTGGATAGACGGTGCATGGGTGAAGAGCAACGGTGCATGGGAGTTTGCACGGATGTATGACACGGTGAAGCGTTTGCAGCCTTCCTGCCAGATGGCAGTCAACACTTGTATTCGTTGCGGACGTACCCCGGACCAATACCAAGGCGGAGAAGAAATCTATTATTTCCCTTCCGACTTTCGTTTGCACGACCCGATGTTTACTCGGCGCGGTGCGGATGCCGACCCGAAAGTCTACCGTCGTGAGGGACAGGACTATTATTTGCCTTTCGAAGCCACGGTCTGTATGAACAACAGTTGGTTTTGGTCTGAAAAGAATAATGCGGAGAGTGTCATGTCGGCCGATAAAATCAAGGCGGCATACGAACACATGGTGGAACAGGGCAATACCTTGGTGGTCAACCTGGCTCCCGGAAAGGACGGATTGTTGAAAGACTACGACGTGGAAGCGTTGTATGAGGGGGCGCGTGCGTTGGGCATTGCCCGTGGCGATGCCCGTTTGAACCGTGGCAAGGAAGAGAGGGCTGTGCGCATAGATTATGTAACCACAAAAGGCTATGTGGCTTATCCCACTCATTATTTATACGGGAAGAAAGGGGAAAGTTTTACCATCAAGGCCGAAGACTTGTCGCAAGACGGTTATCGTTTCGTCGGGCAGAGAGAAGTCGTGAGCGGTCGTTTCGGCAAGGCAAAGCGAATAGAGTTTGTGTATGAGGATGTGGCCGGAATCCCTGAAAGTGATAAGTCGTATAGTACGCTTTCAGGGGCACATTCATGTAGTATGAATGAGGAGAAATGAAAAAAGTGGTTTTTGTTGTGCTTGCAACATTGTGGTTGTTTGCATGTAAAAAAGAAGACGGTAAAAAGGTAGAGTTTCGTGCTCTGCCTTTCAGCTCTATAGTGTCGGATACGTTGGAAATAGATTCGGTGCGCATGAATACCTTTTTTTCTAACCCGACTTCTCTTTTCACTATTGATGATTCGTTGATTCTCGTTTTTGATGATAATAGAAGTGACAAACTTTGCCATTTTATTCATACGAAAGGGTATGTAGTTAAAAGTTTTGGTGAATGGGGACGGGCGCGCGGAGAATTTATCTTGCCGCAAGGATTGTCCTTGTCTAAGGATAAGGAGGCTTGTTGCGTGTACGATTACAATACGCAATATACTGTTTGCTTTTCCGTAAAAGAGGCATTGGGTGGAGGCAATCCTGTTCAAGATGTGATAAGAATGGAAGAAGTGGAAAGCGAACGCCCCGTGGAGCATCGCTTCTATCAAGTCTTGGCTTTATCAGACAACCGTTTCCTTGGATTTGGCAACCATCCTGAGAATAGGATTCAAATCTTTAATCAATCAAAGGTGCTTGCCACATATTCGGATTTCCCGGTTTTGGACGAAAAAGAAGAGAACAACAGGTCGCTTTGGGGTAATTTGGCGTCTTTTGGTGTTTCTTCGGATGAAAAACATATTGTCATAACCACTGGGATAGGGGCGGCCTTTGAGATATTGTCTTTGAGCGGAGAAAAAATAAGCCATAAGTTGGTGAAAGGCTTCTATGCTCCGAAATATTCCATTGCCCAAGGGGCAGTCCCGGTTTGTGTCGTCGTATGTCCGGAGACAGTAGTCGGATTTAATGCCCTGCATGTGGCAGATGATTGTTTTTACGCCGTGTTAGCCGGGCCGGAAGAGCGGTACAATGAAATCTTGAAGTTTGATTTTGACGGGGAATGCGTGCATAGATATTGCCTTCCGTCGGATATTGTCAATATACATTGTATGACTGTCGATAAAGGATGGCTTTGGGCTTTTGTGGAAAATAAGGATGGGGAAATAAAACTGATAAAGGCAGGGATATGAAAATGCAACAGCCTCGTTAAAAGTGACAAGGTTTACAATTTGCTAATTCAAAGCATGAAATAAAACTCCTTCTGTCATTTTGTTAATTTACGCCTTGCGAGAATCCTTCGTACGGCCTCGGGGGCGGGGGCTTTTGAAAATACGCGATTCTTGTGCGTCAGTGGAGAAGCTGCTTGTCAGCCACCGGGTATTTTCCGTTTCTTTTTGTCCTGTCGGAGGGCAGGACATCCGTAGAAAAGTAAAGGGCGCGCAAGCATGGGGCGGCGTTTGCGCGTCATTTTGACATGCCGCTTTTGACAGCGAAGCGTCATCAAATAGAGTGGAAAGAGGCTGTGGAGGCACGTGTGCGTCCCGTTTTCAAGTGTTTGTTCGTCCTTTGGGCGGAACTCTTCGCTGCGACGTGCGGACAAAAAAAGTGTTTTTTCAGCCGAACGGTTTTTCGTTCGGCTGAGATTGAATCGCTGTTTGGCTTAAAACAAGTAAAAAATAGCAGAGAATTGTGAATAAATGTATTCAGTCAGTCGTAAAAGTCAACTTATTGGCACACAAAATCTCATTTTCTTTTTGAATGAAAAAGACAGATGGCTTACATTTTGTCACTTGTCGGCCTTTTCCGTGCAACAGGAGGGCAAGGTGGCTTCCGTTGGTATCAAGTGTCCGGCGTATGGCATTTGTCGGGAGGTTTGGCCTGAGATTTAGGAATAATTCCGTAACTTTGTGCCATGAAAACCACGATTAAGCGAGAGCAGAGGCAAGCTTGCTTGCTTCTGCCGAGCGTGAGTGGTTTATCTAATACCCGATAGTGTAGGATATAATTGCTTAAAATATAAAAAATGGAAAAGAATTTCAAGAGAACGACCGTCACGTCGGCTTTGCCATACGCCAACGGTCCGGTGCACATCGGTCATCTGGCAGGGGTGTATGTTCCGGCGGACATTTACGTGCGTTACCTTCGTCTGAAGAAGGAAGACGTGCTTTTCATCGGCGGTTCCGACGAGCATGGCGTGCCCATCACCATCCGGGCCAAGAAGGAGGGTATCACGCCGCAGGACGTGGTAGACCGTTATCATAAAATCATCAAGGACTCTTTCGAGGAATTCGGCATTTCGTTCGATGTGTACGGGCGCACGACGTCCAAAGTGCATCGCGAGACGGCTTCGGAGTTTTTCCGTACCTTGTACGACAAGGGCGAGTTCGTGGAGAAAACCTCCATGCAGTATTACGACGAGGAGGCACATACTTTCCTGGCCGACCGCTACATTACGGGCGAATGCCCCCATTGCCATGCAGAGGGGGCATACGGCGACCAATGCGAGAAGTGCGGCACGTCGCTGTCTCCCACCGACCTGATTAACCCCAAGAGTGCCATCAGCGGCTCGAAACCGGTGATGCGCGAGACGAAGCATTGGTATCTGCCGTTGGACAAGCACGAGGCATGGTTGCGCCAGTGGATTCTGGAAGACCACAAGGAATGGCGTAACAACGTGTACGGGCAGTGCAAGAGTTGGCTCGACATGGGTTTGCAGCCCCGTGCCGTGAGCCGTGACTTGGACTGGGGCATTCCCGTGCCGGTGGAAGGTGCCGAGGGCAAGGTGCTTTATGTGTGGTTCGATGCGCCCATCGGCTATATCAGCAATACGAAGGAGTTGCTGCCCGATTCGTGGGAGACGTGGTGGAAAGATCCCGAAACCCGTCTGGTACACTTCATCGGGAAGGACAATATCGTGTTCCATTGCATCGTGTTCCCGGCCATGCTGAAGGCCGAGGGAAGCTATATCCTGCCGGACAACGTGCCGAGCAACGAGTTCCTGAACCTGGAGGGAGACAAGATTTCCACGTCACGTAATTGGGCGGTGTGGTTGCATGAGTACTTGCGCGATTTTCCGGGCAAGCAGGACGTATTGCGCTATGTGCTGACGGCCAATGCTCCGGAAACGAAAGACAACGATTTTACGTGGAAAGACTTCCAGGCGCGTAACAACAACGAACTGGTGGCCGTGTACGGCAATTTCGTGAACCGTGCCTTGCAGCTTACGCAGAAGTATTACGACGGTGTGGTGCCCGCCTGCGGCGAGCTGACGGAGTATGACCGCCAGACGCTGGATGAGTTCAAGGACGTGAAAGCGAAGGTGGAAGAATTGCTCGACGCGTTCAAATTCCGCGACGCACAGAAGGAGGCGATGAACCTGGCACGCATCGGTAACAAATATATTGCCGACAGCGAGCCCTGGAAAGTGGTGAAGACCGATCCTGAGCGCGTGAAGACCGTCATTTACATCTCTTTGCAGCTCACGGCCAATCTGGCCATCGCTTTCGAGCCGTTCCTGCCTTTCAGCAGCGAGAAGCTCCGCAAGATGTTGAATATGGAAAGTTTCGAGTGGAACCGGTTAGGACGGACGGACCTCTTGCAGGCCGGCCACCGGTTGGCCAAGCCGGAATTGTTGTTCGAGAAGATAGAAGACGACGTAATCGAAGCGCAGGTACAGAAGTTGCTGGACACGAAGAAAGCCAATGAGGAAGCCAACTATAAGGCCAAGCCCGTCCGCGAGAATATCGCATTCGAGGACTTCCAGAAGCTGGACATCCGTGTGGGTACGGTGTTGGAATGCACCAAAGTGCCCAAAGCGGACAAGCTGTTGTGCTTCAAGATTGCCGACGGGTTGGAAAACCGCACGATTGTGAGCGGTATCTCCAAATTCTACAAGCCCGAGGAACTGGTGGGCAAGCAGGTTTGCTTCATTGCCAATCTTGCTCCCCGTAAATTGAAAGGCATCGAAAGCCAAGGCATGATACTCTCGGCGCTGAACTATGACGAGTCGCTGAGTGTCATTACCGTAGACCGCGAGGTGAAGCCCGGTTCTGAGGTCTGCTGACCACGTCAGGGCCGTCAATGACGATGGACTGTATTTCATAAAAGGAGAGGATACCGTGGCCGGTTCCTCTCCTTTCTGTTTATAGTCCGCCGTCTACCATCCATATTCCCTGTGGGTTGTCGCGACGCAAAGCGATATGGCGGTTTTCAGTCTTTCCGTCCGGAGTCATCAGTTTGTAGAACACAATGACGCCTTTATAGTCTTTCTTTTCTTTGGCTTGGCTGACTGCTGAAACCTTGCAGCCTTTCATGTTTTCGGTGAGTGTAGGAAGTTGGGCCGTGTAATAGTAGAGTGCTTCGCCGGCCATTTGGGGCTTGCCGTCGGTGAGGGCCTTCAGGATTCTTTGTGCGGCTTCCTGTGCGGTTTCGTTCGTTAGTTTTCTCAGGTGTGCCGGGTCTTTGACGGACGGGGTATTGGCCGACAGCCAGGTCACTTGTGTGGTGTCGGGGCGTTGCACGAGCACGCTGGGGACGAGTGGCAAGTTGTAGACAATATGTTCGCTTTTCAACACCAATGTTTTTTGGCCGTCACGTTCCCACCAAATCTGTACCTGTTGCAGCAGACCGTCCCGTTTGGAGAAGACATTTTCCGTTGTGCACCGGTAGCTTTTTTCTTCTTTCTCAAGTAAGGACGCACTGATGGCGTTGCCATACACATCGGTGTGGGTCACGATGGTGATGGTGGAATCGGTCTCCGTCATTTCCGCGTGTGCTTGCGGGTTGCCGGATAGTGCCGCTTTTTGTTGCTCCAAGAGTGTTTCCGGACGAAGCAAGGAAGAAAATCCTTCTGCAAAGTTGCACGTCTCGTCACCACATACGGCAAGGCCGCCTGTGGTCCACATGTATTGTTTCCCGTCGTCGGAAACGATGGTGCGTCCTCCTTCTTTTTCCAACCGCCAGAATGTCTTTTGGTTTTGGCGCAAGGATTCCAGGCTGATTCTCATGAAGCCGGATTCCGGATTGATGTAGGCGAAATTTTCGTTAGGCGTAGTACGGGCGTAAACCGACATGGAGAAGCTGACCGCACTACGTGAACTCTTGATAGACTGGTCGAAAATGAGGGGGATGGAAGGAACAGCCTCTGCTTGGGTTGAGAAGAAGTTGCTGAGTCCCGTGCCTAATCCTGCCATGAAGATGGCCACGGCTGCCGCTATTTGTATCCATTTGTGTGACGGATGCTTCTTCGGTTTAGCCGTCGTCTGAAGAGGAGAGATGCTGACGGCCGGTTGGGTTTTCCCGAACGAGGGGGCGTATTTGGGTGTAAGTAAGTTTACCGTGTGCATGAAGTCTTCGTAATAAGCACGGCATGCGGCACATTCTTTCATGTGTTGTCTGCAAGCTTCTGTAATGGCCGGGTCGGTTTGCTTGTCGCATAAGTCGGCCATATATTTCTTAAAATCTTCACATTTCATGATGTTCTGTTTTTTTAGGGTTTTGTACTTTAGGATTTGATTCCTTTTCTGATTTTTTCGATTCCGTACTGGAATCGGGATTTGGCGGTCGTGACCGGAATGTCCAAAATGGCGGCAATGTCTGAGAAACTGTTGTTGCCGTGGATGCGGAGCCGGATGACTTCGGCTTGTTCTTCGGGGATTCCCGCCAGCAGGGTCGAGATAAGCCGGAACTCTCGTTCGAAGTTTTCCACTTGTTCTTCACAGATGTGCGACACTTGTTCTATCGGTACGAATTCTCGTACCTGCCGTCGGCGTAGCCGGTCGGTACAGAAATTGGAAAGGCTTCGATAGAGATAGCTGCGCAAGTCTGCCAAGGGCTGCCCTCCTGCATCTTGTCTTTTAGTATGCAGTTGCAGGAAAATGTCTTGTACGGCATCTTCGGCATCGTCCGCGTTCCCCAGCCGGTAACAGGCGTATCGTAGCAAGTGAGGTCTTTCGCTCTCCATCAATGCGGCTATCTCCCGATTCGGTTCCTCTTCCGGATGACTGTTTAGGGTTTGTTTCATATTTCATTCATGTTTTTTAGACTGCAATCTGTAATAATGACGCAGCAGGACGGTAAAAGACGTAAAAACTGCCTTCTTTTTTTGTATCTCGGGGATAAAAAAAGAAAAAAGGCAGTTTTTACGCGGAAAAATAAGGGTTCTGTTTAAGGCAGGTCTTCATTGTGCTCTCCAAGGTCTTGCCGGGGAAGATTGACTGCCAGCAGTATCCAGCCTAAAACACCGGCTACGATGGAACCGCAAAGGATACCCAGTTTCGCATCATTGAGGAGCGTGCCGCCCTCTATACCTATATTATAATAGGAGAGGTCGGCAATGAACATGGAAACGGTGAAACCGATGCCCGTCAGCATGCAGACGCTGAAAAAGTTTTTCCAGTTGCAGCCTTGGGGCAGTTGGACGAATCCCAACTTGACTGCCAGCCAGGAGAACGAAAATACGCCTACGAACTTCCCGACGGCCAATCCTAAAAAGACTGCCAGACCTACGCCGTTGAGCAGACTGTCCATACTGATGCCTTCCAAGTTCACTCCTGCATTGGCGAATGCGAAGACCGGAATCACGAAATAGTTGATGGGGTTCTGTAAAGCGTCTTCCAAATCCTGTAAGGGGCTGATCGTACGGTCCGAGGCATGTTCTATGTTTTTGAGCAACATGATTTGCTCATTGGACAGGATAGTAGTCCCCTTGTGGTTGGTGGTTGCCTGGTCTATGGGGAAACGGTTGATTTTGTTTCGCAGATGTTTGACAAAGTGAAGGGCGGAGACTCCGGGGCGTGCCGGAACGAAAAATGCTACGACCACTCCGGCTATGGTGGCGTGAATGCCGGAGTTCAGCAGGGAGTACCAGACAAATGTTCCGATGACGATGTAGAACATCTTGGATATGACGTGGCGTCGGTTGCCGATGGCTAAAATCACAAGTAGGATACCGGCATAAGCCAGGTATTGCAAATGTAGTTCGGATGAATAGAAAACGGCAATGACCAGAATGCCGCCCAAGTCGTCGGCCACGGCCAACGTCGCCAAGAATATCTTCAGGCCGATGGGAACCCGTTTGCCGAACATGGAGAGTACCCCCAATGAGAACGCGATGTCGGTAGCCATGGGGATGGCCGTCCCTCGTAGCATAAGGGCATCGTCAGGGCAGGTGAGAAAAAAAATCAGTACGGGGATGGCCATGCCGCCGCAGGCTCCGATGATGGGGAGCAAGGCTTTCTTCAGTGTAGACAGCTCTCCCACCAGGATTTCCCTTTTGATTTCCAGCCCTACGGAAAAGAAAAACAAAGCCATGAGGAAATCGTTGATAAAGTCCATCAGGCTGAGGCTTTCTTTACCGTGGCTGAACAGATTGAAGTTACCGATAGAGAAGCTGACCGGCTTCTCCCACAAGGAACGGTAGGCGTCTCCCCAACCGGAATTGGCCACTATCATGGCCACAATCGTGACGATAATCAGAATCAGACTGGAGTTCACGTATTTCCTGAACATGCTAAGAAAAGTGTAATTCCTCATGGCTTTTAGGGATTGGGGGTAAGTTCTGGTTTTAATTTTTGCTGTTCCATACGATGGGGGTCCCCGTGGTCGTAATGCCTTCGGCTTGGATGCTGAGTACCGTGGGTTTGCTGTTGTTATACAAATTGACGGTGGCCTTTCCTTCGGCATCGAATTTCACGTTCGGGACCCAATATAAGGTACGACGGTAGTCTTTCGTATCCGGCAGGGGCTTTTGGCTGTAGTCGGGACTGTAGAAGTCTTCGCATACGGCGTATCCGTCCAACACGTAACGTCGGTCACGGTATGTAGGCTGGTAGCCGTCGTTGGGAAATAGACGGTAGTCGATGATGACATCCGGTTGGTTGTCGCCTTTGTACCTGGAGCTGCCTTGTTCGCGGGGAGCGTAATCCGTGTAAATATAAAGCTTGTCCAAGTTTCGGAGGTGTCTGTAAGCTTCCATTTTGCCTTCTCCGGCCGTGATGACGGGAGGAATCTCAATTTGCGTGCCGTTGGCCATGCGTGGCGGAGCAACGTTTTTGCGGGTACTCTTCAGGTTTATCGGTTTACCGTCGTACCGGACTTGTAGGAAATAGTCCCTGTCCATGCCCATGTCTCCGATATAGGTTAGGGCGACTTGCTGCGGAAAGGTGACCCAGTTGTGCGTACCGGTGCTCATGCCATAGTCGGCCGTGAGGTTGAATGCCTCGTAAGCGTCGACTACCAAGGCCGGTTTGCTAAGGTCGAGCTTGCGCAGTCCTCCCCGTTTGGTGCGTACGGTTATCGTGGCAAGCTGGCGGTCTGTGAAAGATGTTTGGCCGCCTTGGCTGTCGAACCGTTCGTCTGCGTCATAGCGCGGTGCATCCTGGTAATAGCCGTACGGTTTGGGGAATAAGGGATTGAACCGGTTCAATTTGACAAAATAGTCCGGATAAGCCTCCTCGTTGGTGAAGTCCTTCTTCATTTTGTCTTTGATGTAATCCTGACCTTTATCTTTGTCCGCAGCCGGAAGGAACAGGATGTATTTGTCGTAAAGTAAAGGCGTCTTCATATAAAACATTCCATTCTCCGTCGTTTGCATGAGGTCCATGGTCTGGTTGCCTTGTATGAATGTGGGCCATACATTGACTTCTTCTTTCAGGTTGCTCATGATGGAGCCCGTGGTGAACGGATCACGTTGGTTGTCCTGAAGCATTTGGGTCAGCGGGTTATTGTCTGTGGTGTTGCCGGATTCAAGTCCATTGTTTTCTTGGTTCGGGTGGTCTGCGGCTTCCATGATGTCTTCTATGGTAGCGTCCCGTTCTACGGAAGTGTCCGGAGCGCGCATGGTTCCTGTTCCGGGTAACCAGTTTTCTTCTTTGACATACGTTCCGTAGGCCAACCGGAAGTCTTCTATCCTGTTCACGCAACCGGAAATGGTTTGCAGTTGTTCCGGCATGTGCTGGACGGTCATGGGTTCGATGCCCGACATGGTTTTCCACGAATAACGTCGCCATCCCTGTACCATCATGAGGAGATCAAGTGCCTGGCGGCGGATACTGTCGTCTGCTTCGAAGTAGTAACCCGGATTCTCGACGAAACCTTTCAGTTCGCTTCCCAACAGCATTTCCGTGAGGATGTTGCCGTTGTCGTATGTCAGTTCGTCCGTGGCATGGTCCCGTATAGCCAATGACACATTGGGCGTGCCGGTGGTCGGGTTCGTCAGTTGGAGTTGCAGGGAGATGGGCTCGAAAGGTTCGTATTGTGCTTTTACCCCGTCGACGGTTAATTGCGGTGTGTCATATTCGTGATGGTTGACGAATATCAGGCGGTCGGCGTACACACGTCCTTTCCCGTCGAACAGCGTAAACTGGTTTACTCCCGTAGGAAGCTGGTCGGACGGAATTTCGACGGTAGCTTTGCCGCCGTCGTCGAGCTTGATGTCATAATAGGCTTTCGATACGCCGTTGTGCATGATCTGCAGGCCGATAGCCGGTTTCGGGTTCGGAAGGCCGGAAGTTTGGATAGAGGCGTTGACGACCTCCCCTTTTTGTACGACAGCCATGGCGCAGCCCTCCTTTGTCGGTTCGGGCAATGCGTATGTATAATCATATCCTTCGTATCGGAATACGGCTTTATATTTCTCTCCGGCCGGTATGTCCGGTAAAGTGAATATGCCGCGTCCCCGGTTCGTGGTTTTGGTCCGGGCGATTTCCTTCCCGTTTTTATCCTGTATGGATAGCTCGATGTCGATGTGTTTTCCTTCCTCGGTGTTGGCTTCGAACGCTACTCTTCCGGTAGTGCCTTCCACGATGTCTCCTCCTTCGGGATAGAAGCGGAGGTCGAGTTTCGGCTTGCCTTTGTCGGATTTGAAGTATCTTCGCATCGGCCTGAGCGTCATGTCTTTGACGTAATCTCCGGGAGTTTGCGGTTGGTCGAATACCGGGAATACGCGTGAATAAATCTTATCATAATCCCGGAAAAAGTCTTTGGCCATTGATTTAAAGTAGAACATCAGTTCCGTCCATTTTGAATGCGGGTGTTCATACTGCCCGAAGTTCAGCATCCAACGGGTGTATGCCCTTAATTCATAATATCCGGCGTACAGGGAGTCGGTAAGCGCAAAAGCCCCGTGTCCCGTCCCGTCCGGCATTTCCAACTGTTGACGTTCTACCAGATAACCGTCGGGTGTGAGCAGTTCTACATATAATATTTTACTGAGGTCGGTCAGGGTCTGCCGGTCTGAGCGCGTGACGTAGGCTTTATACCATATCGTGTCGCCTACGAAATAGCAGGTGTTGTCGATGTGGAGAAAGACTTTTTCTTGGGGAATGGCCGTACCGAATTTTTCTACTTTCTGGCTTAAGGCCTCTGGGGTGGCAGAGGTTTGCGCTGCGTTTTCCCCTTGTCCCCATACGAAGAGAGAAGAGCAAAATGCAATACCGAGTGCAATGTTACGTTTCATGATATTTCGTTTAGGTTTGATAAGTATAAAGATAGTAATAAAATCTCCCATCAATAAATTTCTACCAAGAATTTCTTAGGTGATGTCCGCCGTTTATTGTTTTTATATCTATCTTTGCCCCAAGTAAAATTATTATGAAACTCAATTATACACATAAAGACTCTTATTATGACACTTATTAAATCTATTTCAGGCATACGCGGAACTATCGGCGGCCACGTGGGCGACACGCTGAATCCGTTGGACATTGTGAAGTTTACATCTGCATACGCCGCATGGATTCGCCGGACGACTACGGTGAAGAGCAATACCATCGTGGTGGGACGGGATGCACGCATTTCCGGCGAGATGGTCAAGAATGTGGTGTGCGGCACACTGATGGGCATGGGGTTCGATGTGGTCAACATCGGACTGGCTTCCACGCCGACCACCGAACTGGCTGTAACGATGGAAGGAGCCTGCGGCGGCATCATCATCACGGCCTCACATAACCCCCGGATGTGGAATGCTTTGAAATTATTGAATGAAAAAGGGGAATTCCTCAATCAAGAGGAGGGAAACGAAGTGTTGCGGTTAGCCGAGGAAGAGGCGTTTGAATATGCCGACGTGGACCATCTGGGGCACTATCGGGAAGACCAGACGTACGACCAAAAGCACATCGACTTGGTCAAGAACCTGAAATTAGTGGACGTGGAGGCGATTCGCAAGGCGCATTTCCGCGTGGCCATAGACACGGTCAATTCCGTGGGCGGCATCATCCTGCCCCGGTTGTTGGAACAATTAGGAGTGGAGCAGGTCACGGGGCTGTTTACGGAGCCGACGGGGAACTTCGGCCATAACCCCGAACCTTTAGAAAAAAACTTGGGCGACATCAAGGCTTTGATGCAAAAAGGCGGCCACGACTTGGCATTCGTGGTAGACCCGGACGTAGACCGTCTGGCCATGTTCTGCGAGGACGGGACGATGTACGGCGAGGAATACACCTTGGTGACAGTGGCAGACTATATTTTACAGCACACGCCCGGGAACACGGTGTCTAACTTGAGCTCTACCCGTGCCTTGCGCGATGTGACCCGTATGCGCGGAGGGGAATACAGCGCGGCTGCGGTCGGCGAGGTGAACGTGGTGGCCAAGATGAAAGAGACCCGTGCCGTGATTGGCGGGGAAGGTAACGGCGGGGTGATTTATCCGAAGGCGCATTACGGGCGCGACGCATTGGTCGGCATTGCCCTCGTGTTGACCTATCTGGCCCGGACGGGAAAGAAAATGTCCGAACTGCGTGCCACCTATCCGTCATACTTCATGGCCAAGAACCGTATCGACCTGACGCCGGAGACAGATGTGGATGCCATTCTGGAGAAAGTAAAAGACATGTATAAGGACGAAGAGGTGAACGACATCGACGGAGTGAAGATTGATTTTCCCGACAAATGGGTGCATTTGCGTAAAAGCAATACCGAGCCGATTATCCGTGTGTATTCCGAGGCAGCCACGCAGGCTGAGGCAGAGGAAATCGGGCGGAAAATCATGGACGTGGTGTATTCGCTGGCTTGACGAATCTATTCATCATTAACCTGAGAAATATGAAAAAACTGTTATTGTATGTGTGGGGCTTGCTCTTCTGTTTGGGGATGCAGGCCGGTGGAGAACGGGAAACGGTGCTGCTGCGGGACGGATGGCGGTTTACCCGTGCAGACGACGCTTCGTTCGGCGGAGTGCAGGTGGACGACGGAAAGTGGGAACGCGTGTCCGTGCCCCACGATTGGGCGATAAGCGGGCCGTTCGATGCGAACAACGACCGGCAGTTCATGGCCATCGAGCAGGACGGACAGAAAGAAGCCCAGAACCAGTCCGGACGTACGGGAGGACTGCCTTTCGTTGGCGTAGGCTGGTACAGGCTGCATTTCGACGTGCCCGGTTTCGGTACGGGCAAGCGCGTGGTGCTGATGTTCGACGGGGCGATGAGCCACGCGCAAGTCTATGTCAACGGAAAGAAGGTGGGGAATTGGCCGTACGGCTATAATTCTTTTTATTTCGACGTGACGGATGCCGTGAACGCAAAAGACAATGTGTTGGCGGTGCGCTTGGAGAATGAACCCGAAAGCTCGCGCTGGTATCCGGGGGCCGGGTTGTACCGGAACGTGCATCTGGTCGTGTCGGGCAAAGTCGGGGTACGTACATGGGGCACGACCGTCACCACGCCGGCGGTGCGTGAGGATTTTGCGAAAGTGAAGGTGCGTACGGAACTGGAATATCCCGACGGCACGGACTGCAAGGACATCCGTCTGAAAACCGTCCTGCGTGCCCCCGGAGGACAAAAAGTGGCGGAGCGCGAAACCGCCTTGTCGCCGTATGACGAAGGTGTGTTCGAACAGGATTTCGTGGTGGACCGCCCCCTGTTGTGGGATTGCGAACATCCGAACCTTTACTGGGCGGACACGGAGGTGTACTATCAGGGACGTTTGAGTGACACCTACCAGACTACGTTCGGCATCCGTACGATTGAAGTCGTCCCCGAAAAAGGCTTCCTGTTGAACGGGAAAAGGTTGGTTTTCCATGGCACGTGCAATCATCACGACTTGGGACCGTTGGGCACGGCGGTGAACATGCAGGCCATCCGTTACCGGCTGAAGATGCTGAAGGACATGGGCAGCAATGCTTACCGCACGTCGCACAACATGCCGTCGCCGGAACTGGTGCAAGCCTGCAACGAGATGGGGATGCTGTTGATGGTGGAGACTTTCGATGAGTGGAAAGCCAAGAAAATGGCCAACGGTTATAACAAGTACTACGACGAGTGGGTGGAACGCGATTTGGTGAATGTGGTGCGTCATTACCGCAACGACCCGTCGGTCGTGATGTGGTGCATCGGCAACGAGGTGCCCGACCAAGGTTCGGCGCAGGGAGCAAAGCTTTGTCGGATGATGCAGGACATCGTGCACCGCGAAGATCCCACGCGGCCCTGCACGCAAGGCATGGACCGTGTGGATGCCGTCATCAAGAGCCACGTGGCGGCCATCATGGACATCCCGGGCTTCAATTACCGTTCTAATCTTTACCAGAAAGCTTATAAGGCATTGCCGCAGCAAGTGGTACTGGGGTCGGAAACGGCTTCTACGGTAAGCTCGCGCGGCGTGTATAAGTTCCCTGTGGAACGCAAGGCCGGGGCGAAATACGACGACCATCAGTCGTCTTCTTACGATGTGGAACATTGCTCGTGGAGCGACTTGCCGGAGGACAATTTTATCCTTTCCGAGGATTTGCCCTACGATATGGGCGAGTTCGTGTGGACAGGCTTCGACTACTTGGGCGAGCCGACGCCGTATTATGACGATTGGCCCAGCCATTCTTCGCTGTTCGGCATCATCGACTTGGCTTACCTGCCCAAGGACCGTTATTACCTTTACCGCAGCCAATGGAACAAGGCAGCGGAAACCTTGCACATCCTTCCGCACTGGAACTGGCCGGGGCGTGAAGGCGAGGTGACTCCGGTATTTGTGTACACCAATTACCCTACGGTGGAACTTTTCATCAATGGCAAGAGCCAAGGGAAACGTACGAAAGACACCACCGTCAAGCTCGACGAGACGGAAAACGATGAGGCTCGCCGTGCTTTGGCCCGCCAGAAACGTTACCGGCTGATGTGGATGGACACGCGCTACGAGCCGGGCGAGGTGAAGGCTGTGGCCTACGACGAAAACGGACGGAAGCGTGCGGAGCAGATCGTCCGTACGGCAGGTAAGCCTTACCGCATCGTATTGAAGGCCGACAAGGACACGTTGGACGCGGATTTGCGGGATGAGGACTTGGCTTTTGTCACGGTCAGCGTGGTGGACCGCGAGGGCAACCTCTGTCCCGACGCACAGCATACGGTGAAGTTTTCTGTCCGTGGAGCCGGGTATTACAAGGCCGGAGCCAACGGCAACCCCGTGTGCCTTGAACCGTTCGGCCGACCGCAAATGCCGGTGTTCAACGGACAAATGACCGCCATCGTGGCGGAAAAGGGACAAGCCGGAACCCTTCGCCTGAAAGCGGAAGCCAAAGGACTGAAGTCCGCCGAACTGGTCTTGCCTGTCAAGCGGACGGAATAAGCCCGGAGGGGAGGAGGAAATCTTTTTTTTCTATTCCTGTGCCTCCGGGGCGTAGGTCTCGATGAAATCCTTCTCGAAAGGAAGCGTACGGAGCACGTTCAGGTGAGAACGTGCTTCTTCTTTTTTATGCAGGGCCAGACAAATCCGGACCATCTGTTTGAGCAGGAGCGGAGACGGGCCGTTGGTATTCAAGTCCGCTTTGCCCAGTTCGTAAGCGATGGGGTATTGTTCCGAAGCGATGCAGTAGTCCATCAGGAAGTAATTCCGGGCGTTTTCGAGGTTGCCCTCGCGGTTATGCAGGTAAATAGGGCGGCTTGTCGGCGGTAACATGTCTATGGGTACCTTGGGCACGTCGTTTTCGTCTTCCATTCGCGAAATGGCGTAGTAAGCCGCCACCGTGCTGTAGGTCAGGTCGGAGCGGGAAGCGGTGGCTTGCATGCCCTTCCAGTCCTGCCGTTCCAGTTCGCGCTGCATCTTGGCGGTAGGGCGTACGTAGGGGCGGTACCATTCGTTCATACCCACGGCACCGGCTCCCAAAATGAGGATGAATCCCATGGCTTTCCATTCGTCGAGCGGACGGTTATAAGCCGGTGGGGTGAACAACCCCGAGAGTTTTTTCCGGCTGAAAGAACGAACGAAGACGGCTTGGCAGGCCAGAATGAGGAGGATGCAGAAGGGAATGCCGAGCAGTTTGCCCGTTTCCGTCTGATAGTAAATGTCGAAACCGTGGTAGACGACCACATAAATAAAAACGAATGCCGGGATGTATTTCAGGTATCCGAACCGGCCGCGCAACCTGAAGACATAACCGGACAGCCAAGAGATGAGGGTGAGCATGCCCGAGAGGAGGGCACCGCCCCAGAAAGGCGAATGGAACGCTTGGAGCAAGGCACGCCCGATAATCCACAACGAACCGTAAGAGGTTTCCCATAGCGGGCGCATGGCTCCTTGGGCTGTGCTGAAGAAACTGTACTGTTGGGCGATGTAAAGCACGTCGCCGTAATAAATGCCGAAAAACATCCAGAAGCCGAAAAAGAACAGTTTCAGGGCGTCCGGCCACGCTGTCATTACACGTGAAGTACGGTTTTCCGGTGAAGGGTTTTGCTGTCTGTTCATAGTCGTATGGGGTTAAAGGGTTAATTTATGCAACCAGTATCCGGCCTTTTCTTTGATTTCCGTTTGTTGCTTTTCCAACTCTTGGATGATACCGCATTGTTGTACGGTGCCCCGGACGGCCAACGCGTCGTCCACGGCGGTTTCCTCACCGCCGTCGATACCGAAACCGGCAAGGGAACCTGTCGAGATGTCCTTTGTGGCATCGGCTATGATCTGCCGGTTGAGTGTCGTGGCGGCGGTTTCCCATTTCCGGATGACGGGCAGGCAGAGCGACGGGATAAAGTCCTTGCCATAGGAATCGGGGTATATCTCGTGCAAGAGGTTCCACGTCCAAGCCCAGGCGAAGTCGTCATACCGGTCGTGGATAAGCCGGAGCCGTTCCCTCAATTTCTCTATGCGGTCGAGTTGTCCTGTGGCGATGATTCTGGTAATGTCATTGATTTCGCTTATGGGTGCCAGCATGCCGCCGATGTCTCCCCAGCGGTCGCTGCATGCCGCACGGGGATGCAGGACTTCGCATAGCCCGTCCGAGGGCATGCCCTCATGCGCCTCTAATTGCCGGATCAGTTGTTCGCCCAAGTAACGGTCTAAAGCCAGTCGATACCATTCTATGCCTTGCTTCACCGATTTCTCTTTGAGCCGCAGGCCGTTCCATGTGATTTCTTGGGTATCCGCGTCGAAGCGTCCGCTTAGTTCTTCCAAGGTAATCCGTGCCCGGAACACCCGCCCCATCGTATAAGGGGAGAACGCTTCGAAGGAGACCCGGTCCGTTTGAGGCACTTGGGGCAGGCGGCCGTCGCGTGCAGGCCATTTCCCGATGTCGCGCAGCGTTCCCACGCCCCTCAGGGTAATGCCGGGAATCACGTAATGGGACGAGCCTTGCTCCACGAGATAAGAGAATGGCCATTCGCTGCTGTCGGTACCGGGGGCGCAATGTCCCATGACCAGCGAAAACGCTCCGATATGCGCGGGCCACGAGATGTGGCTGCCCGAAGCGGTTTTGCATCCCCGTTCCAGCACACCGTGGTGTCGGGGGCCGAGCTTGTAGGCGTGGTTGCTCTGGTTGGTGCCCGAACCGGCGTTCATGAACGAGAACATGCCGCCTATCAACAGCGTGGACTTGTGGTGCGTCACCGTATAGGGACCGGCCAGGATGGCGCATGCCTCACCCTGCTCCGCCTGGCAGTTGCAACCGAAATAGGAGTCTGTGGCGGAAAATCCGTGCCCGATGGAAGAAGCTTGTCCTACATGGCAACGGGTGAGCGTCGCGCCGTCGGCGACATGGCTGCCGGTTTGCAGGATGAAATCACGGGCGATGACCAAGTCGCCCACGAAGGTAGGGGCATCCGGATGGCTGCATATCGTGCCGTTTTCCAACCGGACAACACCTTCCAGACGGCTGCAAGGCCCGATTTTCACGTTGCGGATCAGGCCGCAGCGGAGTATCCGTGTGCCCTCGCCTATCTTGCCGCGGTTGCCGGTTTGCCGTGCGGCGTAGTCCGAAACCAACCGGCGGAGGTTTTGCGTCAACAAGGCATCGTGGCGGTACATGGCCTGCATGTACGCTTCCTGTGCCGACAGGCGGTCGTGAATGAGGATGTCCCGTCCTCCGCTTTCGCTCATGACATGGAGTTCCGTGCCGTTGCCGAAGGCGGACGAGCCGGTCATGGCAATGGTGTCCGTATGGAGGATGATGCAGCCCGAGGCGATGTCGTAATGGGCGATATACCCGTGGACGTGGGCTATCAGACAGTCGTCGCCCACGGTGGTACAGTGCAGCGTGGCATGGCGGATACCCGTATGGAACGTGATTCCGCCCGGCAGCGTGACGGTCTTTTGGAAATTCCCGATACGGTTGGAGCCGGAAAAATGCACGTACGCCAGATGGCGAAGGTCGATATCCGGATGGACTTCAATCAGTTGCCAGTTTTCGGCCGTGCAGCCTTGCTGTTCCAGTTGTCGGATTTCGGTGGGAAGCAGTTGTCGGTATGCAGTGTCGGTATGCGTCTGTAGTTCCATGTCTTTTTCTATGCTGGTTTGTTCAAGTTCCTGTTTGGAGGTATAAAGAAACGTTTTTTTTTTGAAAGTCAGTGAGGTTTGCCTTATTTTTTTTGCAAGATACCCCGGACGGGGAGGGCTGCGAAGTGCATACCGTGGGTGGGCGTGCCGGACTTTGGAAGCAGGGCTTTGTCAAATGAAATCCTGCCTCAAGGAGTGGGCGGATTTATCTTGCGGCAAATGATTTTTTGTTCTGCGCCAAACGAAAAATCGTTCGCAGGAGATTGGAAAATCATTTGCAGGAGATTTTTTTGCCGTTCTCTGTAGGTTTGTATTTTATTGTGGGTGAGGTGGTTGCGTGATGTGCGGAGAGAGCGGAGATGCGAGACTGTAATGTCCTGTTTTTTTAAGGCTTCACCGTAGGGCATAAAAAAAGGGTCAGCGCTCTGACCCAACCTTTGTTAACCTTAAATCTAATACTATGAAAAACACGATACAAAGGTAGGGAGTTTCGGCTTTCCGGCAAAATATCCGGCTTTTAATATTGAAAAAACGGCTTTTTCTTGATTTATATCAATACGGAGTGCTTTTTTGTGCTAACTTTGTTGGACAAGAACAAATATATGATACAAGAATGCTCTGTAGACAATGGATTTGGTTGAAAAGGTTCAGGCATCGTCGCGGATACGGTGTGCATTCTCCCTTTGCGTTCGACTTCCTGACGTATGTGGTGTATGAGCGTGGGGAATATTACGCCTATCGGGAACTGAAGAAACGTTATCCCGTGGTTTGCCTGTGTGGGGGCTTGCACCGGTTGAAATGCCGCAAGTTTCTTTTTCGTCTGTCCAATTACGTGCATCCCTCGCTGATCCGGATATATGGGCACGTGAAAGAGGCGGAAACGGCTTACTTGGCAGCGGGATGCCGTTCGGCCGCGGTATGCCAGGACTTGTTTTGGAAGGTGAGGGTACGGGAGAACGGAGGTTTCGTGCGGCAGAAGGAACTGATGGTCGTGGGGAGGGGGATTGCGCCCCGGCATTGGACGGCTGTGGTTTCGCGTCCGTCGACAAGGTGTTCGGTGTGCCTTCTTTTCGGCATACGGGCTTCAAAAGCGGCTTTGCGGGCGTGGAACGACGTGAAACGCTTGCCGGAAGCCGTGGTGACTTTCGATCTCTACGACTACGGTCTTGTGTTTTATGACCGTTCCAAGCAACGGCAAGATTATATTGTGAATTTTTAAATATACGGAAGGATGAAGAAAAGTAGAGTATATACCCGTACGGGCGACGGGGGAATGACCAGCCTGAGCGGGGGCGTGCGGGTGTCCAAGACGGATGTCCGCGTGGAAGCGTATGGGACGGTGGATGAGCTGAATGCCCACATCGGCGAATTGATTACTTATTTGGAACGTGAGGAAGACCGCGAGTTCCTGACAGGCATCCAATGTGACTTGTTCACGATAGGAGCCTATCTGGCTACGGAGCCCTCACGTGCGGAAAAGCTTGGCCGGGAGGTGGTGACGGAAGAAGACGTGACGCGTCTGGAACAAGCCATAGATGAGGCGGAAGACGGGCTTCCTGGATGGCGGGGATTCGTGCTTCCCGGCGGCTCCCGGGGGGCGGCCGTGTGCCATGTTTGCCGCACCGTGTGCCGCAGGGCGGAGCGGCGTATCCTGGAACTGTCCGGAAGTGCGCCGGTGATGCCGGAGGTTTGTGCGTATGTCAACCGCTTGTCCGATTATCTGTTTGTGTTGTCCCGTAAAATGCTATTTATTGAGGGGAAAGATGAAATTGTGTGGAAGAAACGTTGATGGTATCGAAAATATTATTATTTTTGCGCACAAAATAGAAAAACGAAGTTGTTATAAATATTAAGGACTATGTATTGGACACTGGAATTGGCTTCAAAGTTAGAAGATGCGCCATGGCCTGCCACCAAGGATGAACTGATTGATTATGCGATGCGTTCTGGCGCTCCCTTGGAAGTGATCGAGAATCTGCAAGAAATAGAGGATGAAGGCGAAATATATGAGACGATAGAAGATGTTTGGCCGGACTATCCGACGAAGGAGGATTTTCTTTTCAACGAGGACGAGTATTGATGTGCGTCGGACTTGGAAATACGGAAAACCTGAAATGATTACTGGAGCGGGTGTAAGTGTGCATCCGCTCCATTGTTTTACCTGAAACCGCGATTTTCGTGCGATGCCGGACAATAAAAAGAAAAAGATTCTGTTTTCTTAAAGTACAACGGTTGTAGAGACAGTGAAGACAAAGGGAAAACTGATAGGGTTTATCTTGATATTGAGCTTGTTGCCCCGGTGGGCCAAGGCTCAGTACGACCCGTCTTTTGTCAATTATTGGGCCATGACGCCCTTTTATAACCCCGCAGCGACGGGACAGTCTCCCATGCTGAACTTTCAAGGAGCTTACAGCATGCAGATGACCGGTTTTGAAAACGCCCCCGCCGTAATGTTTGCTTATGTGGATCTGCCGTTGTTTTTCATCAGCGCGAGGCACGGTGCCGGAGTGGGGTTCACCAACGACCAGATCGGTCTGTTCAAGCACCAGAAGTTTTTTCTGCAATATGCTTACCATCAGCCTTTGTGGGGAGGCAAACTGAGCGGAGGTATCCATTTGTCCATGCTCAGTGAGACGTTCGACGGAGGAGAGTTGGATTTGGGAGAGTCCGGCGACCCGGCCTTTCCTACGGCTGAGGCCAACGGTGCCGGTTTCGATATGAATTTCGGCATCCAGTATGCCCGTAAGTCGTGGTATGCCGGTTTTGCCATGATGCACTGTACCTCGCCGACCGTCACGTTGGGAGAGGAAAAAGTGAACGAATTTAAGGTCTCTCCTTCTTATTATTTGACGGGCGGGTACAATATACGGCTTAAAAGTCCGTTATATACCATACATACGACCGCCATGCTGCGTTCCGATGCCGTGGGTTTCCGGGCGGATATGACGGGACGCATCGCTTATCATGGCAGCAAGCATGAGTTGTACGGCGGGGTGTCGTACAGTCCGATGAATTCGGTCAGTTTCCTCTTCGGCGGAGACTTTCATGGCATCAATCTCGGTTATGCGTACGAAATGTACACGGCCGGCATCGGGGCATTGAACGGCAGTCATGAGATCATCATCGGCTATAAGACGGAGTTGAATCTGTTCAAGAAAGGAAAGAATAAACATAAAAGCGTAAGAATATTATAATAATGAATATGAAGTGTTGTGGGTTGATATGGGGCATAATGGCAGGTCTGGCGTTCAGCGCTTGTCTGGGTCCCCGTTCGGCATCCACCGCCACGGGTGGAGAAGTGACCGGTGTCGGGGGAACGGCCTACAGTGAACCGACTCCTTACGGGATGGTTTTCGTGAAGAAAGGTTCATTGAAGATCGGTACGGAAGAAACCGATTCGTTGTGGGGAATGACCATTCCTACCCGGGAAATTTCGGTCGACGGCTTCTGGATGGACGCGAATGAAGTGTCGAATGCCAAATATCGCCAGTTTGTCTTTTGGGTGCGCGACTCTATTATCCGCGAACGCCTGGCCGATCCGGCATACGCAGGCGACGAGACCTACAAGATAGAGGAGGACAAGTTCGGGAATCCTGTGACTCCTTATCTGAACTGGAAAAAGCCGATACCCTGGAAACGCCCGAACGAAGACGAGTTGAGGGCCATAGAAAGTGTGTACGTGACGAATCCGGCTACGGGGGAGCGTATGTTGGATGCGCGCCAGATGAATTACCGTTATGAGGTGTTCGATTATACCGCTGCCGCTTTGCGCAAGCACCGCCTGAATCCGGATGAACGCAACCTGAATACCGACCATGCCGTGGATGCGGACGAAGTGGTCATGATTTCCAAGGACACAGCTTACATCGACGACGAAGGGCGTATCGTGCGTGAAACCATCACCCGCCCGCTTTCGGGACTGCATGATTTCCTGAATACTTATATCGTGAATATTTATCCGGATACGACGTGTTGGGTGAACGATTTTTCCAATGCGGAAAACGAACGCTACATGTTGCAATACTTCTCCAATCCGGCTTATAACGATTATCCGGTGGTCGGTGTGACCTGGGAACAGGCCAATGCTTTCTGCGATTGGCGTACGGAGTTCCTGAAACGTGGCTTGGGAGCCGCAGCCAGTCAGATACAGCCTTACCGTTTGCCGACAGAGGTGGAATGGGAATTTGCCGCACGTGGTCCCGAAGGAGCCTTGTTCCCGTGGGAGACAAAAGGGGTGAAAAGCGAGAAAGACTGTTATTATGCCAACTTCAAACCCGACCGTGGGGACTATACGGACGACGGGAGCTTGATAACCTCCAAATGCGGTTCTTATTCGGCCAATTCCAACGGTTTGTTCGACATGGCGGGAAATGTGGCGGAATGGACGAGTACGGTGTACACCGAATCGGGTGTGGACGGCATGAGCGACATGAATCCGGAACTGAAATACAATGCCGCGAAAGAAGATCCTTATCGCCTGAAAAAGAAGTCGGTGAGGGGCGGTTCGTGGAAAGACCCGGAATCCATGATACGTTCCGTATGGCGTTCATACGAATATCAAAACCAACCGCGTTCGTACATCGGTTTCCGTTGTGTACGTTCTGTGTCGGGGACAACCAATAAACGTAAATAAAAAGATTAAAGAGGTAAAAATATGGCTAAGAATAGAAAAAACATAATTATCCGTATTCAGGATTGGATTGAGTCGGTGCCCGGACAGACATTCCTGAATTATGCGTACAGTTGGGGAGCGGCCGTGGTTATTCTTGGAGCTTTGTTCAAACTGACTCATATTCCCGGGGCCAATGCGATGTTGTTCATCGGTATGGGGACGGAGGTTCTGGTGTTTTTCATCTCCGGTTTCGACCGTCCGGCAGAACTGAAGCGCGATGAAGACCGGATGAGTCTGGCTTCGGATGAAGAGGATTGGGACGAAGAGGCTGTCGGCGAAAAGGAAGCCGGGAACCTTCCTGAGGCTGTGCAAGGTGGAGTGGCCCAACCGGTTGTGTCCGGTGGAGGGGTATCCCAGCCCATAGTCGTGGGAGGGCCGGTCGTAGTCGGAGGAAATGGAGGTGCCCCTCTTTCCGGGGCGGCGGCGACTGTAAATCCGGAAGTGTCTGGCGCAGCAGGCGGCGGAACACAAGGCGTGCAGGGCAGCGTGGGACAGCAGGCGTTGGATATAAAGGCTTTGGCCGATATGGTGAATGCTTCCAACGCAGAGCTTTTTGCCAAAGTGCTTGAAGATGCCCGCAACGCTTCTACTCCCGAAATGAAGGAGGCGGCTGAAAATTATGTGGAAGAGCTGAAGATATTGACCGAAACCTTGGCTCGCGTGTCCGAACAGGCTGAACACATGACGCGTGATGCCAAGGAGATGGATAATCTGAACCGTACGCTGACGGGCATCAATACGATATACGAGATGCAGTTGAAGAGTATCAGTACGCAGGTGGGTACGATAGACCAAATCAATGAACAGACCCGCAAGATGGCGCGTCAGATAGAAGAATTGAACGGCATTTACAACCGTATGATTCAGGCCTTGACGGTGAACATGAAGCATACGCCGGGCGGTTCGATAACAGAATAAACGGATTAATCAGAAAGGAATACGAAATGGCATCCCAGCAAAATAGAATGTCTCCGCGTCAGAAGATGATCAACCTCATGTATGTGGTGCTGATGGCTATGTTGGCCCTGAACGTGTCTTCCGATGTGTTGAACGGTTTTTCATTGGTGGAAGACAGCCTTCTGCGGACTACGGCGAACGCTTCTGCGTCCAACGAAGCCCTTTATAAGGATTTGCAGGGACAGATGGAGGCCAATCCGGCCAAAGTGAAGGAATGGTTCGACAAGGCACAGTATGTGAAGAAAATCTCAGACTCTTTATATAATTATGCGGAAGCCCTGAAGGTCAGTATCGTGAAGCAGGCGGACGGGGAAGACGGCGACGTGAAAGACGTGCAGAACAAGGAGGATCTGGAGGCGGCTTCCCATGTGATGTTGGCGCCGCGCCGAGGAGAAGGACAGAGGTTGTTCGCGGCCATCAACAGTTTTCGTGAAAGCATCGTCGGCATGTTGACAGACGAGACGCAGAAGAAAATCATTGCGGACAACCTGAGTACGGAGGTTCCGAACAAGGCCGGTACTTTAGGGAAGAATTGGCAGGAGTATATGTTTGAGAATACGCCGGTGGCTGCGGCCGTCACTTTGCTTTCCAAATTGCAGAGTGATGTGCGTTATGCCGAAGGAGAGGTGCTTCATGCCTTGGTGGCCAATATAGACATGAAAGACTTGCGTGTGAACGAGTTGAATGCATTTGTGATACCGGCTTCGCGTACGGTGGTACAAGGCGGGAAGTTCAGTGCCCAGATCATCATGGCTGCCGTGGATACGACCCAACGTCCGACGGTATATGTCAACGGACGGCAAATCACTTCACCGGGCGGGTTGTATGAGACGGTTTGCAGTAGTACGGGCGATTATACGCTGAAAGGTTATATCGAGATGATGGACGGGCGTGGCCAGATGGTGCGCAGGGACTTCTCTCAGCCTTACACCGTGGTGGCTCCTTCGGCTACGGTGTCGGCAGACTTGATGAATGTGTTGTATGCCGGATATGAGAACCCTATGAGCGTGTCTATTCCCGGGGTTCCGGCCAATAAGGTGGTGGCTTCCATGAGCGGAGGAGTGTTGCAGCCCACAGGGGCGGGCAAATATATAGCCCGACCGGCAGAAGTGGGCAAAGATGCCGTGATTACGGTCAATGCCAATATGGAGGGACGTATGCAGAAGATGGGACAGTTTGCCTTTCGTGTGCGTAAGTTGCCCGACCCGTCGGCTTATATAGAGTATGCGGCGGAAGGCGGCAGCAACCGTTTCCGTGGCGGGCGTTTGTCCAAACAAGTGTTGATGGGAACGAAAGGCATCGGCGCAGCTATTGACGACGGACTTTTGAATATAGAGTTCCGGGTGCAAGGGTTCGAGACGGTGTTTTTCGACAATATGGGTAATGCCGTACCGGCGGTGTCGAACAGCGCGTCTTTCACTGAACAGCAACGTTCGATGTTCCGTTCGTTGGGACGTGGAAAACGGTTCTATATTTCCCGTATAAGAGCCGTAGGCCCCGACGGGGCGGAGCGGACGCTCGACGGCTCTATGGAAGTGATTGTCAACTAATGAATGGATGGAAATGAAGACTATGAGTAAAAATAAGATAAGGATGAAACGTCTGTTTTTTGTTTTGTTAGGAGTTGCCCTGTACGTGCAGGCGGAGGCGCAGCCGGCTCGCCGCAGGGTGAAACCCAATGATGCAGACAAGGCCGAGAAAACCGTAGACCGTGCCAGTTTGCAGTTCCCCGTGGCGGTGGAAGTGCCTGAGGACGTGGTGTGGCGTCGCGATGTGTATCGTCAGTTGGATCTGACGCTGGACAAGAACGCTCCCCTGTATTATCCGGTGGAGCCTTCCGCAGGCCAGATAAACCTGTTTACGTATCTGTTCGATTTATTGCTGACGGGAAAGATTACGGCATACCAATATAAATTGGACGGTAACGAGTCTTTTACTTCGCGCGATAAGGTGGACGTGAAAGAATTGTTAGAGCGTTACCATATATATTACGAGGAGCAGAACGGGCGTCCCCGTGTGAATGCCAGCGATATTCCCTCGGCTGAAGTTTCCCGTTATTATATAAAGGAGAGCTCTTATTTCGACCAAAGGACCTCGACGTTCCGTACGAAAGTCACGGCCTTATGCCCAGTGCTTATGCGCGGAGATGATTTTGGCGGAGAGGCTACCCCATATCCTTTGTTCTGGCTCAAATATGATGATATCAGTACGTATTTGGCCCGTCACACGATGATGGCAAGCAATTATAACAACGTGACGAACATGACAGCGGCGGATTATTTCTCCATGAATCTGTATGACGGAAAGATTTATAAGACGAACAATATGCAGGGGAAGGTGCTGGCTAACTATTGTAAGACGGACAGTGCCATGGCCAACGAACAGAAGCGGATAGAGAAACAACTTTCCGACTTTGAAAAACATGTTTGGGGGCACGACGACTCGGTGGCTGTAGATTCAACGGCAGCCAAGGAGGCTGTAGAAACGAAAAAGGAGAAAGCTTCCCGAACTACACGTAATTCGCGTCGTGCTTCGGCATCGTCGGACGACTCGAAAAAGGCAAAGGCAGAAAAGACTAAGGTTTCCAAGACGCGTAGGGGGAGTTCCGGAGGGGGAGGAGCCTCCACGCCCAGAGTGACCGTACGCAGACAACGTAGATAATAAAAAAGAGATATATTTTCGGAAAAAGTTGAAAGTACGGCAAACAGTTGCTATCTTTGTTTTTCGATAAGAAATAAAAAGCAAACTTCTATGAAGAAATTAAGTGCAGTATTGATGTGTATGGTGGCGTTTTTATGGGCGGCACCTGCCAATGCGCAGTTCAAGTGGGGACTTGAAGGCGGTGTGAACTTGAGTAAGGCAAGTATAAAAGGTGACGGGGGCTTGTTCGATGCTTCCAATCGTACGGGATGGTTCGTCGGACCGAAAGTGCAGATGACCATGCCGGTCATCGGTTTGGGTATCGATGCTTCCCTTCTCTACTCCCAGAAGTACATGAAGATGGACTTTTCAGGTGAAGTAGACGGGGAGAATGTCAACGGGAGTACGCCTAACAAATCCATGCCTTACGTGGAGATCCCCATTAATTTAAGGTATAATTTTGGCTTTAGCAGTCTGGTCGGCGTTTATTTGGCTACAGGTCCGCAATACAATTGGTATCTGGGGAGCCGTAATTTAAAGTATGCCGGTGAAAGTATCGGAAGTTTGGAACGCTCTACGTTCAGTTGGAATGTGGGAGCCGGTGTGACACTGCTTAGCCATTTGCAAGTAGGTGTGACTTACAATATCGCCATGGGTGAGACTGGAAAATTAGGCGGTGTGGGCGATGTCATAAAAGAGTTTGACGTAAAGAACAACACATGGCAAGTTCGTTTGGCTTACTTGTTTTAATGTAGTCCGATAGAAAAATGGAATAAACGGAAGCCGTCTGCATGAAGCGGACGGCTTTCCTTTTGTCTGTTAGCTTCTTTTGTCGTATTTTTGTAACGCATTAAAATCCGTGCGTATGAAGTTTGTAGATGTCATTCTTCCTCTTCCCTTGCCGGCGGCTTATACATACGCTTTGCCCGAAGAGCGGCAAGAGGTGGTACGGCCGGGCTGTAGGGTTATCGTGCCGTTTGGAGCCAAAAAGTTTTATACGGCCATTGTGGTTGACGTTCACGGGCGGCAACCGCAAGGTTATGCCGTGAAGACCGTGTGGGAGATACTTGATTCGGATCCCGTTTTACTTCCGGTGCAGTTGGATTTTTGGAGATGGTTGGCAGACTATTACCTTTGTGCCGTAGGGGATGTGTATAAGGCTGCCCTGCCGTCCGGTATGAAACTGGAAAGCGAGAGCAAGGTGGTGGTAAACAGTGAATATGCGGGAAATGCCGTATTGTCGGAACGGGAGCAACGGGTCGTTACTTGGGTTTCGAGGCGTTCCGAATCGACCGTGACGCAACTTCAAAAAGAATGTGAGGATTTTCGGGTGTTGCGGGTGGTAAGGTCTTTGATGGACAAGGGTGTCCTTGCCATGAAAGAGGAAGTCAAACGCAGCTATAAGCCACGTACGGAAGTACATGTGCGCTTATCGGAAACCTATTTTGACGAGGACAAACTTCATGAATTGCTTGAGGGTTTAGGAAGAGCACCCAAACAGCAGTCCCTTTTATTAAAGTATTTAGAGCTGGCAGGTGCCGGAACGGCTTTCCGGTTGCGTAATCCGAAGATGCTGGCGGAGGTGGGGCGGAAAGCCCTGGTAGAAGCTGTTGGTGGCAGTCTGGCGATTTGCCGTGCTTTGGAAGAGAAGGGCGTATTGGAGGCCTATCCATACGAGATAGGCCGTTTGGCGCATACGGAGGTCACCGAAACGATAGGTGTTTCTCCTTTAAGCGAGGCACAGGCACGGGCGTTCCGGGAACTGGAAGAAGCTTTTGCTCGTCATCCGGTATGCCTGCTTCACGGAGTGACATCGAGCGGGAAGACCGAGGTTTACATTCATCTGATTCGTCAGATGATAGCCGAAGGGAAACAGGTGCTTTACTTGGTGCCGGAGATTGTGCTGACCACCCAGTTGACGGACAGGTTATATCGCGTATTCGGTAACCGTATGGGCGTGTACCATTCCAAGTTTCCCGATGCCGAACGTGTCGAGATTTGGCAAAAGCAGTTGTCCGAACAGCCTTACGATATTATTGTAGGCGTTCGTTCGTCCGTCTTCTTGCCTTTCCGGCATCTGGGGTTGGTCATAGTGGACGAAGAGCATGAACAATCTTATAAACAGCAGGAGCCTGCGCCGCGTTATCATGCCCGGAATGCGGCGATTATGTTAGCCCGGATGTACGGTGCCCGTACCTTGCTCGGTACGGCTACTCCGGCGTTGGAGACTTATTATAACGTCCGCATGGGCAAATACGGTTTGGTGGAGCTGACCGAACGTTTCGGACAAGTACGTTTACCGGAAGTCGAGGTGGTGGATATCAAAGAGCTGCAACGCAAAAGGCGCATGGCCGGTCCGTTCTCGCCGCGTTTGTTGGAGGAGATGCGCCGGGCATTGGAAAACAAGGAACAGGTCATACTGTTCCAGAACCGGCGAGGTTACGCTCCGATGATAGAATGCCACACGTGCGGTTGGGTGCCCAAGTGCAAAAACTGCGATGTCAGCCTGACGTACCATAAGGGACTGAACCAAATGACTTGCCATTATTGCGGCTACACGTGTAACGTGCCGACTCGCTGTCCGGCCTGTGAAGGTACGGAGCTGGTGCAGCGAGGGTTCGGTACGGAAAAGGTGGAAGATGCCGTACATCAAGTCTTTCCGGAGGCCGCCGTGGCCCGGATGGATTTGGATACGACCCGTACACGTTCGGCCTACGAAGGAATCTTGGAGGATTTCCAAAGCGGAAAGACTGATGTGCTTATCGGAACGCAGATGGTGACCAAAGGATTGGATTTCGAACGAGTCAGCGTGGTCGGCATATTGAATGCCGACGCCATGCTTAATATCCCGGACTTCCGAAGCTTTGAGCGCGCCTTCCAGTTGATGGCACAAGTGGCTGGGCGCGCCGGACGCCGCAGCAGGCAGGGACGTGTCATCCTGCAGACCAAGAGTCCGGATCTGCCTCTCATTCGTCAAGTGACGGAACATGACTATTTCGGGTTGTACGTAGGGCAGATGGAAGAGCGTCAGATGTTTGTATATCCTCCTTTTTGCCGTTTGATTTATGTCTATATGAAACATAAGCGGGCAGATGTGCTCGATCATCTGGCTGCTGAAATGGGGAGCCGTCTGCGCCAGGTGTTCGGTTCCCGTATTTTAGGGCCTGACGCGCCGCCCGTGGCACGAATCCAATTGCTCTACATCCGTAAAATCGTAGTGAAAGTAGAACTCGGAGCTTCTCTGGCCAAGGTTCGGGAACAGTTGCTTTATCTCCGCCAAAACCTGATGGCACATCCCGATTACCGCAGTGCCCAAATCTATTATGACGTAGACCCCATGTAAGGCAGGACGCTTATTTCTTTTTCAGTTCCGGATAGCTGATACGCGTGTGGTAAATCGTCTTCAGCTTTTCTTTGAACACGTCTTTAGCCACGGTGATGTCGTGGAACGTGATGGGGCAGTCTTTGAAGAATCCTTCCTGCACTTGGCTGTCCACGATCTTATCCACCAGTCCGCTGATGCTCTCTTCCGTGTATTCGTTCAGGCTTCTGGAAGCGGCTTCCACAGAGTCCGCCATCATCAAGATGGCCTGTTCCAGCGTGAACGGGTTCGGACCGGGGTAAGTGAAAAGGGATTCGTCTACCGGTTGGTCCGGATTCTGGTTCTTGTATGAAATCAGGAAGTATTTGGTCTTGCCTTTGCCGTGGTGCGTCGAGATGAAATCCTTTATGACTTGCGGCAGGTTATATTTGTCGGCCAGTTTGAGTCCATCCTTGACATGACTGATGACAATCGCCGCACTTTGTTCGTAACTGATACGATCGTGAGGATTGAAGTTATTCTGGTTTTCCGTAAAGTAGGCCGGACTGTTCATCTTTCCGATGTCGTGGTATAAGGCTCCGGTTCGGACGAGCAGTGCCTTGGCACCGATTTTATTCGCCACTTCCGTAGCCAGGTTCGCCACCTGCATGGAGTGTTGGAATGTGCCCGGAGCCACTTCCGAGAGCCGTTTCAGCAGTTCGTTGTTGGTGTTGGACAATTCGACGAGAGTCACGTTGGAGGTGAAGCCGAAAACCTTTTCGAACAAGAACAGCAACGGGTAGGCAAATAACAAGAGGATGCCGTTGATGATAATATAGATATACATGCCATACTCCAGGCGTGCGAAGTCTTTTTCGTGAATAAGTTCCATACTCATGTAAAAAGCTATAGATGCCAATGTGACATAAAATGCCGAACGGATAAGCTGCGAACGTTGGGAAAGCTCCCTCAGGCTGTAGATGGCCACCATGCCCGCCACAAGCTGTGTGGCGATGAACTCGTAGGGGTATTTCAGGGATATGGCACTGATGAGCACCGTAGCCACGTGAGTCACAAAAGCCGTCCGGGAATCCATGAACACCCGGATGAAAATAGGAGCCATGGCGAACGGGATGATGTAGACATTGAACAGGTTATGCTTGATGAGGAATGAAGTTATCAACGGGTAGATGACCGGCATGGAGGCGATGAACAGGATGTGGCGCGTGTTGGCCAGATAGTCACGGCGGAACAGGTTGAAGTACAACGTCAGGCAGGCAATGATGAGAGCCACGTAAAGCATTTGGCCGAGCAATACCGTATGCGTCTGCATTTTGGACGTGTTTCGGCGGGTATATTCTTTTTCCAGAGAAGTGAGGATGTCGTATGTTTCCTTGTCCACGATATCCCCTCGGTCTATAATTTTCTGCCCGCTCATGACCATACCGGACGAATAGGAAAGAGAAGACAGCAAGTCTTTCCGGGATTCTTCGGATTTTGTCTTGTCGTAGGTCAGATTGGGTACGATATAGTCGCTCAGGTTGCATTTCCGCAATACTCTGCGGTCATAATGCAAGCTGTCTTCTCCCAAGTCGATAAGGTATTCGTATGCGGTTTTGTGCGAGAAGACCTGAGTCATCGGTTGTTCCTTGGCCACGTTCTGTGCGAATATGCGGATAGACGCCACTTCATCGCTGTGCATTTGGTCGAAATTCTCCGTGTCCATGACGCCCTGCGCGTAAATATGTTCCAGTTTGTTTTCCACGTATGCCAGATAATTGGCCGGTATGGTGGCCGGTTTCTGTCCGTTTATGGTGGCCTTGAACTTTTCTATCTGTTCTTTCCCCACGGTCTCGTCGATGGCGAAATAAGGTTCGTAGTGCTGTAAGATACTGTCCTGTTCCGTCTGTATGGTTTCCGCGCTTTTGTATATCGGAAAGTCGTAGGTCGCGATGAGCTGGCTGTAACGCCAAGGTTTGCCCACGTCGAACTGGTAGGTCGAACGTTCGTCACGCGGCATGTACAGGCACACGATAAACAAGGCCGTGACCGTGATGACGATTCTATAAATCAAAGCCTTCGGGGTAAGGCTGTTTTGTTGGTTATGTCTGTTCATCTCTTTTTCCGTATTTTATATAGGGCGAAAATACGAAAAAAATACGGGGCGTTTAAATAAAAAGTAGTATTTTTGCACAATATTCACAAATGTTGTTATGACACAGAGAAAAGTAAGGGTTCGTTTCGCTCCCAGTCCCACGGGAGCCTTGCATATAGGCGGTGTACGTACGGCTTTATACAATTATCTTTTTGCGCGCCAGCATGGCGGCGAGTTCATTTTCCGTATCGAGGACACAGACTCCAACCGGTTTGTCCCGGGAGCGGAGGAATACATTTTGGAATCTTTCCGTTGGCTTGGTATTCCTTTCGACGAAGGAGTAAGTTTCGGTGGGGAGCATGGTCCTTACCGTCAGTCGGAACGCCGGGACATTTACAAGAAATACGTGCAGGAGTTGCTGGATGCCGGTAAGGCTTATATCGCCTTCGACACGCCGGAAGAACTGGAGGCCAAGCGGCAGGAAATCCAGAATTTCCAGTACGATGCCTCTACGCGCGGCATGATGCGCAATTCGCTGTCGTTGCCGGCTGACGAGGTGAAGCGGCTGCTGGCCGAAGGCCGGCAGTACGTCGTCCGGTTCAAAATAGAGCCAGGCGAGGACGTACATGTGGACGACATGATTCGCGGCGATGTGGTCATCAACTCTTCCATTCTCGACGATAAGGTGCTTTACAAGAGTGCCGACGAATTGCCGACCTACCATCTGGCCAACATCGTAGACGACCATCTGATGGAGGTGACCCACGTGATTCGCGGTGAAGAATGGTTGCCCTCGGCTCCGTTGCATGTCCTGCTTTACCGTGCGTTCGGATGGGCCGATACGATGCCGAAGTTCGCCCATTTGCCTTTGTTGCTCAAGCCCGACGGGAAGGGAAAATTGAGCAAACGCGACGGCGACCGTCTCGGCTTTCCGGTTTTCCCTCTCGAATGGCACGACCCCAAGACGGGCGAAGTGTCCTCCGGTTATCGTGAGAGCGGCTATCTGCCGGAGGCTGTCATCAATTTCCTGGCCTTGTTGGGTTGGAATCCGGGAACAGACCAAGAGATCATGTCGTTGGACGAACTGGTGGAGCTTTTCGACATCACCAAATGCAGCAAGGCCGGTGCCAAGTTCGATTATGTGAAGGGCCTGTGGTTCAACCGTGAATATATCCTGATGAAGGACAACAAGGAATTGGCTCCCGCTTTCGACAAGATACTGCGCGAGAATGGGATAGAAGCACCGATGGAACGCGTAGAAGCCGTGGTGGGCATGATGAAGATGAAGAAAATCAATTTCATCAAAGAACTGTGGCCCCTTTGCGACTTCTTCTTCATTGCCCCGGAAGCGTACGACCGCGAGGACAAGTTCGTGCGGAAGAACTGGACGGAAACGGCGGCGGCCGACATGACCGAACTGGCCGCATTGCTGGAAGGCCTGGATGATTTCTCGGTAGAGGGACAGAAAGCGGCCGTAGACCGTTGGGCGGAAGAGACAGGCAAGAAACCTTGGAATCCTTGGCGTGTGGCTTTGGTGGGCACAGGAAAGGGCCCCGACATGTATGAACTTTCAGCTTTCCTTGGGAAGGAGGAAACATTACGTAGAATGCGTAAAGCCGTAGAGATTCTGAAATGATATATTCGATCGCGCTTTATCTGTATGCCCTGGCAGTCGTATTGGTTTCGCCTTTCCGCAAGAAAGCGTGGCTGATGGTGAAAGGGCAATGGAATACTTTCCGTATTTTGCGGAAAAACATCCGCCGGGAGGAAATGTATGTTTGGTTTCATGCCGCTTCCTTGGGCGAGTTCGAACAGGGGCGTCCGCTGATGGAGCGGTTGCGGCGGGAGCATCCGGAGTACAAGATATTGCTGACCTTTTTCTCTCCTTCGGGTTATGAAGTGCGCAAGGATTACGAGGGGGCGGACGTGGTGTGCTATCTCCCGTTCGACACACCGGGCAATGTGCGCAGCTTTTTGCGGTTGGCTCGTCCGCGTATGGCGTTCTTCATCAAATATGAGTTTTGGAATAATTACCTGCATGCTTGCCGCCGTCGTCAGATTCCGGTGTACAGCGTGAGCAGTATTTTCCGTGAGAACCAAGTGTTTTTCCGTTGGTATGGGCGCAGTTACAGCGATGTGTTGCGTTGTGTGACCCATTTCTTCGTGCAAAACGAAGCTTCGCGCGAATTGTTGGCACGCAAGGGCATCACGAACGTCACCGTGGCCGGAGACACGCGTTTCGACCGTGTGCTGGACATTTGCTGGCAGGCCAAGGATTTGCCGTTGGTGAAAGCTTTCAAGCAAGATGCCAAGGTGTTGGTGGCCGGAAGCTCATGGGCACCGGATGAGGATTTGATTATTCCTTACTTCAACGCTCATCCGGAAATGAAGCTGGTGTTGGCGCCCCATGTGGTCAGTGAAGACCATTTGAAGGAGATAGAGGGAAAGTTGCGCCGTCCGTTTGTGCGTTATTCCCGTGTCACGGAAGAAAGTGCCGCCCGTGCCGATTGCTTGATTATCGACGGTTACGGTTTGCTTTCGTCCATTTATCGTTACGGCGAGATGGCCTACGTGGGCGGCGGTTTCGGCGTAGGCATCCATAACGTGCCCGAGGCGGCGGTATATGGTGTACCCGTGCTTATAGGTCCGAACAACCGTAAGTTCCGTGAGGCGCAGGATTTGTTGCGCGAGGGCGGTTGTATGGAAGTGACGGATGCAGACACCTTCGGTCGGACGATGGACCGTCTGCTTTCCGACGGGAAGTTCTTGGCGGAGCGGGGACGGATTGCCGGACAGTATATCGAGCGGAACGCCGGAGCGTCGGATTTGATTTTCGATAGTGTGAAATTCTGAAGGATGAATCAGATAGGATACAAGTTGGAAAAAGCGGGCGTTTGTCCGCTTTTTTTGTGTCCCGACAGGCTGAAAACCGGCAAAAACAGCTCTCATCTGTATGTCCGATTCCGGGAAAAAGAGAGTAAAATGCGGTATTTTGGGGGCGTTTTGGGGGAGTTTTCCCCGTTTTTTCGAGGATTTTTGTCTTTCGTTTGAAGCAAATTGGAAAATCGTTCTGCTGCAAACGAAAAATCATTCTCATGAGATTGAAAAATCAAAGTGTTCCAAACGGCATTTTCGGGGGCTTACAATCGTTTTTTTACCTCCTTTTTTCGCTATTTGCATGAACTTCACGGCCCAAAATATAAGAGCATGGTGCTCCTCCTTTCTTTGTTTTTTGTGTCACGGCGAAAGTGCTGTCGCCCGGTTCTGCGGAGCCTACGGGTACGGATGTCACCGGAAGACGGTGCAGGCTTTCTTTTTGTACGAGGGGCAACCGTGCGTGGCTGGTGTATTTTCCTTTGGCTTTCCCAAAGGGGGAAAATATTCGATTCTGGAGCCGTTTTAAAGGTTGTACTGTAAAAATATGAACTATAATAAGAAAATCGAATACGGTTAACGATAATTAGCATAAGTATGCAATTATCCCACTCATGTAAGCT